>ERZ1673701.2-NODE-2-length-480761-cov-9.187949_pt1 | contig 480761 bp, 467 predicted proteins | sample MGYA00580231_ERZ1673701 | MGnify/ENA primary metagenome ERZ1673701 (study PRJEB41218, sample SAMN15661798) | gut metagenome | host: Homo sapiens | place: Canada: London | collected 2015-08-20/2019-03-30 | study: EMG produced TPA metagenomics assembly of PRJNA649273...
AAAAAATACAATATTAACATGAATATCATGAATATAATATTGGAGGCTGTGAATATTCCCAAATACTTCCCTCTCAGATTCCTGTTTTCTTTTGCAATATATTTGAAACTTATCAGGCTTGCCATGGATGCAATCAGAGTGCCGAGACCTCCAATATTGGTTCCGACAATTAAAGCCCGGTAATTATCTGTAAAGCCGGATAAAAGAAGCGCAGCGGGAACATTGCTCATAATCTGACTGGCAAGAACAGCAGTAAGTGTTTCCCTTCCTGCCATGATTCTTTCCAGAAAACTGCTGAATTGCGGAATCCTTCCAAGGTTGCCGATAAAAATAAATAATGCGATAAAGGTGGCAAGCAGGGAGTAATCCACCCTGCTTATATTTTCCCTGTTTCTTAGCAGCATATATATAAGAACCAATACAAGAGGAATCTGGTATGGAATGATACGTGCAACAGTGAGCAGGCAGATTGTAAATAAGATCAGGTAAGCGGCCAGGTATTCCATGTTAAGTTCTTTTCTGTCAGAGAATCCCAAAAGAGTTTTATCTTTTTCGGAACCGCATACGTGAGGTGCTTTGGCAGCGGCTACCTGTATCCATATCAGAAGAAGGATAAGTGCTGTGGCGGAATAGGGAAGCATCAGGGTTATTAATTCTGCCGCGGACATCCCTGCTCTGGCATATAGATAAAGGTTCTGCGGATTTCCGATTGGTGTGAGCATGCTTCCGAGATTAGCAGCGATTGTCTGCATGGCTACTATTTTAAGAAGCCAGTAATTGCCCAGTTCCTTTGGCAGTTTATGCACAATGATCAGTGCAAGAGGAACAAAAGTAATCAATGCCACATCATTGGTGATCACCATTGACAGGAAGAAACATAAGAGTACCAACAGCCTGATCACACCCACAGTTCCCGATGTTCCCATCAGCAATTTTTGGGCAAGTATATCAAAAACACCAACAGCCTTCAAACCAGCTACAATTGCCATCAAACAGAAGAGGAGACCGAGAGTCCTGAAATCGATATAAGTAAAATAAGCCTTATCCGGTCTGACCCAGAACATAGAAAGAATCGCCAGGATCACTGCAATTGACAAAACGGTTTCTTTCCTGAAAAAAACATATAATTTTTGTAACATAATATTTCCTTTCCGGTCTGATACGACCCCATATAAGTATATCACAGAAACATCCAGAATAAGAAGAGTCAATATTTTGGTCGTCTCGTTTTTCTTTTATGCAGCTGGAAGGAATTTCGATTCCTTCATAGCTATATTGGGGATGTTTGGTTCTGTCAATAATCATTTTCGGATAAGAATCTCGAATCTGAAGCAGAGCATGGGAGTACTTGTTGCTCTTTTATCAAATTTTGTGTATATTATAGTAATTGTAGTGGGATACGTAGCGGGTAGGTGTTTGAGGCACTTTAGCGATCTGCGATGATGAAACCAGGGCTGTACTCTGTACGGTGCAGGAAACTGCGGTTGTAAGACAGTGTAGATTATAGATAGCAGAATAAATTATAGATAGAATTATAGATAGAAAGGAGTTTCAGGATTAAATATGGCAGAAATAAAGAACTCGGAATCAGATATGAGCACTCAGCAGAAAGCTGAGCTGGACAAAGAGAAAAGAAAAGAAGAGAAGAAAGAGGCAAAAAGAGCAAAAAGGCAGCACTACAGGGAACTGAATGAGCCACCAAAACTCACCGTGCTTGAGGAAGTGGGAAATGCAGTCACCCATGGAATAGGAGCAGGACTTGCCATAGCCGGCTTTGTCCTTCTTCTCCTGAAGTCAGACACAGGGCTCAAAGTGATGGCATCGTGTTTTTATGGAATATCACTGATATTGATGTTTCTTATGAGCTGCCTGTATCACTCATACAAATCCGGGCTAGCAGTCAAGCGTATCTGGAGAAGATTTGACTATTCCTCGATATATCTGCTGATAGGCGGAACATTTGCTCCGCTGTACCTTGTGTACTGGGGAAATGTGCTTGGAATAGTGTTGTTCTGTGTGCAGTGGGCGCTCATAATAGCGGGGATCACCATCATATGTGTGTTCGGACCGGGCAGGTTCAGACCGATACACTATACGTTGTACTTCGTCATCGGATGGAGCGCCATTATGTTCATTCCGGGCTGGTTCAGAAATGACAAGCCGCTTCTGGGATGGATCGTGGGCGGTGGTATTGTCTATACGCTTGGCATGATTCCATTTGTGAAGGACACCAAGGGGGCGCACTTTATCTGGCATATCTTTGTGATGCTGGGGGCTGCGCTGCATTGGTTTGGGATGTACCTTTATGTGTATTGAGGACGGACGAAAAAATGCTCTCCAGACATAATAAGCCGTGTGCCTGTATTCTGAATCACACTAATCTTCCGTCACTTCAGCTTGCTTATATTTGCACTGCGCTCTGCGCACGATAAGGGCGTTTGTGCGCGCCGCTCCGGCAATAAGCGCTGAAGTTCAGTCGATTACGCTATCGATTCAGAATACAGGCACGCGGCTTATTATAATATCTGGAGAGCAGTTTTTCTGTTAACGATAGCAGTTTATTGCTTATATTGGATTCGATTTACGAGTAATTATATTTGCGGTTGATTGCAGCCATAAAGAATGGTATCTTTTAGTCAGATATAAACATGATGAGTAAATATTATAATACGAGGAGAAAATTCTATGGATAGAGTAGAGAAAATGTTTGGCAGAATGAAAGCTGGCAAGTTATATAAATGTGTGGACTGGGATCCGGAGGGGAAGGCGAAGGATCTGGTTGATAAGTTCAATGGTGCTCCGAGGTCTGAGACAATGACAAGAACCGGCGAGTATCTTGGAAAATTATTCGCACACATGGGAAAGGAGTGTTACATAGAGCCGCCATTTTACTGCGACTATGGAACAAATATACATGTGGGAGACTATTTCTATGCAAATACAGGGCTGATAGTTCTGGATCAGTGTGACGTCATCATTGGAGATCATGCATTTCTGGGACCAAGGGTCAATATATACTGCGCATGTCATCCGATAGATGCGATGATCAGAAATGCCGGTGTGGAGCTTGGCAAGCCGGTCACAATAGGCGATAATGTATGGATCGGCGGCAATACGGTCATCAATCCGGGTGTGACCATAGGTTCAAATGTTGTCATAGGCTCAGGGTCGGTTGTCACAAAGGATATTCCGGATGGTGTGATAGCTGCTGGAAATCCATGTAAAGTCATAAGACCGATAACAGAAAAAGATAAGCAATATTGGCTTGAACAGGTAAAGGAATTTGAGGCAGACACAGGCGAGCAGGTCCCTGGAGAGGACATATGGTAAATTACAGATTTACTTTCAGCTATGATGGCACACGTTATCACGGCTGGGAGAGCAAGACAAATGCGGATACAGTGGAGGGGCGAATAGAGGCGGTCCTAACCAGGATGGTCGATGCAAAGGTCGATATCCATGGTGCAGGCAGGACTGATGCGGGAGTACATGCCAGAGCCATGGTGGCGAACGGAAGGCTAGAAACAGATAAGACTCCGGAAGAGATAAAAGATTATCTGAACAGATATCTGCCTGCGGATATCTGCGCGCTTGATGTTGCTGTGGCCGGGGACAGGTTTCATGCAAGGCTGAATGCAACCGGTAAAGTCTACGAATACACGCTGTATGTAGGTGCTGAGAAACCTGTATTTGACAGAAATTATGTGTGGTGTGTGCCGCAGGGCAGTGCACTTGATGTGGATGTGATGAAAAAGGCTGCATCGTATCTTGTCGGAAAGCATGATTTCAGATCTTTTTGTGGCAACAATAAGATGAAGAAATCCACGGTCAGAACTATATACGATGTGGATATAGTCAAGGAGGGAGACTACGTCCACATGAGATTCCATGGAAATGGCTTTTTGCAGAACATGGTGAGGATACTGACCGGAACACTGGTAGATGTTGGATATGGGAATATGAGTGCGGAGCATATTCCTGAGATCATAGCCGGGATGGACAGGCAGCTGGCGGGGCCTACGGCGCCTCCACATGGACTTTGCCTGATGAAGGTGGAATATGACTGAATACAATTAAGAAAATGGGGTTAAAACAGATGGTAAAGAAGCTTGGAACAAAGTACAGGATAAAATGTATTATTGGAGCAGTGATATTTGCAGCAATCGGAATCTCCGGTGTTGCTGCAGCAATGGGGGTAGATGAAGGATCGATATGGATAGGGCTTGGATCTGCGATGTTCCTCGCATTTGCGGCATGGTTTGTATCCCTGGCAATAAGGCAGAGCAACATAAGAGACGTGCTGGATTACTGTAAGAAGAAGCCGAATCCTGAGTATGAGATGGAGAGGATAGAGCAGTTTTACAGATCAGGTGCTGCAGTGAATGGTCTCAGATTAAATAACGAGTTCTTTATGTATATCAAGGGTGACACGGTGAATTTTGCCGAGACCAGGGAGCTTATGTGGGTATATAAGCTCATAACCCAGAATAAAGTGTACGGAATCAAGGCGGGTAAGTCTTACCAGATCGAGGTCAGGCTGAATGATGGCAGCGGAATGGCGCTTCCGATGAGGAAGGAGAAGGACTGTGATGACACCCTTGCATACATAGAAAGCATGGTTCCATACATAATAATAGGATACAACGATGAGATAAATAAGATATATAACCACAATCAGAAGGAACTGGAGAAAATGGTGGATGAGAGAAGACACCAGTACTTCCAGCAGGTTCCAATGAGATAGATAATGGCATGAGGTATATCTGTACAAAAAGGATGGTGGCATATGGGTATGGCGGATATTGACAGGCACAGCGGAATGGAGAAGCTGCGGGATATGCCTCAGGGAAGTCCGGAGGATGTGAAAATGCTCGGCCTGTTCATGGATGTGGGAGCCATGATGATCCGGAATGGCTCGGAGGTGAAGAGAGTGGAGGATACACTCAGACGAATGGGAGCTGCTTATGGAGCAGAGCGTATGGACGTATTTGCTATTACATCCACTCTGGTATGTACCATGAACATGCCGGATGGATCGGTGTGCTCCATGACCAGAGGAACCAGGGATGGGACAAAGACGGACTTCTGGAAGCTGGAGCGGATAAATGCCCTGAGCAGAGAGTATTGCAGACAGCCACTAGCCACTGAGGGCCTGAAAGAACGAATTGAAGAGATAGAGCAGGCATCAGCGCCGAGACTCCGGGTGTGCGTGGGAAGCGTGCTGGCGGCGGGAGCGCTTGCGGTATTCTTCGGCGGAACCATACTTGATGGAGCTATGGCGGCGGCATTTGCTGTGGGGATATGGCTGATGCAGATGTATTTCGCCCCGATATGTACCAACAACATACTGTTTAATTTCCTGTGTTCATTTGCCACGGGTGTATTGATAGGACTGGCGGGGCACGTGCTTCCAATACATGAGGACAAGGTCATGATAGGAGATATAATGCTGCTGATCCCGGGACTTGCGCTGACAAATGCAGTGAAGGACATGTTTGTCGGTGATACGATAACTGGAAGCCTGAGACTGGTTGAGTCAGTGCTGTGGGCGGCAGGCATAGCCTGCGGATTTGCACTGGCGGTATTTATCACGATTTAGGAGGTGCAGACAAGTGCAGCAAACGATCATACAGGTTGTCACTGCTCTATTAGGTTCGCTGGGATTTGCTTTTATGTTCAATCTAGGAAAGAGAAATGTGATACCGGCGGCGGTCAATGGAATGTGCACATGGATAGTATACATTCTGGTCAGAAATATCATAGATGACGTATTTATCCCATCTCTTGCGGCAAGCCTGTGGGCTGCCATATATGCTGAGATAGCGGCAAGGATCATGAAAGCACCAGCAAATCAGTATCTCATAGTCGGACTTATCCCGCTTCTGCCGGGGGCTCCGCTCTATTACACACTGAGCGCGGCATTTGATTCAGACTGGAAGGCCGCAAGCGCATATGGCAATTCCACAATGCTGTTCGTGCTTGGGATTGCGGTGGGAATAAGTGCAGTCTGTGGATGTGATGACATAATAAGGAGGCTTAAGAACAAAAAGGCGGAAAGCTTGAGTAAACACATATAAGGTGTTATGATACAGGTTAAGTGTTATATTAAGGAGATCGAGGGTTATGCTTGAGAAGTATGGAAAAAAGCTGTTTATATTGCTTGGATGTGATGTAGTATATTTTATATTGTGGGTTATACCGGCCATAAGGATACCTGCTTCATCTGCGATTTTTACCGGACTTGGGCTTATGACCATGACGGCACTCAGCTTTGTTGAGGTTGAGGATGATACATTTGACAGGGTGACAGGTGATGAGAAGTGGTTTAAGATAGCCTTTCTGGTGGGAGCGGCACTCACGCTTGTGGGAATCATACTCCTGCTGATGTTTTTCAAATTCTAAATATAATGTGGATTACAGATCCCTTCCGTATGATTAGGTACATCATACGGAAGGGATTTTTTCGTCTTAAGAATATCTTAAAGTTCCCGGCAATTGTTTCTTAATGTACACCCATTTTACAATACATTATGAGCAGAGACATTTCTGAAGTTTAATGTGAAGGGAGGCAGAAAATGTCAGGAAATTCGTGGCGGAAAACTGCGCTGGTCATGTCTGTACTTGCCGTATGTGGCATGTGTGGCTGTGAGAACAGGTCGAGCGGTGATGGGGACAGGACAGAATACATATATGGTGATTCCATTGAGGAGGATCATGGCGGAGGACCACTCGGTATAAGGCTTGGCGTTCCTGATAGCTGTGATCTAACATTTGATACCGGTCATTCAAAGCTTTCGGAGATAAGACTTGTGGATGATGACATACAGGTTGCAAATGTGGACAGGGCGTATACTGTAAGCTTTGACAGGATGAGGATGGATACGTCGAGGATACAGGACATGGTGGAGAGTGTATTTGACAAAGACCAGGGAATATATTGCCGTGATGACGGCGACGAGAATATGACGAAGGAGGAGATACAGAAGGAGATAGACCTCATAGAGGTGTACAGGCAGCAGGCGCTGGAAGAAGGGCAGCAGGATGTTGCGGAGATATATGAGAGTGACATAGCAGAGACGAAGAAGCGGATGAAGGAAGCCCCCGATTCGTATACGCCGGTCAGAGAATATACGACAAATAAGATATACATAGGCCAGCATGACGGTGAACAGTACAGCCTGTGGATATCCGGGGATGACACAGCAGATGCATCTGGCAGGGTAAGCATAGTATATGAGCCGGCGGGTGATCAGGAGCAGAAATATCTTGCAGATGTGGAAGATGCAGTGATGACGGAGACCGCCGGGCAAAACTATTTTGGCGGCGATATTGAAGACCAGGAAAATAAATGTGGGATAGATGAAAATACAGCAGAGCATGAAGCTCAGGCATTTCTGGATATGATGGGAATATCCGGAATGGCAAAATGCAGAAGTCAGGCTGTGGTGAGGTCGTGGCTGGACAGCGGATTTGAAATTATAAAAGCTGAAAAGAATGGGTACATGTTCGAATTTGGAATACAGATCGGCGGAGTGGATACTGCCTATATAGACCCGACAGGAGTGGATAACCTGAAGAATAAAAATGGTTACGTCATGTACGAGGGTGACAGGATATCCGTATGTGTGGATGACAGCGGAGTGTTTAATGTGAGAGCAACCTTAAGTACGGATACGGATTCATTTGTCAGGGAAAAGGTGGATCTCCTAAGCTGGGAAGATATGGTGAATAAGGCTGACGAGAGCATAGCGGAATATTATGAAAAATATCCTACCGCCTATTCAGAGGTGCGGTTTAACAATGTGGAATTTATGTATGTTCCCTGTATACAGGATGGAGAAAAGCTTGTGTACATACCGGCATGGGTACTGACCCAGTCTGAAAATAATGACATCTCAGAGGAGTATGGCGCATACGATAATATAGTGCAGCTTGTGTACATAAACGCAGTGGATGGAAGCTGTGTAGATATAATTGAGACTGCAAAATGTCTTGAGACATGGTACGGAACAGACCCGGAGACTGGGGCAGGAACAAAAAACATATCAAAATAAATGTGCTGATATGGTCAGATGAAATGTCTAATATATGAATATTTGCGAAATGACAAGGAGGAAGATAATCATGAGAAAGAGAGCGACAAGAATAGCGGCATGTGTGCTGGCAGGAGTGATGGCGATGCAGATGACAGGATGTGGAAATAAAAAGGTTGATTATACATTGGATGGAGAGTCGGGTTCGGCAAGTGGATACAGTGATGATGGCAGTAACGATGCGGGTGGCAGCCTTGCAAAGAGTCTGGGAATCCCGGAGAAGTGTGATGAGACATTTGATGTGGGCAATTCGGGCTTGTCAGAGATAAGCTGTTCCGGTTCGATAGATATTCCTGATACGGATTCCATGAAGAGGGTATATTACAGCACTATGAAGCTTGATGCTGCACAGATACAGAGCATTGTCGAGGGACTCCTGGACAAGTCCCAGGGCATATATATCCGCAAGGATGGAGTGCAGACCAAGGATGAGCTGAAGAGTATGATAGAGAGTACAGAGAAGTTCAAGAAGGAGGCTCAGGGTCAGGGGGATGATTCGTCGGATGCCTGGTATGATACCCAGATAGAGACATACAAGAAGCAGATGGCAGATGCACCGGATTCACTTCCTTTGCTGGAGAATTATGATGATCCGTATTCATCGTATACAGGCAAATATGGAGACAAGGAATATACGGTGAGTATATCACAGTATGGCGGTGAGGATGACAATACAGACGCAGGTGTGTATATATCATTTTACAAATCCGAGAGTGAGGAAAACAAGCTTTTGGATGGTGTGAACGGCGCAACATACACCTATGTGACAGGCATCAGCAATGCCACAGACATAGATCTGACCAATGTCACAAATGAGAGCAAACTCACGGAGAACGATGCCGTATCCCAAGCGATGAATTTCCTCTCAAAGATGGGGATAGACGGTATGGAGAGTACAAAGACAGAGCCGCTTGCCAGAATATGGTCGGATGACAATGGCGAGGTAAAGCAGACCAAGGTGAGTGGATACTCGGTAACGCTCAGCAGGTCTATATACGGAGCAAAGGAGAGAGAGGGCGAATTATATAACGTTGACAATCTCCAGACACAGAATGGCTATATGTTTGAGCCTGGTGACAGTGTAACATTAAATATTGATGATGATGGAGTTGTAGATATGTTTGCCCAGCTTTACACAGATCCTTCATCCCTGCAGGCGGAGGATGTGGAACTCATGAGCTGGAACGACATGATCGCAAAGGCAAATGAGGGCATTGCAACATATTATGAGAAATACCAGACCAGATATGGCAAGGTTCAGTTCAACAACGTGGCACTCAGATACATGGCGACAGCAGATGACGATGGAAAGCTCTGCTACATTCCTGCATGGATATTTACACAGAGCGAGGAGCTTCGGGGACAGGACACGGTAGGGGAGATATCCCAGATTATATGTATAAATGCAATTGACGGAAGCTGCATTGACATAGTGGATAATGCCAAGAAGATGAAGTTGTGGGAGACGTATTAAACGGACAAATCCATACGTAAAATCCGCAGATGTTATAAAGTTTGTTTCGGATCAGCCGGATTTTGCAGATGATGCCGCTTACATGAGGGTATGCTAGATATTGTAGTTATAAGAAAGTAATAAAAATACAGACAGTCAATTGTTTTTTGAGGTCACTTCATTCACAATTGTGCTGTCTGTATTTTTATCTGAAAGTATCAGTTTTAAGCTGACTAATTCTACAGGTGAAGGACTCTGTCCTTGATCTCCTGTGTACGTCCCTGATTCCAGAACTGGGTTCCGATATAACCGCAGGTACGTCTTGCAACGAAGAGAGTGTTCTGGTCGCGGTTGCCGCAGTTAGGGCACTCCCACACCAACTTGCCATAATCGTCTGTCACGATCTTGATCTCGCCGTCATAGCCACATTTCTCACAGTAGTCGCTCTTGGTGTTGAGCTCTGCATAGAGAATGTTGTCGTATATGAACTTCATGACTTCAAGGACTGCGTCTATGTTATTCTGGAGATTTGGAACCTCAACATAGCTGATGGCGCCGCCCGGTGACAGCTTCTGGAATTCTGACTCAAACTTCAGCTTGCTGAAGGCGTCTATGTGCTCGGTTACATGTACGTGATAGCTGTTGGTTATGTAATTCTTGTCTGTTACGCCCGGGATGATGCCGAAACGCTTCTGCAGATTCTTGGCAAATTTATAAGTAGTGGACTCCATAGGTGTTCCGTATACGGAATAGCTGATATTTTCAGCAGCCTTCCACTCAGCACATTTGTCGTTGAGCTTCTGCATTACAGCGAGCGCAAATTTCTTGCCTTCCTCGGATGTATGTGTTTTGCCGATCATACGGACACACATTTCGCAGAGACCGGCATAGCCAAGGGAAATAGTTGAGTAGCCGCCGAAGAGCAGCTTGTCAATCTTCTCGCCTTTCTTAAGTCTTGCCAGCGCACCGTGCTGCCACAGTATAGGAGCGACATCAGATATGGTTCCGAGCAGTCTTTCATGTCTGCATCTGAGTGCCTTGTGACAAAGCTCAAGACGCTCGTCCAGGATCTTCCAGAATTTGTCCATGTCGCCGTATGATGAACATGCCACATCAACAAGATTGATGGTCACGACGCCCTGGTTAAAACGTCCGTAATATTTGCGGGATCCATCAGGATTCCTGATGCCGTCCTCCTTTGTAGGAAATGATCTGCAGCCCATGCATGGATATACGTCGCCGTCCTTCATCTCTTTCATGACTTTGGCGGAGATGTAGTCAGGAACCATACGTTTTGCGGTGCATTTGGCGGCAAGCTCGGTCAGATACCAGTATTTGGAATCTGTGGTGATGTTGTCCTCGTCCAGAACATATATGAGCTTAGGAAATGCCGGAGTGATCCAGATTCCCTTCTCGTTCTTAACTCCTTTGATCCTCTGATTCAGGACCTCCTCTATGATGAGTGCCAGGTCATCCCTTGTCTGTCCCTCAGGAACCTCATCCAGGTACATGAACATGGTGACAAATGGTGCCTGTCCGTTACATGTCATCAGGGTGATGAGCTGGTACTGTATAGTCTGTATTCCACTTTTGACCTCGTTCAGAAGTCTCTTCTCTGTTATCTTGTCGATAATGGCATCATCAAGGGATTCGCCACAGTCCTTGCGCTCCTCGATGACCTGTGCACGGAGCTTCTTCCTGCTCACATCCACAAATGGTGCCAGATGGGACAGGGTAAATGTCTGCCCGCCGTACTGGTTGCTGGCAACCTGTGCCACGATCTGCGTGGTGACGTTGCATGCCGTGAAGAAGCTGTGCGGCTTCTCAATCATGGTCTCACTGATCACTGTTCCGTTCTGCAGCATATCCTCAAGGTTGATGAGGTCACAGTTGTGCTCCTTCTGAGCGTAGTAGTCAGAATCATGGAAATGTATGATTCCGGCCTCATGTGCCTCAACTATATCCTCAGGCAGAAGCATTCTCTTGGTCAGATCTTTGGATACCTCACCGGCCATGTAGTCACGCTGTGTCGAGTTGATCACCGGATTCTTGTTTGAGTTTTCCTGATTGACTTCCTCGTTCATATGGTCTATGAGCGCAAGGATTCCGTTGTCCGTGGTGTTGGACTTACGTGCGAGCTCTCTCTTGTAACGGTAACGCACATATTTCTGTGCAACCTCATATCCTCTCATCTCCATGATACCGGTCTCGACCATATCCTGAATGTCCTCCACGTGAACTGCATGGGACATTGATTCTATCTGTTTCTCCAGGTTATCCGCGATGGCGTGAACCTGATATTCGTTGAGCTGGTGGAGTTTGTCAACCTCATTGTTGGCAGCTTTGATGGCATTCTCGATCTTTGACAGGTCAAATGTCACCTCTTCTCCATTCCTTTTGATTACGTGTACGTGTGTTTTAGCTTCCTCTGACACAGCAATAGCCTCCCTCTTCCAATTCAATGGTAAATTTAATCGTAATATTCCAATCATTCAAGTTAACTGAAATCAGGCCAATCAGGTCTGGTTCGACGTAATATAGTAGATGCGGCTGCCTGTGCCGCATGGAATTATTTATAAAGAAAAAATATGCAATAATTATTGTGAACACAATATATTTGGTGGAAATAATGTGAAGCACCCACTAGATATTGTACTCTGTTATTATAGTCATCACAAATGATATTGTAAAGATGAAAAATGTGCTTTTACACAATAAAAATCCCGTGAGGCGCATAAACCTTGACAAATTTTGAGAAAAAATTTTTGAGGGCTTCCAAAGCCTTGACAAGCAACCATAAAAAGTGATACACACTTATATGGATACAATTTCTAACAGGTATTAATACAAATATCAAGGAGATAAAAAAATGCAGGAATTAAAGCCAATCAAAGAAGGTAAGGTACGTGAGATTTATGACAATGGAGACAGCCTGATCATGGTAGCTACAGACCGTATAAGCTGCTTCGATGTCATCCTCGACAATGTAATTTCTAAGAAGGGAACAGTTCTGACACAGATGTCAAAGTTCTGGTTTGACATGACACAGGACATTCTTCCTAACCACATGATCTCAGTTGATGTAAAGGATATGCCTGAGTTCTTCCAGCAGGAGAAGTTCGACGGCAACAGCATGATGTGCAGAAAGCTTGAGATGCTTCCAATCGAGTGTATCGTTCGTGGATACATCACAGGAAGCGGCTGGGCAAGCTACAAGGAGAACGGCACAGTATGTGGAATCAAGCTCCCAGAGGGATTAAAGGAGTCTGATAAGCTTCCTGAGCCTATCTACACACCATCAACAAAGGCCGAGATTGGCGATCACGATGAGAATATATCATATGAGCAGAGCATTGCTCACCTTGAGAAGTACTTCCCTGGCAAGGGCGAGGAGTACGCTTCAAAGCTCAAGGAGTACACCATCACACTTTACAAGAAGTGTGCAGAGTACGCACTTACAAGAGGAATCATCATTGCAGATACAAAGTTTGAGTTTGGTCTCGATGAGAATGGCAATATCGTTCTCGGCGATGAGATGCTTACACCTGACAGCTCAAGATTCTGGCCAGCAGATGTATATGAGCCAGGTCATGGCCAGCCATCATTTGACAAGCAGTTCGCACGTGACTGGCTGAAGGCTAATCCTGACAAGGGCTGGAAGCTTCCTGATGATGTCGCACAGAAGACCATCGACATCTACCTTGAGGGCTATGAGAAGCTCACAGGCAAGCCACTTGGAAAGTAATCAGTACATTATAATATATAGATGCAGTGTTGAGTGATGGCGGATAAACCGTATGTCACTGGATGTCTGCATGGCAGAAAAAAGACTCCCGGCGCAATGATATGTCCGGGAGCCTTTTTTTAAAGCATTTTCGCCAAAAGATAAAAACACAAAGTTATCTGACACCCGGCGGACAAGCCCTGAACTGGGAAATGACCGAAAATAGAGACTCATCAGGTTGTGAACTTCGTTGAAATAAATGTCTCCGGGTGGTAAAGTGTAAATGTTATGAAAAGGCAAAATCAAATGAGATTTTACAAGGAGGTAACAATGAAGAATATGCTGCGTGTGGCAGCCGTTACGCCGAAGGTCCACATCGGAAGTGTCAGCGGTAATGTCAGAGAGATAATGGATATATATGAAGAGTATAAGGATGCTGCAGATGTCATAGTGACGCCGGAGCTGTCTATCACGGGATATACCTGTGCGGATCTGTTTGAGAACAGAAAGCTCATAGATGGTGCGAGAAGAGGACTTCTTCAGCTTGCCATGGCGACTTGTACTGGTCAGTCGGCACTGGTGGTCGGTCTGCCATTTGAGGTGGACGGAGAGCTGTTCAACTGTGCGGCGTTCCTGCAGGGCGGAAGAGTCGTGGCCATCGTGCCGAAGACTTACCTTCCAAACTACGGTGAGTTCTACGAGAAGAGATGGTTCTCAGCCAGAAAGTATGATGCGGTGATGGTCAATCTCATGGACCCGGAAGATGATGGAGATGAGCTTGAATACAATGCCGGTTCAAAGAAAGCCGGGGACAGGGCTGTTGGCAGTGAAGTGCTGTTTGGCAACAATGTGATGATAGAGATGGGCAGCGGAGATCAGAGAGTCAAGCTTGGCATAGAGATATGTGAGGATGCCTGGACTCCGGTTTCGCCGGGAAGACTTCTTGCCATGGCGGGAGCAGAGGTGATACTCAACCTTTCCGCGTCAAATGAGGTCATCGGAAAGGCTGCATACAGGCACAAGCTGATAGGAAGTGTGTCGTCGGACTGCCTGTGCGGATATGTGTATGTGTCGGCTGGAATGTACGAGTCCACATCGGATCTGGTATTTTCAGGACACAATCTGATGTATGAGAACGGCAAACTCCTCGGCGAGGTAAAGCCATTTGAGGATGGAGTGCTGATAAGGGATATAAGTCTCACCAAGATCAGACACGACAGGATAGCCAACAAGTCATTTGCCGACTGCAAGCGTGATTTCGCATTCAGAAAGTATGAGACGGTGGTGTGTGATACCCCACTCATGGACAAAGGAAATGTGCTCATGAAGGTGAAGATGACACCATTTGTCCCATCGGGAAATAAGCTTGAGAGGTGCATGGCGATATTCAAGATGCAGGTTGCCGGACTTCAGAGAAGGATAGAGGCCACCCATTGCAAATGTGTGGTCGTGGGAGTGTCAGGCGGACTTGATTCCACACTGGCTTTGCTGGTTTCAGCACAGGCGGTGAAGAATGCGGGACTTCCATCCACAACTGTCGTGGGAATCACCATGCCGGGATTTGGAACTACAAACAGGACGAAGAACAACTCCACGGAACTCATGAGACTGCTCGGTTGTGACAGCAGAGAGATAAGCATAGCTGCATCGGTGAGACAGCATTTTGCCGATATTGGACAGGACGAGAGTGTGCATGACGTCACTTATGAGAACTGTCAGGCGAGGGAGAGAACACAGATACTCATGGATGTCGCCAACAAGGAGGGCGGATTCGTGGTTGGAACCGGAGATCTCTCGGAGCTGGCACTTGGCTGGTGCACCTACAACGGCGACCATATGAGCATGTATGCGGTGAATACAAGTATACCAAAGACGCTGGTGCGCTCACTTGTGAACGAAGTCGGACACTTCATGGAGGTTGACGGATTTGCGGGCATCGCGCCGATCATAGACGATATTATAGACACACCGGTCAGCCCGGAGCTGTTGCCACCGAACCCGGACGGAACCATCGCGCAGAAGACGGAGGACACCGTGGGATCATACATCCTGCACGATTTCTTCTTATATTATACGCTGCGATATGGAATGTCACCTGAGGAGGTAAATGAGCTGTGCAAGGAGGCTGTAAGACAGAGTGACGAGTACAATTTCTCAGACAGCGAGATCGATAAATGGCAGAAGGTATTCTACACGAGATTCTTCCGCCAGCAGTTCAAGAGGAACTGTATGCCGGACGGTGTGAAGGTTGGAACCGTGTCGGTCAGCCCGAGAGGAGATCTGAGACTGCCGTCTGAGATAGAATTTGAGGATTTTTTGTAGACATTTGCCTGGGATAGTTATTAACGTAGCAGAATCATAATAGCATACCAATCAGGGGTCGCTCCCGCTTAACTCAGCCTGCAACGGTACTAAGGTGCCGCCTGTTGCGCCACCTAAGGACCGGCGGCATCGTATTCCCCTGATTTGGTAGTGCTATTATGATTCTGCCACAATATAGCATACAAAGACAAATGTCTACAAAAGTCGTGTATATATTTTATATGAATAATATAATTTAGGAGGACAAAGAAATGCCATTTATAGATTCAAAGGTTACAGTGAAGATGAGCGATGACCAGAAGGAGACTCTTAAGAGCAGTCTCGGTCAGGCGATAACAACGATGAACAAGACGGAGAGCTACCTTATGGTCGGCATCAACGATGGATACGACCTGTTCATGGGCGGAAAGAAACTTGATAAGGGTGCATATGTGGAAGTTAGCGTATTCGGTGATGTGACTCCTAAAGCGTGTGATGCCATGACAGGAAAGATCTGCGATATATTTGCAGATGTACTTGGAATCCCGGGAAATGCGGTGTACGCGACTTACCACGGCGTACATGACTGGGGCTGGAACGGCGGTAATTTCTGATGTGGGAGATAGAAGTCCTTGACGCTCTCCAGAATATACATACCCCATGGCTTGACAAGCTCATGGTGGCGATCACATCCCTTGGAAATGCGGGAATCCTGTGGATAGTAATGGCGGCTGTGCTGCTGATCATTCCAAAGACGAGGAAGGCAGGGCTTTGCATGGCCATCGCACTTATCCTTGATCTTCTCATAACCAACTGCCTGTTAAAGAATCTTGTCGCCAGAACAAGACCATATGATGTGGCGAATTTTACAGATCTGATAGTGAAGAAACCAAAGGATTATTCCTTCCCATCGGGACACACTGCGGCATCATTTGCAGCTGTCACGGCGTTGTTCATGAGCAGAAAGAAACTGCTGGGCGCAATATCCTGCGTGATAGCGATCCTTATAGCGTTCTCAAGAATGTATCTGTATGTGCATTTCCCGACAGATATCATTGGCGGAATAGTGGTAGGCGTGGCAGCCGGAGTGGCAGCAGGATTTATACTTAGAGCGATTGATAAATGATTTGGCGGATCGTTGGTTTGGAGGGATACGATTATGAGTGAATATACCATACTGCCGTTGATTAATGCAGCATTTCAGCCGGGGGAAGCGAAAAAGATGGTAGACAGTTTTGAAGACAGGGATTTTCAGGAGATAGCACGTGCTGAATACTATTATTTTACCGGGCAGGCGGAGGAGTGCAATCATATAGCAGAACGTTATCTGATGAGCCATAATATAAAATTGAAGATGTCATCCTGCCTGTTATATGTATATTCTAATCTGACACTTGGCAGAGAAGCTGCATCAAGAAAAGGACTGAGGGAGATTCAGGAATGTCTTGAAAAAGAGACGAAAAATCCTTCATCCGCTGAGGACAGGGCTGTCAGTGTATTTGCGGGATATATGTCCTCTGTGCTTTTGCATCTTTCGGTGGATGAACTTCCGGATGTGGAGCTTTATGCAGTAACATTGCCGCCTGGAATTAAGCTGTTTTCTGCCTATGTAATAGCTCACATGGCATATTTAAAAGGCGAGTATGGCAGGGCACTTGGAATTTGCGAGGCAGCATTGATGTTCAGGGATGATGTATATCCTATTAGTATGATCTATCTGTATTGTATGATTGCAATGTGTCAGATGAATCTGAAAAATCAGCAGAAAGCAAAAGATGCATTGATGCTGGCGTGGAACGTGGCGAAAGAAGACGAATTTCTGGAACCTTTCGTTGAACATCATGGTTTGCTGCAGGGACTTTTGGAGTCATGTATCCGCAAGGAGGATTCAAAACTATATAACAAATTATCTGATAAAGTCATTGCCTTTAGCAGGGGATGGATGTCAATCCACAATCCTATGTCAGGAAATTCAGTGACGGATGCATTATCCACAGTGGAATTCTCGATTGCAATGCTGGCAAGCCGAGATTGGAATAATCAGGAAATTGCAGATTATATGGGATTTTCACCCAATACGGTTAAAACTTATCTGAGCAGGATTTATGAAAAAATGAATATAAACAAGAGAGAAGAGCTGAAAAATTATATGCTGAAATAGGAAAATATACATTTTCGTATCGAAACGGAGATTACATGGAAGAAGTCAAAATGATAAAATCTTTATATACAGAAATCACTAACCAAACTCAGATTTATTTTTAAGGGAGGGAACTATATGAAGAGAAGAATTTTGACCACCCTGCTCACTATGTGCATGGTGCTGATGCTGCTGCGGATACCGGCATATGCGGGCAGAGCCTATTGCGACATCTGTGGTAAATGGGTAAGTACAACCGGAACTTATGAATACAAAGACGCTGGATATCATTGGCATCACGTTTATTGCACAGAATGTGGCACTAATATCACCAATCCACGTTCTGCGCATGTGTGGAGCGGAACGGCAACCTGCACAAGCGGACAGACTTGCACGATCTGCGGAGGAACATCCACCCCTCTCGGACATGATTGGAACTCAAACTGGATTTCGGATGAAAACAATCATTGGCATGAGTGTAATGTCTGCGCAGAAAAGGGCGATGTTGGAATACATATTTGGGATAATGGCACTATAACTATTTCTCCAACCTGCACAACAGAGGGGGAGAGAAAGTATACTTGCATTGGATGCGGCAGAATAAAAACAGATACGATCCAAGCTACGGGTCACGACCTCGTACATCACGATGCACAGGCGGCGACTTGTACCGCAAACGGTTGGGAAACTTACGATACCTGCAGTAACTGTGATTACACCACCTATACGGAGATTCCGGCAGTAGGTCATAGTTATGGAGATGTAACATACACATGGAGCACAGACAATCAACACTGTACAGCAGAAAGAAAATGTACAGCATGTGATGGCGTAGAAAGTGAGACAGCAGATACAACAGCAACAGTAATACAGGAAAAGAACTGCGTATTGCCAGAATTAACTACATACAGTGTGACATTTGAAAATTCTGCTTTTGAATCTCAAACAAAGGAAAATGTACGGACAGCAGAAAACGCCGGTCACGATATGGAAAAAGTAGAAAAGCAAGCTGCTACTGCTGCAAAAGAAGGAAACAGCACATATTGGTTCTGTGATAAATGTAATAAGTATTTTAGTGATGAAGAAGCAGAAAATGAAATTAAAAAGGAAGACACAGTGCTTGCGAAACTTGCCCCTGTTATTATCAATGGAGATGGAGCAACAGTAACAGCAGGTGCGAAGAATGCACTATCATTCACATCTGATGCTGCATACAGGGATTTTATTCGTGTTGAGGTTGACGGAAAGACCATAGATGAGAGTAATTATACGGTGGAATCTGGAAGTATAATCGTAACATTGAAAGAGGATTATGTTGCCGGTTTTTCGAAGGGTGAGCATACACTTGGCATTGTCTCTGAGAGCGGAACAGCGACAGCTCATTTTACAGTAAACGAGAAGACAACGGGGACACAGGAGCCTTCGGAAGACACAACCGGTACAACACAGGAGCCTTCGGAAGACACAACCAGTACAACACAGGAGCCTTCGGAAGGTACAACCAATAAAACACAGGAGACAAGTACAACGGATAAAACAACACAATCATCTCCAAAAACTGGTGACAGTACAGACTTGCAGTTGTATGTGATTCTTATGTTTGTTTCAATAGTGGGGGGGGCAGGAATTTGTGTTAAGAAAAGGTTCAAGACCCATTGATGGCTTTGAATGAAATGGCTGTTAGAGCGGAAATTACATATTAGATCTCTATAAAATGAGGCATATGGACTAAAAAGATGTTCATATGCCTTATTTTAATATGTCTTTAAATACTTTAAATACACAGAAATTTCACAAACAAAACGCCTCTGTATACTATTGACATTAAAAAATAGAAGTATTACTATTTATGCAACTTGCGTCAAATCACACATAGCTGACGATCAGATATCGCATATCATAAATCAAATTCCTGATTTTGTACATCTGAGGATTCTGTCAGCATTTCAAACCGAAACAAGGAGGAAATAGAATGATCAAAACATTGCTTGGTCAGGTGGGCGAGTACAAGAAGGACTCGATACTCACACCTGTATTTACGGCGGCAGAGGTCTTCATGGAGATCCTCATTCCATTTGTGACCGCCAAGATAATCGATGAGGGAATCAACGGACAGGACATGAGCAAGGTGTATATGTATGGCGGACTCATGCTTGTGTTGGCTTTCCTGAGCCTTTTCTTTGGAGTGATGGCGGGCAAATTCGCTGCCAGCGCATCAACAGGATTCGCGTGTAACCTGAGGGAGGGCATGTACAGGAATGTTCAGGAGTTCTCATTTACCAACATTGACAAATTCAGCACCGCAAGTCTTATAACACGAATGACAACTGATGTGACAAATGTACAGAACGCGTACCAGATGCTCATACGAATCGCAGTCCGTGCGCCACTCATGCTCATTTGCAGTATGATAATGTGCTTTACAATCAACGTGGAGCTGTCACTTGTATTTGTGGCAGCACTTGTGGTTCTTGCATTTGGATTGTTCTTCATCATATTCAAGGTAACACCTATATTTGACGAGGTATTCAGGAACTATGACAACCTGAATGCCAGTGTTCAGGAAAATGTATCAGCGATAAGAGTCGTAAAGGCATTTGTCAGGGAAGAATACGAGGATAAGAAGTTTGGGAAGGCAGCAGAGGTCCTTGCAGAATTGTCCATAAAAGCTGAGAGCCTGCTGGCTTTCAACAATCCTATCATGATGTTTGTCATCTTTACATGTATGATGCTCCTGTCGTGGATCGGAGCGCACTTTATAGTCGGTGGTAGCATGACAACTGGAAATCTTACATCACTTTTCAGCTATGTCATGAGCATGATGATGTCGCTGATGATGTTGTCCATGGTATTTGTCATGATCTCCATGAGCATGGCGAGTATGAGACGTATATCTGAGGTCCTTGAGGAGACTCCGACCATGACAAATCCTGATGAGCCGATCATGGAGGTGCCTGATGGAAGAATAGATTTCAACCATGTGGATTTCGTGTATAAGGCTGGAAGTGCAGAGGACACGCTGAAGGATATCGACATTCACATAAAGTCTGGAGAGACAGTTGGTGTGATAGGTGGAACCGGCTGCGGTAAGTCGACATTTGTCAATCTGATAAGCAGACTTTATGATGTGAAGCCGGACGCTGGTTCGGTCTGTGTCGGAGGACATGACGTGCGTGATTACGATATGGAGGTCATCCGAAATGAAGTGGCGGTTGTGCTCCAGAAGAATGTGCTGTTCTCAGGTACGATACTCGACAACCTGAGATGGGGCAAGGCGGATGCCACGGAGAATGAGTGCCGTGAGGTGTGCGAGCTTGCCTGTGCGGATGAGTTCATAGACAGGATGCCGGATGGATATAACACCTGGATCGAGCAGGGCGGAAGCAACGTGTCTGGTGGTCAGAAGCAGAGACTTTGTATTGCCAGAGCGCTGCTCAAGAGCCCGAAGGTACTCATTCTCGATGATTCCACAAGCGCAGTTGACACCGCTACGGATGCGAAGATCAGGCAGGCATTTGCAACCAAGATACCGAACACCACCAAGATCATCATATCCCAGAGAATATCAAGTGTGCAGGATGCTGACAGGATCATAGTTCTGGATAACGGAATGGTCAGCGGCTTCGACACACATGAGAATCTGTTAAAGAACAACACGATATATAAGGAGATCTACGACGTACAGATGTCTGGCGGCGGTGATTTCGATGAGAAGATGAATTAATTATGGAGGAAAGGAGGCAGTGTAATGACAGGAAATACAGAGAAATACAGTGAAAATAAGATGGATGATAAAGTGGATGCAGGGCTGAAGAGACCTGGAAAGGATCAGGGCAAAAATCCCATGAAGGCACTTGGAAGGCTGATCAGATATATTCTTAAGGAATACAAGCTGGCATGTATTACGGTTGTGGTCAGCATACTTATATCGGCGCTTGCGATACTGAGTATATCGATGTTCATGCAGAAACTTATCGATGTATATATTGAACCGATGATGAAACAGAGCTCACCTGATTATGGTCCCCTGGCCCACAGGATGCTGGGGCTTGGACTTATACTTGTGCTGGGAATCATTTGCGCATACGCGTACAACAGGATCATGGTAAATGTGACTCAGGGAACCATGAAGAGACTCAGAGTTGAACTTTTTGAACGTATGGAATCCCTTCCGATATCTTTCTTTGACACACATGCACACGGAGATATCATGTCGGTGTACACCAATGATGTTGACACACTCCGTCAGGTCATAAGCCAGAGTATGCCGCAGCTTATCAACTCAAGCATCACATTTATCTCAACACTCATTGCGATGATAGTTCTTGATATACCGCTCACGGTGCTGTCAGTCGTCATGGTGCTTATCATGATAAAGGCGACGTCGAGCTTGGGCGCGAAGTCGGGAAGATACTTCATGAAGCAGCAGCAGGATCTTGGAAAGGTCAACGGCTATATAGAGGAAATGATGAGCGGCCAGAAGGTTGTCAAGGTGTTCTGCCACGAAGAAAAGGCATATGACGATTTCTGCAAATTGAATAGATCTCTTCAGGACAGCGCCTACAAGGCAAATATGATAGCCAACATTACCATGCCGGTGAATGCGAACCTTGGAAACATAAGCTATGTTCTCTGCGCTGTACTTGGAGGTGTACTTGCAGTAAATGGATGGTCAGGTCTTACCATAGGAACGCTTGTGGCATTCCTGACGCTTAACAAGAGTTTTACGATGCCGGTTACACAGATAAGTCAGCAGATCAACGCCATAGTCATGGCGGCTGCCGGAGCTGACAGGGTATTTACCATGACAGACGAGAAGCCTGAGGAGGACGAGGGCTATGTTGAGCTGGTAAATGCAAAGAAGGATGCAGATGGCAATCTCACGGAGACCGAGGAGAGAACCGGACTCTGGGCATGGAGACATAGGCATGAGACTGGCGAGGTCACATACAGGGAGCTCACAGGCGAGGTTGAATTTGAGAATGTGGACTTCGGTTACAATCCGGATAAGATAGTTCTGCACGACATAAATATGTATGCAAAGCCTGGTCAGAAGATAGCATTTGTCGGAAGTACAGGCGCGGGCAAGACGACCATAACCAATCTGATAAACAGGTTTTATGATATACAGGACGGCAAGATAAGGTACGACAATATCAACATAGGCAAGATAAGGAAGCCGGATCTCAGACGAAGTCTTGGTATAGTTCTTCAGGATACACATCTGTTCACAGGAACAGTCATGGATAACATAAGATACGGCAAGCTGGATGCCACGGATGAGGAGTGCATCAAGGCTGCAAAGCTTGCAAATGCTCACGATTTCATAAAGCGACTTCCTGACGGTTATAACACAATCCTTACTGGCGATGGTTCAAACCTCAGTCAAGGACAGAGACAGCTTCTTGCGATTGCAAGGGCAGCGGTTGCGGATCCACCGGCATTGATCCTTGATGAGGCTACATCATCCATCGATACGAGAACTGAGGCCATGGTATCAAGGGGAATGGATGCCCTCATGGAGGGAAGAACGTCATTTGTCATAGCCCACAGACTTTCCACGGTCAAGGATGCGGACTGTATCATGGTCATGGAGCAGGGTCGTATCATAGAGAGAGGCACCCACGATCAGCTCATAGATATGAAGGGCAGATATTATCAGCTGTACACTGGCAAGAAGGCCGTAGCTGGGCAGGCGTAAGTCAAATTGTTTATAAAAAACAGAAAATTACTTGCAATTTAAAAATATTTGTGCTACCATAGGGGCAATTAATGGTAGTCGCAGTTAAGCTCAACGAGATGAAAGTTTCGTTGGGCTTTTTATTTTCATAAGGAGGGGCCCGCGTAAGCGGGAGGAATCCTTGAGAAGCACGCATGCGCCTGCGCGAAGCGCTTTTGAATGCGCATGCTCAATATTATTTTCGTAAGGAGGAAATTATTATGCCACAAAACAAATTACAGGAATTCGTATTCACAACGATCATGGCCATGTTCATGGTCTATGGAATGATCTGCTACAATGTAGCATTAAGCACAGGAGGTTTCACCAATCAGACATTTGTCATGGCACTTCATGAGATGCCGATCATGTGGCCGATAGCTATTGTGCTTGAGCTTTTCGTGGTTGGAAAGCTTGCACCGATGCTTGCGTTCAAGATCGTGAGACCGACTGACAGACCACAGGTGATAACCTTCATGATATCATTCTACATCTGCATAATGATGTGTCCAATCATGAGCCTTATAGCAACTGTTTTGTTCAAGGATTCACCAAGTGTTGGTACGTTTATCCAGACATGGGGAATGAATCTCCCTGTTGCACTGCTCTGGCAGCTCTGCTATTGCGGACCACTTGTGAGATTGATATTTAGAACTATATTTAAGAGACAGCTTGCGGGTTCTGGCTGTGTAGAGCCATCCAAAGAACCTCAGCCAGAGTCATAATTCTCCGTTTTGGAGAGTTTTGCCTAAAGTATAGACAAAGGCTGGGCGAGGTGTTACAATCCGTTCAAAGCATAGGTTTCAAGTCGAAGGTTTCTATGAGTCCGAACGTAAGAAACGGACCATTCCAACGTATCTATAATTTGCGAATTTCTCATGCTTTTATATCACATTTTTCATAAGAGCAGGAATAATATTCTGGTTGATTTTTTGAAGAAGAATAAGGCGGAGATTTTGCGTATGAATATATTTGAATATGATCAGGAAAAGCATATGAGGCAGACATATGAAGAAACGAGGGGCTGTGTATGAGTGAGGAATACATAACGCTGGATGGATTGTGTCAGCAGCTTTCAATATCGAGGGCAACGGGGCGGAACTGGCTCAGACTTGGGAAAATTGAATCACAGGGCATAGATCCGGCCGGTCAGATGTATTTCACAGAGGAGTACGTAAGTAATCTGAAACAGTCACTGGAAACTGGCGAACGAAGGTCGCTCAGAAGCCGGCGAAATAAGCGGTATGTGTCCGGCAAAGGATTGTATGACAGATATGTGTCAGACATTTGCGAGAGTACAGACACAGTAAAAAGTCTGGTGGATAAGCTGGAGAGGCAGAATATATGTGTGACTGAGATGGTCATGAGAACTCTGCTGGCGGATTGTGCACTCAAGCTGCTGGTAAGCAGTGGTGAGATTACTGTTGACAGAGAAATATTCCCTGCATATATAGATGGAAGCTTGACAATTGGTGTATGGAGTGCGCTGATCGATGATATAATTCAGGACAAAAAAGCAGCATTATCATGGGCAAATAATAACAAAAATCTTATGGACACCAATTACTATTATCAAAAGGGGGAGGACGTACTTGGACTTCTCTATATGTCTATAAGAGATGCAGGCAGCCGGAAGGCGGCTGGTTCATATTATACGCCGACAAAGGTAGTAAGAACGCTGATAAGTGATGTGACCGGTGATATGGGAAGCAGAATATCTGAGGGTGGTAAGCGATTATTCGATCCATGTTGCGGAACCGGTAATTTCCTTATACAGCTTCCGGATGATATAGAACTAAATAATATATATGCGTGCGATATAGATGAACTCAGTGTACAGCTTGCGAGGTTCAATCTGGCACTTGGGAGATTGTCCGGAAGAAGACATGTCAATGTGGACGAAGCGATCTGGACAATATATGAGCACATAGAGCGCAGAGACTTCATTTCAGAATACAGGAATGATTCAGAATGTGGTGGGGATGATAAGAAGCTCTTGGCTGATCCGGGATATGACATCATCATCGGTAACCCGCCGTGGGGATATACATTTGACAGGGAGACACGGACATTACTCAGGAAAGCATACAGAACTGCAGCCGGAAGGGGCGTGGAGTCGTCTGATGTGTTCGTGGAGTGTGCGCTGAAGCTGTTGACAGATGAAGGAGTTCTTGCATTTGTGCTGCCGGAGGCATTGTTAGATGTACATAATCATAAGACGATCAGGGAGATCATAGCCGAATCGGCAAATGTGAGCCGGGTGAGTTTCCTTGGCGATGCATTCTATGGTGTGCAATGTCCATCGTTGGTGCTGCAGCTTGAAAAGAGTTCTGATCCTGGACATAGCAAAGGTGCGGTGATCGAGAGAGACGGCAGAGAGTTTGTTGTAGGAACGGACAGGCCGCTTGGCAGTGAGAATTTTATGCTTAGGCTCACTGATGATGAGTACAGGCTGCTTTGCAGAATAGAAAATACAGATAACTGTGAATTTCTGCGTGGACAGGCAGATTTTGCACTGGGAATAGTGACCGGGGATAATGCGAAATATGTGTCCACAGAATGCGGAGAGGGAATGGAGGCAGTGATAACCGGAGCAGATGTATACAGATACAGATGCGGAAAAACGGAAAAATATATGTATCCGGAACTTACCCTGTATCAGCAGGCGGCGCCGCTGGAGCTTTACCGGGCTCCGGAGAAACTGATCTACAGGTTTATCAACAGACAGCTTGTATTTGCATATGACGACAGGCAGAGGCTTACGTTGAACAGTTGCAATGTGGTCATTCCACATATACCGGGACTTGATATGAGATATATCATGGCGATACTCAATTCAAGGGTGGCGCAGTACATATATGAGAAGCGGTACAACGCAGTGAAGGTTCTGAGATCCCATATAGAGAATATTCCTGTTCCAGTAGCAGACGAGGAGACACAGAGACGCATAATCTCAAAGGCAGAAGAGCTTATGGCAGAAGAACTTATCACAGAAAGTTCTGTGAATTCAGAAATGCAGACGTACAAGACAGGTAAAGACCATTTGCAGCGATACAGATTGTATGAAGAGATAGATGACATTGTTAGGAAGCTGTACTCAGTTACCGATGAAGAGTACGAGTTCATAAAGCAGTCTTTATCCGGTGACAAATATATGTTATAAAAATAATATACTTTAATTGATCAGGAAGAGGAAGAGACTATGAATAATATACTGCTTATAAACGATATGGCTGGTTATGGAAAGGTTGCACTTTCTGCGATGATCCCTATTATGTCCAATATGAAATTCCAGGTGTACAACCTGCCGACGGCATTGGTGTCCAACACGCTTGATTACGGAAAGTTTGATATTCTGGAGACGACCGGATATATGAAGAACAGCATGAGAGTGTGGGGTGAGCTTGGATTTACATTTGACACCATAGCAACCGGATTTCTTGTATCGGAGGAACAGACCAGGCTTGTGGCTGAGTTCTGTGAGAAGAAGAAAGACCAGGGTGCGTTTATATTTGTCGATCCGATCATGGGCGATGACGGAATCCTGTACAACGGTGTTACGGAGAATACGGTTGGCTATATGAGACAGATGTGCAAAGTGGCGGATCTCATAGTGCCAAACTGCACAGAAGCAGCATTTCTTGCCAGCAAATACACTGACAAGAGGATACTGACCATGGCGGAGGCCGAAGATCTGGCACATACGCTTCACGGATATGGAGCAAAGACCGTAGTTATTACCAGCGTGAATATAGATGGACAGACAAGCACTCTCCTGTTGGATGGCGAGACAGACAAAATGAACGTGTTCCCATATACAGAGATTCCTGTGAGATTTCCGGGAACCGGTGATATATTCTCTGCTGTGCTTATCGGAAAGTACAGAGGCGGACACAGCATAGAAGACAGTGTGCAGTCAGCCATGAAAGTGGTGGAGAAGCTTATAGCCTTGAACAAGGACAATGTTGACAAGTACAAGGGAATCCCTCTTGAACAGTACATAGAGGTGATAACGGAATGAGCAGACCGCAGATCAAGATAACACTCATAGACCGCAAAGGCCCTCACGGCTGCCACAGGGGGCATAAGATAGGTGACAGCTACGATTTTGATACTGAGCGAGGGCAGCTCTGTCCCATGGCCATGCATGTGGCATTTCCATATGTGGATATTCTTAGATATGGTGGAACCATCCCGGGAAATGAGCCGGGAACTGTAGTGTTCTGTTGTCCTGATGTGGACACGATCAATGTGTTCAGGATAGAGGTTGTCCAGCCTGAGCAGGATAAGAATTGACAAATAAACGGCAAAGAGACAGCTAAAGAAGCGGTGTATCGGAAGAAAAAAACTTCCTTATATAATATAATACATGGTAAGTAAGACAGATGTATTTATCAAGTATGGGAGGTGGCACATATGGCAGGATGCAGAGCGCATTACAATATATATGCATGGATAATTGCTGTGGTTATGTGCGTCTCATATCTTGGAGTTTGTGGGCTTTACAACCCGAATGTCAGGAATTATTCTGCGCATTCGGTATCATTGCTTGGTGAGAGTCGGGGAATAGACGCCGGGAACAACGATGTGCTCATGGTTGACAGTTCTGCGGGGCTTGTGATCCAGACAAGAAACATACGGACTGGAAATTCAGAAGAATCCATAGACGATACATGGATGCTGTCGGCGGTTCTTGCGGCATTGCTGTTGAGTCTGATATTCTGTGTATGTGCATCTGCAGGCAGATATCCCGAGATGACAAACAGCCGCAGATGGATACTCCTGGAATATATACATAGGTCAGACGGGAAGAAACGCACCTTCATTGGGAATTAAATGTAATAGAGATTACCAGTGAAGGAGAGATAATTATGGCAATGGATATATTGGCTTATACATTTGGGGTTATAGCACTTGTAGCAGCAATCAAATGCTTTGTGGACGAAAACTGGGGTGAGAAGATTCACCGTGAATCAGAGGATATCACGGCTCCAGATGCAAAGGATATGATTCAGGATAATAAAGCGGCTTAGATAATAAGCAGTTTAACCAGACAACAAAATAGAGAGAAATTAATGATCCCACAGATATTACTATGGATATCTGTGGGATCATTTTTATTTTTTCATCCGGTTAAGCTCCGGTATTACGGTTAACAGCATTGTGAAAAAGCATGCGCTTCCTCCGAGTATATTTGATATAGGTTCAGCCATGAATACGCCATTTGTTCCGAGATGGAAAGCATACGGCAGCAGGTATGTAAGAGGGACTACGATGATCGCCTTTCTGAGCAGAGAGAAGAAAATCGCCTGCTTTTTCTTGTTCAGCGATTTGAAAGTAGTCTGGCCGATATACTGAAGCAGCATAAATGCAAATGCAGCGAAATATATTTTGAGAGCCGGGATGGAGTCACTTATAAGTGAACTGTCTGAGCTGAATACAGATATAAGTGCTCCCGGAGCAATCAGGATGATTCCCCATGCTATGACCATATATATCACTGCAAGCAGAGACATGATGGCTATAGATTTTTTGACATGATCGGGCTTTCTGGCTCCATAATTGTAGCTGATGACTGGGGAAGCACCTTCGGCTATTGACCAGATAGGAGTTTCGACGATCTGTCTGACGCTTGACACGATGGTCATGACTGACACATAGACATCGCCTCCGGTACGTGACAGGACACTGTTACAGCATATTGATACAAGGCTGTTTGTGAGCTGCATCACAAATCCAGCGGTTCCCAGACTGACAATATCCTTTGCATATGTCACACACTCCCTGAATTGTCCCAATGAAAGCAACTTTACCTGCAATTCGGCTTTGTTCTTCAGAAAGTAGAGGACAAAAGCGGCAGACATGATCTGCGATATCACGGTGGCTATGGCCGCACCTCTGACGCCGAGATGTAGGACAAATATAAATACGGGATCGAGAATACAGTTGGCGGCAGCACCGACGGCCACTGTCAGCATACCTGTTACAGAATATCCCTGTGCATTGATGAATGGGTTCATGCCTGTTGATACCATGGATGGCAGAGTGCCAAGCAGATATATCATCATATATGGGTACGCATATGTGAGTGCGCTTTCCGATGCTCCGAACAGGACCAACAGCGGTCTTGCAAATATCATACCGACAGCCATGAGAATAATGGCAGCACCACATAACATAGTGAAGGCTGTATTCATTATGGTATCTGCGGTTTTATCATCCCCCATCCCTCTTCTGATTGAGAACAGAGGGGAACCGCCACTGCCAAACAGATTGCTGAAGGCAGTGATTATGATGGTGATCGGGAAACAGAGACCGACTCCGCCGAGAGCAGCGGTGCCCACATCAGGTATTCTTGCTATGTAGATCCGGTCGATCACGTTGTACAGAAGACTTATGAGCTGAGCCACTAGCATAGGCATGGCCACACCGAGTATATTTTGAGTTATCTTTCCATTTTCAAAGTTTACTCTTTTCATAGATTTCATTCCTTACAAAATGTATTGAATAGTTTACTTTCATATAATAGAACTGCAGTTAAAAATAATCAATAGACGTATATGGGGGTGTGTTATAGATATGAAACTACCTTCTCAATCATATTTTGTTTAAAGTGATTAAAAAATAATTAATATTTAACTAAATTAAGTTTGACTATTAGGTAGAGCTTAACTAATATGAAAACAGAAATGTATAATGTATATAGAACAAATGGAATGACAGGAGACAATATTATGAAGATCAAGCCAAATGATGTTATGATCAGGTATACAGGACGTATTGACTGGACAGATGCGGAGAAGCCGGTGTGGGTATATCCTTGTACATCTGCGGAGATGAAATTTACGGGCAATACTCTTAAGATAAAGGTGTTCAACAGGAATAACTATTGGGACAATTATCTTGGATGTATAATCGATCAGTCGCAGAGAAGTTATCTTTTAAATAAAGAGGGAATTACGGAACTTGATATAGTTGTTCCGGATAACGATACAAATGAACATTGTGTGCTGTTCTTCAAGAGACAGGATGCATGCCATGAGGTAACAATACTTGAGTATGAGATTGGAGATGGGGAGAGACTTCTTCCTTTGAAACCGCTGTCAGGCCGCCGTATAGAGGTGTATGGAGACTCGGTGTCAGCGGGCGAGGTATCGGAGGCTGTCGACTGCGTTGGAAAGGAAGACCCAGTACACAATGGCGGTTATTCAAACAGCTGGTATTCGTATGCGTGGATTACTGCAAGAAAGCTGAAAGCACAGATTCATGACATAGCCCAGGGAGGGATAGCTCTCATGGACAGGATAGGATGGTTCCAAGAGCCGAATCAGATTGGCATGGAAAGTGTGTGGGATAAGGTTCACTACAACCCTACATTTGGTCCGGTGACACAGTGGGATTTCTCCCAGTACACACCTCAGGTTGTTATAGTTGCTATAGGGCAGAATGACAACCATCCGTATGATTTTATGAAAAATGACTATAACGGCAGGCAGGCGGAAACGTGGCGTGACCATTACATGAAATTTCTGGGAAAACTCAGGAAGACATATCCGGATGCACACATAATCTGCTGTACCACACTTCTCTGCCACGACTGTTCATGGGACAAGGCTATAGGTGAAGTGGTTGACAATATGAATGATAAAATGATAACTCATTACGTATATGGAAGAAACGGATTCGGCACGCCAGGACATTTGAGGATACCAGAGGCGTGTGAGATGGCAACGGAGCTGGCCGAATATATAGAAGGTCTCGAAATTGAGGGGTGGAATTAAATTATATTCTAACTTAGAGGTAATATAGGATTATTAATGAGCTGATGTTCAAATATGGAGGATGAACCATGGGAAATTATGATCTTGAAAGAATAAAATCAGTTATACAGCGCGCTCAGAGTGGACAGGAACTTACAATAGGTTTCCTTGGCGGTTCGATAACGCAGGGAAGTTTGGCGACGGAGCATGAAAATACTTATGCATACAGAGTGTATAAGTGGTGGTGTGATACATTCCCACAGGCAAAGTTCAATTATGTGAATGGCGGAATAGGTGGCACAGACTCATACTATGGTGTGTCCAGGGCGGTAACGGATGTGCTCATGTACCAGCCGGATTTTGTGATTGTGGATTTCAGCGTAAACGATACTAGAAATGAGATGTGTCGGGAGACCTACGAGGGCGTCATCAGGAAGCTGCTCGGATGGAATTCAAGGCCGGCAGTCATGGTGCTGAACAACATATATTACGACAGTGGAGTCACTGCGGAGGACATACATAACAGTGTTGCGGATTATTACGGCGTGCCGCATGTGAGTATCAGGGAGACTGTGTACAGCCGAATGAAGGCGGGAGAGTACACGCAGGATGAGATCACACCGGATGGCCTGCATCCAAATGACAAGGGACATGGACTGGTGGCGGCAGAGATAACAAATGTGCTTGCAGAAATCGCAAGAGATATGACAGAATCAGCAAGTTCGTGGACACTTCCGTCTCCGATGACGGCAAATGCCTATGAGAATGCAAGACGTCTTACCATACGGGAGATCAGCCCGAAGCTTTCTGGTTTCAGAGCAGATACGCATGAGAAGCTCGGGCATCTGGATCACTTCAAAAATGGCTGGACAGGAGTAAATGCTGGAGACAGCATAATATTTGAACTTGAGGGAAGCTGTATTGGTATACAGTACAGAAAGACCATATCAAGACCGGCGGTCAGGGCACAGGCAGTCCTTGACGGTGATACGGATCATCCGATATTGCTGGATGGCAATTTTGATGAGGACTGGGGCGACTGTCTGTATATAGAACCGGTGCTCCATCATGGAGAGAACAAAAGCCACACTTTAGAGATAACAGTGATCAATGATGAGTGTTCAGGAACTACTCCATTCTATCTCATGTCCATAATAGTTGCCTGATAGGTTGTATCTGAAAAATAGAAGATAAAAATACATGGTGTTGTATATTGCAATATTGGGAATATAGGACTATTATTAATTCAGAAAGTACAAAGAGGTACTGCGATGTTTCGCAGTGCCTCTATTTTTTTCGGCGGTTTTATGCCGGAACAGTATCAAAGGAGGATGATATTATGACACCAATGAACAACGCAGATTATCTTATCAGATTACAGCATGCAGATGAACTTGACGCACTCAAAGCCGCAAAGAAGGCGAGCGGCCTCACATATGAGTTACTTGCAGAGAAAGTAGGTGTGAATAAAGTATGGCTTGCCTCGGCGTTTGAGGGACAGCAGTATGTGCCAGAGGAATACTGTGACAAGCTTGCGGAGGCACTTGGAATAGACAAGGCGGCTACGGCATTTCTTGCCGAGCATCCTTATAAGGGCAACACAGATCCTATTCTCTACAGACTTCATGAGGTCATTGATACATATGGCCCTGCCATCAAGGACATAATCCACGAGCAGGGCGGAAATGCCATCATGAGTGCCATCGATTTTGGCCTTGACGTGGATGTGACTGAGGATGCCGAGGGCAACCACAGAGTCATCATCAAGTTTGACGGAAAACTCCTGCCATATGCCAAGAAAGGACAGTATCCTTGGTAGAGTTGATGTGTTGACATTACAATTGTTGTAAGGTTTAATATCATGTGGGGACGGAGGTAACGGACGCCCTCCGTCCACATCAACATGAAAGACGAGGCCATACAAATCAATGGAAAAGAACCTTACGACCGGCAGTGTGCCAAAGACGATGGCGTACTTTGCACTGCCTTATCTATTATCTTATTTTCTACAGACTCTATACGGGATGGCGGATCTGTTCATCATAGGGCAGTTCTGTGGCAATGATGCCGGAGCCACCACAGCGGTGGCAAATGGCTCCCAGGTCATGCACATGCTCACGGTTATTCTGGTGGGACTTGCCATGGGAACAACTGTTGTCATAGGAAAAGCAGTGGGGGCGAAGAAGCTTCAGGATGCACAGGCGGCCATAGGAAATACAGTCACCATCTTCATGATAATATCAGTATTGCTTACAGTAATGCTGCTCATTTTTATAAATCCAATAGTTGCAGTTATGGATACCCCGGAGGAGGCTGTCAAAGGAATCACGGATTATCTGATAGTATGCTTCATAGGAATTCCATTTATAACAGCATACAACGTGATAAGTTCCATATTCAGGGGACTTGGCGATTCTAAGAGTCCTATGTACTTCATCGCGGTTGCATGCGGCCTTAATATTGCACTTGATTATATATTTATAGGTGTCTGTGGCATGGGCCCTCTTGGCGCAGCACTTGGAACAACGCTGGCTCAGACGTTCAGTGTCATCATATCATTTGCCGCAATAAAGAGGATGAATACAGGGCTGAAGCTCACGAGAAATGACTTTGTTCCGAGAAAAACCGTGCTCGGCGAGATAGTGAAGATCGGTCTCCCGGTGGCTGTTCAGGACGGATGCATACAGATCGCTTTCATTGTGATAACAGTCATAGCCAACAACCGTGGTGTTAATGATGCCGCGGCAGTTGGAGTTGTGGAGAAGATGATAAGCTTTATATTCATAGTGCCATCCTCCATGCTGGCAACTGTATCCGCGCTTGCCGCCCAGAATATAGGAGCGGGAAAGCACGACAGGGCGGAGCAGGTCCTGAGATACGCACTGGGGATCATAGTGGCTTATGGAGTCATTGCAATAGCTGTTGTTGAACTGTTTGCACCTGAGCTCGTGGGACTTTTCAGCAAGAACAAGGTGGTTGTGACCATGGGTGTCCAGTATATAAGCAGCTATATCGTGGACTGCGTATTTGCGGGAATACATTTCAGTTTCACCGGATATTTCTGTGCCTATGGCAAATCCTACATAGGATTTATACACAATATGATAGCCATAGTATGTGCAAGGATTCCGGGATCTTACATTGCATCTATCATGTATCCAGACACATTGTTCCCGATGGGATTTGCGGCACCGGCTGGATCATTTATATCCATAGTGATATGCGTGGGAGCATTTGTGTGGATGAAGAGGCGCGGTACGCTGTATAAGGCCAACTTATAAGAGATATGTATTTGGTGATAGGAATGTTTATTGTGCGTTCATTTCGTAAAGGTATTATGATCGTTCGGATACAAGTGGCAGTTCATTGATCATCAGTCGTGAGGAATATCATGGAACCTACCGTCCAGCTCCTCGGTCTTGACCACGTTGATAAATGCGTGCTCATCGATCCCACGGATCATCGGTATGAGCTCACGCTTCGCTTCCGAGTTGATGACGGAGTAGATGAGGGTTTTCTCCTTCTCCTCGTAACATCCGACACCCTTGAACAGAGTAGCGTCATGGTGAGTCAGGTCGCTGATGGCGTGGTAGATCTCATTTGACTTGTCGGAGATGATGAACAACGTTTCTTTCTTATATCTCTTATACAGAAGCTGGATCACCTGGGTGCTGCAGAACTGGTAGATGATGGAGTACAGAGCCTTTGACCAGCCGAACAGTGCACCGGCGGCGATCAGCATCACGATGTTTCCGAGCAGTATGTAGTTCCACGCATCTATACCCTTCTGGTGGGACAGGAATATGCTGATGAAATCAGTTCCCCCGGTGCTGGTTCCAACGTTCAGGCAAAGGCTGATGGCGAGTCCGTTGATGAGACCGCCGAACAGGCTTACAAGCATTATGTCGTCAGTGAATACATATGATGGCAGAATATCCACAAATATACTCGACAGAAGAATGACTATGATCGAATAGAGGGTAAATCTTTTGCCGATATATTTGTATGATATGTATGTGGGAAATAGATTCAGTCCAATGTTGAATACTGCAAAAGGCACGCTTATGTGCAGAAATTTTATTCCAATGTTCTGGAGAAGCAGGGATGCTCCGGAGAACCCGCTTGGAAACAGTCCTGCGGTCTTGGCAAAGCATCGGAGATTCCATGCGTATAGTATAGATGCAAATACGACGATGAACAGGCGGAATATCTGATAAAATCTTGGATGTTTTAACTCTAGAGATTGAAACATAGCGGTACCTCCTTTGTAAGTGTCACTGTAAAATGCGGTTAATTTTCAAATGGGCGAACCCTCAAAGTCACGCCTAAATCCTTGCATATCTGGCGGCATCGCTTGATCTTATCCTCGGGCATGACCTTTTCAACAACAGTCATGACAACATTTGGCACGTATCTTTTCGACAGAACGGCAAATTCCTTTATGGCCTCATATGACTGGATTCCGTAGCGGGATCTGGTGAGCTCAAGGAACTCCTTTTCGTCAGGAGCGTTCAGGGATATCGATACCGTGTCAATCCGTCCCTCAAGCTCAGGGGTAACATCCCTTCCATATATAAGATTTGCAAGTCCGATGGTGTTGAGGCGGACTTTGAGATTTGGGTATGTATTTTTCAGTGAATCGATCACCGCGCATACGTCTTCAAGTCTCTCAAGAGGCTCGCCAAATCCGCAGAATACAAGCTCATTTATGACATTCAGGTCATATTTAGAGAAAAGCTTCAGAACCTCCTCAACGGAAGGCTCGCCATCCTTCAGCCAGAGAGTATTGTTTTCCTGTTGCTTTTTTGTCTGTCTGAGGCAGAACACACAGCTGCAGGGGCATTTGTTTGTCATGTTTACATATATATTTTTGCCTGTGAGATCCCCGCTCTTTGCAATGTCGAGGTAACCTTCCTCACCGACCTTTCCGGTTACAGTGTATAAAACCATAGTTGAATCTCCAATCGTTTAAGTTATTCCTCAGTCAGATCCTTCATGTACATCTCAAAGCACAATCCCCAGTTCTCCGGAACATTGTTCTCAACGCAGTAGCTTATGCACTTTGATACATATGAAGCGGCCTTTTTCACGGACTCATAGACGCTGTGTCCGTTCAGATACATACCCGCAATGATGGCTGCGATCACATCTCCGGTGCCGCTCCTGTCGCCGCCGATCCTGTCAACCATGACCATCTGGAAATCCTCATCCTTGTTGTAGATGAAGTTGGCTATCTGAGTCTTATTGAAATGTATTCCTGTCACAACGATATGTTCCGGTCCCTGCTCCGCCAGGGTCATGCACATTTGCCTTAGCTCGTTCACGGTCACAGTGTGCTCCGGATATGGAAGATCAAGGAGGGTGCAAAGCTCCGTCAGATTAGGAGTGATAATGTCGGCATATTTTACAAGCTCCTTCATCTTGCTGCACATAGATGCGGTATAGGTTGGGTACAGCTTGCCGTAGTCACCCATGACTGGATCGACGATAACAAAATTCTTCTCGTTTTTAAAGTATTTGATAAAGTCGATAACTATATCAACCTGTTCCTCAGAACCGAGAAATCCTGTTGATATGGCATCGAACTGCAGCTCCAGATCTTTGTAGGTCTGGATGTAATCCCGCATTTTGGGTGTGTAGTCATCAAAGTAAAATATAGGAAACTGTGTATGTGTAGATAGTATTGCTGTTGGCACAGTGACAGCCTGGATCTTCATGGCGGACACTATCGGCGCCATGACAGCGATGGAACATCTTCCGAATCCTGTAACATCATTTATTAGAGCGATTTTTTTCTGCATCTTAGTTCTCCAAATTCAATAAATATAGTAGATTTTATCATCAAATACAGGTGTGTTCAATATTTGAATTCCGTCAGACCAAGTGAAATTTATGTTCAAAAGGGAGAGAATAGATAAAATTTCCACATTGCCCCATATCTTGATACGTAGTAAAATATAACCATATTTTGCTGCGCTTCAGGAGGAATGAGTATGAATGAAGTCGTTTTGAAGACATATGTCTTTTCGTCGATCATAATAGCCGCTACAGATATTATACTGGGTATGAAATCCATAAAAAAGAATAAGACGACGGGAAGGTTTCTGGGGCTTGCCTGCATAGGAGCAGCTATAGTTGATGTCAGTTATCTTATCAGCATTATAAGCGATTCGTATATGGCCATGTCCGTCATGTCGAGTATATATTTCGTAAGCATTGATTATATGCTGGTATGTCTGCTCATATTTATTGTTTATTTTACAAAAGGACGTTTTTCAAAGTATGGAAGAGCAGCGATAGGCGTCTGCTTTTTTTACTGTCTGTATGAGCTTGTAATATTTGCCATAAACCCATTCAAAAATATAGCGATAGGGTATGTCAGAAGAGACACCGTGATAGCAAAATACAGCTATGATATGAAACCGCTGTATGATATGCATCTGGTTTTTTCATATGCGCTGGTGGGAGTGGTACTCATACTCCTTTTAAAGAAGCTTTGCAAGATTCCACATGAATATCGTTTGCAGTACAGCAGTGTCATCCTGGGAATTCTTGCGCTTGTCGGGATAAATGCAATATTTCTCTACGTTCCGGGAGCGGAGGTATACAAACTTCTGGATTATTCCATCTGTGGCTACAGTCTTACATCATATATTCTGTACTGGAGCTGCTTTAATTATTCAACCCATGGAATGCTCAACAAACTAAAGACAAACATATTCGAGAATATAGGTCAGGGAATAGTTTTGTTTGATTATGACAATCATTTGATCCTGCACAATGACAGGGCGGATGATTTCCTTGGAAAGGAACTCCTCTGCAAATGTGAGAATCTGCAGCAGTTTCTTGAGACGTATGATCTGTCCGTTGATCTTGCAGCTGATGACGACAGTTTTTCTCTGCAGTGCTATATAAAAGGTGATGATGGAGACAGACCTTTAAGGTGCGATATCAGAAGGCTTGACAACAAGGAAGGCCGCAGACTTGGTCAGATGTTTGTATTTTCTGATATATCTCTGGAGACGGATATGCTTACAGGATTTCAGAAATGGGATAGCTTTCAGAGACTTGCCATGGAAGAGGTGGACCATTTTACGTTTCCGGTTGGAGTGGCAATATGCGATATCAACGGATTGTCTGTGATCAACAGCACTCGTGGTAATCAGGCGGGTGACCAGAGGATAAATGCACTTGCGGGCATCATGAGAAAGAACTTTCCGGAGAGAACATATTATGTCAGGGGTATTGATGCGCACCTGATAGCACTTTGCAGTCACAGCAGTGAGGAAGAGATGGCTGCATGTGTCGAAAAGGTCAAAGAACAGTATGATGGAAGTATACAGTATGCAGTGGGGGTGGCTGCGGATGAGGGACAGAGCATAGTCGCTGCAATCATTGATGCGGCAACAGCCATGAAGACAAAAAAGCTTGTGGACAGTGAATCATCGCACTCAGATATGCTGACATCACTCATAAGGGCTCTTGAGGAGTGCGACAGCGATACGGAACAGCATGTGCGTCGTACACAGGAGCTGGGGGCTGAGCTTGGCAGACGAATAGAGCTGTCAGATATCCAGCAGAGCAAGCTGGCGCTGCTCTGTCTGCTCCATGACATAGGGAAGGTAGGAGTTCCTATGGAGATACTCAACAAGCCGGGAAAACTCACGGATGAGGAATGGAAGATCATGCGTTCCCACGTTGAGAAGGGTTATGAGATCGCCATGAGCAACACAGAACTCAGACAGATCGCGGAGGAGATAAGGCATCATCATGAGAGATGGGATGGAAATGGATATCCGGATGGACTGAGCCGTGAAAGCATACCGGTTCTGTCACGTGTGATCGCGGTGGTCGATGCATTTGACGCAATGATCAATGACAGACCTTACAGAAAGGGTATGCCGATATCAAAAGCGATAGAAGAATTAAAGAGCTGCGCGGGCAGCCAGTTTGATCCATATATAGTTTCGGAGTTTATAAGGCTTGTATCAGAGAAGTATGCAGATTCGCTGGCAGCTGACTCAAAGCAAGGGGCTGCTGATGGTGGTGTCGGTGCAGATGGTAATGGAGAGAATGTTGGGGATCGAACTGCCCCAGGAGATGGTCTGGCGGACGCTGATGGTGATGGCGCCAGCACAGACGACGAACAGACAGAGATCCGGATTATGGCGCGCAGACAGATGGTGGATTTTACTGAATATGGCAAGGATGCGTTTCGTGTACATACAGTCAAATATAGCAGATATCTGGTGGATGAAAACTGGAGGATCATATCTGTAGACGATAATTTTGAGGAGCTTACGGGTTACAGCAAGGAGGACATAGAGAATAATATCATAACCCAGATCGACCTTATACCGGACGAGGATAAAACAGAATATCTCTGTCAGGTAAATGCGAATCTGGCAAAGAGCACATTTGTATTTCAGGAACACAAGATACATCGGAAGGATGGCAGGGATATATATGTATTATGCACTGGAAGAATGTTTTATGATTCGGCACTTCAGAAAGACAGAGGGGAAATAGTAATAGTGGATGTATCAAGTACATATGCTTTGAAGATGCTGACAGATGCGGAGCAGAATAAGGCAGATGTGAGACTCAGAAACTGGGAGAATACCTATCGTACAGATCCCCTCACAGGACTTTTGAACCATGCGGCATTTAGAAGTGACATGGAGCAGAGACTTCTTGAGTGTACGCACACAGCGGTGATGATCATGATGGATGTAGACAGATTCAAGCAGTACAACGACACCTACGGACATCACAATGGCGACAAATATCTTGTCCTTGTGGCACAGACACTGCAGGCGGCACTCCGCGGTGATGACCATGCATGCCGTATGGGCGGTGATGAATTTGCAGCCATGCTGTTCTTCAACAAGAGTGTGTCTGATGACGTGATAAGGGAACGTGCCCAGCAGATATTTGACAAGGTGAACCTGACTGTGAAGGCCACAGAGGGAGGAACAGGAATCTCCATGGGTGCGGTGATCGCAAGAACTGAACTGACATTCAACGAGATGTATGAGGAGGCGGATAACGCCCTCTATGATGTTAAGGAGAGTGGAAGAGGCAGGATTGAGGTGAAGAGGCATGGGGAGTAGATCGTATATCTTCAACATACTTCATAAAGATCTTCACAAAAAACTCCACAAAGAACCTTTGCTTCCTATGAGTCTGATCTTGTTTGCCGTAATTTTGGCATATTCTTTTCGACTTATTGGAAGAGGAAGTTTCTATCCTACTCTGTTTTCTTATCTGCGTAGTTTCATTTATATCGGGCTTTATGCCGCCTGGGGAATTTCAATCCGCCAACGTATCGTGCAGAAACAGGTCGGACAATATCTGGTAGGCGTTTCGGTGCTTTTGATTTTGTGGTTTACCTTTCGCTCAGCAAAATACTTTATATTCTGGCAGCCGGTTGCAATAAGATACCAGTGGTATCTATTCTATCTGCCAATGCTGTTTGTACCCATGCTTGCACTGCTGATCGCAATGTCTCTGGGCAAGCCCGATGAATATAAACTGCCAAAATCTGTCTGGCTATTGTCTGCCGTTTCGGGAGTTTTGCTTATTCTAGTGCTTACGAATGATCTACATCAATTAGTTTTCACATTCCCTAAAGATGCGGATGTCTGGTCTGATGCAGATCATGGCTACGGTGTGTGCTATTTTGCCGTGATCGTATGGCAGGTGTTTTGTGCCGTAGCAGCACTTATTTTTATGCTCTTTAAATGCAGGTTAAAGAACGGTAAGCATCGTTATTTGCCCGTAATTCCATTTGCGATATCGCTGGCTTATCTTGCATTGAACTATGTTGGTACGCCATGGCTGAAACATTTATTCGGTGACGTTACGGCATTTCAAAGTCTTATGTATATGCTCGGTTTCGAGGCTTGCATTGCTTGCGGATATATTCATTCAAACAGCCGTTACGCAGATCTTTTTGCCTCATCTGTCGGCACATCGGCAGAAATTACTGACAGAGACTTCAACATTCGCTATGCAGCGTTGAATATTGAACCTATATCAAAGGAAACAATGAGAAAAGCCGAGAAAGCTCCTGTCACAGTAGACGGTGGGCTGACCGTACATACTATGCCCATCGGCGGCGGTTATGCGGTATGGACAGAGGATGTGTCGGCGCTGCTTGCCATTAAGGAAGAATCAGAATGTCTTGCGGAAGAGCTTGCCGAAAGAAATGAGATTCTTCGCTATGAATACAGGCGGGAGTCGAAACGCCGCAAGGTGGAGGAGCAAAACCGACTGTTCGATCTATTGCAGTCGGCAACACAAAAACAGATCAACCGCATTTCGGCATTGACACAGGAATACCGCCGAATCTCAAAATCTGATACAGACAGAGTTAAAATGCTACTTGCCGAGATTGCCGTTTTATGCAGTTATATCAAACGCCGTAAGCATCTGACACTGCTTGCCGACAGAGATTGTAAGGTTGCAGTCAGCGAGCTTGAGAGAGCTTTTTCCGAATCGTTACAGACATTAAAGCTTTTAAATGTACGCAATACTCTGTATGTGGACAGTGAACTTTCCACGCTTTCGGGCAAAAATGCTGCTGCGATATTAGATTTTTATGAGGAAGTAATAGAAGCAGATCTTGAAAATTTAACAAGTGTGCAGATAAGCCTCGCAAATATAAACGGATTGCGGCTGTCGCTGAATGTCTGTTGCGAAGCCGACCTGTCGATCTTTTTAAATAAAGGTAACGTTCTTTATGAAATGGACGATGACGCAGGCTACCAGCATCTTGTATTTATTATTGAGGGAGGTGCCGCCGTATGAGTGCCTTTTCTTCACTTCCGGTCTTTTTGCAGACCTTAATACCACTTCTGCTGTTTGTGGAAGCTGTGCTTGAATTGGGACTTTATATATATCAACTTTCGCATCGTTCAAAATTGCATGATAATTTACCGAGTCTTGTGATTTTTGCGTTTTTGCTTACGCTTTTGTTCTCGGTAACACAGGGGGATCCGTTCAATGGCAAGGATGCATTTTTATTAGATGCGCCTTGGCTGATTTTCATTACAGTAATTTTCGTTGTTGTTGTTCATTTTGCCTTTGCTATGACGAGAGAGTATCGCCGCCGAAAGAACATGCTATCTCCATTTTCCGTTAAAGATGCCACAGACAAGCTGCCTATGGGGGTGTGCTTTGCCGATCCGAACGGGCGTATTGTCCTTTGCAATGACCGTATGCGCCGTCTGTCGTTTGCACTGAGCGGGCATGAGTTTCAGATTACCGACGATCTTGAAAAAGCGTTGGAGCACCCCGATAAAAGTATTATCGCTAACGGAGATTGTTACATACTGCCCGATAAGACAGTTTGGCAATTCCGCAAGCAGAATATAGCCGTTGACAATGATGAAAACTGGCTTCAAATGACAGCGCATAATGTCACTGAACTTTATAATGGCAACGTTCGTCAAACTGCTATTAACAATGAGCTGAAAGAGGTCAATCGAAAGCTCCAAAAAATGTATGAACGAATGGCCGATGATATAAAAGAAAAAGAAATTCTTGACCTGAAAATACATATTCATGACACAATCGGAAGAAGCTTGCTGACAATTCGTGATATAATGGAAAGCGACGAAAACACTGACAAAAAGCTTGAGGCTTTACAGGAAGCAACCGCAGTGCTTACAAGTGATCGAGTGACAGCCAGCGGAACGATGGAAGAGGTTGTTCAGACAGCGGAAATCCTCGGTGTAACGGTGATGATGGATGGATGCCTTCCGGCCGATTCACTTGCCGAAGAGCTTACCGTTGTCGCTGCAAAAGAATGTGTAACAAATTGTATCAGGCATGCCGGAGGCAATGAGGTATATATCAGCGTAAATGGGCGAAAGGATGTGTTTGATATTACGATAACGAACAATGGCGCTGCACCGTCGGACCCTATTAAGGAGGGCAGCGGACTCTCGTCGATTCGCCACAGCATAGAATCTGCCGGTGGAGAAATGCACACTGTATATAAACCACGATTTGAATTGCTGCTTATCATTCCAGAGGATGCGTCAAGTTTTATATGAAAACCTGACATGCAGCACCAGCTCTCGCCAAATACGATTATTAATGAGCTGATGTTCAATAAAAGGAGAACGATATATGATAAATACAATACTGGTTGAAGATGATTTATATATTCAAAAGCATTTTGCCGAGCGGCTGAAATCAAACGAAATCTTTCGCCTTGTTGGCGTATATCGTGACGCTTTTGAGGCAGAGAAAAACTGCAATTGTTCAATACAGCTTATTCTTATGGATGTACAAACACAGCACAAGCACTCCGGTCTTGCCGCCGCAAAACGTATAAAAAAGGCTTTTCCGAATATCAAAATAGTAATTGTAACCTCACTTGTCGACCCGCAGGTATTGGAACGAGCAAAGACAGGTGCAGCAGACAGTCTGTGGTATAAAGACCACGGCACAGAGGAGCTGATAAGTGTGATAAGGCGTACCCTTGCAGGCGAAAAAGTATTTCCTGACACCTCTCCTGCAATTGAAATGGAAGGCACAATGTCCGATACATTCTCGCCCCGACAGCTTGATATTCTCCGCTTATACATAAAGGGCTTTACATACCAGGAGATTGCCGATAAACTGGGCATCTCCAAAAACGGTGTGCGCTGGAACTTAGACGATATGGTTGAAAAAGGTAGATTTGAGAATCGAGAAGCGTTGGTTGTGACAGCTATTGAGAACAAGCTCATGGTGACCACTTTAAAAGACGAATAGAGTAAATGAACCCCTTGACTGACACGGTCAAGGGGTTTTTATGTCCCAAAGTCAAAAAAGTTTGAAAATAGTTTTTTCTGTCACTGGCACTTGTGCCAGTGACAGACCTCAAAAAATCCGTACAATAGAATGTGTAAGACTATAGTTGTAGTAGAAAGGGGGAGCAATGAATGTTGAAATATAACAAATACATTATGACCCTGTTGATGGTTTTAATTATGCCAGCCTTGGTTTCTGGATGTGTGGCAAAACCGTCAGAGGATTCTAATCTGACCGAAGATAAAACAACCGCCACAACCACAGAGGCGACCACAGAAGCAACCACAGAGGCGGCTACAGAAGCAACCATTGAGGCAACTACAGAAGCGACCACAGAAGCATCGGTACAAAAAGACACAGATTTATCAAAACTTCAAAACACCATTCTTGATAACAAAGAATCGGTTGGGATTGCCTATATCGGTTATGTCGGTTACGAGGCTGATGAGGAAGAAATCCTAAATTTCGTAAAAGACAGTCAGTATGCGGATAAATATGATTTTCTCTGCGGCGCGCCCCTTGTAAATGTAGGCGGTGCGGAGCTTTATGCGGTAGTTATTGCCGATACAAAATACAGTGTGTCTGTTTATCGGGCGGAAATAACTGATAATGGTGAATATTCTGTAAATACCGACAATACACTCTATAATTACAACGGAAATGGAATTGATTATTTTTTACTGCGCTGCAATGAAAGTGAAATACATTCAAATGTATCGCTGAGCTTTAAAAAAGGAAACGACTCTTTTTCGGTATTCCCGATGCTGTCAGGAATGGATGGGCAGCTTGTTGACGGAAATTACTATGATTTTTCAATATATTCCGATTATGTCAGCAGCGGTGAGTCCGAGGATAAGAATGTAGCAATAGCAAGGGAAATCCTTTTGGAGTCTCAGGCGGTGCAATACTACATAAGCATGGGTATGAGTGTACAGTATACGGGCCAGATTGATGAAATTGAGGGACGACCGTAATCTACCGTGTGAGTTAAAGCACGGAATAATAAAATAAAAAAGGAGGGAAAAAATATGGTAGATATTAAATCAATGGCAGCTGCAACAGCCCCGAGGGAGTTTGAACTCTCTTACACAACTACAATTGAAGACGTATACGAAAAGCTTAACACACATGCTTCGGCTTTTAAAATGCCTTTCAAAATCAAAGGGGGTATCCCTGGAAAGCGCATTTCCTTTGAGAAAGAACCGAACCTCGACGTTACGGTCTGGGTCTTTGTTAAGGATGGCAACAAAATTAAAGTCATGGCAAACATCCAGGAGAACACAACAACCGTCAATGGTATGCGAGTTGACAAAAACAGCGTAATTCAAAAAGGTGTAAGCGGAGTAGCTAATCTTCCTATTCAAAGAGGTGAGTATCTTGATGAGGTGACCGAAAATGTTAAAAAGATACTCAACGGCGAGCAGGTTGAAGATTATGTAGCGCCCGTTGGTGTAAACGGCAGTGGACAGACGGAAAAGGATTGGCTTGTAGCCCTTCTTCTCTGCCTTTTCCTCGGCGGAGTTGGTGGCCACCGTTTCTATGTGGGCAAAGTAGGATCAGGCATTCTCTATCTTTTTACCGCCGGCGTTTTTGGAATCGGTGTACTTGTTGATCTGATAAAGATCATTACCGGCAAATTCACTGACAAAGACGGAAATCCTATTCAAAAAAAATAGACAGGACTTCTTGACAGCCTTTAGACAAATATGGCTTAAAATTGGGAACTGTGCCTGAACTCTTTCGGGCACAGTCCTGATTGCGAAAGGAGAACTTGTTATGAGTAAAAGAAAAGAGCACATCAAAATGACCATATTTATTATGGTCGCCGGCATAGCATCGATGGTTTTGGGTGTATTCGGAATTGTCACAAGCAGAATTGAAAAGAAAGAATATGCAGCCTCAACTGATATACGGAAAGTTTCCGCTGTTATTGTTGACTTTTCAACCCACGATAGTAAGGATGACAATGGCGATGTAGATTATACAACATATAAATTCAGAATTTCATATGAAATTGACGGAAAAACCTATAAAGGGAAATGCGAAGAGCGTGTTTGGTCAAGAGATATCGCAAAAGGATACACATACGATAAATTGAGAAAAGGCGATACAATAAAAGTAGAGGTCTATAAAACTACAAAAGGAAATTACAAGCTTTCCCCGGAGGGGAATCCCGTTGATTTCCTTCTCTATTGTGCGGCGATCCCCTTTGGCTTTTTCCTCGTTGTTATAATGATATGTGACATTGTAAAAGACAAACGGAAAAAGAAGAACGAAAATGAGGTGGTCAGCAAGGAATAAATCAGAGGTGATTTTATGGATTTATCAGTATCGCTGTGCATTGCAGCCTCTTTTGCTATATTATGTACATTCTATATCGGTAAAAGTATACTTGTAATGGATTTTTCGGAATATCTTCCCAAGAATTTGAAAAAAGCTAAGCTGGAAAGATTGCTGGCAAAAAGGGAAACTCCTCTACAGGATTCGAAAATCCGAAAGGATATAAGAAAAGCATTTGAAAGAGTACTGATTCCGCTTGGAAAAGCGGATCAAAAGCTTCTTACGGCAAGAATGGACCTGGCTTTTCGAAAAAAAATCGTCAGTCAGATCGACGTACTTAATAAGAATAAGCTATGCCGCAAAATTTACGTCACGGATGTTGTTCCCATTCCTAAAAATAACTTTGAAACATGGAACGATGATGGCAGAGAATGGCGGGAATCGGTTTTGAAGTGCAGCACCCTGGAGCGTTTCGAGTCAATGCAAGGCAACAGGGTTCAGCATGAGATATACCGTAAAAATTCATATCTCCGAATACTTCAGTCGAGACACGTTCGCCGCACAGACAAAAAAGAGAATAAGAAAAGCTATTATCACGATATGTTGAGAATAACCTGCCCATCATGCGGTGCAAGAGTCAAGCTGAACAGTCAGCAGGTTACCTGTGAATATTGCGGCGCCGTTATAAAAAACGAGTTTTACGATTGGCAGACCGAATCGTTTGAGATTTATGAAACGATCAGTACAAATATGAAAAGATTTTTACAGCTTCTTTTGTCCGGTTTCATACTTTTCTTAAGTGTCTTTCTATGCTTATACTTGATCGAGGATACGGAGATTTCCCTTGCAGCCGGCGTCGGTGCAGCGATTCTTGCTTTTGGAACGATTGTTACACCTATTATTTGTGGAAAAGTTAAACAAGACAATTTAGCGAAAAAGATCGTAGGATATTCAGAGAACTACCTCAGATCCTGCTTAAACGAATACTTTAGCAAAAACGAAAATGACAATGATCTGCTTGATTTCAGTATTGGCACAATCAAGCTTTTAAAAGTCTCTAACACAGATGAAATAACAACGGTTAAGTCTGAAGTTTATGGAACGAAAACCTTTCTTCCTGAAAATAAGAAACCGTTTACAAAAAAATTTAAAAAGAAACTGACCATGCAAAGGGCTAGATATCCAGAAAAAAGAAAGTCTGACGGTGAATTTTTTGTTGAAAAGGAATGTCCGAGCTGCGGAGCAACATTCTTGCCAGATGAAAACGGATGCTGTTCTTATTGTGGTTATAGCCTTCACGGAGATAGCGAAAAGTGGAAAATAAAAATCTGAAACCTGTTAAAATTCTGCATTGCCGATTAAGGTAGGGAAGGGAAACATTTACATATTATTAATTTTAAAAGGAGGGAAACTTATGAACAAAAAGAAAAAACTTTTGACTGTCGTAACACTTGTCATACTGATGCTCGGGGCATCAGTATTTACTGTTTCGGCAGCGGACAATCATTCGGTTGACGAAAACACAACCTATGTAACTAACTTTGCTGAGCTTGAAAAAGCTCTTGAAGCCACCTCGAACGAGACAAACCCACCCGATAAGCTTGTTGTTCTCAAAAACAACATAGATTACGAAGAGCAAGTTCCGGGCGATTGGAGCTATCAGGATGAGCAGGAGTGGTATTCCGAAATCACAGTTAGCTATCCTGGAAAAATCACCCTTGACTTGAACGGAAAAACCCTGAAAGTTACAACAGATATTCGTTCAGACGAGGAGACAAGGGATCTGTTTGTGGTTTTTTCAGGTTCCAAGGCAAACACCGACTTCACAATTACCACAACCCAGTCCGGCGGACAGATAATCTTTAACTCAACAGCCAACGGAACTTCGATGATCGCTGTGAATAACCCAAACGCAGATGTGAATATTCTTGGAAAAGCAGGGAAGTTTATCAACTATAATCTCACTCTTACAGCACAATCCGGAAGTGACACTTATATAAACGATAAGAACAGGCACCACGTTATTTCCTTCTATGATATAAACAATCTCTATATCACCGGTACTCTTATTCAGAATAATGCACGCGTCCCGTCTTGTATATATTCATACGGACCGGAGCCGCAGGGCAATGTTACAATAACAGGAAACTCAGAAATAGAAGTAATTTCAAATCAGCTTCTTAATGAACAGCCGTTCAGCACAATATATTTCCAAAACACCCCATCCAGCAGAAAAGTAAGGCTTGGCGGCTGTTATATTGGACAAAAGGGAAATGTAAATTCAATCTATTACGGTGGCCAGCCTCCTCATTTCTATGACATAGTTCTATCACAATCTCTGGACAAGCCGAACTATGTTATTATGCACAACGGTACCAGGGTATACAATACCTGGCCTGACTTTGTTAAGTTGGATGCGGATATAGAAATTATCTCCTCCTGTCACGATTCTGAGCCTGAATTAGAGGAAAGGACATCACTTCTTGGTCACTACAAGTACTGTAAAAAGTGTGATGCTCTTGAAAGCTTCCAGGAGCATCAGTTTGGCAGAACTCTCGCTGCTAAAGAGGCAACATGCATCAGAAAGGGAAGAACGGTCGGCTATGAGTGCTTCGGCTGCAAATATTATGAGGGTTACACCGAACTGCCAGCACTTGGACACGATTTGAGCGACACCTATACGGTTGACTGGCCGGCAACCTGCGACAAAGATGGAAGGGAATCCAGACACTGCAAACACACAGGCTGTGAGTATGCAATTCAGAAAGTCATTCCGAAGCAGCACCAGAGCCTTGTATGTAATGGCACATACTGCCAAAGCTGCAAGCAATATGTTAACCCGACCAAAATAGGTTACGGTGACAATTCCTGTAAAAACATAACCGCTTACTTCTTTACTCCGACGGAAACGAAGGTTTATCTTATCACCATAACTTCGTCAAATCTCGGCAGCGGAAATATTCAGGGAACAGAAGTAAACCTTGTTGAGAATAACAAGCTTAGTGAATTCGTCTCTAGTAACAATAAAGGCAAAGTTACCGAAGTCAGACTTGAAAAAGACAAAACCTACGATGTTACACCGTATATCACTAATTCAGAAAGCCAAGACTGCATAGTTAACATCTCCTGTAAGGAACATAATGCGGTTATAGATAACGAAATTAAAGCAACCTGCACAAAGACAGGTCTCACCAAAGGTAAGCACTGTTCAGTTTGTAACACCGTTATAGTCGCTCAGACCAAAGTCAAGGCTCTCGGTCATAAGTACTCCAAGTCTGTTGTCAAGGCTACTCTTACCTCAAATGGCAAGATTACCAAGAAGTGCACTGTTTGCAGTACGATAGAACCAACAATTTCGATAGCGAGAATTAAGTCAGTTTCGCTGAAAAAGTCGGCGTATACATATAACGGAAAGGTTCAGAAGCCTTCGGTCATCGTTAAGGATGCAAACAAAAAAACGCTTAAGAATGGAACAGATTACACCGTTGCTTACAGCAAAAACAAAAATATCGGCAAGGCAACAGTAACCGTTACCTTCAAGGGCAATTACAGCGGCAGCAAAAAGCTGAGCTTCAACATTCTTCCCGCCGCGACGAGCACGATCAGCGTTAAGCAGACCACAAACTCAATCACGGCTTCATGGAAAAAGGTTGCCGGTGTAAGCGGATACAGAGTATACATTTACAAGGGCAAAAAGCTTGTCAATAGAGCTGATACAACGAAGCTCTCACACACATTTAAAAAGCTTTCAAAGGGTACGGAGTACAAGATTGTTGTCAAAGCCTATAAGAAGATTGATGGCAAAAAGGTTCTTTCTCTCGTTTCAAAGGAGCTTCTGACCGCAACAAAGCTTTCTGCGCCGACGTCGGTCAGGGTCAAGGCAGGAAAGAAAATGGCAACCGTCAGCTGGACAAAGGTTAAGAGTGCAAACAGCTATACGGTGTATTACAGCACAAAGAAAAACAGCGGCTTCAAAAAGCTCACTGTTATCAAAAACAGCGCAGACATCAAAAAGCTTTCAAGCGGCAAGACCTACTACTTCAAGGTTGTTGCCAACAAGAAGGCCGGAAAGGCTGTTGTGGCTTCTGATTACAGCAAGCTTATAAGCGCAAAAATCAAGTAATGGTGTTATCTGAACCGGTCAACAGATAACCGCAAAACCCCGAAGCAGAAATACTCTGCAGCGGGGTTTTTTGTGGCAAAAAACGGCGTCGCATTAATTCTCAATGCAATATCCCCCTTTGTTGTCGAATTGTGAAAAATATGCGATAATGAGTGCTGGAGAAAATATTTGGCGCCAAGGAGGCATAAAGGGGATTATGGCAAAAATTGCGTTTTGTGATGATGATGTTTCTGTGCTTGCTGAGATGCAAAGGCTTATGGAACAGTATTGTGCGGAGAGAGACTGCAAAATAGAATACAATATTTTTAATCATCCTTTTGACCTGGTGGCGGAAATAGAGAAGGGAAACAGATATGATATCCTGTTTATGGATGTCTTGATGCCGGGAGAGAATGGAATTGAAGCGGCAACGGAGATACGAAAATACGATAAAAACGTCAAGATCATATTTGTCACTTCGTCCTCTGAGTTTGCGGTGCAGTCTTACGTTATAGGCGCATACTATTATCAATTAAAGCCCATCTGGGCAGAGAGCTTTTTCCGTTTGCTTGATTCTGTGCTTGCAGCCTGTAAAAAGGAGGCGGAGACCAGCCTCATTCTGCGATGTAAGAGTGGAATCACCCGTATAGATATAAAAGCCCTGGAATATTGCGAAGTCATTCACCGCACCCTTATATTTCACCGGAATACAGGAAAAGTACTGGAAAGCGCCGGCAGCATGGATGAGCTTGTAAAGCAGCTTTCCACGTATCCTTTTTTTCACAGACCTCACCGTTCTTATCTGGTAAATCTGGAATATGTGCAAAACATAACATTTAGGGGGATTACCATGTCTAGTCTTGCAGAAATACCGGTTCCACGGGGAAAATACAATGAAGTAAAGGATGCATTCCTTGAATATGCGTTCCAGAACAGGCAGGTAATGATATGAGCCTATATATTTCGCTCCTTAACAATATGGCTGTGAGCTTTTTTGGGGGAATATTATCAGCGTCTTTTTGTAATGCGCTGTCCACTAGGAAAAGAAAACTCATTTTCATAGGATGCATGGTTTTACTCCCGCTGATACAGAGCATATTATATTTCAGCAAGGGCGCTGATTTTGTAAGACATATTTAACCGTTGGCGGTGCATCTTCCATTGGTCATTGTTCTCTGGATGTTGACAGGAAAATTGCTGTGGTCTGTTTTTTCTGTACAGGCGGCATACTTGTGCTGTGAACTTAGAAGATGGGTTGCACTTGCCACAGTTGCTGTATTTTCTGGCAGACAGATGATGCAGGATATTACCGAACTTGTGGTTACAATCCCTGCATTGTTGCTTTTGCTTCATTTTGTGTCACCTGCAGTCAGAGGATTGTCAGATAAAAGTCTTAGGGAGCAATGGCAGTTTGGAATCATACCGGCACTTTATTATGTCTTTGATTATTTTACAATAGTGTATACGAACCTTCTTTTGAGTGGCAGTTACGTTGTAGCGGAATTTATGCCTTTTGTATGCTGTGTTGCATATCTGGCCTTTCTCTTATATAACTCCAAAAAGGAACAGATGCAGAATGAGATGAAGCTGATCCGGAATAATCTGGATCTGCAGTTAAGTCAGGCGGTGAGGGAAATCAGCAGTCTGCGTGAGTCGCAGACATTGACCAGACAGTATCGCCATGATATGCGTCATCACCTGCAGTATGTGTCTACATGTATAGAAAATGGTGAAGTTGAACAGGCGCAGGCTTATATATCGGGAATATGTAAGGAGATTGAGGCGCAGAAGGTCCAAATATACTGTGAAAATGAGGCAGTGAATCTGATCCTATCTTCATTTGCGGGTAGAGCCAGGAAGAAAGAAATTGAAATAAAGATACAATGTGCAATTCCCGCAGATCTTACTGTGTCGGAAAGTGATCTGTGTGTGCTCTTATCTAATGCCTTGGAAAATGCCTTGCATGCGTGTGTGCCTTTGGCTGCAGAGGGAAGATCATGCGAGATTGATGTGAATTTTTATGAAAGAAATAAACACCTTTTTTTACAGGTGGTAAATGACTGTAAAGCTCCCATAAAGTTTCAAAATGGAATACCTGTGTCTGATATGGAAGGACATGGTATAGGCGTTCAGAGCATATGTGCGATCGTGCAGCGTTACGGCGGGGTTTTCAGCTTTGCGGAAAAGGATGGCAAGTTTACGCTCAGACTGTCATTGTAAAAGAGTGTCGATTCGATACATTTTTGGTACGATTCGTGCATTTAGACCTCACTGATTGCAAATACATAATAAAATATACTCAGATTATGTGATTGCAATAAAGAGGAGGAAATTATTATGAAAAAGACAATGAAAAAACTGATGGTTCTCATAATGACCATGATGATGGGAATGTCTCTGGTGGCATGCGGCGGTGCAGATAAGCAGCCTGCGATTGATGCGTTCAATAAGACAAGTACATCTTTTAATGAGGTTGCAAACATTATCAACGAAAATCCACAGGCTTATGATCAGGATTTGGTTGATACAATGGTCGACATGGCCGGTGTGCTCAATGAGCATAAACAGATCTTAGAGAGCGATGATGATGTTGAGGAAGAAAAGCTTCAGGAAATGATCGACTGGTATGGTACGGTTGATGAGTGGGTTGCTCAGGTTAAGGAAGAAATTTCAAAATAGTTTATTATTAGATCACGTGGTGAAGACTGCATACCAGAGGGGCGGGCGCATTGGAGTGCCTGCCCTTTTTTAATAGCAAAAATTAAAATTCTCTTGCTATATTGCAAAAAGACGTTTAAAATGCATGTGTATTTTTATGTTTTATATCTCAGTCTGGACTCTATCTTCGACGGAGATATACACTCCGTGAGGATTGCTGAGCCGCTGATATGATATATGTCAGCAGAGCTGACTGGCAGCTTGCGGCAAGATTCGCCAGCGAATCTTAAGAAGAAAGACATTCAAATAAGAATATGGCAAAGGAAATAGTGGAATTATGAAAAAGGTAGTAAAATTTGGCGGAAGTTCATTGGCAAGTGCAGAGCAGTTTAAAAAGGTTGGAGCAATCATCACATCAGATGAGAGCCGTGTATACGTTGTTCCTTCTGCACCTGGAAAGAGATTTTCAGGTGATACAAAGGTAACAGATATGCTCCTTCATGTGTATGAAACTGCGAAGGCGGGGAATGATTTCACAGAGGAAGTGAAGGCGATCAAGGCCAGATATGATGAGATCATCACAGGCCTTGAGATTAAGGATTTTTCCCTTGATAAGGATTTTGAGGAGATTACAAAGCAGCTGGAGGATCTTGCAAATCCAGCTCCGATGTGCACATTGGACTATGTGGCATCAAGAGGAGAGTTCCTCAATGGTAAGATTATGGCTGCATATCTTGGCTTTGAGTTTATAGATGCTGCAGAGGTTATCTTTTTCAATGCAGAGGGCAATCTCAATAGCTATAAGACGGAGAAGGTACTTGGTGAGAGACTTGCCAAGGCACAGCATGCGGTTGTCCCAGGATTCTATGGACTTGGCAAGGATGGCAAGGTAAAGACATTTTCCAGAGGCGGTTCAGATGTAACGGGCTCGATCGTCGCACAGGCAAGCAGAGCCGATGTATATGAGAACTGGACAGATGTCTCAGGCTTCCTTGTAGCTGACCCACGTATTGTCCCAGATCCAAAGCCAATCAAATATATTACTTACAGAGAGCTTCGTGAGCTTTCATACATGGGTGCATCAGTTCTCCATGAGGATGCGATATTCCCTGTACGCCACTGCGGTATCCCGATCAATATCCGCAACACAAATGCGCCTGAGGACGCAGGAACCTGGATAGTTGAGAGTACCTGCCAGAAGCAGGATTATGTTGTAACAGGTATTGCAGGTAAGAAGGATTTCTGTACAATCTTTATTACAAAGGCTATGATGAATTCAGAGATAGGATTTGGAAGGAAGGTGCTTCAGGCATTTGAGGAGAATGATATCTCATTTGAGCATATGCCATCAGGTATTGACACGATGACTATCGTAGTTCATGCTGATGAATTCGTACACAAGGAGCAGAGAGTTATATCTGCCATCCATAGACTTGCAGAGCCGGATTCAGTTGAGATTGAGTCGGGACTTGCGCTTATAGCTGTTGTAGGCCGTGGAATGAAGTCAGCAAGTGGTACAGCAGGCAAGTTGTTCAGCGCACTTGCAAAGGAAGGCATCAACATAAAGATGATAGACCAGGGTTCATCAGAGCTGAATATCATAATCGGAGTAAATAACAGTGATTTTGAGACAGCCATAAAGGCAATATACAACACATTTATAACAGATAAGTGATAACAGATTGCTAAGCATCGTAGGGGTGGGCACGTATTGATAATGCATACCTTTGCAGAATGGGGCAACACAGGGCAGAATATGGCGGAAAACCTCCAAACTGATGTAAGATAAAATTACTCAGTTTGGAGGTTATTTTTATGGCAATAAGAAAAGACAGTCCACAAAAAGCAGCAATGAGAGAAATGACGGTAGAACTGTTCACAAGTTTTATTGTATAATTTGAATGCAAATTGAGCAACAAATCTGGGAAAACATAACTATCAATGTGTAAAATGTGATAGTCATGAGGAAAAAACGAGAATTACCGAAAGGGTGTGGGAGGCATTGTGCGGGAAGAGGACCAAACAACTAGTAGCCTTGGCTGTATTATTTGTTCTAATGTTTATTGGTGTATGTTTTTTGGTGAAAGCCAATCAAGCAAAGAAATTTGAGAAAAACGATTATGGGGTGTTTTTAAATGCGGACGCCTCATCTTTGGAACGATTTAAAATGTATGAAACGATTGTAATTGATGCACAGTATTTTACAAAAAGGGATATTGAATTGCTCCATCAAAATGGAACAGTCGTATATACATATCTAAATATTGGGTCGATTGAAAACTTCAGGGAGTACTATACAACCTATGCGGAACTGGCAATCGGTGAGTATGAGCACTGGAAGGAAGAAGAATGGGTAGATGTAGCAAACCCAGACTGGCAGAAGTTTATAGGACAGCTTTCTCAGGAACTATATGAAAAAGGTGTTGACGGATTCTTTATAGATAATTGTGATGTATATTATTACGATCCGCACGAGAGTATTTTTGAAGGCATTACAGCGATTCTACAAAATATAATGACGTTTGGAAAAGCGGTCATCATCAACGGTGGAGATACTTATGTGGCGGAATATAGGGAACGCTATGGGGCGATTGATCAGATTATGACAGGTGTAAATCAGGAATCAGTATGGAGCAGTATTGATTTTGATAGCGGAACTTTTCGTGAACAAACGAGCGAGACGAGAGATTATTTCTGCAAATATTTGGAAACGTGCAAGGCGGATGGGGTGGAAGTGTATCTGTTGGAATATACAACTAATCAAAAACTGATTCAAAAAATAAAAGAATACTGCAAGGAGCAAGATTTCCATTTTTATATTTCCAATTCCCTTGAACTTAAATAATGAGTGTTGAGAAATACGAAAAAGATGAGCAAATTAAGTTTCGTCACTTCGTTCCGCCAAGGTGGCTACACCCCCTTGCGCCGCTAAAGCGGCTATCCCCTGTGGACTTGCCGTCCGCAAACAGCATAAAATGCTGTTCGCCGCCAGCAAGTTTGAAAAAGAAACATAAAGCTTTGGAGGTGCTTATTTGAATGAAAAAGTTGATAGCATTGCGAGCCGTCCGTCACATGGCGAAATCTGGCATGAATCCTAAGACATTGCAGTACCTCATGGGGCATTCGGATATTGCCGTGACACTTAATGTTTACACCCATGTTGGACTTGAGGATGCGGAGAAAGAACTTCAGAAGATGCAGGGGTTGGAAAATGCAAGAAAAGAGATGGGGATTTCGGACAAGGATGATAAGCCTTTGAAACAGAATATGTTCAAGGTGATTTGATAATAGAATATTGGTGGAAACTGGTGGCACTCAGGCATATAGCTTGGGTGCCTTTTTGACTGGTAAAAATATGCCTTGGTCGATATAATGTAAATTGAAAACAAAAAATATTTTGTTAAGGAGAGATTTGATGGGAACATGGGGAGTAGGCATTTATCAAAATGACATAAGTGCAGATGTGAAAGAAGATTATATTGCAAAACTTAAGTCGGGGAAAAGTGATGAAGTTGCTCTGAAGGAAATATTATCAGAATATCAGGAGGACATGGAGGATATCGACTGCAAATATGATTTTTATTTTGGTCTGGCAGATACGTTGTGGAAAAAGGGAAGATTGACAGAGAAAATAAAAACAATAGCACTTCAGTTGATAGAAGAAGATAGAGTATCGCAACGTTGGCAAACAGAAAGAATTAGGTATGAGAGAAGTAAGGTATTGGACAAGTTGAAAGTGCAGTTAGAAGAGACGATGCCGGAATATAAAAAAATTCCTGTTCATAAACCATATGTCTTGGGATGGGAAGAGGGAGATGTATATTTTTTTCAAATTAAAGAGAAAATAGAGAGTTATGAAAAATATCTTGGTTGGTATGCTTTGTTTTATGTGAATAAAATATATTTGAGGGATTGGAATGTAAATGGAGTGGCTGATGAAGTAGCAGATGTATACTTTTTCTTAACTAAAGATAAACCCGAAAGTATAGATGCTCTTCGTACATCGAAAAGAGTATGCTTTCATATAGGAAAAACAGGTAATAGATACCAAATGCATATTTATGAGAGCTCGAGGAGAAATCGTCCAAAGGATTTAACTTTGCTTGGGAAGTGTGACGGAATTCATTATCCTTTAAATAATAGTAGTAAGGGAGGCCATTTTTGTTGGAGTAGAGTAGATATAAGGGAGATATTATATGGTTACGAAAATCAGTTGAAATTAGACAACGAGGATTAACATTAAAATTATAAATAATGCACACCTCCATCCGTAGTCTGACCCCCTTAACTGACTACGATTTGACTACTACACAAGGCATCCGTTTGCTCCGTTTTGCATTATTTTGCAAAAAGTGTAGTTTTAGAAAATAAAAATACGATGCCCGGAAAAGTCGATAAATCAACGCAAAACACGGCAATACAGGGCATTTCAGAACAGGAGAAATTTATGATTAGGGTTTTATTCATCTGCCACGGCAATATATGCCGTTCCCCCATCTCCGAGTTCGTCCTCAAGGACATGGTAGAAAAGCTCGGCATAGCAGATAAATTTGATATAGCCTCTGCGGCCACCAGCACTGAGGAGATCTGGGGCGGAAAAGGCAATCCGATATATCCGCCGGCGCAGGAAGTGCTGAGGGCGCATGGCATAGGTAAGACGGTTTATACAGACTTTAGTGGCAAGCGGGCAAGACAGGTCACAAGGCGGGATTATGAATATTATGACTATCTTCTCTGTGCAGATACAGCAAATGTGAGGAACACAATGCGCATAACCGGTCCGGACTACCAGGACAAGATACATTTGCTGCTCGATTATGCGGGAAGATATGGACAATCTATAGCTGATCCGTGGTATACGGGACGATTTGATGAGACATACAGGGATGTGTGTCAGGGATGTGAGGGCTTTCTTGATTATCTCAGGCAAGGCAATAGGTTGTAGATAATATTATCAAAATGGGAACAATGGGATATTATTGAGTGCACCAGCTGAACGCAGATGCATTTGATATTGTCAGATTGTTCCTTTTTATTCTGACAAGGTATTGCCGGTATGTGTTTACACTCTCGAAGGCATGGTTTTATATATGATTTTATATTGCTTGTTTTATATGGCAACACCACAAGAAACGTGATATGATTTACGCGTAAATGCATGAGAGAAAATATGTAAACCACCAACGGAGGGCACACAAATGGAATTATACAAAGGCAGACCGGATACAAATGAAGGACGACTTGAGAGGGAGATCAGAGTTTATGATTTCCTTGATGATCACGGCATAGAGTATTGGCGCACAGATCATGCTCCAGCAGACACAATGGAAGTTTGCAGCGAGATAGATGCGGTGCTTGGGGCAACCATTTGTAAGAATCTGTTTTTGTGCAACAGGCAGAAGACGCAGTTCTATCTGCTCATGATGCCGGGCGACAAGCCGTTCAAGACAAAGGAGATCACATCGCAGATAGGCAGCGCGAGACTTTCATTTGCATCGCCGGAGGATATGGAGAAGTATCTGGATATCAGGCCGGGGGCGGTCAGCGTCATGGGTCTCATGAATGACCATGAGAATTATGTGCAGCTGCTTGTTGACGAGGATGTTATGAAGGGCGAGTATCTTGGATGCCATCCGTGTGTGAACACATCAAGTATGAAGGTCAGGACGGAGGATATATTTGGAAAGTTTCTTGAGGCGGTTCACCACGATATGATCAAGGTGACGCTCACTGGAGAATAGGAGTGGTAAAAATGATGGCAGAGCGAAGAAACGGGGGCAAGCCTCGCAGAGAAGAAAATAATAAAACGAGTGGCAGCGTAAACAAGAGAAAAGGACAGTCACATAGCAGAAAGTACGATGTAACAGGTGGAGAGAAACAAATAAAAACAGGAAGCAAAGGTAAAGCTGTACAGGGAAAACCGCGACAGGCACACTCATCACAATATAAGCTCAACCCGAACAGCAAATGTCCTATATCCCACCTGTGCGGTGGCTGTCAGTATGTGGATATGCCATATGAGCAGCAGCTTGCTGAGAAACAGAAGTATATAGATGACCTGCTCAGCGTATTTGGTCCTGTGGACAAGATAATAGGCATGAAGAATCCGTATCACTACAGGAATAAGGTCACTGCGGCATTCAGGAGAATGAAGAGCGGAGAAATAATTTCCGGGGTGTACGAGGAGGGAACACACAATATACTTCCAGTCGAGGACTGTTATGTGGAGGATGAGAAGGCTGCGGACATCATCAGAACATTTGCCGGACTGATAAAGTCGTTCAAGCTCCAGATATACAACGAGGATACAGGAACCGGACTTATCAGGCATTTGCAGATAAGAGTTGGAAGAAAGACTGGGCAGATCATGGTGATCATAGTTACAGCGTCGCCGGTATTCCCGTCCAAGAAGAATCTCGCAAAGACACTTGTGACGGCTCATCCGGAGATCACAACGATTGTCCAGAATATCAACATGAAGGACACCAGCATGGTCATAGGCGACAGAAATCAGGTTGTTTACGGCAAAGGTTATATAGAGGATATCCTATGCGGAAAGCGTTTCCGTATATCGCCGGGCAGCTTCTATCAGGTCAATCCGGAGCAGACGGAGGTCCTCTATGGCAAAGCCATCAAGTACGCGGATCTCAAGAAGAAGGAGACTGTGATCGATGCCTACTGCGGTATAGGAACCATAGGCATAGCTGCAAGCGATCGTGCAAAGAAGGTCATAGGCGTGGAGTTGAATGAAGCCGCTGTGCACGATGCCCGGGTGAATGTGAAGATGAACAAGATACAGAATGTTGATATTTACAGCAACGACGCCGGCAGATTTATGGTCGATGTCGCTGAGGAGGGTGACAGCATAGATGTGGTATTCATGGATCCTCCGAGATCTGGAAGTACAGAGGAGTTCATGTCATCGGTCATCACACTTGGACCTAAAAGGGTTGTGTATATATCCTGCGGACCGGAGAGTCTTGCCCGGGATCTGAAATATATGACAAAGCACGGCTATCAGGTAATCAAGATGACCCCTGTGGACATGTTCCCGCTCACTCGCGGGGTAGAGACCGTGGTGCTCCTCACAAGGGCGGGTGCGGTACATCGTGGATAAAATTAACAAAAAGCCGGTTCTCTATGAGTGAGAACCGGCTCCGTTTATAAAAATGGAAGGTTTTATCGTAAATTAAATCACGTTACATATATTTGACAAGCTCATCGATGATAGGAGCGTAGTGTTCGCCTTCAAGACCATAGTCTTTTTCTTTGTAGTTCCATGCGGCGCGGCCTATTCCGTACTTTTCAAATACAGAATGGATATCTTTGTACCAGTTCAGAGTTCCGTCAAGTGGTGCCTGATCTATAACACCATATTCGCCGCAGTACATAAATCCGTCTCTTTCTTCAACAGCCTTGATGCCGTCGAGAAACATTTTTTCGAACAAATCAGGTCCGATGGAATTAAGTCCAAGGCTACTCTCGGTGATGGCCCCATGCATACACCCTTCGATCTGGCGGGATTTCTCCATGTAGTCATTGAAATCCCCCGGATATTCGATATGAAAATCTGAAGGCATACCTGTTACCCAGTAAGCAGACTGGTGGGTAAATACCATTGGCTCGTAACAGTGGAAATTGTAAACTATGTTCTCATCGTTGTGATGAGGGAGAAGCTTTATAGATGTAACAGCATTGTAGCCAACCCCACCGAGTAGGATCTTGGCAGTAGGTGCTTTCGCACGGATGATCTCGATACATTTGCTTGATATTTCGTTCCACTCGTTTACAACGGTTGGACTTACGACCTCGTTCAGCGGCTCGAACATCATTATGTCTGCATCCTTAGCATATCTGTCTATAAGCTTTCTCCATATTCCATAGAATCTTTCCTGAAGAGGTTTCTCATGGAAGAATTCAAGAAGATGAGCCTCGTCGTCAAATATATATCCATATGTCTTGTGCAGGTCAAGGACCATGTTGAGTTTGTACTTCCGGCACCACTCAATGCATGAATCGATGTAAGCGTAGCCGTATTCCTTATCACTTCCGTCCTCGTTTTCAAAATTATCGTAATCGATAGGAAGACGAACATGGTCAAGTCCCCAAGATGCTATTCTTGCAATATCTTTTTCTGTGATAAATGTGTCAAGATGCTCCTTGTCAAGTGGTCCCTGTGAAAGCCATCCACCTAAGTTTACTCCTTTTTTGAATCCGTCTAAATTTCTCATAAACCATAACCTCCTGTGAAATAATAAATTATATATTGCACTCATTTGCCGTTCGGGAGTGCTTATCAGTTTCGTTTTCTGTGACTTTATAGTAGCATTTGCGTTGATAAGAGAATATAATAAATGTGTCAATTATATAACAAATGTGTGATAGAGATATATGAATATCACAGAGGAAAGGCAGAAAGACAATGAAGATATCGAATGAGATAGTAAAACAGCAGTTTGTCCAGAGGGAATATGGACTGGCACATTCCACATACGACAATGAGCTCGATTTTTATCAGCTTGTGAGCAGCGGTGATGTGAAAGCTTTGTCTGGAATGTTGCTGACAGGCGATGAGGATGAGGCTGTTCTTGCTGCAAGAGGAATATTGTCAGATGACAAGGTTCGCAATAGGAGATATCACGAGATAGTGCTAGTGGCAATGATTTCCAGATTTTGCATAGAAGAGGGGATGGAGGAGATGGAGAGTTACAATCTCAGTGACTTCTATATTAATAAGCTGGACAAGGCGCAGACAGAACGGCAGATCATAGATGTACATAACCAACTGATTATGGACTATGCCAGGCGGATGAAAAAGGTGAAAAAGAAAGCTGCTATATCACCTCATTGTGTAAGGGCGATGGACTATGTGTATGATCATCTGCATGAAAGAATAGAAATTACAGAGATCTCAGAATTTGTGGGAGTGGAACGCTCTTATCTGAGCAAACTATTTCATAAGGAGGTCGGTCAGACAATCTCAGATTACATCATGGAGAAGAAGCTTCAGACTGCCAGAAATATGCTTCTGTATTCAGATTTTTCCTGTACGGAGATATCGCAATATCTGGCATTTGCCAGCGGAAGCTATTTTGCAAAATGCTTCAAGACAAAATATGGATCGACTCCGAATTCATATCGCAGGATAAATTACAGGAAACACTGGAAAGAGGCGAAATCATAGTCTTGTTATGTGCTGGTATAATTGACAACATCTGTCAAAGGTTGTAGAATTACATGAGTTTTATTTGTATATATAAGGAGAATGAATAGCTATGTCATCTTTTAGATTTCATGTGGCTCTCGCAGCCGCAAAACTGAGCAAGGGACTCATCCAGCTCCTGGGTAGGAACGGTACGCATACACCTGGAGTTATCGCCCTGAAGATATGTCCGGATTTCCTGGCACAGGCGCCCAAGGCACCGCTTACGATATGTGTCACAGGAACAAATGGTAAGACCACCTGTAGTAACTTGATAACTGATGTTTTGGAGAAGGATGGAAGAAGAGTTGTCAGCAACAGAACAGGTTCCAATATCGTCCCTGGCTGTACGACAAATGTCATCAACAGCCTTACATTTACGGGAAAGGTCAGAGTGGATGCCACTGTATTTGAGGTGGACGAGCGTGCTTCAAGGCTGATACTTCCATATGTGAAGCCGGATTATCTTGTTGTAACAGGACTTTTCAGAGATTCACTCAAGAGAAATGCTCACCCGGATTATATATTCAGTGTTATAGATACCTACTGCCCTGATTCGGCAAAGGTTATCCTGAATGCGGACGAGCTCTGCTCAAGCATGCTGAAAAAGGACAGCTACAGAGTGTTCTACGGAATCGGCAAGCAACCGGATGACAAGACTGAGCCATACAACCTTATCGCAGATTACCAGATCTGCCCTAACTGTGGCGAGAAGTTGAAGTACAATTACCTCAGATACCATCACATAGGTGATGTGGTATGTCCGAAGTGCGGCCTTCACTCCCCGGACAAGAAGTATCTTGCAACCGACATAGACAGAGAGAAGATGACAATTACTATACAGGAGGGAGACAAAAAGACAGTTTATCCGCTGATCCACACAGCTCTCTTCAATATATATAATGAAGTTACAGTTATATCGGCACTGCGCGAGATCGGCCTCTCGGCTGAGAGAATCAAGGAACTCATGGGTCAGATCCATATACCGGATTCCCGCCACAACGAGACTACAGTGAATGGTGTTACAGTAATCCAGGCGCTCTCAAAGGGACAGAGTGCGGTTTCTTCATCCAGAACATTTGAGTATGTGGCAAATGAGGAGGGCAAGAAGGCTATCCTCCTTGCGATGGACGATCTTGAGGACAGACAGAAGAGTATAGAGTTCTCAGGCTGGATATATGATCTGGAGTATGAGCAGTTCAACAGGGATGATGTTGTACAGGTCATCTGCACAGGACCTAGATGCTACGACCACAAGGTGAGATGCTTACTGGCTGGTATCCCTGAGGAGAAGATACTCACAAATCTCAGCGAGGTCGCTGCGGCAGACGATGTGACTATAGATGGTGTTGACAGAATATATATCCTGTACGACTGTGAGAATTACGGAATGTCATGTGAGATGAAGAAGAAGATAATCAAGAGACTGGAGGGTGACAAATAATGAAGATTGAGATTTTATATCCGGAAATATGTACACTCTACGGTGACAAAGGAAATACAATGTACCTGCAGAAATGTCTGCCGGATGCGGAATTTGTGACAACAGGACTTAATGAGAAGCCACTCTTCCTCAAAGAGAATATAGACATGGTGTATATGTGTTCCATGAGCGAGAAGAGCCAGGAGCTCGTGCTTGACAGACTGATGCAGTACAAGGACGAGATCGCAGCATGCATGAAGGATGGAAAGGCGCTTTTCCTTCTGGTTGGCAATTCCATGGAACTCCTTGGTGATTATATCAAGAGAGAGGATGGAACCAGAGTTACAGGACTTGGCGTTGTTCCGGGCATGTACTCAGTCCGCCAGACTCCGAATCGTTTCAACACGCTCATCAAGGCGAAGTTCAACGATATGACACTCATCGGATACACAAGCCGATTTGCCCACACTTACGGAATACCTGATGATATGACATTCTGCAAGGTGGAGATCGGACAGGGCAGCAATCCTGATACCATGAATGAGGGAATCTGCAAGAACAGAGTAATTGCGACATACATTCATGGACCACTGCTCATTCAGAATCCTGATTTTGTACATTATCTGTTGGAAAAACTGGATGCTCCTATGAAAGAGATACCATTTGAGGCAGCTATGCGCAAGGCATATGATGTGAAGCTTGCTGAGTACGGCAAGCCTGATCTGGAGCTGTCATAATATAGAGAATTATAGTGATAATTAAGCCCCGGTGGCCTTTGATATGTACCTGAAATCCAGGACACATGTCAGTATGCTGCCGGGGATTTTATATGTAGTAATGTATAAAACTATACATTTTGTATAGTTATGTAAACCCATTGAAAAGAAAAAGATAATATGTCACAATACAGATGTTGCCACCCCTAGACAGGCTAGGAAAGGGGGAGCGCAGTGGCTGGACGGAGATAAGTAAGTGGTAATCAGCCCAAGGAGTACGTCGCCTTTAAAAGACGGAGAAAACCCCAGTAGCGCCAACTACTGGGGTTTTCGTTATGCTTTTGGGAAAGCATATGTCAGAATTTCTTGTTTCATTGTTGCTGACATTATATCATATGAATTTTACCTTCGCAACATTCATTTTCCTCACATATCTTAATGTTTTTTCAGATGTATCAACTCAAAAGAAAGTAGTATAATGATATCGCAAGAAGAAAAAACAAGCGACGCGAAGCGGCATTTGTTTTTTCCTTGCGATATCAACGAGAACCCGTTCGGCGGAGCCGAACATGGAGCGCGGCAGCGCGAGGGTTCGAGTCTGCAAAAAGAAAGAAGAAAAATGCGCGACGCGAAGCGGCATTTGTATTAGTAAATGCGAAGCGGCATTAGTTTCTGTAAATCGGGGTATATTATTCATAAAAACAAATGAAGAGACAATGTGAAAGGAGCAGTGGGTTACATGTTAAAGGACTGGAACAAGCCGGAGCGTCCATCGGATGAGGAGATAGACACTCGGTTAAAGATTGCCAGAGAGAATCTGACACGCAATCAGATCAAGGTAAAGGAAGGTAAGATACCTGTATTTGTCATATTTGAGGGCTGGGGAGCCGCAGGTAAGGGAAGTCTTGTGGGAAGGATCATAAAGAATATGGATCCGAGATTTTTCAACGTTGAGTCAGTGAAGTATTCCACAGATGAGGAAAAACGCAGACCATTCCTGTACAAGTATTTTACGAGAATACCGGAACAGGGGGAGTTTGTATTTCTGGATGGTGGATGGATGAGGGACATAGTAGGTGGCAAGATGTCTGGAGAATTGTCAGACAAGGAATACCGGAAGAGAGTTGACAGCACCAAGAGATTTGAGAGGACTCTGGCGGACAACGGATATCTGGTCATGAAATTTTTCTTCCAGATAGACAAGCATGAGCAGAAGAAGAGGCTTGAAACACTTCTTGAAGATGATACGACAAACTGGAGAGTGTCTAAGCATGATCTGAAGCAGAACAAAAAGTATGACGAGTATCTTGAGGCATTTGACAGCTTTATGTATGACACCAATCTGTCAAATGCACCGTGGTACATGATAGATGCAAAGGAGAGAAAATGGGCAGAACTTCAGATACTCGATATCATCAATCAGGGAATAGATACTGCGCTGCTCAATCAGGGGCATGCTGTACCTATACTGCAGAATACATTTGCGCTCAAGAAGATCCCGAAACTTTCCGAGGTGTCTCTCGACAAGAAACTGACGGATGAGGAGTACAAGGAGGAACTTGACAAGCTGCAGAAGAAACTAGGCAGACTGCACAATGAGCTTTACCAGAAGAGGATACCTGTTATCATAGGCTACGAAGGTTGGGATGCGGCAGGCAAAGGTGGAAATATCAAAAGGATAGCGGAGGCACTTGATGCGAGAGGTTATGTGGTAAATCCTATAGCAAGTCCGGAGCCACACGAGAAGGCAAGGCATTTTTTGTGGAGATTTTGGACAAGACTTCCAAAGTCTGGGCATGTGGCTATATTTGACAGAACATGGTATGGCAGAGTCATGGTTGAGCGACTTGAGGGTTTCTGCTCGGAGAATGATTGGCAGAGAGCGTACAATGAGATAAATGAATTTGAGAAGGAACTGCACGACTGGGGAGCGATCGTCATCAAATTCTGGGTTCAGATCGACAAGGATACACAGCTTGAGAGATTCACACTCAGACAGAACACGCCTGAGAAACGCTGGAAGATCACAGATGAGGACTGGCGCAACCGTGACAAATGGGATGACTATGAGACTGCGGTGGATGAGATGCTGGAAAAGACCAACACAAGCTTTGCACCTTGGCACATATTGGAGTCAAATGACAAGAAGTATGCCAGAATAAAAGCCCTCAAGATCGTTATCAAGGCGATAGAGGATAAGCTGGAGCAGGTTGAAAAGAATTAAAAATGCATATAGGACTGAGAGTCCATGCTGGAAATAGAACACATAAGGCGGTGATACACAACAGAAGTATCACCGCCTTTTTCAAAAAGGTTTAAGGAAGGAAAAAGTTATTATCAGATTTAATTATTTTCCTTGATGATGGATACTCCAAACGGAGCCAATTCCATTTTGCCATCAAATATATTTTTCGTCTGAATGTCGGTTCCGTGAACTTCAGATATTGTCTGAGGTTCGTTGGTGTTGTTCAGGTAAAATCCATATGCAGTTCCGTCATCTGCATATCTGCAGTGATACTGAACTCCGTCAGGGAGATCTTTTATGGCGATACCGGCGTTCACCATCATCTGCTCCATGATCTCACCGAGTTTACTGTAATCTATTCTTGCAGCCACGTAGTAGGCCTTGCCCTCGCCGTAGCTGTTCACTGTCACTGCTGCATTTCCGGCGTAGAAATCAGAATCGTAGGTTCCAAGTACATCCGCCGTTCCGACTCTCAGAATCTCAGCATAGTCACGGAGTTCGCATGAACTGCCATCTGTGAAGCTCACGCTGTTTCTGTCAGATGGATACAGGGTGTCTATCTCTTCACTGATGATTCCAAATACATCTGCAAGTCCATTTCCCGGGAATCCACCGAGTATACAGAGCTGATCCTTGTCTACATAGCCCGTAAAGTAAGTGGATAGAAGCTGTCCGCCCCTCTTTACAAATGCGGCAAGAGACTCGGCTGCGCCATCTCTCAGCATGTAGAGCATAGGTGCAACAACCACATCGTAATCGTCGAGTGGTTCATCGGATGCAATGACGTCCACGTCAACGCCGCGCTTTGTCAGCTCTTTGTATACAGACATACAGGTCTCAGGATATTTTTTTGATTCCTGCCCCAGAGCCTTGACATCATCTATGGCCCACATATTGTCCCAGTCGAACAGCAGTGCAACCTTTGATCTGATGAGTGTGCCGGTTATCTCGGAGAGCCCATCAAGCTCTGCGCCGAGGGCGGCAACCTCCTTGAATATTCTGGTGTCATTTGTTCCGAGATGGTCAACAACGGCACCGTGATACTGTTCAAATGAGCCCCTGCCCTTTCGCCACTGGAAGTACTGAACAGTGTCAGAACCGCAGGCTATAGCGTTGTATGAGAACAGCTTGTGGATGCCCGGTCTTTTGAGTTTGTTATATGGATGCCAATTTACAAGCCCCGGAGCACTCTCCATAAGCATGAAAGGCTTATCCTTCTTCATGGATCTCATGACTGCGTGGTCAAATGTGTTCTGCCCCATGACATCCGCAAGGCTTTCATAGTCGTTGTGGAATCTAGGGTATGAATCCCATGAGATCACATCAAGTTCCTTTGCCATTGGTCTGTAGTCAAGACCATCGTAGAGCTGCATAAAGTTGGTTGTTATAGGTATTTCAGGGGTGAGTTCACGGAGGAGCGTTATCTCTGATTTCATGTAATCGTTCATGTTCCATGTGGTAAATCTCTTCCATTCGAGGTTCAGCCCCATGATACTGAAATCACCATTTTTGTATGGCGGCTCAATCTGTGAGAAGCTGTTGTATGAGTGACTCCAGAAGGTGGTCCACCATGCTTTGTTCAGCTTGTTTATGTCGTGGTCGAACTTCTCTGCGAGGTAATTCTGAAATCTCTTCACACAGAGACGGCAGTAGCACTCGCCACCAAGCTCATTTGACACATGCCACATGATGAGTCCCGGATGGTTTCCCACATGGGCGTGGAGCTGACGGATGATATTGGCAACTTTTTCTCTGTATACAGGTGAGCTCATGCAGTGGTTCTCACGGACGCCCTGATGTTCCCTGACGTCATATGAATCCACACGCCTGATCTCAGGATACTTCTGTGCCATCCATGCCGGTTTGCCGCCCGATGGCGTGGCAAGAACGGTGTAAATGCCTGCATTATACAGGTTGTCCATAACATCCTTCAGCCAGTCAAAATGGTATTCGCCCTCAACAGGTTCGTATGCTGACCATGAGAAAACCCCAAGAGTAGCGGAAGTCATTCCTGCCTCCTTCATCATCTCGATATCCTTTGCCAGAATATCAGGGCGGTCAAGCCACTGTTCAGCATTGTAATCACCGCCGTGTAGTATTCCGTTTATCTGTGGAAAAAGCTTGTTTTTGTTCATTTATCTGTCATCTCCTATAAATAAAGGTAATGTGCTCTATGTGATCTGTTTTTAGTGTAGAATATATGCGCAAACGGTTGCACAGCTTGCTATTTAAAGGTAGCACAAATAGACAAATAATTCAATTGTAATTTGACAATACATTTCAATTTGTGCAAAATATACAAAATATATACACTGCCATTCATCAGGACAATATTGTATATAATTAAGAAAAACGGCTTGAAATAAGAGATATAGTTGCTTATGATTAAGATATCATGAATTGCTCAAAGTTGCGCAATTTGTCAATTCCTACAAGATGTACAAAAGTGAGGTAAAAAGCTATCGAACAGTGTCAAAAATCTATATAATAAAAGTATTGAGGGATGAACGGAAATATAAGGTTGGAACGTATCGTTTAAGGAGGAGTTTTATGATAAAAAAGAGGAAATCATATAGAGTGGTGGCAGGCAGTATAAGGTCTGAGTTGTTAAGGGAGCTGAGCAGAAAAATCTGTATCGGTGCCTTGGCATTTTCAGCGGCGGTTGTGCTATTGCCAGGCGGTAAAGTGGGAGCATATGCATCTGATCAGACACGGGTAAGTTCAGATGAGAGTCAGGTTACGGTAGGGTATGATGATCTGGACGACACTTTGCAGAAAGGCGGACTTGGCGTTGTCGTTGAGCAGCAGGATGGTGCGGCTTCACTGGCATCTACATATGATGCAACAGCACTTGAGAAGCTTATTGTTGAAGGAATCAAGGCATGGCAGACGAGTATAGATGTATCGGAACTTGGCCTTACGAGAGACGATATTAATAACGGGGCAGTAAGATCTATTATCAATTCTCATCCCGAGTTTATCAGTCTATCGGGAGGCTATACATATTGGACTTCTGGCTCTTCAATCACCAAAATAGCATTTACATATTTGACAAATGCAAAGGAGGAGCAGCAGGAGCTTGATGCTGCACTTCAGGAAGTCAAGAGTAAGATAGATACCAGTGGAATGAGCGATGAAGAGATAGTACTTGCATATCATGAGTATCTCACATCCACAGTTGCATATGCATATGAGGATTATTTCAATGGAACGATTGCTGCAAATCACGGGTACGATATGTATGGAGCTTTGGTTAAACATAGTTGTGTGTGTCAGGGATATGCCGAGACTATGTTTTATCTGCTAAGAGAGGCTGGTCTTTCATGTGCAATCGCATCAAGTGAAAATATCAATCACGCGTGGAACATAGTTAAGATACATGGAAAATGGTATCACATAGATGCAACTTGGGACGATCCGGTGTGGGATATGCCTGGAAGATCATATCATGATTATTTCCTTGTCAGCTTTGATACAATGAATAAGAATACACTCATCAACCATACTAAGGACAGAACGGATATGGTTGTCAGCGCACAGTGGGGAGATACATATACGACAGCGGTGGACACCACTTATGAGAGTGGTAAGTTCTGGAATGGTATTGAGAAAGCTATTTTTTATAAAGACGGTTATTGGTACAGCATAAGTGAGGGCAGTTCGAAAACATCATTTAACATAAATAAGTACCAGTATTCGACTAACATAAACAAGGTTTTGTATTCGGGCACTGCAAAATGGACAACTCCGAGTGGTGGGTATTATTCCGGTGTTTACAGTTCAATATATCTCCGAGGTGATAATTTATATTTTACGACTCCGGATAGCTTGAACAAGATAGATATAACATCAACAAATGTAACTCCTACAGAGCTTATAAATATACGAACGCAGTATAATAGTTCAACAGGAAATAATTTATATGCGTTTGGAGAACAGTATGGTAAGCTGGTGTATTTTATTACAGATTCTCCTAATATAAAGAAAACTAAGGATTCAAGCAATTCAAGCAAGTATAACAAGGAGTATGCCGAGTATACATTCGAGATGTGCATAAGCCACAAGTGGGATGCTGGAGTGGTGACAAAGGAGCCGACCTACACAAGTACAGGAACCAAGAAGTACACCTGTACAAACTGCGGTGAGACCAAGATCGAAACGATAGCCAAACTTGTATGTACGAGCCACGTGTGGGATAGCGGCAAGGTTGTGACAGCGCCGACATACAAGACAGAGGGAACAAGAAAGTACACCTGTACAAACTGTGGCGAGACAAAGACCAAGACTATAGCCAAGCTTGTATGTACGACCCATGCATGGGATAATGGAACGGTTACTAAGAAAGCTACATATACAGCTACAGGAGTCAGGAAATATACGTGCAAGACATGTGGCGCAGCAAAGCAGGTCACAATTGCAAGGCTGAAGCTTGCGAAGGTAACCGTAAAGTCTGCACAGCAGGCCGGCGCGATAAAGCTTACCTGGAATAAAGCGTCAGGGGCATCTGGTTACAAGATATACAGGAGAACCGCCAAGGGAAGATATGTATGTATCAAGACAGTCAAGTCGGGAACGACAAGCTATGTAGACAAGACAGTCAAGTCAGGAAACAGGTATTACTACTGTGTAAAGGCATATAATGGAAATGTACTCAGTGGATATACAGAGGCAAGTATTCTCTACATCAAGGCTCCGGTTGTCACGGTCAGGAAGTCAGCACAGGGAGTGAAACTTTCCTGGAAAAAGTCTGCCGGTGCAAAAAAATACATTGTGTATAGAAAGACACCAACAGGCAAATACAGGGCAGTCAAGACTGTAACAGCGAAAACTCTCAGTTGGACAGACAAAACGGCAAAGAAAGGTCAGACTTATTATTACATTGTGAAGGCAGTGAATAATAAGACATACAGTGCAGCGTCACCGCAGAAGAGAATAAAAAGGTAGATGCTTACTGCGTAATTATAAGGGAGAAAAAGAATGAAATATGAAAATGTAAGACTCACAGAAGCTGTGCGGCGTATCAGGATGATATTTGTGGTGGGCGTCATCGCTGCGTGTGTGCTGTACGGCGGAAAAATACCAGCATTTGCGGAAGATACTCAGGAACAGTATGACTCATCACAGAGCAGCTATGGTCAGTTGCTTGAGCAGGAGGGCGATACTTCAGGTATCCTGCAATTTGGCGGACAGATAATAGAAGATGAAGCATCGGATTCATCGGAAGCGTCACTGGCAGCGGCAAATTCAAAGAAATATGAGAGTGCCATTGTCGGCGCTGTGGAGAAATTTTCACCGAGACTCAATGTAAAGAGCTGGGGATTGACCACACGAAATGTTGCAAATGTAGTCACAACCGCAATGAATGCGCATCCCGAGGTCGTGTATGTGGCAAGATACAGTTATCTGTATGACCAGACCACAGGAAAGGTCGTGTATCTGAAGTTCTCATACAAGCCAAATGCCCGAACCGAAAAGAAGCAGTTGGATGCAGCCATAGCGGAAGTGAACAAGCAGATAAATACAAAGAACATGAAGCCGGCAGAGATCGTGCTTGCATATCATGAGTTCCTGACATCCACAGTTGCATATGACACCAGCGGGGCTAAGGAATTTGATCCAACAACCGGAAGAGACCACATGTATGATATGTATGGTGTATTGGTTAAGAGGAGCAGCGTGTGTCAGGGATATGCGGAGACCATGTGGTATTTCCTCAGGAAAGCCGGGGTTCCGAGTGGAGTTGCCACAAGCCAGTATGTAAACCATGCGTGGAATGTTGTAAATATAGGTGGAAAGTGGTATCACGTTGACGCAACCTGGGATGATCCCGCAAGTGATATACCGGGAAGGTCGATGCATGATTATTTCCTTGTAAGCTTTGACACCTTGAACAGTAAGACTAAGGCCGCCAGCAGCGATTATTATCTTGGCAGATATGACACAAAGGTGGGAAATGTATGGAAGGGAACATACAGCAATGCCACGGATAAGCGATATGAAAAAGGCCAGTTCTGGAATGGCGTTGAGAAGGTCATCTTTTATAGAAAGGGCTACTGGTACAGCATAAAGCAGGGCAGCCAGTCATCATACTATCAGATAAACAAGTACAGCTTCACCAACGGTGTAAATACAACGATATTTACCGGGCAGGATGAATGGCTGGATACAGATGGTACGGCACTTAACAAACAGTATGGAACACTGTTCCTTGCACAGGAAAAGCTCTATTTCTGCACATCGAGATATGTTGCATGGATAGATCTTGAGGTAAATGAGCGCAAGGCGTGGGCTATATATGACATAAGACAGAAGTATGTATCAGGTGTAAACATATATGGAATGGGATATTACGGAAATGATGTTGTGATCTGGGTTTCCGATACTCCATCCTGTACAAGAAAGGACGCTTACTATCTCGGAGCATGTATGAGCCACAAATGGCAGGCGGGAGAGGTTACAAAACAGCCGACATTCACATCCAAGGGATCGCAGAAGTACAAATGCAGCAACTGCGGATATACCAAGAATGTCACACTCGACAAATTGAAGCTTGCGACGGTGACGGTCAAAACGAAGAATACAGGTAAGGGAATAAGCCTCACCTGGAATACCGATTCAAGAGCCACCGGTTATAAGGTATACAGACGCACAGGCAAGGGTGCATACAGACTTATAAAGACAGTGAAGGGAAGCTCTGTGAGATCAATGGTAGACAGATCTGTTGTAGTAGGAAAGACCTACACATACAGAGTATCGGCATACAACAGCTATACAAAGGGCGGCTCCAAGGCAAAGAGCCAGTATTATATAGGCTGCACGACCGCAAGAGCAAAGAATACCTCACAGGGAGTAAGAGTCTCCTGGAAGAAGACAAAGGGAGCCGCCGGCTATAAGATATACAAAAAGACAGGCAACGGCAGATTCAAATGTGTGAAGGTTGTGAAAGCAAAGACCACAACATATCTTGACCGCCGTGTGAAGTCAGGAACAAAGTACACATACTTTGTAAAACCATACAAAGGAAAGACGGCAGGAACCTACAAGAAGGCTAGTGTCAAGTACAGATAAAAAGTAAATAGAGCGCGTAAAAAATACCATGTACAGCATTTCGCCTGTACATGGTATTTTTGCTTTTGTTATATGCTTAGAATGATATTATTTTTCATTCTTGTGTTCTGTTATGTCCCTGTGGGAATTGTCGAACAGATCTGTGTCGGCCACATCTGATGAATCATTTCGATTCAGGGTCTCGCCTATGCGGGCCTTTGCCTCAGTTCCGGCAGCCTTGATACCCTCGGTGATCACCTCGCTCTTTTCCTTGAGATTTTCACTTATCACAGCGCTTTTTTCCTTTACGTTCTCTGTAAGCTGCTCAGCCTTCAGTTTGATCTTCTTTGTTATGGAGAAGCTTTCAGGGTTATTCTCAAATGCTCGTTTGATCGATGCTGTATCGTGAAGAGAGAGAAGGAAGCTTGGCTTCTCCTTGAACTTCTCACGATCCAGAGCCAGTCGGGACTTGAGTTCCTCAACACGGACAATAAGATCATTCTCTTTCGCAAATTTCTTCACCTTGTTCATCAGGTTGAATGATACAACGCAGTCGATTACGAATACCCCGTAGAAAAAACCGATGAAGAAGGAGAATGTCAGGTGATCCGCCAGCCAGTACACAGCGTTCAGTATGTGTGGATGGAGGAAGAAATAGTACAGTGCCGCAATCACACCCCAGAAGAATGAGAACAGCGGACATATGATGCCCTGTATATTGCCCCACTCATCTGAGTAGTCCCACAGCTTGATGTTCATTCCTATTATAAATATACGTCCGGCAATGTATTCCACAACGGTCATGGCGATGGCCATGATCAGTACCACCAGAACCTTTTGCAAAACAGGATGGGCGTCAACAGCATCTATATGGATCAGGGACAGGAGATACAGCACCACCAGGCCTGAACCGTAGAGAGGCAGGTAAGGTCCGATGAGGAATCCCGGGTTGATCCATTTGTGGCTTGGGTTGCTCTTGGATAAGAACTTTCTGAATATGACTTCAATGCACCAGCCCATGACGCATCCTATGAAAAATAAAAATAATATTACCAGAATACTTTTGATATTGAAATTATCCATACATGGAATCTCCTTTGTATATATGACTTTGCCAATAGTAATAAGATAGTATATAGAAGGAAAAAAAGCAACCTTACAAAATGTCACAAGTGTAAGATAGCTTGTTGATACTTATTGAGAAAAAAAGTCATTTAAATTGCGAATGTTATATTGGACTAACGCTGGGGGCAGTGCTATACTTACAGCAAATAAAAAGCCACGAAACAGATGCAGACTCTTTCTACAGTACGAAGATCGAGAATGCATTTTTTACGTTAAGGAGAGTTTGATTGAACAAACCGTGATTAGAAAAATCGAATCACGGCGAAGCCTGTCATATAATCTATCATGCGTATAAGTGGTCATATCATTAATCAGAATAAATATATAATCAAGGAGGACAAAATCATGATGAAGGCATTAAAGAAGGTAAACTGGAAGAAGCTTGGAATATTTGCAGGTGGAGTATTATTTGGAACAGCTGGTATCAAGGTTCTCTCAAGCAAGGATGCAAAGAACGTATATACACATTGTACAGCTGGTGTTCTTAGAGCAAAGGATTGTGTCATGAAGACAGCAAATACTATCCAGGAGAACTGTGGTGATATCTACGCAGGAGCAAAGGATATCAACGAGGCAAGAGCACAGAAGGCAGCAGAGGCTGACTTTGAGGATACTGAGTGCACAGAGGCTGAGAGCGCTGACGCAGCAGAGACTGTAGAAGAGTAATCAGTATAAGACAAAACATAAGAAAGAGGCGAAGATCTTGAAGTTTTCTATTTTAAATGAAACAAAGAATCGTCTGCGTATACACATGGCACAGAGCCGCATGACCATGGCACAGGCCGACATACTTCAGTATTATCTGGAGAACTGTGAGGCAGTGGAAGAGGTCAAGGTGCACGACAGAACCTGTGACGCGATCATCATATATGATGGTGACCGTGCAGCGGTGATAGATGCGCTGAGACAGTTTGGATATGACAGGGTGGAGGTTCCGGCGGATCTCACAGAGACATCAGGCAGAGTCATGAACAGACAGTATGAGGACAAGCTGTTTTGGAAGACCGCCTGGTACATGACCAAGAAATGGATCATGCCAATGCCGCTTCGGTATTGTCTGACATCCGTCAAAGCTCTCAAGTATATAGGCAAGGGGCTCAAGTGTCTTGCGAACAGGAAGCTTGAGGTGCCGGTTCTCGATGCAACAGCCATAACAGCATCCATTCTGACAAATGATTTCGCGACAGCGGGATCAGTCATGTTCCTTCTGGAGATCGGTGAGATCCTTGAGGAGTGGACACATAAGAAGTCGGTGGATGGACTGGCAAGAAGCATGTCACTCAATATCAATAAGGTATGGGTGCGTGTGGATAATTGTGATGTACTTATGGACAGTGCGAAGATCGCAAAGGATGATTTGGTAGTGGTTCATATGGGCAATGTCATTCCATTTGACGGTGTTGTGGATCAGGGCGAGGGCATGGTCAATCAGGCATCCCTCACCGGAGAGTCAGTACCGGTCCACAAGGGACACGGAGACAGTGCATATGCAGGTACAGTTGTTGAGGAAGGTGAGCTGGTAGTCAGAGTTGTAAAGACTGGTAAGACCAGCAGATATGATAAAGTTGTTGCGATGATAGAGGAGTCTGAGAAGCTTAAGTCAGGACTTGAGAGCAAGGCAGAGCATCTTGCAGATGGTCTTGTGCCATGGACTCTCGGTGGAACTATCCTCACATACCTTTTAACAAGGAATATCACCAAGACACTTGCGGTGCTCATGGTCGACTATTCATGTGCACTGAAGATGTCCATGCCTATAGCGGTATTGTCTGCTATACAGGAGGCAAACAAGCATCACCTCACAGTCAAGGGCGGCAAATTCCTGGAGGCTGTAGCTGATGCAGACACGATAGTATTTGACAAGACAGGAACACTTACAAAGGCATCACCTACGCTTGTACGCGTCGTATCATTTGACGGAAGAGATCCTGATGAACTGCTCAGGATAGCTGCATGTCTGGAGGAGCATTTCCCTCATTCCATGGCAAGAGCGGTTGTGGCAGGAGCTGCAGCCAAGGGGCTGGAGCATGAGGAGATGCACTCCAAGGTTGAGTATGTTGTGGCTCACGGTATCTCATCAAGCATAGACGGCAAGAAGGTTGTCATAGGAAGCTATCATTTCGTATTTGAGGATGAGGGCTGTGTGATACCTGAGGATAAGATAGAGCTGTACGAGTCGTTGTCCAAGACTCATTCACATCTGTTCATGGGAATCGATGGCAGGCTGGCAGCAGTCATATCCATCAAGGATCCGGTCAGACCTGAGTCGGCTGAGGTTGTTTCAAGGCTCAAGAAGCTGGGAATCAAGAAGGTTGTCATGATGACAGGAGACAGTGACAGAACGGCCAAGGCTATTGCAGAGCAGGTAGGGGTGGATGAGTATTACTCAGAGGTCCTTCCTGAGGACAAGGCAAAGTTTGTCGAGGCTGAGAAGACTGCGGGTCGAAAGGTCATCATGGTGGGAGATGGAATCAATGACTCACCTGCACTGTCGGCATCCGATGCTGGAATTGCCGTAAGTGATGGCGCGGAGATTGCCAGAGAGATCGCAGATATAACTGTCAGTGCGGACAATCTGTACGAGCTCGTAACACTTAAGGAACTCAGTAATAAGCTGATGAGCAGGATCAACAGGAACTATCGCAAGATAGTGACCATCAACACAGGACTTATTATCCTGGGCGTGATGGGAGTTATCCAGCCAACCACATCAGCACTGCTTCACAATTCATCGACGCTTCTCATAAGTCTTGACAGTATGAAGAAGCTGCTGGATTGATGATCGGAGCATAGAATTATATTGATGATCGAAGCGTAGAATCATATAGAATATAAAATAAAGCTGCCCTCTTCACTGTGATGAGTACCCGGGATTCCGGAACATTAGTGAGGAGGGCAGTTTTGTAGTTAAAAGATGATTTTAAATAATAAAAATAATCTGTAAGAATTGTTGACCGGGCCGACAGAATATGACAAAATGTACGTATAAATCATGAGTAGATAGCTGAACATAAGGGCAGAATATTAGCAGATATTATCTGGAATGTTTATGAAATGAAAATATACAGATGTGTGTGGAGCACAGCGTGATGCGTGTGTTCATCACAATAGAATGGAGGATGATCAGTATGGTAAAAACGGTAAAAGGCGATAATTTTGAAGATATAAAGGCATGCGGTGTGGCGGTTGCGGATTTCTCAGCAACATGGTGCGGACCATGCAAGATGATGGCACCGGTATTTCACACGGTTGCAGATGAACTGAATGGTGAAGTGGATTTCTTCAGTGTGGACGTGGATGAGAATCCCGGACTTGCGGCTGCCAATAAGGTGTTCAGTGTTCCGACATTGATACTGTACAAGAATGGTGTTGAGGCATCGAGGAGTGTCGGAGCTATATCCAAGTATGATCTTCTCGATTTCATTGAGAAGATCAAATAATTGTCTGTGATATGTATCCCGGATATTTTAATTGGGATCTGAATTGAAGTGGGGATACAAACTAGAAACAGGAAAAACATAAAGCCCTGTCAGACTTAACATTCATATGGGTCTCATATTATGGATACATATGAATGTTAAGTCTGACAGGGCTTTAAGGTTATTGAAAACACATTGACTATCTGGCGTCTCTGTCTACATATTCTCTATACTTAACCAGACTCTTATATGCCGGTCTGATGATCTTGTCCGTGGTGACAAGCTCCTCGATTCTGTGAGCGCTCCATCCAACTATACGTGCCACTGCAAAGAGCGGTGTGTAGAGCTCCCTAGGAATTCCGAGCATCTCATACACGAATCCGCTGTAGAAGTCTACGTTAGGGCTGACACCCTTGTATATCTTGCGTTCCTTGGCGATGAGCTTTGGCGCGATCTTCTCAATGTTGTTGTACAGAGTCATATCCTCGTCCCTGCCCTTGGCAGCGGCAAGCTGTTCGACAAATGACTTGAATACTTTTTCTCTTGGGTCTGACAGTGAGTAAACGGCATGGCCCATACCATAGATGAGTCCCTTGTGGTCGTAGGCTTGCTTGTTCAGCAGCTTATCCAGATATGCCTCTATGGCCTCTTCGTCATGGTAATCCTTTATGTGCTCCTTGATATCGTCCATCATGTTCATAACCTGCAGGTTGGCACCACCATGCTTCCTTCCCTTGAGGGATGAAAGGGCGGCGGCAATGGCAGAGTATGTGTCAGAGCCGGATGACGTTACAACTCTTGTGGTGAATGTGGAATTGTTACCACCGCCGTGTTCCATGTGAAGCAGAAGTGCTATGTCAAGAACTCTTGCCTCAAGCTCGGTATACTTCATGTCAGGCCTGAGCATCCTGAGGATGTTTTCAGCCACGGAAGCATCCTTGTCAGGTCTGTGAATGTACATACTTCCGTCGTTCTCATAATGGTTGTATGCGTGATAACCATACACAGCCATCATAGGAAATGTTCCGATGAGACCGATACACTGTCTGAGAACATTGTCTATATCCAGGTTGGTAGCCTGATTATCGTATGAAGCCAGAGTCAGCACACTTCTTGTCATGGAGTTCATTATATCCACACTAGGTGCTTTCATGATGACATCACGGGTAAAGTTGGTCGGCAGGTTCATGGACTCGGCGATGACACTGCTGAATTCTGAGAGCTGAGCCTCGGTAGGCAGTTCTCCGAAGAGAAGAAGATAAGCAGCTTCCTCAAATATATGGCGTTTTCCTTTGCCGCCTTTTACGAGATCCTGTACATCATAGCCTCTGTACAATAACTGTCCGTCACACGGAACCTTCTGGCCATCCACATCCTTAAATGCTATGATCTGTGATATATTGGTAAGACCGGTCAGAACTCCCTGTCCATTCTCATCACGCAGTCCTCTTTTTACTCCGTATCTGGCATAGAGCTCTTTGTCTATCACATCATGCTGCTGACAGAGAGAAGCCTGCTTCTCCACGTATTCTGTCAGATTCTCCATATACTCCATATAAGTAACTCCTTTCCGTTTGTATGATAAATCAGATGATCTTTTTGCATATGTCGCTTAGACAACATGCGTCGCAATGTGGCTTCGTTCTGGCTGTGCACACGGATCTGCCGTGATCCACCAGCCTGTGACAGAAGTCATTGCTCTCATCTGGAGGTACAAGCTTCCACAGTTCCATCTCAACCTTCTTCGGATCTTTTATCCCGTCAACCAGTCCCATTCGGTTGACAAGGCGTATACAGTGGGTATCTGTTACAATGGCAGGTTTGCCGTAGATATCACCCATGATGAGGTTTGCGCTCTTGCGGCCTACGCCGGGGAGCTTAAGCAGCTCATCTAGACTGTCAGGAACCTGGCAATCATAGGAATCAACAAGCATATTCATACATGCACTAATATCTCTGGCCTTGCTCTTCCCCAGTCCGCAAGGTCTCACAATGGCCTCGATGTCACTGACATCGGCAGCAGCCAGTTCTTTTACTCCTGGATATTTGGCAAATAAATCCTGGACTACCACATTCACCCTTGCATCAGTGCACTGCGCCGCCAGGCGGACACTGACAAGAAGCTGCCATGCGTGTGAAGTATCGAGGGTGCATACCGTGTCAGGATATTCCTTCTTCAGCCTCTCGATAATGTCCAGTGTTCTCTGTTTTTTCGTATATCTCTTCTGTGATTCCATAAAAAAGACCTCCAGTCTCTATATGATAACATGAAAGGCCTGCAAATGGATATCGAAAAAGAATTCTTAATAAAAATGTTAGAAGTGTGAAAATGTTGGGAAGAGAAGACATGCCGCAGCCCAGTATATGTGCTGGGCTGCGGCATGTCTTTGCTGGTATAAATAGCATGTCTGAAAGATTTTACTTTGTTCCGAAGATTCTGTCGCCGGCATCGCCAAGTCCTGGGCAGATGTAAGCGTTCTCGTTCAGCTCGCGGTCAACATGACCAACGTAGAGCTGGATGTCAGGATGAGCCTTGAGAAGTCTCTCAATTCCCTGCGGTGCAGCGATGATCGACATGAACTTGATATGCTTACCGCCGTGCTGCTTGATGAAATCAACGGCAGCAACAGCTGATCCTCCGGTTGCAAGCATAGGATCCGTGACAACTATAAGTCTCTCATCGATAGGATCAGGGAGCTTGCAGTAGTACTCGTGAGGTTCATGAGTCTCCTCGTCTCTGTACAGACCGATGTGTCCGATCTTGGCTGTAGGAACCAGAGCCTGAAGTCCACTGACCATTCCAAGTCCTGCACGGAGAATAGGTACGATCGCAAGATTTCTTCCTGCGATGACCGGAGTCATGCATTCCTCGATAGGAGTCTCTATACATACATCCTCGGTAGGAAGATCTTTCAGAGCCTCATATCCCATGAGCATGGCGATCTCTTCAACAAGTGCACGGAATTCGGCAGTTCCGGTGTTCTTATCTCTGAGCTTTGAAATCTTATGCTGAATAAGTGGATGTGTCATAACTGTGTAATCTGTCATATTGTGTAACCTCCTAATAAATAATATACAGATAATTATTATGCCTCAATGTCAGAGTTCTGTGGATTCATTCCAAGTCCGCGGCTTACATCACCCTTGGTGTTCTCACCAAATGTATAGTCGTTACCAGGCAGTATAGCGTTCAGCAGGATGCCGAATATAGCTGCGAGGGCAAGTCCTGTAAGAGTGATAGTTGTGCCTCCGATCGTGAATGTAAGGCCATTTGAGAAACCAAGTCCACATACCATGATAACGGCTGCGATGATCAGGTTTCTTGACTTCGTGAAGTCTACGTGGTTCTCAACCACATTTCTTACACCGATGGCTGAGATCATTCCGTAGAGGATGAAGCTTATACCGCCGATGATGGCAAGTGGCATAGAGCTGATGACTGCAGCAACCTTAGGTATGAAACCGAGGATGACTGCAAATAAAGCAGCAAGTCTGATAACTCTTGGATCGTGTACACGGCTGAGCTCGAGAACTCCTGTGTTCTCTCCGTAGGTTGTATTTGCAGGACCGCCGAAGAGAGCTGACAGTGATGTTGCAAGACCGTCACCGATAAGTGTTCTGTGAAGACCCGGATCCTCAAGAAAATTCTGGTCAACTGTAGCTGATATGGCACAGATATCACCGATGTGCTCCATCATGGAAGCGATGGCGATAGGAGCCATAACGAGTATAGCAGTGATGTCGAACTTACAGATCTGGAAAGGTGGAAGTCCGAGTGCACTTGCATCTGAAACTGTTGAGAAGTCCAGAATAGCAGTTCCACCAGGATTTGTCACACCGCACAAATGAAGGATGAGTGCCACTGCATATGAGATGAGAACACCCATAAGTATAGGAATGATCTTGAACATTCCCTTGCCCCAGATGTTGAAAACGATGACAACAGCCAGTGCGATAAATGCAAGCAGCCAGTTGCTGGATGCATTTGAGATGGCTGAAGGTGCAAGGCTCAGACCGATGCAGATGATGATAGGCCCGGTAACAACAGGTGGGAGGAATCTCATGACACGCTTCACACCGACAAGCTTTACGATAAGTGCGAGTATCAGATACAGAAGTCCTGCAACCACAATACCGCCACATGCGTAAGGAAGCTTTTCACCCATTGTCATGTCCTTGAATATGCCTGTTTTAAGGTTTGCAACTGTGGAGAAACCTCCAAGAAATGCAAATGAAGAACCGAGGAAAGCAGGTACCTTAAGCTTTGTGCATAAGTGGAAGAACAGTGTTCCAAGACCGGCACATACAAGAGTTACCTGAATTGAGAGTCCCTGACCCTCGAAGTATCCGTTTACGAGAAGCGGAACAAGAATTGTTGCACCAAACATGGCAAACATATGCTGGAATCCAAGTAAAAGCATCTTTGGAATTCCAAGCTTACGTGCATCACGAATGGCTTCTTTTTGATTATCCATAAGTAATAATCCTCCCATATTTTTTCTTAGTTAAATATTATAAAGTTTATTTACACTAAGGTCAATTTGAATAGTGAAATTTCCAAAATAAACTTAAGATATGTAATATATGTCAGCACTTGACAAAATGTTACAGAATTGTTACAATTCTGCTTGGATTGAGTAAAGGGGAGAAAAATAAAGATACAGGTCGAAGGAGACTACAGATATTATGATTGAATTAGAGAACGTGAGTATGACATATCCTGGGGGCAATCAGGCACTCAAGAATGTCAATATTAATATAGAGAAAGGCGAGTTCGTATTTATCGTTGGAAGCAGTGGTTCGGGCAAGACCACTCTGTTCAGGCTTCTGCTCAAGGAGCTCGATCCTACGGAGGGCAATATCACTGTTGCCGGATACGACTACGGCAAGATCAAGAGGAAGGATATACCGAAGGTCAGAAGAAGGATAGGGGTTGTGTTCCAGAACTTCAGACTTCTCAAGGACAGGACTATATACGAGAATGTCGCATTTGCACAGAGAGTCATCCAGACCCCGGCGAGATATATCAGAAGACGAGTTCCGGCCATGCTGACGCTGGTTGGACTTGCAGACAAATACAAATCATACCCGAAGGAGCTCTCAGGTGGTGAGCAGCAGAGAGTTGCCATGGCGAGAGCACTGGTCAACAATCCTGACATCATACTGGCGGATGAGCCTACAGGAAATCTCGATCCTAAGAACTCATTGGATATCATGAACCTCCTTGAGGATATCAACAAGAGAGGAACCACAGTTGTCGTGGTAACCCACAATAAGGATATCGTCAATGAGATGAAGAAGAGAGTTATCACCCTGAAGAAGGGCGTTATAATCAGTGATGAGAAGGAAGGAGGCTACATAGATGAAGATTAGTACATTTTTCTATGTCCTCAGACAGGGCTTTGCGAATATAAGAAGAAACATACTGTTCTCACTTGCATCACTGGGAACCATCATATCATGTCTGTTCCTTTTCGGAATCATATATGCGGTGGTTGTAAACTTCCAGTCAGGTATGCAGGAGCTTGAGAAGACAGTCACCATATCTGTATTCTTCGACGAGGATGCGTCAGATGAGACCATACAGCTCATAGGTGAACAGATAAGAACGGTCGATTATGTTGAGACGATGGATTTCATCTCAGCCGATGAGGCATGGGACAAGTTTGCAGATCAGAACTACGATGATCCACAGGTTGCAAAGAATGCATTTGGCGGAGATAACCCGTTAAAGAATGCTGCGTCATATGAGATCACGCTCAAGGATGTATCAAGACAGCCGGAGTTCGTGGCATTTGCCCAGGGCCTTTCAGGAGTCAGAAAGGTAAAGAGTTCTGACGTGACTGCGGACAGCATCACGACACTGTCATCCCTTGTGGGATATGCATCCATAGGAATAGTTGTGATACTGATGCTGGTATCTATATTCCTTATAAGTAACACGATCACCATAGGTATCACAGTGCGAAAGGAAGAGATAGGGATCATGAAGCTGATCGGTGCGACAAATGTATTTGTAAGAGCACCGTTCATCATAGAGGGTGTGATCATAGGCGCGGTCGGTTCGGCTATACCTCTGGTCCTTCTGTACTACATGTACGATAAGATACTGACATACGTTGCCGGAAGGTTCAAGGTTGTCACAACGCTGTTCGCATTTGTGAGCCAGCAGGATCTGTTCAGGACTATGGTACCGGTCGGACTTGTGCTCGGTATCGGTGTTGGTCTGGTAGGAAGTATTCTTACCACAAGAAAGCACCTGAGAGTGTAGTGTTAAATGCGGTCAGAGCAATGCACAAAAAATTCACAAATTGTTATTACTTTTTTAGGAACAATATGTGTTATAATGCTGATAAGTAGGGCAAAAAGATAATAACATTATGAAATGCGATTAGGAGGCATGAATGATGAGAATAGATTTATACAAGATAAAGAAGAAAGGTATGCAGGTGGCAGTGGTTACTACAGGAGCACTGCTCATGTCGTTTACATCCATATTTGCGGCTCCTGTGTTCAGCGTGCATGCTGAGGAGACCAAGGAGGATGTTGAGCAGCAGAAGGAAGAGGCTCAGCAGGCTCAGGAAGAGGCGAATGCAAACGCAGAGAAGTATCAGAAGAAGGTAGACAAGCTTACAGCGGCTGTAAATGAGCTCGATAAGCAGGCCACAGATATAAGCACACAGATCGTGGAGAAGAAACAGCAGGCTGAGGATCTTCAGAATGAGATAGATGAGACTCAGACAAAGCTTGCAGAGGCTCAGGTCAGTGAGGATAATCAGTATGAGGCGATGAAGAAGAGGATACAGTACCTCTACGAGGAGGGCGATGTTGCTTACATAGATGCACTTATGTCATCGGCTTCATTTGAGGATAGTCTTAACAAGTCTGAGTATGTTGATCAGCTCAGCACATATGACCAGAAGCAGCTCAACAAGCTGGTAAAGACTAAGAATGACATAGCAGAGTATCAGCAGACACTCAAGGATGATCTGGCGGATGTAGAGAAGGTAAAGGCAGACCTGGAGACCAAGCAGGCAGACCTCGATGATGTTATAAGCCAGAAGAATGCGGAGATCAACAAGTACAGTGATGATGTTGAGATGCAGAAAGCTCTTGCGGCTGAATACGCAAAGCAGGAGTCAGAGCTGGATGACAAGCTGGCAGAGCTTGCGCGTCAGGAACAGCAGAGACTGGAGGAGGAGCGTAAGCAGAGAGAAGCTGAACAACAGCAGCAGGATAACAACGGTGGAAGCGATAACTCAGGCAGTGACAGCGACAACAGTGGAAGTAACAATGGCGGTTCAACAACCGGTTCAGGTCAGTTCATATGGCCTGTATCAGGACCTATCACAGACTACTTCGGACCTAGAGAGTCACCGACAGCAGGAGCAAGCTCCAATCATATGGGTATAGATATAGGATGTTCATATGGAGTGCCTATCGCAGCGGCTGATGCAGGTGTTGTAACGGTAGCCGAGTGGGGCGAGAGTGGTGGTAACTACGTTATGATAGATCACGGTAATGGATTTGTGACGATGTACCTTCACAACTCATCACTTGCAGTAAGCGTTGGCGATGTGGTTTCACAGGGACAGACCATTGCGTACGCAGGTTCAACAGGATATTCAACAGGTACACATTGCCACTTCTCAGTATTCCTGAATGGCTCATATGTCAACCCACTTGATTATCTGTAAGATGAGGTTGAGACATGGCATAGGGATATGTGTCATATCATAAGATCTTAATATGATCATATATAGAATAGAGAAAAAATGCGTGATTCATGAAATATGGATCACGCATTTTTTATGTTAATAGGGGCGTGGATATGGGCGAAGTACCATATGTTGTGGTGGTGAGAAAATATGTCGAAAACAATAGTTTTTTTAAGAAAAAATAGGATTAGTGTCGGTTGACATAAGTGGTAAAAGTATTTATACTCACACTGGACTGAGTATTTATTTAAGGAGTATATTATGGTTTTTTCGAGCATGGAGTTCTTATTTAGATTCCTGCCTTTATTTTTGCTTATCTATTTTGTGACAAAGCCGAAGTACAGGAATGTTGTACTGCTTTTAGGCAGCCTTGTGTTCTACGCGTATGGCGAACCCATATACGTGTTCTTGATGATGTTTTCTATTATATTTAACTATTCGGTGGCAAGACGAATCAAGCGTTTTTATGATATAGAAGTATATTCGGAGATCGACTGTTCATTTGAGAGAAACTGCTGGCTGGCGGTGGCTATGGTGTTTGATTTTGGAATGTTGTTCATATTCAAATATATCAACTTCTTTATAGAGATAATAAACACTGCAGCGGGAACAAAGATATTTGATAGCGTGGCGATCACGCTGCCGCTTGGAATAAGCTTCTATACGTTCCAGATAACATCGTATATATTTGACGTGTACAGGCTCAAGTATCAGGCGGACAAGAGTATAATCAAGTTCGGAACATATGTGAGCATGTTCCCTCAGCTCATAGCCGGCCCTATAGTCAACTACGATGAGGTGAAGCCTGAGCTGGATCACAGAGAGGTCAAGGCGGACGATATAGAGCGCGGTGCGACACTGTTCGTATTGGGACTTGCGTACAAGGTGCTTCTGGCAAATAAGATAGCCAGTCTGTGGAACGATGTGCAGACGGTTGGCCCTTATGGAATAAACACTGTGACCGCATGGCTTGGTTCATGGGGATATTCATTCCAGCTCCTGTTTGATTTCATGGGTTATTCCGTGATGGCAATAGGAATTGGACTTATACTTGGCTTCAGGATACCGGAGAACTTTGTCGATCCTTATATGGCACATTCCCTCACAGATTTCTGGAGACGCTGGCATGTTACACTCGGACGCTGGTTCAGAGAGTATGTGTACATACCGATGGGCGGCAACCGAAAGGGAAAGCTCAGAATGATACTTGCCATGTTCACTGTGTGGATGTTTACCGGATTGTGGCATGGTGCGGACTGGAATTTCCTGATATGGGGCTTGTTCCTGTTCGTGTTCCTTCTCATGGAGAAGCTGTTCCTTGGCAAGGTATTTGACAAGGTGAAGGTTCTTGGCCATGTGTACATGTTCTTCCTGATACCGATATCATGGACAATATTTAACATATCTGATCTGAAGCTTCTGGGACTGTACCTGAAGAGAATGTTTGGCATGAACATAGAGGGATCAGTCACCACACATGCCATGGACAAGCTGATCATGCTGGGACACACATACTGGTGGCTACTGCTGATCTGCGTGATCTTCTGTACACCGTGGCCTAGAAAGCTCATAGAGAAATTCTACAAGAACTGGGTATGCAAGCTTGTAATGCTCGCACTGTTCTGGTTCTGTGTATATCAGATAGCAAAGGGTGGCTCCAATCCATTCCTTTATTTTAGATTTTAGGAGGTGGGCAGATGAAGAAATTATGGCAAATGATAAAAGGCTGTCCACTGTTCTCGATACTCATAATATCCGGCGTGATAGTTACCGCAGGCGGTTATGTGGGAGCTGCGCTTGGCGTGTATAAATGGGATGTCAGCTTTCATCATCCTATGGCCCAGACTGTGCTGCTTGATGAGAGGGTGGCAACCGGAACTGACGCAACAAGCACGGATGCTCCGGGAAAGAGCGAGCTGACGTCGGAGTCCACGGGCAGTGCGGCTGCAGAGGAGCAGACAACGGAGGTGAAATCCACGGAGAAGCAGACTTCTGAGAATGCATCCACGGAGAAGACAACAGAGAAATCTACAGAGAAAGCGACCACCGAAAAGGCAACTACGGAAAAAGCAACCATAGATACAGGCGGTTCGGCTGCTCCGGTGACAAGACAGACTCAATACAAGAAGGTTAAGAAGAGAAAGGCAAGAAATAGCTGCTACAGAGATCTCACACAGATCGCTCTTGAGACCCAGTACCCATATATAAAGGTTGACAAGTCTTATTTTGACGATGCTCTGTTCATAGGTGATTCCAGAGTGGAAGGACTGGCGTTGTATTCCGGACTGGACAATGCAGAATTTGCATATATGGAGGGCCTTACTTCATTTGGACTGATGGGTGAGAAGATCGCCTCAAATGGAACAAAGACACTCACAGAGCTGCTTAAGAGCAAACAATTCAGAAAGATATACATCATGCTCGGCATAAATGAGGCGGGTTACGATACGGAGACATACGCATCCACATATATCGATGCGGTGGCCCAGATACAGGCGCTTCAGCCGGACGCAGTGATCTTTATGATGGGATGCATGCATGTATCCAGCGACTATTCGGCAAGCCACGATATTGTGAACAATGACAATATCGATGACAAGAATGGTGCCATAGCTGCATATGCTGATGGAATAAAGCTTTTCTATCTGGATATGAATACGGTTGTGGACGATGGCAAGGGTGGTCTTGTAAAGGACTATACCTGGGATGACATACATTTGCAGGCGCAGTATTACAGTCTGTGGGAGCAGTATCTGTATGAGCATGGGCTCAAGGATGATGCTTTCAAATAGATAAAGTGCTGCGGGACCTGGCGGCATTTTATCATTATCGGGAGTTGATCAAATGGCAAAAAGACTGGTAATAAAAGATAAATATAAGGGAATCCTGTTCATAATCATGGCAGGGTTCTTTTTCTCACTGATGACCTTCTTCGTGAGACTGTCTGGAGATCTGCCAACTATGCAGAAGGCATTCTTTAGAAATGCGGTGGCCGCTGTTGTGGCCATTGCCATGCTCATGAGGACTGAGGAGAAATTCAAGATAAAGAAGAGCAGCTGGCCGGGAATCGCGGCGAGAAGCATATGTGGAACGACAGGACTTATCTGCAATTTTTATGCAATCGACAAGCTCAACATAGCGGATGCCAATATCCTTAACAAGCTTTCTCCGTTCTTTGCTATCATCGCATCATACTTTGTGTTGAAGGAACGGGCAAACCGGGTAGAGTGGGCATCTGTTGTGCTGGCTTTCGCTGGTGCGTTGTTCGTTGTGAAGCCTTCGTTTCATATGGATTTTCTGTATGCCATGGTTGGTGTGGCAGGCGGCCTTGGGGCAGGAATAGCCTACACCTATGTGAGAAAGCTTGGAAAACAGGGGGAGCGCGGACCGGTCATAGTCATGTGTTTCTCTGTATTCTCATGTCTGGTGACGCTTCCATTTATCATATTGGACCACGCACCTATGACATGGCAGCAGATTGTGTGCCTGCTCTGTGCCGGACTTGCGGCGGCTGGTGGACAGTTCAGTATAACCGCAGCGTACCAGAAGGCTCCAGCCAAGGAGATATCGGTATTTGACTACAGTCAGGTCATATTTGCGGCTATATTGGGATTTGTATTCCTGGATCAGATCCCTGACATGCTGAGCATTATAGGATATGTGATAATCATAGGAAGTGCAGTTTTCAAATGGTGGTACACCATGAGACAGGATCGCACTTAGCATGATCGGCAGGGCTGAGAGTGGCAGTGCCTTGTACAAATACTTGTAGAATAATTGATATATACAAAAAGACGGATGTCAGAAATGGAAAATGGGTAAAAGTTTCATTGTCTGATATCCGTCTTTTTTATAAAGTTATAAAGGAAGGTTTTAGGTGTTGTGACCGGACTTGTGAGGTATCCGGCCTCCCATCTATCTAAATTGGATTGTTGTTAGTTTGAGTGACGGCAGATACGCTGGTGCTGCCTGGGCATGTCGCACATCTGCTGTCCTCATCAATCTGTATATATAATAAGATGGTACTGTGTACATTCTGTGTATCGGATGTTAAAGAAATATGTTCATAAAAGAAATAATATATAAAGCGTAAATAAATGTTCTATAAATGGTAAAGCTTCTGAATATAGTGAGTATAAGGTTGTGGGTATAGTTGCTGACATGTTAAAATGAAACACACATATGATCATAATTGGTGGATATATCAGATGACAATATTGGATAGAGCAGCTTTATTATGGAATAGTAAGGGGGATTAATATATGGATAAAGAAAAGGTTATACAGGAGCTTCAGGAGAGAACAGAGGAGATAAAGGAAAAGGCCGGGGAGCTTCATAAGGCGATAGAGGAGACTATATCGCAGAAGAAGCAGATGCATTACACGGAACTGGGCGGTCAGGACGGGCAGCCGGATGTGCCGGTTAAGGAAGGATACGGTCTGGTGCTCGGTGGCGGTGGTGGCCGTGGCTCCTATGAGATCGGAGTGTGGAAGGCTCTTGAGGAGTACAGAGATGTGATTGATATAAAGGCGGTATCAGGAAGCTCGGTAGGCGCACTGAATGCGGCATTGTACGCTTGCGGCGATCTGGATAAGGCTACACAGATGTGGTACGACATAACCAACGACAGGATACTGTCCAACAAGGATATAGACGAGGACAACAGGAACAAATGGTTTGAGTCCATCAAGGAGAAGCTTACGACCATAGACAATCCAGTCATACAGAGTGCAATAGAGTGCATAGGACTGGATGCTGTGGCAAAAGGCATGAGGATAAAGGATGGCTTCTTCTCCAGAGAAGGACTTATGGACATACTGGAGAATTCACCAGTACTTGATGGTGTGTCGAACAGTGACATGAGCTGTTATGCTACATGTCTCAATGTGGAGGGCAAGCCTACTCCTGAGAGATTCCAGCTGTCAGGCATGGAACCGGAGGAGATAGAACGTATACTTCTTGCTTCTTCAGCCATACCGGTCATATTCCCTATGGAGACGATAGACAAGACAAAGTATTATGATGGAGGCTTCTTCCTTGGGGGAGATAATGTGCCAATACAGCCTCTCTATGATGAGGGCTACAGAAAATTTGTCGTGGTGCATCTCGATGAGAGGAAGACCGACAGATACGATGATGCAGAGATGATACATATATATCCGTCTATTCCTCTTGGTGGTGCCATAGATGGCATGCTTGACTTTTCGCCTGAAGGTGTTGAGAAGAGGATAACACAGGGATATGACGATGCAAAGGCGGTGCTTGTTGAGAAGTTTGGCCCAAGACTGTTCTTCACCCGCCATGGGCAGACCGTGTGGAATGTGGAAAACAAGATATGTGGAGCCACGGATATTGAACTCACAGAGCTTGGACATCAGCAGGCGGAGCAGCTTGGTGAGATGATAAAGAATGGAGATTATCACATAGATGAGATCCTGTATTCGCCTCTGGTCAGGGCTTCGGAGACGGCAAGACATATATCCGAGATAACAGGAATTCCTATGAGAGCCGAGGAGAGACTCCGTGAGCAGTGTTTTGGCAAATACGAGGGAACAGCCAGAAACGGCGCTATATTCGCCAAGGCGAAGACGCATTTTCTGGATCACTATGAGGGCGGAGAGACCATGGTTCATCTGTGTCAGAGGGTGTACAATTTGTTAGATGAGCTTAAGGCTGAGTCGGAAGATTCCGGGAAGACATATCTTCTGGTTGCCCACAATGGAATATCAAGAATAGTACAGTCGTATTTCAATGATATGACAAATGAGGAATTCGCAGCATTTGGCATAAAGAACTGTGAGATAAGAGAATATAGATTCTGATCGCCACATGTGTGGTATCAGATGTAAAAAAGAGAAAACAGCAGGCAGATCAATATGATGTGAATGTGGTTTTCTCTTTTTTTCTGGGATATCCCCAAATGCTCCTGTAAATGTGTATAAAAGAATACTTGATATTATTTATCACTAATATAGTTGACACAGAGCCTACATATGTGCTAATAAATATATGAACATATAATCATGCGTTTAAATATCAACGTACGGCATGAGAGCTATGCGATGCGTTTATGGAGAATATAAAATGTGGAAAAGGAGAGAATCATGGGAGACAACAGTTTTTTGAAGATCAGTGGGATAAAGAAAAGCTTCGGTTCAGGGGAGAACCGAACTGAGGTACTTAGAGGAATTGATTTTGAGGTCGCAAAGGGCGAGTTCTGTGTGCTGCTTGGCCCATCGGGGTCTGGCAAGTCAACTCTGCTCAATATCATAGGTGGGATCGACAGCCCGGATTCCGGTTATATCTCCATAGATGGAGAGAAGACAGGGGATATGGATGAGAAGACACTGACCAGATATAGGAGAAAGCATCTCGGTTATGTATTCCAGATGTATAATCTCATACCTAATCTCAATGTAAAGGAGAATGTGGAGGTTGGAGCATACCTTAGTGATAATCCTTTTGATGTAGATGATCTGTTAAAGACTCTGGGGCTTTATGAGCACAGACATAAGCTCCCAAATCAGCTGTCGGGTGGACAGCAGCAGAGGACCTCAATTGGAAGGGCAATCGTGAAGAATCCTGATATACTTCTCTGTGATGAGCCGACAGGTGCCCTTGACTACAACACTTCCAAGGAGATACTTAAGCTCATAGAGGATGTGAACCAGAAGTATGGCAACACAATAATCATGGTCACCCACAATGATGCCATCAAGAATATGGCGGACCGGACTGTGAAGCTCAGGGACGGCATGATAAGACGCAACATTTTAAATGAGAACAAGATATCCGCTGTAGAGCTTGACTGGTAATTGGGCAGACGGGGTAGATGTTCAATATGAAAGGGGATCTGTTATGAGAAATCCATTGTGGAGAAGAATTCCAAAAGAACTGAAGGAAGAGCTTGGAAAATATATAGTCATATTCCTGTTCATGGTCATCACGACGGGAATGGTGTCGGGCTTCATGGTTGCAGGTGAGAGCATGAAGAAAACCTACGACAATACATTTGACAAATACAACGTGGAGGATGGACATTTTGATCTGTCGGATGAGGCGTCAGACAATATGAAGGGCAATATAGAGGATGAGGGCGTGAAGCTCTATGATATGTCGTATTATGAACTGCCTATGAGTAAGATCGGATCAGACTCTGATGGCAATAGTGGTAATGTGGAAGGCAATGCAGAGACAAAAGATGATACGGTGAATTCTGTAAATGATGCTGCAGATGATGGGGGAAGGACACTGAGGATATTCGCACCAAGACACGATGTAAATAAAATGTGCCTGATGGATGGTGAATTTCCTGTAGCAACTGATGAGATCGCCATTGACAGAATGTATGCGGTGAACAACGATATAGAGATCGGTGATGATATAAAAGCGGATGACAAGGTATACAGCGTGTGCGGATTTGTGGCACTCTCCGACTACAGTACCATGTTCCAGAACAACAATGACACTATGTTTGATGCCACGATATTCGGAATTGCGGTTGTGTCAAATGAGGAATTTGATGATCTTCCGGAGAAAAATAAGACCTGGTCGTATTCATGGATGTACGATGATGGAATGCCGGATGAGGAGAACGATGAGAAAAAGCTGGCGGATGACCTTCTTGAGACTGTGTATACACAGGCGGTCATGAACGGCATTACGGTGGAGAGCTACATTCCAAGGTATCAGAACCAGGCGATCAACTTTGCAGGGGATGATATTGGCAGTGATACAAATATGATGAAATGGTTTGAATACATCGTCATAGTTATACTTGCATTTATATTTGCGGTAACCATCAGCAACACTCTGACAAAGGAAGCGTCGGTTATTGGAACATTGAGGGCTTCAGGATATACGAAGGGCGAGCTGCTTATTCACTACATATCACTTCCTGTCATAGTTACATTTGTGGCATCAGTGGTGGGAAACGTGCTGGGCTATTCGGTGTTTAAGGATATGGGTGCGCAGCTTTACTATGGAAGCTATTCCCTCACTAAGTATGTGACGTATTGGAATGCCGATGCATTTGTGCTTACCACAGTCATACCTCTTATAATCATGATCGTTGTGAACCTGTTAGTGGTAAACAGCAAACTGAAGCTCTCACCACTGAGGTTCCTGAGGCATGATCTCAGCAGATCAAAGAGAAAGAAGGCGGTGAAGCTGCCTCACTGGAAGTTCATGACAAGGTTCAAGACCCGTGTCATACTTCAGAACATTCCAGGATATGTGGTCATGCTTCTTGGAATTTACTTCGCACAGGTTCTTCTGATGTTCGGACTTATGTTGAATCCTATGCTGAAGCACTATCAGAATGACATATTGGATAATATGGTAGCTGACCACCAGTATGTTCTGGATTCACAGGTGGAGACGGCAAATAATAATGCGGAAACCTACTGTATGAAGACGCTAAGGACGACCGGAGATATAGATGATGAGATCATGGTGTATGGAATACACTCGGACAGTAAATATTTCCCGGTTAAGCTGGACGACGGAGATGTGCTGGTATCTGACAGCTACGCAGACAAATATGAGATAGTTGATGGCGACAAACTTGAGCTCAAGGAGAGCTATACTGATGACACATATGATCTCAAGGTGACGGGTTCTGTGGTGTATCCGGCAGCCCTTGCGGTGTTCGTGACAGAGGGTGATTTCAGAAAAATATTTGACAAGGACGAGGATTACTTCACCGGCTATTTCTCGAATGACAAGCTGACCGATATAGAGGATCATGTAGTGTCAGAGATCACAAAGGATGACATGATAAAGGTGTCCAGACAGCTCACCAAGTCCATGGGAGGTATGTTCTACATAGTGGTTGTATTTTCACTTGTTATGTTCATGCTTCTCGTATATCTGCTCACAAAACTAATAGTGGAGAAGAACACGGTGTCCATATCCATGGTTAAGATACTGGGATATGACACAAAGGAGATCAGTAAGCTGTATCTGTCATCCACAACTGTCATGGTTGCGGTGGTGACGCTGCTCGATATACTGCTCAGTTACCTGTCGATCAAGGTGATATACAGGGCAATGCTGATAGATATGCTAAGCGGCTGGATGCCGATATACATGGCACCATGGATATTCCCACTCATGTTCGTGCTCAGCTTTACCGGCTATCTGGTGATCTCACTGTTGCAGATGAAGAGGATAAAGAAGATTCCTATGGACGAGGCGCTCAAGAATGTGGAGTGATGTGTCAGGCTGTGTTCAGGTATTATGAAAAAAAGAGAAAATTTTGTGCTGTAAATCCCCCGAATCCCTGGAAAGGATACATGGATTAGAAGTCGTGTATCTTTTCAGTGGGAATCCGGGAGTTTGAGCACAAAATTTTCTTTTTTTTGCTATTTTGTGGGAAATGTTCCCAAAGCTGTCAGGTTGTCGACCCGGACAGGCTCATGCCAGCTAGATGGTTCCTGTGACGGTCACGGTTGCCGTTCCCGGTGCTGTGGTGATGACTCCCGTGGCTGTATTCTGTGTGAATGTTGCCGCTGGAACAGTGATTTGTCCGGCAACTGTTGCGAACTCGCCTGTTGCTTCATTGTAGGTGTAGCTGGCTGGCGCTGTCCATGCATTTCCATTGTATGTCACAGTGATTCCGGTGAGGATCGGATTGAAGGTATCTGTGATGATGACGTTGTCACTTGCGGATGCCTCGGTGTTGCCGTAGTTCTCTATAAGGAAGGTGTAAGTGATCTGACCATTCTCTGCAACTATGCTAGGACTCACAGACTTTGTGATGGCGAGATCGGGAGCTGCAACAGGGGAAACCGACTCAGTTGCAGTGACTGCGTTGGTAAGTCCTGCGCCGGTTACTGTAACAGTGTTGGTCACGGAATCCTCATTGCCTCTAGGTGTAAATTCATTTGTTGTTGTCTCATATATAATAGTAGCATTTCCGCCCGCTGGAACGGAGATTCCAGTGAGTGTCAGCGGAGCTGCAGCACCGACAGCCGGAGCGGCTACCAGAGTTCCATTGGTGTAGTATCTGATGGAATCCGGAATATATGTGAGAGGATATACTGTTGTATTTCCCACTGCATATGCTCCCAGATTATCTGTGAGAGACAGACCTGTGAGTGTGGTAGTTCCGGAATTGATGAGACTTATCACATACGTGATCTTATCCGGTGTTCGGTAGGTGTCCACCACAGCCGTCTTGGAGACTGTGAGGACTTCAATGATTTCTCCAGTTATGATATTGGAATTGGTGGATCCTCCGTTGTAGGACAGAGTTGCCTGATTAGTGAATGTTGCCATTACTTTACCTCCGTATTGTGTTGTCAGAGGTTTATATACCTCTGATATAAAATATGTGCTGTGGAGGCTTTGGGTTACAGATATTACTCACCATCTGCGGCACATTTATGTTATACTAAAAGATAACTATGTGGTTTAAAGAGCTGTTTTTATATACAGGAGGAATATAGGTGAGAAGGAAAAGGTGGTCGTACCTGATTGCCTGTGTGGTGCTGGCAGGTGGGCTGGCAGCGCCTGGCACATATACCAAGGTGTACGCGCAGGATTATGAAAATGTAGAATACGTAACCAGTGTGTCAGAGCTTAGAGATTCCATGGACGAAGCTGATGTGGTAAACTCGGCCGATGTGATGGATAGAGGAGCGGATGTCGACGCAGCGGCAATGTACAGCAGTGAGTCAGCCGACATATACAGTCTTCGCAGGATCATATTGTATACAGATGAAGTGCCGGAGACCTATGGCGCGACAACAGTCATCTGTTATGACAAATACGATTACTATGTGCTTGGCTACGATACCGAGGAAGCGACGAGACAGGCATACGAAAAGCTTCAGGAAGAGTACGAGCCTGACAAATGTATGCTTGATCAGGTCATATATTCAGAAGATGTGTTGGCGGATTCAGATTTGGATTCAAATTCGTATGCTGCACAGCGGAACGTTGATGCCATGCTTGCCGCATCGGAGACATATAAGGCTGTAAGCTGGGGCACAAGGTACATGGGAATGGACAGGCTCAAGGCGGAGGTGTCAGAGTACAAGCTGGATGCTAAGGTAAATGTGGCGGTCATAGATACCGGAGTTAATTCCTCGGATACTCTGTTTGAAGGCAGGATAAATGAGGAAGGAAGTATGAACTGCTGCGAGGGCGAAGACCGGAGCGACTACGGAGACAACATGGGACATGGAAGTCATGTGGCGGGTATAATAGCGGATGCGACACCGGACAATGTCCGGCTCACGATCATCAAATGTTTCACAAGCCGGGGAGCAACCACAGTGTCAACGGTACAGCAGGGAATCATGGCTGCGCTTGACAGCGGTGCGGACGTGATCAATATGAGCTTCTGCTTCTATGGTAAAAATGCAAGTGACAACACCAGGTCGAAGCTTGACGAATTGTTAAAAAGTGCAAAAGAAGATGGCGTCATCATGTGTGTGGCAGCAGGCAATACGAACAGCACTGTGAACAACTGGGAGATCAGCGACGTGGAAGGTGTGTCATATCCTGCGGACAGCAGTGATGTGATAACAGTGTCGGGGCTTATGCAGAAGGCTGGAACGGAGGAGACAGCAGACAGGATATCGACGGATGCGGTGAAATTTGACGATAGCTATTCTTACTATGGAAATGCTGTAGATTTTTCCGCTCCCGGAACGAAAATAACATCGGCGTGGAAGACCGGAACAAATCATGGGTTTTCCACTTCAGGAACATCCATGGCGGCTCCGCATATATCAGCGGCGGCGGCCTACGTGAAGCTGGCGGAGCCGGAGCTTGACAGTAGTCAGTTGAAGAGCAGACTGATATCATATTCCGTGGATCTGGGAACAGCGGGAAAGGATAAATACTACGGTTACGGTTGTCCATACATGGCGGATTATTTTGCTAATACATTTGGCGGAAAACATCTGGAGACAAAGGTTGGAACCTGTGCGGTGGAAAGTCTTGGAAATTCGAAGGATGGACTGAGACTGTCGTGGACTTCGGCGGATAATGCAAGTGGGTATAAGATATACAGGAAAACTGCGACAAGCGCATACAAATGTATAGCTGAGATAAAAGGTTCAGGAGTCAGAACATACACTGACAAGACTGCGGCGGCTGGAATCAGATACAGATATGCGGTGAGGGGCGTGAACGGCACGGCCGAGGGACAGCCGGCGGCTACAAAGGCACTGGTCAGACTTACCCAGCCGAAGTACAACGTGAAGAATGCATATTCCGGCGTGAAGGTATCCTGGAACAAAGTAAAGGGCGCGAGTGGATACAAAATATACCGCAAGGCACCGGGGCAGAACGGATGGAAGCAGTACAAGGTGCTGTCAGCGGGAACGCTCACATTTGTCGATAAGAATGTGACTAATTACAGAAACTATACATACACGGTCAAGGCGTTCAAGGGTACTTCTGCAAGCTCGTATGATACTGCGGGGGTCAGGTTGTACAGGATGCCGGGATGCAAGGCGAAAACGGTCAGATCAAATTCCAGAAAGACGATGGATGTAACATGGAACAAGGTCAGGTATGTCAGCGGGTATCAGATCCAGTACAGTACATCGTCGAAATTTGACAGATATAAGGTGGCAACGATAAATAAGTCCACAAAACTCAGACGCAGGATAAGCTCTCTGTTCTCAGGAAAATATTATTATGTGAGGATGAGAACCTACAGAAGAGTTGGCGGCAAGACCATTTATGGCGGCTGGAGCAGTGTACAGCGCGTAAAGGTAAAATAGTGAAAGGCAGATAAGATGGCAGAAAATAAGAATTTGGAAAAATACAAGATCTCCACGATGGAGGATGAAGAGGATTATTTTGACAATGTGGAGATGGAGCTCGACTACAGCATCAGTATAACTGAGGGCTCCATGGAGCTTGGAAAGGACAATATAAAGGAACAGAAGAAGTACATGCGTGACAGCCATGGAGACATGGACGACGAGGAGTTCCTGCAGAACATGCAGTCGGTGAACAATGATGAGGCGTTCCTCAGAAGAGCTGCGAAGCGCCTGGAGGTGTATGAGCACCAGAAGAAGGTGCCGTACTTTGGCAAATTTGTATTCAAATATAAAGATGACGAAGAGTATCTCCCGGTATATGTGGGTATGAGCGGTTATCAGTCAGATATGAATGGGCAGCAGCTTGTGTACGACTGGAGAGCACCTGTATCCTCTATGTATTATGCTTATGAAAAGGGACCGGCATCCTACAATGTCCATGTGGATGACATGGAAGATGACGAGTTTTCTGGAGACATAGTGGAGAAGAAACAGTTTCTGGTGTCAAATGGCAGACTTAAAGACGCGGTGGATACTGACTCCAACATCAACGACGCCATATTGCTGGAGGCCCTTGGCGGCAACAGTGGTGTTAAGATGAAAAATGTGGTGGCTACCATACAGAAGGAGCAGGATGCGATCATAAGAAATCGCACGGCGTATAACCTTATAGTGGACGGCCGCGCCGGAAGCGGTAAGACGGTCATAGCCATGCACAGACTGGCGTGGCTGTTGTACAACTACAAGACACTTGAGAGTGACAATGTCATGATACTGTCTCCAAACAGTATATTTGGCGATTATATATCAGAGGTTCTCCCGGAGCTCGAGGAGAACAGTGTGCCTGAGAAGGAATTTGACAGTCTGCTTGAGGAGCTTCTTTTCATAGAGGAGGAATATGAGAGCAAGCTGGATCAGTCGGAGTTCATTATAGACAGCGGCGATCAGGACAACCAGAGGATGAGAAATATCAAGGTCAAGTCGTCCATCTCTTTCTACGACAGTTTCAATGAGTATCTGGACAGGTATGTGTCAGGTATAAAGTTCAGAAATTTCCACTATCAGAAGGTGGAGTATACAGGCGAGGATATAGCTGCCATGTTCAATGGAAGATTTGCAAGAAAACCTGTGTATGAGAGATTCGAGAACATAGCATACTTCATAGTAGACAGGGTGGAGGATAATTCACCAAAGGAGTTCCCGGACGAGAAGAGGCGTAATCTGGCAAGGCAGATACAGAAGCAGATGGTAAATTTATTTGCAGAGAGGAATCTGGTTGAGCTGTATGTTGGATTCCTGGCGGAGATGGAGAAGAAATATCCGGGTATATCGGAGTACAGAAATGAATATGGAAAGATATGCTATGAGGATATCCTTCCTATACTTTACCTGCAGGTGTATTTCTACGGATGTCATTCCTACAACAATATCAAGCACCTCGTCATAGATGAGATGCAGGATTACAATATATTCCAGTATGCGGTGATAGACAGGGTGTTTGGCTGCAGGAAGACTATCCTCGGCGACAGGTATCAGGTGCTCTTCTATGATCCTGAGGAGACTGTTGTGGATGTTCTGACGAAGATATTTGCAAAGAGGAACGGACAGGGCGGCTATGAGCTCAAGGAGCTGTTCGCGTCGTACAGATCCACGGCGGAGATCACCGAGTTCTGCAACGGTATACTTGGCGGAGAGGGCGTAGGCGGCAACACTGTGGAGAGACACGGCAGGGTGCCTGAGGAGATACAGTGTGAGTCACTGGATGAAGCTGTGGAGTTCATAAATGACAAGCTGAGCTACGGAGACATGGACGCCTACGACAACATAGCTATCCTGACAAATGACGAGGCTGATGCCTACGAAGTGTACAAGCAGCTTTCGGAGTACACCGAGGTGACGCTCATCACCAATCAGTCGGTTGTCTATGCGGGCGGTGTGGTCGTACTTCCAAAGTTCCTTGCAAAGGGAATGGAGTTCGATGCAGTGTACGTCATGACGGACGGAACCTACGACGGAAGCATGGTCACAAGACATGCGCACTATATAGCCTGTACGAGAGCACTCCATGAGCTGTATGTGCTTGATGTGGAGCAGCCATAGGAGTGATACAAAGACAGAAATATTATATCTAGAAATATTTTTCGGGAAAATCGCGATTCCAACTGAACATATATGATGTACTATACGGCATTTCCGCTTTGGGAGATGCCGTATTTTTTATTGTTGCTATATGGCAGATGGTACGCCTGAGCAGAAATGTAATTGTGAGTGTCAGAACGCTGTAAATTATTCGCCAGCTAATAATTGAGATTTGTGTTGATTGTGCAAAAATTATACATAAATAGAGATAACGTATTTTTATTGTTGCAATATCTACAAAGAAATGTTATCATTAAGGAAACGGGGAAACTAAAAATAGTTTCTGAGTTTCCTGGGCGGGAAGTATGTACAGGAAGCTGACAGACACGGATGGACAGGAGGGAGTTATGGACGGAGAAGCACAGCAGCAGCTTAAATTGAGGATATATGAGGCGACCATAGAGGAGTTCCGGGAGAAAGGATTCAAATTCACCATGGACGATATGGCAAGACGACTTGGAGTGAGCAAGAAAACCATATATCAGGTCGTCAGGGACAAGGAATCATTGTTCTTTGACACGGCGACATATATATACGAGCAGATCAAGAGAAGTGAGCAGGCGGTCATGGATGACGACCACCTGACCACTGTGGAGAAGATAAAGGCGATACTCATAGCCATGCCGGACAGCTACAGCGAGCTGGACTGGAGGCAGATATACCAACTGGAGAATTCATATCCACGGATATTTGCCAGGGTGAGAGTAATGATGGAGCAGCAGTGGGATAATACCATAGAACTCCTGAAGCGCGGAATTGACGAGGGTGTTATAAGGAACATTCCGATTCCAGTCATCAAGACCATGTTCGAGGCCACACTTGAGAAATACATGGAGACTACAGTCCTGATAGACGCGGGACTTACATTTGACGAGGCGGTGCAGTATACACTTGATGTACTTATGGATGGCATATCCTGTAAGGAGTAGGAACCGCTATGAATGAAGTGATTATATGGAATTGATGCCCGCGGCCGGTTTCATTCACTGGGGCGAGATGGGCGGTATATATAAAAGACAGGAGGTTGTGTTATGGGTAAGAGATCTGAGGTTGTATTTGGCAACAGGATGAGCAGTCAGGTCGTCAAAAAGGCGGAGAACTCCAAAGAGAGATTTGTAAAAAGATTCGGTGATGACAGTGACGTGGATTATCCTCTTGCAGTTGTGAAGAATCCGTATATTGGAGATACTCTCGGTGTCTCCAATATTGTGATCGACGGCGGAGTCTGTGATGATATACCGGATGGCGGCCGGGAGGAATTTGACAGGGACAAAGGAATCATAGTTGGCAATATCAGGATGGGGTTCGGACATTACAGAATATCCATGGCGATAGCGTCTGCAGCGAATCATCTGGGATACAAGCCGTACTGGATGGATCTCAATTCCTACAGTGAGACCACGGGAGGAAAGGTTATTGAGGCGCAGAACAAGCTCTATTCCATGGGATCCAGGATATCGGGAAAGAGCAAGGTTTTCAACAAAGCAGTGTGGGAGCCGATGAACTATGAGGGTTTCAGGAAGCTGTCATACAATGCCTCGGATCAGATGAATGCGGAGCTTATGACACCGGTGTTTAGGAATGTTCCAAAGGATATCCCGCTTGTGGCTACACATGTGTGGCCTGCCCAGGCGGCGGTTCATGCAGGGATGAAACATGTGGTGAATGCAATCCCTGACAACTGGCCTATGGCGCTCCACCTTGCGGAGGGAAGCCTTCACACGGTTCAGACCAGATCGGCATACCTCGGATACAGAACCCTGAACGGAATGCAGGGCGACGAGGTGCTTAAGCCTATGCCTGGTGATTCAATCAGATACGTTGGACACTATATAGACCATGAGCTGGTGGCAGCCATAGAGGAGGACTGCGACAGGAGAATAGAGAGAAGAAAGAAAAAGGCACCGATGCGTTTCCTTCTCACCATAGGAGGTGCCGGAGCACAGAAGGATATATTTGCAGCTATCATCAGGACGGCGCTTGCCAGCGTGAAGAAGGGCAACATGGTCCTGTATGTAAATGTGGGCGACTACATGAACGTGTGGGAAGAGCTGGTGAGAGAGATACCCGCCATGGAGAGCCTTGTCACTACACATTTCGATGACTGGAGCGACACCACAGCATTTGCGGATAAGGCTCTTAAGGAAGAGGTGTACGGAATACACGCATTTTGCCATGAGAATATATATGAGGCTGTGTACTGCACCAACCTTCTCATGAGAAGCTGTGATGTACTCATAACGAAGCCGTCTGAGCTGGCCTTTTATCCAGTTCCAAAGCTGTTCATCAAGAGAGTTGGCGGGCATGAGCAGTGGGGGGCGATACACTCGGCGGAGATCGGAGATGGAACACTGGAGTGCCGTGATATACCGCACACTCTACAGATGATGAAGCTGTTCATGCAGGATGACAGCATACTCACAGATATGTGTGAGAACATAAAGCGGAACAAACTGGATGGAATATACGACGGAGCGTATGAGGTCGTAAAACTGGCGATGGATATGAAGAACTGAGAATGGAGGGTTACATTATGTATAAGGTAAAGAAGAAAGAGACATTTATACCATCATCAAATGGCAAGGACAAGCTGCACGTTATCGTGTGGGAGCCACAGGGGGAGATAAGAGCGATACTTCAGATATCCCATGGAATGATAGAGCTGATAGACAGATATGATGAATTTGCAAGGTATCTTGCAGCAAAGGGCTTTGTGGTGGCAGGAAATGATCATCTGGGACATGGACTCACGGCGGCAAATATGGATGAGCTTGGATATATGAATGCCTACGATGCGAGCAAGGCAATAGTCGCGGATCTTCATAGAGTCACTAGAAGTCTGAAGAAGGCATACAAAGGAGTACCGTTCTTCCTGATGGGACACTCTATGGGTTCATTTATGGCGAGACGATATATGAGCGACTACGGCTGGGATCCAAAATATCCGTCACCTTACACGGAGGGTTCAAGTGTGGACGGCTTTATCTGCATGGGAACTGGAAGCATGCCTGAGTATATGCTGCAGATCGGAAGACTTGTGTTGGAGCTTGAGAAGAGTCAGCACGGCGAGAGATACAGAAGTACCCTCATGGAAGTGTTGGCATTTGGAACATACAACAGGGGTATCCCGAAGACCACTATCGTGGACGGTGAGGTGAGAAAGAGGACGAATAAAGACTGGGTGAGCCGTGACCCGAAGCGCGTGGATGCATATGTGGATGATCCGCTGTGCCAGTTCTCATTTACCCTGAAGGGCTACGAGACGCTGTTCAATACACTCCACTATATACAGGAGGACAGGAACATAGCGAAAATACCGAAGAATGTGCCGGTTCTGTTTGTGTCCGGTGACAGGGATCCTGTTGGACATTACGGCAGGGATGTTCTGAAGCTCTACGAGTTATACCACAAGAGAGTTTCGCACAATGTGGCATGCTATCTGTATGAGGACTGCAGACACGAGATACTGAATGAGCTGTGCAGGGATAAGGTATTTGACGATATTGACAAGTGGCTTGAGACAAGGCTTGCAGATATAAAAGGTTAGGCCTTTAAGGAGGTTATATATGGGAGAAAATTCACAGGATAATACACAGAACGGCGCACCTGCGGGCGGCCTTCAGAAAAAGACAAAGATAGCCTACGGAGTAGGGGCCGTGGGAAAAGACATGGTGTATATGCTGGTAGCCAGCTATATACTGTACTACTACAATTCTGTGCTTGGTGTCAGCTCAGTGTTCATAGGAACAGTGCTGATGGTGGCGAGAGTGTTTGATGCATTTAACGATCCTATCATGGGTATCGTGGTGGCAAAGACCAGAAGCAGATGGGGAAGGTTCAGACCGTGGATATTCTCGGGAACCGTGCTGAATGCGGTTGTCCTCTATGCGATGTTCGCCGTGCCGGAAAGCATGGGAGCTGGTGGGATGAAGGTGTTTCTGACAGTGACATATTTCCTGTGGGGAATCACATACACGTTGATGGATATTCCGTACTGGTCCATGATCCCGGCCATCACTGAGCCGGGCAAGGAGAGGGAGAATCTGTCTGCACTTGCAAGATCCTGCGCGGGCGTGGGTTCTGCCATCCCTACTGTACTTACTATGATAGTAGTTCCAGCCATCAGCGGCGCAGCCCTGGCGGCGGACAAGCTGAAGATCACGGATTACCGCATCGGCTTCAAGTGGTGGGCTCTTCTGGTTGCAGTGGTGTTCGTCATCTCGGAGGCCATTTGCGTGGCAAATGTAAAGGAGAGGGGTGACACAGTAGTGGAGTCCCATGGCATAGGTGAGATGTTCCATTCGCTGGTGACAAATGACCAGGCTCTGGCGGTGGTCATCACCATCGTGCTCGTAAACTCTGCACTCTATATAACAAGCAACCTGCTCATATATTTCTTCACATATGACATAGGAAGTGAGAGCGGATATGCGCTGTTCTCCGCATTTGGCGGCGGTGCGCAGATACTTGCTATGATGCTGTTCCCGCTCTTTAGAAAGAAAATGTCCAAGAGAAAGCTGTTTGTACATTCGGTAGTATATGAGATCGTCGGATATGTGATGCTGCTTGCCTGCAGCCTTGCCGGTGTTACCCGCATGACGGTGGGCGGAGTGCCTTGTTGGTACGTTCTGTTCATCCCGGGACTTCTGGTATTTGCGGGAAGCGGACTTCTAAATGTGCTGATAACTGTGTGTCTTGCCGACAGCATAGACTACGGAGAGTACAAGAATGGGCAGAGAGATGAGAGCGTCATATGCTCCATGCAGACATTTGTAGTAAAGCTTGCATCGGGAGTTGCAGTGTTCTTTGCCGGACTTGCGATCAAATGGGTCGGACTTATCCAGCCGGCAGATGGAACATCGGAAATCATAGAGCAGAGCACAGGAACTCTCATGGGACTTTCCATGATGATGACGGTCGTTCCGATAGTCCTTCTAATCATAGGACTTGTATTCTTCATCAGGAAATACAAGCTGACCGAGGAGAGGATGCAGGAGATCATGACGAAACTTAGATAGGAGGAACCGCTATGAACGAAGTTCATACTTGGAATCGGTTCCGACGACCTGCCCCGCTCGCTTATGCGAGAGGGGCGATACATATTAGATAGGAGGAACCGCTATGATCAGATATATAGAAGAACATCAGGTATTCATACTGGAGACAAAGTCGACGCAGTATGCCATGTGCGTGCGCCCGGATGGACACCTTGAGCACCTGTACTACGGTGGCAGGAGTCTGGACTGCGGAGATCAGAATATTGTGGGGCTTTGGGATGTGGCACATGACCGCAGCCTGTTCGAGACCGGCAATGCCATAGCGCTGGATGGTGGACTTACCTTAGAAAGTCTGCTGCAGGAACTGTCGTCAACCGGCAAGGGGGATGTCAGCGAACCATTTGTCTGTATGACCCATGCAAATGGCAGTACGACCTGCGACTTTGTGTACGAATCATACGAGATAAAAAACGGCAGGGATGAGCTTGAAGGACTTCCGTGTGCGGTGGAATATCATAGGGGGACATATGGCAGATTCAACACAGTAAATGAGCAGCAAGGCACAGAAGTGGGAAGCGGTGTGGCTGGTGGATTGCAGAGCATACAAGCATATGAGCGACAGAATACAGCGGGCGAGGTAACACAGCTCACAATAACCCTCCGGGACAAATTCTACAGACAAAGGCTTGAGCTAATATATGTCACATGGGATGACTGCGACGTGATAACCAGAAGTGCCCGCCTGACAAATGAAAGTGATGACGTGGAGCGGGTGGACAGACTTATGTCCATGCAGTTTGATATGAGAATGTATCAGGAATATGACATGATACATTTCGGAGGAGCCTGGGCAAGGGAAATGCATAGATCGGTGCATCCTGTAAGGCAGGGAAGAGTGTCTGTCTCATCGTCGACCGGAACCTCGGGCAGCAGGGCCAATCCGTTCTTCATGGTGGTTGAGCACGGCAGTTCAGAGGAACACGGTGAGTGTTACGGCTTCAATCTCATATATTCAGGAGACCATATGGAGAGCTGTGAACAGAATTCATATGGACGTATGCGTATACTCAGCGGCATCAATCCGGAAGGATTTTTATTTGCGCTTGAGCCGGGACAGTCATTCCAGTCGCCGGAGGCGGTCATGACATATTCAGATTCAGGATTTGGCGGTGTCAGCAGTCATATGCATGCATTTGTCAGAAGACATATAGTCAGAGGCCACTGGGCGGACCGGGAGAGGCCTGTTCTGCTGAATAGCTGGGAGGCCGCATACTTTGATATAAATGAGAAGAAGCTGCTGAAGCTTGCAAAAGAGGCAAAGAAGTGCGGCATAGAGCTGTTCGTCATGGATGACGGCTGGTTCGGACACAGGGACAATGACACATCCTCACTTGGAGACTGGCAGGAGAACCGCAGCAAGCTTCCGGGCGGAGTGAAGCAGCTTGCGGACAAGATAAATGCACTTGGACTTGACTTTGGCATATGGGTAGAGCCGGAGATGGTGAACGAGGACAGTGATCTCTACAGGGCACACCCGGAGTGGGCGGTCAGAGTGCCGGGACAGAGCCACGCCGAGGGGCGTCATCAGATGCTTCTGGATCTCACCAACAAGGATGTGAGAGACCATATAGTGGAAGCCATGACAAATGTGTTCTCATCTGCGAATATCTCGTACGTGAAGTGGGATATGAACAGGATCATGTCTGACAGGTACAGCCAGACGCTGCCATCTGACAGGCAGGGCGAATTTGGACACAGGTATGTGCTGGGACTCTACGATATCATGGGAAGGCTTACTAAGCGTTTCCCTGAGATTCTGTTTGAGGGATGTGCTGCCGGTGGCAACAGATTTGATCTCGGCATACTGTGCTATATGCCGCAGATATGGGCAAGTGATGACACGGATGCCAGGGAGAGGCTTGAGATACAGACGGGATACAGCTATGGTTACCCTATGTCGGTTGTCAGCAGTCACGTGTCGGGCTGTCCGAATCACCAGACACTCAGAGTTACTCCTCTTGAGACGAGATTCGGAGTGGCGGCATTTGGCGTGCTGGGCTATGAGTGCAACCTGTGTGACATGAAGAAGAAAGATCTTGATGCCATAAATGATCAGGTGGAGTTCTACAAGAAACACAGGCACACACTTCAGTTCGGAGAATATCACAGGATCGAGAATGGCACAGTGTCAGATCTCCGGAGGAATGTGTACCAGTTCATGACGGTTTCCCAGGATGGCTCCGAGGCGGTGTCCTGCTATTATGAGGGTCAGGTGATACCGAATTACACTTACAAGCATATGCGGACTAAGGAACTTGACGAGAATGCAGTTTATGTCATGGAGGGCAGAAGCCTGCAGTACAGCGTAAAGCTCATGGGAGATCTCATCAACACTGTTACGCCGGTGCATGTGAAACCTGATTCCCTGACCCAGAGTGCGATAGACAAGGTGGTAAAGCTTCAGGGCGAGAAGGAATATGTAAAGGCGTCCGGTGCAGTGTTTAACCGCGTTGGAGTGAACCTTGCTCCGAACTTTGCGGGAACTGGCTACAACGACCATACCGCTCTCTGGACAGAGCATGGACTGAGGTTATATACCTTCACCAGACAGTGATATATATGATCACATGCAAATGCTCATATATGGAATTGAATCACAGGAAAAACTTACATTATAAAAATAGTGGAAATAATATATGGAATGTGTTATCTTACTCTTATAGAGAACTGTTCCTAATAGAAAATTATAAATACCAGAAGGAGGACTATACAATGAGTGAGAAGCGTAACACATGGCAGAAACAGGTCATATACTCTGTTATAAAGGAGCTCAAGACTCATCCTACAGTCCAGAGTCTGATAGATGAACTGGAAAAGAGAGGATATAAGATAGGCAAATCAACTGTGTACAGGGTGCTCTCTGATGCGGTTGATGAGGGAATTGTCATGAATGTGTATTCAGGGGACAAGATGGAGCATTTTGATGGCAATACCGAGAATCACTATCACATACGCTGCAAGGTATGTGACAGGATATTTGACAGTGAGCTTCCATATCAGGATTCCATCACACAGATGGGCGTGGAGGCGGACAGCGATTTCGTCATACTGTCACACAACCTGGAATTCATCGGGATATGTCCATCCTGTAAGGACAGCCTGAAAAGTCTGTGATGGGGAATGCAAAAGACCGGTACACATAAACGCATATTGTATGCGGTGTATGTGTACCGGCCTTTTTGTATGTGCAGTCAATGCCAAGAGCCTGTATCTTATCTGCTCTGTCAGTCTCTCTTTTTCTGTGAAATGATATTTGCAGATTTTATTTCCTTCTTTATAAATTCAGGAATCGCGGAATTGTCTTTCTGGTCAGATTCAGGTGTGTCCGGCTGCGCCTCAACTGTATGTGAGTTTACACTTATAGGATCCACGCGTGGATTGCTGATAAATGTCTTGTTGGCCGAAGGCTTTACAACTGTCATTCCGAGGATGGACTTCTTGTTGCGAAACTCTCTTTCCTCCTCTGGTGTGCGCTCAGGGGCGGCATCCACCAGATTGCCGTCTCCGAAAAGGTCTATCTCAAAGCTGCTGTCATTTTCCTTCTGCTCATCATCCGTATCGTCATCCAGCGCATCTGTAATTATCGGTTCTGCGTGGATGGAAGTATCCGTATCGTCGTCTGCAAATGCACTGTCGAGATCAGGATCGTATTCATCAGCAAATGCGCTGTCAAGATCAGGGTCATATTTTTCATCTGATTCAGTGTCGCCAAATTCAGAATCGGAGTCGACATACTCCTCAGGCTTCTCAAAAAATGTAGGATCTATATCGAGCTTGAAGTCGACCTCTGAGTGACCCACTTCAATGCCGCAGTCGTTGAACAGCTTGGTCGTGTAGCAGTTTTTCAGCTTCTCGATGAGTTCAGTGTTTTCGTATTTGAGCTGTTCGAGTATGTTTGCGATTATCATTCCCTGATATTCATCCGTCCATCCGTCCTCAAGCTTTACTGCGATACCGAGCTTCATGCTCTTTATCGCCATACATATAACACCCCTGGAGCCGTCCTTCATTATGAGGTCAGGATTCTGGTTGATATAATATGAAGGTGTTCCGTAATCGTTGATCTTCTCAGGATATTTGTGGATGCATGAGAAGTTGTAGTCTATAGTCTCCCGGAGTTCGTTTGACAGGCTGAATGGATCCATGAGCTTTGCGTAGGACATGGCGATGCTTCTAAGTGGCAGTGCAAATACCGGAACTCCACAGCCGTCTATGCCGAGCCCGATCTTGAATGTAGGGGTCTGGCTGAGCATGGATATGAAATTGATTATCTGCTGCTGTACAGGGGAATCCTTGAGCTGATAGCCGTCCGGCTTACCGGTGAGCTCTCTCTGGAGCAACATAAGGCTGAAATGTTTTCCCGAGCAGCAGTGCTGAAGTTTGCTCTGTCCCTGCCTTGGGTGGAGCTTTGACCTGTCGGTGAGCTTTGCCGCCAGCGCTGAAGCTGATGTGGAAGCGCATGGCTTCATGATCATGTCATCGGGATTCAATCCTGTCTTGCGCGAGATCTCCTCCAGCACAAATATATGATGGTTGCTTCCCCAGTGGGAAGAGTTGAACATGGCAACATCCTCGTCGGTGAGGTTGAACCTTCTGTGAAGTCCTGCCAGCAGTGTAGGTAGCACCTGTATAGGCTTGCTTGCGGAACGCATGAAAGTCTGTTTCTCTATGTCGCCAAGGTAGGCGATTGTATCTCCTGTGGATGACACAACTGCGATGGAGCCGCGGTGTGTATTCTCAACAATATTTCCACGGTATTCTTTTACTAATATCTCTGACATATATTCAACACCTCATTTGTATTTTGTATGATTTTCTTCCGATATAGTCATTATATGAAAAAGATATCCGTTTGCAAAATGAAAATTACATAATATATAAGAAAAATATGAGAAATGTAATTGAGTGTAAGTAAGTAATAACTAAAAAATATCGCCTGATACTGACAAAATACATCATTTGTCATATATACTCTGAGTAAAAAATGTTTAAAAAAATCGAAAAATGCGCATTTTTTTTGTGAAAATGCATAAAAAACTTTGATTATTATAAAAAGGATGGTATAATGTCTTTATAATTTTGCATGGAGAGGTGACTTACATGATTAAAAAAGAAATGATCGCCATGCTCCTTGCTGGTGGACAGGGCAGCCGTCTTGGGGTTCTTACATCCAAGCTTGCCAAGCCAGCGGTAGCATTTGGCGGCAAATACAAGATAATCGATTTCCCACTGAGCAACTGTATCAACTCAGGGATTGACACAGTAGGTGTACTTACACAGTACAGACCACTCAGACTTAACCAGCATATCGGAATCGGTATTCCTTGGGATCTCGATAGAAACATTGGTGGTGTCACAGTTCTTCCACCATACGAGAAGAGCAACAACAGCGAGTGGTACACAGGTACTGCCAACGCTATCTACCAGAACATAGAGTTCATAGATTATTACAATCCAGACTATGTTCTCATACTTTCCGGTGATCATATCTACAAGATGGATTATGAACACATGCTTGACTATCACAAGTCCATGAATGCGGATGTGACACTTGCCACATACCAGGTTCCATGGGAGGAGGCAAGCAGATTCGGAGTAGTTATAACGAATGATGACGGCATTATCTCAGAGTTTGAGGAGAAGCCGGAGAACCCAAGAAGCAACAAGGCTTCCATGGGTATATACATATTCAACTGGAAGATCCTCCGCGAGGCACTTGTTACCATGAAGGATCAGCCGGGATGCGATTTCGGTAAGCATATTATTCCATACTGCCATGAGAACGGCAACAAGATATGTGCATACGATTTCAAGGGATACTGGAAGGATGTAGGAACTCTCGGTTCATACTGGGAGGCCAACATGGAGCTTGTCGACATAGTTCCTGAGTTCAATCTGTATGAGGAATTCTGGAAGATATATACGAAGACAGACGCCATACCACCTCAGTACATAGATGAAGCGGCAAAGGTATCCAAGTGTATCATCGGAGAGGGAACCGAGATATACGGAACCGTTGAGAATTCAGTTATAGGCTCTTGTGTAACCATAGGAGAGGGTGCGGTCGTTAAGGATTCGATTATAATGAATGGGGTTACGATCGAAGCTGGTGCCTATGTTGAAAAGGGAATCATTGCCGAGAATGTCAAGGTTGGTGCAAATGCCAAGCTTGGAGTTGGTGAGGAAGCTGTCAATGAGATGAAGCCTAATATCTACGCATTTGGCCTTGTTACTATAGGTGAGAACTCAGTTATACCTGAGGGCGTAACAATAGGTAAGAACACTGCAATATTCGGTGACACAGATCCTTCGGATTATCCGGACGGAACACTTCCGAGTGGCGGTAGTATTATAAAGGCAGGTGAGTAGACATGAGAGCATTAGGAATTATTCTGGCAGGTGGTAACAGCAATAAGCTGGGAGATCTTTCAGCAAAGAGAGCCGTTGCAGCCATGCCTATCACAGGAAGCTACAGAGCAATTGATTTCGCACTTTCCAATATGACCAATTCTCATATTCAGAAGGTAGCGGTATTCACACAGTACAACACAAGATCACTGAATGAGCATCTGAACTCAAGCAAGTGGTGGGATTTCGGAAGAAAGCAGGGAGGTCTGTTCATCTTCACACCTACCATCACAGCAGCTAACAGCTACTGGTACAAGGGAACAGCAGATGCACTTTATCAGAATATCAAGTTCCTCAAGGAGAGCCATGAGCCATATGTAGTTATCGCTTCAGGAGACGGTATCTACAAGCTTGACTACAACAAGGTTCTTGAGGAGCATATAAGCAATGGTGCAGATATCACGGTTGTATGCAAGGATATGGCACCGGGCGAGGATGACATCAACAGATTTGGTGTTATCAATATGAACGAGGATGGCAGGATCATAGACTTCGAGGAGAAGCCTCTTGTGGCAGGAACCAACACGGTTTCCATAGGTGTATATGTCATAAGAAGAAGACAGCTCATCGAACTTCTTGAGACATGTGCCAACGAGGGAAGAAATGATTTCGTAAGAGATATTCTCGTGAGATATAAGGGTGTCAAGAGAATTTACGGATACAAGATGGACAGCTACTGGAGAAACATAGGAACAAAGGAGTCATATTACAGAGCTAATATGGATTTCCTCAAGAAGGACGTAAGAGACTTCTTCTTCAAACAGCATCCGGATATCTACTCAAGAGTGGATGATCTCCCACCAGCAAAGTACAATGCAGATGCGGTGGTAAATAACAGCTTGATAGCAAGCGGTTGTATCATCAACGGAACCGTTGAGAACTCAGTTATATTCAAGAAGGTATACATTGGAAATAACTGTGTGATCAGGAACTCGATCATACTTAACGATGTCAACATCGGTGATAATTCCATCATCGAGAATTGTATCGTGGAGAGCAGGGATACACTCCGCGCGAACACAGTACATCAGGGAACACCTGAGGACATCAAGGTAATAGTGGAGAAGGATTTCAGATATGCGTTGTAGGATGCATACGGTATAAGTAGTACAAATGACAGTTGCGTGTGGGATCGCAATGTGTGTCAGGGTTAAGGGGGTAATTCAGATGCAGATAACTGATATCAGGATCAGAAGTGTTGAGAAGGAAGGCAAGATGAAGGCGGTTGTTTCTATTACGATCGATGACGAGTTTGTTGTGCATGACATCAAGATCATCGAGGGTGAGAAGGGCATGTTCATCGCGATGCCGAGTAGAAAGGCAGCGGATGGAGAATATAGAGATATCGCTCATCCGATCAATACAGCTACAAGAGAGCGTCTGCAGAGTATGATTCTTTCAAAGTATCAGGAATCTTTGGAAGAGTAATACCAGTCTCAAATAGACATTCAGAGCCAGTGCTAGAGGCGTAAGTCACCAAGCTGATAGCATTGGCTCTTTTTATATGGTCTTGTAAAAAAATATAGTATAAAGTAGAATGTATCTGTTTAGATCCAGATAGAATATGGAGGATATAATAATGGTAAAATCAGTTATACTTGCGGCAGGCAAGGGAACAAGAATGAAGTCAGATAAGCCAAAGGTAGTTCATCAGGTGATGGGGAAACCGATGGTATATTATTCTATAGAAGCGGCGCGCCAGGCGGGTGCAGACGAGGTGTGTGTGATCGTTGGATACAAGGCAGACGAGGTGAAGTCAGCCATAGCTGCCAGTGTCAACGATGTGAAGGTTGACTATGCGCTTCAGGAGGAGCAGCTCGGAACAGGTCATGCGGTAAAGTGCGCTGCAGATTTTATTGGACGTGATGGGGATGTGATCATACTCTGTGGAGATACACCGCTTGTGACAGGGGATACACTCAGAAAAGCACTTGATTTCCACAAGGAGAGCGGGAATGGTGTAACTGTAATATCGGCGATGCTTGATGATCCATTTGGATATGGAAGGATCATAAGGGACGGTGACAGCCTGGCAAAGATCGTGGAGCAGAAGGATGCTGACGAAGCGGAGAAGGCTGTGAAGGAAGTTAACTCGGGCATGTATATATTTGACTGCGCAGCACTTCAGGACGCACTGTCACAGATATCAAATGACAACGCCCAGGGAGAGTATTATCTTCCGGATGCGATAGAGATAATAAAGAAAATGGGGCTTCCGGCTTCCGCTGTTCCGATGGACGATGCTGACCAGATAAGAGGAGTCAACACCCTGGAGCAGCTTGCAGATGCTGAGAAGATCATGGAGAACAGATAACAATAGAACGATCCACCTGGGTGGAGGAAAATGGAGAGACCAAATGAAGATCATAGTTGGACTTGGCAATCCCGGTGCGAAATATGCCGGAACAAGACACAATGTAGGATTTGCGGTTCTGGATGAGCTGGCAGAGAGACATAATATAAGGATAGACACTGCAAAGCATAAGGCACTTATAGGAAAGGGTATAATAGACGGAGAGAAGGTCATACTCGCCATGCCTCAGACATTTATGAATCTCAGCGGAGAGAGCGTAAGGGCGATAATGGACTTCTACAAATGTACGGTTGAAGATCTGATAGTCGTGTACGATGACATAGATCTTGACGTCGGCAAGCTCAGGATCAGACAGAAGGGAAGCGCCGGTGGTCATAACGGTATGAAGAATATCATACAGCACGTTGGCAGCCAGGAATTTGTCAGGATCAGAGTGGGTGTTGGCAAAAAGCCGGATCACATGGATCTGGCTGATTATGTGTTGTCGAGATTTGGAAAGGAAGATCTGGCGAATATAAGAGAGAGCTGTGGTAATGCCTGCGATGCGGTGGAGACCATACTGGCGGATGGCACAGTTGCAGCTATGAATAAGTTTAATTGAGAGTGATGGAGAATGATACGTGTACTTGGTGAGCCATTTGAAAAACTGAATATATATACAGAGTTGAAGGAGTGGCTTGCATCCGGAGATGGATTTGTCAATGTGACAGGTACGACGGGCGAGGGCACGGACAGAGTATTCATGATGCAGGGCTTCGGTGATGACGCATCGGTGCGCCTGATACTGACATATAACGACAGGCGTGCGGAGGAGCTGTACAGCGATATGAAGTTCTACGGAAGGGATGTATATATGTATCCTGCAAAGGATATTCTGTTCTTCAGTGCAGATGTCCACGGCAATGCCATAACCAGACGGCGCATGGAGGTCCTTCGGCGTCTGGCAACGGGAGAACCATGTACGATCATAGCCACGGTAGATGCAATGTATGACAAGATACCTGCATTGTCCTATATGAAAAAATACGTGATAAATATCCATGCGGCACAGTCTCTTGATCTGGATGAGCTCAAGGGCAAGCTGGTGGACCTTGGTTATGAAAAAACTGACAGTGTGGAGGAGCCGGGACAATTTGCCATACGAGGCGGTATCGTGGACATATTTCCGCTGACTGAGGAATGTCCATACAGAATAGACATGTGGGACGATGAAGTCGATACCATCAAGACATTTGATGCGGAGAGCCAGAGATCCATAGAGAATGTGGATGAACTTGTAATTTATCCCGCGGGAGAGATGGTGCTTTCAAAGGAGAGGATCGACAGAGGTATACACAGGCTGGAGGCAGAGCTGAAGCCGTATGCGAAGAAGCTTAAGGATTCATTTCAGACGGAGGCGTATGCCAGGATAAAGGGCGAGATAGCCACGCTGAAGGAACAGCTCACGGAGTTCAGTGCGATATACGGAGTGGACAGCTATGTTGATTATTTCTACAGTGACACGGTGTCTCTGGTGGACTGCCTGCCGGAGGATGCGTACATTTTCATAGATGAGACGAAGAAGGTCACGGAGAAGGCGGATGGCAGTGAGAAGAGTTTTCTTAGCAGCCTGACGCATAGGCTGGAGGGGGGATATATCCTCCCGGGGCAGATGAAGGTTCTGTTCACTTATGATGATGTTCTGGAAAAATGCAGACGCTACAAGGTTGTGGGCTTTGACTCATTTGTGGGTGAGGATGACCGTGTAAAGTATGCTCACCGCGTGGAGATCGAGAGCAGGGAGGTTCACAGCTACAGGAACAATTTTGATGCGCTGGTTACTGATATCAAGAAATGGAAGAAGGACAAATACAGCGTCCTGTTCGTATCGCCATCATCGGTCGGTGCGAAGAGAATGGTCGATAACCTCATGGACAATGACGTCATATGTCATTACCTGAACGACCCGGACAAAGCTCTGGCTGCCAGAGAGATGGCGGTCATGCCGGGAAGGCTCAGAGCCGGTTTTATGATACCGGAGATGAAGCTCATCGTGGTCAGTGAGGGAGATGTGTTCTCCAGCAAGACATCACATTCGCAGGCTTCGAGGAAGAAGCTGCCGCGTGCCGGGGAGATAGTAAAGTCATTCTCGGATGTGAGCGTGGGCGATTATGTGGTCCATGAGAAGTACGGAATAGGTATCTATCGTGGGCTTGAGAAGATAGAGGTCGACGGCGCCTTGAAGGACTATCTGGTCATCGAGTATGCTGAGGGCGGCAAATTATATGTCCTGGCTTCCGAGACGGACAGGATCCAGAAGTACAGGAGCAAGGAGAGCCGAGCCCCGAAGATCAACAGACTCGGTGGCAGTGAGTGGCAGAAGGTAAGAAACAAGGTTAAGGGCCATGTCAGCGAGGTGGCTCAGCATCTTGTAAAGCTGTACTCAGAGAGACAGGCGAGGGAAGGCTTTGCCTATTCTCCTGATTCCGAGTGGCAGAAGGAGTTCGAGGAGACATTTCCTTATACTGAGACTGACGATCAGTTAAAGGCCATAGAGGATGTCAAGGCGGACATGGAGAGCCATAAGATCATGGACAGACTGGTGTGCGGAGACGTTGGATTTGGCAAGACTGAGGTGGCGATCCGTGCTGCGTTCAAGGCTGTCGGTGACAGCAAACAGGTTGCGTATCTTGTGCCGACCACGATCCTTGCCGAGCAGCATTATGAGACGTTCACAGAGCGAATGAAGGATTATCCAGTGACGGTGAGACTGTTGTGCAGATTCTGTACCCAGAAGGAGATAAAATCTACACTCAGAGAGCTGAAAGAGGGCAAGGTGGACATAGTCATAGGAACCCACAGGCTGCTCTCAAAGGATGTGGAGTTCAAGAATCTGGGACTTCTCATAATAGATGAGGAACAGAGATTCGGTGTAAATCACAAAGAGAAGATAAAAGAGATGAAGACCAATGTGGATGTTCTGACACTGACGGCGACGCCTATCCCGAGAACACTCCATATGAGTCTTGTTGGAATCAGAGACATGAGCCTGCTTGAGGAGCCTCCGGTGGACAGGAGGCCGATACAGACCTATGTCATGGAATATGACAGGGAGCTTGCCAGGGAGGCGATTGCCAGAGAGCTTGCAAGGCATGGTCAGGTATACTATGTGTACAACAGGGTCGAAGGCATAGAGAGATTTGCGGATGATGTGAGAAGCCTCGTGCCATATGCAAATGTAGAGTTTGCCCATGGACAGATGGATGGCCGCACGCTGGAGGACATCATGTACCGGTTCAACAAAAAGGAGATAGACGTGCTTGTGTGCACGACCATCATAGAGACCGGACTTGATATACCGAATGCAAATACCATAATCATACACGACGCTAACCTGTTTGGTCTGGCACAGCTCTACCAGTTACGCGGAAGAGTTGGTCGCTCGGACAGAAGTGCATTTGCATTTATGTTCTACAGGCGCAACAAGATGATATCTGAGGTCGCTGAGAAGAGACTTAGAGCGATAAAAGAATATACGGATCTCGGCTCGGGAGTCAAGGTGTCCAAGGCGGATCTCAACATCAGAGGTGCGGGAAGCGTCCTGGGCGAGAGTCAGTCGGGCAACTATGAGGTCGTGGGCTATGACCTTTACTGCAAGATGCTTAATGATGCGGTCAGGGAGCTCCGCGGCGAGAAGGTTTTCCATGAATACGAGACGGAGATAGACCTTCCGGTGGATTCGTTCATCCCTGAGACGTACGTCAAAAACGACTTTGTCAAGCTGGAGCTTTGTAAGAGAATATCCCTCATCAAGAATGAGGATGAGTACAATGACATAGTGGATGAGCTCATTGACAGATTTGGCGACATCCCTGACGAGACAATGAATCTTCTTGATGTGGCACTGTTAAGGGCAAATGCAAATATCTGCTTCATAACCCGTATATGGTACAAGGACGGAGACCTGAGATTTGTCATGTACAACAGGGCTGACATAAATGTAGATGGGATAGATGAGCTCGTTAAGAGTTATTCAGGCAGGATGAAATTTGTCATGGGGGCAAAGCCTGAGTTTATATTGAAGCTTGGACGGGAGGAGAAAAATGATCTTCTCAGAAAGGCGGAATTTGTCGTGGCGGATATGTCCCAGATGTTGATAATGACCCACAGTGAAGAAGACAGTGTGGATAACAAAGCATAGATAATGAGTTAGAAATATACAGACAGGAGAATACAAAGATAAGGAGGTGCGGTTCAGTTGAAGAGATGGTTGTGTGTGCTGCTGGCGCTCATATGTGCATTTGCCGTGACTGGATGTGGCAGTGATGCCACTGAGGAGACTGGCAAGGAGGTAGTTCTCAGATACAACGGGCAGAACATAGAGATAGACGAGGTGTATATTTATGCCCAGACTGTGAAGGAGGAGTACGAATCAAAGTATGGCAGTGACGTGTGGAAACAGAGCATAGTGACTGATGATGGTCTGGAGATGGATGCCGTGGATGCAGCAAGGCGTCAGGCGATATCAAAGCTCATAAAGACCAAGACTCTTATAACCAAATCCGGGGAGTACGGCATAAGCCTGACTGCAAGCGAGCAGAAGGATCAGGATACGGCGGCGCAAGAGTTCTATGACAAATTGACTGATGCCCAGATCGCAGAGGTTGGACTTGAACTCGATACGGTGAAGAGAGTTTTGCGTGAGAGCGCACTGGCAGACAAGATATATGATTATGTGATGAAGCAGAGCTCCACGGAGATATCCGATGAGCAGGCCAGGATGAGTACATTTTATGACATGTTCTTTGAGTGCTACTCGGAGGACGATTATGGAAATATCACCCTGTACTCACAGGACAAGATAGATGAGCAGAAGAAAAAGGCGGATGCGGCATATGAATCCATAGTGGAAGCCTCGGATGGCACAGATATGGATATATCATTCCTTGGAAGCGCAAAGGAGCTTAAGTATGCGGGAACACATACGATGAGCAGGGATGATATATTGAGCACCTATGGCCAGGATACGCTGGACATACTGTACAGCATGTCGGATGGCGAGATATCCACGGTGGTGGAGACTGAGTATGGTTACCATATATTCCAGATGATAAGCATTACGGATGAGAAGGCCACGGCCGAGAACAAGAAGAAGCTCACGGATGCCGCTGATGCGGAATACTATGACAACCTTATGAAGGACTGGATAGATGAGCTGGACAGCGGATATTCATACAGTAAGAGTGTGGATATGGATGTGTACAACAAGATAAAATTTGACGAATAAGAGGAGAAGAAAGATGGCAACAGTATACGATATCAATATTAAGAAGCTGGATGAAAAGGCAGTCATACCGACATACGGTTCAGAGTACGCAGCGGGGGCGGATCTGTATGCGTGTCTTGATGAGGCGATTACTATAGAGCCGGGACAGACGGTGATGGTTCACACGGGTATAGCCATGGAGATACCTGAGGGATTTGCAGGACTTGTGTATGCGAGAAGTGGTCTGGCATCCAAGAAGGGGCTTGCACCGGCCAATAAGGTTGGAGTTGTGGATGCGGATTACAGAGGGGAAATCATGGTTGCACTCCACAATCACGGAACCCAGGCACAGACGGTTGAGCCTGAGGAGAGAATAGCACAGCTTGTGATCGCTCCTTATATCGTTGGAGCATTCCATCAGGTGGACGAGCTCAGCGATACAGTCAGAGGAGCCGGCGGATTCGGTTCAACAGGAAAGTAACAAAAAAGCGGCCGGGCATCATCATTTTAATGGTGTGCCAGACCGCTTTTCTTTTATTTAAAATACTTTCCGCTTTCATCCCACAGGACTGTGGTGCCTGTCTTCAAGGACTTTGGTACATCTATGATACGCTGGTTCCTTGAGCCTTTGAATCTCAGTGACAGATCCTTCTGTTCGTCTATGAATTCTCCGTCCACAAGGACGTCAATGTAGGAGAGAAGTTCTTTTGTATACTCCCATTCATTACACATGCGGTCTAAGAGATCGGTTTCAAATGTATAACCGGTGTAGCACCAGATGGTCTTGTCAGGGTAGGTCTCCTTGAACTTTCTTGCCAGAGGAAGAAGCCCCTGCTGGTTCACATATTCCATAGGTTCTCCACCGAGCAGGGAGAGACCTGCTATATAGTCCTCCTTGCAACTATCTATTATGTGGTTGATCTCCACATCCGTGAACGGCTTGCCGTAGCCGAAATCCCATGTGTCAGCGTTGAAACAGTTCTTGCAGTGGTGTGTGCAGCCGGATACAAATACAGACACTCTGACGCCGGTTCCGTTTGCAACATCAAATAGTTTGATATCTGCGTAATTCATAATGTGATCCCTTCTAAATTTATCTTAAAACAAAAGTATGGCCTGCGTTGCCCTCTACGACATGCAGACCATACAATTGAAATTATTAATGCATACTGTTATTTTATATCAGTTGCCTGAATATATCAAGTGTTTTTCTATAAAAGACTATAGATGAAGCACTCTTGCCTTTATCTCTTTGGTCTTGCCCACGTTCCAGAAGTTCTCGCCCAGATAACCGCAGGTTCTTCTGGTAACATTCATCTTGTTGTGATCCTTGTTGCCACACTGCGGACATTCCCATTCGCCGTCATCGTTGATGAGGATCTCACCATCGTATCCACATACATGACAGTAGTCAGACTTGGTGTTGAACTCAGCATACTGTATGTTGTCGTATATATATCTTACGACCTCTGCCAGAGCATCCAGGTTGTTGCGCATGTTTGGTATCTCAACATATGAGATGGCACCACCTGATGATATGGTCTGGAACTGGCTCTCAAATCTGAACTTGCTGAATGCATCGATCTTCTCGCGGACATCAACGTGGTAAGAGTTGGTGTAGTAGCCCTTGTCTGTGACATCCTTTATGGTTCCGAAACGCTCTTTGTCGATACGTGCAAATCTGTAGCAAAGGCTCTCGGCCGGAGTTCCGTAGAGTCCGAAGCCAAGTCCCGTATCTGCCTTCCATTTGTCGCAGGCTGCGCGGAGCTTGTGCATAAGCTTCAGTGCAAATTCCTCGCCCACAGGATCTGTGTGGCTCACACCACGCATGAGCTTGGTGGTCTCATATACACCGATGTATCCCAGTGATATGGTTGAGTAACCGTTGTGGAGCAGTGGATCGATGACCTCGCCCTTCTTAAGTCTGGCGATGGCACCGTACTGCCAGTGGACTGGGCTGACGTCAGAGGTTACACCCTCGAGGGCTCTGTGGCGGCACATGAGTGCGTCGTAGCAGAGCTGCAGTCTCTCATCCAGAAGACTCCAGAACTTGTCATCGTCTCCCTTTGCAAGTATAGCTATCTGTGGAAGATTAAGACTGACAACTCCCTGGTTGAAACGGCCTTCCCATTTATATTCTCCGTTCTCATCCTTCCATGGGGAGAGGAATGAACGGCATCCCATGCATGAGAATACATTTCCCTCGTAGTTCTCACGCATCTTCTTGGCTGATATGTAATCAGGGTACATTCTCTTGGCAGAACACTTGATGGCGAGCTCTGTGATATAGTCGTACTCACCGCCCTTGAGGCAGTTGTGCTCGTCAAGGACATATATGAGCTTAGGGAATGCAGGTGTAACATACACGCCTGCCTCGTTCTTGATTCCCTCAAGTCTCTGTCTGAGGATCTCCTCGATGATCATGGCGTTCTCCTTGATGTACTCGTCGTCCTCTCTGAGGTTGAGGAAGAGAGTGACAAATGGAGACTGGCCGTTGGTGGTCATCAGAGTATTTATCTGATACTGGATAGTCTGGACTCCTGACTTCAGCTCGTCCTTGAGTCTCTCTGTGATGAGCTTCTCAAGTGTGTCAGGGTCTATCTTGTCGCCGAACTCTTCGGTGTATCTCTTTTTATATTTGTTGTAGCTCTTTCTGAGGTACTTTCCAAGGTGACGGACATCGACTGACTGGCCGCCGTACTGGCTGGATGCGACAGATGCGATGATCTGAGTCACGATGGTACATGCCACCTGGAAGCTCTTAGGGCTCTCTATGAGCTTGCCGTTCATGACTGTGCCGTTGTCAAGCATATCCCCAATGTTGATAAGGCAGCAGTTGAATATAGGCTGGAGGAAATAATCTGCGTCGTGGAAGTGGATGGCGCCCTCCTCATGAGCCTTGGAGATCTTCTCAGGGAGGAGCATTCTCTTGGTAAGATCCTTTGATACCTCTCCTGCGATAAGATCACGTTGTGTGGATGCGACGGTGGCATTCTTGTTGGAATTCTCCTCCATGACATCCTTATTCCTGTTCTGGATAAGACTGAGGATAGAATCATCAGTCGTATTTGCCTTTCTGATGAGCTCGCGGCTGTATCTGTATATAATGTAGGTCTTGGCAAGGACAAACTTGCCGTCGGCCATAAGCCCCTGCTCGATGATATCCTGGATATCTTCAACGAGCATTCTCTTTCGGTTCTTGGCTTCGATGCTTCCGACGATCTCCTCGATCTTCTCGTCAGAGATCTTCTCACAAGGCTCAACCTCCGAGTTAGCCTTCTGGATAGCCAATATGATCTTGCTTCGGTCGTAAGAAACAGCACGACCGTCTCTCTTGATAACTTGCATTTCCCATTCTCCCTGTGTGTGATGTGAATGGGCGTTAAAAAAAGTACGCCCCCTAAATATTGTATACTACCATACAGGAGACATCAATATATGGTATGCCGACTGAAAAAGCCGCAAAAAAATTAGCGACAAATAAGGTGCCTCGTCGCAAATCTCACACTGATGTCTCAACATGGTCGATTATATCATTCCCAATTTTGTTTGTCTACAGGTTATTTGCAAAAAGTACAAAATATAGAAAAATAAAAAATATGTAGACACAACATATTGTGGATTTGCCTTTGAATAATGTGGGACAGATAAAATACATCACAAAAACAGATGTAAAACTGCCTGTTATAGGAATGTGAAATCATTTGTGAGAATTCTATGAATTATTCCAAATTGCTTTATTTTTACAGGAAAATATGGTATAAGTTTACTCGTTGAAGTTTATCATGAAGATGGTTACACTTCTAATAAAAAGTAAAAGAGGTATGATTATGCGAAAATTTAATAAGGGATGTGCAGTTGTTCTTGCACTCGCTCTGTCCATGTCATTTATGACAGGCTGTGGCGACAGTAATGGTACGAGTGGAAAGCTGGATAATACAGCGAGTAAGGCAACATCTTCTGATGCTACAGAGAGTGCTGACAATTCATCAGAAGAATTTGCTTCTATAGAAGATATGGTGGATCAGTATGCGGCAGATGTCACACTCGGTGAATACAAGGGCATGGAGTATGAGGAGAAGGGCACTGATGTCACGGATGATGAGGTTCAGGCCAAGGTTGATTCATTTGTGAACGGACTTGCTACATTTGATAAGGACACAACCAGCGAGGCGAAGAACGGAGATACAGTAAATATTGACTTTGTCGGAACTGTAGATGGTGAGGAGTTCGATGGAGGCAATACCAATGGCAGCGGATATGATCTCGTCCTTGGTTCTGGTTCATTCATAGATAACTTTGAGGATCAGATAGTTGGACATAAGCCGGGAGAGACATTTACCGTGAATGTAACCTTTCCTGAGAATTATGGCAAGGATGAGTTAAATGGCAAGGCGGCCAAGTTCGAGACGACACTTAACTATATAAAGATAGATAAACCGGCTACATACAATGATGAGCTGGTTGCAAACAATACTTCATATAAGACAACTGCTGAGTATGAGGCATCTGTACGTGAGCAGCTCAAGCAGGACAAGGAGGATTCAGCTCTTGCAAGTGCTCAGAATGAGGTCATGGTTGCCGTTATAAACAACAGTACAATAGAGAACATATCAGCAGATGATGTTCAGGCGAATGCTGACAAGATCATAACATCCATAAAGACTCAGGCAGAGACAAACGGAATAGAGTATGACACATATATCTACTATTACTATGGATATGATGACAGCGCTGCATTTGAACAGTATGTACAGCAGGTTTGTGAGGAATCACAGAAGGAGAGAATGGTCGTATGTGCCATTGCCAAGAAGGAGAATATCAGTGTCACAGATGACGAGGCTGATAAGTATATAGCTGATTATGCAACGAAGAACAGTGTTGATGAGTCTACGCTCAGACAGAATCTTACAGACGTTGAGATAAAGTACAACGCTCTGGCAGAGAAGGTCATGAACTTCCTTATGGACAATGCAAAGGCGACAACTGGAGCAACAACTGAGGCTGCAGAGACCACAGAGTCAACAGAGGCGGCTGAAGAGTAAGTAAAGGGGTACGGAGAAAGATATGAGAGCAAAGAAGATATTTGCAGTAGGAATGGTGGCAGTCATGTGCGCAGGCCTGATGACAGGCTGTGGCAGCAATGACACAAAGAGCCAGTTTAAGAAGTTTTCAAAGTGTGCGACCATAGACAAGGCGGCATACACTGATATCGAATATGTTCCGGCATCGAGAGAGGTGTCCGAGGACGATGTAAACAGTGCGATAAGCAGTTTTTGCAGTGACAATTCTGAGACTACAGAGGATAAGACCAGCACAGTGGCAGATGGCGACAAGATCAATGTGGACTATGTTGAGACTGTCTCAGGAACAGAGAAGGACAGCAAGACAGATTACACACTGACCATGGGAAATAACACTCTTGGTGATGGTAGTGACGATCAGCTCATAGGAAGCAAGCCGGGGGATGTCAAGACGATCACAGTGACATATCCTGATGATTACAGCGACACAACAGTTGCCGGACTTACAGCAGAGTACAAGGTTACGATCAATTATATATCAGTTACCACGGTGCCTGAGTACACAGACGCACTGGTCAAGAAGGCTACTGATGGTGAGTACACAACAACCGATGACTACACAGCACATCTGAAGGAAGATGTTCAGAAGGACAAGGACGATTCCGCGGACGAGACAGACAGAGCTTCTGTTCTCAAGGCTGTTGAGGAGAAGGTTACATTTGACAAGTATCCTGAGGATGAGGTAGCTTCCTACATTCAGTCCATGGTGTCAAATGTGAGAAGTGCCGCAGACAACTACGGAATCGACTTCGAGGCATATATGAAGTATTTCTATGGATATGAGGACGAGGCATCATTCCTTGAGTACCTTCACACCACAGTTGAGAACGTCATGAAGGAGAAGATCGTTGTGTCATGCATAGCAATGGACAATGACCTCATCGCCGATAACGCAGACATAAAGGCGTACAGACAGAAGGTTATGGACAAGAACAATCTGGAGAATGACTCAGACGTGGACAAGTATTACTCAGAGTCAGACCTGATGTTCTATGCCACAGAGGAGAACGTGCTTGACTATCTCATGAACAGATCAGTTCAGGTGGAGGCAACTGCAACAGATGCATCTGAGGCAGCCACAGAGGAGTAAGCTGCACGCGATATATTTGAATATGGATAAGCTGATAGAGACCGAGGTTTTATGCCCGGTCTCTATTGTCGTCTATAGACAAATGAATCTGTGGTTTATCCACATTGACTAAGGGGCTCCGGGAATTTAAAATAAAAGAGAACATGTCTTTATTTTAAAGATAGAAAAGGAAAGGGGATATTATGAGAAAGAACATTGCGAGAAAATGTCTGTGCATTGCTCTGGCTTCAGCCATGATGCTCGGTGAGGCGGGCACGGCTATGGCAGCCAGTGTGGAAAATGCGGCAGACGGAAGAACTGCTGCCACAGTGGCGGCGGAGGAACAGGCTGATGTGGCGGCAGCCAATGTCAGCATATGGTATGCGGGAGCTTATAAGAACTCAAGGACCATAACGATCAATGCAAGCGGCCAGGCTTACAGAGTTGAGGTCTGGGTCAATGGAGTAAAGTGCGGGGAACAGTACAACGGAGAGGACAAGCAGTCCTTTAGTATTAACTGTGAGATCCCGGCGCTGCTTGATTCCACCTACAACGCAGAGGTTAGAGCCTACGATTCAAATGGAGAGGTGACTGTACAGAAGGTTTCACCGGTCAAAACTGACAAGGTGAGCTTTGATGGTGATCCTAGTGTTAGTGTAGGATATACAGTCGGAAGCACTGGCTATGCAAAACCAGGCTATGTGTCTGTCAGCGTATATCTTGATAGCAGGCATTCAGATGAGGTCAAGTATGAGGTTCAGAGAGCGACCAAGTTAGGTGGGCCATTTACCACGATTGCAACGGGAAGTGAATCTTACACGTCAAGACTTGCATATCTTGACAGCACTGCGAAGACCGGAACTACATATTATTACAGATTCAGGATCGTGAGCGGTTCAGATCAGTATGTGAAGACGAGCAAGGTCATAGCTACAAGTAAGACAGCTTCAGTAAAGGTGGGCATTCCAGAGGTGGATCAGCTCTATGCTTCAAGCATGAATGTATCAGAAAAGATAAGTAAGCCGGGAGTATTCCTGTGGATGACCAGCAATTTTGCAAATCAGTACGATGTGTACCGCTCAACAAACAAGAGCAAGGGCTACAGAAAGATAAAGACTATATATTCTGCTGATTTCACGGACACAGCGGTCAAGAGTGGAACGGTATACTACTACAAGGTAGTGCCAAAGTATTACGACTCACAGACACGAAAGATAACAACAGGAAAGACATCTGGTGTTGTCGGCGTAAAGTTTATCATGAATGCAGCAGGTGCACCTAGCCTTATACAGACAGGCAACAGATCACTGAAGTGTACATGGGCTGCGGACAATACCGCAGACGTATCATACGAGGTATGGGCAAAGAGAACCGATATAACCGGTGATGCATACAAGCGTATGGTGGTCACCAAGAAAAACTCATGCACCCTTACAAAGCTTGATCCGAACGGAACATACAAGGTGATGATAAGGACAGTCAAGAAATCAGGAGCTGCCGTGAGATATGAGACGACAGATACATCTGAGAGGACCATGGGTTACACCAAGAGAGTCCAGGATCTGACTGCGGGAGCTGTATCTTCATCACTGAACGGCAGGAAGGATGTCCTGTCTGTAAGATATTCTCTCACATGGTACAGAGACTGGGGCGCATCAGGATATGTTATATCAGGCCTCAACAGCAGTACAGGCAAGATAGAGACCATCAAGAAGATAAAATCGGGAAAAAAGACATCATATACATTTACAAACACAAGTGCCAAGGGCAAGGAGCGCAAATACTCTCAGATATATGTGAGACCATATAAGGGAAAGGCAAGAGGCGAGGATAACACTCTGTGGAATTCAGAGATGCCAAGTGCAAAGCGTGTTAAGGCTGTAAAGAAGAGCACAACATCGACCAAGATAACATGGTCTGCTGTAAGCGGGGCAAAGGAATACTATGTATACAGAACTACAGAGCTCGGTGTACGCCAGTACATAGGATCGACAAAGGCAACTAACTTCACGGATGTGAACGTGACAGACGGAATGAAGTATACATACTCTGTTGTTGTAGGCACAGACTTTGGATTCAGCAGCGGATATGATTTGTATAGCAGTGACTATACACATAAGCTTGCATCACCGGCCATAACAAAGGTTGTAAACGGTTCCAAGGGTACAGCGACTGTAACATGGAAGAAGGTTACAAATGCAACCAGATACTATGTATATCGTTCAACCAGCAAGAATGGAACATACAAGCTGGTCGGCAAGACTGGAGCTACAAAGCTTTCATACATGAACAAGAAGCTCAAGAAGGGAACGACCTATTACTACAAGGTTGTGGCTTCAACAGTTAATGATGGAGGAAAGACAGTCAAGTCAGTTGCATCACATGCAAAGGGAATAAAGATCCGCAAATAGATGAAAAGGGGTAAACTATGAAGAATAGATTGATAAAGAAAGCTTTATGCGTGGCGCTTGCTTCAACCATGGTGTTTGGTGATGCATTGCCAGCAATGGCAGCAGACGGCAGTGCAGATGTACAGTCCGCTCAGGCTGAGGTGGCGTTTGCTGAAGAAGCATCCATAACATATTTTAGTGTAGGAGGTCAGGATACCGTAAGCAGCGGTTCTGTACATATAAGCGCTCTGGGATATGGAACAGAGGCTGTTCTCTATGTAAATGGAGCATGGTATGACTCGTGGACAGACAGTGACTATGACGGAAGCTGGCATGTGGATACGGAATTCAGAGGAGTTGCCGGTGCGACATATCAGTTTAAGCTGGTAGTCAGTGATGACAATGGACAGACGGTGTCGCAGGAGTCGGGAAAGATATATTTTGAAGCACCTAAGTTTAGCCGCAGCAGGAAGCCTTCAGAATACGTATCATATTCTACGGGAGATACCGGATATAGAGAATTAGGTGGAGTATCTGTGTCGTTCCCATTTGACAGCTACGTACAGAATGATATCTGGTATGAGGTGTACAGATCCACAAAGCCATCAGGAGGCTTTACGAAGATTTTGTCAGGCGTCGGTTACATGTATGGAGCTTCTGAAGTGAGGTATTATGATGATAATGTAAAAGTAGGAAATACCTATTACTATATGGCGAAGATAGTAACCGGAACTGACTCATACAATAAGACATCCAGGGTTGTAGAGACATCAGCCGTTGCAAAGGTGGACTGCAGGCTTGGAACAGCGGAGCTTTCAGTCGATAGAGGCGCAAAGGGTGCTGATATAACGGTAAGCGATTACGGCGCTGCTAACCAGTTCGATCTGTACCGTTCAACTTCAAAGACAAAGGGCTTTAAGAAGATAAAGACGATATACACACCGGAGTATACAGATACAACAGTTAAGGCTGGAAAGACATACTACTACAAGGTAGTTCCAAAGTATTATGATGCCTCTACCAGAGCGGTTTCAAAGGGAACTGCAAGTGAGGTCCGCGGCGTAAAGATACTCATGGGTACCACAGAGCTCACAGCGGTTCAGAACACAAAGAGCTCAGTAAAGCTCACATGGGATAAGGCAGCCGGAGCAAATATGTATGAAGTCTGGTATATGAGATCCGATATATCGGGAGACAGATATAAGAGAGCTGTTGCGACAAAGGGAACATCATGCACCATCAAGGGACTTGCATCTGGCGCTGAGTATTCATTCAAGCTTAAGAGCCAGAGCGTTTCAGGTGGAAAGGTCATTTGTGAGAACGTGACATACAAATGGCTCCAGACCGGATACACAGAGAGCGTGAGAGAGCTCGAGGCTGTCTCATCCACGGTATCTGCAAGCAAAGACAAGAAAAACCTGACGATATACACCAATCTCAAGTGGAACAGAGTCTGGGGAGCTTCAGGCTACAAGATATTTGCGAGAAATAACTACACAAATAAGCTTGAGCAGGTTGCAGTGATCAAATCTGCAGCCAGAAATACATACAAGTTCAAGAATACAGGAAGCAGCAGTAAGGGTATTAAGTATTACTCTGCATACGTAGTGCCATACAAGGGTAAGAAGCAGGGCGAGATGACATCCGTCAGCGTCAACTATATCCCTCTTGCTAAGAATGTAAAGGCTGTGAGAAAGTCCACATCCGAGGTCAGAGTTACATGGTCAGCGGTGCCTGGTGCAGATTCTTACACAGTATACAGAATGAACCCTGTTCTCGGCACAACCCAGTGGCTGGGACAGACAACGTCAACAAACTTTAGTGACCGCAAGCTCACGACCAAGCTTGAGTATACATATTTTATACAGCCATCGACAATTGTCAGCGGGGTTAACTGCAGCATTGACTATGAAGCTGCAAAGCAGTATAAGGCAGTGTATACACATGCTGTAGGTACACCAAAGATGTCAGGTGCATCTAACACCGGAGCCAAGAAGATCACAGTAAAGTGGAGTAGCGTTACAGGAGCGAAGAACTACGTAGTATATCGCGCAACAAAGAAGAATGGTAAGTACTCTAAGATCGGTACAACATCATCATGCAGCTTTACAGACAAGAAGGCTGCAAAGGGCAAGACATACTATTACAAGGTCGCTGCAGTGGCAGTTAACGACGGTGGATGTGCTGCTCAGTCAGCATACTCCAAGACCGCCAGTGCCAAGAGCAAAAAGTAATGGCATATGTTAGGTAATAACAAGCAGTAGATATATTTGCGGGAAAACATATATACATGCATGGAAATGTGGTATATATGTTTTTCCTTTTTTATGGGAAAATGCTTGCGGAAATGCAAAAAAAGTGGTTGACATACCAATGCAAACAGTATATTATATTAACGTTCGTTGTGAACATGCGGAAGTGGCGGAATTGGCAGACGCGCAGGCTTCAGGTGCCTGTGGTAGCAATACCGTGTGGGTTCAAGTCCCATCTTCCGCATTTTTTTATACCATAGTATGCGGAAATGCTGAGCTGTGGAGTCAATAATTTATGATATTTAGGAGGTATGTGCGGCAATGGCAGAGAAGAAGAATGTGGTTACTTATTCAGGTCTCAAGAAGATAGAGGAAGAGCTTCAGAATCTGAAGGTTAATAAACGTAGAGAGATCGCAGCTAAGATCAAAGAGGCCAGAGAACAGGGAGATCTGTCAGAGAATGCAGAGTACGATGCAGCCAAGGACGAGCAGAGAGACATCGAGGCAAGAATCGAGCAGCTTGAGGCCATGCTCAAGAATATAGAAGTAGTCGACGAAGATGAGGTCGATACAGGAGTTGTAGGTATCGGATGTAAGGTAGTTGTATATGACTACGAGTTCGATGAGAAGATCGAGTACGATATCGTTGGTTCATCACAGGCGGATATCATGAACAACAAGATCTCAGATGAGTCACCTGTTGGAATGGCACTCAAGGGTGCAAAGGTTGGCGAGGAGGTTCTGGTGGAGGCACCGGACGGAGAGTTTAAGTACAGGGTACTTGATATTAAGAGACAGGAGCTGTAAGAGAAGATGGCAGAGCAGAATAACAAGGGAAAAGATCAGGATCTTAATAAGCTGCAGATGGTGCGCCGCGAGAAGCTGGCAGACCTTCAGGCGGCAGGCAAGGATCCATTTGTCATAACAAAGTATGATGTGCAGCAGCACAGTGCAGATGTGAAGGAGATGTACACAGCACATGAGGCAGAGCTTCTGGCTGGTAGACAGACACCTTCAGTTGAGGACCTTGAAGAGGCAGAGAAGAGAGAAGTTTTAAACAACGATTACAATGAGAGAAGAGCCATCATGGATGCTTCACCTATCAATGTGAGCATCGCAGGACGTATGATGTTCAAGCGTGTCATGGGTAAGGCTTCTTTCTGTAACATTCAGGATCTTAAGGGCAACATTCAGGTGTATGTTGCAAGAGATCAGATCGGTGAGGAGTCATACGCTGACTTCAAGAAGTCAGATATCGGTGATATATATGGAGTTAAGGGATATGCATTCAGAACAAAGACTGGTGAGATATCCATACATGCAGAGGAGATCACACTTCTCTCTAAGTCACTCCAGATCCTTCCTGAGAAGTTCCACGGACTGACAGATACAGATATGAGATATCGTCAGAGATATGTGGATCTCATCATGAACCAGGACAGCAAGGAAGTATTTATCAAGAGATCACAGATATTAAAGGAGATCCGTAACTTCCTGGCAGGACGTGACTTCATGGAGGTTGAGACACCTATGCTGGTCAGCAATGCCGGTGGTGCCGCAGCCAGACCATTTGAGACACATTACAATGCACTCAATGAGGATGTAAAGCTCCGTATATCACTTGAGCTCTACCTGAAGAGACTTATCGTCGGCGGTCTTGAGAGAGTATACGAGATCGGACGAGTATTCCGTAACGAGGGTGTTGACACACGTCACAACCCTGAGTTCACTCTGATGGAGCTGTACCAGGCATACACAGATTACTATGGTATGATGGAGCTCACAGAGTCCATGTTCCGTTACCTCGCAGAGAAGGTATGTGGAAGCACCAAGATCTCATACAACGGAATCGAGATCGACTTTGGCAAGCCATTTGAGCGTCTGACTATGGTTGACGCTATCAAGAAATATACAGGTGTTGATTTTGACCAGGTTGCTGATGACGCTGAGGCGAAGAAGATCGCTGACGAGCATCACGTAGAGTACGAGGAGCGCCACAAGAAGGGCGACATCGTGAACCTGTTCTTCGAGGAGTTCTGTGAGGAGAAGCTGATCCAGCCTACATTCATCATGGATCATCCAATCGAGATCTCACCACTTACGAAGAAGAAGCCTTCAGACCCTACAAAGGTTGAGCGTTTCGAGCTCTTCATCAACACATGGGAGATGTGTAACGCATACTCAGAGCTGAACGATCCTATCGATCAGCGTGAGAGATTTGCCGCTCAGGATGCGAATGCCGCAGCCGGAGATGATGAGGCTGAGCACACAGATGAGGATTTCCTCAATGCGCTTGAGATCGGTATGCCTCCAACAGGCGGTATCGGTTATGGTATAGACAGACTGGTTATGCTCCTTACAGATTCACAGGCGATCAGAGATGTTCTTCTGTTCCCGACAATGAAAAGTTTGAACAGTGAAAGTTAGTAAAATCAAGGGCTGGAGCAATCATACAACCAAAATTTAACACCAACTTAACACCAATTTTTGAAGTTTAACACTGAGAACAAAATATGAGGCAAAAAGAAGCAGTCGAACAATGCAATTCGGCTGCTTTCTTTATACTATGTGATTGTAAGTATGAGTACAGGTATAGCGAGGTATACCTATAGGAATCTTTTCTTATAAGAGAACGGTGCGTGAACGTCAACGCTGTCGTTTGATTACTACGGTGCTATTTTGTACCGATTTTATTGAATCAATTCTAAGCTATCTCAGAGCCGTTCTAAGGCATTTCAATTTTAGGGGTATAAGTTACTTATGAATCATCATGCAGGCATCAGAGCAAGCGTACAGGCATATCTGCGTGTACTATACGTTCCAATTCATGTACTGAGCAACAATATGCTTTACAGCTTCATTTGACAGATACTTGTGCAAGTCATCTGGAAAGCATAGAAACACGTTTGCCGGAAGTTCGGCTGTCTGGCATGGCTTGCAGTCTTTGTTCAGCTGGTAGTTTGTTGCAACGGCATATGGAATCCCCTGCTCTGAAAAGCCGAGAGAAACAGAAAGTTCGTCTTCTGTGCTTTCTGTATCGGCAAGAACTGCCTGTGTGCGACCGCCTATGGTTTCGATTTCTGCCGATAGTTTTTCTTTGGTCAGAATGTCATCAACACTGTCCAGAAAATCCGCAAGGTATTCGTCCATCAGTCCAATATAAATGACAACACGAGCAACAGCTTTCAGTTCATTGCTGAGAGAAGATGTCAGCATCTCGTCCAGATGAAACAAGTGAAGCTTTGGCGTATCACCGGAGTAGTCCCATGTGGAAGCGAGCAACATAAAAATTGCTCCGTCAGATGCAATTCCGAGTGTCAGGGAATCAGAATGATGCTTTAATCTGATAGACGTATTGTAGCAGTCAAGCTTTTCAGATTCTTCAACAGAAACGCAGATGCCGTTTTGCTCAATAGAACTTGTCAGGAGAGAAAAACGATGCAGTTTCTCTTCTAAAGAAACAGCTGTGCGGTATGCAACACTGGCAAGCTCTTGCACCTCTGCACTTCCCTGCATTAACTGTCTTGTGCTTTCAGAAATATATGTGATTCGATTCATATTTTCTCACTCACCGTTCGCTTGATGTACTTTTTTCAGGTGTCGAATGATTCTTTTCCTGAAAATGTGTTTTTTCAAGTTCCGCAGAAAAAGCACGGTCAGTTTTTGCTGTCAGCTCTACATGGATTCCCTTGTAATCGCTGATGCCAAGTTCTGCTACCAGAGCGATTCTGTTGCCCTCAAACTGCGGATAAGATTTTTCATCATACGCCCAATCTGCAATATCGAATTTTTCTTTGGTTTCATCATCGACAATACGAACAGATTTCCAATCCGGTCGTTGTCTTTTATAGAGCTGGTTACGATTATTTTCCTTGCCTTCCACAACAACAGACGGCAGTTGCAGTCCAGTACCAGTCGGTTCAAGAGCCATCACTTTTGCAAGTGTTTCCTGCGAGGAAATATCACTGAGCTTCATGTCAAGGTATGTCCGGTCTTCCAGCGGCTTTTGTTTCATATCGTCCTGAAACTTATCAACCAACTGCTCCAGACGTGTGATGTCATTCAGAGCAGAAATGCCGATTGCATCGCTGTGTCCACCATAGGTCATTTGAAGCTGCTGGTCTCCGAACGCTTCTGCTTCTCTGGCAACAATGGAATCCACAAACGCTTTCAGACTGGTTTCGTTGTTTGCAGTATTTCTGCCACTGCCGGAGTAAGACTGCGTTTTATCTTCGTAGGTCACGCACAGAATTGCTTTGTCCGTTGCTTCGGCAAGTTTTCCTGCAACCAATCCGGCAAATGCGTGAGGCACGTTATCCGGAAGCTGATAGACAGCAATGTTGTTGTCTTTGTCATTGCCGTAGCGTTGTTCCTGCACAAACGCCTTGTATTCGTCTGAGGTCGTCAGTTCTCCAATCAGAGCTTTACGCTGTGTGTTTTGTTCCTGCAAGAAGTCAAGCTCCCGATAGGTTTTTGCTGACGATTCATCGCCAGTGATAGCTTTGTACATTCTTGCTGCACCATTCTCGCCAGCAATTTCACTCATGCGTGATGCAGAATTTAAGAACGCACCAACATTGAATGCCAGCTGGTGTGCGGTCACACCGTCCGGAATATTGTTTCGTGCAAGCATATTGCCGATTACAAAATCCAGATTCTTTTCATCTGCATTGTCGATTCTGCGTAGTCCGTCTTTGAGGATTTCACGATTGTTGCTGTGTGTGTCCAACACATCAACCATATCCGTGGCTGTACCGATAGCAGCCATGACTGCCATCGTGTTTTCCAGCTTTTCTGTAATTTGCGGTTGAATGGATTTGTTCTGTGCCAGAGCAGGCATTTCTTGAAAAACACGATACGCAAGTCCGGTTGCACAATATTGTGCATTCATTTCATCGTTTTCGTGCAGAGCATGAGGATTCAGAAGTCCTTTGTTATTGTCAGTGTTGTCCACAAAAGCATTGCGGATTGCATCGTCTTCAATTAGATGATGGTCGATGATAATAACATCATCACCGAGCTGTTCTCTGGCAAAGGGAAGCTGATTGCTTCCCATATCGGAAATGATATAGTGACGGTCATCTTCACCCTGTAAATCCGGAGACAAGCCGTAAGAACCACGCCTGTCATTCAGCTGCACATCAACATCGCACTCCGGAGCAATCGCCTTGACAGTGTGTTCCAGAATGTATGCGGAGCAAATGCCGTCTGCATCGTAGTCAGAAAGAATCGTCACTTTCCCAGATACAGCTGCATCAATCAGCTTTTCTGTGGCATTGTGAATCATTTCTGTGGTTTCTTGTGCTTCTTCCGTGATAGCTTCTCTCGCTTTCACATCGTCAAGCATTTCATCGAGTGTAAGTTTTGCCATGCAATGCTCCTTTCTCAGTCTAAGCTCATGTCAAGGTCGTTATTCATATCTGGTTCTTCTGGCGGTTCAGGCATATTTTCAAAATGGAAGTTGTCCTCTACGCCACTATAGGGGTCTTCTGGCAGTTCATCTGACGGATAGTTCGGGGCGAACGCAGTATCTTCCTGCTCCGGATAATCTTCATAGGGGTCGTGTTCATCGAACGGTGGCATTTCCGGAATTTCATCATGTTCAGGTTCAGTCGGAGAAGAAATTTCTTCCTTGCTGTCTGCTTTTTCAGTGACAGATTCGTCACGGTCTGCCTTTTCTTCTCGTGTGTACTCTGCATAGCTGATAGCAAGCAGATTTGTGAAGGCATCAGAATTGCCTTCCTTGAACTTCTGAGCGTATTCTTCCTGTGTAACAAGGCAGGTATGAGCATCATCGCTGGAAATTACGCCGAGTTCTTCCAGCGTGTGAATTGCACTGCTTGCATTAACATTCTTTTCAGCCATCGAAGGATTTATGATTATGTCATCAACGGAAATGCTGCCTTTTTCAATAGTTTCCATAACCAGTTCAGTGATTGCTTCTGCATACTCCAGTGTACCCATATCGTGAGACATTTCATGCTGGAGAGCAACTTCTTTCAGATGAGCAATATCATCACTGGAAACGAGAATCTTTTTATCGTTTTCGCCTTCCACAATACCCATGCGTTCCAGCTCAACCATAATATTGCTTGCCTCTTGTGATGATTTTCCGGTCAATCTCTGGAGCTTTGCCAAGTCGATGCTGTCGTGTCCGTTGTTCAGTCTGGTTTCGATGGCAGACATGACAACATCAGCCAGACCGTATTCTGTTTTATTCAGAACAAGATACGGATTCCAGTCATACTGACAAGCATCTTCATAGGAATCAGTCAGATAGGTTGTGAAATTGTTCTGTCCAGCATCAGAATTGGAAAGCGATGCAAATTCTGCTCTTGCCTGCGGATTTCTGGCAAGGTCACTGATTGTCTTTGCATAGTCTTCTTCGGACATCAGACTTTCATGTTTCAAACTTTCAGAAACCACTCCCAATTTCACTAAAGCGTCCAATGCCTGCTTTGTCTTGATAGTGTGTCCTTTGGTTTCTTGCTTGATTTCCTTCATGGAAATGCTTCCGTTCCGAATCGCACTCAGAGCAAGCTGGTTGATGATTTTTGCATCATTTTTTTCATGTAATGGAATCCAAGAATCCATATCCTGTTTGGTCAAGCCACGTTCTTCAAGCGGAACAGCAGTGTAGATTGCTGTGTAAGAAGATTCTGGCTTTGCAGTTTCCTGTTTCTCGTAAGGAACATCGCCGAACTTCAAGATGCCTCTGTCCAAGCCCTGTTCCTGTAAAGCATCAACAGCAATATTGTACAATTCACGGAATGCAGGGTCGTTCCACAGAACCGTATGATAGTTCTCAGAAGTAGTACGAGCTGCGATATTGTACGCAAACTGATTGTTGTAATTGATTGTCAGCGGTGTGCCGTCTGAATTGAAGGAGATAGAAAGCTTCGGGTTTTCTTCACCTTTCCCTTCATCTTTCACAACATTCAGGAATGTGTATGTTTTGTTGTGGTTCTTCTTCTTCGGAGCTGTTTCGTAAACCGAAGCGATAATCTTTTCATCAGGGTGATTTTTAGCAATCGACCTTGCACACGATTCTTGAAGAGCAATGACGTTGGACATTTTCGCTTCGTCTACTTTGCTCCATGTTGCCTTGCTGTCTGTTCTGTGGTGGAAGGACTGGTTTTGTGCTTCCAGAGAGATACCGTTCATTTCAAACCATTTCTGAACAGCGTCACTTCGGAGCATAGATGTTACGTTGTCACTGCCAAGAGAAAGACGGAATTTGCCTGCAAGGATTCCTTTTTCTTTCTGTTCCCACTGTCCAAGCAGAATTTCTTTACTGCCTTTCGGCACATCGAAGCTCTGTGTGTCCTGAGAAAGGAATACCTGCATTTTGTCTTTGTCAGACTTGATACGGAGCATTTCGCCAGTTGCTTTGTCACGAATCCGGAAAGTTGCATCATCACGCTTATAAATACTCTCCAGATTGTCTGATTCCTGTACAGCAGTTTCGTACCGTTCACCAAGGAATCTTGCCTGCGGAGAAACTTTTTTCTTTGCTTCTTCAAGAATCCGGCGTTGTTCCTTTTCTTTGTCGTACACAAAAGTTTTATCGCTTTGTTCGCAAAGTGCATTTAGCAAAACAAGCTTTGCATTTCCCTGCATATCTTCTGGAATTTCCGCAAAAGAATATCCTTGTGCAAGTTCTCCGTTTTCAGTGAAAACAGATTGTTCCGGTGGGATAGCACTCATTATCAGAACGATTTGCTTTTGTCTTTCATCAAGTCTCGCCATCATACAGTGTCCTTTGTATGATAAGATGGCATTTTCGTTGTCACCATCAATCTTGACAACCTGTGCGTTCTTCATCAAGTCCTCAGCAAAAGCTTCGCTGGGGTCAGCCTTGACATAATATGCGATTTTTTTGATAAAATCATCTGAAAATTCCGGAGAAGTATAAGATTCTTCATTTCTTTCAGCAACAATTCTGATAGACTGCTGCAACTCGTCTACAAACGCATCGACATTTTCCGGAGTAAGCGTATGCAGGCGACCAGACATTGTATTGAATGTTTCTGTCAGTTCCTTCACTGCATCTTCGGTCATGCCGTTCTGAGCCAGCATATAGTCCATTTCCTGTTGCATTTTTTCCATTCGCTCCACAACACTTCTCTTATTGAAGATAGAGCGAAGTGCGTTCCATAGTTTTGTGAACGCTTCTTTCAGTTTGTTCTTGTCCTCTTCGGAAGCAGGTCTTGCTTGATTCGCCATAGTTATTTTTCCTTTCTGGGTTTCTTCTTTTTTTGCTTTTTGTTCCATTGGAGTACGTTTCTCTGGGCTTTGGAAGCCTTCTGAGGTTTCCTCACTTCGATATAAGGCTGCACCTTATCCGCAAACCACGGAACAACAGGCAGCTCTTGTAAGCTCATTAGATAATCTTTTAACTGTTCTATTGTTAAAAAATTTCCGTCAATGATGTACAACGGTCTGTCTCGTGTACCACCAACATACATTGTCAGAAAACGCTCCGGTGTAAGGTAAGCAGTGATTCTGGTATCTTTATAGCAGATGCCATAAGCATTTTTATAAACGCTCTTTATCAGCTTTTTGGCTGTGTCATAAGCGATATAGACATCTTTCTTTTTCCATGAGGTATGTGTGTTCAAGTCCTTTAAGCATTTTGCAGCAGTGTTGCTGAAAACGTCCTTTTGAGAGAACTTCATCTGCCGATACTGCTTCACGGCTTGATATACTTTCATATCAAAAACAGATTCTTTACCGCCAACTATATCTCTTTCAAGAGCAATATCTATCAGCATTTCTCGGTCGGAAAAGTTTATATCATTTGAAAAAAAGCGATATTTCTCGCACGGAACAGCAAGTTCCAGTTCTTCCTTTGTGATTTGTTCTTTCTGTATCACTTTTTGAAATCTGTGAAAGAAAACTGGTTGGTGGTATGTCAAATTGATACGTTTGCAGTCATACAGATTGCGTTCCAGTTCAACATATCCCACAGAAATCAAATACCAGCGTGGAGTGCCACGAGTGTCCTGAAAGATGCTCTGGAGCAGTTCGAGCATATCCGGCTGATTCAGCAATTCTGGGTGCTTATCCAGCTCATTTGCCATGCGAACTGCCTGTGAACTGGAAGACAATTCTGTTCTTGTGAAATAAACCAGTCGTTCCGAAGCGTAGAGAGGCTGTATCATGTAGCAATACTTAGCATTTTGCGTATTGATACCTGCACCGTTCAAGAGTTCTGCAAACTCAGAAGTGAATCTCACAAGCTCCTTCGCACGAACTTCAATCGGAATGAAACGTATCATATTTTGGCTTGGTGGGAGAGGAAGCACTGTTCCTTTGCTGTCAATTGCGTATCTCATATATCATCTCTGCCATCTGTGTTTTTGGTGGGTTCTTCCACAGTAGAGCGATAGTTCTGTGGGTGCTTTTTCATATCTTTTTCTCGCTCTGCACGTCTTCCCATGACTTTTTTATAAGTTGCCTCAGCCTTTTCGTTTCTTGCTTCAAAATAACCGGAACGCAGGATTTCACGATAGTTGTAAACCTGCATAGTTTCAGCCATAGCACGTTCTACCTTTGGACTTTTTACAGCAGGCAAAGAAATGTCTGAGCCATTTTCCACACGCTCCAGTCCTCGTTCGATATATTCCATGCAAAGTTCTTTCAGACGATTCTGTAAATCAGGAGAGTAAGAAGCATCATAAGAAGCAACTTTTTGTTCCATAAACTCTTTATTCTTTTTGTTGTTCAAGAATGTTTCATCGCATTTTCCGATAATCATATCTTCAATGCTGATTTTGTCTTCCCAGTTTCCGTCCAGCCACATCTGCCGTAATGAGAAACCTTTCTGATTTTCCTCATTAGCAAAGGATTGCGGAAGAAAATCGTATTTTGCTGCTTCCTCAAACGACACTGAGATTGTACCGCCGTCTTTGCCTTCCATCGGAACATCACCGCAAACCACTTTGAAGTATTCATCTGCATCAAGTGTAACTTTGAACTGTGCGTTTGGAATCAATCCGATGTTTTCAATCTCACTATTTTCTAAATACCACGAATCAATAAACTTCCGTTCGCTGGCAGGCTTCCAGTATTCTTCAACTTCTGCAAGATTGGAATAACGGTACTTGTCCAATCCAAAATCCTCAACCAATCGTTCACACGCCTGCGGAAATGGCAAATCGCAGTTTTGCATTACAACTGTGATAGGCGTGAAAGTGGTAGCACACGACCAGCATCTGCAAGTGTTTCTGTCATGGTTTACAGTGGCAGAAGGGTTCTTGTCAGGGTGCTGAGGATTCGGGCAATGGAATTTTTTGTTGCGTTGCATTGTACTGCCAGCATAGCGAGACATAACTTCTTCGATAGGAATATCCTTGTTTATCTCTCTCGAATTGTACTTCAAGGACGGCATATCACTGGGGAGATTCTTCTTTGGGCTGTTGTTCCAATTGTTCTTTGCCATATGTTGCACACTCCTTAGCTTGCCGAACGGTCAGCGACTTCAAGATTTCGTTCGTTTTTCTCGTATTCATGCTGTGCTGTTGTCAGAGCTTTGTTTGCAGAAGTCATGTAAGCTGCTGCCGAACGAGGAAAATTTTCAGACATTTCCGAAATTTCTTCCTTCAAGCTTTCAATTTTCTCCACAGGATTCTGCTCTCTGGAAACGGAACGCTCTCCGGTGAGAGATTGCAGGATTTCATTCTGTTTCTCCAATGCCGACACCAAACGCTGATTGGTTTCCATTAACTGCTGATTTGTCCGCATCAGTTCTGACTGCATCTGAATCATGCTTTGTGTCTGCTTGCTCAACGCCTCAGACAGAGACGCTACAACGCCGTTTAAGGCTTCGTTTGTCTTGGCAAGGTTTTCTGCTTGCATGGTTTGCTGTGGAGCAGGAGATGGTTTCTGGTGGCTTTCTGACGGCTCACGAGTAATTGTTCTGCGATTTCCTTCTTGCTGTTCCCCACGGCGGTATCTGCGAACCTTTCCAGTTTCCTGTTGTGCTTTTTCACTGGCAGCATTTTCAAATTCTTTCCGAATTGCTGCTTCTGCATCGGCAACCTCTTGCGGAGTAACGGAAGCAGGCTGTTCCTTTGGTGCTTTCTGAACAGGAGAAGATTTCTGTGCCGGAGATTCTTTCACATTTTCCGTAGCAGGTTCTTTCTGCTGAGGAATATCGGATTCTTTCGGTGTCTGCTCTTTATCCTGTGGGTGGAAGAGTTCAATTTGCTGTTGTTCAGCTTCATCAAGGAGCTGTCCCATCAGTAAGCATTTTGAAATAGCAGATTTCGGAGCATCAGCACCACGGCTCTCAGCCACATCATTCAAGCCAAAAGCCTGCATTTTGTTCATGTCAAACAGAGCAACATCGCCATGATATGCCTCATCGTGGCTTGCAAGATAGGCATATTCTTTGATTGCTTGTGTAGCATCAATGGACGGCTCATTGATTACAGAGAAGTTGCCAAGATGCTGGAGACTTCTCTGAGCAAAGTCTTTGCTGAACGTAACAATGGTATAGTCTTCTGGTGGAAACATCTGGAACACTTTATGAATCCGTTCCTGTGCTTCTGACTGGCTGAGGACATCTTTGCCAGCTTTGTAATCGTCTATATTGATACCGGATTCTGCGAAAGTATCGTATTTTCCGGTACGAATATTTTCTTCGGCGTTTGCCATGCTTCTTGCAGGAGCTTGAATCAGCATGGTTGTAGCAGCTTTATGTGACATATCAATTTTGCCTTCTTCGCCACGCTTATAAACCGCTGTTGCAAACTGAATCGGGAATCCAGTGTCAGTTCTGTTCCCCTTTCTCTCGAATCCGGTAGTAGCAGTATGAATCATCATAATGCCCTTGTTTTCGCCGTGTTCAATTGCATCAATCAATTTGTGGAACTGACTGTCGCCTGCAAGAATTTTTTCCGGATTGATAACGTGCTTGTTAATAAGTGTCTGGAACTTCTCATCAACATTGCTTTCACGGTACTTTTCCTTACCACGTTCAGACCACTGACGTGTCTTGGCAGCATCGCTTTCACGCATACTGGTGAGGTATTCGTTTTCCAGAATCTTTTCTTCTCTGCCATACTCTGTAATAAAGTTACTGATTACCTGAATCCGCTGGTCTCCACCGATGATTTTTGCAGATTTTCTGTCAAAATCTTTCTTCGTCACATCGTATGAAGATTCTGAAATATCTGGGTGAGCTTCCATGAAAGCATCTTTTGTCATACCACTCAAATCTTTCAGTGTTGCTTTATCCGCAGTTGCAAGAAAGGAACTCTTAGGAGAACTCATGCGATAATTCCGCAAAGCTTCCAATGTTGCCTGTCCCTGTACATCGTGCTTTCGGAAATACGCTCTGGTCAGATTCACTTGGTCAAGTGTCTTGCCCTGTTCCCTGATTTCACGAAGCGTATCAGCCGACTGGATTTTGTCCATGAAATGAAATGCGTGAGTTTGATTGTTGATGATAAGGGTAGCATTGGATTCCTGAACCGCAGAAATTGCGGTCTGAAACTCTTTCTGAAATTCCGCAACAGGCAGCACATTTTCACCACGGAGATACGCCTCTTTGTCGATGCCGCCGTTTGCAAAAACATCGTAAGAACTTTCGTTCTTCAAGGCTTCTTGGATTGCCTCTTGCGGAGCTTGCACCAGCTTATCAAAAGTGAAGCCACTCTGATAGCTTTTGGTTTCGTCATCAAACTCAAACTGCTTCATAACAACACGAGTAGGAAAGTGTCCTTCAAACTCGTTCTCTTTGTCAATCCCTGTGGTAGACACCACAAGGACAGCGTATGGTTCGTGTTCTTTCAATGTGCTTTCCAGCTGTTTCAAATCGCCGGAAGCGTAGAATTTACCTTTCATGCAGTTTCTCCTTTCAAGCCAATAGATTCACGGTCGAATTGATATGCTCTTGCAATATCAATGAACTCCTGCGGAATCTCAAACATTTTCAAGCCGCCAGTCATCGGATTTTGAAACAAATGTGCATTTTGTCCGTTATGATAAGTTTTTTGCACAAGGATTCCGAGCTTTTTGCCATTTTCTGAAACAAGCTCCCCGAACTTCTGATAATAGAAATCTTCGCCTGCATCAGAAGCATGAAATATCACTGTGAGAGTGCCTTTGGTGTTTTTGTATTGCAGGGAATTTTCTTCAATGTTGTAGTAAACTGTCATGCTATCGCCAACACGTTTCTGTTCGTGCTGGAAGATGCGAAATAGGTCAACTGTGTTTTTCATGGTATCACTCCTTTTTAGATTACTCTGCAAAATATCCGTTATTTTGAGGTTAAGAAAAAGGACGCTCTCAGAAAATGATTCTCAGAACGCCCTTTGTATATTTATTAAGCCTGCTGATGTTTTGCTCTTTCCATTCACAAATGTTGCGTGACAAGAAAAGAACAGCAGGTAACAGCTAATAAATAATATAATCGGACTTTCCTTCCCTTGTGAAGGTGCTACCGCATTTGTATCATTATCTGCCGTCACGGATTGGACAGCATAGAAGTGCTACTATATACTTCCTTTATATTATAGCACAAACAATCCGTTACTGTCAATACATATCCGTTATTTTTGGTTAGGTGTACAAAAATCAAATCTCTGGTTCATCAATCTCTGACAATTCTCTTGATTCTTTTATTGCTTCGTCAAGATTCTGGTCAAGCGTTACACCGTTTTCTTTCTGAATGTACTTGTCTGCCTCGTCCAGAACAATACGCTGCTCTGTGTCAGAAAGTGGAACAGTAAGTTCCACATCATCGCTGGTATACAGTGTAAAGGAAACTTCTTTATCCTGATTGATGTCAATATATCCGTTGACTGCTGTTTTAACAGCACCGTCTTCATCATACATCAGTGTTTCAAAATTCTCTGCCTGATATGATGGATTGCCAAGCTCAAAAGCTCCAGCTCTGTCCAGAGCCTGTTCCATAAAATCGTCCGTCATGTACAATGCCAGATTGATGGTTGCCTTTGTTTCTCCATCGGCAGTCTCGGTGTCCATAATAACTTCGCTGTCAAACTGTACAATCTCGCTTTTTTCAAATTCCAGCGGTTTTGTGTACATTTCCATCTGCTGTGCAACTTCTACTGCCTGTTCCACGATTCTGTCAGGAAGAAGAAAGATGCCTTCACTGGTTGCCCGTTGCGAAACGTCAATCGCTTTGTCCAGTTCCGCAGTAAGTCTGGGCAGAATTTCGGGAGAAGTAAGTCCCTCTTCGATACGCTGAATATTCTTTTCCAGAGAAAATTCTTTTTCCGGCTCTTGATACTCCTGATATGCTGTCACGAATTTACCGACCGTTTCGGCAAGAGCGTGAACTTCTTCCTGCGAGTAATTATGATTCGGCTCGGCAGTTTCAAAAAAATGCTGGACAGAAACATCAAGGCTCTGTTCCACGTTTTCTTTGACAGCATCTTTGATTTCTGCAATTGTATTATCATCAAGAGACAAGGGTACTTCAATTTCCTCGTAACCGTCCCTCATGATTGCAGAAGCCTGCACGGATTCATCACGATTTATTTCTGCTGCCAAAATAGGAGAGGCTGCATCATTGAAATAAACCAGCTCGTGAATGTCTTTTCCTTTCAGCAAGGGCGAGTTGGCATCATTCAGCATCTCTTCCATACGAGAACGATTCACTTCCATCGTGGCAAAGAGATTGCCGTCCTCATTTACCAACATATTTCTGACTTGAACAGTAGCCATTGCTTCTTCCATCAATTCATCAATTGTCATTTCATTGTATCTGGCAATGCGGTCAAGTTCGTCCCTTAACGCCTGTTTTTCGTTGTCCTCCAACGGTACAGCATAGCTTTCGTAGCCATAAGTGTCACTCTGCATATTCAATGTTGCAGACACTTCACCGTTCGGCGAAAAATTGACGTACATATCAAGAAATGTGTCGCCGTCTTCCAGAAGCTCTTCAAAGGTAGCCTCAGCGTCTTTCAGTAAGTTTGTACGTTCGGCAAATTCCTTGTACTGTGCATCAAAAAGAAAGGCAACAGCATTTATCTTTCCGTCATCAATCATGATTCCGGCATTTTCGTCCAACATGATTTTGCTTTCGTTTTCCATAAAGTATTTCCTTTCTATGCTTTTTCAATAGCATCTTGTTCTGTAGCGTGTGTGTTGATTGCATCAGCAACAACATCAATTGCTTTCTCGAAATTTTCAATTTGCTTTTCTAAATTGTTGGCAATTGCTATCAATGTCGCTTCTTCTGGTTGCAAAAGCGGAACAGCAGTTTGAAAGCCAGATTTCGGGTCAGCAAAGTGAAGGTCAGCTGCGGTTTGCTCTTCGTTAGTATCTACATACAGAATACACTCACTCTCATCAAGTTCTTCACGTTTCGGCATTGGAAGCGTAGCTTCTTTTTTTGATACTACAACATTTACAGTTGACATACGGTCAAGAATCTGGTCAAGCAATTCTGCGGTCGGCATCAGAAGATAGCTGCCTTTTTCCGTTTCGCTAAACCGTTCCATTTCTACGCTTGAAAAGTCAATCGGTTCTTCGTCTTTTAATGATTCTTCTGGGAAGGTCAATACCGTTCCTTTATCAGAATTTACAGGAATATCAGGAAAAAGTTTTTTTCCTGCATCTGTAAGTTCCAAAGAAGAATCTCGAAGCAAATCTTCGGCTGCATCACGATTCAGCTCTTTGTAAATTTCCAAGTTCCATTCTGTATCAGTAGCAGAGTGATAATACTTGTCATTCAGCTGGAACAACTGGTCAATGTAATTCTTGTTTGTTTCTTCATCTCTGAACTCATGTGAAGCAACAAGCGTTGCATAGTCCAAAGGGATTCGATTCCATTCTGCATCGGTCAATTCATATTCTTTTGGATTCCGCATCAGAGCTTTATCCTGCATTGCCAGAATCTCTTGTGCCTCTTCCGGAGAATAGATTTGCGAAGCAGTGGAATTTGAAGCGTCAACGCTTGTTTTCGTCCACATACTCGTCTTTTCGTCCTTTCTTATTGCTTAATCAAAGTCAGGTTCGATTTCATCATATTCCGGATTATCGTATGATTCATAAGCTTTTTCAAAAATTTTGTCCACGTCATCTGACCTGTCAGCAGTGATTTCTGCGTTTGCATCAGGATAACCAAGGTCTGCCATTGCCTCATCAATGATACCTTCTAAATCACGTTCTTCGTGAATCAGGTCATCAGCATCAGGCGGCTGATAATAGTCCCCATCAAACTCAGCGAACTTCATCGTGCCTTCATCTTCAAATTGAATGTTGACGTTGAATGTAGCAACCTCGTCCACTTTATCGTAGTAATCCAAGTCTACAGTTACAGTCGCTTCAACGTCCTCATTCTCTTTGATTTTGCTTTGAAGCTTATCCTTCAAATCAGCTTCAATGTCCATTGCTTTATCTACAGAAGCGGTTTCTACGCTTGCCTGCAAATCTGCGTCATAGTTGATTGTAACGCCCATAGAGCCATGTCTGTTGCCCATAAAATATCACTCCTTGTCAAAATCAAATTCCAACTGTACAAATTCTTTCTCGTTATCTTCCTTCGGCAGTTCTGGTTCAGCTTTGTCCAGAATTGCAATTTTTTCAGATAACGCATGGCATTCTTCTTTGTAAAGCGGAATTTCTACATCAATATCCGGATTTATCAGCTGTAACCGCATGGAAATGCCATCGTCAATATCCGGATTCATCTCGCCATAAACCATATATGGTTCATCTGCTTCAATTACTGACTTTTCCGGCACACCATTTTCAACAAAGAAGTTTTGAAGGTCTTCGGAAACGTCTGCTGCCCGATTCAAGGCTTCCACAACTGTCTCAATGGACAGCTCAAATTCATAGAAGCCATCATCAGCTCTTGTGATGTCAGCAATATCACAATCAATTGCAACAGATTCTGAATGTTCTGGAGCAGGCTGTTCAGCATTTTTCTGCGTTTCTTGCTCTGTGTGAGCTGTCTTTTCCGCATCAGGTTCAGAAAGCCGTTCAATGTCGGCTGTGATTGATGCGATAGCCTGTTCAATTGCTGTGATTGCCTGCGGATTCAGTACATCTCTGCTGACTTCCAGCGTTTTCATCATGCTGTCAAGAGCAGTCTTTTGTGCTTCTAAAGCAGAAAGTCTTGCTTCATCAGCAATCCGGTTTGTTTCAGATTCTTGTTCTGAAACAGCAGGAGAGGGTGGTTCAGTTTTTTCAGCCTCTTTTTCCGGAATCATTTGCTGTGCATATTGATTGATGTCTTCCTGTGTCAGCCATTCTGGTTTTTCAGGGAGCATATCATAAAGCTCCTGCATTTTTTCAATCTGAGCTTCCGGATTACCAGCCCACAGATGATTGTTTTCTGCGGTTTCGCCTGTACCAAGGAAGTATTCACAGTCCGAACGCAAACGGTCAAGAAGCATATACTCATACGAATGGTCGTTTGTTGCTGACTGAGCATCTGCCTGTTCTGTGTTCTGAACATTTTCTTTCGGTTCAGTTGCTTCCGGAGCAGGCTCTGCTTGTTCCTGTGCCGTTTCCTGTTTCTGTGCCATCTGCTCTGCAAGCTGTTGCTCTTTTGTCTGAATCACATCGAAGCCCTGTGCGGCGAGTTTTTTTGTCCACGGTTCGTCCGGCGTAGAAAAACAAGAACTGATACCATTCATTTTTGTGCATTCTTCATCAGAATATGTTTTGAAACTGATAGAAGATTCACTAACAGAATCCACTTTTGCATATGTTGGTGGCAATTCGGTAGGTTTCATGGTTCGGGAATCTATGGCGGTATCTCCATAAAGGCGAACGATGTCCCCTTCTTTCAAATTTTCCGCATCGACTATCATCTTTGCTTTCTGCATTGCATTTTCAACAAGCTGTTGCAAGGTCTGTTTGGCTTCTGTGCTTGTCTTTTGGCTTTCAGAGGCAGGAGATATAGCAGGAGATTCTGGAGCAGGAGAGGACTGAATCTGTTCTTCCTGAGCATTTTTTTGTGCAGTATTCGTTCGCTCTTTTGGTAGCTCTCTGTCGCTGTCATGAAGAATCTCCAGTTCTTTCAGCCGTTCAAAAAGCTTATCAAAAGCATCGTTAATGCGTTCTTTTTCTTTACCCTGTGGAGAAATGGAAACTGTGGTTTCTGTCCCATCTTTTTTAGTGATGGGGTAATTGCCTTCCGAATGACCTACCAGATAATCAGATTCGCCCAATTTGTCATGTACATAAGATGCAAAAGCACGAGCAAACATTTCTGCTTCGCTCGACCAGTACAGCCCTTTTTTATTGCTGCCTTTCTGGTTTCCTGTTGTGCTGTAAGCACCGTCCAGTGCCTTAGCATCACGATAAAACTGTGTTCTGCCAGTATCACTATTGTCATACTTCATTGTGTTCAGCAGATTTACCATTGGATTATCTACGCCGTAAATGTGGTCTATCGAAGCACCTTCTGATGCGTACATCTCATGAGAACCAATTTGCTTGGCAATATAATTGTCGAGAGCGTGTCCCCATTCATGTCCCAGAGAGCCAGCACCTCTCATTTTTGTGAGGTTAATAACATTTTCTGCTGGTTCGTAGTGAGCAACTGCTCCACTGTGACCTCTTGCACCATATGCAATTGCCAGCTGTCCACCGAGGGTAACGTCTTCATCGTGAATATGCAGAGCTTTGGCAAGGTCTTTGAAAGCATCAAACGACATATTCAGATTTTCCTGTCTGTCATTCTGGTTTGTCCAGTTGCCAAACTGTACGCCACGGAACGGAAAAGTAGCAGTAGAGCTATCTTTCATAAAATCGTCTTCAACTACGGGCTTACCCTGTCTGTAATCTTCTGTGGTCGGTCGGATATGCTGTAATTGCGGTGGTTTCAACGCTTTCTTACCAGCTTTTTTTGCTGTCTCTGTCTGTGGCTTTTCCTGCTCTATCGCAACAAGCTTTTCTTCTAAGGCTTCTCTTGACGTAATGTTCATTGCAATCAAGTCTACTTTGCCTTTAGCAATTGCAAAGTATGTGTCCTGCTTCCAGTTGTCAGGGTTTGCCTCGGTTTCGTTATTAGCAAGAAATATTCGCTTACCGTACCCGAATGACACGTTCATGTAATCTTTGTGATAAGCTTTAGAAAGCTGCTCGTCACGTTTGACGTTTTTCCCATCATATTTGTAAATCTCATAATTGCTCAGCAATTTTTCCTTGTCGGAAAAGCAGAATTTATTTTTTTCAAGTTTGCTCTGAAATCTTTGATAAGTGTATTCTCCCCATCTACCGTCAAAATCCAGAACTTTCTTTGCATCTTTTAAGATTTTATCGCTCTTAGGGAGTTTGGCAGCAGACACTTCATTAAAGAACTTTTTGAAATCCTCTGGCTTTTCCAACTGCATCGCTTTTTGATACACATAGGAAACAGTCGTCAGATAATCTTCCTGAGCCTGCCTTTTCGCTTCTGGAAGCTGTTCTGGCGTATAAAGACTTTTTAAGGGATAAAGCGGCTGTGTAGGTAATTTGTCACGAAGTGTCTTAATGAAATACAAAACTTCTCTGTCTTTGCCGTCTGCATACTCTTTCTTGTAGTCAACTTTCGGGAATGCAGTATTCTTCGTTACATTTTGTTCTCTTTCAGCATCTGTCCAATCGCCGATGTCTGTAGCACGAAGCTCACGATTTAATTGAGCAAGATGTTTTCTTGCACCGAATATTTCTTCGCCGAAATCTTCGATTTTCTTCTTTGCCATGTGGTACTCCTTCCTTAATCTTTACAAACGAAAGTGTATGTGCCGTCACTTGTTTCAAAGCTATATTTAGTCTCATCATTTTCTGCTACAGGAGAAATGGTGAAGCCAATTACATCGAAGCTATAAACAATGTTGCAATCTCTTGCTCTGAAAGAGAAGTGTAGAAAACCGTCATTGTTATCCACGTCAAGCAACAGTCGTCCGTAAATCGGAATATCAGCTGTTTCAATGACTTCCTGAATTGCATCATCAGGGCAATCTGTAAGAATTGCATTTTCAATTTTTTTTACATTGAACTTTTCCATATAAACAATGCCTTTCTATTTACTCTGCGAAATATCCGTTATTTATGGCGAAATAAAATAGCAGGAGAGTGCCTGCACTTATCTATCCATGTCATAATCGGAGTTGTCTTGTTCTTGCTGTTCCTGTTCTTCTTCGGAGAGAACACCCTGAGCCTCTTCAATTGTTCCGAGGTCATCAACTTCTTCCAATTCGATATTACCGCCAACTTCGGATAAATCATTGGTGGTGTATCTGGGTGGTTCGTTGTGAACAACTTCATTTCCATTTTCAATTTTACTGGAAACCTCGTGATAATTCTCAGCAGTGATTTCTTCGGAAGTATTCATAACATAGCCATCACTGCTTTCCACAATAACAACTTCATCATCACCGTTATGCTCTTTGTCTTCTGAATGCTCTGCTTCATGCTCATATCGTTCTTCGGAAAGCATATTTGCTTTGTCAAACTCAATATTCAGCTGAATCTCGTCCATCGTATCTTTCAGAACACTGTCTTCTCGAATATCGTATTCAGAAAAAAGCTGGTTGGTGTAGTCGATTACAGCGACCATTTCACCAACAGTAAGTACATCAGCTTCTTTATCCGGAAGTTTCTCATCAATCATCTGCGAGATTTCTGGATTGTTCAGCGGAGCGTTTGCAATGGAATTGAATTGTCCCACAGGGATTTCCAGCTCTTTGTACACTGGGGTCTCTCGTGTGGATTCCATTGCTTCTGATAGTCTGTCATCAAATCCGGCAGTCAGCGTTGTTACAGCTTCACTGTACTCGTCAGCATCTTTGTACAGAGACTGTACCTGCGTATTGCCTTCTCGTGCATCTCCAGTGACAATATTCACAGTGGACGCTCTGGTAAAGTCCAGAGCATTCCGTGCGTGATTCAAAAAGTCACAATTTTGTTCGTAGTCGTCCAAAAGTTGTGACTGTTTCTCTGTAAGTTCTTCTTTTGGAACATCAGAGGGAAGAAGAGCAACTTCTTCTTTTAGCTTGTCATAATCGTCAAGCATTTCCTGAATGGTACGTTCATCATTCAGTGTGAACATATCTTCGTTCATCGTTCTACCTCACTTTGAATTACTTTTTCGTTTGAAGTAAGGGCTTTTATTCCTGCCTCATACTCTCTTACGAAATATTTTCCAATTTCTTCGCTGCCAAGTGTAGCGTATTTTTGGTGAAATATCTTGTCATTTAACAGCTTTGACGCAAATTCTTTTGTGTTTACTGCGGATAAATTGACATCGACAACAGTGCCAACAAAATTATCCAACATATATATGCCGCTGATAGGAACATCTTTTCTTACAAAATCAAATTTCGCATATTTCAATTCAAATTCTTCCTTGTTTTTCAAAGGATTTGTAAGAGTGAAGAACAGATGCAAATTATATCGCTGAACAGGATTGCTCCCATTCATATACAGCATATCATTTTTTAATGCAGGAACACCTACGCCTAACGCTTGTCTATTCTGGCTTAAAAAAGGAAACATCGTATAGTCTGTGATTCTCTTATCCGGCTGTAAATCAACAAACATTCCGCATTCACCTGTTGCTGTATTATAAAAAGGCATCACGTCAGAGACTTTACTCCAATGGAAATCGCTTTTGATTGCATCATCAACCATACGCTCTATTCCAGAGAGCAGGCGGTCAACGCCTTTCAGCTTTGGGACACGATAATATTTCTTGTTGAAGCTTTCATATTTCATGCCTTGCTCCAAGTCGTCAATCATATCCAGCAAGCGATTACCTTCATCAATCATATTGCCAGCATCATAAAATGGCAAATCGCCAATTTTTTTGAGTTCATCATAAACGAATCCTCTCGCAAAGGTGTAATTCGCAACATAGCATGAGTGAGAGCAGAAGAGGGCAGGCTGTCCCTGATAAGTATGATGCTTCATCGGGTGAACACCACCTTCCATCGCATCATCTGACATCATGTTTTCTACTATCGGTATCAGTCGTTCAGAAATAGCATCTTCTACAATGCGATAAGTAGCCTTTTCATTTTCGCAAGCAGTTAAATAGCGTCTTAGCTGCTGGTCAACATTATCTACAGAAACTTTAATAGTATGGTTCTTAAAAAAAGAAGTGTCACTCATATGTATTCCCCTTTCACACGATTTTGTTCTTTGAGTGTACCATGTTTGAAACGCAGTGGCAACTTGCAAAGGGAATCTGTTGAGCTTGCTTAATCCAATCCAAAATCGTCTTCCTTGTCATCTTTGATTACATCGTCTTTCTCAGGCTCGAAGTTGTTCAGCTTCTCGTATGTTTCCTTCATGTTTTCCTGTACTAAAGTCGGAGCTTTATCTGTAATTCCTTTGTATGAATCCTGCCACTGAGTACCTACAAAGCCATAGGTATCATCAACAGAATATCCAATGTTATCCTTTGAACTTACAACATCACTTCTTCCAGAGGATTCCATTTGAACAATTTGAACCATTGCAGTCGGAATCACCATATCTTCTTCCAATTGAATTTCAAAGTCCGAACCTGCACCGTTCATACGGTCATACAGACCGATTACAGTATCAGTTCCAAGAACAATATTATCCTTGCCCTCTGCAACCTTGTCTAGCATCTCCACAAGGTTGTTACCATTGATGCTTATGAGAGCAGTGAGCTGTTCATTATAGTCAGAATATGTGCCGTCCAGTTCATTGACAACGCTTTCAATAAATTCTGATGTATCGTAGTTGCTTTCAGCGATTCTTGCCTGTACTGTGTGCATCATTTCTTCAACGGTATACCCCTGCTGATGTACAAGGTAGGAAAGGGCATTGTCAGAATACGTTTCAAGCTGGTCGGCAGCAGTGACTGTCTTATCATGAAAATCATTATAGTCCTTCAATGTCAGCTTGCCGTCTTCGCCTATGATGCCGTGTGCCATTCTGGAAATAGAAGTATTGTCGTAATTGAGTTCCTGTTCCGTTGCCAGAAGGAGATTTACCTTATAATCGTGGTCAAGGAACTCTGACATATCTACAGTTGCTCCTTCATAGCCGAACTGTTCCAGTAACTCATAAGGCATGCAATAACTTCTTCTTTGGAAACCGTCTGTTCCTGCTCCGGAGCTTCCATTTCAGCAACGATGCCATGCAATGCTTCGGCTAAATCTTCTACGCTCATTGTGTCAACGTCCAGTTCTGCAAATGCTGCGATTTTTTCCAGTTCCTCTTTGTCTAAGGAAATGGTAACTTCCGCAGATTCACGAGTGTGTTCTTTTCTTTCTGCATTATTGTCCCAAGCCATAGTTTAATTCCTTTCTCAGCAAATAAAAAACAGGTACAGTGAGCTACACCATACCTGTAAAATCGTTCGTTTCTATTCCCTTTTTCATTTCCTGCTATATCACAAGCAGGTTGTAAAAGCATAAAAACGGATTTTCCTTGAAAAATGATAAGGTGCTACCGCATAATTATGTTGCTACCTGCAACAAAGGGATTCTCTGCTTTTTATTATATCATTTATATCAATATAGGTCAATGTTTATTCTGTTAAATATCCGTTATTATGTTAAAGGAAAAAGATTTAGCTGGAGTACGAATCCGACTACCAGCACCAGCACTACGTTCAACCAAGTAAAAATCACGCTTTCTCGACTGCCGGACGGTATTTTCATCAGGTGCAAATGCTTCACACCGAATAAGAATGGCACACCTGCCGGATTGAACATATCCAAAAATAAATGCGATAAGCAACCGATAAAAAAGCCGATGAGCGGAGTGAAGTGTTGGCAACAGAGAAACAGTCCTACAAGATAGACAAGAGGGTCATGCAAAATACCTCTGTGATTTGCTCCTGCTTTACCAGATGTCGTTCCCAACACACCAAACAGCTTGCTTAATGGAGAAGATAGCTTTCCGACATAGCTGGTAGGATTGTCAAGGTCAGGAAAAATACCGCCTATCAAGCCACCAAAGATAAACAATGTGATGTTTTCAGGAGAAACGGCAAGGGTGGGAATGATTGCAGATAGCTTATCCATATTCATGGACAGGGCAGTGGCTACGGAAGCACCATAAACGAAGTGGCAGTTACCGTTCATAGCTTATCACCGCCGTTATTCAGTCCAAAATTCTTGAAACTTTGGGTATATGAAGTCTTCCAGTAAGCATAAGTCAACATGAGCCATTGTGTCCAGCCTTTCTGTGTCAATTTGACACGTCAATATTTATATGGTCGATGATTGGGCTTTTCTTTAGATGTTCAGACAGCGTATTGGCAGCAGACAAAAAGTCAACCTTCATTTCGCAAGGGCGAAGCAGAACGTGATAATGTTCCGGTTTGGCTTCTTCTGATTTTCCAATAAGTTGATTGAAATGCGATACCATGAAGAACAGATACAGGTCTGTTCCCCACAGTGCATTTTCAAGAAACTGCCGAATCTCTTGAAAAGCTCCAGCAGTGTCGTACTCTGTATTTGGCTTCACAAATCGAAAGTCATACGACAGGTACATGGAAATGTAGCTTTTGGTTTGCAACTCACGCAAAATTGTAAGCATGGCATTTGCTCTGTCGCCGTAATAATCTCCGAGAGTGAGCGTTGCTCCGTTTGCAAAGAAAGGAGAGCAGAAGCTGTCATCTTCCAGAGATTCTTCTGGTCGTTTGAAAGTGCGGAAATAATTGTGAAATTCTCGGATTGGCTTTCTTGTTGGAAATAGCTTTATTTCCACTTGAAGACGAATATATTCCAAACGGTTGAGATGCGTAATCACAATCATTCTCCTTTCAAATAAATTTGATTTTTGATGCGTCATACCGCTGGAGGCTTTCGCTCAGTTTGGCATGAATGCTTTCCTGCTCCGGTGTGTTTTCTAGCATCATGTCAGAACAAAGAAAACGCTTATGCTGATTTTCTGCACTGATACACTGCCATGCAATATTGTCCAGCTCTTTTAATCCTTTGGCTGTTCTGTGCAAATCGTATTCTTCCTTTGTGATAGAGTAATAGCGAGTATACCGCCAAAGAGCAAGCACATTGACTGCCAGCACATAAGTGTCCAAAGTGTAACTGTAGCCGATGTCATACACACCGCAAATTCTATGCTTGATTCTTCGTAACATGGTCTATCAATTCCTTTGCTTCGTCTCCGGACATTGTTTTTACTTCCAAAAGATGCTGTGCCAGAACTTCTACAGCATTGTAATTTTCAGAAAGAAGATGCAGTGCTTTTTCATAGAACTTGTTTGAAAGCTCCGAAACACGCTTCCGCACATCGTCACCGTATGACGTTGACTGAAATGCTTCCATGTCAACTAGACCATACTCACTGTCAAAACCGAACTTTGCAACATAAGCAATCAGCGTCTTGGTTGCCTGAGCAATATCGTTGCAAGCTCCTTGCGTGATGTTATCAGAACCAAAGTGAATTTGTTCAGAAGCTCTGCCTGCATAGGCAATCATCACATGACTTTCGTATTCGTGTTTTGTTTCAAAGAAACGGTCACTGTCAGATTGAAAGACTGCACCGCCAACGCCACTTGTCATACCCATGATGGAAATTCTGGACACTTCTTTACCGCAGAGAAGTGTCATGACAGCGTGTCCTGCCTCATGGTAGGCAACAATGGCAAGGTCATCTTCATGCTGCTTGTCGTCAGAACGATTCCCTTTGAAGACTTTTTTGTCGATTGCTTCTTCCAAAAAGTCAGGCGTGATAGTTTTGCTGTCCTCACGGAATGCAATCATTTTTGCTTCACGGCATACAGCAGCAATATCAGCCCCAGAAAAGCCGACTGTCTGTTTTGCCAGCGTATCAATCGAAGATTCTTCTATAGGATTTCCTTTCAGGTACAGCTGGAAAAGTTCTTTTCGAGTTTCCCATTTCTTCGGAATATCAATTTTGATTTGACGGTCAAAACGTCCGGAACGGAGCAGGGCAGGGTCAAGCGTGTCTGCTCGGTTGGTTGCTGCAATTACCAGAATATCGCCTCTGGCATCAAAGCCGTCCAGTTCTGTCAGCATAGCATTGATAGTCTGGTCATTCTCACGATTGCTTCTCTGAGAACCACGTTCTGCACCAACAGCATCAATCTCATCGAAGAACAGAACGCAAGGTGCAAGCTTTCTTGCCATCTTGAACAGGTCACGGACACGTTTTGCACCAAGACCAACATACATTTCGATAAATTCACTGGAGTTTGCAGAAATAAAATTGACACCTGCCTCATGAGCAATTGCTTTTGCAAGCATCGTTTTACCTGTGCCAGCACCGCCTTCAAACAAAACACCGTGAGACAAGTCTTTGGCAGCAGCACCGTTTTTCAGTTGCTTTACCAGCAGTTTGAGGTCGTCTTTGATTTCATCATGTCCAATTACATCGTCAAAAGACACATCAATATCTTTGGCGTTGATGATATGAGCAAAGTCTTTGCTGGAAGAAGGAGAGTTCTTAGAAATTATCCAGAACATCAAAATGGCAAGGAGAAAAAACAGAGTAATATCACCGTAGCGGTCTAAATATTCTGATGCTTTGCTATTTGATTTTCTTACCAAAACGCCTTGTTTCAGCAAATCGACCTTAAAGTCATCATTATCCGGATAGATTACCTCTCGAAGATAATCGTTATCATTGTATTTGTACTTCTCTCGTTCTTCGACAGTCATTTTTCTGGTTTTATCAGAAAAAAGGGCAACTGTCATATACTCATCGTTCTCATTGTAGAACACGGTATCAACATCGCCCTTTTTTACTAAATCCATGTATTCTGTGTAAGTGATTTTCTCAATATCATTGCTGTTGCTCTGACTGTGGACAAACCACACTGAACCACTTACAAGGACTGTGCCAATCACAAGAGCAAGCAGAGCTTTTCTTTTCTTAGTTGGCTTTTTCATATATCAATCCTTTTTTGAGTGAGTTTTCTTAAAAAATATCGCTTGTACTTACCGTTTCAGCAGCGTCATCACCAGCGGTGTCTTCGGAATCGCTTGCAGACTTTTCGGAAGATTCCATTGATTCCTGAATTGCATACAAGTCGTTGTTTGCAACTGCGTTGAGCAGGTCGTCTACAGAAATGCCCTTGTCATTCATCATAGTGCTGATAGCTTCCAGCTTCTCAGCCTTTTCCTGCTTGCGGAGTTCAGCAATAACCGCTTTCTGCTCTTTGATGTCCTCATTCATGCTGTCCAGCTTCGCCTGAACATTGGCATTGTATTCATTACGCTTGGCAACCAAAGTGTCAAGCTTTTTCTGCTCCTTTGCAATTTTTGCAATTGTCTTTTCAGCAACATTCATTTTATATTCCTGCTTTCTTGTTATTTTGTTTTTTATATACTTACATATTGTTACTTACACCTTGCACTTACGCACGAGTTGCAATTGGCACAGTATTACGGCAAGTATCGCAGCCACGCACCTTACACCTTGCACTTACGCATGAGTTGCAATCAAATGGCTGCTGCAAAAATCGTGCTTTCAGATACTTACACCTTGCACTTACGCATGAGTTGCAATAGCAAAGATGCACATATTTACAAGATGCCTGCACGGATTTTATGTGCAGGATTTCAAACTGCATCTTGCAGTTTACCTTGCCGAGAGTGAATGCTACTCTCCAGAGAGAGGATTACGCACACTATCTCGGCTCAAAGACGTTAAGTCGCCTTAGTTTGAACTGCGAACGTCCCAGCATTTTTCTGGAACTTCCGGTTCGCACTTACTTTCTTTTCTTGTAAATGATTGCACCAACAGTGCCGATAATGGCTAAAACGCCAGTTGTAATTATAATTGCCTTTTTCATGTTTTTACCTTCCTTTTTGTGTGCTGTTGTTTCTTTGGCTTCTGAGTTTTTTAGTTCGGAGATAGTTTCCATTATGTCAGACAGGTATTCCGGTTCGTGAATTACCGCATTATCTGTATCAGGAACATTCCATACAACTGGAATCGGAACATTGTAGAACCATTCGCCTTCATCATTCTGGAAAACCGGAATGCAGTCAGCTTCCTGCATAATAGCGTCCTTAATCAGAGCTAAATCATCAAAACTCTTATCACTGAGTTCTTTGTCTTCTTCACTGGACAGGCATCTTTTCTCCCAGTTCAGGTGTGAATCAGACACCGATAAGAACTCGTCAGCAGTCATATTGATATACGCATGAGAAGTAGAACCTTTGATGTCATGAAGCATTTCTCTTACAAAAGTCGCCAGTTTCTCCAGCAGTTCCTGCCGAATCGGGACACAGTTTAATTTATAATTATTCATCACGATAAATCCTTTCATTTTTCAGCTGCTGCCATATCGCAGAGAGCTTGGTACTCTTCATCGGAATATCCATCAATGGAATCGACAATTATATCGACCTTGTAATATTCCGCACGTTCACGCTGATATGCAAGGAACTTTCTGATGCACTCTGCATAAACACTTTCCATCGTAGAGCTGACCGCAGGATTGGCTTCAAGGAAATCTTCCACAAGGGAATCGTCCATTGTTCTCTGCTTCACGATTTCCACAATATCTACCTTGTCTTTATCAGCCTGTTTGAGATAACCGTATTTATAAATATCAGGGGACAAACACATATCACAACTTCCTTTCTTTGTAAAATCTCCAAGAACCATTCGCTTTACCAACGGACGGCTTCAACGTGTTCTCACTTGCTATATGTAAGGTTTAAGGGAAAAACGAATTTACACCACGAGCATCTTTTTACAACGCAGGAAGTTCGAGACAATCCAAAAGTTGTTCAGAACGTCCACAGGCGGTCTGTAACGCTTTCTGTAGTGTTTGTGATGAATTTTAGCAGATAGCTTTCAGAAGCCCCCAGAATGGCTCTGAGAAGCTTTAGAAACGACATACACAAACAGTGCTATTTATAAACAATCACATAACGATGATATGAAATAACATAGGTATATATCAAAAAGAACAGCTTTCCTCATAGAAATCTATATAGAATGCTATATAGCAAGTGAAATAATAGAAAGCTAATAGAAATCTATATAGATATTTATATATAGCAATCTATATAGAAAATAAGATATAGAAGTCTAATAGAAAGCTATATAGTTGTCTATTAGAAGTCTAATAGAAGTCTAAATCATAGAATACATAGTCTAGTTAGAAATCTATATAGAATGCTATTTAGAAGTCTAATTTAGATAATAATAATTACTCATAGACATTCGTAATTATTATTATCTAGCTGTCTTAATTTATTTCGTGTATTCTATGGTGCAATCTATGAACCAGCATTCTCCGGTGTCACGAAGTCTAAGAGTGTCTATGGTGCAGTCTATGAGATTAACAGCAATGTGCAAGTCTACTGAAAGTTGTGTCTATGGTGCTGTCTGTGAGATAAGAAAGCGATTTCGCTTTCAGCGACAAGGGAGTAGCCCTTGACCCCTGCTCTTTGAGAGAGGGAGTGCTGTGTCATTGACTTCTATTCCTGTACCAAAGACTGCAACCTCATTTGACATCGTAAACCATAGACAGAAGGGACACCTGCCTCACAGACAAACAGTCGCTGAGCCGGAAGGCGAAGCACGAAGCGTAGCTTCGTTTGAGAAGTCTATGGTATAGAAGTCGCTAGAAGTCTATATCATAGATTTCTAGTAGAAGTCGAACATTCGATGTCTATATAGCAGGTAAATATAGAAATCTATATAGAATGCTATATAGCAAGCGAAAAGACAGAATGCTATGTAGATGTCTATTGAAATGCGATATGTTTGACAGCGAAATAGAAGTCTATGAAATCTGCAAAGCAACCGGACAATAAAGCTGACAGGAGAGAGCTGGAAAGTCCGGCTATGATATAGAAGTCTATAGATATAAGAGGGCGTTTTTGAAGAATGGCGAAATTGCGTTGTTTTCGGGAAAGCGAGTAGTCATACTGTGACTACTAACGTGTTCATACTATGACTACTTACTTATGGGTGTAGCGATTTTTTCAGAAAAGTCAATAGTCATAGTGTACAAAAATGGATTCATCAATGATAACGGATATTATACAGATTAACAGTTGACAAATGTACACTGCTATGCTATAATAATATCAGAGGTGAACAGATGTTTGTCATCTCTGACATATAGATACAAGGGAGAAATGGCATGGCAGAAGAAATCGCAGTCGGAAAGACAAAGGATTTTGACATGACTTTCGAGCAACGAGAACGGTATCTGAGAGAAACTGAAAAGGAAGAAATGCGAAAAAGAAAGCAAGCTGAAAAGTCTGCATACAGCAGGTTTGCACAGCAGAACATTGACAGGCTTGATGTTCTGATGAAGATTGCAGATTCTCCGTTGGCAACAAGAATTTATCTTTTGATTGTGAAGAAGATGAATCAGAAAAACGCACTGGTCACTTCTTATCAGTTTTTCATGGAATACTTTGGTGTTTCCAAGTCTTCGGTAAGGAGAGCAATCTCTTTGCTAGAATCAGAAAATATTCTGCAAATTAAGAGAAGCGGCGGTGCAAGCGTGTACTTGCTCAATCCTGATGTGGTATGGAAAGGCAAAGGAAATCAGGTACAGTATTGTGAGTTTGAAGGAAACATTATCCTTACAAAGAAAGAATGGGGTGATAACGATGAAAAATAATCGGATATTGCTTCCAGATGGGACATTTCAGGAACGGCAGTACGAGAATGCTCTTATCATGGAGCATGGTTATCAGGAACGCTATGAAGAGTTGCTGATGAATGACACAAGGGAAGGCATGGTACTGGCATTCATTATTTCCAAAATGGACGATGAAAACGAGCTTGTATGCAGTCTTGACACGATTGCACAGGCACTGCATTACTCAAAAGCTTCTGTAGCACGAGCAATTCGGTTGTTCCGAGAGCGATACACCGACCTTGTGACAATCGGAAAAGTTGGGAACACAAGCCGTTTCACCATCGACCGCAACAGATGCTTCAAAGCATAAGGAGAGATGTAAATGTTGACAATTACAGAAAAAGACGGAGCAACAATTATCACAATTGAGAATCCGTCTGCATCAGAGCAGGACATCATAAAGAAAGCGAAAAACGCCCAGCGTGTTTCAGCGTGGGTAAATGGAGCGAGCAAGGCACAGCCTGCAAAAGCTTCAACGCCTTCGACAACTTCTGCACCAGCTGCTGAAAAGCCTTCCAGCTGGGGAAAGCCGAAACAAACAAATGCGGTTTCCGGTTGGAAGCCAGTTGCACAAAGCCCTGCGAAAAACAATCAGCTTACGGAACAGCAGCTTTCCGAACTTGGAAACCTTGGGGATTTTGAAGAAATCATCTCAGAGGGAGAGCTTCCGTTTTAAGCGTAGAAAGGAGAGAAAAAGTTGTTTTTTGATAATCCTATCGAAAACAGAAATCGGTATAAGCCAAAAACAGTTCGTTCTTCCAGCAATTTGAAACAGGCAATTCTGTATGGCATTATTGGCGTACTTTGTTTGTTGAGAATCCGACAACTTTGGCTGTTCGCAATCATTTTCTTTGCCTGTATGGGTGTTTCTATCTGGCTGTATATCAGACACAAAAGAAAAGAAGAAAAGCTTGACGACATTATCAACGGTTTTGCAGAAGAAGATGATGACACAGACCGGAACGAATTGCTCCAGAGAGCTGATATGACAAAAATGTCATCAAAAGACCGTAAGCAGAGAAAGCAGGAGTACGGACAGTTTCTGGAAAATCTGGAACACGAACTCGGCGACTTCGATGAATATGAAGAGTATGACGAAGACGAGGTGGACGAATGAGCAGAAAAACATATCCAACGATGATTCTGTTTGGTGTCAAAGGACACAAGAAATGCCTTGTCGGGTATCATAACAAAATGCTTGGCGGTATCAGCGTGGCGATTTGTGAGTATGCCGGAGCAGAAGAAGACGATGCAAAAATTGACTTAGCAGATATTGAAGGGCAATGGTCAACACTGCATTTCTGCAACAAAGAAGCACTGGATAAGTTCGTGCATTTCTTTGAAAATGTGCAGGAAAAGTGGGACGTGCTTTCCAAAGATACGCCGACAGAAAAGAAACCGGAAGTTCAGAAAAAACAACACAAGCCATACTTGGACTGTGTTGCTGAACTTGAAAAAATCGCAGAAAGGAATACGGAAGAATGAAAACGATTTTTATTACGGAAAAGCCGTCTGTTGCTCAGGAATATCGTAAAGTGTTACAGATTCAGAGCCACGAGAAAACGGACGGTTATATCGAAGGCTATTCCCCTGTTCTGAAAAAAGATGTCATTATCACATGGGCGGTTGGTCACTTGATTGGCATTTCTTCTCCGGAAGAGCAAAATCCGGAATGGGGTGGCAGATGGAGTACAGATAAACTGCCGATGATTCCTCAGCAGTTCAAGTACGAACCACAGAAATCTACATACAAGCAGTTCAAGATTGTAAAGTCACTGTACACCAGAAAAGATGTTGGTGCAATTTACTACGCAGGTGATAGCGGACGAGAAGGAATCTACATTCAGGCTCTTATCCGAAATCAGATTTTTAAGACTGCACCGAAGCTTGATGAACGTGTTGTTTGGATTGACAGTTACACAGAAGAATCAATTCTGGGTGGAATCCGAGATGCAAAGCCATACAACAGCTATCAGCATATGGTTGACAGCGGTTACGCACGAGCAATGTCAGACTGGCTGATTGGAATGAACTTCACAGAAGCGTTTACATTGACCAGTGGCAAGACACTCAATACAGGTCGTGTTATGACACCAACGCTGGCAATGATTGTGCAGCGTCAGAGAGAAATTGAAAATTTCACGAAGACCTACTACTATGGAATCAAGGCTGGAGAAAATATCTTTTGGAAAGCAGAAAAGAGAAGTCGCTTTTTTGAGAGTGACGATTTGTACAATGAAAACGGTTTTCTGAAAAAGGAAAAAGCAGATGCTCTGGTTACTGAACTGATGCAAGACCAGAAGCTGACAGTCGAAGATGTAAAGGTGCAGCAGAAGACAGAGTATGCACCGTATCTGTTCAACCTTGCAGACTTGCAGGCGTATTGTTCAAAGACTTACAAAATTTCTCCGGCAAACGCACTGTCGATTGCTCAGAGCCTTTACGAGAAAAAGTTTACAACCTATCCCCGAACAGATTGCCGTTTCCTTTCATCTGCGGTTGCTGTTGAACTGAAATCAAAGGGGTACAATGTTCCTCAGAGATACATTGATGACAGCAAAGTGACAGACCACTATGCTATCATTCCGACCTTTCACGGAAACGCTTCGATGCTGTCCGGACTGGAAGAAAAAGTGTATCAGGCAGTTCTTAAACGCTTCATGGACACGATGAAGCCACCGTTTGTCTATGATGCAGTTTCTATCACATATCTGCATTCCAACAAAGAACGATTCTTCGATTCATTCCGAAAAATCAAGCAGACTGGATTCAAGGAATCTGTCAATGAAGAAGATGTGGCAGACAGAGAAGTTCCGTCAAAAGGCAACATGATTCCGGCAATATTTACACTCAGAAATCTGGAAACAAAACCACCTGTTGCTTACACGACTGGTACACTTGTCATGGCAATGGAAAAAGCCGGAAAGCTGATTGAAGATGAAGAACTTCGAGAGCAGATTAAGACCTGTGGCATTGGCACATCGGCAACCAGAGCTGCCATCATCGAGAAGCTACAGGACAAAGGCTTTATTGATGTTGACAAGAAGCAGAAAGTTTCTCCAACTGAGTTCGGTAAGGCAGTCATTCCGATTGTAGAACGATACGATGAAGCTCTTATCAGTCCTTTGAAAACGGCAGACATGGAAGCAAAGCTGAATGCAGTTGCATCTGGAGAGCTTGCGTTTCCGGAGTACATGGAAATCGTCAATCAGTATGTGGCTGACACGACCAAGAAAATTATTTCCGGCAACAAAGAAAATCTTGCCGGATTTGGCAAGAGTGGTTCGAGCAACACATACGATTGCCCTGCTTGTGGCAAGCAGTTGAAGTTCGGAAGATACGGTTGGTATTGTGACTGTAAGTTCTCATTCGGGCTGGAAATCTGCGGACACAAAATGAAAGAAACTGACCTTGCAGATTTGATTGCCAAAGGCAAAACCAAAGCGTACACTTTCAAGTCTAAGGCAGGAAAAAGTTTCAAGGCAAGACTGCTTTTGGATAAGCAAAATCACAAAACAACCTTTGAGTTTGTGGACACGCCTCAGAAGAAAACTGCTGCCGGAAAAGCAAAGAGTTCTGGAAACAGCTGGGGCAATTCCAAACCGTCAGGCGGTTCTTCCGGCTGGGGAAAATCATCTGGCTGGGGTAAAAAGTAAACGTAATAACTGCCACAAAAAAATTATCGTGGCTCTTATAAATTATAATTTTCATGAAGGAGTTTTTCAAAATGAACAAGAAAGAAATGATTCGCAAGGTAGCAGAGAAGAACAACATGACTAAGGTTCAGACCGAGGCTGTCATCAATACTTTTCTGGAAGAAATTGAAGAGTGTGTCGCCAGTGGTGACAAGATTACTTTTGTTGGCTTCGGCACATTCGCACCTGTCAAGAGAGCAGCACGAACTGCTACCAATATGTATACCAATGAAAAGATTGCAGTTCCGGAAAAGATTGTTCCGAAGTTCAATGCTGGGACGATTTTCAAGGAAAAGGTTGCATCTCACAACGCCTAACCACAACTGCATAAAGAAGATAACAAAGTGAAAGAGCAGGGCGTTGCAGAATCAAAGCGATGCCCTGTTTTCTTTATGTGAAATCTGAAAGGAGACATTCATGTCACTGCACGATTTTTTGATTGTGATTTGTGTGTATGGAATCCCTCTCGGCATCTTTGTTTGGTATAAATTTTTTCGGGCAGAAAAAGAATATCCGCCACTTGATTTTGTTCAGGCAATGAGTATCATTGAGCGACTGAATCTGAATCAGAATCGTTTGAAAAGCATCGAAGATTTACTCACATCATCTCAGTTGTGCGATGATGAACACGAACAAAACATCAAGTGTGTTTGGAGCAGTGCCGAGAACAAAGAAGGGTACACATTCACACTGAATGAAACAGCAAATCACTTTACTGATATGGCTGTTGAGGAACGAGAAAAGCTTCGCTCGGAGATTGTTTCTGACATCGACCTTTTGTGCGATTTAAGACGTAACGGCATAACGGAAACAGTAACGCAAAGGGAAGAAGAACCGCCAGATTCAGAAGAAATTAAAACGGAAGGGGAGTGCGAAGATGAGCCAGTTGAAGCAGTACCCAGACAATGGATATGAGATTGATTACGACTTCAACAATCCTGCTCTTTGCAAAGTCAACGGTGTCATTTACAGCTACTGTACACAGTGCGGAACGTACATCGGCTGTGAAACAGATACCAACTGGTATAAGCTGATAAAGCAGGAGTGTTGTCCGAGCTGTCGAGAGAAAATTATTCGGGAGCAAACAGCAATCCGGCAGAAGAATTTTCGGAAAAGAAATCGTGAAGAAAAGCGTCTGGTCAAACAGCAGAACACGTTGCTGAAACAAGAAAATAAGTTGCTAAGAGAAGCAGTCATGGCTCTGCGTGATGACGTGGAACGGCTGAAAGCACATCAGGAACGAGCTTGCTGAATACGAAATACAGTCCGACAGAAAGAGGGAACAGGAAAAATTCACCTGTTCTCTTTTTTTGTGCTTTCTTTTCTCCGAGGATAGCCTGAAAGCATCTTTAAGTATACCTTGCTATACCTGTACCTATGTAGAAACCACCAAAAACATTCCATTTTACATACCCATTTCATGTCAAGATACATACATATTAAAAATATAGGGCAGTACGATGCTGTTTTTCCCTTAAACCTTACATATAGAGGGTAGAGGGTATAGATATATACCTGCGGAAAGGCGGTAAGCAGACCGAATGGCACAATTCAGTAAATACTCGCCTGCCAGCATTGGACGACTGTTCTTACACAACAACCGTATGCAAAATGACGGCGTTGTACACAGCAATGAATCCATCGACAATGAACGAACTTACCAAAACTATCACTTCAAAAAAGGGACACCGGAAGATGTCAAGGAGCGATTGTCAGAAGTGTTTATCGCAAAAAAACGAAACAACACAACTGTGGTTGGAGAGTTCGTTGTGACACTCCCGAAAGATGTCAAAGACGAAGATGAAAGAGATTTTTTTCAAGCTGTTTATGATTTTTATTGCAATGACCTTGGAGAAGAAAACATTGTCAATGCAGTTGTTCACAAAGATGAAACGACACCGCATATGCACTTGGATTTTGTTCCAGTGTTGAAAGGTGAGCAGCCACAGTTCACAAGCAATGAATGCTTGAAGTCGCTGGAAGATTGGAAGGCAAACCACGGCGGTGAAATGCCGACCGAAAGAATCTGCTGCAAGGATTTGATTTCCCGAAAATATCTTTCAACGATGCACCAGCGACTGAGTGATTATGTTCAAAGCTATCTGGGATATAAGACAGAAATTTTGAACGGTGCAACGAACGGTGGCAACAAAACTGTTCTCCAGATGAAAGTCGAAAGTCTGAAAAAACAAATCGGACAAATGGAAGAGCAGAAGGAGCATCTGGCAAAAGAACTGAACTCTATGCTGACAGTTGCAAAGAATTATGGAATTGAAAAAAACGACATCGGAATTTATCCGTTGCTGCAAAGAATTGCAGACCTTGAAAATCAGAATGACGTTCTGAAAAGTCTGATTACCAGACAAGGGTACTCGTGGAAAAAAGACGAACTTGTTGCAATGCAGGCAAAGAAGTATGTACCTGCAAAAGCAACTCCAGTGAATTTCTACAGCGGTTCACTTGTGGACGCTGAGATAGAAGATGATGCAATCGTCATCATCGAACTTCCGAATCAAGCTCCACGTCCTTCGCCTCAGCAAAAGTTTTTGGACGAAGACATGGATTCGGAAAGACAAGCATCGTTTGCACGTTCCTCGTCCAGACCTATCACGGTTCGACCGTCCAGAACCAGCAAAAGAAGTTTGGTTTTCATTAAGACAGATAGTCCAAAGGAAACGATGGAAAATCTGATTCTGCTGGAACACCAACTGAAAGCTATGGACTGCAAAGGTCGCCGTGTCTACATGGACAAAATGGAAACCGATGAATACGACCTTGCTCGTGCAATTCTGGAAAAGAATCACATTGAAGCATCTTACTTCATTCATCTGGAAGATGAAAAGGAAAAGGCAAACGATTCACAGGAACAAGCACAGGAAAAAGCATAACCGAAAGGAGAAACTGCAATGGCATTTATGAAGAAAGCCCCTGCAAAGAAGAATACCAAAGGTGGAGAAAACACACCTGCAAAGGCAAGAAAAAAGCCGATGAAAATTGCTCGCACTGCACAGGAAATTATCGACTTCGATTACATCACCGAAGACGGTATCGTTATTTCCGGCAACTACTACAGCAAGCTTTATAAACTGATAGACAGTAACTTTGTTACTGAACCGGAAGATAAACAGGTTGATTATCTGGTCAACTATACAAAGCTGATGAACCGCTTCCCTGATAATGTGGATATTTCCGTCATCATTATCAATGAACGTAACACAAAGGAAGACATCACAGCGGCTTATCATCTGAAAGAAGCTGGTGATGGTCTGGACGAATATCGTACTGACTACAACCATATCATCGACAAGAAAATCGAAGAGGGTCACAACGAAATCAGCAAGGAAAAATACATCATGCTTACCATTCGTACTGCCAACGGTTTGTCTCAGGCAGAGATGGAATTTAACTCCGCAGATGTTTCCTTGCAGGAAGCTGTAAAGACCATCAACAAGGTCGGCGTGAAACAGCTGGACGCAATCGACCGTCTGGCAGTAATGCAGAAGATTCTTCGTGGCTCTGACTGTGTTCCGTTCCACAAGGAATTTGAGCGTTACTTCGCAAAGCACAAAGACGATGAAGGTAACGAAAAGTTGTCCCTCGATTTGCCTGCTCTTAGAAAATCCGGCGTGTCTGTCAAGGACTTGATTGCACCGCAGGTAATTGCAAAGACAAGACAGTGCATTCAGCTTGACGATGAAAGATACTGCAAGAGCTATGCTTATGCAAACCTGCCTCAGCAGCTGGACACTTCATTCCTTACCAACGTAACCAATCTTCCTTATGAGATGGTAACGGTAATTCAGTTCAAGCCTGTTCCTCGTAAGAAGGCTCTCCAGCTTGTAAAGATGCAGAACACTTCTGTAAAGGCTGACGTTATCAAAGCTTCTCAGCAGGCGTATAAGAGTGGTTATTCCACCGACCTTATCAATGAGGATTTGATTCAGGCAAGAGAAGATGCTGGTAAGCTTCGTCATGATGTTGTAAACGAAGGCAAGAAGTTGTTCTTTGCTACAATGGTTGTTTCTATCTTCGGCAAGGACGATGACGAAATCAAGAACATCACAGCTCAGTACACAGCGAAGTGTGCAGACTATTCTGTTACTCCTTCTTATCTGATTGGACAGCAGGTCGCAGGTCTGAACACAGCAATCCTTTGCGGCAACAGCAAAGTGATTATCGACCGTATGCTGACATCAGATAACGCCTGTGCATTGTTCCCATTCAACATTCAGGAGCTGACAGATAAGAAGGGACACTTCTACGGCTCGAATGCAATCTCCAAGAACATGGTTATGTACGACCGTAAGCGTTCTCGTCTGGCGAATGGACTTATCTTTGGTCAGTCTGGTTCTGGTAAGTCCTTCATCACAAAGGGCGAGATTATCCCGAACCTGCTCGATGGTAACGATGACATGATTATCCTCGACCCTGAGAACGAATACCATGTTGTTGCAGAACACTTTGGTGGCAGAACCATCGACCTTGAATTGAAGTCTCAGTATCACATCAATCCCTGCGATATGGCAATGGAATGGGACGACCCGAAGGCTACTCCGCTGGCTGAAAAGTGCGACTACATGGTAGGTCTGGTTGAATCTATTCTGGGTAAAGGCAGAGAGTGCAACATCTATGAGACGAACGCAATTCATCGTGCCTGCACTCGTATGTATGAAGACTACATTGAAGAGATGACACGCCGCCACAGAGACGGCTGTGAAGAAGGACAGTCTGACGAACTGGACACTGAAATTTGCCCGACACTGGTTGAGTTCTACAACGAACTGATGGCTGACGGTACACAGGAAGGCACTAAGGTTGCACTGGCTGTTGAGCAGTATTGCATTGGTAACTACAACGTATTTGCTCATCACACCAACATTGAAGGACACAGCAGACTGACAATTTACAACCTGCTCTATCTGCCGGAAAAAATGACAGAGATGGCAATGAAGGTGTGCCTGTCGAACATCTGGACAAAGATTGTCAAGAACCGTGAGGAAAACGAAAAGTATCACACTGGTAAGGCTATCTGGGTGTACCTCGATGAGTTCCACCATTTCTTCAAAACAGAAAGCTCTGCTTCTACGGTAATGGCTTACTACAAGCGTGTTCGTAAGTACGGCGGTATCATGACAGGTATCACACAGGACGTTGCCGACTTGCTGTCCACCAGACAGGGTACTGCAATGTTCAACAACACAGGCTTCTTCATTTTCCTGAACCAGTCTCCTATCGGCAGACAGCAGCTCCAGAACCTGTACGGCATCTCTGATGCACTGATTGATTACATCAAGGATAAGCCTTCTGGTACTGGTCTGATTTACAACAACTCGGTAATTATTCCGATTGACTATAAGCTTCCGACTGATAGTGAACTGTATCACATCATGTCCACAAACCCGAACGATGAAGCAAGAAAAACAGCTATCAAACGCAAGGCAAATGAAGAGTTTGATGGTGAAAAAGAAGACGAAGAATAAGTGCTGATTTGTAAGCAAGACACAGCCTATTGGAAGAAATTGGCAGTGTTTATTTGAACTGATATACCCCTTGTAAACCCTTGAATGTGTTATAATTTATGATGTACTCGTTCCCTGATTCCTTATGCGGAACAATGATATATCGTGGCACATTTAAGGGCTTTGCAATAACTAGAGATTGCAAGGACGATGTGCGTTTCTTATAGCCTAATCTGGCGTGTTTTCCAGAAACACCATCGGAACTGAATAAGGAGAGTGATTAGATGAAGCTTAACAAAGATGAAATGGAAGCGTTCCTCAATGATGTTCCCTTTTACAAAAACAATGAATGTTTTTGTCTCGGCAAAACGCTTGAAGACGCAGGAAAGATTTTGAAGCAGTTAGCAGATGAAAACGAGAGAAGAAAGGGTGACACCAATGTGGCAATGGATACTAGAAACTTTGACGAGAGCTGTAAGGTCGATTCCTCTAACAAAGGACATAGCGAGCATTGAAAAGGACGATGTAATATCCAATGTTTGTCTGTACTTATGTGAGCATCAGGACGTTGCAAAAGACATTTACGAAGGCAAGAAGGCTTCAAGCCTGTATCAGCTTGCGAAATTTGAAATTTACGAGCTGAGAAGTAAGATGTTTTTCAACAATAAAGCTGAACTATCACAGTATCAGAGAATAATGGCGGTTTGTGAGCAATATCGCATCGACCCAATTCCAAAAAACGCTTATAAGATTGCAGCGATATTAAATGACCGAAATTTCAGTATTTCTGGAGTGGCAGCACTTCTTTCCAACGACACGCCTTTGCATAAAGGCTATAGCAGATGGGAAGAAAGTCTTGATGCCCTTAGAGATAAAGAGATTGAAGATAAGAACCAGAAATAATCAATAAAAGGTGATAAGACAAATGGAAAACAGATACATTGACTATACTGGTGAAGCAATGATTACAGTCCCGAAGCGGAAGCTCTATACAGACAGCGAAGGCTTTCCGAATGAGAATGCTTTTCGTGATTTTGCAGAGCATCTTACGGCTGAATACTATCTTGCTTGCATCAGCGTAGACGTGACCAGAAGCAATGAGAAAAAAGGGTATGGATTTGGTTCTCGTGTGTTAAGAAAAGCATTTCTTCAATTGAGAGACAATTTTTATATTTTCCGAATCAGTGGCAACAAATTCAATTTGTTTGTCACGGAGAATGAGTTCTCAAAGTTGAAGAATATGCTGGAATCAGGAAACGAGGATTTTTTTACAGTTTACTATGGAATTGTAGAAGACACCTATGTAACCAAAGAGAACTACACGAAGCTCTGCGAACGTGGCAAAGAAATGATGTACCACTATAAAGCAGAGAAAATTGGAAAGGCATATACAGATGCCAGAGATGATGTGATTGTCGGAAACAAAGGTAACACCCCAGCTGACTTGCAGGAAACAGATACCTGTAAGTACAGAGAAACAATGTGGTATGCCACAGTACATCTGGAAGAGACTGAGCCAGTTGCCAGAACGGTGACAGCATATGTGTTCCCGACTGAATATAAAGAAAGTCTTGCATCTCTGAATATGGTCGTTGTTGTTGATGACTTCGTAAAAACACGAATCTACAGCGGCACAAGTGTCAGCTTCGGATTTGATGGTATGAAATTTATGATTTCTTCCAGATTCGACAATGAAGGACATATGAATGTGTCCTGCTTCGGAGAGCGAGAAAACAAAGGACAGTGTGACATCACGATTGATGTGCATGAGGGAAACTGTATTCCTGCTTCCTTCGGAAAACGTGTCAAGCGTGGCGTTTCTCTGTTCCCTGTAAAGCCAAACACCAGAGGCACATATGAATATGCCCTTTGGAATGATAATGAAAAAACAGCCGAATATCAGGAATCCGGACTGATTGCCATAGATGGAGCAGACTACGAAGTTCATGCGGATAAAGTTGCAATCAATCTGGTTCGCCAGTGAAAGGAGTATACATGAGAAAGTTGACAGAGCTGTCTACAGACAGTGATTTTGAAGAGTTTTCAACCATCTTGTCCAAGCTTCATGATTCTCACGCAGTAATTACCATGAAGCAGGCAGTACAGCGAAAAGATGGTGAATACAACTATGTAGACTTACAGCAGACCGTAACAGAAAACCGGACTACCGTGCAGATTAACGGACAGTTCGTATTCATTACACTGCACAACTCCAGAAGAAAGAGTTCTCAGAAGGCAAGAACTATGTGGAACACTGTTTTGCAGAGAGGCACGAACCAGTTCAAGAAAGGCGAAGCAAACGATTATATCTTCGTACTGGATATGTGTCGTTCTGAACTGGATAAAGGAACTGCTTACTGTTTGTCTGCGTTCCAGCCGATTTTCATGTCTGGAGAAGGTGATTCCGACCTGTCATTTGTCTTTTCGTTGGAAAGCGTTGCTTGCGGAATCGAAAGTGTGTCAATGTATGACATTGAATACGAGCTGGAAAATGAAGAAGAAAGCAGCATCAACACCGATGCAGACGAAGGCGATTATTCTGATGAGCCGGACGATGCAGACGAAAACTACGATGCAAATGATGATTTCCTGAATACAGATATGTTTACCAATCCACAGTAACAGTAACGTATGAAAGGAGCGTGAAATTGCGTGGCAATCGAATTTTTTAACTTTGGTGTGAATGCTACATCAGAGGTTGCAAGCAAATTGCAGAAGATTGCGAATAACGAAGTCCAAAAAGAAACTGACGAAATGTTCGGCAGACTTCATGAGGACTATATAAAAGAGCAGGAAAGAGAAGACGCTGCAAAGAAAAAAGCTGATTACAACCCTTACGAAGATGAGGAACGTCAGCAGGAACAAAAACAGCGTGGCGGTTACAATCCGGACGACTATGAGCGTGTTGCTTTCTCCGGAGCTGTCGGTGCAAAGAATCAGGCTTTATACTTTGCACAGTACATGAAAGACCAAGGCGTAAATGATGTCGTGGTATCTCCGGTCAAAATCAACGGCGAATACATGGTGGAAATTCCGAAAACTGCTATGATTCGTGAAAAGATTGAACCGAAGCAGGAACAGCCTACGGTAACAAAGCTGAATCATGATGAGCAGGATTTCCTTCGCAGACAACTGGAGAATGTTGCTGCACAGGAAGAGGCAAAAAAGCCGAAGCCAGCTGAACCGGAAATGACGGAAGCTGTTACAGATGTTACCACAGAACCACAGCAGGCAGCAGCCCAACCTGTTCCGGACGCAGAACCTGCCTATAGCGAGCCGAACACTTACGAAAGTTCTTATACGGAGCATACTGATACAGCAGAGCCTGTATATGACCAGAATATTCCGGCAGCAGACCCGATGCAGGCAGAAACTACAGAAAATGCTCAGGTTGAGGCAGAATCTGTTGCACCTGCTCCGGAAAACAGCTATAACAGCTCATTTGGCATGGAAAGTATGTCTTCTACAGAACCTTTTTCTGCATATGGAGATGTTCAACCAGATGAAGCTATTGATTATGGTTCGACACAGCACAATGATAACACAGGGTACATTCCCAAAGGCTTAGAGCCAGATTTCACATCACAGCAGACAACGGTTGCAGATAAAGCTACAGCAGAGCCACAGGAAGCAAAAACGAATCCGTTTTCCAATGAGCCTGCTTCTATGCCTAGTACAGCTCCAGAGCCTGTACATACAGACAGTCAGTCTCAACCATCTCCTTCTTATTCTGGGTACACTTCAAGTTTTGAAGAAACATCAGCAGAATCGCAGAACACAGCACCAACTACTCCGTACAGTGATTTTTTGAGTAATTACGACAACATGAAAGCACTGGAAAGAATCGTAGAAACTGGTGAAGTAAGAAATGATAATGACCGCAGAATCATGCAAGAGTTTGTGGCTTTGACAAATAATTCTTTTGACGGTGCGGTTTCTGCTACTGAAAGTGTCAATTTGACACAGCAAAAAGAGCCTGAAATGACATCGGTTCGACTGAACGAAAATGAGAAATCGTTTGTTCAGAAGAGCATGGATTCTACGTTTATGGGGCAGTTTCTGGAAGACCGCCCTGACGTTGCAGAAGCAATGGAAACGATTCAGGAAAAAGGAAAAATCACCACTCCGCATGAACGACAGGTGTTTCTGGACTATCAGAATGCTATGCACGATATTGCGACTGAATTTCATGCGAAGACTGGTACAGAGTGGGATTCTAACGGTGGATTAGAAGCAAAGAGCTTGGCAAGCAAAGCAAGCTTTATGAGGACGGAAAGTGTTGTTCAGTCACTGAATCAAAAGTTTCAGACTGATGACAAACATGGTGCTTCTACAAAACCGCAGGAACATTATCGAAATGTGGCAAAATCTGCGGAACAGTTGATTGCAGACTTTACAGAAAAGACAGATATAGATGTCAAGCAAGCTGGCGTTCATGGGCAGTCTGATAAAAGCAAGGAAATACAGGAACTTCGTGATGAACAGGAACAGGGTGGACTGCGAGCTGTTGAAAGTGAAGAGCAGAAGCTGTTCACATATACGTTTGGACAGATGGGACTGTTCGGTAAAACGGTCAATAAGAGCATCAATGTTGTAAACGACCTTGCAAAGTACAGTGCTGTGGCGACCAACAAGCGAATCTTTGAAGAAGCTACACTTCGACAGGAAACATTTGAAAAGAGCAGTTCTTCAATGCGACTGGGTGCGGCTCAGAAAAATCGTGGCATTGGCAAGGCAATTGTCTTCGGCAATGATATGGTTGTAATCAACGGCGAAATTGTTACTGATGAAAAAATCAGAGGCAAGGTGCTGGCTGAACATCATAAGCGTGTTGCACAGTCGGCACAGATTTTGCAGGAATCTGCTCAAAGAAAAGAAAAGGTAAAAGAAAAGCAAGGGGAATACGATGATGCGTACAAAATAAAGAAAGACAAATATTACGCTACACATCAAGATGAACTTGCCGACTTTGCAAAGCAGGAGAAGAAACGCAAGGACGCTTTCGACAAGAAAGAAGACAAGCGATATGCCGACTTTATTAAGAGTGGCAGAAATCCGGACGAGTTTATTCGCCGTGAGTATCAGGCGAGAGGCTTCTATAAAAAGAAGAAAAAAATTGCTACAGAGCATATCAGCGAGAAGCAGGAGAGAATGGTTCGTAATGCACAGACCATTCAAAACAACCTGTATCGGCAGGAGTATGCTGCTCCAGTCGTTACGAAGTCTGGCTTCCGAGATGGTGGTTCTCTGGACGAAATTAAAAACACCATCAACACAGGTGCAATTGCACTGGGAGCATCTGTAACAATTGCGTTATCACAGCCGGAACTTGACTTTATCCGGAAGAATAAATCTTCGTTTACCGCCGAACAGAGAAAAGTGCTGGAAAAGGTGATGAGAGGTGAAAGCATCTCAGTGTACCACCAAAAAAAAGTGCTGTCCGAATGGTCGGAGACTATGAAACACGCTGCGGAAACAGGCAAAATCAAATTGTCTGATGATGATGCGGAAGTGCTGAAATCTCTTGGCAATAAGGTGAAACTGTCTGACGGTGAAAAAGCTATTTTCGCAAGATATGACAAGTTTGCTCAGAACTTGAAGAAAGACCTTAACCTTGATTTTATCGCAGGTGGCATTACAAGAGCTGATGTCTTGAAAATCAATGAGGCGTTTCTGAAAAGAGCAGAGAACAAAGGCTATCAGTTTATCACTGCTACAGGCAAGTTTGATGTGGCAGCACTGGGTAATCTTACAGCAAAGCAACTGAAAGAACTGGGAATCAGCAACAGCACCAGAAACGCACTGATGCAGTTAAATAATCCGAAAGCATGGGGAGCGTTGGATATTGGTGTTGCCGCAAAGCTGGCTCAGAAAGGTATGTCTGGAGCTACAAAGCTTGCTGGCAATGATGAAGATATGCGAGCTATGATAAGCGGTGGTACAAAGACTTACAGATATGCAAGAAAGACCACTGACGGCGTAAAGAATACCGTCAAGGCGATTCAGAAGCATCAAGATGCAATGAAAGCAAAGTTTGCCAATGTAAAAAAGACAAACAGGCTGAAAAATGTAGATTCTGTAAAACCACCGAAAAAGAAGCCAACAACAAAGAAAGCCGCAAAACCGAATCCGAAGCGTAACGAAAGATTTCTTGCAAAGCAGGAAAAAAAGTTGGCTCGACTGCAACGCTCTGAAAACAGCGTGTTTGGTAAAGCAAGAGGCAAAATCAACGGTATCAAAGCAAAGTTTATGAACAGCAAGGTCGGTATGCTGGTGCAGAAAGTACAGGCAGGCGTTTCAAAGGCAATGCTGGTAATCGGTAAGTATGTGGCAATTGGCATTTTGTTTGTTGCGACAGCCTTGACCATGTTCGTTGTTGTGATGACTATTATTGAATCTTTCACCAACTTCCTTGCAGCAAAGACCTACAAAGATACTGTATGCTATAAGCTGTATGAATCGCTGGAAGAACAGGAAACCTCATGGAAAGACACGATTGTTGACTATGAAGGTTTGTGGGACGATAAAGCAAATGTAACCTATGGCACAAAGGGCATGAGCTATTCCGACTATTTGAAGCGTTTTGACAATCTGCTTGAAGCTGACACTCAAATCGCTATCAATCCGTGGCATCAGAAAGATGCTGTGGCATCATTGTCAAACAACACCAAGTATCTTACTTATCTTGATGCTTACAATGGCGAAAAAGAGCTGAGAATGACTGCAAATGCGAACCTTTATGGAAAGCTCAGTCCCAGTGCCGATGAAGCGGTGTACTATTCTTCAACAGAAAGCGGACACACCAGCAATATCAAAGATATTATCTCTATGACTGATGTAATGTACCAGTTTGAAACAGATGCAAATTCTGATAAAGAATTAGGCGATGTTCTGGGAATGTCTCCTGCGGAATTGAATTGGGAAAACTTCAAAAACAGATTCACCGGATTTTTCAAGATGTTAGGAAATAACATCAGCGAGTTTGTCAAAAATTTGTTTGGTGGCAAAGAAGATACTGAGCCGAATTACATTACATGGGCAGATGCTTCTGGAACAACCTTTAGTTACAAAACATTGCAGAACTATACTGCAACGCTGTTTTCTGCATCACATCAGCAGACGTGGGATTATACCGTGAAGTATTGCAGTCGCTTAGGCAATCCTACTGTAAAGGTTGATGGGACAAAGTACGAAATTGATAGTTTGTCAGAAAGTGAGGCAGCAGAGCTGGGCTATTGCACGAATCCAAAAGTAGAAGATTTCTACGTTGGTATTGAAAGTAGTTCGGACGACAGCCCTCAGCCTTATATCATTGGCTCTGACTTCAAACGCTATTACACCAATCATGCAGGTGCTTTTGATATTACTGTTGATACGAACAAAAACCTTAACGGCAGTAAGAACGACCTGTGTTTATGGTCTGGTATGACGAGTAACAAAACAACATTTGATGCAGTTGTTACTTGGATAAGCAATCACAGTGGCAAGTGTTGGAGCAGCAAGACTGTTAATCCGAGCAGTGCTAGAATCAGTGGTGGTATATTCAATTACAACTTGCAAAACAAAAATGGCAAATGGTTCGATTCTGAAAGTGGTGCGAAAACAGATATATCGAACAAATTGAGAAGCTATCGAGATACATACCATTTGCCAGATGACGCTTATCACATTTACCGAGAGGAAGGAGATTACTCTGTCACAAGACTAACAAAAGATTTTGCGACCAAAAGTAATTCCAACCCGAATGTTGGCACATTGAAAACCAATGTAGTTCAAACATCGTCCAAGCAGGAAAAAAGATGTGTATACATACAAAATGCCACAAAATACACAACTGGAAACGGCTATGTGTATGAGCAAGGCGGAAAAGCAGAAGTTCCCATTCTTGATTATACAGATAGCACACATTTGATTACAGATAAGACAAACGATACTTGGAAAGACGAAGTGTCAGCAGAGCAGACAAATTACAATAACATTAACGGAAAAGAGAAAGCATATTTTTATATGCCAATTCCGAAAAATGAAGACGTGAATGATTTTGCCAATAACTATTTGAAAGATAGCTCTGGTAACTACCTAACGATTGATAAAATATATCAAAAAGTGAAAAATCGTTATCAGGCAGGCGGTAATGTGTATCATATCAACACTACTTTTGTTACAAATTACATGAGCTGGGACGACCTTAATTACATGATTGGCAGAGTGTTGACGGCGAGAGGATATACTGGACAATCGTATCAAGATGAATACGATTTGCTCACAAGCGTAATCTGGTATAGAGTTGCAATTCAAGTGAATACAAACATTAAACAATATAAAAAACAGTATCGCTATGAGAATGGCTCTATTGAGATATACCGAGATAGTACAACTACTCTGACAAGAAAGTGTAAGGGACATTCTTACCAGTATTGTGGCGGTCATCTTGGTGTTATCTCCAGAGGCAACGTATTCTCCATGACAAACGAACAGCTTGCACTTGTTGGCACATACAACGAAGATTATCAGTTCCCTGTTCAGATGGATTGGTCTGATGACAGGTATGATGAAATTCGTGGCAAGGTGATTACAGATAAAGTGAACTACAGTGGCACTGTTTCTGATGCAGCTTGGTCTGGCGGTAGTGAAACACCGGCATCTGATGTACAGGGAAGTTACATGGGACACAGCTATGGACTGAACTTGTATGTGGAAGGCGGCAACTGGAAAGAAGGCTTCCATGTTGTTGGTGAATCCGACAGTGAAGAAAATAAGCAGTATCTATGCCGAGACATCTTTGATGTTGATGAAATGGTTTTGAAGGGTTCAAACTGCTTTGGCACAAAGAATTGGAACGACTACGAAGGCTGGAATGGTGACAATATGACGCTTGCGGTTTTGAGACAGACGATGGATTGGCAAGACGTATATGAATTTGACATTCCGACTGAACTTGGTGCAAAAGTCCTGTGTCAGGAAGACATTGATAAAATCGTAGACGCTTTGAAAAAGAAATACGGTTCAAGCTTCAATGACGGCAGAGAGCAGGCAGTAAGAATTGCTCTTAGCTGGGTTGGCAAGGCTCATTACAATGATGAGGACGGACATAATCATGGTCTGGTTCAGAGTTATTGTGTGGCTGCTGACAGAAACTTCAACGCAAATTGCACTGCCGGAACAGCATGGGATTTCATTCGTATGTATTCTTCATGGACAGGACAGACAGCAACTCAGAGCAACACAATTGATAACTCGAAGGCAATCAAATCTCCGAGTACAAGTTTGTATCTGCCAGCGGACATTATCCGTCATGTCAGAAGCGTTGGTGCTGGAGCATTGGTGAGCAGCGATAATGTAAATATTGATGCAGATGATGTGAATGAAATCAACACTTCTGGTTCAAACGAAGCACTGCTGATGATGAAGAGAGATTTGGCAGTTGTTTACATCGGTGAACTGGACGAAGATTTGGAATTGTCTGATGGGACAACCATTAAGGCAGGACAATCTTTGACGGTAGACCTTAGCCCGAACAAAGACATTGGCACGATTTATCTGCGTAGAACCGATGCAACGTCACTTTGTAATATCGGTAAAACAAAAACATACTACTATGTGAAGAATCCTGATGGCAAGACTTGGCTTTATCCTTTTGATTATGACAAGTACAAGGCATTTGAGGAAACTCGCAAAGAAAAATAAGCAATAATGTTGCAAAGGCAGTCCTTGCGGAATCATTCCGCAGGGGCTGTTTTATTTTTCCCTTAAACCTTACATATAAAGGGTAGAGGCATCGTTATGCCTGTTTACAGAAAGAGGTGCTTCTTATGGCAGAAGAAATGTTCAATAAATACCGCAGGCAAGACAACAAAGAGCGAATCTTACTGCTGTATCTTATCCTGAACAATTACGACTTGGACAAGGTGGAATGTGCAGTAGAAACTGTGCAAAACAAAATGTTCGGCGTAGAACTCAGGAAAATTTATGGCGTGACCAGTGAATTTGTGGACGTTCAGCGAATCGAAGCAGAACTGGCAGAAATCCATACGCCAGTAATTTGCTCGATGCAGTCTTATGAGCTGTATTCCAACACAGAGGTAATCCATACCTATATGCCGAAGGAATCCAACAAGCCATTGTATATCAATGACATGGGTGTAATTTCTCAGCTGATGGTAATTACAGAACAGTGTGTTGTTTCCAGTAATCTGGCTGAACCAGTGGAAAGTGCGAAGGACATCGGCTTTATGTATTTTGTAGACTATGTACTTCATGGCGAATGCAAAATCGGAGCATGGGAAATTTCTTATAAAGACAAAGAGTTTTCCGTCTTTTACACTTCAAAGGGTTCTGATGAACAGATGCACAAAGAGTTGCTATATCGTGCATTGGAACTTGACCAGACATCGACATTTAAGCTGGTGCTTTACATCATCAAAAAGGCGGCAGAGAGCATCGAAGAAGTTCTGCCTGATAACTTCACAGAAGAAACTTGGAAATTGGAGAAAAATCAATGAGCGAAAAAAAGTTTAGCAACTTCACGGAAGATTATGAAGACATATTCGCCACTGGTTCTTTGCCGGAGCAACAGCCTGCTGCCTCAAATGATGAGGACGAAGATTACGAAACAATCGGCAATATTTGTGATACTTCTGTCATGGCTAACATGGAAAAGAAAGGATTCTTTTCACAGGAACAGGCGAAACATATGGACACGGTTGCGAATTTGCAGAAATCTGTGGATTCTCAATCGCAGACAAATGCAGTGCAGAATGTTCTTGATGAATCTGTAAAAGCAGAAGATGCTGTTCACGAAGACGAAGTGCGATATGCAACGGCAGAAGACTTGCAGAGTGAAGAGCTGCAAAAAGAATCAGAAGACAATAAGCAGGCTCTTGAAATCGAAGGAAAACGAATCGTTCTCGATGCGTTAGAGGGAGCAACAGAAGAATTGGAGCGTACTGCTCCGAAAGACCCTCATGCTCGGCAGTACAAAAAATCAGCTGTGATGCCGAAAGTGTCTTTTGCAAAGCCGTCAACGCAAGGCAGTGGCTTAAAGAAACTGTTCCTGTTTTTGATAGCCTGCTGTGCAGTCGGAATTTTCTTTGGCGTGGAAGCAAATTCTTATTACAACTATAAAGGTGGCAAGACAAACGGTGTTATGTCATGCACATTTAGTTGGCTTACAGTAGAAAATCTGCCGATTTCAGTAACGCCACTTGACACTGCAACATTTTTTGGAGCGTTTGCAATCGGAGCAGGAATCCTTGGCGTAATTGGCTTGTTTATCTGGCTGGATTCAGATGCGAAGAAAAAATCTCGTGTTGGACATGAGCATGGTTCTTCTCACCTTGGTACTTCAAGGGACTTTAAGGTGTACAAGAATAAGTTCATGGAAAAATAAAGAGAAAAGAGGATAAGTTTTGGCAAAAAGTAAAGTACAAGACAGCTCTTATATCGACAACAATATGCTGTTTGGTGTATACAAAGGCGAATATTTGGGGCTGTCGTTAAACAACAAGAAAGTCAACCGTTCAGCGAATGTGTTGGTTATTGGTGGTACTGGTACAGGTAAGACGTTCAAATATATCAAACCGAATATCTTGCAGGAAAACTGCTCTATGGTGGTCACAGACCCTTCCGGAGATATTTTCCGTTCGTTTGCACCGTATTTGCTTTCCAAAGGATATAACGTATTCCTGTTCAATGCCTCAGACTTTACGCTGTCTAACAATTATAATCCGCTGGAGAACGTGTTTGACAGCTATGGCAATATCTCAGAAACACAGGTCAACATTCTGGTAGACCTTTATATGAAAAATGCGAAGGCTGGCAAAGAAGCTGGCGGTGGAGACCCCTTCTGGGACAAGTCAGAGAAAGCTTTCATGACGGCACTGATTTATTATGTGCTGGAAGAAGACGAAGACCTGCTCCTTGATGGATTCCCTTGTGAGGGCATCGAAGGTGGCAGAACACAGCGATTGAGTGGTGGAAGATGCTTCTCAACAATTTTGAAATTAGTTCAGGAAGCAAAGGTAAGCGATGATGGAAAGACAAAATCGCCTCTTACTTGTCGGCTGGACGATTTCTTCAAGCGTTTCCCAAACAACAAAACACAGCTGTATTATAAGACGTTCCTAATTGCACCGCAGAAGACGGCAAATACCATTTTGATTACTACAGCGGTCGATTTGCAGATATTCTCCACTTATGAAGTGGACATGATTACTCGTACCAATAAGAAGTACAAGAATATGAATATCAACATTGACAAGATGGCAACCCAGCAGTCGTATTTGTTTCTTGGTATTCCGCAGTCACATCAGGCATTCAACTTCTTGATTGCAATGCTGTATTCGCAGCTGTATGGACGGCTTTATGAACTGGGAGAGCGAAAGCTTCGGGGGAAATGGCATATCGGGTACAGAGTGGGAACTCCGGTGTTCGATTACTTCGATTCCGAAGAAGAAGCAAAGATGTTTTATGAGACTGTAACAGAGGACAATATTGTTGAGGAAGCCTATGTGAATAACACTTCTATTTATCACATTGCTTTCAATTCACCGGAAAAAGATGCTTCCGGCAAACGAAAAGGAATGAAGTATTACAAGTCCAGCGTTCTTCGAGAGCCACTTGAAACGCTTATCAAAGATATGGACAAGATGTACATATGGGCTGGAGATGAGTTTGCTGGTGGCGACCCTTCACTTCCTATTCATATCAATTTCTTGCTGGACGAGTTTAAGAATATTGGTGAAATCCCGAACTTCTTAACGATTTTGTCAACAAGCCGTAAGTACCGCATTGGCTCTCATGTGGTAATTCAGGATATTGGACAGCTGAAAACAATGTACAAGGACGGAGAACACGAAACCGTGCTTGCCAACGTAGATACAACAATTTTCCTCGGTTCTATCTTAAAGGAAGATAAAGAACAGATTCAGAAAATGCTTGGCAAGACTACGATTCGCCAGAAGTCAACCTCGTCCAGTCAATCAGGAGTATCAACGTCATACACGCCGACCGAAGTAGACCTCATGAGCATTGATGAAATCGGCGCTATCAATGACCCTGCGAAAAATCGTGATGATGAGATTGTCATTATTCGTGATGTTACTCCTTACGTTTGCAGAAAACTTCTTTTGACAGAGCATCGCCGTTGGAAAGACGTGCAGGCAGTCAAAAAGAAGAAAATCAATGCAGAGCTGTATTACAGGAATCTGAATACAGATGAAGAAAAAGATGTTACAGGCATAGTGCCTACAACATAATTCAACGAAAGGAGCAAAAACATATGAAAAAAGCGGTTGAGTGGGTGCTGAACTTGGTGACAACAGTAATTGCACAGGCGTGCAGCCTTGATGCAAAGTACGTCACAATTCAAGGCGGTGGAGACTGGGACAAAATGACCTCTATTGTCAAAGAAATATACAACTATTTGGCTATTGCAGGCATTGCTTTTACTTTGGTCTATTTTCTGATGGAAATGAACGAAAAGCTCGCCTTGGAAGGCAGAGATTTGACGATGAAGAGCTTCTTTGCACCATTTTTGAAATTGATGGTTGCAATTGCAGTTATATCACAAAGCGGAAAAATTGTTTCGAGCATTATCATGTTCAATGATACATTCATCACAAAAATTTCAAATCTTGCAAAAGCCGGAGATACAACACAAGCCGACCTTGCAGAAGTCATGACAAAGCTGATGGAGATGTTTGGAAAACTTGGTTTCTTCATTTTGCTTGTTGTGCTGATTATCCTAATGCTTACAGCAATTATCGGATTGGTACTGAAATTGGTATGGTGGTACAAGGGCATGATGTATAAGTTGGAACTGCTGTTCAGACTTTCTGTTTTGCCGATTGCAGTGGCTGACATTTATGGTGGCAGACACTCCAACGCAATTCGCTATATCAAAGGATTCCTTGCACTTGGGCTTTATGGTGTGGCACTGGTTGCGTTGCCTCGGATTGCTTTAACACTTGCGACTGCGATGACAACGGAACAGCTGGCGGCTCTTACAGGTGCTGGTGGCGACCCTGACATCGTGGCAGGATTGAGCTGCTTGCTGATGTATCTGGTAGCACCGTTTGCAGCAATTGCAGCATCTAATGTTGCAAAACAAGTGAGCAAAGAAGCACTTGGAGCGTAAAAGAAAAAAGTTCACAAAATAATTTTCAGAAACGGAGCAGAAACGCTCCGTTTTTCCTTTAATTCTTACATATATATAGTGAAAGGAGTGAAAGGCAATGGAAATTCTGATTGGACAAGACATCAGAAAATACAAAACAAAGGATATTGGCAATTTCTCCTTCAAAGAAGCGGCGTTTCTTGCTGCTGGTGCGGCTGTAGGATTTTTGACTTACAAGCTGACAGGAAGCATTGAAATTGCAATACCGCCTGCCGGATTGATTTTGTTCTTTGGTTTTTTCAAACCGTATGGAATGCCTGCTTGGGATTTTCTCCGAACGGTTGGAAGGGAAAAGCTGAGTACACAATGTTACATCAATGAAACAGACTTTGTGTACGACCCCGAAGAAATCAAAAAGGAATACGGCGATGACTATGTTATCCCTGCTGATGAGTGGAATGTTATTCAAACAGCACCGCCAGCTAAGATAAATAAGCAGGACAAAGAACGGCTTATCTCATAAAGCTGTGATTGTTCTAACACACATTTTTTCATACAGAAAGGAATTGTTTGAGATGAAGACTACAGCAATGACAACTACTAAGAAAAAGAAGTGCGGTCTGTTCCGCAAGATTATGACTGGTGCAGGCATCATGTCTGCTATGGCGAGCATGAGTGCTACAACAGCATTTGCAAGCTTCGGCGAAGATGTTAAGGTGACAGCGAATGGAGGCACCGATGCAAGCACGATGATGGGCAAGATTATCGGCATTTTGCTGACCATTACTCGCTTTGTCGGCGTTGCACTGGTTGTGTACGGCGTTTATGAGGTTGTAATGTCCTTTATGCAGAACCAGCCGGAAGCAAAGACCAAGGGCATTATCATGGCTCTGGCAGGCATTGTTATGACTGCGTTGAAGTCCATTCTGGTTGCCATCAAGATTGTGGGTGAATAAATACTTGCATACATTCTTTTATTCAAAAAGAAAACCCAAACGACAGGGTGAATAAGTAAGACTTCACAACGGAAGGGGCTAATTGAAAAAGTTAGCCCCTTTCTTATTAAACAGAAACGAGGAAATTATATGAACAAATGGAACAAACGGATTGCTTCTGCTGTTTTGGCAGCAGGTCTGACGTTTTCTCTTGTTGGCTGTGGCTCTGGCAGTGCAGGCATTCAGACATCGAATGCCACAGACAAAACAGGTCAGGAATTACAGCAGAACGACTATCGTGGTGGCGTGATTCGCACATTGACATTGAAGGATAGCGTTTTGAATGTTATGGAGCAGATGAAATCCAACAACACCGCTGTACGAGAAACCAGTCCTAACTCATATTGGACAGCAGACGGCTATCAGGATTTTGTGTCCACTTTTTTGGACACACCAATCATCACAGACACACAGTGGTTCAATGAGGAAGAAACAGACTGGGACACAGTTATTTCTCAAATGGCAAGTGAAACAAGTTCTTTTTCCGCAGGTGGAGATGAGGGACTTACCGCAAAGGTTACAAGAAATGAGAAAGATGATTATAGTGTAGCCGGAGTAAGCATCACAGACCCATTGCTTATGTCGAGCGATAATTCTACAGGTTTAACCGCAAACTACAGAATTTTATATGACTGCGATAAGGATTGGTGCAAGGCATATGCTACTGCAACAGTAGATGCTACGTTACCTGACATCACAACGCAACTTTTTGAGTATCAGCGAGTTGATGATGACACTTTTGCAATTCAGACAAATCGTGAACGGCTGGTTGTTGTTTTGAAGCCTGTTAATGGCGACAAAACAGAAGTGGCGACAAAGACAGAAAAGAAAGATTCGCAGAAATCTGATACCGTGCAGTATGTGGATATGCGAAATCGTGAGGTAAAAGAGTTCTACTACTCTAAGCTTGTGAAAGATGGTATGAGAAGCACTTTTACGCCTTATGAAGAACTTCCGGAAGTTGAAAGCACGTCTGCTACAGAATTGAACGCAAACATCAAGAAAAACGAATTGATGCAGAAATATCCGTTCATGAATGAGTATGGTGACGTTGCGTTCTACTACGGAGAAAAAGACAGTATGTTCTTCCACGCTCCTGCGGACATGAATGAAAAGTGGGTGTTTGAAGACAAGGCTCTCCAGCAGGCAATCGTTTACAAGGACGGCATTCTGGTGGCAACTACCTACAACAAGCTTTCTGACAGCTATGAGCGTTTCATTTATGCACGTTCTGATGCGGATTCCTCAATCACAAAGAGCTTGGAAGACATGGTTGTTATCAATAGTCTGGTCGGCGTGGTAGAAGAAGCGAAGGTTTCGCAATCTCCGGAAGATACTGCTGACACTGGAGAAAATTCCGAAACAGACGCAACCAGTGAAGAATCTTCCGAAGAAACGGAGCAGGAAAGCTTGCCTGATACAGAATCAAGCACAGAAGAAAATAACTGAAAAAGGTGATGCAACGTGAAACAGCACGAATTAGAAGACAAGGCTTACGAGATAAGGAGCTACATTGCAGATAAGTTCCGTGATATTCAGTCCAACGCCACTTTACTGAAAAACGTAGAAGACGAAATCAAGGTGAAACAGATTCTCGGCAAAATTTCTGATTACAGTGAAGAAGTCCTTCGGGGCTACAGGCAGTTGGACGAACTGTCTTATGAAACACCGGACGAAGAAGAGCAGGACGACAGTGACTATGACGGCTCTGCATTTCTCTAAAGCAGACACTCCTTAATATGACAAAAAAGAATCCGTGCAAGGGCTTATTTCTTGTGCGGATTTTTTTATACCCAAATGACGATTATTTGCACAATTTTGGATTGTATTTTCTATGTATATAAAAGCAGATATACACGACATGAGAAGTGCAAAATGATAAGATAATAATACAAATATAACGTGAAAAAAGGTGTGCTAATTGAATACTTATATGGTGCTGAAAGCAACAGGACGAGGCACAAAACATGGTCGAAGTGCTGTTGTTATTGCTTTGGACGGCACAAGAAAGAAGAGCTTCCGTGTTGTAGGAAATATTCCGGAATTGTATCACGGTATGTTCATTCAAATGGAACTGGACGAAGCGGATAATGTTTTGGACTATGAGCTTACTCTGGACGAAAGAAATATCACTGCTCTGGAGAGAGCAAACGTAAATCCAGACGAATACGAAGCTGTTCTGGAACGGCATCTCATTTTGAAAAGTGATGGGATTGGGTGGAACACTGCCAGACTTTCGCTGGAAGAAATTTATTCTGTGTTACCGTTTGGCGAAGCAGATAGAGTTCACAAGGAAGTTGTGGACGATGCGAAAGAGCCGACCAGAGTAGATGCAATCAATCGCAAGATAATCCAGAATGCCAGAAACAAGCGAAAAATCTCCTATGGTATCGAAGAGTTTCTTGGGTATTTTTCTGCGGTAGAGCAGGAAGGTGCGTATCAGCAATTGATGGTTACGCTGAAAATGATGTGCTTGCAGGCAGAACGATATGGCTTGAAAAACGGCACTGTATGGGATTCTGAGATGAAGAAGAAAGAGGATTTTATTCGTACTGATATTCAAAGTCGAAAGAAGCTGGAATACGAGCTTTTGACAGAAGAAGAGGTGCAAAACTTTTTTAATTCCGTCAAAGATAAAGGCTTGGAAGAAGAACAACTCAGAACGCTGTGGGGATTGCGAACAAGCCTTCCATGCGTAATTACAGGCGGTGCAGGCGTAGGAAAGACAACAGTGATTCAAACACTGATTGATTGCTATACCACTTACTATGCAAAGAAGAATGTACTTCTGATTGCTCCAACAGGAAAAGCCAGCAGAAGACTTGCAGAAAAGACAAATATGCCTGCTGCCACGATTCACAAGGCTTTGAGAAAGAATCCGGAAGAAGAGTACACGTTCTATACGGCAGAAAATAAATTGCCTTACAGACTGATTATTGTCGATGAGAGCAGCATGATTGATACGGCTTTAATGTATGACCTGCTCTGTGCGACTGACCCGACTTGCAAGGTGATTTTTGTGGGAGACCACAATCAGCTTTACCCTGTTGGGTATGGTGAACCGTTCTTTGATTTCATGAAGGAACTGGAAGTATATCGACTGGAAATCAATCACAGACAAAAAGAAGGGACTGATATTTTACAGAACGCAAACAATGTTTTGCAGGAGAAACCTCTCCGAAATGGAGCAGGTTTTCATATGGAATTGATTGGGTTTGATGATATTGGAGAAATCATCATGACGAATAATGAAGATACACAAATTCTGTCACCGTACAACAATTTGAACGCACAGATAAATGCGTATCTGAAAAAGGGAGAAGCAGACTTCAATGTTGGCGATAAAGTGATGACTGTCAAAAACACAAAGAAGTATTGCAACGGAGATATTGGTATTGTTACAAAAATCAACGGTAAGGGAACAATCACTGTTGAGATTGATGGGAAGGAAGTGGACATTACTGCTGCTCACAGAGAAGACCTTGTACTGGCTTATGCAATCACAATTCATAAGATGCAGGGCAGTGAGGCAGAACGTGTAATCGTTTTTATTCCGAAAGACGACCGACTGGTAGATAAGAGAATGCTGTATACAGCTCTGACAAGAGCAAAGTCACAGCTGGAACTTTACTACTACACAACAGAATAACGAAAGGAAGGTACGAATGGATTGGGGTTACTTAGATGAACTTGACTGCAATTTACTGTATACATACGCAAAGGGGTTTGCAAAATGTAGTGGTCGATTTTGTATGGAAAAAATCCATATCAGCGATGAAGAAGAAAAGTCTGAGCAAGAACAGCTAACAAGTGCAGAACGCAAAAGACAGACTGCACTTTATATTATTTGGTGTGTCTTCCGGCACGTTCTTGGGTGCAGAACACTCGAAGAAGCTGAGGCTTCGGCAACAGAAGAGGTTTTACGAAAGTACAAGCTGGTTAGCCTTCTGAAAAATCGTCATATTTATATTGGCGTATATGGTGACAATGAGATTTACTTGTACAAATACGATGAAGGCGACATCAACGTAATTTTGGAAATTCTCTATAATCGCTATGACATGATGGCTCAGATGGAATGCTTTGTTCGCAGAACCGAAGGAAAACAACGGACTACCAGAAATCGTTGCTTGAAAAAAATGAAAGCATATAATGCTATGCTTTTGGAAAGTGACCGCTATCATGCACTTGCAAAAAAGCAGATAGAAAACGGAAGGAATAGCAAATGAAGATTGGAAAAAGGCTACTGGCTGCTGCCGTTATGGTTGCGATGTGTGTTTCCATGTCAACAATAACTGTTCATGCAAAAGAACAGCTGAAAGATACATTCATCGAAGAATTTGACCCTGACAACTTGAAGTATTATCATTCTTTAAGCGGTAATCAGATTTTGGCAGGCGGCGTAAATGAACTGAATGGTATTCAATGCACAACAAGAAATGACTGTGAAGCGTTGGAAAAGTATTTGAGAAGTGCCGGATATGTTCTTGTTACAACTGATAGCAAGGATATATCAGATGAAAATTACGACCTGCTCCAGAAGGAGTTCAATTCTTTTTTGAGCCGATATATGGACAGGGACAATGAAGTGTACTGGACAAAGTACAGAGTGTATCTCAACAAGGAAACATATGACAATGCAATTTCAGAAATGAAAAAGGACGGTTCTTTTTCTATCGAAACGGAATTAGAATTGATTGATTCATCAGTTGTGCTAAATTATGCAGTGTGGGACAATTACGACAGGAAAGAAACTGTTGTATATGAAATCAATGATAACATTCCGGACTGGTGGAGTGAAACAGGCTTTCTGGAGATTTATTCTCCAGTAAATGTTATGGTAAAGCTGGAGTATAGAAACGATTGGACTTATCATGTGTTCTATGTGAAAGCGAACGAACCATTCCTTGTAAAGGTAAGAGCAGGCGGTTATTATGTGAGAACTGTCAACACGCAGGACGTTCAAGAGGGCGAAAATACATTGGTCTACGATAACAATGTACAGGTGCAGCTGGAAAATACGATTGATGAACCATATCAGCTTGACATTTCAAAACTCACAGAGAAATATGACATCATGCCGATAGACTTATCTGACAAACCGGACTTCTCGTGGAACAACAGAAACAATATTAGCTTGAACGACTATGAGAACGGAAAGGTTAAGTTGGACTACGATTCTGAGCAATCGAAAGAAAATACAACAGATGCAACCGAGCTGCCTTCTGAAAGCTCTGACAAGGATTCTTCCAGCAACAGTAAAACTGGAGAAACAACAGCTAAAACAGCGACAGGAACAACAGAGATTCCAGAAGAATCTGTAATTGTGTCAAAGAAAGAAAAAGAAGAACTGCGAAAAAGTCAGATGAAATACCGAATCATTTTTATTGGCGGTGGCATCTTGATTGTATTGATAATCGCAGGAGTGTGCTACATCATTAAGAAAAAGAACAACAAAGAATAAAAATATCAGGTAAGAGAAAAAGGAGTGAACCACGATGACAGGAAAGGAACTGGTTCTTTTATTCAAAAAGGACAGCCGTATGACAAATTCCCAATGGCATCGGTTTTGCAAAAGATACATTCATAAAGATACAAGTTCAATCGTAAAACTGGTAAAACAGATTTACGCAGATGAAGATATAAAAAGCACAAAATCGTTTGAAGATGCTCTCAAAGAGGAAATGCAACATACTTGCAGGCTCGATGAGGAATGCTTGATTCACGGTTGATTCGTTAAAATATACAAGTTTCAACAAAATAAATAACGGATATTTTACAGATTAAACCCTATTTTCCTATTGACAACGCACCATAAAAGTGCTATAATAGTTAATGTAAGGTACAGAGAACAACAGTTCAAAGCCTTACGGTAGCCACAGGAATATATTTTGAAAAAGGAGCGTAATTATGGCTAACAATTTTAACATTTGCGAAAACTGGGGACTGAGATGCTACGAGCAGAAGATGACAGAAAAGAGTGTTATCTTGAAGTGTTCGATGAATCGTAAGGGCGATGACGGCGAGTATACCGCACCGATTTACATTGATGTTGTTTGCAGCATCGTAGGCGACAACCAGTGCGACATTGCTCAGGACGACTACGCTAAGTCTTTTGTAGACGTTTGGGGCAGATTCTCCGTAGGTGACTACACCAACAAGAACGGCGATAAGATTCCGACCATGACAATCTTTGCAACTAAGGTAGCAAAGCGTGTCAGAAACAACTAAACAACACCGACTGATTTGACAGTCCTCCTGTAAATATGCTCCCTCTTCGTGAGGGGGCGAATATCGGGGATAAGGAATAGCAGTGATGTACTGCAAAGCGGTTCGATTCCGCTTTTCTCGACCAACATTCTCAATGAAAACCTCATACGTCAAAACCCTTATGGAAAGAGGGCAACACGCAAGCACCCAAAGCCCTGTATGTTGCCTTTTTTTCATGTCAGCAGAAGTTCACAAAAGTCCAGTGTATATTCACAGAGAAACGGCAGAAATATGGTATTACAACACTCAATGAGAGTTTACGCAGGTTCAAATCCTGCTCCTGCCACCATACAAAATTATAGGAAGTGAATCTCGTGGACAAAACAGATAAGACGTGGCTTTCAAGATATGCGTTCAGTGATATAACGGTGTATATGAGAAACGAAAAAGGAACGTATACCAATCTGACTGATTATACAATTTCAGATGACAATGAAAGCATTCGCATCAAGAGCAATTCGGAATATGTTTTGATGTTTTGCTCTTATTTCTATAACGCTTATAAAAGCAAGGTTGCCTGTCGTGTATGCGACATTTCACTGAACGGATTGCTTGTCTTGGCTGGGATTGGCGATATGAGCTTTATAAGACGGTTTGATGATGGGTGCGATAAAAACGAAAGCCTGCTGGCAATTCTGTGTGCAAGAAAAATCACAAATTACAACTACGGCGTTGCAATGCAGGATAAAGAGAATCCCATGATTTATCGCTTTTACAGACAATTCTGGGAGAAAGACGAAGAAACAGGCAGAAACAGAAGATACAAAGGAGAAGTATTAGCGAAGGAATTTTACATCGCTTAAAGAGAATGGTCACATCGAAAGATGTGAAAGAGGTGTACTATGGCAAAGAAAAAACGAAAATGGACAAGAAATCAAAAAGAAAGTGCTGTGCTGATTACTCTTGGCGTATCGGTTTTGATTTGTGGGGCTTGTTTTCTGTCTCCGCTGAAAGATGCTGTGAAATTTGGCTCTAAGGCAATCGTGAAAGATTTGCCGATAGATGATATAAAGACAGCATATCAAGCGTATGATGAAAACAAAGATGAACTGCACAAAGAAATTCGAGAAGAGTACGCAAAGGAAGAAGCTGGAGACCAATCCAGCGAAATTCCCAGCGGTTCAGACGAACTTTCTTTAGAGCAGGCTACTGTGATTCGTGTGATAGACGGTGATACATACGAATTGGAAATCAGCGGTGAAAAACAAAAAGTTCGCTTGATTGGCGTAGATACGCCGGAAAGCGTTGCTCCGTCAGATTATCGTACAGAGAATACAGAAGAAGGAAAAGAAGTTTCTCAGATAGTCAAAGAGAAGTTTCAGGATATTGATACTGTATATGTGGAGTATGATGTTAGTCCTACGGACAAGTATGGCAGAACATTAGCTTATGTGTACTTTGAAGATGGTACAATGGTTCAGGACTGGTTGCTGGAGAATGGGTATGCCAATACTGCCACTTATCCACCAAACGTGAAACACGCAGACCACTTTGCAGAACTGGCACATACGGCAGCAGAGCAAAAGGTTGGCTTGTGGAACGGCTTCTTTGAAGAACAGAATTGATGAAAAGAGGAATGTGTTATGGATAGGATAATCATAATCGTGTGTGCTATACTGTTTGTAATCGTAGGCGGTATTTTGATATGGTGGCTGAAAATCGGAAAACAGCATTTTATTCAGAAACGCTGTCCGGAACGCTTGCAAAAATCAGATAACGAGAAAGAAAATAAGGAGTGATGATTTATGGGAAACATGACAGATACAGAAAAGAGATTACTGACTGTACCATTCTTTTCAAAGGGGGCAGTTGGAGAAAAGCTTGCAGGACGCTTTCAGAAGCTCCAGCAGACTATTTTGAATCGGAAAGAGAATGACCCTCACGCACTGAATCCAAAGAATGTAACAGGTATCTGGTATCTTTCTGGATTACAGTATGAAGAGGGAAATCCGCAGGTTCTGGTTCGTTCTGACATTCCAAAGGGAACATATGAAAGAATCCTGCTCCACAATGAAATCTTTGAAATCATCTACAATGATGTGGTATACGATTATGACAAAGATTTTGTGGAAGGCGAGAACGTGATTCATGGCTTGCAAAAAGAACTCTTAGGAGAACTCAGAGCAGGTCGTGTGTATGCAATTTACGACAAGGAGAGAAGTTAAATGGCAGTAAGTGCAAAAGAACTGGAAGTGATTCGAGCAGACATTATGATTGCCGGAACTGCAATGCAGCAGAAAGACAATCCGATAATGGTAAACATGGCTGCGTATCACTTTGCTCAGGCAATCGAAAAAAGCATCAAGGCAATTATCAGTGAGAAATCTGTTGAACCGCCGCCACAGGAAACGATGTATGCTCACAACATGGAACATCTTTTGTTTCAGGCAGAGCGTGTTTCGCCTAACTTCATTCAGGAGCATATGTTTATTGCAGATAATGCACAAACGCTGTCAGCGTTCAATGGACTGCGGTATGGCGACAAGTGTGTGTCAAAGGCAGATGCGTTCGTTCTGATGAAGAATGCAAAGGACTTGTTCTGGGAAATCGAAAATGCTTATATGAAAGAGCTTGGCGTAAAGCAGGAAGCAATTGCTGACCATGCTCATATACAGATGTTTGATGCGACAAGGCTTTCACTCGACGATAAAAATTCTACTTGGAAGAAGCAGAACGGTAAAAATTATCATGGGGCTGGAAAAGCAGACCACGGCAAGAAATCTTATGGGAAGCATTATCAGAAGCCCAAATATCAGAAGGAACAGTATGATAAGTGCGATGATTAAATCATCATATTTTTTTGATTAACAATAACGAATAAACGGCAGAGTAAAGGAGAATAAATCATGTTAGGATATTTAGCGTCAGGAGTTGTTGGCTTTTTTATCGGCGTAATTCTTTCCTGTGTTTTACTTAGTAAAAGAGGTTTGGAAGCGTATCAGAAGGTGCAGGACGGTGTTTCAACTGGGGCTGGAAATGTGAAGACAAATTTTGAAGCAGCAAAGGCAGTCTACCGTGCAACCATTGATGAGTACGAAAACGGCACAGACGAAGACGATGCAGAAGAAGCGGAGACTGAATCCGAGGGAGCTGAGGAAGAGTGAAAAAATTCATCAAGTTTACTGTAGTGACCGCAATGCTGGTCGGTGCGGTGTGGTACGGCTATCAGAATGGCAAGGCAGACGGCTTTGAAAAAGCAATGGAACTGGAACGCAGCAGATTTCACTGCACCAAAAAAGAAGACGAAGGAGAGGCGACAGAGCCTGCTCCTGAAAAGAGTGATGCAGATTGAATCTTGCAGACGGCAGACTGATTTGCGATAAATGCGGAGCAACAGTTGATGCACCAGACAAATATATCAAAGGATATTGGTGTGGCAATTGTGGCTATCTGCATTACAGCAATCATGTGTATACCAAAGATATTCGGACGGCAGGTGAATTTGCGGAAGAAATTCGCTTTGTACTGGCTGAAATTCATAGAATAATGCAGAAACCGCCTGTTGAACAGAAAGTCAGAGTAAAGCTTTTGTGCGACTTATGCGACTTGTTCGACTGGCAGCAGGTGCTTGATGAATACTGCACAATTTCTATTCTGAAAGTGCTGACTGCACTGATTGAGCAAGTTCCGGCAAGCTCACGCAGAGCTGTAGGCGGTGATGCAAGCCGAGAGGACTACATCACATTCATAAACTATTTCGACATGACAGAGATGAATCTGAATGTTATTACTGCATTTATCAACTTTTGCTTCGGCAGAAATATTGAAAGCTATGACTTTCGGAAAATTGATTTCACACTATCTGAACCAGAACTCTATCTGTTAAGCTGGTATTCTAACACGATGGAAGATAAGAGCATTTACAAGAGAATCGGTCGCAGTGCCAAACGCAAACAGGGCAAGTACATTCGCTGTGGTATATTCACCGGACTGATTCTGACAATCGCATTCTGCTTATTTGCTGTATCTGACATCATGGTCTTAGTTCGCTCCAGAGAGAATCCATCTATTCTGCCAACGGTATTCTTATTGGCAACTCTTTTGATTGCAGACACGGTGGTTGCAATCATTGCTCTTGAAGCAATCTCAAAGAAATATAAAAAATCGAAAAATCAAATATACGACATTCTGGATAAAAGGTGATATTTATGACCAAAGTAACAAAGGTCTATCTGATTAGCGAGCAAATCGACAAGGGCGGCAATAAGATTGATTTTAAGAAAATCAGCGAATTGCTATGGAACTTGCAGAGGCAGACACGAGACATCAAGAACAAATGCGTACAGCTCTGCTGGGAGTGGCTGAACTTCTCCAGCGACTACTACAAAAAGTCAGAAGAATATCCGAAGGAGAAAGATACTCTTGGATATACGTTAAGCGGATTCGTTTACGACCGTATCAAAAACGGAAGCGACCTGTATTCTTCCAATCTCTCCACATCTTCCAGAGACACCTGTACTGCATTCAGCAATTACAAAAAGGAAATGCTGAAAGGGGAACGGTCTGTACTCTCTTTTAAGGCAAATCAGCCTTTGGATATTCACAACAAAGCAATTAAGCTTTCCTATGAAAGCGGCAACTTTTTTGTTGCACTGAAAATGCTGAATCGTGCTGGAAAAGAAAAATACGGCATCAATGATGACCTGCGTTTCCGTATGCAGGTAAGAGATAAGTCTGTCCGGACAATTCTGGAACGGTTGATGAACGATGAATACAAAGTCAGTGCAAGCAAGCTGATGTATGACAAGAAGAAAAAGCTGTGGAAACTGAACCTTTGCTATTCTTTTGATAACCATGTCATTTCTACGCTTGACACTGAGAAAATCATGGGCGTTGACCTTGGTGTCGTTTATCCTATCATGGCATCTGTCAATGGTGATTACGCCAGATTCAGCATCAAGGGCGGTGAAATTGAAGCTTTCCGAAGCCGTGTAGAAGCGAGAAGACGCTCACTCTTGAATCAGTCACGCTATTGCGGTGACGGACGTATCGGACACGGCAGAAAGAAACGTACAGAACCAGCTACACAGATTGCTGATAAAATTGCCAGATTCCGTGATACCACGAATCACAAGTACAGCAGAGCCTTGATTGATTATGCAATCAAAAACGGTTGCGGTACGATTCAAATGGAAAAGCTGACAGGCATCACAAGCAATGCAGAACATTTTCTGAAAGAATGGTCGTATTTTGACTTGCAGACAAAAATCGAAAGCAAGGCAAAAGAAGCTGGTATCAAGGTAGTTTACATCAACCCGAAGTTTACCAGTCAGCGTTGCAATAAATGCGGTTACATTCACACTGACAACAGACCTGTACAGGCGAGATTCTGCTGCCAGAAATGTGGCTATGAAGAAAATGCTGATTACAATGCGAGCCAGAATATTGGCACGAAACATATAGATGTTATTATCGAAGAAACATTAAAAATGCAGTGCGAACCGGAAGCTCCCACAGAATAACTGGGACGTTCGCACTAAATCAGGGCAACTCATTGTCCTTGAATCGAGACAGTATGCGTAATTCTTTCCTCGGAAAGTGGTAGATACTCTCGGTAAGGTAAACTGTGTATGAACAGTTTGAAATCCTGCACATAAAATCCGTGCAGGCATCTTATAGTTTTGTGCATCTTTGCTGTTGCAATCTGCGTACAGGCGTAAGATGTGAGATGATGTTTTACCTCTCTATCTCGTAATCGGCGTGTTGCAATCTGCGTACAGGCGTAAGATGTGAGTATGAGTACGTGGTTGGGGTTGGCACGATGCACGGTTGCAATCTGCGTACAGGCGTAAGATGTGAGTTTTAGGGTGTAGTTTTGAGGGTCAACGCTCTAAGGTTGCAATCTGCGTACAGGCATTGTTTATTTATTTTATTTAATAACGAATAATTTACAGAGTAAATTGATATATATGCTTGACATTTGTACACTACTGTGCTATAATAGTTAATGTAAGGTAGTTAATCTACAAAGCACAAAATCAAAAAAATAAAAAAGGAGTATTCACTATGAACGGAAATTTTGAAGCGAAATGCGAAGACGAAAACAAGGTAGTTACAATGGAAGAAGCGAAAAAGGAAACCGCATCTGCTCCAGAGGAAAAGAAGCCTGCGAGAAAGCAGACAAAGACCACTAAGCCGATGAATATTTTTCAGAGACTTCTGGCTGTAGAGAATGCTCTTGCAGTCGTGGCAAAGAATCTGACTGTCAGCACTGGTGGCAGAAACAGCTACAGAGCAGTTTCCGAGCGTGACATTATTGATGCGGTAAAGCCACTGGAAGTTGAGTACGGTGTGTACAGCTATCCGGTAAGCCGTGAGATTCTGGAAAGTCACATTCTGGAATCTGAGAATGAATATCAGGGCAAGGTGACAAAGAAGTCCACTTTCATGACGAGAGTGAAGACTGTGTATCGTTTTGTCAATGTAGACGAGCCGACAGACTTCATTGAAACAACAGTGTTCTCTGAGGGAATTGATGCACAGGACAAGGGTTCTGGCAAGGCAATGACATACGGCGATAAGTACGCTCTGATGAAGATGTACAAAATCTCTACAGGTGACGACCCTGACCAGCAGGCAAGTGAGCCGACCAACTACAGAACCGCTGGCAGTCAGCCGAGACAGCAGTCTGCACAGACGGCAGCTCCGGCACAGTCCGCACAGCAGAGACCTGCTGCTTCTGGTGGCACATGGGGTTCAAGACCTGCTCAGGCAGCACAGCCTGCACAGCAGAGACAGAATGCTTCCGGCTGGGGTAATGGCAACAGCAACGGACAGTCCGGCTCTGGTTGGGGCAGACGTGGTGCATAAGCACAGAGAATAACACAAGCAATCACACAGGACGTTCAGGCAGATGCTTGGACGTTCTGAGATGCCGACATAGCTCAATGGCAGAGCATTACAGAGAGATACAGGTTCGATTCCTGTTGTTGGCTTCAATCTTTTCATACACGATTGAATCACCGTGGCAGAATGTGAGTATTTCCGTGATTTTGCGTTTTTGTGTTGGGTTATTGTAATTCGGACAGCAGTTCCACGGTGCTGTGATTCCGGATTACTTATCGTCTGATTGGTAGCAATTTAACAGGTGCAACTCCTGTTCAGATGACTAATGTATTGATGCTTTTATTGATACTTTGAAATCAGGGCGACTTAGCGTCCTTGAATCGAAACCAGTATGCGTAATTCTCTTTTCGGAGAGTAGCAGACACTCTCGGTAAGGTATGTTGTTCATGGCAACATGAAACTCTGCACACAAAATCCGTGCAGACATCTGCAAGATGTAAGTACATTCCCTGAACGTATGTGAAAAATAAAAAAGGAGATATAAAATGGAAAACAAAAACTATCGTTCAAGATACTTGAAGGTTGTGGTATTCAATTCTACAAATGATATTGGAAGGATTGAATCCACTGTGAATCATACGGTTGATTCGCTGAAAGATGCACACGCAAAAATCGTGTCCATCACAACAAACATTTACGGCATCAGTCCGATGAATCTGCTGTACAACATTATTTATGAGGCAGACCATGCTATCAGCGATGCAGAGCTTGCCGGAAAGGGAAAGTAATTGCAGAAGATAAATTCCGAGAGAGTTCGTGATGCTTGGAAGAAATCCGGACTTAGTTATCGTGAACTTTCTGCATTGACCAAAATTCCACAAAACACGCTTGCCTGCTACATCACAGGAAAGCGGAATCCCACCGACATCACAACTAATGTCATCGAAGAGATTGTGAATGCTTATCTGAATGACAGCAGTGTTTACATCAACAAGACACTCTACAGAGATAAATTCATGGAAAGCGTGTACCGCATCTGTGAGATTATCCCAGAAGAGAGACAGCCAATTGAGATTATGAAAGCGTTTGATGCTCTGCCGTCAGTAATTATCAGCACAAAGGATTTGAAAGCGTCTACAGACGCTCAGGACGGCTCAGAACGAGCCGAAAAGGAAATAGCCGATACAACAGACGAGTGATTCCGAGAAAGCCTTACAGAGGCTCAGAGAAGCCCTGTGGGGCTTTTTTTATTTTGAAAGAAAGAGTGATTCATTTATGAGTGAAGATTATATCAGCAAGCTTGGGGCAGAGCAGAAGCGAATCTTCTCCCGAATGGTAAACGGTGAGAATATTTTTCTGACCGGAAACGCTGGAACAGGTAAGTCATTTTTGGTAAAGGCGTTCGACCAGTATTGTAAGCAGAATGATGTGAAAATTCTGAAAGCTGCACCGACTGGCATTGCTGCCTGCAACATTCAGGGCGTGACTTTACACCGACTGTTCAAGCTGAAAACTGATGTTAAAAGTATGCTTGCTGACGTAAGAAATGTTCCGGCAGAGGTGATGCAGATTCTGAATCTGGCAAGTGTCCTGCTCATTGACGAAATCAGTATGGTGCGAATTGATGTGTTCGATAAAGTAATGAAATACATCGACCTTATCAATCGGGAACGCAAAGCACAGAAACGACCGGACATTCAGATTATTCTGGTAGGAGACTTTTATCAGCTTGCTCCGGTAATTCCTCCGCTGGATAAAAAGATGCTGGACTTGTACTACGGCAAGAATATCGGAAACGGATTTGCGTTCCAGTCAAAGTATTGGCAGTCACTCCGGATTCAGTTTGAAAAGCTGACCGAAGTAAAACGGCAGGACGGAGACAAAGCATTCTGCACAGCACTTGACCAGTGCAAAGAAGGCGATACGGATTGCCTTCCGTTCTTTGCAAAAAATACAGCAGCAAAAGAGCAGAAAGATGCAATTTGGGTATGCGGAAAGAATGTTACAGCCAGACTTCGGAATCAGGAACGGTTGGACAAAATCAAGAAGAAGGAATACAGTTTTCCTGCCATCTATACAGGGATAGCGACCGCCAGTGACGGACTTTGTGAAGATTCTTTCCAGTGCAAGGTAGGAGCAAGAGTAATCATGCTGGTAAATGAACCGTCTGGAGATTATCAGAACGGCAGCATGGGAACAATCAAAAGAATCTCAGGTGATGAAATTTATGTTGAAGTGGAGCGAATTGAAATCGCCACAGGAAAACCAGAAAAACATCTGGTTTGTGTAGAACGGCATGACTTCAACAAGTACGAATACAGAGAGAAAGAAATCATTGAAGAACTGAAAGATGAGCGTGGAGAGACAATCATCAAGAAACATAAGGAACTGGAGCTTGTGACTGTAGGAAGTGCAGAGCAGTTTCCGATGAAGCTGGGATTTGCAATCACAGTTCACAAAGCACAGGGGCAGACTTATGACGCAATGAATTTCAAGCCGGAAATCTTTCAGGACGGACAGCTCTATGTTGCTCTTTCCCGATGCAAGGCAGCAGACAAAATGTTCATTGCTGACCCTCTGACACCGAAGATGGTTCGGGTATCTTCTGAGGTCGTCAACTACTACAAGAACCCAGAGAACTACACATTTTTCGGCAGAGAAAAAGATATAATTTCTGTGCAGACTTCCAGAGATTGCGAGGGTGCAGTAAAACTTTTGAACGAGGTTTTTGCAGACAACAAAGCAGAGATTCTTGACTTTCTGCAAGCTCTTTCTGCAAAGAAAAAGGCAGAGGAAAAGGAGAAAAAAGAAGAGGAAAAGAGTGAAGTGTCAGTCGCTGGCTGGAACAAAAAAGGAGCATAATCCAGCTTGTTTTTGGAAAGGAATTTTGCAATGACTGTGAAAGAATTGAAACTGTATTGTACAGCTACGCCCGACATAAAAGACACCGAGGCATTGCAGGAATTTATGGATAAAGAGAGAGCAGGAACGCATAAAGTCGCCTGCATCAAAATTGGAATTGCTATCGGATTTGCAATTGCTTTTTCACTTGTGATATTCGCTTTTTGCGGAAAAATTTCTCTGGAAAGCTTGAAAAATATTTTGCCGTTTTGCTTTCTGTGTATGATATACATTGGCATCGTTGTCATTACAATGTTGCTTCATGTGAGCAATGCTGCGAAGAAGTTAGAACAGGCAATTCAGGCAGGCTCAGGCATTCGCACTTCAAAGCATTTGTTCTTGCTTGATGAAATCAGCAAAGAGAAAAAAGCATCTGACAAAAAGCCCTCTACGATATATCATTTCACTGATGAGCAGAAATCATCTGCAAACTTTTACGTCAGCAAGCAACAGGTAAATTGCTTCTTCGACCAGACAGCGAAAGGTGTGCATTACAAGCTGTATTGTTTGCAGGATAAATACATCTTTTTTCTTGCTTCTGATACTACAGAACTGGAATTGATTACGGAACAAAATAACGGATAAATAAAAAATATAAAGTGGCTGTTGTGTTTCATAACGGTCACTTTTATTTTATGTTTTGAATTTTAGGAATTGAAAAAATGTTTGACATCTTGTATAATAGCACTGAACGAATTTATGATAGGAGAGATGGATATGCGTAGAGGAACAAAGGAAATCCGCAAGGTTTTCACTGGCTCACGAGAATACTATGTATATGATTTGGATAAGGACTTTTTTGGAAAATCCAAACGCATTTATGCTGCTACCGAAGGCGAACTGAAAGAAAAAATTGCAGCAGCAGAGGCTGAACGTACTGCGGTTTTGGAAACGTATAGACCAGTTGGGAAAAAACTTTCAGACTATGTGCGTTTTTATTTCAAGTGTGCTGTTACACAAGAGGCAATACCAACTATCAAAAAACTGACAACGCTATTTGACAACGCTGTTTTCGATTCTCCAATAGATAAAAATATTGATGAAATTACACAAGAGGATATGCAGAAATTTTATAACACGATTGTTCTGAAATTTGAGCAGGTGAACATTGATAAAATCACAGATGTGTTGAAGAAAACATTCACACTTGCGAAAGAAGCAGGTATCACTTGTCAATTCAATTTGTCAGACATCAGAAAGACAGTTCCAGCAGCCGGAACTGTATCAACAGCCTACATCATGTCACCGAAAGAACTGGAATCTTTGCTTTCGTTTTGCATTGCAGAAGACTGTGTGAAGTATGGCGTAAATGAATTGGTTGCCATCTTTACAATGCTGACAGGATTCCGCTTCCAAGACATCAATACAATGAAAGCAAAAGACATCAATCTGGAAGAAAAGACAGCCACAATAGATAAGAAAAAATATCCGCTTTCCGACCAGTGTGTGTCATGGATTGAATCGCAAATTGAAATTGGAAGACTGCCGGAATGCAGAGAAGAAAATGACCGACTGCTGTTCCTGAACTCATACGGAAATCCATTGACAATGCAGAGTGTACACAGTACAATTCGCAACATCACAAGAGTATGCGGACTTCCAAAAGGCATTACTACAAAGACGATTCGCAAGGCGTTTATTGTATCTGAACTTGAAAACGGTACGAAGCCAAAAGAGATAAAAGACAACTTGCATATGCAGTCGATTCGTGAAGTCATGAACATAAAAGACGAATACGATTTACAAGTCAGCATTGGATAATCTGATTCAGCCGGATTAAGACAAACGGATATGTAGGTATACCTTGCTATACCTGTACCCTATACAACAACCTTGCATTTTGTACACTGTAGCCAACATCACAGCACATGGTTTGTGCATGGCTCTGAAAATTGTGAACGCTGTCAGAATAATTTTCGACAGTGATTGACGTGCCAGTGGAAAACAAATATAATAGAAGTGCAGTAGTTTTGCTGCATCTCCCCTCAAAACAGAATGTTGAAAAAGACGTTCTGTTTTTTTATGCGTTTCTTTGCAGGCAGCAGTCCTGCTCCAGAGTATTTTTACATCTATTTTATTTCAAGAATCTATCGACAAGGAAGAAGGAATCTTCATTGAATCAGACGAAAATCTCATTCAAAATTGATGGCGAACCCAAAGGAAAAGGCAGACCGAGATTCGGTAACAGCAGCACTTACACACCGGCAGAAACCAAGGACTATGAAACGCAGGTTGGCTGGTGCTACAAGGCGGTCAGTCGTGGCTTCCAATTCTCTGAGAATGATGCAATTCGTGTAGAAATCATTGCTCATTTTGGAATCCCCAAGTCCACAAGCAAAGTGAAACGTGAAGCAATGCTGCAAGGCAAAATCCGTCCGTTGAAGAAGTGCGATGCAGATAATATTGCAAAGATTATCTGTGACGGATTGAACGGTATTGCCTATCCAGATGACAAGCAAATCACTTCTCTTTCTGTAGAGAAATGGTACAGCGACAATCCGAAAGTTGTTGTGATTTTGAGTAACGACATTACGGAATAGAATCTTTTCTTACAGCATCATGTTCCTGCTCCGGAACTGGTGCTTTTTTCTTGCAACTTCAAGCTTTACAGAATGTTTTCATTTCAGCAAAACAAAGCAAATTATATCTTACAGTAGATATGCTAAAATAATAGATGAACGAACATAAACAGCATGAACGAAAAAGGAGATGAAATGCTGTGAATCAGAAGTTGAACTTCTATCAGTGCATTCAGTTGTTGTCTGCATTGGCAGAAAAGAAAATCATTCAGCGAGACCCAGAAAACAAAAACAACATTCTGGTGTATCGCTCTGCCGGAACGGAATATCCAGAAGGCTTTTACTCTCAGAATTTGTTGTCCACTGCATCAGAGTTGGTTGATGATGAAGATGGACAAAGTTATCTGGTCAGTCAACTGGAAGAAGCAACTGGAGAGCCTGCTCATTTCGATGCAGACCCATTTCGGAAGAGGGAGTGTGTGTGATGCAAAACTATTCAGACGAACAAAGAGATGCGTTTTTCAAAATGATTGGTGACATGAAAGCAAGTGATTTTGGTACGCAGAATTTTCTTACGCATTCGCTTGATGATACGATAATTCTTGACACAGAAATGCTTGACGAAAACTCGATACGACTGCATATGGGACACAAAACAAAATACGGAGAATTACTTGTGCAGAAAGGCGATGCTGTTTGTGGCTTTTATCACAAGAACAAAGAGAACGGCAAAGGCGTTTCTGCAACAATGGACATTTCTCTGCACGAAGACCTGCATAAGAATGCTGTTATGGCAGATATTTTCTGCTTGCAGGCAGGACGGTTTCAAATCGAATCATTCATACAGGCAGATGAGTATGGAGCGAACTTTTCGCTAGAACGTATCTGGGCGAATGATGAGAAAGAGCCAAGTCTGACATCTATGCCACAGCTGTTCGTTGATGGACAGTTCAGCAAAGGCTTTTACAATTTTGTTCGGGACATCGTTGGAGAAGTAAGAAAAGCAATGCAGATATGCTTTTGCGATGGTGATTACGATGAAATGGAGTGCGATGACGATATATGATTACATACGGAATGCAGAAGGAAACAGCTGCATCAATTGATGTTGCAACCAAGCAGGCGGTCAACAGTGTAAAGAAAAATCTTATTGTTCTCCAAAAAGCTGCTGCCGAATACGAACGCTCCTGCGTTGCTTACTTCAAACAGGTTCTTACAGCCACCGGACTTTCTCAAAAGGTGGTCAACAAAGAAACTGGAAAAGTCGGAAAAATCCGCATCGTACATGGACGGTATCATTCGTTGGAATATCCGATGGAACTTCGATTTTTTCCAGACGATGAAAAACCAAAGGAGAAGCCGAACAAGCTGCAACAGCATGAAAATGGTAGACAGATTCTTGCATCATATTTCTTATGTATGCAACCGAACAACGAACTCTCAGAATATCTGAAACAGAACTTTGAACCGTACCACGAATAATCAAATCAGTCGTTTTCCTGCTCTGGGAGAACGGCTTTTTTGTAGCCAGCAATTGTGAAGATTCATACAATGTTTACAGACCGGAAAAGCAAACTGCAATATGTCTTACAGTAGATATTGTATAATAGATAATGTAAGGAACAGATAAAGGAGCGTACTGGGATTGACCTATCGAACAAAGGAGCAGGATTGAAATGGAACAGTTTTACGAAATTACACCACAGAGCAAGCGGTTTGCAGAGTGCATGACCTACTGGAATGAATCCGATAAGCAAGCCGAAAAAGTCAGGACGTTTATGAACAATCACAACATTCCATCACCTGCTCTTTGGAAAGGAAATATTCTCTACATCAAGAAGTGTCCGGATATGTCTGACGACAACTTCATGAAGAAAACAGTCGAAGACAATGGGAGCGTTTATTACGGCATCAAGAAGACAAGTTCTCTCGGCAAGGAACTGAAAAACCTTGGAGTTTGCAGAGTATATAAACCGTTTGTGCCGTTCTTCTTTGAAGAAACGATTTTGCAGGCAGAAATTCGGTTGTTTTCGGCTGACGGAAAAGTCTATTGCAGTGTAGAACATAATCTGGAGAAGCCTCTGACTTGTCCGGAAGGATTCGTTGAAATGAAAGGCAGTGCGTTCTACGAAATTATGGAAGGTGAGGAAGATGCGTAAGCCTTATCAGGCAAAAACCATTGCAAAGTTTCTGATAGAGGCAGCAGAAGCGGCAGAGCCTACTATCTGCATGACAAACAGCAAGCTGAACTCTATGCTGTACTATGTGCAGGCATGGTACATGATAAAGTATGGTACGCCTTGCTTTACAGACCAGCTGTACGCTCACAGCTGGGGCGTAGCTGTAGAAGATGTACATTACACTTTCCGTATGTTTGGCAATTGCTCTTTGTGGGGCATTATGGCAAATCAAATAAATACAGATGAAAAACTGGAAAAGAAAGACCAGAAGCAAATCTGTAAGGTTCTGTATCAAATAGGAACATACAGTGCAGCAACACTGAATCGAATCGTTATGAATCAGAAACCATACCGTGACGCTTATGTCAATACCAGCAATGCTAGTGTCATTACACTGGAGAGCCTGAAAGCATACTTTTCTGAGTGAATATGTTATATCATTAACTACACGCAAACAACAGATGTGTTGCTGAGGTCGGCAATACACCGCTACCAGAAAGGAATCATGAATGACCATATACATTCTGATTGGCTGTATTAAACTCTACGGAGCAGATGCAAAGGAAATTCTGGCAGTGTTCAGCACTCGCCGAAAAGCAGAAAGAGAAAAGGAACGCAGAAAAAGATTCCAGTCTTTTGATTATTACCTGATTGAAGAACAGCAGGTTCAATAATCTATCTATTCCCTGTTCTGGGAAATCTCAAAGAAGGATAACTGAATATGAATTTTGAAACACTTGTAAGAGATATGATTGCACTCCGGAAGGAATACCGAGAAAAAATACGGAGTGGAGAAGTCCACACACAAAGCGATGCAATTGCGGTTTGCAGAGCCTTCAAAAACAAATACAAGCTGTCTGACAGCGAGTGTGTCGGCATTGCAAGGGGCTATTTTGACCTTGATGATACTATAAACTTGTGGGACAGAATGCAGAAAAAAGAGCCACAGACACAGGACGATATTTTCAAATTGTGATTTACTTAATCACCATTTGAATTGTCATAATACACAATTTTTCTGGTACTTACATAACGAATGTTTGGCAGAGTAAATATGCGTATATGCTTGACATTTGTACACTACTGTGCTATAATAGATAGTGTAAGGAACACACAGAAACGTGAAAGGTATGGTGTTGACAATGAAAATTTTTGCAATCGAACTGATTTTTAACGGTGGAAGAACAGAAAATGCTGTGTATGCTTGTGCAGCTTACGATGAAACCATCAGCATTCCGGAAAAAAGCGGTGCAACGGCTGTGGTTCTTGGCAACACAGAAAGCGATGCAATCAGAAGCCTTCTGAATGTGCTGACTAAGAGAAAAGAACGCTCTGGTGTAACATGGAAAGCAAGAGAATTAAAAGAATATCGTAAGTGAGGGAATGGCTATGAGTGAAACATATCAGGAAGCAAGAAAGAATGTTGTAAGAATGGCACAGCACTATATCGACTATTGTGCCAGCTATGGAACGAAATGCTCATTCTATGAGTATTGCGAACCGGACATTCCGATGACAACAGAAACAAAGGAACTGATTGCAAAGGTTTCGGACAGCCTGCATGATGTTGTTTCTACTCTGGGAAAGTAACCTGCAACGCAGAGTGATTGCGACCGACACAAATGTCGGTTGCAAGTAATGCGACTGATAAGCGGTCACAAGTCCGCTGACAGGCTAAAAGATAAGGAATGAAAGGAATGAAAATCCGTGATTGAAACAGGTGCATATTGGGTAGGTAAAAGTAACGGCAATCATGGCAACTGTACTGGAGTATTGTGCCGTTGCAGTGTCTGCGGACATGAACACACTTTCTTTGCATACAGCCTTGAACCTTGTGCAAATTGTGGGCGAACAATGAAGGGCATGAAGAATGTTCCGTTCAAAAGAGAACTTATCGTTCCGAGAGATGTTTCTCCGGAAGCTCTGAACCTTGCGGAGCAGGTGCTGACGATGGTTCAGGAACAGCTGAAAGAGCGTTCCTTGAAGATGTCAACGCTAAAACCTCTTGGCGATGACGAGTGGCATACAGTTCTGCGAGCTGTCGGCACAAATGAAATTGACAGGGTGATTGAAGATGTTCGCTATCAGCTGAAATGTGAGGGAGAAGCATGAAAAAGTTATTCTGGGTATTTTACCATTTGACAAGAGGACATCTTTTCAGAGCTGTTTTTGCCGTGTTCCGATAAGTGCATGAGGTGGAACTATGACGATTGCATTTTTTGTTTTGTTGTGGTTGTTCATCAATCTGATGATACTTTTTATCATAAACTCTGTCGAAGAACAAACTTCTCCATTGGACTTCTTTGTGGAGATGATAGCAGTAATCGTTTCTCCGATACTGTGGATTTCTTTCTGGACTGTCGTGAACCGTATCAGGAAAGCTCATAGAAAACGAAAGAAAGTGAAAGAAACGAAAGAAAGCGAACCGAGGTGTTGAAATGTTAAGAAAAGTGTTGAAAATGACAATTCTGACGATGATTGCTGGAGCATTCTTGCTTGCCTGCTCCGGCTGTGATACAGCAACACCAATTCCGCTGTGTTATATGTAACAACGGCAAGCAGAAAGTGAGATGTAATCAATGAGAGAGGCTTTACAGATGTTTTCGGTAGGTTCGCCCTATGCGATGTTGCTGATTTACACTATGTTCGTCTTGGTGTATACGTTCTTCAAAAGCTGGAACAAGGTGTTAGATGTGGTGTTCTTTATTATGGGAATCGCATTTTCTACTTACGGAATTGGAATAATTGCTACTGAATGTAGCATGACTGCTGGTGGAATTGAGAAGTCCATTGCATTTACTGTAACGGCTGCGGTTATGGCAGCAGCACATATACTTTTTGGCGTATATGTGGCAGCTGATAGATGGACAGAAAGGTAAATGATATGAACTCAAAGAAGATTTTTCAGTGTGAAGTATGCAATATCCGCATAGAAGACTGGGTAACTGTGGAGCTTGACCCAGATGATGTACACCAGATAGATATGCAGTTTTCTTACTGCCCGAAGTGCGGAACGCCTTTAGGGAAGGAACTGTATTTGAATCACAGAGAGCAGGCTTTGAACAGTGTTCACGCCGTTGCAGGAACAGATACCTGTGACAGCATCAGAGTAGTAACAGATTTCGGCATCATTGCCCTGCGAGTGAACGAACCGTTCTATTTGCAGAAAAATCGTTACAGAGTATCTATTATCACAAGTAAAGTAAGCAACAAGTTTTTTTATAACGTGGAAATTTGCCAAAACAATATGTGGCAGTCCACTGTGATTTCAAAATCTACTATGACAGAGTGCCTGCTGACACTTGCGAAAAAATTGCAGAATGGAGAGGAAATCGTGAAATGAATGCAGTTACATATGCAGTTTTTACAATGTGGGGCATGGTTCTCGGAGCAGGACTGCTTCGCATTTTCCAGTTGATTTTTTGAGAGGTAAGATATGCTGGAGATTTATTTGAAGACTTGCAATTTCTATGTTGCAAAGAATAAGTTCGACATGGAATACGGACGAAAAAAACGATTCACAACAGCTGAACCGGAACTCGTTCTGTTGGATATTGTCAATCCGGAAGTACAGAAGCATCTGGATATGGGTGTCTATCGGGGAGAAGGCTTTGACAGTCTGTGGAAGTTTCTCAAAGGCACGAAGCATACAGATATGGAAAATAATCTGCTCTGCTTTTCTGAACTAAGGGAAAGTGCAGAAGCCGGACGGCGTATCTATCTGTTTGACCACTATGCAGGTTCTTCGGAGAGATACGAATATCTGTACAAGGAAAGAAAAGAGCCAGAGCTGTGCTGGAAGCTTGTGATAAAATATACCATTACCAGAAGACTGACATTGAAGAAAATGGGAGAACTCTTTCCAGAAAATAAGGTGATTTTGTACGCAAAGCAGCATCATCTGCTCAGTGATGCAATGCTGAAAGCGTTGAGCAGAGCAAAATAAGAGGTGATAGCGTATGTTGACAGAGTATGTAAGCGATGAACAATGGAAAAAAGAAGCAGTTTATGAAGTGGGCGATGTTGTCTACAACACCAGAACTGTAAGCGGTGACAAAGGCATCTATTCTGCTGGTTCAAAATTTCGCATTTGCGATATTCAGGCAAGCACAAGCACAAGAAGGCTAAAAGAATATGATGTCAGCCGATTTGTCACAAAATATGTTTCTTTCGTTCTGGCTTCGGAAGAAACAGATGACCTCATTCGCTGTCAGGCTGGAGATTTTCGGTTGTATCATGAAGGCGAAAAGATGAAGGAAAGTAATCTGGCAATCCAGCTGTTGGCGGTAGGAAGTGTGCTACTCATCTTGATGATACTGACAGTAGCCATAATTGCAGTCTTTTTTGACAAAAGCAATCGAATTGCATGGGCGGTAGCGTGGACAGTATGCGGAATTACAGGTGTCTATACCGCAGTGCTGTATTTGCTTTCAATGTACGGATTTAACCGGATAGACAACAGTCTGAGCTATCGTGCTGCAAGAAGAGAAAAGGAGTGCCTGCGATGAAAGTAAAGCGGAAGGAGCAGGACATTTACACGCCATTGTCATGGTGTGACAGAATGAACTCTGCATATCAAATGAGCATCAGAAACAGCGTGTCTGCCGAAGCAATCTTGGATATTCTGACTGCACCGAGTACGGATTCACAACAGGAGTTGCAAAAACGAAAAAACGGCATCTTCTCTTTCTTGAAACCAAACGCAAAAGTCAATACGTTCCTGAAAGGTCTGCCAAACAGTGAGCTGTTTGATGCACTGGAATCTATGGCTGTCATAAAGAAATGGAGCTGGAACAAGCAAGTCTTCCGACTGGACAACGATTTTGTCCATGAGCTTCTGAATACAGAAGAAGTGTTCTATGAAAAAGATTCTTGGAAGTTCCTGCCGTATCAGCTGTTTTATCTGGACATTGAAGACTGTCCGGAATACTGTGAGATGTTTTCCTGTCAAGGCATCTTTGTCTATGTTCACAATCTCTTTGAGGACGGAAAAGAAAAGGTTGTGATTCGCATTTACCGAGTGAATCAGGATATGTTCATCAAAGATATGTTTGAACTTGGTAACGTATCAGACCAGCTGGGCTTTTGCAATTTATCAGATACCAAAGAGGAAATCTATCTGTCCAACGGAGAGGAAAAGAAAATCACATCAAATATCCGAGGTCTGATGACAATGGTTGTGCAGATTCTCAATTACCTGTCTTCTGTTCAGCCGGACATCGAAGAAAATCCTCAGACGAAGAAAACGTACCGCAAGCCTGCTCCGCATACTGAGCCGAAAAACAAATATTCTGAAATTCAGAAATGGGACGTTGGCGTTCGGTTTGGTGCAGCTTTTCGTGCTTGGAAAAAAGAGCAAGAAAGTACCGTGCCAAAGGAAACGTCTGGAACACAGCACTCCAGACACGGCAAAGTCAGACCGCATTGCAGAAAGGCTCACTGGTCGCACTTCTGGTATGGCAGCGGAGAGAACAAAGTAAGAAGAGCGAAGTGGCTGAGCGAGTGCTTTGTTGGCGTAAGAACAGAAGAAATGCCAGCGGTAATACATAAAATTGAAACAGAACAGAAAGGGGAAGTGAAATGAATAAAGAAACGGTTCTTCTCGTGACAGCGATGCTGACAGTCACCTGCATCGTTTGTTTTGCCAGAGATAAGATTTTAGAAAGCAAGAATCAACCTGCTGCCAGCAGTGTTTCAGAATCTGCGGAATCCGAAGATTCCATGACATCTGTTTCTCCGGATATTGACATCAATTTCAACTCTGGAAATGATGTGGAATCAATATCAGATGAAAAGCTCCGTTCCATTGCAAATCACGATTTCAAAACCGCAGACTTTGTTCACGACCTTGCCTGTCAGCCGGACTTGTTTCAGACGGAATGGTACGGTGCAGGAACTGATACCGAAGAGAAGTTTCTCTACGCTCCTGTTTGGTCTAACGAGGAAACAAACGTCAAGAAGACTATTTCTGCGGAAGAACTGAAAGACTTTGCGAAGCAACGTAATGAAGAAATTGCTGTAAGCAGTGCTGATGCAGAGTATATCTTCTGCGGTGAAACAGACGATTATCTGGAATACAGCGTTCGGTTTACCAGCCATAATGAATATTATGACAACGACAGTCTGGTAGGCAACGACACCTACAGGGCATATCGTGTTATCTATCCGAAACATACAGTCATGCTGGAAAGCGACTGCTCTCTGACACAATATTTTGCAGGAACGCCTACGCTGGAGAGCGTTCAGTCCTGCTTTGACTTAGAGTTCAGCCTTGATGATGAACCAGTTCTGTATCGGGAATATACAGAAACGGACAACGCATTCCAATGCACTTACTATAACCTCACATGGGAAACATTGCAGACGTTTGATGTTGCAGATGATGCTGCTCCGATTTTACAACTGAACAAGAATACGATTCTTCTCGACAAGAAGACAAATCAAATCACGAAGCATTCAGAACCAGTCAAGTCAACAACAGCAGAATGAATTGTTGTCGTTTTGCACAAACATTGTGATACTTACATAACGGATATTCTACAGAGTAAACATTGAAATATGCTTGACATTTGTACACTACTGTGCTATAATAGATAATGTAAGGAACACATACGAACGACCGAAAGGAATGGTAAGTATCATGGCAAAGAACACAGTATGGCATACAGAATACAGTGCATGGTCGCTGGAAGCGTTGGTTGAAGAAATCAATCGCCTTAACTATTGGGAACTGGAAGCCTGCAAAGAACTGTGCAAACGTGCAAAGCTCGAAGCTGAATGGGAAGATGCTGATGCAAATACTTTTGAGGAAGTCATCTATCATGCTGCTGAAATTCTCGGTGTAGTCATTGGCTAAGTGATGCGACAGGTTTTTTAACGAATGACGAGAGGTAATTGAAAATGAAAGTTAATCACGATTCAGTTATTGGAAGAAACGAGAGCATTACGATGACAAAGAGATTTAGAGCTTGCGGTCAGATTGCAAACAGCGTTTACAGCGATTCAAAAGAAGAGCTGATTAAGAAGGTCGTTGGTAAAGAGGTCTTCGGGCTGGATATTCTTCAAGAATATCGCAACGGAAGATGGACAACGATTGGAAAGTTTAACGTGCATATTGACTGAAAAGCAAAGGAGAAAAGGTGCATGGGACTGAATGAAGTGACTGCCGGAATGACACCGCAGGAAAAAGAAATCTATTTCGCACACATGGAAAAGAGACACAGGGAAGAAGCCGAGAAGATTCGGCTGGAGAAAGAGCGAACAAGAACGTATAAAGAATCTTTGATTCAAGACATTCTGGCGAAGGGATTTAACCATAACCAATATACCGAAGAACAGCTTCGGGGCAAGTCAATCAGAGTGCTGGAAATGATGTGGTGAGGTGAGAACAATGAAAAAAGGCACGGTTCTGTTGAATACAGAAGCTTTGGCAAGCGACCCCTTTCGCATGAGTATTTTCATGGGAAGGTACAAAAACCACAAGAACGACACCATGAAGTTGTTGGTTCTGGACGGCGGCAGACCTACGATTATCCGAGAAGAAATAAAGAAGCTGTGTACCACACTGATTCCGGTCGGATATGTGGACATCATGGAAGAAGTCAAAGGCATCATGCTGAAAGCTTTTGAAAAAGCGGAAGCAGACCTGCCGAAGCAGGCAAAGGAGCATATTGCATGAGCAGAGTGGAAGAAATTCGGGAAGTTGTGGAAACCGTTGTAAATGGAGAACACAATAACGTGTACAGAAATCTATGCAAGGCAATGAAAGCATATTCTGTGGAAGAATTGACAGAATACTGCATCGCCATGGGAGAAGCAGGAACGCTTCACGCATATCTGACACAGCGTATCTTGGATATGGCTGTTGTTAAGAAAGTATGGGGAAAGAAAGGAGCTTTGGCATGAAACCGGAGCATGAAATCAACTGGAATCAATACGAGTTCTCGAAGCCGATGGTAGTGCAGATGCACGATAGGGTAACAGATGACCTGAGAATCGGAAACTCACCTGTATTGGTAGATTTTTCTGTTTTTTCTGATGCAAAGAAACTGACAGCACTTGCTATCAAGGCTGGAGTTTACGACAAGTACGACAAGGCATACATTCTCCTGAATCTTGGTTGCCTGCAAAACCTGAGAGTGGGTGTTGCAGTAAATCACATGGGAGATGTTCGTATGACAGTTCGGGTATATGGCAAGAAACCGGAAACCTTTGAAATCAAGTTATCTTTCCCTGAACGAGTTGCTCTTTTGGAGTGTCTTGACATCGTGTGTATGCGAGAGGTCGGAAGTACGCTGGAAACACTTTCTAAGAGTGCATATGAAGAAGTGGAGCAGGAAGATTTGTATAATGCAGTCCGGTGCTTCTACAGAGATGGCGTTCCTGTCGCCAGCAATTTGGACTACTTTCAGATTGAGAGGAATCTCATGGGGACAGTACAAGTCAGCTATGACATGGAAGCCCTCTGCACCATTCGTGATGTAGAAAAAAACACATATGCAGTGGAAGGACTGAAAGAAAATCGTTTTCGTTCCGCTATCAGCAGAGGCATCAAAAGTGCCATTGCAGATGCAACCGTCATGTAAAGGAGTTTATGTGAGTGAAGAAGAAAGGCAAGAAAGAGAAAACGAGCTGACAAAAAAGCTTTCTCTTGTCGAAACCACACATCTGATGCTGTTAGCGTTTATCGTTCTCGGTATCATAGCAGTGGGTGAAACTGGTATGTTGCTTTACGCCTTGATTGCATTAGGAATCATACAGTGTGTTTCTTTTGAAATCACAAGTTATGTGTTGAAAAAGGACATCAAGCAGTTAAAGCAAAAAGAAGATAAGTAATTCATGCTGGATTATCCGGCTGGATATAAATTGAACTAGGAGTGATTATCATGAATGAAAAGAAGTTCACAGTTCGCATTGACACAATCAGTAAGGTAAAGGAATTTGTTCGTCTGGTATCGGCTCACAACGCAGATACCGAACTGCGTTCCGGCAGATTCGTGGTCGATGCAAAGTCTATCATGGGCATTTTCTCCCTGAACATCTCTGAACCTGTGGAGATGCGAGTATGCGGCGATGAAGATGACATTGAAAAGCTGGAACAGGACATCAAGCAGTTCATCGAATCGTAAAGGAGAAAGGACATGAGCGAAGAGAAGACAACGTATAAGGGATTCTCTGTTGGTGACAGAGTATATTACTACAAGAAAGGGTGTTGTCCCAGCTTGCCAAGCTGCCTGATTGGGGCAATTCTCAAAATCCAGACAGGCAAGGAATCCGCAACATTTGTGGTGCATGACGAAAAGGACAATATTGTCGATGTGCCATACGAGCATATCTTTAAGAATCAACAGCTGTGTTTTGCTTATGCAGCAAGCCTGACATAAAGGAGTGTGGAAATATGGCATATTACTGGTGTAGCTTGACCTTTGATAAAGTTGGAACATTGCTGGAGAGAAACAGCATTGTTTATGGCGAAACAGAGCAGGAGTTTATCCGGAATATGTCACGTTATCTCCGAGGACACTACGGAACACATCTTACCGCAAATGACTATGATATGCGATTAAAACGCATGGAAGCAGAACAGAATATGTCAGGGGCTGACCTTGGCTTGTATTCTCCGGCATATCCGGATTCAGACGATGATGATGCTGTTTACTTCGTGAGAAAGAAGCAACTGTGCAGTTTTGAGAGAGAAAATCTCCGAGTGCTTGACCTGCGAAACTACCACGAAGCAATTCTCGCTCATGCAGTATGCTTTGCGGAAGAACGTCTGAGATACTGCCGTAAGAAAAAGCAAGGCAAGCGACACAAAAAAGGCTGGAATTATCACTGGCACAAAGGAATCCGGAATAAACTGATACTGGATTCCAAAGGAATGCTCAGAGCAAAGTATTCCGCTGGATTTTTCTGTACATATCAGCTTGACCCGAAGTTTTATAAGTCAGAAAACAACTGGAAGGAAAACAAGAAATGCAGGCATCAATGGGAATGTCACAGCAATCCTCATGCGGACACCATTCCTGCATAACCAGAAAGGAAATTAAAATGAAGGCAAGGACTAAGAAAACGCCCAAAGTCGCTGATAAGGAAAACGTAACAGTGGAAATTTATGAAGCCAGTAAAATGATAATGATTGTGGTTTCAAAACGTGGAAAAACATTATTCTCTAAGAGATATGAAACTGTAGAAGAAGCTAAGAAAGCTTTCAGAAAAATTCAGGAATCGGGAAAGTATAGTATCTCCTAAAAGAGAAGTTGCCATATAATAATTGAATAAAAGAATCACTACTCAGCCTGCATAAGTGGGCTAAGTAGTTTTTATATGCAAGCATTTTTGAAGTTGTTGTCCAGAAAAATTTACAGTATGCCCATATAAAACAGATTATATCTGCTGTAAGATATGATATGATATTGATAGAATCTATCGAAAAGGTATGATGTGAAATGAGAGAATTTGTAAGAAGCATGGAATGCAATCAAAAGCTGATAAATCAACTGGGCTATTCGTGCAGAGGCAGAGGTTCTTCTCTGTTTGATAAGTGGACAAGCATCAGAGATTACGAAACAGCAAAGAAGATGCTGTCAGAAACAACGATAGAAAACATTGCAGATGAAATCGGATTGATTGGAACAGCCTATTTCCTCGCAGAGCAGTGTAAGAGTGTGAAATATCATTCGATTGCACACGAACTGGAATCCATTCTGGGGGATATGTTCTATTGCATGGGAATCCGGAATCGCATTCAGGTGTCTATCCTTGATGTAAAGGAAAAAAAGTTGGGGTACGACCGTTCCAAAACAGTCAAAGTGTTCCGAAGTGATGCTCCAGAAGTTGTGCTGTGCTATATTACCGCAGAAACGACAGTGTGCGATGTTCCGAAGAAGCAGGCAAACAGTACAGGAAAAGGATTGCAGATTACAGGTATCACAGTCAGCAAGCCTAATACGCCTCTTCTGAGCCTGCTCTCAGAAGCTGGAATGGATAAGGCTGTGATATTTGACTGGGTAAAGAGAACACGGCTTACAGAGCTGCGTAAGTGTGTTGACATCGCAATGAATGTACTGGTAGATGCTGACGATGACAGCATCAGTGAAAGTTGCCGTGTAGCAGCAGAGTTTTCTGAAAAGGTGCAGAGCCTCACCAACACTTATGTGAAGGAAATCCGGAAAATTCAGTGACGAATGCAGACTTTATAAAACATTTACAAGTCTGCAAAATAAACAGCAATATATCTGCTGTAAGATTTGCTATAATGATAAAGTCAGCGGAAGTCCGCTGAAATATATCGCTCGTCTGCCATGAGTAGAGGGAGTTTCTGAGGACGTATGTGAAAAGCACCACGTCCTTTGTTTTTTACAGGGAACGGAGAGATAACGATGTCAATTACATTGGAATGCAGAAAGACGAAATCTGAAATGGAAATCGGCTATGGCAATTTCTTTTTTCTCAGAGCAAAAGTAGCCGAACTGTTCGACAAGAATGTTTGGCAGCAGTACATGAAAATCATGGAGATTCCATACGGAGATGACCGCAAACAGGCTCTGGAGAAGTGGGACACAGACATGGACAGAATCCTGCAAGCCAGCGAAATGCCATCAGGTGTAAAAGACTTCCTGTTCCAGTCAGATTGTGCTGGGAATATCTCCAGAAGTGCTTGTATGGCATTGTATGAGCGAATACACAACTATGACAATAACATCGCCTATGGGTTTCGGATTGTGAAAGACAGCTTCGGAAACCTGATAAGGCAGGAACTTGGTTTTCAAGACTTTGTGGAACTGATAAAAGAGTGTATCGACACAAATTGTGACCTGCTCTGGTCGTAAAATATGCAAGGTGGTGATGGAAATGGAAAAAATACAACTTCTTGAATTGTTTGGTGGCATAGGTTCACCGAGGTGTGCGTTGCGGAACATTGGTGTTCCTGTAAAGTCCATTGATTATGTGGAAATAGATGAAAAAGCAGTCAGGTCATACAATGCAATGTTTGCTGCTGAACATGAATATTCACCGCAGACGGTTGTGGGTTGGAATTTGAAACCTGACATTTTAGTTCATGGTTCACCTTGTCAGGACTTTTCCATTGCCGGACATCAGGGCAAGGCAACCGCAGAAGGTGGAAGAATCAACAAAGGGAAAGGTGCAAATGAAGGTTCAGGGACAAGGTCGAGCTTGATGTGGGAAACGGTTCATATTATTGAACAGATGGGCGAATGGAAACCAAAGGTTGTGATTTGGGAAAACGTGAAGAATGTTCTGTCAAAACACATGGTTCATAACTTCAACCGATACCTTTCCTATATGGAGAAGTTGGGATATACCAACAATCACAAAATACTAGATGCAAGGAACTACGGACTGCCACAGGCAAGGGGAAGGGTTTTTACTGTGTCAGTGCTTGGCGATGAACAATTCAATTTTGACCTGATGCAGACTAAACCAATGGTGAACATCAAAACATTCCTTGAAAGTGGTGATGTTCCTGATTGCTATATGGTTACACAACCAAGTGTATACAATGCCATTGGTAAAAAAGGAATCAGGCGAGCAACTGTCATTGATGAATATGCAAACACTATCACCACAAGACAGGACAGAACCCCAGCACAGGTCATTGACCTTGGCGGTGGAAAATACAGATACCTGACAGAACTGGAGTGTTGGCGGTTACAGGGCTATTCAGATGACGATTTCTATGCAGCAGAATCAACCTGTCAGGTTGAGCGTGAGAAGATGAACAGAACCCTATATCATCAGGCAGGCAATTCCATTCCAGTTGTGATATTTGAAGCAATGTTCAAGGCAATGTTTGAACAGGGTATCATTGAAGTCGGCTCTTGAATTACTTTCAAAAATCAACATGCTATGATATAATAATGTAAGAACTTTTGTACTCAAACAAAGCTTGCGGAGGTTGAAACTATGAAAAAAGAAAACAATTGGATTGATAAAGAAATCGACATTTCCACATTTTATGATAAATTGAGTGATTCAGTAAAAGAACTCATCGTTGAGGCAGAAGAAGCCGAAAAAAACGATATGGATATGGCATTTTATGAGATTTGTGATAACATAGAAATTCAATCGAAACTGCTTGTACCAGATGTAATTTCTTTTAAGGAATGGGATTTGCTTTGCAGTAAATATTATCCACAAACTGATTGAATATGAAAGGATTGATTTTATGAAAAAAACAGTAATTCAGGACTTAAATCCATATATACCAAACGAAAGAAATGGAACGTATGGTGGAAAAGCAGGAGACAAAGAAGGAATCACTATAAACGGAGAATATTGGATTGTGAAGTATCCTAAAAGCACTAAGGGTATGAGGGGGACGTTGGATTCATATACAACTGCACCCCTTTCTGAGTATATAGGAAGCAACATCTATCAAATTCTCGGCATTGAAACGCATGACACGGTTTTGGGAATCAGAAACGACAAGCTGGTTGTTGCCTGCAAAGACTTTTGCAAAAGCGAAGGTTCTCTTCGAGAAATAAGGACTTTGAAAAATATATATAACAAAGAGCTGTCTGAAAAATTAGAAGAGACTTTTTCTTCTACTTCTTCTTCTCACTGCATTGATTTAGAAGATATGATGGTGCATTTGAAATACAATCCTATTCTGAAAGAAATTCCGGATATTCAAACACGCTTCTGGGAACAATTCATTGTCGATATGCTGATTAACAACAATGACAGAAACAACGGGAATTGGGGCGTTTTATATGAAAATGGGGAATATCGCCTTGCTCCAGTATTTGATAACGGTGCTTCATTTTCAAATAAAACTCCAGATTGCAAAATTATAGAATGCTTAAATGATGATTTCAAGTTGCAACAAAGTGTCGCTAGTTCGGTATCTATTTATCGAAACAATGGACATCAAATACACGGAAAAGACATCATTCAAATTAAAGACGAAACATTTTATGAGGTGGCTGCAAAAATAATTCCTGTCATTGATGAAAAAATGGGAGAAATTTTTGACTTCGTTCAAGGTATTCCTGAAAAGCAAAATGGTATTGCTGTGTGTTCTAAAGAAAGAGGACATTTTTATCTTGAGACTATGGAAATGAAATTGGAACAATATCTAATGCCAGTTTTAGCCGTGGCGAAAGAACATTTCATAGAAACAAAAGGCAATGCAATCGAAAACGATGATATAGAAAAATAGTAAAACAAGAGGCACTGTGGTTATCAATCAATGACTGCGGTGCTTTTGTTATTCTGCACAAAAAATCCGGTACTTACATAACGAATATTTTGCAGATTAAATTGCTGTATATGCTTGACATTTGTACACTACTGTGCTATAATAATATATGTAAGGTACAGATGACAAACACATAAAGTGAGGTTTGAACATGGATAAGGTATTGGTTTTGAAAGCAACAGAAAACGGAACGGTTGGTGTAGAAATGCCGTTTGACAAGGAAGCAGGACTGGACTTCTATTATCAGAATTTGGACTGCGACACGATTGATATTGTCGAAGCACACGGCTTGGTAGAATTGAAGCTGAAAGACTTCTGTCTGGTGTGTGATGATGAAGGCATCTTCAATGGCGGCAAGGTAAATGGAATTGCATCTTTGCTGTACGGTTTCATGGAACATGGTCAGCCGTTAGTTGGACACGTTATGGTGTGCAAAAATAAATACACCGATGACGGCATTGAAACAGTCGGAATGAGTGATGATGACCTGAAAACACTTTACACTGCAATTGAGAAGCTGGTACACGAATACACAAACAAGAAATAAGGAGATATTGCCATGAGATTGATTCAGACCATAAACAACGATGAATTTTATCCAACGCCTGCTACGCTGGTAAAGCGTATGTTGGCAGGAATTGACTGGAACATGGTGCAGACTGTCCTTGAACCGTCTGCCGGAAAGGGTGATATTCTTCGGGAAGTTGCTTTGGCAACCGAGAGTGTCAGACATGACATGGATATTGATTGCATCGAAGCAGATGCCAGTCTGCGACAGGTGCTTCGGTATAATTTCTCCGAGGAAAGAAAGGACAGCCTGAACCGTCAGCAGGGTGAGATTATCAAGAACAGCGGTTGCCCTAATGCAGAAAATCGCTTTGGGAAGTGGAAACAGTATAACAGAGATACTGGATATACTGCGATTCCGGAAGAGCTTGAAGCTCAGCTGAATGCCATTGAAGAAGAAAAGAAGACATTCTTTGCTGATGGTATTCACATTGTGGGAGATGATTTCCTCGCTTATGAGCCGTTCAAGCGGTACAATCTTATCGTGATGAACCCACCGTTCTCCAATGGCGACAAACACCTCTTGAAAGCTCTGGAGATGCAAAGAACACATGGCGGTTCTGTTATCTGCTTGCTCAATGCAGAAACTATCCGGAATCCGTATACAGCAACCAGAAAAGAACTGGTTCGCCTGTTAAATGAATACGATGCGTCCATTGAGTATCTGGAGCAGGAGTTTACCAATGCAGAAAAGAAAACAGCTGTTGAGGTAGCTCTTATCAAGGTGGCTGTTCCCGAAAGAGAAACAGAGCAGGACATTTTTGACCGCATGGCTCAGACGGAGCATTATGAAGAATTTGTTCCGGACGAGAGCAAAGAAATTGAAGTTGCCGACTTCGTTCGGGCAATTGTCAACAGATATAAGGTTGAAATGAAATCTGGTCTGGAGCTGATTCGCCTGTACAAGGGAATGAAACCGTATCTGGAGAGTTCTTTTGACGAAAACGAACTGAAATACAGAAAACCTTTGATTCAGCTGAAAGACGAAGGAGACCACGATTTGACGGTAAACAAATACGTCAAAAGCGTTCGTCTGAAATACTGGAAGGCTCTGCTTTCCAACAAGAAGTTTGTCGGTAAGTTGACAAGCACACTGCAACAGCAGTACAGAGAACAGACTTCCAGCTATGCGAACTACGATTTTTCAGAGTTTAACATTCGCACTTTGCTTGCGGAGATGAACACAAAAATCAAGGTAGGCATTGAAGAAGAAATCGGACAGATGTATGACCGTCTGACTGAGGAACACGCATATTATCCGGAATGCCAGAAGAACCGTCATCTGTATGACGGCTGGAAAACAAACAAGGCATGGAAAATCGGAAAGAAAGTCATTCTTCCTTGCTATGGCATCTTTGACAGCTGGAGTGGAAAACCTCGTACTTACGAAGCATATAATACGCTGGCAGACATCGAAAGAATCCTGAATTTCTTCGATGGTGATATGACTGCGGAAGTCAATCTGGAAAGCGAACTGAGAAAGAGCTTTGAACAGGGCATCACAAAGAACATTGCCTGCAAATTCTTTCAAGCGACATTCTATAAGAAAGGGACGGTGCATATTACATTCACTTGTCCGGAGCTGATTGACCGATTCAACATCTATGCTGCACAGAACCGTGGTTGGTTGCCACCGTCCTACGGCAAGAAGTCTTACAAGGACATGACCGCAGAAGAAAAGACTGTTATTGACAGCTTCCAAGGCGAAAAGGCGTACAATGAAGTGATGGCAAAGTCAGACTACTATCTGGCATCGCCCATTGAGAGCCGCCCTTTATTGACTGTAGCGTGATTTTTTACGCTCAAATATAACGAATAACCAACAGAATAAATGCAAATGTGTCAAATTGACACACTATCAAAAGGAGAGAAAAACTATGGCAAAAATTATTTCTGTATGCTCTGAAAAAGGTGGAGCAGGTAAGACAACTGCAACTCTGAACATTGCAAGAGGACTTGCAAAGAAAGGTAAAAAGGTTCTGGTAATCGACCTTGACCAGCAGGGCAATGCGAGCCGTGCTTTGGGTTATATCAAGGACGGTAAGTACACCATTTCCGAAGTAATCTACAATCTGTCCGCAGGCATGGAAACGGATTATGCAGACACTGTTCGTCACAGCGAGAGTGGCGTTGACTATGTACCGTCTTCCCCGATGCTGACAGGCATCACTACTTTCATGGCAAATGACAGTGACAGCAATTATGTACTGAAACGTGCTGTGCAGAATGATGTGTACGCTCAGTATGACTACATTCTGTTTGACTGCCGAACACTGCTTGACCTGCTCGTTTCCAATGCAATGAACGCCAGCGATTATATCGTGATTCCGGTAGAATGCGGCGTGTTTAGTTTTGACGGACTGGAAAAGATGCTGAACAAGGTAACATCTATCAACAACAGCACCAACAAGAATCTGCGTGTGCTGGGAATCCTGCTGAACAAGTTCAACCGTACCAATGTAAGCTCTTCTATCGTGGACAGTGTGCGTGAAGAATATGAAAAGCTGACCTTTGACACGGTGATTCCGTTCTGCCCTGCTCAGAGCGAAACGGCAGTTCTGAATCAGAAGTGCTGTGTTGATGACAAGAACAGCAGTATGGGCGTTGCTTTCACCAGAGTGTCGGAAGAGATTCTGAATCGCATCGAAGAGTAAGCACAGAGAAAAGGAGAGACGAAACATGGGTAAAATCAATTTGAATGCAATGAAGCAGGCAAGAAAGGAACAGGAGATTGAAACGCCTGTTCCGGAAGCTCTGGAGCAGGCATATGCCAACGTATGGGGCAAAGACAAAGAAACGGTGCAGTACATCGAACTGAATCATATTGTACCGTTTGCAGACCAGAGAGGGCGAACACAGCCTTTCAAAATCTCTGAGGAAAAGGTATCTCAAATCAAGCTGTCTGCCTCTGACATCGGCATTGTAACACCGCTTATCGTTCGCAAGGTCGGAGCAGAGTATCAGATTATCTCCGGACATCACAGATACATCGCTGCCAAGGAGCTGGAAATGCTGACAGTACCATGCGTTGTGCGAAAAATCTCAGATGATGAGGCAATCAAGTATGTCACAGAATGCAATATCCAGCGTTCCAGACTGCTGCCGACAGAGTATGCAGAAATCTATGCACGGTACATGGAAATGCGGAACGATATTGACATGACAGCACAGGAGATTGCAGACAAGTTCGCAATTTCCAAGAAGTCACTGTATCGCTACATCAAGATTCTGGACTTGACCGATGACTTGAAAAAGATGATTGACGAAGACAAGCTTCATACAGATACCGCAGAAATCTTCTGTGGATTCTCTGCGGACGAGCAGGACGCTGTATACGAATTTGTTCAGCAGACTGGAAAGAAAGTAAATCGTACTATGGCAAAGGCAATGGAACGCATCACACAGGAGCAGGAAGTGACAAGTTACGAGGATTTTCTTCCGGTTCTGGAGCAACCGAAAAAGCCAGTCAAGAACAAGCTTTACAGTGGCTTTGCAGAAAAGTACAGCGTGAACTACTCCGAAGAAGAGTGGGACAATCTGGTATCAGAGCTTCTGACCAAACACTTTGAGAATCGGTAAAAAGCTTTTCGGATAATACGCACGATTCATGTTGCCTTGCAACGGTATCATGCGTAGGATAAAAGCACATAAAGCAAAAAAGAGTGGAACAGTCCGGTGTGATTGCTCCACTTTTTCATGTTTACAAAAGGTTTACTATTGCGAAAAGTAAAGCACAATATATCTACTGTAAGATATGATATAATATAATTACAGAAAGCACAAAGGCAGCAACAATCCTGCGGAGAAGGTTTTGAGGTAAGGTTATGACGTTCGTTGAAATGAAGAGAAACTTTAAGACCAAAGACGGCTACACAAGAATAACAATGGAAGAAAATCCGTTTGCTATAAAAATAAAGCATTCGCTTTGCTATCCGGCAATGGAAGAAGGAAAGTTTGTTGAGTATGTTCAGAATACATACGAAGTAAAAAAGGACGAAGCTAACAGCTTGTTTCTGAAATACAAGAAGCAAGGTTTTGAATACAGAATAGAAAAGTAAGCCGACTGACAGTGGCTAATCTGTCGGAGAAAGTCAAGGAGATTAAAATGAAAGTGCTTGAAACAAAAAGCGGACAGATTTTTGAGATATGGGAAAGCAGAAAAGAAGCTCTGCATGACGTTGCCGACATCATTGACGGTATCAGATACGCAAATAAAATCGGACAGCATACAGACGATTTTCTGTGGGTGCAGTACAAAGACGGAAGCCACTATTGTATCAATGAAGATGGCGAAGAGGGAAAGTTCAAGAAAATCAATATCGAAGCTATCATTGACGAGAATGACTGCACAATGATGATTTGGGGTAAAGTTGAAATCTATAACATTGATGATATAGATGAAAAATACAGTGAAGAAAATGATGATAAATCGAAATTCTGGAACGTGACATAAGGGGGGCATTAGCATGAGCAAAAGTGTCATTAAGCCCTGTCCTTGCTGCGGTGGTAAAGCAAGATTAAAGCAAGGAAAATACAATACTCTGGGGAGCTATGGCGGTGCAGAGCTGGATAAACATTGGTACGGGATTTATTGTATTCAATGTGGACTGAGCCAGCCCAGAAGACAATATCCTTCAAAAGAGGACGCTTATGAAGCGTGGAACAGAAGAGTATAAGGAGCGAGGAAACATGAAAGAAATCAACATTATGGAAGCTATTCAGATGCCACAGCTGATGATTGACATGGTTACGCCTGTCAAGGACTACGAAAAGTATGATTTTCATGTAGGTATGAAGTGCAAAATTGACGGCTTTCCCTTTGAGCTGATGAGCGAAAACGGCAAGCTGTCCCTCGAAGCAGGAGCAATCATGCTGACAGCACGGAGACGGAGAGAGCAGGAAGTCCCTCGCTTCCGATGCGGAGAAACAATTGCAATTATACAGTTGTTTGACGGCTATGCAAAAGCTTTTGCATACACACTCCCTGAAAAAGTACGGCAGCAGTCGTTCGCCATTTCCTGAAAGGCGGTATTGATATGACAGTTCCGAAGAATGATGATGTACGCTTTCAAGTACAGTGCGAAGTGAAAACAGAGGTGAAGAAACGTGGCTGATAATTATTACTGGATTCGTCTGGAGAGAAAGGTTCAGCTGAATCAGCTGAAATACGCTGATGAGGTCAAAGAGGTCTTGTGGGGAAACGGATTGATTCCCCAAACTGCACCATATGCCGTTTATGAAGGCTCTTATAAGAGCAACGGCGAATGGAAAGATGCAGTGTTGGTAGTCAGCAAAGCGTCCAGAAGAACCGTTTTGCACCGATGCCTTTTCAGGAGAGAAACAGTGAACGGCACAGAAGTGCTTCACAGAGCTGTCAACCTGCTCCAGATGAATGAACTCAGCTGTTGTAGCGTTGATGATTATAAGGACGCTGTGGGAGCAACAGAACGAATCTGGTGGTTCTATTTGAAAGCTGGAAAAAGTTGCGAGTGTCGCAACAATCCGACAGTCGGACTGCGTTTGTCCTGTATGCAGGATAACACGGAAATCACGAAGTTCATCAACGAAAATTTGGTGAACTGCTAAGAAAGGAAGACAAGTATGGGTACTGTCGCTGGATTGCAGCTGGTAATTTTTATGTTCTTTATTTTTTGTTCGATTCTTGTTGTGATACTCATGTGTCCATTGATGGACTTAGTGGGAAAAAACAAGAAAATTATGACTGCGATAAACATAACTACAGTTCTGGTGATGTGCCTTATTGTACTTTTGTCCCCTCTTTTGATGAACAGACTTTTCGATGTGACTGTGACTGAAACCAGAACAAAAATTGATTCCGGAATCAGTTATGTGGAAAAGGCAACAAAAGACAAAACTACCTATCAGGCAGAAGTACGGATAAGTCCAGATGAAACGGTAACGGCTGATGTATCAAAAGAGATGTTTTTCAGAAAGCCGGAGCAGGCAGTTCTGATTCAATGTCAATTGGACAAACTTTCTGACGGTGAAAAAGTAATTCTGACAGATGATGAGAATTATGATACAACAGCGATTCAGAAGGAGCTAATTGAAGATGGTGAAAAAAGCACTTGGCAAATAGCAGCCGCTTCGGCATCATCGCTATTTGTTGTGGGTGTTTTCACTCTGTTGCTTTTCTCGAAGAAAGAAGTGTGCTGAAAACAGCTGTTGATGAAATTGAAAAGCTGATATGAAAAAGAACTGACGAAGGAGCTGGTCTGACATGACACTGACTGATACACGAAAGGCGTTGCAGGATATTCTTGAAGAAGCCACAGCTACTGATTATGCTGTTTGCTATGTAACTGATGCTGATGAGGAAACACTGCGTAGTGCGATTCAAGCAATAGACGATATGAAGAAGATGCAAGGTATGCTGAAAACAGCTGTCGATGAAATTGAAAAGCTGATGAAAGACCTTTGCCATGCGACTACACCGGATTCAAAATATTCGCCTTGTGCAGACTGCTCATACAACAGATGCTGTATGGACAGAGAAAACTATGTAACAGGTGTACACTGGATTCATAAAGGCGAATTTGAAGATGCTTGGAACAAAGAATAAGGACTGTGGTACTATGAAAAAGAACTACAAGCAAGGCTACAGTCGCAAATATCTGGAAGAAGCTTTCGTTGGGCTTGGGGCTACCATATACGGTATGTTCGACCGCAAGCAAGGCTCTGGGTACTTGTTCCGATACATTCGGGTAGAGGGTGTGCAAAAAGACGGACAGCCTTTTGTAGGGCGAGAGCATCACCTGTGGATATTCCGAGGGTGCAAGATGCTTGACCTGATGCAATTTTCCATGAAAAAAGGAGATAAGTTCCGCATCAAAGGCGAGCCATATCTCTATCGGAGAAAAAACGGCTCTTACGATTTTTCTATCCGAGATATACATAGCTTTGAAAAGATACAGGACTATACTTTCCCGACTTGGGAAGAAGTGACACAGACACAGAAAAAGCATAAGTGTCTGTATTGTCCAAAGAAAGACAAGTGCAATGGCTTTTGCACATGGTAAGATAAGAGAGGTGTGACTTATGATTTTTATAACTGGCGATACGCATGGAGAACACGACATTCACAAGCTGAACACAATCGGTTTTCCGGAACAAAAAGGCTTAACACGAGATGATTATGTCATTATCTGCGGAGATTTCGGCGTTGTGTGGAACGATGATGCTTGTGACAGGTATTGGTTGGAGTGGCTGGAGAATAAGCCGTGGACAACGCTCTGGATAGATGGAAACCACGAGAATTTCGACCTGCTCCGGAAATATCCGAAAGAGCAGTGGAATGGCGGTGTGGTGCAGAAAATCACGCCTCATGTCATTCATCTTTGTCGTGGAGAAATCTTCAATTTGCAAGGAAAGACTTTCTTTGCAATGGGCGGTGCAGAAAGTACAGACAAGATGTTCCGCAAAGAAGGACTTTCTTGGTGGAAAGAGGAAATGCCGTCAGATGAAGAAATGGCTCATGCGATACAGACGCTGGAGCAGGCAAACTGGAACGTGGACTACGTTTTGACACACACGATTTGCAATGACGTTCTGAAACAGCTGTTTTTCTTATATGCGGAATTTGGCTGGCAATATAAAACAAACCAGCTGTCAGACTTCTTTCAGAAAATCGAACAAAAGCTTTCCTATCAGCAATGGTTCTGCGGACATTATCATGATGATATAGTCATGAGCGACAACAAGCACACAATGGTATATCACAACATTATCCGCTTACCAGAATAAATCAGATAAAAGGTGATAAATCTATGCGAAAGGAGTATCATCAGATGCCGAAGACAATAGCAGCGAAAAAGGCACAGAAGAAGTATGTTGCTTCCAGAAAAAGACTGTCCCTGCTGTTCACAAACGAAGAGTATGCGAAACTGTGCGAAATGGCAAAAGCCCAGCATACGACCATCACTGGCGTGATTCGCAAAGAGCTGAAATTGAATGGGGAATAATGCGTATTTGTACGTTATCCACAAGATTCAACAGTTTTCGTAACGGATAATTTACAGAGTAAAACCACAAAAGCACTTGACATTCGTACACCGTTGTGCTATAATAGACAATGTAAGGAACGCTACCTTACACATTCCTCTATTTTTTCCCAATGGTATTGCGGTGAAAACTGCGTACTGAAACATTTTTATTTTTTCCCATTACCCCTATATTATTTTTCTTCAACCCCACCATGGGGCTTACTCCTTATTTTTATGTGTGGAAATCACAGCAAGACAGTGAAAGCCTGTCATATGCCGAAAAGCAGGTCGCTCCTGCGATTTGGCACAACAATCCTCAGCGTATCACAATGTTTTACCCATTTGACTTTGTGGTGCGTATCATCTCCTTATTATAAATTTGCAAGACGGAGTTTATCCATTTCTCCGTCTTGTGTCTGAGTAGTTTAAGTAAAACACTGTAGCTGGAGCAAAAGCCATTTGCAACACCAAAGAGAAGCTATGTAGTGATAAACGATACAGAATGTGGGTGCAAGTCCTGCCTCAGACACCAACAGTGTCATAACAAACCATATACCTTATCACGAGGGAGAGTTTTTCTTTATCTCCTTGATTTTGTCTCTCCCTCAATGCCTGAGTTCGAGTAAATCATTGCAGTTGAAATTATTTTCAATGCGAATGATGCAGGTGCAAATCCTACCTCAGACACCACTTGCAAAGTATCTCCGTTTGCTTTGCAACAGTCAATTCATAACAAGGAAGCGTTCGCCATAGCGTTTCCTTACTGCGTCCCTGTAGTTTAAGTAGAACAAGCGGTTTGGTGAATGCACCGCAAGCGTATCGGTGAAAGCCCGATTGGGGACACCAACAGCCTTCTGATGAAACAGAGGGCTTTTATTATGTTGTTAAAAGGAGAAGATAGCAAATGACGAAAGAACATTATTTCATGAATTTCACAAAGGAGCAGCTTGCTGTCAAGCTGGAAGAGCTGGACAAGAAGTATCAGCGTGAGCGTTCCTGCGATGAGATTTTTGCAAAGAAGCTCCTGCGAGTAGCAGAGTTCAATGCAAGTTCTCCAGAAGAAAAGGACTTGGCATGAAAAATCAGATAGTGAAAAAGAAACGCTTTCAGCTCGCTTTTGCAAGTCTACCGAAAGAATATCACTATTATGTGAAAGAAACCAATGAACTGACTATCTGCCGTGACTGCAAGCGGTGGCACTTTGAAATTGCAGGAGCAAATATAACGTATCAAAAAGCAGAAATAAAAAAGGTGACAATCTTTGTGTGGGACAATACCCAGAGTTATTGCATGGCTGTTCTGAACGCCGTTCCAGACAGAGAAATCCATACTGCCATAGAACAGTATGCTTATGCACACTATGAAAAAGGCTTTCCGGCAGAATGCGAAAACTGGTACTGGAATAAAAAAGAAAACAAACTGGTATATTGTCCACAATAAAAAGGAAGTGTACCTGATGAGTAAAGCCGGAGCTGTTCTGCTGGTAATCGGCATCATTGTATTCGTGTTCTTTGCGAATTTGATTGTGGAGCTGATTTTGGCAGACAAACGAGAAAAGAGGGACAAAAAGTGAAGAATACTCCAATGACCAGTATCGAACTGGTGCAGTGGCTGAAAGACGGCTGCTTTGACAGCAGATTTGCTGACGCATTCGACATCGGAGAAGACGGTGATATTCACTCCGTATTTGACAATTATACGGCTGAGGAAATCGTGTATAAGGCAGAGCTTTATGAGCGAAGAAAGGGGAAAAACAATGACTAATGTGAATCGTATCGTTGCAGAAAACAATAAAGTTGTCCGGTACATCAACGGCAATTCAATCGCTGAGACATATGCCAAGCAGGAAGCACACAGTGCAGGCGTGTACATCTCTCTGACAGGCAATCCCGAAGCTATCTGTGTTACAAGATTCAATTACGGCATGAAGGAAAGCAGCTCTATAGCGATAACAATGCAGGCAGCAAAACTCATGGCAGAGATTATCTTTCTGTTCTCTGCTGGTGGCAGCAGTGCAGTTCCAGAAGAACTGTCCCACAAGCTGTTGCAGGAAATGTTACATGAAGAGCCGAAGAACTGCATTTTTGTTGATGATGAAACAAATACTCTGCATACTTTGGAGCTGTCAAATTTCATGTGCCGTTTTCTTGTAGTGCCAAACAATGAAGATTTTCTTGCTCATCTTTCGATGCTTGTCAAAATCAAGAAGGGAATCAAGGAAGCGTAAAGCAGAAGTCAGTCTGTACTATGGTATGGGCTGATTTTTGTGTTTTTCAACCTTTACAAAAGGTTTACAGGTTAGCAAAACAAACTGCAATATATCTTACAGTAGATACCGTATAATAGAAAATGTGAGAAAGAGGTGCAAAGATGATGCAACGAAAAATGCAGATATGTTTCATGGCAGAACACAATCAGCAAATGCAAAAGATTGTGCAGAAAGCGTGGGACGACCGCTTTTCATTGCGGGAATACTTCCTGCAAGCACACATAGACACGCTGGCTGATAAGGTGCTGAAAAAGGGTGGATATAGCGGTGAAATATACTGGCTAACTGCCGATGAAATCAACGCTCTTATCTTGCTGTTGATGAAAGAACTGGAATCCAAAACTGATAAGGAGCTTATATGACTATTCCGGAAATTGTGGAGAAGTACACTATCAGAGCAAACCCGAACAAAAACCTTTGCGTAAGGAGAGAAATCCTGAAACACGAAGATGACAAGGCATACATCAAAGAACATAGAGATGAAATCATTGCCTACATTGAAGAACAGAAGGCAATCGAAGAACAAAAGCATCTGGAGCGTCTTAAAAAGATGAATGCAATCGAAGGATTGCAGGAGCTGGAAGATGCCTCGATTGCATGGAAGGAATACTATGTTGCTTACCGCCGTTTCATCGAAGATGATGCAGAGGGAAAAGCACCGAAGAAGCCGGAAGCAAGTCTGGAAGAACTGGTGCGGAAGTACCCCAGAGCAAATGCTTACATGAAAGCTGAGAGCTACGCTTATTCTTCCAGCAACAATGCGAGAGCCGCTGCCGGAAAGAAGGCGTTGGAGCGAATCCTGAACGGAGAAGACTACAAACAAGCTATCGCTGACATGAAGAAGGAATGGCGTGATTACTGCGAAGAACACGTCTTCGACAACTAATCTGTCCTTGATACAGAGGTGTAACACGATGAGCGAACATAAGAATTTTCCACCTTCGGCGTACATTTCATTTTCAGAACTCAAAGACGGAGAGACGTTTACATTCAGATATGGTGATAGAGAGCATCGTTTCACAGACCATATTTATATGTGCGTGGACGAAAACTATGTCGGTGAAAGAATTGTGATTGACTTAACTGTCTTTGATTCTTTTTACATTGGCGATTCCGAATCAATAGATGTGCGGAGAGTTAAGTGTAAATTTATAGTCGAAGATAATGCAAAAACCGAACAATAAAGTATATGTCGTCCGCTGGTGCGACTTAAAAGAAAAACCAGCCCACAAATGTTTATTCGTTGACCAAAAGGAGTAACTATGAGAGAAATTTTGTTCAAAGCAAAGCAAACAAACAATGCACAGTGGGTAGAAGGGTATTTCTTCAAAGACGGTGAGAGAAACTGTTATATCCAGCAAGGTGATACAGGCTTGTATTACCTCGTCGAACCGGTGACGGTATGCGAATTTACCGGATTTTATGACACAAGCGTCAGGAGAATCTTTGAAAGCGATATTCTTCGTGTGTGGCACTCGGAAAAGCCAGAAGATTTCACCGACTTCCTTGTGTATTTCTGCGAGCCTACTGGAAGTCGGGTTGCTGTCAGCTTAAATTCAAAGCTGGAAGTGTACGACTTGTTTAAGCTGACACTGGCAGTTCGTTATGAGGTTGTTGACAACGCATATGATAATATGGAAAAAATCTCTGAGGTGATGCTCAATGCTTGAAGCAGCCTGCAAAGGCATAAATTTTGATGATGAGCCTTGTGAATATGACGATTGGTTGTTCTGCCGGAATCCAGAGTGCATCTCTCCGGTGATGACAGAAACCACAATTGGAAGTTGTCCAAAAGGCTGCCCCATAGTGGACAGTTGGAATAATTTGACGATAAGTTATCACGAAGCAAAACAAGCAGAAAGAAGAGGTACAGTATGATTTGTAGAGTAACAAGCAAGGTAAAGCTGGAGAGTGGCAAGTGGTATCAGAGAAAATCTCTGAACGGCAAGGGCATTGAGTGTGAACCGTTGCTTTATCTGGACTGCGAAGGCATCAGTACAGGATTTTACCGGAAAGACGGCAACGACCTGAAACTGGTCATGGCATTTGAGAATGCCAGCGATGATTCCTGCTCTTATCAGAAGAATCAGGAACAGTCTGCTCCAGCTCAGAACCCGAAGGACGATTTCATCTATAAGCTGATGCGTCAATGCACAGAAACTATCAGTTACAATAACTGGAACGCTCTGGTAAGTCAGCTATGCTTCGAGGCATACAATAGAATGGTGAGCATTTATAACCACGCCACAAAGAATATTGATGACAGAGAGTTTTATTTGAAATGGTGTGAACCATTCAGAGGACATGACGGAAATAAAATTTCTTGGGCAAAAAAGATTCTGGGAGATACAGAAGCTTCTTGCGATTTGTTTGAACTGTCCAGAACGCTTTACAAAATGAGCCGTGAAAAAGGTTTTGCAGATACTCCGGCTTCACTGCTGCGAGAGTTGTTCTTGCAGTTCACTTGTACATACTGCCAATATGGATTTGAAAGGTGCTGTACTAAACGAAAAACCAAGTAAAATTCGATATTTACAAAAGGTTTACGATTCAGACAAACAAAGCACAATATGTCTTACAGTAGATATGATAAAATAGTATATGTAAGGTAAAGACAATTAAAAACCAAAGGAGCTGACCTGTCATGAGAGAGATTTTATTTAAGGCAAAGCGAGAAAGCAACAGAAAATGGGTAGAAGGCTACTATTACAAGGAGAACTTTTTAACCGGAAAGTCTGTACAGCACTTCATTCGTGGCAAGGACGACACCGATTATGTGGTTTGCGGAGAAACCGTGAGCCAGTATACCGGATTTCAAGACCGGAGCGACAATCCAATCTTTGAGAACGACATTCTTTCTGTGGCAACAACTTCTGATAACGGAGTGGAAAAGCGAGAATACATTGTGTATTTCGGTAAATCCGGACAGTGGTATACTGTCAGCAACGATGCAGACAGAGATAATGTTCTGCTGAGTACACTGCTTCACAAGCGAGCAATTTTCCTTAAAGTAACAGGCAACACGTTTGATGAAGCGGAAAAAATGGCTCATGAATGGCTCATGAATTTTTCGGACAAGCATAAGCTGCATTCCGCAAAATAAAACGATTGAAGTACATTCCTATCAATCTGAAAGAGGACGTTGCTCTGGTGGAGCAGTCGCAAATCCCACAAGCACACAAATAAGAGGTTAAGCATGAAAAAGAAATCATCAAACTGGTTTGAAGGAAAGTATGTTGCCATGAAGGGCGGCGGTTATCTGGATATTACAGAAGCCATGCACGACAGCTGTGACGGCAAGTTTTGCTTTCAGGTAACAGCAGAAATTTTCCGGAATTGTTCCAGAAATGAAGACGGCACGATTTATCTGATAGACGATGCAGATGACAAAACCGTCAAGAAAATCGCATCTGCTCGAAGCAGTCTGAATCCGAAGAAAGTTCGGGCAGAATTGCATCGGCTGAAAAGCGAAGGCATTTTCATGTTTGAACCGTACAGTCCGAAATCGTATTGGAAACATGGCGTATATCGCCTTGTAAAATCGTTTCCTTGGAGAGAAACGCTTTCTTTTGAGGAACAGATTCAGGAAGACATGATTTTCGACAGCGTGGCGATTCAGTACATTTTCTTTGTCAATGTACAGTTGACAAACGGAGAACTCATTCCGTTCCCTGTCAGCAAGCTGGGAAAACATACAGACACGCTCTCACGCAAGGAAGAAGCTGAAAAGCTGGCAAGAGAGGCTGTGCAGGAAGTGAAAAACGTCCTGCTGCCGAGGCTGGAAAAAGGCGTAGAAATTCAATCAATCTATTTGGAAAGGAAGTGCGGAGTATGATTGACATGGTTTGGCTCATGAAAGCAATCGAAGCTGTAAAGGCTGGCGAAACTGAACACTTGGAAAAGGACGGCGTAATTGTCTACAAGCCTACAGCAGATGTGAGTGTTCGCATTGACATCAAAAATAAGTGACAGAGTGAAAAGTCAGTATATTTACTGACAAATCAACTGAGGTAAAACGCTGGAAATGATGCACCATTCTCCAGCTTTTATAAAAAGCAAATCAGATAGATATTTTGAAAGGACAAGGAAACATGAAGAAATTAAAACGAACGGCAGCAGGTTTGTTGTTGGCTGGTGTCATGTGTGTACAGGCATTGCCAATGACCGCTTGGGCGGTCGATATGACAAATAGTGAAGCTGTTGTTGCAACGGACACAACGCCCACTATCGTGGAAACCACCACAAGCACTGCAACAGATGTACGGTGCGACATTGACCAGACAGACTACTTCACTTTCAAGGAAAAAGACAGTGGCGTATACGAGGTGACAGGAACTACAGAAGCGTTCCATCAGCTTGGGAATGTGAACATCACGTTTGCAGAAAACATCAAAAGTATCGGTAAGGAAGCCTTCAAAGGCACAAACTTGAAGTCGGTAGAGTTTGAAAACGATGAAATGTACATCAATCCGGAAGCTTTTTGCGACTGTGCAAAACTGACAAAAGTATCTTTTGACAAAATTGTGGCAGTAGGAGATATGGCATTCCAGAACTGCGAAAGACTGACGGCTGTAAATCTCACAAACAAAAAATTGAGAGTTATCGGAGACGGTGTCTTTGCTGGCTGTGATGCAATCGAAGATGTTGTGTTTGGTGTTAATGATTACAACTATCACAGCGATTCAACTAGTAGTGACGGATTCGGAAGTGGCATTTTCACTCCGACCGGAACTCCTTACAAGTTGACTTTTCAAATGAACCTCAGTACAAATAATTGCTTTACAATTCCAACAAACTCGTTTAATGATGGTCGAGTAAAAGAAGTTTGCTTTGACGGCATTGGAAAAGTGGCTGTAGAAAATTCAGCGTTTCGTAATAATGTTCAACTAAAGTCGTTTGACTTTTCCAATGTCATTTACATCGGTGTAGCAGCGTTCCTTGGTTGCTCAAACTTACAGGAAATCAATTTGTCAAACAAAAGTATGCAAGTAATCGGAGATTCAGCATTCGCAGGCTGTGGAAACGCAAACAATATTCAGCTTTCGTTAAATGATAACCTGCAAATCGGTAAAAATCCGTTTTACTCTGCTAGTGCTACAAGCAACAATAAGCCGTACAATCTGACCATTTATGCAAACAATGAAAATACCTACGAAATTCCGGAAAGCTTCAATTTCGGCAATAAGCTCCTGACAAATTACGAAGTAATCGGCAACGGCGAGTTATACTACGGAGAAAGAAGCTTTTCCAATTGCAAGAATCTGAAAACCGCAAAGTTCGGCAATGCGTTGGGATTTAGCGATGGTTCTTTTTCGTTCTGTAAGAATCTGGAAGCCGCCAATTTAATTTCAGCACATTTTTTTGGGAACGATGCGTTCAGCTTTTGTGGCAAACTTTCTTCTTTGAAGCTTGGTGTCTATGACGAAAGTCAGTGGAACGAGGGAGCGTTTGATTTTTCAATGACTGAAATCGTTGATGCAAACGGTGACGCTATTTCCGGAACTATGGAATTATACATGAATAACGAGAAAAACGTATTTCCTCTTGGTGGCACTCACAATATAAGCGGAGGCGGCATTCCAATTTTTGCGGAAATGTCATTCAGAAACATGAGTAATCTGACATCTGTAAAAACCTATGGAAATGGAAAACTGGAGTTGTATAGCGTTTCTGATAACACAGGGTTTGTAACCAGAAATCAGTTTTTCAATTGCAAAAATCTGAAATCATTTGATTTTTCAAATGTAACTTATATTGGCGAAGAAAGTTTTTATAACTGCGAATCTCTGACAGAAGCAAAAATTTCAAACAGTGATGTTCCGATTGCAGAAGGAGCTTTCGACCTCTGTAAAAATCTGACACTGTATGGTTATACTGGTTCTACTGTGGAAGCATATGCCACTGCGAACAACATTCCGTTCGTGGCTCTGGACGGTGGCACAACGACCACCAGCACCACAGGACAGGTTTCTTCCACAACAACCACTACAGTGACCACACAGGGCAGCGGTGGTACAATTTTGCTGGGTGATATTACGCTGGACGGCAGAGTGGACATCTCTGATGCCGTTTTGCTGAACAAGGCAACCGCAGGTTCTGTTATGCTGAACGAGCAGGCAAAGGACAATGCAGAGTGCTATGCGGACGGTAATATTGATGCTAACGATTCCACTGCTCTGTTGCAGTTCTTGGTTCACACAATCGCTTCTCTTCCGGTAAGAGAGTAATTGCCTGCATATCTATTTCAAAACAGTCAGTCTGTGCTTCGGCATGGGCTGATTTTTGTTTGCAGTGAATTGTGCAATGTATATAAAATGTCATCTGTTTCATAACGGATATTTTACAGAGTAAAACGAACAAAACACTTGACATTTGTACACTACTGTGCTATAATAGATATTGTAAGAAACACGAACAATCGTAAATCTATGCAGAATCCTGCAAAGTTTCCACAAGAGGTGTATGGGAAAATGAATAACGGAATGCTGCCAGAAGAGATTTATCTTATTTCTGGAGAAGACAACAGAGGACAGACAGTTCGATTCGGTTTCTGTTACTCCAAAGAAGAAGCGAGAGAAGCAATCGTAAGATATGCAAAGAAGGGCTTTTTCTGGTGCAAGTACGAAGTTATAAACGTGTTAGGAGATGAAACAAATGACTGTGAATGAGTTGATTCAGCAGTTGCAGGAGATTCCGGACGGCTTGAAAAATTGCGAGGTTGTAATGCGACAATACAATGGCTGTTGTAAGTATGCTGTTAGCGTTGACAACGCTTATGTGGAAGTGTCTGGTACAGATAACGTGTTATACGAAGACATTGCTTTTGAAGAAGCGGAAAAGATGGACGGATATAAACGCATTGTTTTGGCGTAGGAGATGAGAACTATGGGAAAAATCTGTGTAGGTTTGTACGGTGGCAAATCAATATTCAAAGGGAAAGAAGTTCCATTACAAGGCGACACAATTTACTGTGAGTGTCCGGACAAATGTTCTCTTTACAAAGAGGGAAAGTGCCTGTGTGTGAGAAGACTAGGCATTAAATGCCCTAACGGGACAGTGACTACGGAAAAAGGCTACACTAGCCGAGCAAAGAAGTATGGAGCGTTCCGCCAGAAATACATAAGCGATGAAACATATGCTAGGTTAAAAAGCCCTTTATATAACCGATTTGCAGTTGTTGGAGATAATTATTGGTTTAGCACTGGCTGCGTAAGAGCAAGAAAAGCAAAAGAAGATGATTCTCCCAGAGAAGTGGTGTCCGGATATGTGTTATGGAGTAACATCGTGACATCGGAATTTTGTATTCCAATTGTCGATATGAATATACAGCTGCTAAACGCCATTCTTTCATATTCACCACGAAATATATTTGGAGAAAGCTTAGAAAAATATTATCTTGAATATGTGGCTGATATTTTGAAGGAAATGCAGGAAATCGCACCGGAGATGTATCAAGAGCTGACAGAGAAATATCCGGAGTACAAAAGTGAGAAGTATATTCCGAACTACGTTGGCAGATACGCCTATACCCGAACACTGCGTGACGGCTGTACAATTCATGATGGTCTTGGAAATGTCGGCGTTCTGAAAGACGGAAAGATTTACTGTGATAACTTCAAAGGCATTGTGCCGTTTGGCGGTGAATCGACTTCTGTCGTGATAGAGCTGGGAGAAACCAGTACCATCAAAATAACCGACAATTCGCAGGTATGTGAAAGAACAATTTTCAAGTAAGGAGAATGCGGTATGACAATGCAGGAAGCACATGAAAGAATCGAACAGGCAAACAATGAGATTGCCAAGCTGCAAGAAGAAATAAAGCGTTTGCAGGAAATTGAAGATGAACCGGATATTCAACGTGTTGGTGCTGGAGAGCCGTTCTGGTATATCCAGCTTGGAGACTATGGTGTAAATGTCATTCAATGCAATGAGCCGACAGGAAGAAGTTGCTATGACATCACAGAAACAATCGGGACAAGATTATTCCGGAACAGCAACTATTTCTTGTCAAAAGAAAGAGCAGAGCAGGTTGCGGAAAAAATAGACGCTGTGCTAAAGGTAGAAAGAATGCACGATGCTTTTTGTCCGGAACTTGTCGATGGCACAGAAGAAAACGCATACTATGTAGGGCTTAGCCTAAAATACCATGAGTTTTTATATGTGCCCCAAGAAGCTTCTGATGTGCTTATCGTTGCAAAGTTTGATTCAAGCGAAGTCGCAACAAAAGTCTGCCAGATTCTTGACAGAAAAAAAGACGATGAGAAAAAGAAGTGATAATATGACCTCAACAAAATATGAGCCGCCATGTAAAGCTGGCGACACGGTTTATGTCATCATCAAAGACAAGAATGCCAGAAAAGTATATCCGTGCAAAGTTGTCAAAGTACGGATTGCAAACAAGCCGGATTACAGCGTTTTATATCTGGTTCACAGCGATACGTTTGATTTCTCTCTCGTTGTGCCATTCTCCGATATTGGAACGACTGTGTTTTTCTCGGAAGCAGAAGCATTGACGGCAAGAAGAAAATGGCTTGAAAGGAAGTGATAAACGTAACATGATTTTTCTATAAGCGAAAGTTCTCCTTTGATAGACGGAACGTGAGGGTAGCTGCCTCGAAGTGGTTCAAGTCCACATCGTTCCAATCAAACGAACGGCTGAAACAAGCCGAAATATCTTTTTTGCAAAGGAGATTTTTCCAATGAGAACAAATCACAACAAATTGAAGACCTGCGTAGCGGTGCTGACTGCCGTTACTTGTATGGCAAGCTCGCTTGCTGGAATGACAGCAAGTGCAGTGAACTATACAACCACAGGTACGGACAAGTCAATGGCGGCAGAAGCCACGCTTTCCAAGGGTGTGTATGTAGTCAAGGACACGGACATGAACATTGTCCTGCCGTACATGGCATTTGAAAACAGCCTGACAAAGTATTCTTATGAGGACACCAATGTCAAGGGCAACAAGTTCAGCATCGGCTTTTCTGTTATTGCCACAGAGAACTTCTCAAAGTACACAGCAAAGGTCACAAACCGTGTTATCTGCGACACTATTCTGGGCGAGATGTACGAAGCAGGCTACACTACTGTGTTTGCTGAGGTTCACGGCGGTTCTAAGATTGGCGGTATGCTGATTCCGATTCGCATTGCCAAGAGTGGCAGCAGTTACACTCCGGTTGCAGACTTGTACACAAATGCAGTTCCGCTGGATTTGTCTATGGTAACAAGCAAGACCAAGACCAATGAGTTTTATCGTGTGTTCGATGAGGACGGCAACTCTCTGACAGGTTACTTTACCAGCAATGCAGACTGCATGATGACGATGTACAACGGACAGCCAGTCACTTATGTGCCGAACGATACCGGACTGCTGATGGCTGTTGATGACATTCGTGATGCAAGTGGTGCAAATGGTGCGTATATGGAGATTTATCGTCTGAACAACGCTGGGGACAGCATCTCCAGCATTGGCAAAAAGAATTTTTCTGTTGCATATGCAGCACCGAAGTTTGAAGGGTTGTACTTTAAGAACGCAGACACTGGAAATATTGACTATACCGTCAAGGGTGGCTATGCGTTTGCAATCAATCTGAACGATGAGACCGATTACACCATGTATTACAAGTTCAAGCCGGAAATCGTGGCTGCATCTAAGGGCGGTGCTCCGGAAGGTGCTGAGTTCGATGCTGGCTACGCAAACGACAGTCTGGAAAGCAGTGGCTTCTACATTGCAGGATTCACTTCTAATGGACAGCCGTATGGCTACACCATGATGCCGAACACAGAGTACAACAGAGACTATATCGGAAAGTTCATCAAGAGCTATGGCTATTCCAAGTATTACACTGAATTGGGACTGACTTCTCCGGTAACAGATGACCAGACTGAGTACGATACGATTTTCGACACAAATGACATCAGCGGCATTACAAATGCAGAAACCGGAAAGGTTGATTCTGAAAGGAATTTCAGCCTGATTACTGACCAACTGAAAGACAAAGATTCTGCGAACAGCTTCGACCAGTCTACAGAGCAGGACGGTGTGTACAGCACTGGCTTGCAGGAATTGTATACTGCAAAGGGCGATTACAAGTTCACAGTGAACAGTTCTTTCGATAAGGACGGCAATTTGCTGGTCGATTCCGATTCCAAGTATGGAGCAGAAGATGTGCAGAAGATGTTTGACGATGCAGGCAGCGATTACTTCGCCATGTTCCTGAATGGAAAGCTGGCATTTGCGACACACGATTCTGACTACAAGCTGACAGCTCCGGAAGGGACACAGGATATTCGGGAAGTTTCCACTGCATATCTGAATGGCAACGGCTCTTACAATATCCAGTCCGAGGAACTGCGTGACTGCAAGGAAGATGCTCCGGCAGTAAAGGTCTCCACCGATGCAGACAATTCCAAGAAGCTGTTCCTGCCTGACTGTACCTATGAGCTGACGAATGGCACAGACCTTGTGCGGATTTGCCTGAATACGTTCAAAGGAATGTACCCTTCTTATGTGGAAGATAACAACGCAACAGACGGCAAAATTTACATCTACGACAGCAAGTACAGCTCTCCGGCAGAAGCTTATGCAGCTGGTGCAGCCTGCTATGCTGTTAAGGAAGGCAAGTATGATGTTCTGCTGCCTACTGGCAATTACAGACTGACTTTCCTTGCAGAGGAAGACGACAGTTACGGTAATGTTGTGGAACACCCTATAAATGTCGGTGAAATCACGGACGGCTACAGAGATGTTGATATGAACGACCTGAAAAAGGGTACTGTAACAGATATTGTTCTGGACGTGACCGCAGAAAACAGCACAATCGACCTGACATACGGAGAAAAGATGAATCCTATCAACATTGCTGGGTATGTGAAGAACTCCGGCAAGGTCGGCGGTGTGAAGTCTGTTGCTCTGGCTGAGGGCAGTGAAGCTGTTAAGGGCATCGAACTGGACGACACAAAGCTGAACGGTACTCCGATGGAATCCGGAGAAAAGAAGGTAACTTACACCGTAACCGCAGAAAACGGCACTACAGCTGACCTGCTCCTGACATTCCGAATCGCAAAGGGAACTGTCAAGAATGTGGAAGTCAGCGTTCCGGACAAGGATTACGAAGCTGGAGATGACCTGCCAGACCCGATTCTGGGTAAGGACACACCGAGTGGTTCTGTTGCGTGGGTAGTCGATGAGGTAAAGAAGCTGACCGAAGGCGACAACACTCTGACATGGGAATATACTCCCGATGATGAAAACTACGACAAGGTGACTGGCACACTGGTAATCAACGCTTCTGTGAAGCAGACAACTACCACTGCTGTGACAACCACCACAGACGGCTCAGAATCCTCTGTAAGCGGTTCTGAAACAGAGACAACTGTTTCTACGACCGATGTCACTTCGTCCACTATGGACAGCAACAGCACCTCTACAGGAGCAGGTACAGACCAGACTTCTGAAAACAGCAGTGCAACTACTACCGCAAGCGAAAGCGTGACTACTGTAAGCGACACTACTGACGGAACAGGCTCTGGTACAACCACCACAGCAACAGGCACTGGTGTTCCGAAGGAAACGCTGTATGGCGATTTGAACTTGGACGGCAAGGTAGACCTTGCAGATGCAGTTATGCTCAACAAGACCGTAATTGGCACTGTCACTTTGAAGGGACAGGCAGCAATCAATGCAAACACCTTCTCTGATGACAAGATTGATGCCAACGATGCAACCACACTGTTGCAGTTCTTGGTTCGTTATATCGACACTCTGCCTATAACAAAGTAATTTAAGACATATCCTTCAAAAATTCAATAGAGAAAAGACCACTGGCAATCCTGCTGGTGGTTTTTTCTTTTATTCATCATCTTGATTCACGAAATATTCTTAAAAATATAATGAAGATTTATTGATTTTTCTTGTGGTTTAGCGTATAATAAGAATAACAGCGTGGGCTGACACGATTCAATCCGGTGGTTACAGTTGTGACCAACTCTGTTGCGAAAGATACAGAGCGTTGGCGAAGCAACGAAATAATCTTCGCTCTACTGTCGAACATAAGGGTCGATGTTGTTGGTTCGGACAACGGTAAAATCAGTCACTAGAGGGTGGTAGTATTACTGCGGTAATTCACCACCCTCTTAAATTTTATATAAAGGTTGTGTTTGCTATAGCTACCATTGACAAAAAAGCAGTGAAAAAGATAGGAGATGCCGCAAAATACTACAAGCAGCATTTCAACGAAAAAAACCTGCTTGTGATATATGGTCAATTTGAAGAGGGAAAAATACAGTTGTTTCCAATGTTGTCGTATATGGAAATATATGCAACAAAAAGCAACTTCTTTCACCTGACAGGACTTGAAGACACTTCGGGGAATCAAAGATTTGATAAAAAGGAATTTTTCAACAATGCAATAAAATATAAAATAGCATCAAATTTTGATTATAGGGACGAAAACACTGAATTGAAGCTTGAAGTTATTTTGAAAGCACTTAATTATACCGGAAATTTCAGAATGTCTGGAGACTATAATCATGGTCGCCCGAATCTTGAAACCGATATACTTGTTGGTGGTCAACATTGTTGTTTAGGATTTATCGAAGATGAAAACGGCTATTATAGACCCAATACTGTATTAGAAGCTGATGTTCGCAATGAGATAATAGAATCAAATCAAGTTCTTGCAATTATGCAAAAAGAACCTAAAGATAAAACCTATACTCAAATATGCTATCTAAAAAATGATGTATATGCTCATAAGTTGTTTCGAGAATTTTGTACACGAAATCCGGATGCTCCAGTATCACAACACACAATCAATTATTCAACATTATTACCAAGGCAACAGGCAAAAGAACAAGTATTCTTTGCTTTGGAGCAGAAAGAAGAACAGAAGAAAGAAATAAAAGCACTTCTTGATTCGATTGCAGATAGTCGTAAAAAAGCCATTATAAACAATGACGAAAACGCTCTGGAACGATACTACAATCTTCAAGATTCCCTGTATGAAAAAATTCAACAGGCAAATCTCTTTGATTTTGCCAAAGAAATTCTTGAAAAACAACAATCGAAGACCTCTAATGATGATATAGTATCAGAAATTCAAGCCGAAATCTCTCAAATAGATAAACTGAAACTGGAATATGAAACGAAAGGCAGAACCGCAACGGTTTCCTTTTCTATTCGTGGAAAGAATGACATAAACACTCCGAAATTTGCAATGTCAAACGGAGAATATGTCGCCACAGCAACAAGGCAAATCACATTCGATATTCCGATACCACCGAGAAAGCCATTGAAGGCGTTGTACATCAAAATGCGTGATGTGGTTCATAGCATTGCAGATAAGTTCAAAAGCAAGCCAGACAACAAGTCAAGTGGCTCTGGGAACGGCTCATCAATATCAAAACCCCAAACAGACAACAACCAATCGAAAGACAAAAAGCCAGAGCAAAAGCAGGATATATCTCAAACAATTCCTTCTCAACCGTCAGTTCAGACGGATATTCCAAACAATTCTCTCTCAGAAGAAGACAAAGCTGTACGCACAATCATTGAGCAGGCAACAGGTAAGAAAGCAGAGGAAATGTCACCACAGCTTTTTGAACAACTTTTTGAGCAGGTAAAAGAACTGTATCAAGAAAATATCGTCAATCAAGCTAAACCTCAGCACAAGTCAGAGCCTGCTCCAAAAACAGCTGAACCCAAAGAAGAACCTACTGAGCATTCTCTTACAGCTGAAAAAGACAGCTATGAAATAGATTTATAACCGCTATAAGTCAGTATCGTTTTGGTACTGGCTTTTTTATTGTTTTATTCGGCATGGTGTACAAATATTCTGGTACTTACATAACGGATATTCTACAGAGTAAACAGCTAAAAACACTTGACATTTGTACACTACTGTGCTATAATAATATATGTAAGGTACAAGAAACCAAACAAAAAATAAGGAGTTTTGAATTATGGGACACGAAATTCATCATGACGATTTTAAGGTGACAACAAGCAAAGAACGGATTCTTGCGATGGTTTCTGCTCGTGCAGAACGTGACGGTGATTATCATACGCCAATCACAAGCATCGAGTGGCAGAATCGTTGCTTTGACAGCAGAGAAGATGCAGAGAAATATCTGAATAATCTGGGTGGCTTTTACAGACAGGTTGCGGTTCAGTTCAAGTATCAGAATGACTTCGTGCCTTCCAAGGCTCTGGAAAACACTACAGAAAAGGCAAGACAGGCAATTGCGGCTTATCGTACATTGAACGGAGCGTTTCATTTTGAAAATCATAAGAGTGCAACTGTTGGCTGTAAGAACTGCGGTTCAAAAATTGCACTGAAATATCTGCGGTCGAATATTTGTCCGGTATGCAGAAAAGACCTCAGACCGGAAACAACACAGAAAAGAATCAAGGCATTGAAAGAAAAAGCACTTGTCTTGATTGATAAGCGTCGTAGCATGGAACGTGCAGAGCGTGAGAAAAATTTGAAAAAGGCTGAAACATACTGGCTTGTAAAGACCGAGTTTCATGTCTGAAAGAAACGAAAACAAACGAAAACCAACAGTAAGGAACAAATAGAAAGGTGGAATGATTTATGTTGACGATACTGATAGGAATGTCTGCAAGTGGCAAAGATGCAATTCTGAGAGAACTGGTTGCGAATCACGGATTCCGTGAAATCGTGACAACCACTACACGTCCGATGCGTAAGGGAGAGGTCAACGGCAAGGACTACAATTTTATCTCCAGAAAGGAATTTGAAAAGGGCATCTCTGAGGGACGATTCTTTGAGTATCGTTCTTACAACACTATCTGGAACGGCAAGGAAGATGTCTGGTATTATGGCACTCCAAAGATGCAGTTAAACCCAGAGCAGGACTATGTGGCTATCGTAGATGTGCAGGGAGCAAAGGACTATGTTTCTTACTTCGGAAAATATGATTGCTTTGTAGTACAAGTAAACGCATCAGAAGAAGTTCGTACCAAGAGAGCAAAAAAGCGTGGCTCATTTGATAAAGACGAGTGGGAACGCAGACTGGCAGCAGACCGCCTTGCATTCTCTGCGGAGAACACAGCACAGACAAATAGCTTTGCAGTCAATTATTCTGTAGCCAATGAGGGTGATAAGACTGTTGCTGAAATTGCTGAGAGAATCGCTATTGCGACAGACACCTACGGCAGAAAAGACCATTCTGAAATAGACCGTAACCCTTGCCAACGGTGGGGCGAATGGAGAGAAGCATCTCCCAATCAGCTGTTGGCAGAATTGAAGGAAGATGTGTCGGTTCTTATGAACAACATTCTGGAATGTGAAGACCTGCTCCGGAATCTGAGTAAGAGAGAGCCTTATCCGGACTTTGACATTGAAAAAGGACTGAAACACATTCAACTTTTCTAAAACCAATCAGAGAAGCAGAGTAATGTACACCGCATTTGCCCTGCTTTTTTCTTCGCTTTTCGATGTTTACAAAAGGTTTACGAACCAGAAAAGTAAACCACAATATATCTACTGTAAGATATGCTAAAATAGTATATGTAAGGTCGTTAAGACACCGAGAGAAAGGCGTGAATCGTATGAGCAATCGTGTGAAAAATGTATCATATATGTACCGGAACACTCTGGGAAAATTCGTTATCACAAAAAGCAACAGCAAGCGGATTGAAGATGCTGTCAGACGGTGCGAGGACATCATGATTTACATGGACGTAGATGCAGAGAGGAAGATGTTTCTGTGTCACGTTGAGAAGAGAGATGACGTTTACCGCCTGCTTGCAAAGGAACACTTCTTCGGTGGAGAAACAAAAGCAAATGCTCCTGCATACCATGCAGAGTTCTCACTGAGAGAAGCAAACTTGTGCATTGCAGATGTGACAAGCTGGGCGAAAGCTGTAGCGAATGCGTAAAGTGACATTAAAGGAGAAAGAAAAATGAGTAAGTATATTGATGCAGAAAAGCTGCTGGAAAAGGAAAAGGCATTGCTGAAACGGCTGATGGCGTTCCGTAATGCTTTAGCAGGAGAAGAAGCGAAGTGTGCAGATGCACGAATAAAGCTTCTGGAAAAGGTGATTGATGATATTGCCAATGCTCCGGCTGTAAGTGTCTTGGAAGATGAAGGAGAGAAAGCACATGAAAATTGAGGTTGGCAAAAAGTATAGGGTTGGTGGCAACTGCCGATACACTGGAAGTGTAATTAAGATTACACGAAAGGCAGACCTTTATGGCAGGGCAGACTGCTATTATGAAGTCGTTTCTGGTGAAGTGCTACCAGAGGACGAAGATGACGACAATTCTTTTCTTGAAAATTCTCCGTTTGCTAAAATCCTTGAACCGTATGAAGACAAGACTATCCGGTATATTGATGCTGACAAGCTGAAAGCTGTGATACGCAAGTCTTACCCCAATGATTTGGAGATACTGGAACAGATAGACAATGCGGCAGTGGAAGATATTCAGCCTGTGATTCATGCAGAATGGGAACGGCGTGAAACACTCATGGGAAGCTTTCTGGTGTGTGGAAATTGCGGAAGCTTTTTCTTTGCAACCTTGGAAACTGCGTATTGCCCGTACTGCGGTGCGAAAATGAATATAAGAGGTGTTCAATGTGAATTGTAAAAAATGTAAGTGGGCGAATGTTTCAAGCGGTGACACGGTTCTTCTCATGAACAACGGAATGGTTATTTCGCAACATGGAAAGAACAATGTAATGTGCCTTTGTACAATCCCGAAGACCACAAACATTGATATGACAAGCGGAGAAATGAAGATGACCTGCTCCGCTTATGAAGAAAGACCGACCATTGACCAGAAGTAAAACAAAGGAGCGATGATTATGACATTTGAAGAAAGAATCGTAGAAGCAGTGGAGAATGCTGTTGTCCATGACATCGGACGGTATAACACTGTGCAGTTCAAAAAGTTTATGCTGCCTGACGAGGTTATCGAAGACGTTTACAAGCACGTTGATATGGAAAAAATCAAGCGGTATCTGACTGAAAATATCGAACAGCTGATTGCAAAGAAAATCGTGGACAGCATGATGACTGAGGTTGCATCAGACGTAAAGCATATCGTTGCAACAAAGGCAATCAGAGAAGATATGCGATATTATCTGCGGCAGAAGATGGAGCAGGCAATGCAGGGCGTGGCTGATGCAGAACCGCCTGTTGATGCAGAGCCAGCGGTATGAAACATTGATTGGAAGTGTTTGTTATGAAACATTTTGATATTTTTTACGGCATGAATACCGAAGACTTTCAGAACTTACAAACCATCACAGAATTGATGTACACAGCAAAAACATTGTATCGCAATGTCAGTGAACTTCATTCTCAAATCTGTCGTTCTCAGGACGGAACAATATCCGAATTATCACTCGATGCAGCTTTGGCATTCAATAAATTATATGATGCACTTCAAGCTGAACAAAAAACGATATTGAATGGCATTGAGATTGATATGCCTGAAACTACATGACATACAAAAAGTTTGATTTTGTTGAAAAATGAGAGGTGATAATTATGACAATTTTAGATAAAATCCGAAATTTGAACGACTTGCAGCTGTGCCATTTTCTGAACATGATTCAGGGCGATTTGGAGCTGGTCGGATTGGCTGTTAAGGTATCAGACAATCCGGAAATTTATTGTTCAGACGATGGATTTGCAACTTCTATGCCAAAGTCGATTCCAGAGGAAAGCAGCTCTTACTACTGGTACAGATGTCTGTCAAAAGAATGGAAGTACGATTGATTCTTGAAAGGAGAAAACATGATTTACAAATATGAAGAATGTGACCTGTTTTGTGTGCCAAGCAGCTACTATCTGGTGCAGTGTATCAGTGCCGACTTTGCTATGGGTGCTGGCATTGCGGTACAGTTCAATAAGCGTTTCAACACAAAAGAAAACCTGAAAAAGAGATACGGCAATGTGGTTGCAGAATGGGACGGCTCTTGGACAAAGGGCTTCTGTGTGCAGGACGGCAGAGTATTCAATCTGGTGACGAAACGGAACTACTTCCACAAGCTGACTGAGGAAACCATGAGAAACGCTTTATTCGATTTAAGAGAGCAGGCGAAAGAGCAGAGAATCAAGATGTTGGCTATGCCGAAAATCGGAGCAGGACTTGACAAAATGCCGTGGAAAGTTGTGCTTTCCATTATCATCGAAGTGTTCAACGATGAGGACATCACAATTCTGGTTTGTGACAACAGCCATGAGAGAGAACTCCGAGAAAAAGTCCGTGACTTTGCAGAAGAATCCGCAGAAAAAACCGAACCTTGTAAGCGTTCATTTGACCGATAAAGGAGAGCAATTATGAAGAAATCAAGCTGCAATGGCAGAAGCATTTACGAGAACTGTGAGAGCAATGACAGAATCATTTCCGCAATGTCAAGACAAGAGCTGGAACAGCTTCTGAGTAAAGTGCAGGAAGAAGTTCAGGCACAGAACAAAAATGTGGTTTTCGTGGACTGTTCCAGTGGGATAATTTACGAAGCAAGAGTGGTAACGTACATCGGAAATGTTCCGGAAATCATGCGGAACTATAAGCACAAGTTTATCCAGAAAGAAGATGGCAAATGGTATCGGGAAAGCTTGCTGGGTAAGTGCTGTGTATGCGGAGAGTATAAAGAACTGGGGACAAGTACATCGAAAGGAAAGATGTGCTTCGAGTGCTGGACAAACCGTGAAAACAGGTGGTAAAGTCGCATAGAACAACACTGTATCGTGGAAAAGCGTTGTGAAATCTCCAGATACTCAACACGGTAAAGGTGATAAGCTGTAGTATGAGATAGGCTATAGGTATAGCAAGGTATACTTATAGTCTATTTCTTTGCCTGAATCACTGCGTTACACGGTTTCTTCTGTTTACTGAGCTTTATTGTGCATTTATGTGCTTTTATAGTTTTTTCTTGATAATAACGGATATAAACATTCAGTAACGGTTGACATTGATTGATGAAACGGCTATAATAAATAATGTACTATAAAAAGGAGTGTATCATCATATGGGAAAAAGAAGTTCAATCCGTATGGAGAAAAAGCAGCATCGTTTGACAGAGCAGAAAGCGATTACTGCCACTCGTCCAGAACGCATCTCAACAGAATGGTATTACCTGCTCAGAATCATTGCGGTTCTGACAATGGTAACAGACCACTTGGGAAAGGTATTGTATAGTACCGGAGTAATCGGCGACAATGCAGAACTGTGGTGTCTCATTGTCGGAAGATTTGCATTTCCTATCTTTGCTTTTCTGTTTGTAGAAAGCTTCTATCACACACAAAATCCAATGCGACATCTGATACGCTTGATAGTGCTTGCGTTGGTATCTGAAATTCCTTTTGACCTCGCATTAACTTTGCAAAACCCGACCGAAATCAGCATGGACATTTTCAAAGGGCAGAATACGATTTTCACATTCTTCCTTTGCTTTTTAATGCTGACAATAACGGATAATTTGCAGAGTAATCAGAAATGCTGGAGCAAGTTTTTTGGAACTGGAAAAGTAAGAAAGCTTGCTGTGAATTGCGGAACAGGAATTGTTTTTGGTGTGATTTTTGCACTGGCATATTATTTCAAAGTTGATTACAGCTGGAGAGGAATCCTGCTCGTTGGTCTGTTCAATTTTGCAAGAAACAGAAAGCATTGCAAGTGGCTGTGGCAGATTGTTGCGATGGGAATTTTCATCTTGTCAATGGGAAGCAACATTGCAGTTTATCTGGCAACATTTCTGTTGCTGATTCTGTTTTTCTTTGCACAGTGCAGTGAAAAGCATAAGTGCTTGATTCTTCCGAAATGGCTGACAAAGATTCTGAAAAGTAAAGCCTGTATTGTCACTTGCAGATATTTTTATCCTGCACATCTGGCGATTCTGGCAATTGCAAAAATCCTGCTGACTGTATGCTGAAAGAGGTGAAAAAGCTTTGCAAGAAACAGATGTAAAAAGACGATTTTATAGTGTGGAAGATGTTCAGAAAATCTTCAACATCGGGAGAAAAAAAGCAATTGAGCTGATGAACTCTGACGGCTTTCCGGTAATTCGATTTGGTCGCATTTACCGTGTAGATTCTGTTGAACTGGAACACTGGATTGAACAGCACAGAGGGGAAACACTCATATGAAAGACAAGCAATGAGAAAGGAGTAAATACCGATGAAGCGTAAGATGATTTATACAGGAGTTGCAATCGGAGCAATCGGTTGCTGTGCCATGCTTGGTGTAGGAATCCATTCTGCACTTGGCACGAATGTAGCTGCTCAGACAGACAGAGATGATGCAATAGAAATCACTGCTACTCAGACTGCAACAGTACCAACAGCAACTTGTACTTCCGCAACCAAAAAGACGACAAGAGCGACGGTAAAAGCAGCCACGACAATAAAGCAGACCACTCATGAAACGGCTGCTGCCACAACACAGACAACAACAGAAACTACGACAGCGGAAACAGAAGCCAGCACAATTGAAGCTAACTTTACACCGACACAAAATCCGGATATTCCCAACTTGACCGTAAGCACAATTTCAGTTTCCTGTTTGAAACTGACGTGGGACGGAGAAGATGGAAGAAACTACAAGATTGATGTTTCTACCTACGCTCCATACACAGAAAACATCACGTTCCTTGAAAAGGCAAATGACACTTGGTATTTGACCGGACTTCGGGAAAATTCTGAGTACGAAATTTCCGTTACGCCTCTTTTGAATGACGGCGAAACAGAGAACGATGTTTGTGTTACGCCTGCAACGGTTCTTGGAAAAACGGAACAAGTCAATGTGATTCAGACGTATCAGACCGAAGAGGGCTGGACAAATTGTTTCACTGGAGAACGTGCTTCCGGACTGACTGCAATGCCGTCTTCTGGAGCAATTGCAGGTTCAGTAAAAGACCCTATCACAGACACCACAATTCGCCGAAATGAATATGGCGATTATTGTGTAGCAATGGGACTTTGGTACGGCGTTGTTGGCGACAGATTTCTGATTGAACTGGAAAACGGAACACAGTTTACTGTGTCCATTTGTGACAGCAAAGGCTGGGCATCAGACGCTGACGGTGACGGTATTCTGGACGGCAGATTCCATTGGTTTGGTGGAACTGGCAACGGAAAATCTGTTGTAGAATTTATCTATAACAGTGATAAAGAATTGCCTTCTTGTGTGGCTTACAGCGGAAGCTGGGGCTACTACAACTGGAATGGGCTTGACCTCGGAGCAAACATCAGCTCCGTCAAGAAAATAGATTATGGTAACACGATTACCTATTAACACAGAAAGGACTTTTGTACATGAAGAAAACAAGAGCAATCGCAATTTTTCTGACCTGCATCACTGCTGCCAGCATGGGTGCAACAATACTGACTGGCTGTTCCGGTGGCAAGGATTCATCGACTTCCAGTTCTGAGGTATCTGTAAGAGCGATTCAGGACGATGAATTGGAATCTCAGACTGATTCTGACAGCGAAGCAGAAAACAGCTCGCAGGAATCCTCTGCGGAAGAATCCACTTCGGCTGAGGCGACTGTGTACACAGGAGACATCACACCGGAGCAGGCTGTTGAGCTTGTGAGTAAAGGCTACGAAGCATATGGACAGATGGATTGGAACGCAGTTTGCGATTACACCAACATTGACCTGTATGCTTATCTCGATGAAGGAAAGTGGCTGACCAAAGATGAGATTCTGGCAATGGCAGCAGAACAGGACAGCGAAACAGAAAGCGGAGAGGGCTATATGTATGGCAATCCCGACAGTTTCACTTACGGCGAAGCTGTTCTGATGAATGAAGAGGAATTGCAGGAGCTGAACGACTTCATTCAGGAAATGGACGATGACGGCAATCCGGTTGATTATATAGTTGATGCCGCATACGTTGTTCCGCTGGAATTTAAGGAAACAGATTCCGATGAAACAGGTCTGACAGATTATGCACCAACTATGCTTGCAGTAAAGGTCGGCGACACATGGAAAGCAGACATTATGATGACCACTATGCAGGCAATGTACAACGCCTTTGATAATGGCGACATTTCATTCAGTAACAGCAGCAATGACAATGCTGATGATTTTGATGAAGAAATCACCATCGGCGATGCTGAAAATACCGAAAACTAAATGAAAGCATAAGAGAAAGGAGAGCTATCTCATGAACAGACACAGCAATAAATCCAAACATAGAAGATTTGCAATCATCTTTGCAATGCTTCTTGCAGTCGCATCACTATCTGGGTGTGGAGCAAACAATGATGATTCCAGTATTGGTGCTACGGACGAACAGCTCGGCATCAATGCTTATGAAAAGGAAATGGAAGTCAATCCGTATGATACGGAAACTCCAGATGCAACAACACAGTCTTTGGAATCTACAACAGAGACTGTCACAACAATGGAATCTACAACAGAAAGCAATCAGCAGTCCACTGCTGGTTCTAATAGCTCTGGCACAGGAGCTGGCAACTCGTCCAGTGAAAACACACAATACAGTTCTGAGCAGGCTTCCCTGCCTCTTGTGCCTGATGTGGACGAAACAAATGATGTGAAAGCAGGTCTGGGCGACTTCACAATTGATGGCAATGAATATAACATCAGAGAGGTTACACCAGAAATGATTCTCTCCGATACAGGGACATCTTATCGCTTCTCAAAGAAGGTTGAGAGAAATCAGGACTTTTACTTCTACGGACTATCCTTCTATGGTTCACCGACATCTCCAATTTACGTCATGGAACTGCTGGACAGAGCAGGCAACGTAATCGTTCCGAAGGTTTCCAATCCGGATATTACCGATGATATGCTGATAAAGGGAATCGGCTACACAAATGATTCTGCATTCAGCGAATATAACGAAGAAGAGCCGGAATACATCACGTTTTGCGGTGGCATCACTGTTGGAACAGAACGAAGAGAAATTGAAAAGAAACTGGGAGCAGGCACAGCTGGACAGGCAGAAGATGATGAACACCCAGTTGTCATTTACAAGACTTCGGAAGCAACGATGGTCGTTACCTACGAAACTGTGAAGTCGATTATTGTTCTGGACGGAGAACCGGACACACTGGATTACGCTCAGACAATTCTCTTGCTTCGGAATTAAGTTTACATCAATCGCAATCTCGCAGAAGAGCAGTGGATTTTTTCGCTGCTCTTTTTTGTGTACCTGTACAAAAGACGACATATCCTGTTCTCAAATCTTTTACACAAGCAGATGCACATACCACCTTGACAAATGTACACTACTGTGCTATAATTAAATATAACCTTATACGCAAAAGCAAAGAGAAATGAGGTAATTGACATGACAGGTAAAGAGCAGATTAACACTCTGCTGTGTAGAAAAGCGTTCCAGAAGGATATGCTGGAACGAATCGGAATTGACTTGGACGAGGAAAAACATAATGTGCTTGTTGAAGTGATAGAATCTGCCTTCTACAGAACCGATGAGAGAAATGCTGAAATCATTCAAAAAAGATATATCAACTTCTATACGTTGGAACGATTAGCTGACGAGTACGGCGTAACAAAAGAGCGAATCCGACAAGTAGTTCGGGATTTTGGCGGTGTTATGGAAGATGAATACTTTTCAGTCCGATGCAGAAGAAATCCGACAGAAACCAATCCGCTGCTAAATACATCGGTTTTGAAAGCTGGATTTTCTTTCCGGACATCGACAGCATTAAAATCCAACGATATTGATACCATCGGGATTCTGAAACAATACAGTGAAAAAGAACTTTTGAACTGTACAGGCATCGGCATAGCGTGTGTGCAGGAAATCAAAATGCGGTTTCACAAGCTCGGCATCTCTTTGAAACAGGAATTGTAAGGAGCAGGCAGATAACCTGCTCTTTTTGTATGCTTGCACAAATAATTACGAAAAATATAACGAATAATCTACAGAGTAACCCTTAATATACCTTGACATTTGTACACTATTATGCTATAATGATATTATAATATTCTTGAAAGGAAAGGTGGCACAGCATATGGCATGGGAAAATACAATTCATTATCTGCAAGTGCCTTATGTAGAAAAAGATGAGGTAAAGGCTCTTGGAGCGAAATGGGACGCTAGACAAAAACAGTGGTACTATAAAGGAACTGCCGATAGCCGTTTCGACAAGTGGACACCAACGCCAGTTATGCAGCTGTCTGACCTTTCCGAAGAGCAGCAATCTATGATTGCTCTTGCAAAGTCAGGAAAGAATGTTCTGGTAGATGCCTGCATCGGCAGTGGTAAAACTACAACAATTCAGGTGCTGTGCAATGAGATACCAGACAAAAAGGTGTTGTATTTGACTTACAACACACTTTTGAAGATTGACGCAAGAGATAAAATTCGAGGAAAGAACGTAACTGTTACCAACTATCACGGATTTGCATATATGTGCTTGAAAAACGCACACTTATCTGCTGGCATTTCTGATTTGATTCAGATTTTCTTGAAGAACAAGACAAAAATCGAAGTCCCGAAGTATGACTTGCTGGTGATTGACGAATATCAGGACATCGAACAGGAAATCGCAGAGATGCTGGAATGCGTCAAGAAGAGCAATCCGGCGGTGCAGATTGTTGCTGTTGGTGATATGAAGCAGAAGATTTACGATAAAACAACACTGAATGTGCCTATCTTTATCAATCAGTTTCTTGGAAGGTATGATACAGTTACTTTTACAAAGTGCTTCCGTCTTTGCAGTGACCTTGCAAGCCGTCTTGGGGACATCTGGGGAAAGCAAATCAACGGTGTGAACAAAGACTGCAAGCTGGAAACAATGGAGCTGTGCGATGTGATTGAGTATTTGGCAAAGCAGAAGCCGTCTGACATTCTGTGCTTGGGGGCAAGAACAGGAAAAATGGCAAGTGTCCTGAACGACTTAGAGGACAAATATCCGGAAAAGTTCAACAAAAAAACCGTTTACGCCAGCATTTCTGATGACAATGCAGGCAGAACGATTCCGGATAAGTCTACAGCCATCTTCACAACCTTTGACAGCAGCAAGGGGCTGGAACGAAAGATTTGTGTTGTCTTTGACTATACACTGGACTACTGGTCTGTCAGAATGGGCTATCCGGACGTAAAGTATGAGATTCTGCGGAACATCTTCTGTGTTGCTATGAGCCGAGGCAAAGAAAAAATCATCATTGTAAAAGAACCGTTCAGCGATGTGCTTTCGGACGAAATCGTTGCGACACCTGTTCCGACAAACGGAGAGTACAAGCGTCCTTTTCAGGTAAGTGAAATGTTCGATTTCAAATACAAAGAAGATGTGGAAGAGTGCTATCAGCTGATTCGCAAAAGAAAGAAAGCAAGAACAGATAAGTCCATGATTGATGTGGATTCAGAAGACTTCATGATTGACCTTTCTCCTTGCATCGGCATCTATCAGGAAGCAAGCTTCTTTGAAAACTATGACATTGATGCACAGATTCGGTATGCAATGGATATTGCTGACGACAGACCACCTCTGAACTTGAAAAAAGATGCAACACTGGAAGAAAAGGTGCTGTATCTGACAGCATACGAAACATACCAGAACCGTTATTACTATCAGGTAAAGCCGCCGTTTCTCACAGAGGAACAACTTTCCCTGATTCATAATCGTCTGCGAACAGAGTTTACAGGCAAAGAAGAAGTGCAGGAAGACTTTTCCATGCAGTTTATTGATGGTAACGAGAATGTGTACGACATTGTTGGCAGACCAGACGTTATCAAAAACAACACAGTCTACGAACTGAAATTCGTAGAAGAATTGTCCCATGAGCATTTCTTGCAATGTGCCTGCTATATGGTTGCGTTCGGACTGAATAAGGGAATCGTCTGGAACATAAGAACAAATGAACAATACAGCATTGTGATTCCGGACAGAAGAAAGTTCATGCGAGCAGTCGCAAAAGCAATCACAAAAGGCAGAGTGAAAGATGCCTATTTTGAATCGGATTATCTGGAAGCAATGTAATATTAGCAAGAGAGCAGGGCAAGTTCCTGCTCTTTTTGTATGTTTGCACAAAAATCATTTGTTTTGATAACGAATAATTTACAGAGTAAAATTTGATTTATGCTTGACTTTTGTACACTATTGTGCTATACTAAGTATAGTGATTCAAAGATAAGGAGAGTAAATCAAATGGAAACAGTACAGGTAACAATTTATCAGCTGCCAGCAGAGCATAAAATGATGTTCCAAGGTTCAAACGAATGGAAAGAGAAGATGCTCCGTCTGGAGAAAAGCGTATACCACAGCGTTTATTCGTTTCGGATTCCCAAAGACGCATTGACCTGTGGCATGAATGCGATTTTAGAAGAAATCTTCATTCGATTTAACGTCAACCTGCCAAAAGATTTTTGTGGGCATTCACTTTCTGTCAGCGATGTTGTTGTGGTTGACAATGAAGCGTACTATGTGGAACGCATTGGTTTTTCTTTGCTGAAATCATTTTAAGAATATTTTTTGCAAAGAAATAACGGATAATAGGCAGAGTAAATTGCAATGTAATGTTGCAATGTGTTATAATAGACAAGGAGAGATAACCCATGATTAAGGCAAACATTGCATGGAGTGCGAAACAGATTGCAAAGGCAGTCACAAAGGGTAGCATGGTATTCGACAATGCTATTCAGAGAGGAAACGTCTGGAATGTGGTTCAGCAGAGCCTGCTTATTGAATCATTGATTCATAATTACCCAGTGCCGCCGATGTACACTGTTAAAACAGATATTGATGCTCCGACAGGCTGCAAGAAAGGCAGCAAGGTGTTCGACTGCTTCGATGGCAAACAACGATGCGAAGCAATTCGAGCATTCTACCACAACGAATTTGCCTTGACTGGTCTGTCCTTGCCTTGGTACGACTGGAGTGGTGATGAAGTTGACCTGAACGGCATGACTTACGAGGAACTGCCGGAAGAAGCGAGAGAAGCGTTTGAAAGCTACACAATGACAGTGTATTTCTTCACCGATATAACAGATGATGAACTGGCAGAAATGATGTTCCGGCTGAATAACGGTAAAGTCCTGTCTGGTATTGAAAAATCCAGAATCAAGGCAAAGAACCTGCCAGCGGTAATTCAGCTTGCAAAGTCCGACCTGTTTATGAAGTACATGACAGATAAGGCACGAGCAGGTTATCAGAATGAAGATGTTGTCATCAAAACAGCTCTGCAAATCTATGACGAGCAGTTTGAACTGTCTGCAAAGAATATCAAAGAAAGTTATGAAAAAATGGCTTTCGATGCAAATACGACAGAAGCAATGCAGGCTCTTCTGGATTTTACAGATTCCGTACTGGAGTATGTTGCAGAAAACGGCAAAAAAGCGATTTTGAAAAGGGCTGTCAAGAAAACAAATCTTGTGAATGTTATCTACTTCTGTCACCAGCTTGAAATGCAGGAAGACAAAGAAAGCATTGAAAATATCGGGAAATTCCTGCTTTGGTTCTTCAACAACGAACCAGACAGCGAACAGAAGACGGTATACAGCGACTGCTCTGTGAATGGTACAAACCACGCATGGAATGTAAACGGACGTATCAACGCAATGTATGATGCGTACAGTGAATATAAATCCGAAGGGAGCTTTGAAGAATGAGAAAGAGAATTGGATTGATTCTGGCACTGTGCATGATGATTTCGGTAACAGGCTGTGGCAAACAAAATGATTCTTCCAGTGAGCCGGAAATTCACATCAACGCCTCGCAGGAAACGCTTGCAAGCAAAAGCGACAGCGAAGTGAGTTCAGATGCTGAGGTCGAGGAAAACTCACCAGCTGACGAAACCATCTATCCAGTTGTGCCTGCGGTTGATGTCAACACAGATGCGGACATGAGCAGTGTGACCATCAACGGAGTAACTATCAATTTGAATGAAGCTCCCAGTCTGGAAAAGGTATTAAGCGATACAGGGCTGTCCTGTGACAGTTTTGGTGCAACATCGGTTGAGAGCAGCTTTTCCTTTCACAGTGCGATGTACAGTTTGAATCCACAGAGTTCAGATGACTGCACAGAAGTATCTCTGGAAGTGGAAAATTATGATGGAAAAATCGTAGACAGTGACCGACTGAAAATGGAAGACTTCGGCATCTATAAGCTGAAAGGTGTCCATGCAAGTCAATTCTTTACAAGAAGCGATTTCAACGTCTATTTCTGCGGAGTTATCACAACTGGAACAGAAAAGAGTGCTGTAGAATCTCAGCTTGGTGCTGGAACAGAATTGGACGACATGATTGCGTACAATAACGGCACAAATACGTTGTTAATCGAATATGATACTGCTCCAGAAGGAAGCGAAGAACCTGTCGTAGACGACATTTACCTACTGAGAAACGAGGACTGATTATCGTGATTGGAAAAATGCTCAATGAGCAGGAAGCTGCAAACATCAAAGACTATGTGGTGTTTGACCTTGAAACAACTGGCTTATCTCCAGATTATAATGAAATCATCAACATTGGCGGTCTGCTGGTGCAGAACGGCGTGGTAACGCAGGAATTTAACACGCTTGTAAAGCCGAGAAAAGCAATTCCGCAGGAAATCATTCAGTTGACAGGCATCACGAATGAAGCAGTGCAGAACGCACCTTCTATCAATGTTGCTTTGAAAAGCTTTCTGGAAGCAATCGGAGATGACACAGTGGTGCTTGGACACAATCTGGGATTTGATTGCAGATTCATTTCTGCAAAGAAAAAGCAAGTCTATCGCTCTTCTAGGGCAGAGTTTACAAATCCTTATATCGACACATTACCACTTACAAAGAGCTTGTTCCGGCTGAAAAGTTATAAACTTACAGCTTTATCGGAACACTTCGGCATCACGCATAATGATGCACATACGGCGTTGGCAGACTGCTATGCAGCATATGAATTATTTTGCATTATTCAGAATGAACTGAGCCTGAGAAAAAGCCTGCTGGCATGATGACAAAGTAACTCTTGTTGCAGGAAAACCTGCCTTGTGGACGAACGAGAGAACACTTGCCATAAATCATATATCTATTCGCAATTGAGGAAGTCCTCACACCAGAAAGGACAGTGTGATGTAAGAAAGAACACTGCACGAATGAATGCCGTAGGCGAAGTGAGATGTATTTCCCACTTCGTCTATTGTAATATAAAGTAAAGGAGAATCAAGCAATGAAGAAACGAGCAAAATGGAAAACGGTTGCATCTATGGTTTGTGCTGCCTGCCTGTGTGCTTCTATGACAGGGTGCGGTGACACTACCGGAGATAAAGCCAAAGAAGCAGAAAATCAGAACAAATTGGAAATTGTGGCAGAGCAGGGTGACTATGACACCAGCTCCACAAGTACAACAGAGGCATCAACAACCAGTGGCACAGCAACGACCTCTTCTACCAGAAAGACAACTACCAAAACAGGCACAGGGAAAGGTATCAAGAGCGATGGAACAAACGTAACTGCTGTTCACAGCCGTTCCACACGTTCTGCAACAGGTTCGGCTGGCAGCAGTTCCGGCGGTTCATCTAACAGCAATGTGCCGTATGTGGCAATTCCGGTTTCTGACAACAAGCCGAAATCGAATGCAGAGAATGTGACTTATACAAACAGTGACAATGGTGGAAATAACTATTCGCCAGCTCAGACACAGCCTGCAAGCAATAACCAGACTGTAGACAACGCACCTGCTCAGACCACAAAAAAGACAACAAAGGCTACGCAGAAGACCACGAAGGCTACTACAAAGACCACTACAAAAGCAACAACGAAAAAGCCTTCGCAGACAACGAAGAAACCGACTACCACTACTACAAAGAAACCGACCACGGCTGCAACGACAGAACAGCCGAGTACAACAGAAGCTCCTGTAAAGACTACAGAGCAGACTACAACAACGGTGTCTGGAAATACTTCAACATCTACCACAGAAAGCACTGCACCGACCACGGAAACTACTACAACCACAGAAACCATGCTTGTGCCTGATGTACCGAAGAATGTTTCCGAGAATATTGACTTGTCAAAGGCAGTTGTCAACGGTGTGGAGATTCATCTGAATGATGATATTTCTCTGGCTGACTTTGTAAAGACAATGAAACTGAACGTGGCTCTGGGCGGTTCTGTATGTGATTACAGCTTCTTATACTTCAACGGTAATATGTATGAAGACGAAAGTGAAGCAGAAGACAAGACACTCATTTCCATTGAAGTAGTCGATAAGGACGGCAAGCTGATTCCTGCCAATGACCAGAGGAAAGCTGATGCAGACAAGTATCTTGTCAAAGGATTCAAAACGAGTGACTTCTTTACAAAAGAAGATGACTATGTTGTGGAGTTCTGCGAAGGCATTCACGTTGGTATGAGTAAGGAAGAAATCATTGCACTGCTTGGTGACGGAAAAGAAATTGAGGATATTGGCAACAACTTCACTGCATACAGCAATGGCACAAATACGCTTGTCATTCGCTATGCAAAAAATGATACAGGCTATGCTGCTGACGACATCATGCTCCTGAAAAATTGAAAATAGCATATTCTTCAACATTAAAGTCACTTTCGCAAGAGAGTGGCTTTTTTGTATGCTTGCACAAATGTAATTGAAAAACATAACGGATAATTTACAGAGTAAACAACAGTTATTGCTTGACATTTGTACACTATTGTGCTATAATAATTCATGTAAGATAGCTCAAAAAAGAGCTGAATTATGCAATGTAATAATATACAAATCAGTGGTATCAATGCCGCCGACACCTGAGAAAGGACTTGCTTTATGAAAAACGAGAACGGAAACTATATGTTGTACTGTGGCGACAAGAGTTATGAGGTCACACCAGAAGTTCAGGAAACCTTGAAAGGAGCAATGTACTGGGAACACTGCTTGAAGTTGGACAATATCGAGCTGAAAAACGCAGAACTGGCAGTAAGAGCAATTGAGGACGGAACAAACACAAGCGGATTTACCCGATATACCAAAGAAGATGTAAATGAGTTGAGAAACGCAGTAAAGCAAGACGATTTGTCTATTAAAGATATGATGAATGAAATGGAGAAGCAGGGCGTTCCAAACTGGGCAGGCAATGCAGCACTGGAGTTTGGGAGAAAGAACGACTTGCGAGTTGTATACTTTTCGGATTTCTTTGAAAAATCGCCGTATGCTGATGCCACAAAGTTCAATGCGTATGAAGAATACAAGAAGGAATGGATTGCAGACCATATAGATGACGTGACCATGACTGCTACAGAAGCAGCTTATGAGAACTGTGAAGAGGCAAAAGAAATGACCTTCGACCAGTATGTACAGGAATACGGATTCGAGGACGGCTCTGTATACGCAAGCTACAGCGAGTTTATTCACAACGAATATGAAGAAGCTCAGAAAACCAGCGAGGATATGGAACGTGATTAAGCGAATCCTTTCTATTGATTTTGATTATTTCCTGCAAGCGACACAAGAAGCGATAAAAAGCTTTCCTGACGGTATCGACCGTTCCACAGAACTTTCTACCTTGATATGGGCTTCACACTATCTTGATGGAAAGCAAGGCACTCTGACACGCTCTGTTGGAGTGCTTTCTGATGAATTGGACTGCATCAAGCGAATCCTGCAAAAGCAATCTTCGGATTGTCCTGTAATGATTGCTCAAAGTCATGTTCATGCGTATGATTTTGTGCATGATACAGTTTCAGAAGACGATGAACTGCGACTTGTCAATGTAGATATGCACCATGACATTGTAAATGATAATGAAAAACTTGACTGTGGCAACTGGATTTCCCATCTTCTGAAAGAATATAATATGGGGCTTACTTGGGTTGCAAATCCGGTGTCGCTGGAGATGTTCGGCTTAGACAAAGACAGAAAAGAAAACAGGGCATTTCGTGGCATCGTTCAGAAAAACCTCTCAAAGATAGAAGAAAAGAACTATGCGTTTGACGGTGTATTCCTGTGCCGTTCTGACATCTGGACACCGCCACATCTTGATAGCATTTTTCATTCCCTGTGTGATACCATTGCAGACCATTTCAACAGCGTTGTCATGGAACAGGATATACGAAAATGCAGGGATTATGAAAGTGTTCTCAAAGAGCTTCAACCAGCATATGACAAGTATCAATCAGAAATGGAGTAAAACAATGAATAAAAAGAAGAAGACCAGTTATCCGTTGACAATTTTGTTGAGTACGCTCAGTACCGCTGCTCCGATTGTGGCAGTTGTCTGGTTTTTATATCAGATGATTCGTTTGAAGAACACTGCAATCATTCCGCTTGGCGGTACGTTTCAGGTAGATGATATACAAGTTCCGCTGATTTCCTGCATTGTGTTTTTCATCACTTTGGTTCAGTGGGGTGTATTCAAAAAGCCTTTGGCGAAAATGTACCAGAAAGCAATTCAGGACAATGAATACGATGAGTTCGGCAACAGTAAGAAAAGCAATTATGCAACACTTACTCGGAAAGAACGTGAACAGATGGATAAGGAAAAATTACAGCAAATGGAAATGCTGTTCCCTACCAGTGTCATGAATAAGATTGTCAAAGAAGGAAGCAAAAATCCGGAAAAAGATTTGCAGGACATGATTGGACTGCCTCTGGTGAAGCAGAAAGTCACTGAAATGGCTGCGAGAATGCAGTTTGAACGTGAAGCAATGACCAAAGAGAAAAAGGAAAAGAAGCAGACCAGAAGTGAGTATGGCATGAACGGCAGACATTTTGTGTTCTATGGTTCTGCTGGTACTGGTAAAACCACGGTTGCCAGAATTATAACCGGATTCCTCTATAAGTATGGTTACATAAAAGAAAATAAATGTGTCGAAATTGATGGCAACTTCTTGAAAGCCGGAGAGATGAGTGACACAAAGACAAAGCTGCTGATTCAGAAAGCCTATGGCGGTGTCCTCTTCATTGACGAGGCGTATGCTATTATGGACGGTACAGCGGAATATGGCAAAGCAGTCATTGCAACGCTCATTAAGGAAATGGAAGATAATCGTGACAAGTTCACTGTCATTCTGGCTGGTTACAAAAACGACATCAAACGGTTGCTGGACACCAACGAAGGCTTTAAGAGCCGTATCAAAGAATATCTGGAGTTCCCAGACTACAGCACAACAGAGATGAAAGACATCTTTCAGGCTATGGCTCACGGAAAAGGCTATATCGTATCGCAGGAAGCTCTTGACAACTTTGAGGTGCGATGTGATAGAGAACGAAGACTTTCTTCATTCGGCAACGGTCGAACTGCCAGAAACATTCTGGACGAATGCCTTGACCGTCACGCTCTGAACTATGGACAAAACCTGCTCTCCAGAAAAATCACTGTCAACGGAGAGGAACAAATCATCACAGACAAGGCACAAAACAAATTTGTCCTGTGCGGTTGTGATGTCAGCACCAGTCCTAATAAGAATGTTCTGTAAAGGAGATTCCAATGAAAGAATGTATTATCTGCAAGCAGGACGCTGGAATGTTTGCAAAGAAAGCATATAACGGCTGCGTTTGCAAAGCCTGCCGTCAGTATCTTCCAATGCACATTGACTTAAAGTCCTGTGATGCAGATTATCTGATTCGCCTTGTGGAGCAGGCAAAAGAGAAAGCGAAAATATTCAGCAATACATCTTCTTATGGAACGATGTATCTGGACAGCGTTCACAGTATGTTTTGCTTTAGCAAAAACGAAAAAAATGGCGAACCGACAGACCTTGGAGATATTTTCAGCATCGCAGAGCTGAAAGAAACAGGCATCTACTGTGCAGATATTCGCAACATCGGTACGAATACCAATAAGGTTGTCTGCAATGTTAAAGTGAAGGTTGTGACAGATAATGTTGCAACGGAATATATTGCAGCTGAGAACGAGCCTTGTGAGTTCACAAAAAAAGATAAAATGCTGGACGTGACTGAACCCAAACGCCTGACGATGTTCCGCAGCTTATTCTACCAAATGATAGATGATACCAGATTTCAGATTTTGAAGAAACTGCAAGACATTCAAAAGCTAAAGGAAATGGAAGCAGAATCTGTGAAAAAGAAGACTGCGACAGAGCAAGACATGGAATGGGCTAGAGGCGTTTTATTCTTGGAAAACAAGGAATGCTCTCCAGATGAAATCAAAAAACAGCAAAAGAAACTGATGCGAATGTTTCACCCAGATATTCACCCTGAGCTTGGAGATGATTATGCAAAGAAAATCAATAAGGCAACAGAAATTTTGCTGAGAGAGAAGTAATATAATTGCCTGTTCTGTAACGGAGCAGGCTTTTGTATACTTGCACAAAAACAGTAACAAATATCACATGGATTTTTATATGCAGAATTATCTAAGTGACTTGACATTTGTACACTACTGTGCTATAATTATAAGTACAAAGAAACAAATCGCAAGGCTATATAAAGGAGCGATAATTATGAAATATGCAATTTATTCGGACGGTTCTTATAAAGATGGTGTCTGGGGTTCTGGTGCAGTTATTCTGCAAGAAACTCCCTTCGGATTTAATCCGGTTCAGGAGCTTTCTTTTTACGGCGAAGATACAGATGGAATCCGCAATATTGCCGGAGAAATCTATGGGGTGTTGGAAGCTCTGCGTCTGCTGTTTAAGATGAATCAGAAGCTTCATGATGTGGAATCTGTTACAGTGTACCACGATTACGAAGGGTTGCAGAAATGGGCTGACAGCGAATGGAAAGCAAAGAAACCTGCAACACAGGACTATCAGCAAAGAATTGCAATGGCAAGACAGTATTTCCCGATTGGGTTCGTCAAGGTGAAAGCACATTCTGATAATGTGCTGAACGAGGCAGCAGATGCACTGGCAAAGCAAGGCATGGAAGCCGGACTGAAAGCAAAGGGAAATGCACCGACCGAACAGCCAACTATGCGTGATGATGCTCCTGTGATGTTTTCTCTCAACATCAAAATGACAAAAGCTGATTTTGACTACTACGGTGGTGCAGAGGGGCTTGCACAGATGATTCGTGCGAACGTACCTGTTCTGGAAGCAGAACCTGTTGTATAAAGAGGGGAATGAAAACATTTTATGTTACATCATGTTATATTTCCTTGTCGCAACAAGTTTGTAGAAAAATACATGGTATTGCTTCATGGGTTTGGTGGGAATCACAGGGTATGGAAAAAGCAAATCCCTGTGTTGCAAGAAAAATACAATGTTCTTGCGATAAATCTTCCGAGCCATTTTGATGGGAATATCAAACTGACAGAATTACCCAGTTCATCTTTATCAACAATATCCAAAGAAATCATTTGCGTATTAGATAAATACAGAATCAAAAGTGCTTCGTTTATGGGAGTTTCACTTGGAACAGTATTTATCAAGTACATGGAAATGTATTTTCCTCAGTATGTGAAAAATGCAGTGCTTGTTGGTGCAATTGGTGATGTTGGAAATTTCTTGAAGAGAACAGTCGATGTCTTTTCGATAATCGGGAATAAGCTGCCGTTCACGCTTGTGTATAGAGTGTTTAGCAAGGTGTTGATGCCTATGCGATGTAGCAAGAAAAGCCGGAAGCTTTTTTGTGAATGTGCAAAAGCACTCAACAAATATGAGTTCAAAGCGTATATGAATGTTTTTAAGGAACATTTCTCGCTGGTGTCGAAATTTTCAAGTCAACGTCATCAGGAAAACCAATATATTCTTGGTGAATGGGACAAATGCTTCCTGAAAGGAGCTGTGCATGAAGCAAGAGCAACGTGTGCAAAAATCGTAATTCTAAAGCATAGCGGTCATGTTTGCAACATTGACAGTGCTGACGAATTTAATCGAATCATTATGGAGTGATACAACATGATAGCAGGTGCTGCAATCTATCTTACAGGTATTTACACCGAAGACACCCACAAAATGCACTTCGTAGGATTGCTAGTGTCTGGACAGGGTACACCAAAAGCAATTCACAAAATAATTTCCGGAAACGAAACGGAATGCAGAGTGAACGCAATGGGAATCCTGCTCAATTTTGTAAAAGACCACACACTGCCTATTTTTGTGTACACTGACTTCAATGACATTGTTCGTTGGGGAAATGGAACACAAAGGGCTGTTTCCAAACGAGCAAGAGATTTTTTAACATACTTAAAAAAACGCCGGAATGAGCAGGAAATTTCATTTCAACTTCAAATACCTGATGCAATGAAGCAAATCATGATGACGATTTTGCAAGGACAAACGGAAGAGCAGGTCACGCTCCAGAATCCGTTTAGGAAGAAAACAGCTGAAATAGAAACCACAGAAGTGAAAAAGCCTGCTCCAGAGTTTTGTGTTATTGTGAATAATGCAAATGGAGATTCTATCTGCAATCTGAATCAGAACGACTTCTGCGGTGTTTTGAAAGATGCAGTGTTCCTTGCGAACTGGTATGAATCAGAATCCAGAAATAAAAACAGTATGTTTTACCGATGCGTTGTAGAACGAAAAGGAATGCTGGACACTGTAAACAAATACATGAAAGGAATCAAATGATATGGTGAATACAATGGCTATTACAAGAGAAACTTATGAAAAATCGCATGACTTCTTTGCTTGCTTTCGGCTGGTGTATGATGTAAATAAGCAGTTTGGCATCAAAGAGAGCCGAGAGAAATTTATGAGCAGAGTTTTGGAAATCTGGAACAATCCAGAAGCATATCAGGAAGCAGAAGTGTTTCTGGACAAATGACGAACATTCAGTCGTGTATATGGTCGCTTGCTTTTGTGTACACGATTGACTATAATTATTTAACATAACAATAAGCTATCATAGCAGAAAGATGGGTAGAACGAATGGCAGTAGGAAACAGAATGGAAAGAGCTTATGTTCTTTTTGGAGAAAATATCCGCTACTTGGAAGGAGCAAAGACAAAACGTATGCACGTCTATGTTGATGCTGTTTCCAATGAAAAAATTCGCACATCATGTGAAAGATACGGCATTACAATCAGCGAATATGTGCTGTATACGGCACTTTCGTTTGACCTGAACAACGTGTCCGGCTTACTGAATGATGCCTTGAACAAAACCAATGCACTGGCAGAGTGTCGAGGCGTAGACGTAAGCAATATCAAAGGCAAAGGAGAAAAAACAATGAGTAAAGCAAGCAACTCAGAACCAGAAATAGAAAAAGCAGGAAGCACTCAGCTGAATATCAGAATTACGCCAGAGGCATTTGAAGAAATCAAGAAGAGAGCAGCAGCTCTTTCGATGCGTGTCAGTGATTATATCGTATTCACGACCACACATTTTGACATTATGGATATTGCGAATAAGGTTGATGAAATCAATCAAAAACTGGATAAAATCGCAGAAGCTGAGAAGTCCTTGTAACTTAAAGGAGTGTTATTTTTGAACAGCAAAGCAAAAAGTCTGATTAAGAATACTGCAATTTACGGTGCAATCATTGGCGTGTCAGCATTCTTATTCTTTGGCGTGTTGAAAATTGCAACCGTCAGTGGCAATTCGATGAACGATACTTATTTTGATGGTGAGAAACTGCTGTGTTTACGCCATGCAGAGCCGGAGAAAGGCGATGTCATTATTACAGACTGTGATGCCGGAATCGTATTGATTAAACGTGTGATTGCCACAGAAGGCGATACCGTGGATATTGATTTTGATTCTGGAGCAGTAAAAGTGAACGGTGAAACGCTTGTAGAGCCTTACATCAAAGAAATGACGCATCTCGATGAGGGTGCTTTTGAATATCCGATAACTGTTCCAGACAACTGCTATTTTGTTATGGGCGATAATCGTAATTACAGTTCGGACAGTCGAGATAAAGCAGTTGGATATATTAAGAAAGACCAGATTCAAGCAAAAGTCATTTGTGAGATTCCGTTTTTTTGAAACAGAAAGGATAATGTATGAGAAAGATTTTATATCACGGAAGTGATGTTATCTTAAAGAAACCACTGTACGGAGTTGGAAAAGAGGATAACGACTACGGAAGCGGATTTTACACAACAGAGGATATTGAAAAAGCAAGAGAATGGGCTTGGGTAAACGGCTCTGATAAATCTGCGGTGTGTAATCAATATTCGATAGACCTTGATGGACTGAACGTCCTGAATCTTGATGAACACGGAACACTCGCATGGATTGCAGAGGTAACGAATCATCGAGGTGCATCAGACGAATTTACACAGGCAGTTGCAGACAAACTTGTGGAAATGTATAAGATTGACACTTCAAAAGCCGATGTAATAATTGGGTATCGTGCAGACGACAGCTACATGAATGTAGTGAAATCTTTTTTGCGAAATCAGTTGTCTGTTGACGAAGTTGATAGAATGTTCCGGAATGGCAATCTTGGACAACAGGTGTTTATAAAAAGTGAAAAAGCATTTGACCGGATTTGTTTTGAAGACTATGAAAATGTCTCAATGGACAAAGATTCTCATTATGGTGAAGCTGACGCAAAGGCGAGAAGAGAAGTCGGAAAATTCTTGCACAACAGAGAATACGCCATTCAGATTGATGGGTTCAAACCAGCTGGTTTGACTGTGAAAGATGTAATCAGCACTCAATATGAATACAACAAGGAATATGGGTGCTATTTACAGGAAGAACGTGCTAACGAAAGGAATGAGTTTGAAATTGATGACAGATAATAAAGCGTATGATTCCTTGTATCTGGAAGACGTTGAAGACGTTCATACATTACTATTTTTGAAGCTTAATGAAATCGAACAGTACAGTTTGTGTTCGATGATTGATGAGTATATGCAACATTCAGAAATACGAAAGAAAATGGATAAAGGCAATTGGAGTGCATTAAACAAGGGTTATAAACAATTGCTGCACTCTATTGACTTTACAAGATGCAAGCCAAAGGCTGATAATACAGAATATGACAATATCCTGCTGGAGTGGGTTGCACACGTTTATGTTATGTTGCAATGGAAGTATAATATTCCTTCTAAAACCATAAGCCAAAAAGTTCCGGCAGAGCTGATGATGAAGTTATACAATCCGTTGCATGAAACATCTTATCCAAACGCTTGTGAAAAGATTTATAAGAAATACTTGCAACGGAAATGAGGTGAATCCTTATGGAACAAGCAATTAAACAGTTTCGTGGAGATTTTTTCTTTTTGAGCAATTTCTACGAATGTCCGGTAACATATAAGCAACTGACTTACACCAACAACGAAGCAGCTTTTCAGGCACAGAAATGCACGAGCGATGCTGAAAAAATTCAGTTTACAAAACTGAATCCAACCGAAGCAAAGAAGCTGGGTAGGAAAGTAAATTTGCGGAAGGATTGGGAAACTGTCAAAGTCAGAATCATGGAAGAAATCGTCAGAGCAAAGTTCACGCAGAACACAGAACTTGCAGATAAATTGCTTGCCACAGGTGATGCGTATTTGGAAGAAGGCAACACATGGGGCGATAGGATTTGGGGAACAGTGAACGGTTCTGGGGCGAATCGACTGGGCTTCATTTTGATGCAGATACGAGCAGAAATCAAAAGTGGCGAATGAAAGGCAGAGATAGTATGAAATACTTATACAAAATCACAGTTGTGATTGATGATGATAAGGTACTACGGTTTCAACAGCATGACCTAAACGCAATATACCAAACTGTAAGAGATGCTTTCAAAGATTGCAACTTCAAGGAAGTATCAGATACAGACAAAGAGCTTGTTTTTGTCATTGAAGAAGGAAAAGATTCTTTCAGTGAGGTCGGCATTGTTGCAAATTCCCTGTATGATAGCTGGCTTGCCAAGTACCTGAAAAAAATGGAATGGTATGATGCAAGCGATAACAGTACAGAAGATATTCTCAAAGAAATCAAAGATTTCGATACCCAATATGGTAAATAATCATGGCAGGTAAAATGAGAAAGGCTATTAACTTCGACCTCGATACAAAAAAACTGAAAGAAGTTTATTGCACTACAAACAATCCGTTGGAATATTTGAAAGCTTACAAAGAAATAAAAACTTTCATGAAAGAAAACGGATTTTCACACAGGCAATTGTCTGGTTATTCTTCTGATAAGCCAATGAGTAAAACGCAGGTAGAACGCTTTGTTGAAAAGTTGACAGACGAATTTCCGTGGTTTGCTCAATGTGTAAGCAGATTTGATGTCACAAATATTGGGAAACAATATGATATGATGAAGAAAATTCAGAATAGTGAGCCTGTCAAGCAGAAAATAAAAGCTGGAGAAAAAAACGCTCCACGAAAAAAAGCCCCCTTCCAAAGTTGGCGTGTGAAAAATGAAGAAAAGCTATTTGAACATTCTCATTCAGATGACAAACTAATGTCATCTGGAATGCGTAATGTGTCAAGAGAGCCATTGACAAAGGAAGAAATTGATTTTGTAAAATCAGAAATAAGAAGAATTGGAGCTGATGAATCTGTATTCATCTTTAATGATGAAGCACATATGGATAGAAGCACCTGTTACAATTGTGTTCAGGATAAAATATATGTGACAAGAAATGTTTTCCCAGATAATGACCACGGTTCAACACACCCAAGAGATGTAATGAGTGTAGCTGCTGTTCTTGCTCATGAATATTATGGTCATCGAGCGTTTAGAAATGAATATTTAGCAGATTTGGGAAAGGAAAATGCAGACAGAACTACGCCCCAGTGGGTAGATGAGTGCAGGGCAAGTATTACCGCAGCAAAAAATGCTCCAAACCTTTCCCAACAAGAACGTGCAGACCTTATCAATGATGCAAAAGAGAGAGCAAGAGAAAGCGGAAATATTTTGGAAACAGATAAAGAAACAGATAGTTTTATGAAAGGAGTTCTTTATGGATACTCAGATGAAGAAACAGAATTTAACAGAACCCATTATGCTTGCAAATCAAGCTGTAGCGGAGATGAAGAAAAACGGATATGTAACGACAACGTGTCCGAAGTGCAATATGACCCCGAAAGTGATTTTGGAAGATAACAGAACCGTTGTAAAATGTAAATGCGGTTATATTATTGATTCTGAGATTTATCTGTAATGCAACACTTGTAAGAAAGATGAAAAAGAAAGTCGTCATTTTGTGCAAAAGGTAGAATGTACACTACTGTGCTTGACTTGTACTCGTAAAGGTGGTATAATACAAACATGGAAGTATACAAGTTAATCACCTCTTGTATGCTATTCATCGTTATATTTGTAAGAAGTAGAACCGTTGTCTCGCTGGCAGCGGTTTTATTTTTTTTGCAGTCACATAAGCCTTCGGAACTGTTCGTTTCGGGGAATTTTTTCTGTTATAAAGACTTATGTAAATTACTTCTTGACAGTGCTTCGGGAAATTGATATATTGTAAATGAAAATAACGGATATAATACAGAGTAAATAGAAAGGAGACTTGCTATGGCAATTCAAATTCCACTATGGAAAAAAACAAATCTGACACTGGAAGAGGCGAGTGCATATTGCGGTATCGGCATCAACAAACTGAGGGAAATGTCAAATGATGATAACTGCTCTTTTGTACTTTGGAACGGAAGCAAACGCCTGATAAAGCGAAAGAAGCTGGACGAATACCTTGCGAAAGCGTATTCGATTTAACAAAGAGTTGCATAGACATATGGAGCAAAATATGATATGATTTACTTGTTATCAGAGAACAGAGACATCTCGGATAACAGCTCATATTTTGTTCTCTCATTGTCAATAAGGAGAAAGAAAAAATGGCAGTAGAGAGAAGAAAAGACAGCAAAAGACGTGTTCTCAAAGAAGGAGAATACGAGCGTCCAAACGGCACATACGAATTTCGCTGGCGTGATAAAACAGGCAAGCGAAGAACAGTGTATGGAAAGACGCTTGAAGATTTGCGAGAGAAAGAAACCGATGTTCTGAGAGATATGCTGGACGGCATAAATCCGGATAGCAAGAATATGACTATCAACGATTTATATTGCAGATGGAAACAGGTGAAGCGTGGATTGAAAGTCAACACCTTCACGAACTATTGCTATATGTACGAACAGTTTGTTGAACCAGACTTCGGAAACACAAAAATTGACGACCTGCGAAAGTCAGATGTCAGAGCTTTTTACAACTACCTTGCAGAAACAAGAGGCTTGAAAGTCAGCACGGTGGACAGTGTACACACAGTCCTGCATCAGGTTCTGGAACTTGGTGTAGAAGACGAATACATGAGGTTCAATCCGTCAGATGGAGCATTAAAAGAATTGAAAAAAGCAAGGGAGCGTGATATTATGAAAAGAAGAGCTTTAACCGTGAAAGAGCAGGAAGTTTTTGAAAATTATCTGGCACTTACTCCAGAGTATCAGCATTGGCAGCCGATTTTTATGGTAATGCTTTACACCGGAATGCGTGTCGGAGAAGTAACAGGTTTACGCTGGTGCGACCTCGACATGGAGAACGAAGCAATCAGCGTCAATCACACGCTGGTGTACTTCGACAGAAGACGTGCCGGAGAAGAAACCTGTGGTTTCGCAGTAAACCTTCCGAAGACAAAGGCAGGGGAAAGAACCATTCCGATGTTGCCGATTGTCAAGGAAATGTTCCGAATGGAACGACAGTATCAAAAAGAAAATAATTTGGTATGCAAGTCAAAGATTGACGGCTATACAGATTTTATTTTTATCAATCGTTTTGGGAATGTTCAGCATCAGGGAACACTCAACAAAGCACTGAAAAGAATTATCCGAGATTGCAACTTCAAACAGCTTGACAAGATGGGGCTTACGCTTCCACCATTCAGCTGTCACTATCTCAGACATACATTCACAACACGAATGTGCGAAGCTGGTGTCAACATCAAAGCGATGCAGGAAATCTTGGGTCACGCAGATGCAGAAACAACCATGAACATCTATGCAGACGCAACCAAAGAACTGAAACAAATGGAAATGAAATCACTCGGCGAATACTTTGATGGACTGAAAGAAAAACAGTCCGGAGAACGTAAGTATGTTTGCAATCCATTAGGTGCAAGAAAACGATAGCCGACAATGCGAGACTTAACAATCGTTTAACAACAGCTTACCAAAAGTTAAGCACAGTTAAGTAGAGATATGTGATTTCCACATAATGCAAAACTCTGCTCAAACTTGTGAAAATACAGACTTGTAGGGATATGAAGACATTTGAAAAAGATTCCTTTTATATGTTTTATTATTCCCGACTATGAAGAGTGAGGGTGGTTCAGATTCTGATTCAGTATCTGAGACAGCCGGTGACAACAACGGATTCTTCACACCAAACGAGAAGATCGATTTCTCCAAGGTAGATATAGAGCCACTTTTTGCTGATGAGGTTGATTTCGAGACATTTTCAAGATCAGACTTCAGAGCGGTAAAGGTTAAGGAATGTTCAGCAGTGCCAAAGAGCAAGAAGCTCCTTCAGTTCACACTGGATGACGGCACAGGCACAGACAGAACCATCCTCTCAGGAATCCATGCATTCTATGAGCCAGAGGAGTTAGTCGGCAAGACACTTATTGCAATAACAAACCTTCCACCTAGAAAGATGATGGGAATCGATTCATGCGGTATGCTTCTTTCAGCTATCCATGAGGAAGAGGGCGAGGAGAAGCTTCACCTTCTGATGGTTGACAACCATATTCCTGCAGGTGCTAAGCTCTATTAAGATGAGAAAACTGAGCCTTGCGGCGGTGTGCGCTTGCGAACACCGACATAAGGCGAAAAACACACGGAGACGTCAGTCGACGTGATGTAAAGATGTACCGTTTTACCAAATAGACGGGACATACTTCATTTGATAAAAATGAAAAACAGCGATTTACATCAAAATTACATCATTTGATGCAGAAATCGGTGTAAGTAAGAAAAAATTGTATGATTAGTACGATGAATGGGCAATTCCAATTGGAATTGCCCATTTTTGAAAAGAGGAAAAATATGAATATTAAGGTATATCTTGGTGCAAACGAAGGTAATAATCCCTCTGCAATTTCTTTACTTCCGTGATACAAAATCAAAACTTTTCTCCTTCATCCTATACTTCCTCGGTGTCACTCCATACTTCTGTTTAAACGCCTTGATAAAATGGCTGCAGTCACAAAATCCAGTCTCCTGGCTGATATAAGTTAGGTCAAAATCTGTGAATTGCAATAAGTCCTCCGCTTTTTGCAGTCTTACCGTGAGAATCATCTCCTTGCAGGTCTGTCCATAGTACTCCTTGAATATTGCGGCAAAATACGAATAACTCATATGAAATTTTTCTGCCAGCTCCGCCACCGAGAGATCTTCCTGGTAGTGCTGTGAAATGTACTCAGATACCTCTGTAAATTTTTCGCTTAATACAGTTTCCTTTTTCCTTTTTTTTATCTGAAAGCCTTCCTGCTTCCAGACACGAAGAATTTCTGCCATAAGAAGACAATAATTCGAATGCATAATAATGTCATAACCAAATTGCTTTTCTTCTAACGTCTTCACTGATCCCTGAATCAGCTGCTTCATTTTTTCCTGATTAAATTTCTCTTTCGAAAAATAAACCGATAGCTTCTGCTCCACTGCGGCCATGGCGATCAGACTCGAAATCGATGGAAGTGCCGAACCGGATATATTCAGATGTGCAGGATCGAATTTCAGGACATAGTAACGGATTGGAAGCTGTCCTGTTGAATAAATTGCATGAGCCATCTGTGGATAAAATACGATCAGATCTCCCGGTTCCAATACATAATTCTCTTCTCCTGCCTCTACATACGCCTTTCCCTCCACCATGTAAAGAATCTCCACAAAATAATGCCAATGTGGAAGAATTGGGAACATCTCAGATGTCTGTGCATCAAATAAAAAGGCTTCATATGGTTTGTTTAATTTGTCTAAACATTCAAAATAAGGTTTCACAGATTATCTCCATCATAGATTTTTACAATTTTGTAATAGATTCATTATATCATATCTTTTTTCTACATGATATACTTCCAGCAGAAAATAGAACTATATAATTCGAAAGACAGGAGGTTTTTACCAAAATGAAAATTCAAAATCAACTTGGATATATTAAAGGAATTACATTTGCCCCATTTCACAAACGTGGTTCTCTTTCTACACAGACTGCCCGTGACAGTTTTGATTATATGATAGAACACACTGCTGCTGATTTCGTAATCCTTGCTCCTGTAGGGCTACAGGACCACGCACACTCAGAAGAGATCTGTTACACTTCCAGTGCCACATTCTCAGATGAAGAATTAATCAATATGATCCGCTATGCAAAAAGCAAGCGCATCCGTGTTGCCTTGAAACCTACCGTTAATTGTAAAAATGGTGTCTGGCGTGCTTACATCAGTTTCTTTGAAAAAGATGTTCCATGTGAACCGAAATGGGAAAACTGGTTTGCCTCTTACACAGAATTCCAGACACACTATGCCAAAATTGCAGAAGCCGAACAATGTGATCTTTTTATTGCAGGATGTGAGATGGTAATGACGGAACACCGCAGTGAAGAATGGAGAAACGTAATCGCTGCGATCCGAAACTATTACCACGGACCTGTTTCCTATAATACCGATAAATATCAGGAAGAAAATGTAACCTGGTGGGACTGTGTCGACATGATTTCTTCCAGCGGATATTATCCGATTGATCAGTGGGAACAGGAACTTGACCGTATTGAAAAAGTCGTTCAGAAATTCAAGAAACCATTTTTCTTCGCCGAAGCAGGATGCATGTCCAGAAAAGGATCCTCACTGGTGCCTAACAACTGGGCAATTCAGGGAGATTTACGTCTGGAGGAACAGCCAGACTGGTATCGTGCTATGTTTGAGGCCTGTGCAAAGCGCTCATGGGTCAATGGTTTTGCCATGTGGGAATGGGCTCCGGTTCTTCCGTCCAGAAGTATTGCATCAAGAGATACCAGCTACGAAATCTGCAACAAACCGATACAGGAGGTTATTAAAGACTACTATGGGAGAGACACAAGAAAATAACATACAACAAACTTCAGAACAGGATCTCTGGCAGGAAGAAGCTGCCATGATGCACATCTTCAGCCGGAACAGAAAAAATAACCTGCGCACGCTTCTTTCTCTTTTCAAGGGACACTATGGCGCGCTGGTTGGTTCCATTTTCTTTTTCATTATCAAGCATTCCCCAACCTGGGTTCTTCCAATCGTCACAGCTAATATTATCAATGCAGTGACAGACCACAACGGGAATATTACCAAAATTCTGATTCTGAATACCATCCTTATGATTGCATTTCTGGTACAGAACATACCAACCAACTACATCCATACCTGGCTCTATGCTAAAACGGTACGAACAGTAGAGAAAGAACTGCGAGAAGCCCTAGTCTGCAAGCTTCAGCAATTGTCGATTACCTATCACAAGGAAATGCAGTCCGGAAGGCTTCAGTCGAAGATCATGCGAGATGTAGAACAGATACAAAATCTTGCATCTCAGATTTTTATCTCTCTTTTGACTATCATTCTGAACATTGGTGTATCCTTCGGAGTGGTCATCTTCAAAAGTCGGATCGTATTTCTTTTCTTCCTCTGCACGATACCGGTTTCTGTTTTGATCATTGTTGGTTTTAAAGGAAAAATCAAAAACCATAACCGTGCTTTCCGTAAAGAAATGGAAGAAACTTCTGCAAAAGTAATGGAAATGGTTGAAATGATTCCTGTAACTAAAGCTCACGCTCTGGAAGATCAGGAAGCCCGTAAAATGAGTGAACAGCTTCGTAAAGTTGCTGAAAAAGGGCTTCAGCTTGATATGATTCAGACATACTTTTCTTCAATCAGCTGGGTTGCATTTCAGATCTTTCAGGTATTCTGTCTTGCATTTACAGCCTACATTGCATGGAAAGGAATCATCGGTGTCGGAGATATCACCTTATACCAGACTTATTTTTCCAGCATCGTCGCTCAGATTGCAAGTATTGTGACTTTGCTGCCAATCATTGCGAAAGGCCTGGAATCCGTTGAATCGATTGGTGATGTGCTTTGTGCAAATGATATTGAGGACAACTGTAGGAAGAAAAAAGTAGTTGATCTGAAAGGTGAGATTACATTTCAGGATGTATCTTTTACTTATAAAGGCAATGAAAAACCGGTATTAAGTCATCTGAACTTCAAGATTCAGCCGGGGGAAACAGTTGCCTTTGCCGGTGGTTCCGGCTCTGGAAAAACAACAATCCTCAATCTTGCCATCGGTTTCCTGAAAGCTGACAGCGGACAGGTATTGGTTGATGGAAATGACCTGATGGAACTGGATCTGCACAGCTACCGAAAGCAGATTGCCGTCGTTCCACAACAGTCCATTCTCTTCACCGGAACTCTCCGCGAGAATATCACCTATGGATCTGAATCTATCTCCGAGGAACAGTTATGGAATGTCATACGTGCAGCCAACCTGGAAGAAGTTGTCCAGAAACTGCCTGATGGTCTGGACACGATGATCACAGAACATGGGGAAAATCTTTCCGGCGGACAACGGCAGCGCATCTCCATTGCCCGTGCATTTTTACGGAATCCGAAGATCCTGATTCTGGATGAGGCAACTTCTGCGCTTGACAGCATCTCTGAAAAGAAGATTCAGGATTCAATCCAGAAACTTGTGAAAGGACGTACCACACTGATCGTAGCCCACCGTCTGTCTACCATTCGCAATGCTGACCGGATTGCTGTGATTGAAAAAGGAAATGTTCTGGAATGTGGCTCTTACGAAGAATTGCTAGAGAAAAAAGGCGCATTTTATCGGATGGAGAAAATGTAAAAAATCATTAGGATATTTGAGTCCTATAGAGTACAGACATAGACTTGGATTGGTCACTTATATAGTCCAAGAAAATGTCTGCACCCTCCACTCATCACATATATGGAGTTAGCAATCGCAGTTTTCACTTCTTCTTCTTTTTTGCACCAAAACAGTTAGAAACGATTACGCCTATGCCGGAGGAAAGTCCCATACATAATGAGAAAAATAAGAAACTTATCATGCCTACAGAACCAACAGCTCCATAATAGTAGTTATTCCTATTATAGATGGGCTTTAGTTTTATATTTCCGACTTTCTGGTTTTCCGATATTCCCTCGGAGAAAATCCCTTCAGCTTATGAAATAATCGGCTGAAATAGAGCTGGTTATCGTAGCCTACAATCTTAGATATTTCATTGATGGAATAGTTGGTTGTCTCAAGCAAGACCTGTGCGTTGTTGACACGGAGCGCAACAATAAACTGCATAGGAGTAGAACCCGTGAACTTCTTGAAGCTTCGTATGAACCAACTGACGCTCATCCCCTTGGATGTCGCATACTCTTCTATATTGATATCACGGTTATAATTTTCGTTAAAATATGTCATGGCGGTATCCATCTCGTGGTCGAGATATTCATTTTTTAAAACTTGCTCTCTGGTAAGCTCACGTTGGAATATGATCAGAAGATGACGGAGCAATAATGTGAGCATTTCTTCGTAGTTATCCTGACAACGTTGTAATTCTATAATAATTCTCTTAAATATACGCTCATATTCCATGGATGTACCAACCGGGAATATTCTCTCGTTATCTGGGAAACCATATTTTCTTAGGATATTTTTTACATCACTTCCAGTAAAATGAATCCAGTAGACTTCTGTCTTATCTTCCCCATAGTATTCATATTTCTGAAGCTCTTTTGGACGGAATATGACAATGTTACCAGCGGGAACAATTGTTTCGTTATCAACAGTATCAAAATGAAAATGTCCGCATCCGGCTGCAATATATATAATCTGAAAATCAACACGTCCTCTTGGGCGATAGGTTGGCATCTTTGGGTGCTCAGACAAACGATAGATTCCGCAGCTACCGACAATCAGTGGTCGGCTTTTATCCTTAAAATCCATATGTGAATGTTTCAAATAACCGGTGTTCATGTACATAGGGCAGCACTCCTTTCACTCGATACAATAATCACGATTTCTTCGTTCTTCGAACTCTCGAAATCGTGCCAGCCATGCGCACTCCGGACTATCGTCCTGCGTGCTTATGACTGTTTACCCATCAAATAGAAAAGTGTCCGATGCTGCAAGCAGTTCGTCCACTTTTCTGCTTGATGGGATTATTGTATCATTTTGTGCATATTTTGTCCATTCTAGTTTATAGACATAAGAAATGGATTAAGGTAATATAAATCTAACAAAAGCGAGAAGGAAAAAAAGCAGACAGTAAGGAGAAAACTGTTAGCAGGGGTACAAGCAACAAAAAAGTGTATAAACTGTATGAATGAAGGAGGATTATTTATGATCGTGCCACGTTACTATGAGGACTTAAGTGTATTACATGACAATACGATGCCGGCGAGAGCTTATTACATGCCGGCTTCCAAGCGGATGGATGACCTGGTAGAGCACAGAGAGCTGTCAGACAGAATGCAGCTTTTGAATGGTACATGGAAGTTTCAGTATTTTGACAGCATCTATGATATGAAGGATGCCTTTTATGAGGATGGTTATTCGGTTGAGGGCTTTGACGAGATCAAAGTTCCGAGTGTATGGCAGATGGCAGGTTATGATACACACCAATACACAAATATCCGTTATCCATTTCCGTTTGATCCGCCATATGTGCCACAGGATATTCCATGTGGAGCTTATGTGCATACCTTTGACTATGCAAAGGATGCTGCAGCACCAAAGGCATATCTTAACTTTGAAGGTGTGGATAGCTGCTTTTATGTATGGTTAAACGGCACCTATGTAGGCTACAGTCAGGTGAGCCACATGACCAGTGAGTTTGATGTGACAGACGTATTGCGGGAAGGAGAGAACCGGATTTCCGTGCTTGTGATGAAGTGGTGCGACGGTTCGTACCTTGAAGATCAGGACAAGTTCCGTATGAGCGGAATCTTCCGTGATGTGTATCTCTTAAAACGTCCGGAAAAGGGAATACGTGATTATCGCATTACAACACAATTAGATTCAGACATTGCAAGGATAAATCTTACAGCAGCATTTTACGAGCCGACAGAGGTTCGGGTAAAGCTCGAGGATAAGAATGGAGCAGTTGTTTCCGAGGGTGTTATTTCCGAGAGTGGAGAATCGACTTTTGAGATTGTAGATTATACACTCTGGAATACAGAGAATCCGTATCTGTATACGATTATTCTGGAGACGGAGCAGGAGGTAATCGTAGACCATATAGCACTCCGCAAGATCGAGATCAAGAATCAGGTAATCTACTTAAATGGACAGAAGATTAAATTCCGTGGTGTGAACCGCCATGACTCCGATCCGGTCACCGGATTTACAATTAGCATGGAGCAGATCAAGACAGACCTTACCCTGATGAAGCAGCACAACTTCAATGCCATTCGTTCCAGCCATTATCCAAATGCACCATTTTTCTATGAAATGTGCGACCGCTATGGATTTATGGTGATTGACGAGGCAGATATCGAAGCACACGGACCATTTATGCTGTATCGAAAAGAGGATACGGATTACAACCGCTTTAAGCGTTGGAATGAGAAGATAGCAGATGATCCGGTATGGGAAGCTGCGATTGTTGACCGTGTGAAGCTGATGGTGGAGCGTGACAAGAACCGGTTTTGTATCGTGATGTGGTCTATGGGAAATGAAAGCGCTTATGGCTGCAACTTTGAGAAGGCACTGGCATGGACAAAGGGATTTGACCCGGAACGTATCACGCAGTATGAGAGTGCCAGATACCGCAATTACGATGTAACCTATGATTACGGGAATCTTGACTTATACAGCCGTATGTATCCGGCACTTACTGAGATAGAGGAATATTTGGAAAAGGATGGCAGCAAACCATTTCTTCTGGTGGAATACTGCCACAGTATGGGAAATGGTCCCGGAGATTTTGAAGATTATTTCCAGATGATACAGGCAGAGGATAAGATGTGCGGTGGTTTCGTATGGGAGTGGTGCGATCATGCAATCGCCCATGGTGTAGCCGAAAATGGCAAGACGATCTATGCCTATGGCGGCGATCATGGCGAAGTAATCCATGACAGCAACTTCTGTATGGATGGTCTGGTATATCCGGACAGAAGGATACACACTGGACTTTTGGAGTACAAGAATGTATACCGCCCGGCAAGAGTAGTATCGTATGATGCAGCAAGTGGAGAATTAGTGCTTCACAACTATATGGATTTTGATGATCTGAAGGATTATGCAGAGATTACCTATGAGCTGTCACAGGATGGGCTTGTAATCGGGAAGGGGAAGCTTTCCGAAGTATCCATTTTACCGCATTGTGATGGAAGCACAACTTTAAAGCTTTCAATTCCGGAGAATGGGAAGGTATATCTGAAGCTGTTCTATAAGCTGAAGAAGGACATCCCGCTTCTTTCCAAGGCGTATGTCTTAGGCTTTGATGAGATAGATGTAAGCAGTAAGGGTGCAAAGAATCAGCAGGCAGTAAGCTGGCTTACAAAGGAAGTGCCGAATACCGGTATTCAGGTACAGGAAAATGATACAGAGATCATCATAAAGGGACGGGATTTCTCCTATACGGTCAACAAGCGGACAGCACTTTTTGACAGCCTGACATTTGCAGGCAGAGAATATATGAATCATCCGATGGAACTGAACATCTGGAGAGCACCGACGGATAACGATATGTATATCAAGGCAGAGTGGAAGAAAGCCCACTACAACGAAGCCTATACAAGAGCATACAAGTCAGAGGTGATTCAGGGAAAGCACGGAGTAACTGTGACAAGTCAGGCTTCGGTCGTGGCAGCAACCGTGCAGAAAATTATGGATGTGACAATCACTTGGACGATTGACGCAGCCGGAAGAATTGGAGCGGATATCGCAGTGAAAAAGGATGAGGAGTTTCCGGATCTTCCAAGATTTGGTGTGCGGATGTTCTTAGATAAGAAGCTTACAGATGCAGGGTTCTTCGGTATGGGACCGCAGGAAAGCTACCGGGACAAGCATAGAGCAGCAAGCCACGGATTGTATCGTCTGAAGGTTTCCGATATGCATGAGGACTATATCCGCCCACAGGAAAACGGAAGTCACTACGACTGCGATTATGTGGAGCTTGGCAACAGCCAGTACGGTATCACTGCCGTTGCAGAGGAAGATACATTTTCATTCAATGCGTCCTTCTATACACAGGAGGAGCTGGAAGAAAAGGCACATAACTATGAATTGATAGAATCGGACAGTACGGTATTCTGTCTTGATTATGCACAGAATGGAATAGGCTCTAACAGCTGCGGACCAGACGTGTTAGAAGCATACAGATTTGATGATAGATTATTCCGGTTCCGGTTTACACTGGTTCCGTATGTGAAAGGATAATGATATAACTCGTTTCCCGAATATCGACGTATAAGTCCGGACATACGGGGATATTCGGGATACAAGAGAACAAAAGTAAAAGCATTTAGAATAATATAGGCATCAGACTGTTTGACACATGAAATTCTAAACATGATTAAGATGAGGAGTGATTCTATGGAAGAAAAAAAGTATTTAAAATGGTATAACAAAGTCGGATACGGATCCGGCGATATAGCAGGAAATGTAGTATATGCATTTTTAACATCCTTTGTGATGATTTATCTGACGGATTCAGTCGGACTTGCAGCAGGTATAGTAGGTACGTTGATCGCAGTTTCCAAACTGTTTGATGGATTTACAGACATTTTCTTTGGCTCGATGATTGACAAGACACACAGCAAGATGGGTAAGGCGAAACCGTGGATGCTTTACGGCTACATTGGATGTGCGATTACACTGGTATGTTGTTTTGCGGTTCCTACAAGCTGGGGAAATACAGCAAAATATGCATGGTTCTTTATTGCATATACATTGTTAAATGGTGTGTTCTATACAGCAAATAATATTGCGTATTCTGCACTTACTTCTTTGATTACGAAGAACAGTAAAGAGCGTGTGCAGATGGGATCTTATCGTTTCATCTTCGCATTTTCTACAAGCCTTTTGATCCAGTCTGTAACCGTAAAATTTGTTGATTACTGCGGTGGAGATGCAGCAGCATGGAGAACGGTAGCAATCATCTATGCAATTATCGGTCTGATTGTAAATACAATCTCAGCGCTCTCCGTAAAAGAGCTTCCGGAGGAGGAGCTTAACGAGGGAGAAGTAAAAGGAGATGAAGAAAAGTATGGACTGGTTCAGGCATTTAAGCTTCTTGTAAAGAACAAGTATTATATGATGATCTGTGGAACATATATTTTACAGCAGCTTTATAGTGCCATGATCGGTGCTGGTATCTACTACATGACATGGGTATTGAAGGACAAGAATCTTTTTGGTCAGTTCGCCTGGGCGGTGAATATCCCGCTTATTATAGCTCTTATCTTTACTCCGACACTCGTTGGCAAGTGGAATGGTATGTACAAGCTGAATCTCAGAGGATATATCATTGCCGTTATTGGTAGAGCGTTGGTTGTTGTAGCAGGATATATGGGAAGTATTCCTCTTATGCTGGCATTTACAGCCCTTGCAGCACTTGGACAGGGCCCATGGCAGGGAGATATGAACGCAGTGATTGCTTCTTGTTCAGAGTATACTTATCTGACACAGGGAAAGAGAATTGACGGAACTATGTATTCTTGTACATCACTGGGTGTGAAGATTGGTGGAGGAATCGGAACTGCAGTATGTGGCTGGTTATTAGAGCTTAGTGGTTATGTCGGAACAAATGCAACACAGCCGCAGTCAGCACTTGATATGATGCAGTTTATGTATTTATGGTTGCCATTGATCCTTGATGTGTTAATTATGATTGTTCTTTCCAGAATGAACGTGGAAGCTGTAAATGAAAAATTGAAAGCTGAAAAGGGAATTAAGTCTGATGAAGTAACAGACGCAACAGAGTATTAAGGTTTATATGTAGTGAAAAGCATTGTCTAATTGAACATTCGAGAAAGGCAATGCTTTTTGTGCAAGCTAGGTATTCAGTTTTCACAAAGTAGTCCTTTTAGTATTTTATGCATGATATACATGTTCAAAGTAATCAGCGTAGAATACTAAAAGGTTGTTCATATAATTCTTAAACTTGTTCATAATGCGTACCTCCTTTCCTTATTTACAAGCTGATTATAGAATAAATACAATGTGATTGCCTGCCAAATCGAAAGAAAAAGTAGACAAATCTTGCAAAGGGGGCGTAACCAATGCATTTATCATTTGTTGATACAAAAGAAGAAATATTAGCTTTAAAAAGAAAATCGAAGCATGTTGCTCCGCATTTACATAATGCATTGGAGATCGTATGTGTGACAAATGGAACACTGGAGCTGGGAGTTGGACAAGAGTTATACCACATGGAAAAGGGAGATATTGGTTTTGTATTTCCTGATATTATCCATCATTATCAGGTTTTCTCTTCGGGAGTGAATAAGGCGGTTTACATTATTTCTCCACCATTTGCGATTGGGAAATATGCTGATATTATACAGACGATGGCACCGGATTACCCAATCATAAAGGCAGAAATGGTGGAGCCGGAAGTATACCGGGCAATTAATGCCATCTTAGATACAGACCACATGGATATAGCAGTTATACAGGCATACCTGCAGATTTTGATTGCAAGATGCATTGGAAAGCTGAAACTGGTCGAGAAAGGAGATGTGGGAAGTAAAGATCTTGTCTATCAGGCAGTATCGTACGTGTCTGGTAATTTTAGAAAGAATTTCTCGTTAGATGATATGGCAAGAGATTTGGGAGTGAGCAAGTATGTTTTATCACGAACATTCTCCAAAACATTCCATCGTAATTTCAATCAATATCTGAATGATGCAAGACTAAATTATGCTTGCCATCGCTTGGAAAATACCAGTGATGCCATTACAAATATATGCTATGATAGCGGATTTGAAAGTCAGAGAACATTCAATCGGGTATTTAAGGAACGATACAAAGTTACACCGAGCGAATACAGAAATATAAGCCGTACAGATATAATATCGTGACTATCAAACATAGAGGCAGAGAATGGAAAAGTTGTGGCTGTGATTGGATATAGGCAGTAAATGTGGCAATTCTACCTTTGAGAGGTGTACTCTTTTGCTGTGATAAGATAAGATTGTCATGATGAAAGGAGGAATGACCTATGGATACTGCTAAGATTGGAAGATATATCGCAGAAAAAAGAAAAAGAGCTAGGCTGACACAGAGACAGCTTGCAGATAAGCTCGGGAAGAGTGATAAGTCTGTTTCAAAATGGGAACGTGGAATTTGCCTTCCAGACGTTTCAGTATATATGGAACTGTGTGAAATATTGGAAATCAGCGTCAATGAATTTTTAGCCGGTGAAGATATCAGCGAAGATAGTGTAAGAGAAAAGTCTGATGAAACGCTATTGCAGGTGTCAAAGGAAGGAAAGAATAAACAGAAATTTCTGCGACGAATCATTGTAGCACTTTGTATTATTCTGACAGGATTTATCACTGTAATCGCTGTTATAGCGTGTAAGAAGATGAGACAACCCCGAAATTTCATAGAAGAAGTATCGCCGGATAGTGCGGAAATGAAAACTGCGGAACTGATGTCTGGAGCAGATGGGGTAATGATGTTTCGGTATAAGACAAAGGATAGCTATAAATGCCTTTTTGTTTACTTGTCTGAATATCAATCCGGAAAAAGAGTATCGCATGAGAAAATTGCAGAAATATCTTTTAATGGTACAGAATCTACCGAAACTGGAATGATAGTGATTGTTCCTAATTTTGAAAAATTTTCTGCAAGTCTAGTTGTGGCAGATAACTATACGAAATACACAACAGAAAATCCAATTTTAAATGATGTTGAAGATCGGAAATATTATGGAAGATCGGCGACAAGCATAAACCATACATGTCCGATAGATTTTGGAACAGAGCAGGGGTTAGCGGCTTTGGTTTATGGTAAAAATGGATTAAGTATGTTACCGATACAGGATATTTCCGGAGATTATCTAAATACAGAGAATGATTATATGTATTATTACTCCGTAGAGTTTACGAAATGAGAATATGGATGATCTTCCTATAAAATCTTTACTGATAAGCATGAGGACTAAATATCCTCATGCTTTTTCCCTAGATAGGTGTCAATTTCCTTCTGGTAGTGTTGCAACTCCTTCAGGTCACGCTCATTTTGCCGCTGTTGTTCTTCAAGGTTATGCATGTTCTGTTTAGCCTGTTCCAGTAGTTTTTGTAGGATTTGGATGTTGGAATTTTCGGTATACCGGATGCCGTACCTGTCGTGCAGGTTCTTTTGTATCTCCTGCATGCGTCTGGCGTTCTGCACATTTTACCATTTCTGCAAGCCAACGGTATCCCGTGATACATCACCAGAGAAGTCACATATGGACGAGATTTTCAATCGACTTTTATCCAGTTTTTTTCACCGGGCGACATGGCATCATAAGCAGCTTTTCGCTTTTCTTTTCGTTCTTCCGCTTTTTTCTTTTGTGTTTTCAGATAGTCCTGTCGTCTCGAAATTCTCTTTTTTATGTTGTCATCGGTATAGAATGAACCGAGAGAGTAGCCACGATGAAAACGTTGTTCAACCGAAAATCGGTATTTTGTAACCGTTCCGTATTTCTTTGAGTTTCCGGTTTCAATTATAATATTCTGTGCTTTTAGTCGATTGATATAATCCTCAAATGAAACAGCTTCCATAAGAAGCTCCTTCAGTTCACACTGGATGACGGAACAGGTACAGACAGAACCATCCTCTCAGGAATCCATGCATTCTATGAGCCAGAGGAGTTAGTCGGCAAGACACTTATTGCAATAACAAACCTTCCACCTAGAAAGATGATGGGAATCGATTCATGCGGTATATATGAAAAAGGACCCCAGATTAGAAGTACACACTTCAGATTTGGGGTTCTCTTTTTGTGTGAGAGACGGATCAAAATCCATGATCGCAGGCATGAACAAGTCCGGTAAGTATGGCGCTGAGCTCAAGTTTTCTGTTAAGTCCATGGACGTAATGAAGGTCATGGTGAAGAGCGATTCCAAGAGCTCCAACGATGCACTCAAGAGCACGATGGCGCAGATAAAGGGCGAGGATTACACTGACCTGCAGACGGATGCCCCCGATATCAAGGAGACAAATACGATAATGGAGAGTCTGGATGCGATAGAGAATCTTAAGGCGGATTTCACGGTATCGGATTACTACAGCGTGTATTATTATACTGAGAGACGGCATTTCTCAGCTTTTGCTGGGAGTGCCGTCTTTCTGCATATAAGCCGCAGTTAATTCGCAAAACACATTCGCAGAAAGTCAAATTCAGTTCGCAGAATATCAAATGTAATTGATATTCTGCGAACTGGAGGGTATAATATGCGGTATCTTTGGGGTAGATGCTTGCGGTATGTTGATGCAAGCATGTGTGTATTAAAAGCGAAATGACAGGGGGGAAGGGTAGATGAGAAGATTAAAGTATGTTTTACAGAGTGCGATCGCCTGCTTTGTCGTGGCCGGGGCCATGCTGGTGCTGTTCTGGGGAGCAGGAATATACAATATATATCATGAGTCACATGGAAATATATCGGATCTGTCAGAGCTGTGGTCGTATATTTCGGAACAGGGATTGATGTTTCTGATCGGATTGCTGGCTTTTGTGTCGTTCCTAGTATCCGGATTTCAGGCGAAGAAGGCCAGCGAGGCGGATAGAGCAGCTAACGGTGGGAACGAGTATGATGGTGTAGGATATGGTGATGCTGATGCTGATTATTCTGGCACGATAAATGCTGGTGGCGGATATACATATGATTCAATGGACACATCTATAAAGTTAGATGAAGGTTCAGGTATGGAAAATGATAGGAATGTATATGGAAAAAACGGTATGCCATATGCGGACATCTATGGGATGACTGGAGATGCACAATTAACCAATACATATTCATTGCAGTCAGGTGCCAGAAAGATAAGCTTTGACCTGCCTCAGAGGTATAGACTGATAGATGGCGATGACAGTGATCCGGCATTTGCGGGGTTTAATGAGGAGCTTAAGCCGGAACTTGTCTATTGTTCACTTCAGGAGGCTATCGATGATGAGACGGCTGAGGATTACGTGCTGGATGAGCTGGTGGAGGATGAAGCCTGCCCGGAGGAACTGCGGACAAGGGCATATCTGAAACATGAAGTGATAGAGGGAAGACTTTATTACTATTATATATTCAAGTATAAGAAGTCCAGAAAGCAGAGACAGAAGTTTGCGGCGGCATGTGACATAGGCGGCGGGCTGTTCTATACGATAGAGACAGAGTGGATATGGCGCAAGGAGGAATTGACGCTGGAAGCACTCATAGACTTTTTGAAGATACGGGTAGAGTGATTTATGACATCTACAGAACATGAGGTGATAATATGTGGACAATAAAGAGAATAGATGAGGCCGACTTCGGCTGTGAGGAGAGGCTTCCGGGGGAGCCGCTTATGGTGCTGGTGAGTCTGGAGTGTGACGATGGAAGGATGCTTCAGCTTGAGGTGGCTGACAACTGGCTGACCATGCAGGAGCTTGACGAAGGCGATGAGTGGCCGGATGATCCGGACGAACCGGATGAAGAAGATGCGAAAAGCGCAAAGCAGGTGCAGTGGATGGAGAGTTATCTGGATGCTCTGGAGGAGCTGGAATAAGAGTGAAAATAATAAGAATATCGACAAAACCGCCATATCATAAGCGATATTGGCGGTTTTTGTGCGTCTGGAATTACTTTTTGCCATATACTTTAGGATAATATGTTGTTATAACGAAAAGAATGGTCGTGTGAATTTTGTCGATGTTTGGTTTGCAGGCAACTGCGTGTGGGAGAGAATTAATGTTTGGATTGTTTGAAATGAAATATATGAATATATGCCTTGTGGCAGGAGTTATACTGGAACTTATAGCTCTTGTCGCAATACTTAATCTTTATATTAATATAAGGAGAAGGGAAAGAAGGTAGAAGAATAGAGAAGATGGAGCAGGACTTTATGATCGTGCGGTATGTGCCGGAACGGATGAGGCGCATATGCTGGTGCGGCGGGAGGACATAAGTGCGGTAAGCCAGCTTATGGATCAGAAGGTATACAGACAGTTCAGAAAGAAATATGAGGGCTGGGACAGACAGGAGAATCAGGAGTTTGATGCACGTGTTGCAGGCAGAGACGGCAGATGGCTCCGCATAATAGTAGTCCCAGATGGCACGGACGGCTGTGATCTCTTTATATTCAGAGATATAACAGAGGCAGGCTTGAAAGTCCATATTCTTTATGATGGAATTATATGGATGCAAGGCCGGGCAGAGCTCAGAACCCTGTATATATTTGCCAATAAGCTATACAATGCGAGAAAATCTGTGGGATTTGTCAAGAGGCTAAGGATCAGGTATGGCGTGTAAGCCGTGCCGGGAAAACAAATATTTATACATTTGTCAGCGACAGATATGTCCGTGGATGGACATGTCTGTCGCTGTTTTTTGTTTTACTTAAAGATATCTTAAAGATTCGCCTCATTGAACCTTAAAGGGATGGCGGCTATAATAGCAGGTGTAGTGAGAAGCTGCAGTGCGGATTACGCTGATGGATTGAGGAAGTGTAACCATATTGTAATAACTCTTACATATAATTAAGTCTGTTGAATGTATATTAAGTTGAACTGGCAGAAAGGCATGGCATATAATCTATTCGATTTTGGAAGAAAGAAAAAGGTGGTTAAACGAGGTGGTAAATATTGAAAAATATATTGGAATTTATAGAGAATTCGGCTTTAAAATATCCAGACAAGCTGGCAGTTGCAGATGAGGAAGGCGGACTCACATATGGTCAGATGGAGAGGCTTTCCAGACAGATCGGTGCATGGATATATGAGAAGACAGATGGCGTGAGGAATAAGCCTGTTGCCGTGTTGCTGGACAAAAAGCCTGGGAGTGTGGCTGCCTATATGGGAGTTGTCTACAGTGGCAATTTCTATGTTGTACTTGATGCGGAGATGCCGGCGTCCAGAGCCGAGTCGATACTCGGAACGCTGAATCCGGTTGCAGTCGTGACTGACATCGGGCATATGGAGAAGGCACTGGAGCTTTCCAGAAATGGCGTGGATGAAGATGGATGCCATGGACAGGAAGGCGAGAACAAAGAGGTATTCAGGATATTAAATCTTGACGAGCTGGACACAAGTGCAGATCAGTCGGTGTTGGATGCGGTCAGAAGCAGGGCGATAGACACGGATCCCGTGTATGCGCTTTTCACATCGGGCTCGACCGGAGTTCCAAAGGGCGCTGTGGTATCACACAGGAATGTGATATCCTATACCTATTGGTACACGGAGGCATTTGGTATAGACGAGAGTACGATATTCGGAAGCCAGACACCGTTCTACTTCAGCATGTCGGTGTCAGATCTCTACAGCACTCTTAAAAATGGTGCCACGCTGTACATCATACCGAAGGCGTATTTCACCTTCCCTATGAAGCTGATGGAGTTCATGAATACATACAGGATCAACACGATATACTGGGTGCCATCGGCACTGCAGATCGTTGCAAATTACAAGCTGTTCCAGTACGCCCAGCTCCCTGAGCTTAAGAAGGTGTTGTTTGCCGGAGAGGTGATGCCGACAAAGCCGTTGAACTACTGGATACAGAATCTGCCGGATGCCATGTATGCCAATCTGTTCGGCCCAACAGAGACGACCGACATATGTACATATTATGTGGTGGACAGAGAATTTGCCGATGACGAGCCGCTGCCGATGGGACATGCGTGCAACAACTGTGATGTGTTTGTTCTTGATGAGAACGGCAGGGAGGTGTCACCGGAGATCGATCTTGAGACGGGCTTCAGCCGTGAGGGTGAGCTCTATGCCAGAGGTTCATTTGTGGCGCTGGGCTACTTCGGAAATGCGGAGAAGACGAGAGAGGCATTTGTCCAGAATCCGCTGAATCCGTACTATCCAGAGCTGGTCTACAAGACCGGTGATCTGGTGAAATACAACAGATACGGCGAGCTGGTCTATGTGTGCCGTAAGGACTATCAGATAAAACACATGGGTTACCGCATAGAGCTCGGCGAGATCGAGGCGGCAGCGGGAGCCATAGACGGTATTAGAAGCTATGCCTGCATATATGATGATGCGGCTGACAAGATCGTGTTCATCTACGAGGGCAAGAAGAAGGACGAGACGGAGCTGCTTAAGGCGTTTCAGGAGAGGGTCCCACACTACATGGAGCCGAACCGTTTTGTCAGGGTGACAAGCATGCCCCACAATGCAAATGGCAAGATAGACAGGAAGAGGCTGAAGGCGGAATACGCGCAGCATGTGTGACAATTTTATTGATAAGGAGATAAGAGATTATGGAAGAATTATTAAAGATTTTGAATGAGGTAAAACCTGGAGTTGATTATGAGAACGAGACAGATCTTATAGGACATGGCGTGCTGGATTCCATCACGATGGTTACGCTGGTGCTTCAGCTCAGCGATGAGTTTGACGTAGACATTTCTCCTGTTGATATCACACCGGAGAACTTCAAGACAGTCCAGACCATATACGATATGATCCAGAGACTTGAAGACGAGTAAGAGCAGATATAGATATTGGAAGATGACGGGGACTGACTGCCGTCAAAAAATACTGGAGGAGTGAGAAATATGTCATATACGTCGATATCGTATCTGGTATTTATATTGCTCGGAGCGTTTATAGTGTACAATATAGTGCCGCTGAAGCACAGATGGAAGGTCCTGCTGGCATTCAGCTATCTGTTTTATTTTATCAATTCAGGCAGATATATCATATTTATCCTGTTCGGGTCGTTGACCATATATGTGGGCGGCCTGCTTATAAACAAGATAGATGATGGCTGCAGCATGGCAAGGAAAGCTCTGCCAAAGGAAAGCAAAAAAGAGTACAAGGCACTTATCGGATGGCAGAAAAAGTGCGTGTGCGTATGCGTGGTGCTTGTGAATGTAGGAATTCTGGTATTCCTGAAATATTCGGTATTCCTTGGACAGGTATTTACAGATGTGCTTGGACTCATACACATAAATGTAGAGAATCCGATGTATCAGAGGATGATGCCGCTTGGAATCTCGTTCTACACACTGTCTGCGGTGAGTTACATAGTGGACGTGTACAGAGGCAAATACAGGGCATCGGACAAGTTTGGCAAGGTTGCACTTTTCCTTGCATTTTTCCCGCACATTGTTGAGGGACCTATAGCCAGGTTCGATCTTGTTGGAGAGCAGATGTATGAGGGGCACAGGTTCAGTTATGAGAACATGACCATGGGACTCCAGCTTATACTGTGGGGCTTCTTCAAGAAGATAGTTATTGCAGATCGCGCAAATATGTATGTGAACCAGATATTTGACAATTACGCAAGCTACACAGGACTTCCGGTAGTAGTGGGAATGCTGCTCTACACATTACAGCTCTATGCGGAATTCTCAGGCTGTATGGATATAGTAAGGGGAAGTGCCCAGATGTTCGGAATAGGACTCTCAGAGAACTTCAACCAGCCGTTTATATCAAAGACGGTCAGTGAGTTCTGGAGAAGGTGGCATATGACTCTCGGTGCATGGTTCAAGGACTATGTGTTCTATTCAGTTTCACTGTCCAAGCCATTTGTGAAGCTGAGTAAGAAGACCAGGGAACATATGAATACTTTCTTCGCGACATTTGTTCCTATGTCTATAGCGATGTTCATAGTGTGGTTTGGAACGGGTATTTGGCACGGCGCAAGCTGGAAGTACGTCATGTATGGTCTTTATTACTGGGCTATCATGGTAATCGGACTTCTCATGGAGCCTCTTTTCAAGAAGCTGTATGAGAAAATGAATGTTGACCGCCAGGGAAAGGTATACAGACTGCTTCAGGTTGTCAGGACCTTCATTTTTGTGAATGTGGGAATGCTCATGTTCAGGGCTGATGATCTGACAGCATTTGGACACATGTTTGTGTCCATGTTCAGGGGATTTACATTTGCGGATCTGACAAATGGAACTTTGCTTGGAATGAAGCTTGACATGGCAGATTTTGCAGTGCTGGCAGTGGGCGCGCTCATTCTGTTCCTGGTTGGACTTTACAAGGAGAAGGGACATCAGATAAGAGCAGAGCTTGCCACGAAGAATATAGTCCTCAGATGGGCAGTTTACTATGTGCTGCTGTTTGGAGTGATCATACTCGGAGCATATGGCAAGGGCTATGAGGTGGCTGGATTTATATATGCACAGTTTTAGAGGTGATTTATCTATGAAGAAAAGTGGACGTAATATAATAAAATCCATAGCATTTGCCCTGGTGGCCGTGATGATCATGGGAGTGCTGGGAGCTGCGTTTACTCCGAAGCGGAGCGATCCGGGAAGCGGAATAACCAACTCGAATGCAAGGGGCTTCTATGGAGAACCGAAGAATTCGATAGACGTACTGGTGCTTGGAGACAGCAATGCCTACAGTGCATGTTCTCCGATGTATATATGGAACAAATATGGAATTCCAACATATGTGGCGGCTGAGGGATTCCAGAATGTGACCGGGGCATCCAACCTTCTGGATGAAGTGCTCACATGTCAGAAGCCAAAGCTGGTGGTGTTTGATGTGAATATGCTCTGGACAGGAAAGACGACATTGAAAAAGGTTGAGAACAACCTGAAGAATCTGGCATATAAGTATCTGCCTCTTGCACAGTACCACAACAGGTGGAAGAGCATGAGTGTTTCGGACATGTTCGGTGCCAGGGACTACACATACAGATCAGCCTCAAGAGGACAGTATCTCAGCATGGAGGTCAAGCCGTTTTCAGGCCAGAGCAAGATGGTGGAAACCAAGGCTGTTGAGGACATACCGGAGGTATCAAAGATACTGCTCGATAAGCTTATAGACAAGTGTGAGAAGAATGGAATCAAGATCATGTTCATGGAGACTCCGACGGCGAAGTCATGGAATTATGCAAGACACAATGCAATGGTTAAGTATGCTAAGGCCAAGAATATTGATTTTGTCGATATGAATACGCTCAAGGGCGATTATGTGATCGACTGGAGCACCGACACGAGGGATGGCGGAAGACATCTCAACTGCAAGGGCGCAGAGAAGGTAAGCGCCTATCTTGGAAAATATATTTCAGAGAATTATTCTTTTAAGGATAAGAGACATTCAGAAAAGTATGCGGATTGGAATAATGACTATCTGGATTATGTGAAGTATATGTCCGGAGAGACTGTGTCGTTGGAGGCACAGCAGTCCGACGGAACGGTATCTAACAACTAAATATAAAATATATAAGTGGACGGAGGATTGAATCCCCCGTCCACTTTATTTTTTATTTTACTGTAACTTTGCATCTGGCAGATATATTGCCGGAAGTATATGTCTTTTTCCCAGTGCTGTTTGAAGGTGAGAAAGTTTATTTCTGCACGGCAAGGGACAAGGATTTTTACGCGCAGCTCATGCGTGATGGAAATGTTGCGGTGACGGCATGAACAGAGAATATCAGATGATAAGGCTGAGAGGAAAGGCGCACAGGCTGGATGATCAGAAGCTGTGGATCGACAGGATATTTGCGGAGAATCCATCTATGAACAGTGTGTACCCGGATGACAGCAGATATGTGCTTGAGCCGTTCTATTGATACAGGATGAATACCTGACACAGGTAAATGATGAGAAAGGCATAGTAAACGCTGCAAACAGCGGTATGATCGGATGTTATGTGCCATGCCACAATTGTATCGATAACTGTATCCACGCTGTCCTGTCTGCGGAGGCTCGATGGACATGAACCTCCGCAAGGATGGTTATTTTGTTCAGGACAGTGCCTGGTATGAGGCAGAGCGGAATTTTAGTGAGTTTGTCACAAAGTCTATAGACAGTAAGCTTGTACTTCTTGAACTGGGGGTAGGTTTTAACACCCCAACAATAATCCGCTTTCCTTTTGAGAAGCTGACACGAGAACACGATAACGTAACCCTTGTCAGGTTAAATCTCGATCAGGCTGTGATTCCAGAAAGTCTTGGAAACAGAGCTATAGGGATAAATGCGGATATGGCGGAGAGTATAAGTGATATACTCAACGTTTCAGTATCGCATCCATATCCTGTTCAGGAGCAGTGATCGGGTTTAGCTTATAATTCTCCACCAGATATTTCACCACGGTCTCGGACATGAATGCCGGAAGTGTCGGTCCGATATACATGTTGCGCACGCCCAGCGACAGCAGGGTGAGGAGTATGCAGACAGCCTTCTGCTCATACCATGACAGGACAAGGGTGAGTGGGAGGTCGTTTATGCTGCAATTAAATGCATCAGCCAGAGCCAAAGCAACCTTGATGGCACTGTAGGAGTCATTGCACTGTCCCATGTCGAGTATTCTAGGAATCCCGTCAATTTCGCCGAGGTCGAGATCGTTGAAACGGTATTTGCCGCAGGCGAGGGTGAGGACAAGGGTGTCCATCGGAGTCTGCTTTACGAATTCGGTGTAATAGTTGCGTCCCGGATGTGCGCCGTCGCAGCCGCCAACGAGGAAAATGTGTTTGATATGACCAGCCTTGATTGCATCTATGATCTTGCCAGCCTGTGACAGAACTGCGTTGTGGCCAAATCCGGTCGTCAGCATATGGCCGCCGTTTATGCCGCTCATGCTCCTGTCGTGTTCATAGCCGCCAAGCTTCTGTGCGTGCTTGATCAGAGGGGTAAAATCTTTCTTCCCTGCTCTTGTACCTGAGATGTGAACCATGCCGTCATAACCCACGACTGATGTGGTGTAGATCCTGTCCTTGTAGCTCGGCCTTGGCGGCATGAGACAGTTGGTGGTAAAGAGCACCGGCGCGGGTATATTTTCGAATTCTGTCTGCTGGCTCTGCCATGCGGTTCCGAAATTGCCCGCCAGATTATGGTATTTGTTAAGCTCCGGATAGCCGTGCGCAGGCAGCATCTCGCAGTGGGTATATACATTTACTCCTGTCTTTTCAGTCTGCTCAAGGAGCTGTGACAGGTCGTTCAGGTCGTGACCGGAGACCACGATAAATGGCCCTTTTTTGATGTCAACATTTACTCTCGTAGGCACAGGATTGCCAAATGATTCAGTGTTGGCTTTGTCCAGCAGCTCCATGCATTTGAAATTGACCTGGCCAAATTCCATGATGAGTTCTATCCATTCGGTGACGTTGTGCTCCCTGTTAACCTCGCACAGTCCCTTGTAGAACCACTTCAGAACCTCATTATCTGTGTAGCCGAGATTCATGGCGTGATGGGCGTATGCCGCCATACCCTTGAGTCCAAACAGCAGGGTGGAACGCAAGGACACTATATCGGTGTCACCATCCCATAGGTCGATCACCTGTATCTTTTCAGCCTCAGATCTGCTGACCTTGTTCTGCTCGTTTTTAACCCTTCCCATAAATTCTTTTATTGCATTGTCGTCAAAGTTTACATTTGTCAGGGTTGTGAAAAGACCGTCTATGATAAGTCTGTCGGCGACCGCGCTGTGTTTATTCTCATTTTTTGAGAGTTCTGCAAGTTTTATAAGCTCACACACAAGCTCGTCCTGTAGATTAGATGTGGATGGCTGCTTGCCGCACACTCCAGTATTGATACATGCGGATCCCCCCGCTGTTTGCTGACACTGAAAACAAAACATATTTGACATGTACTGTATACCTCCTGAAATTATGAATCTATCTGAAAAAACTGGTGACTGCCTGGCAGTCTGTGGATTTTCTTCTAAATAGAGTATGGACAGTGAACAGGAGTTTTATACTCAAATTTGCTAAAGTATATCTGTGAAATAACATTTAGGGGGATAAAAAGCTTTCGTTGCTCAGATAGAGGCGCCCTGAGAAAAAATGGAGACAGAGGTGGGGACGGAGGTACCTGTCCCCTCCGTCCCCGCCTTCATTTGTGGGATGCGGAGTCGCCGGTTATGTTATATTGAGCAGATAAGTGCCGTCTTGCACGCATTTGACTGAAATTTTACACGGCGCTGATAGTGGACAGATGTGAAAATGTTTTATAGTAAATCAAATAATAGTTGATCTGGACGGGGATAAAGGAGAAATCACGGATGAAAAAGGAACACGGGGACAGACTGGCCCGCGCACTTGAATTTGCAAATGAATCAGCTGAGTATCATGTCAGAAACTATGCGGGTGGGACGCTTATGCCCGGAGATGCATATGCCGATCTGCCGATAGATGAGAGAGACCGGGTGTATCTTGGACCGGATGCCGGAGCGCCTAACATGTATTCCAGAATATACCGCAGTCAAAGAGAGAAAGAGATGCGGGAGCAAGGGATGACAAATGAGCAGATAAAGCTGAGGTGGGAAGCGCTTGATGCCATGTGGCGCCGGGAGATAGAGGAGAGGCTCTACGGGGAAACCAGACAGAATGACCGGTCAGAGGATGTTATATCAAGATACGAGAATGAAGGATTGCCCAGTGATTTTCAGAGAAGAAGCGATCAGGCGGATGCGAAGAGAAGGGCAAAATGGCTCGGGATCCGAATAGTGCTCATAACCGTAGTAGTGGCGATCATAGCGTTCACGATACTTAACGAGGCCGGGCTGATAGACGGTATAAGTATAACTGAGCAGATATTTGACAGGATAGAGCAGATATTTGGCGGTATGGACAGCATATCGTCAGGCAGTGCGGGAACTGGTGTTGGAACAGATTCAGAAAATCCCGGCGGGCTGGTGATCGTATACGGGGTAGTTATCTTCCTTATATTCAGATGGGTGAATAAGAGCAAAAAGAAAAAGGTGGATATTCCAAATTCCGGTGTGATTTACACGGAGCTGATCCCACAGATTATCAGGAGACGTTATGGGGAGGACAGCGTATACAGACATCAGGGCGGACTTCCTGATGAACAGATGAGGAGACTGAACTGTTTCGGTGGCAGACCATTTACACTTGATGGACAGCCTTTGCCGGTTATCGGACGTGACATGGTGGAGGGAACATACAGAGGTGTCCATTTCAGGTGCAGTTATGAGTACATGGAGTACGAGTATTATTACGAGGACAGCGATGGTGACAGAGAGAAAAAGATCGACAAATTATTTGGCGGGCTGGTTGTTGAGATACCATATAGAAAAAGTTCATCGGCTTTGCTGGGAGTCATGGGAAACTCCGAACTGGAGATGAAGAATATATTGAAGTGCGGTCTGGAGCGTGGCGCAGTGGGAAGAATAGAAAAGACAGAAAACGAGAACTTTAATCTGCTGTTCACTATAAACTGCAATGACGAGGAGAATATATTTTATATGCTTACACCGGATGTCATGGAGAGGCTGGCGGCACTTTATCCAAAGGAGAAGGCCTCTCTCCATGTGACATTCGATGGGGACAGATTGTACATGTGTATAAGCAAGAGTGATAAATACATGGTATTTGACGAGGAGAAAAATATAAAAAGTATGAGTGATGTGGAGGCTTATCTGGACAAATACCTGCGCATGCTGCAGGAGACGATGGATGCGGCTCTGTTACTATAGAAGAGAAATTGTGAAAATGAGCAAAAGTACACGGAGGGAAATGTATGTTTACAATATTATTTAGCAAAGGTGTGTTCGTATTTTGTGTGTTGGTGGTAATAGTTTTGATACTTTTAGCGTATGCGATAAAGACTGCAAATGCTCTGAAAGCAGCGGAAAATAAGGTGAGAGAGCTGGACTCGGATGTGGATATTGCTCTTGCAAAGAGATATGATCTGCTCACAAAACAGTATGCGATGGTAAAGACTTATATGTCGTATGAGAGCGAGAATCTGATAACAGCGATAAAGCTCAGAAAAGGCATGACACCTGATGAGAAGACCGGGGTAGAGAAACTTATGAAAAATGCCTCGGATCAGATAAATGCAGTTGTGGAGGCGTATCCGGAATTGGCGGCGGGCAAGAATATAGAGGTCCTTCAGAACAGCTGCACAAATGCGGAGGAGCACATCCAGGCGGCAAGAAGACTGTACAATGCAGGTGTGACAAATTATAACAATCTGTGCAGCCAGTTTCCTTCTTCGGTGGTTGCGGCCATAACGGGTCACAATATGGTGGAGTATTTCAAGACTGATGCGGATAAGAGATCAGATGTGATATTTTAGCAGGGAATCCAGATGCTTTTGTGCATAAAAAAATCGGTGCGACGGGATTCGAACCCACGACCTCTTCGTCCCGAACGAAGCGCTCTACCAAGCTGAGCCACGCACCGAGTGTGTTTATCAACACTGCCATAATAGTATAAGAAGATTCTGGAAAAAATGCAAGGAGTTTTCTAAATAAATTGTCAAGAAATTCACCCAGGAATATCCGAGAAACTTTTGTGAAACTGATAATCAATCAATGACAGATAACTATCCGTTTATGGGGGGACCGTAGATACATTTTTGGGGTGCCCATAGATACAATTTATATAATATTTAGATTTGTTACAACGAAAATTTATAAGTGTATGGCAGAGTAATAACCAGAAAGTAGTTGATATGAGGATAAGGTGCAGGTGGTGATGGACAGAATGAAAGCCGCCTGAAATAGAAGGAGACGATAGATCATGAAGATACTTATTACTACGGACTGGTATGAACCTGTTATAAATGGAGTTGTGACATCGGTTGTAAATCTGTCAAATGAACTTAAGAAAAGAGGACATGAGGTAAAGATACTTACACTCTCGAGAAATCACCACACATATATAGTTGGAGATGTGATATATGCGGCGTCAGTAGGTGCCGGAAAGATTTATCCGGAGGCGAGGCTTAAGATGCCTGTTATCAAGGCGGTCATAGACAAACTCATAGAATGGAAACCAGATGTCATACATTCCCAATGCGAGTTCTCAACCTTCTTCATGGCGAAGAAGATAGCAGATGAGACAAATGCGCCGATAGTGCATACATACCACACGATATACGAGGATTACACGCATTACTTTTCGCCAAATGCAGCGTGGGGACGCAAAGTTGTGCAGAAACTTACCAGGATGTTATCATCGAGGGTCGATGCCATGATAGCACCAAGCAGGAAGATAGAGGATGTGCTTGAAAAGTATGATGTGTTATGTCCTGTTGAGGTGATCCCCTCTGGAATCGACATGAATAAATTCGGAAAATACATTGGAACGGACAGCAGACACAGAATCAGAGAGCAGTACGGACTCAGTGATGACCAGACAGTTCTTCTCTATGTTGGCAGATTGGCGAAGGAGAAGAATATCCAGGAGATACTTAGATGCCAGAAGAGAGTGCACGGGTATGGTACAATCCTCATGATAGTTGGAGACGGACCATATAGGGCGGAGATAGAGGAACAGGTAAATGAGCTTGGAATCTCAGAGAGTGTGATATTTACAGGCATGATCGAGCCTGATAAGGTGGCTGAGTATTATCAGGTTGGTGACTTTTTCGTAAGTGCATCCACGAGCGAGACTCAGGGGCTTACATATGTAGAAGCTCTGGCAGCGGGAGTGCCGCTTCTGTGCAGAGAGGATCCGTGCCTTGTAGATGTGGTTGATCCGGGAAAGAATGGCTGGAAATTTACTGATGAGGAAACATTTGAAACTGCGCTGGTGAAGTGGCTTGATATGAGTCCTGCTTTAAGGCATCAGCTCAGACGAAATGCAGTGCAGTCGGCAGATGAATTCTCCACATCGACATTTGCAGACAGAGTTGAGAAGCTTTATATGAATGTGTGCGAGCTGCAAGCACTGGTGCTGAGGGCTTGTTAGAAATTTAATTTGTATGAATTCTCTAGTGGCTGTTGGGATAACCAGGGAAAAGATATAAAATTATCTCCAAATAGATGAAAAAGCTCTAAAAAAGAAAAAATTTTAAAAAATTATCCGTAGGACACAGAATAATGTGTTTTATGGATAATTTTTTATCTTTTAAGTGAAAACATTGTATATGAGATAAAATGTAGGTAATAAGCAAAGATGGCGAGATGACCTGATGCATGAGTTACTATCTAGATGACAAAAAACTAAAAAAATATGCTTTATTTAAAAATACAGTTGACAACACCATGATACTAGTGTACTATTAAACTAGTACAGCAGTACAGAAGAGCTAGACAACATACAAGGAGGAGGTGTGTGATGGAATTTAAGACGAATATCCCCATATATCTTCAGGTCATAGAGGATATAAAGCAGAAGATCATAGCGGGCACACTGCCTTTGGGATCTAAGCTTCCGTCATCAAGAGAACTTGCCATAGAATACCAGATAAATCCGAATACTGCAGCGAGGATTTACAGCGAGATGGAGTCTATGGGGTTGTCCTATACCAGACGTGGAATAGGAACATTTGTGACGGAGGATGACAGGGTCATAGACGACCTGAAAAAGGAAAGAATAGAGGAAATCATACAGAGCTTTGATGAACAGCTCACCGGTATGGGATTTTCACAGGACGAGATCCTTGAACTGCTAAAAGAACACTTTGGAAAGTAAGAAGTAATAAAAAAGAAGGGAAATGATACAATGTTAAAATGCGAACATCTTGTTAAGAAGTATATCACCACCACAGCGATATCCGACCTGTCGCTGGAGATAGAGCCGGGACACATATATGCGCTGCTCGGTCCAAATGGAAGTGGAAAGTCAACACTTATGAAGATCATAGCCGGCCTGGTCAAGCCGGACTCAGGAACTATCACAATAGATGGAGTGCCTATGACATATAGGTCAAAGAAGGACATAGCTTATATGCCGACGGAGGCGTTCTTCTTCGGATATATGAACTGTAAGGACATAGGAAAGTATTACAAAGATTTCTTTGATGACTTTGACTATGACAAATACATGGGACTGCTTGCTGAGATGGAGCTGAATCCGGATCAGAAGGCGAAGAGCATGTCTTCAGGAATGCTGGCAAAGCTCAAGATAGCGGTTACTCTGTCCAGAGACAGCAGGATCGTTATGCTTGATGAGCCACTGAACGGAATAGACATCATAGCTAGGGAGAAGATCATCAGCACGATTGTCCGGAATATATCGGATGACACAGCCGTGCTCATGTCGAGCCACCTTGTGGATGAGCTTGAGAGGATCGTGGATCACGCATTCTTTATCAAGAATGGCACCTGTGTGCTTCAGGGTGATGCGGAGGAGCTGCGAGTGAGCAGGGGCAAGTCGATAGTTGATATGTATAAGGAAATATATGCTTAGGAGGAACCGCTATGAACGAAGTTCATAATAGGAATCGGTTCCGACGACCTGCCCCGCTCGTGTGAGCGAGAGGAAGCACCATGCACCGAAGGTGCATTTCGCAATGGTGCTGACGACTTGCCTTCGAACGAATGTGAGGAGGCGGTACTAGTAGGGGCGATACATATTGGATAGTTAAATTTGTTGATGAAGGAGAGATAGATATTATGTTAAAGATGATGAAATATGAATACAGACGTGGAGTATTTCCACTTCTGGTGGTTATAACGGCTCTTGCGGCAGCAGAATTGCTGTTCGTGATTGGAATATTTGCAGAAAAGGATTTGTTAGCTGGACTTGGTATCATCTTCCTTGTGATGGGAGGCTGGGCTTCGTTTATGTTCGTCTTGATATATGGTGTGATAATATATAGTCAGGATCTGAAGAACAAGACGGGGTATATGGTGTTTATGACGCCAATTTCAAATTACAAGATTATCGGTGCAAAGCTGCTTTCAATCCTGCTCACCGGTGCGACACTTGTGGCCTTTCTTGGACTGCTTATAGTTGTTGATTATAACCTGCTTAAGTCACATAACGGCGGTGTAGCTGGCGTTGAGCTTGTGCTGGATGATATTCTGGGAACAAGAGGATTGTCAATAGGAAGTGTCATTGCAAATGTTGCAGGGTTCATAGTAGTAGCACTTATTCAATTCTATACAATGATCACCATAGCGTACCTCGCAGTGTCACTGTCTTCCACAGTGCTCCAGAATAAGAAGATAAAGGGCGTTGTCAGCTTTATACTTTTTGTGGCTCTTTATGTGCTGGTGAGCTACATAGCATACAAGCTTCCGCACCTTGGGAAGAACGTGCAGGTGGAGACTATGCTTGACGCGATGTATAAGAACATACCGCAGCTTATTCTCTATGTTGTATGCATGATCGGCAGTTATATAGGAAGTGCGACACTGCTTACTAAGAAGATCAGCTTATAATGTAATGAGAGGAATGCATTAAGATGGCAGTAGATATGAGGAATGGTGATGTGATGAAATGGTTTAGATACCTGGTTACAGGAGTCTGCACAGGAGTCATAGTAGTGCTCCTTGTACCTGTGGCTGTGTGTGGAATCTGTGCATATGGTGTGTGGCGGCTGCTCAATATGGTAACAGGCGGAAATAAAGAGCCACGCAGGACGATGATAAAGCAGAATTTATAAATGTATATTTTTAATCAACAAGATAACCCGGAGTGAGAAAATGTCTCACTCCGGGTTATTGACGTTCGGGGAGGAATCATGTAGTATTTTCACTAGAGTTAGACAAGGCTAACCGAACCTATTTGTCACAAGGAGGTTTTGTATGAGTGAAAATACATGGGAGATCATGAAGGGCATGGAGCTCGGTGACGTGGAACTTCAGATGGCACTTCAATGTGCACCGGTGATAACGGGTGTCAAGGTGTCAAATCTGCTGAACATAGAACTCAGCGGATATCGTCAGATGGTGGAGATACTGAAGGACAGTGATATATGTATGTACACACTGGGAGCAACCTGTGGCAGGGTAAATGTATTTATCTACAATGCGGCAAAGCTCAGGGCATTTGTCCAGAGGGATGATGTGCAAAGACTTATGTCTGAGCTGGGATATGAGGACATGGAGCTTTCTGAGATACTTGCGGTGTTTCGTGAAAAATATCAGCAGTACTTAAAGAGCAGAGGAAGATTCACCTCAAAACAACCGGCACATGAAGATCAGGCTTGTGGCGATGGAGCTCTTGGCAAGGAGTGGTTCCCACACGAGATGGGCTTGCTGCTGGGATACCCGCCAGAGGATGTGGAGGGATTTATTCTGCAGAACGGAAGAAATGCACTTTGCTCCGGTTATTGGAAGGTATATGAGAATGCTGAATCAAAGCGGAGAACATTTCATATATTTGAATGTGCGGAAGAGAGACTTATTCAATTTCTTTCAAATGGACTGCATATGAGGGATATCATGGGGATGTACACGGCGAGCAGAAACGCGGCGTAGAAGTATATGGAAAGATGCAGATAAACACAGTTTACAAGGATGTATAGGGAAAGCCCCCTTTTACATATAATTTCATAAGGAGGATTATTATGAGCAAAATTAATATCGTATTCTGGACACAGGGCGGAAATACACAGATGATGGCGGAGGCTATTGCGGATGGCGTGAGAGATGCCGGAAAGGAAGCGGAGGTAGTATTTGTAAGCAGCATCACACCGGATGCACTCAAGGATGAACCAGTATTTGCACTTGGATGCCCGGCTATGGGAGCTGAGGTGCTTGAGGAGGCTGAGATGGAGCCATTTGTTGCTGAGGTTGAGGGATTTGCTTCAGGCAAGAAGATCGCACTCTTCGGTTCATACGGCTGGGGAGATGGCGAGTGGATGCGCGACTGGGAGGCGAGAATGCAGTCAGCAGGCGCAGAACTCGTAGGCGGCGCCGGACTTATGTGCCATGAGACACCTGACGCAGAAGGCCTTGAGGAGTGTAAGGAGCTTGGACGCCAGCTGGCAAATGCCTAATTGACGGACGGCACGGACGATAAAAAATAATCATATATATGCAGTCACGTTCGGCTTCCATTGATTCGACCAGTTACATATGCATGCGGCTACGCAAACGATAAGGGCGTTGTTTGCTTCGCCTTAGCAGGTAACTGATCGAACCAATGGAGCCTTCACTACCGACTGGCATATATATGGTTATTTTTTATCTGCGTGCCTGGTCGTGGGGAAAAACACTTTAGTGTCCTGCGTACTGGGCTTTGTGGCTGCCGTGGCGCTTTATGTGCGCTATTATGTATGGAGCTATTGTAACATGTTTGTCCATGGCGTTTCCAACTATGGCGATTCCCTTGCCCATGGTGAATGCAGCAAGAACTGTTCCGATTCCCAGGCCGTAGATATGACCGAGGATAAAACCTGTCATGGCAGCTGTCGTTGCAAGGCAGATCACATCAAACGAAATCTTAACCTTGGAATATTTTGCCGATATAATCTCAGACAGCTCTCTTGGGAAAAGGTCTGTCGGGATGATCGGAAGTCCACATCTGTTGGACAGTGCGATTCCGATACATATCAAAATGTAACTTATCACAAAGTAAAGGATTCTCCATGGGAGGGCAGTTGGCAAAGCCCCGATCCACATCTCATGGATATCCAGCATCTTGCCAAATACGAAACCAACTATGAAACTGCACAGGTACTGGGGGACAAATTTCCTTCTCATGATCATGAGAGTGAGAATAAGTACGCCCTGAAATATGTATGTCCAGGTTCCGAGAGTCAGTCTTGGAAGAACCAGCGAGAATGCGTATGGCACGCTGGATATTGCCGATATTCCTGCTGCAGAATAGAGCATGAGAACCACTCCGAAACTGTTGATGGTGACTGCTGTTATCAGGGCGATCTCGCCCCACATGTTATGCAGATGTGCATTTCCTGATTGAGTATTCATTTTCTGCTTTTCCTCATTTCTTTCATATATGATGCGTTTTATAACATATACTTTGATTTCCCCAGCATCAGGGGAGCTTTAATTGTCTAAGACTTCATATATATATCCCTGCGGTTTTTGATTGTAGCACCGACAACATCATATAACAAATAAATAGTTTTTATGGTTTGATAGATTTTGTCTATAAAAAATATTCGGATTGTATTAAAATATGAATAGGATCATGTATAAATAATGAAAAGGGGGAGTTATAAGTGAACCTGTCATATATTAGATATTTTGTTGAACTGGCCCATGTTCAGCATTATACAAATGCGGCCAGAAATCTGAATATAACGCAGCCAAGCCTCAGTCACGCAATATCCCAGCTTGAGGAAGAACTTGGGGTAATGCTTTTTGAAAAGAATGGGCGCAATACGGAGCTCACTGCATTTGGCAGAGAATTCCTTGCATGTGCAGAGCGTTCGCTTGGCACGCTTGATGCGGGGGTGGAGTCCATACAAAAGGAGGCTGCCGGGGATGGCGTGATACGGCTTGGTCTCATAAGACCTCTTGGAATGGAATTTGTACCGCGTCTGGCAGCGGAGTATTTGAAGAAAGCTGAAAACAGAAATGTGTCGTTTACATTTCATACAGGGACCACAGGGCAATTGCTTGATGATCTTGCGGCCAGAAAATATGACATGGTTTTCTGTTCAAGACCGCCTGAGACGATGGGATTTTCCGCCGTTCCTGTCGGCAGACAGGATCTTGTTGTCATAGCACCGTCGGGACATTATTTGGCAGATAGGGATTCGGTGACACTTGAGGATACACTTGGATATAAACACGTATATTTTTCGAAGGGATCTGGAATGAGAAGCCTGGTGGATGAGATGTTTGAAGGACTTGGCAAAGCTCCTGAGATAGCATGCGAAACGGAGGAGGATGAGGTCATAGCCGGACTTGTGGCAGCAGGGTTTGGAATAGCGGTAGTCCCTTACATGGATATACTCAAAAGGCTTGATGTGAAGGTTCTTAGCATAAAACATCAGCTGGTTGACAGGCTTTATTATGTTGTTCATGACAGCCGGACATATATGTCCCCTGTGGCGACAAAATTCCATAAATATGTGTTATCTAGTAATTGACAAATTAAGGTATGATATATAGAATGGTTCTCATATGAACTTATAAAATTGAGAAAATGTTGCACAAATCAAATTGTACAATTACTACAATAAATCGCCAGGAAGTTTAAGGGGGCGCATAGTTAGTGGATAGGACTGCTGTATTTAATATAGCATTTGAAATGTGGGGAATATTAATCTGTCTGTTTGCATTTGTGGTTATATTCCTTCAGAAGAATAATAATAGAGATAAAAAGAATGTGAGTCTATGTATGGAGGCTGCATGTATCATCCTGCTGGCTGCAGATATGTTGTCATGGTATTATCAGGGAAAAACAGGACAGACAGCCTATTACATGCTGAAGATAAGCAATTTTGCCGTGTTCTTTATCAACTATTTATATATGACTTTGTTTACGTTTTATCTTCTTGTCATTCTCAACAGAGGAGAGACGAAGATGCCAGCGAAAGCAAGGGGCGTGGTAGTTCTGAGTGCTGCTGGGATAGTCCTGCTCATTATATCCCAGTTCAGTGACAAGCTGTTCTATTATATAGATGATAACAACTTCTATAACAGGAGCAGCGGTTATCTGTTGTCGCAGCTTATTGCAGCAGCAGGACTTGTTCTAAGTTTTTCGATACTTTTGCAGTATAAAAAAAGACTGGAAAAAAGAGTTTTCTGGTCAAGTGTTTTGTATTTTATCCTGCCATGTATATCCACGGTTGTTGTCATATTCTATTATGGGATTTCATTCCAGACGATATCTGTGGTGGCTTCTACACAGATCATGTTTGCAGTTGATATGGTCGAGATGGACAGATCACTTGCGAGATCCAGACAGGAGGTTGAGCGTACAAAGTACGAGGCTGAGCATGATCTTCTGACCGGCATGTACAACAAGACAGCCGGAATGCAGAGGATAAGAGAGTATATAGATAACATGACTGACGAAGATAGTGCTTCTCTTGTATTTGTGGATATAGATGATTTCAAGAGTGTAAATGATACATATGGTCACGCAGTTGGTGATTACTGGATTGAGAAGGTGGCAAAGTTTCTCCGGAGTGACTGCTATGAAGAGGACGTTGCCTGCAGGTATGGTGGAGACGAGTATGTTGTGCTTCACAAGGGCTTATCGGATATATCTGTTCTGGAGTCAAAGGTGATAAGATTTGCCAGAAAACTTCAGCGCAAGACAATGGAGAGAGGGCAGAATGTCCATTGCAGTGCTGGTATATGTCAGATCAATGGTTCAGGATTCAGCACAGAAGAGTGTATGAATGTCGCGGACACTGCGCTGTATGAAGCAAAAAAGAAGGGCAAGAATGTCAGCGTGATCCACAGCATCAACAGGGATGGTACGGACAGAGTGACCGTACTTGACAAGATAGAGTCTGATATAAAAAAGGCTCAATCCAGGGTAGAGGCAAGGATCGCATATATGTATACTGATATTATATATGTTAATTATGAGAACGATAAATACCGTGTTATAAAAGGCGATTCTGAGCTGAACAATGCTGTATCTTGTGCGAATAACTACGATGAAGTAATTGGATTGATAAGTAACCGGTTTGACTCGGATCGGTCAAGAAAAATAGTCAGAGATTTTCTCAGCCGTGAGCGCATGGAGAGTTACACAGGCGGCAATACGGAATATCAGACAGAAAATTTCCTCAGAGGGGTTTTGTCAGTCAGCTGTGCAAACAACCATGGGGGTGCAAGCCTTATACATGCTATCCCAGTGGAAGAGGATGGTGACAGAGGCTACTTTGTGGTCGTACAGGATCTTGACATATATGCTGGTTGAAGTATAAAATCATACATAATAATTTTAACGAAAACAAGTTGGTGGATTTTTCCGGATCAGGTCATCTTTTCGCCCCACAACCGCAAGGTTGTGGGGCTTTATTTATGCCATCCGGGGATGGAGGTTTTATGAACGAGAATTTTATGAAAGAAAAGCCGGTGTTCCCACTTTTGATGTCCATGGCACTGCCTATGGTTATATCGATGATGGTGAATGCTTTGTACAATATAGTTGACAGTTTCTTTGTGGCTAAGATAAGTGAGGATGCGATGACAGCACTTTCGTATGTATTTCCACTGCAGAATTTTGTAAATGCTGTGGCGATCGGATTTGGTGTTGGAATAAACGCGGTGATAGCCATATATCTTGGAGCCAAGGACAATGAGCGGGCAGATCGTGCAGCTAGTTGGGGGATGTTTCTTGCTGTTATACAGGGAATAGTGATGACAGTCGTGTGTATTGCCATCATTCCATCGTTTCTCAGAGCCTTCAAGGCAAGTGGAGACGTCCTTGACCTTGGCTGTCGTTATGCTGACATAGTATTTGGATTTTCTATAATTATTTCGGTTGATCTTGCATTTGAGAAGGTGTTCCAGTCGGTTGGACGCATGATAGTTACAATGGTTGGACTGATGGGCGGCTGCATTGTGAATATAGTGCTTGATCCGCTGCTGATATTTGGTGCGGGACCATTTTCTGAAATGGGTATAGAAGGCGCTGCACTGGCAACTGGCCTGGGACAGGTGTTTACACTGATCATTTATTTTATTGTGTACTTTGGAAGACCGATAAATGTGAAGTTCGGCATAAGGCATTTGCATGAGGGCGGTCTGATGGTGAAGAAGCTGTATGCCATAGGCATACCTGCTATACTCAATATGGCACTGCCTTCTCTGCTCACAAGCGCACTCAACGCCATACTCAGCATGTATTCGGCAACTTATGTCATGATCCTAGGCGTGTACTACAAACTTCAGACATTCCTGTATATGCCGGCAAATGGAATCATTCAGGGAATGCGTCCTATCATAGGCTATAACTATGGTGCCGGAGAGCATGCCAGGGTGAAGAAGATATTCACCATAACGCTTGCATTAAATGTTGGAATCATGCTGGCTGGAACAGTTGTGTGCCTACTCATCCCGGAAAGGCTTATAGGTATGTTCACAGAGAATGTGTCTACAATAAATGCGGGTGGGACAGCACTGCGCATCATATGCGCCGGATTTGTAGTGTCGGCTGTGTCGGTAACTGCATCGGGGGCACTTGAGGGGTTGGGGAAGGGAACTCCGTCCCTGCTCATATCCCTGCTCAGATATGTGGTTGTCATAATCCCGGCTGCATGGATACTTTCAAGGCTTTGTGGTTTCGGACCTGCTGGTGTGTGGAATGCGTTTTGGGTAGCAGAGCTTATAACGGCTGTGTGTGCGGTGTTTATATATAGAGGGGCTGTGAGAGGACAGAGAGAAGTGGTTTAGATAAATTGAAGATGTAATACAAATAAAGTCACGACGTTGATGCTGAGTGGTATCTGTCCGGGAATCCGGGGATATCAGTGCAGATTAGGTCGTGACTTTGTTGTATTTATCACACACTATTTCTAATTTGTTAAAAGGTAAACAATACTTTCTTATTTTGAAAGGTTCATTGCTAATATACTGGTTATATAATGTTATTGCTTTATTCGCTATTTCTCTAGAGTGATCCTCTTCGTTTACATAATCAGATATAAATTTTAAGTCTCGTTTTCTATTTTTCTCCAAACGAGAGTCATTTTTTCTTATAGAATAATCATCCATTGGTAAAAGTTGTTTTTCTGTAACAGGAATCATATCAATAAAATTTATTCCGCTTACAAAACGTCCGGTTTCGGTAATGACTTTTGTATAACCAGCGTTGTTATGTAGTGTTTTCCTTTTCTGAGGCTTGCCGTCATGTCTTGTTATCGGAATGGCATACATTCTACTATTAATCATAACAATGATGCCAATAAAGTGCCTGTTATCTTTGCCTAATTGAGGGCTTACAGATGGTACATGATCACAAACTTTATGTAGTTCTCGTATGTATTTCATATCTATTCGATATAGATGTAAACGATTTTTTGTCATATATTCCTCTTTAAATGAAAAATTTGGATGTAGGGGCTTACTAATAAATAAAAAAGGCTATGCGCATAATGCACATAGCCAATAATTGTAGTTCCACCTCGGTAGAACTAACGCTTTTCGTATTCCACTTAACGGCAGGAGCCTCCGATTGACTATGATTATAACATATACAAAAGAAATGTCAATTTCCCTATTAGGATTACAGTTTTATAAAAGATATATGTCACTGAGAATACATGAGAGCGGCTTGGAATTCAAGGGACTTGAAAGAGAGTTAATGAAAGCTTTAGAAAAGTATACAAAACGGAGAATTTGAGCTACAAATTGAGCTATTGCCCATCAAACATTTAGTATGTTAGAATAGTTGTGGTTATCCTATAAAAACACTAGGATAACCACGATTGTTTTGTTGGAGGAAAAATCGTGGGAAATATATTCAGAAAGGCATTCATCAAATCAATCCCAATCATGTGCAGCTATTTGTTCGTCAGCATGGCATATGGGATCATGATGGAGAATGCCGGATTCAAATGGTATTATTCATTGCTGGTCAGTTTGACGGTGTACACGGGGGCGTACCAGTTTGTGCTTGTGACACTGCTTTCAAGCGGAGCCTCCATACTCACCATGGCGCTCACTGCATTTCTGATGAACAGCAGGCAGAGCTTCTATGCGCTGACATTTGTGGATGAGTTCAACCGCATGGGAAAGCGGAAATTATATATGATACATACAATGACGGATGAGACTTATGCTGTGAACTGCACCTTGCCGGACACTGGTAAGGAGAAACAGAGCATCATGTTCTGGGTGGCTTTTTTGTCGAGGTGTTACTGGATGATCGGTGCGGTTGCCGGGGGAATCCTGGGGCAGATCATTCCGTTTGATATGACGGGGATTGATTTCTGTATGACGGCGCTGTTTGTCATCATATTTATCGATCAGTGGGAGAAGGCGGAGAGCCATATCCCGGCGATTGCGGGAATTGTGATAGCGGCAGTGTGTCTGCTGGTAGTTGGACCGCAGTATTTCCTTCTGCCGTCACTCATCATAGCGTCAGCGGTGCTTGTGGTGTGGAATATGAGGAGAAAGTAGGAAAATATCATGAATACGAAATATATATTGATAGGAATTGCGGTGTCGGCAGTTGTGACATTTGCACTGAGGGCACTTCCATTTGTCATATTTAATGGAAAAAGACAGATGCCGGAGATGCTGGTAAAGCTTGGGAAGGTGCTTCCGGCGACCATCATGGCGGTGCTCATAGTGTACTGTCTGAAGGGGGCGGTGGCGGCTCCGGTGGCAACTGGAATACCAAGTCTCGTTGGCGTTCTGGTGACAGGCGGTACATACAAATGGAGGCACAATACGCTTCTGAGTATCCTGCTGGGGACTGTGAGTTATATGGTGATGTTGCGTCTGGTATGAGAAAAAGAGGAGTGGAAAAATTCCATTCCTCTGAACCACTGTTTTTAGCAGTAATCTCTGCAATCGGATTGCGGATAATTTGTACGCATAATCCCACTATTGAATGAATGTGCATAATTTGTTAGAATAGCTGTGTGTTTATCGACTTAAGCACATATTATAATATGAAGATATCATCGCGGCAGATTTTGGCTGGGCAGGTGATATTGGGAGATATTATTAGAAAGGATCTGAATAAGTAATGGATAGATCAGATAAACAGAGAATTGAGGGAATCGTGCAGAGGATATTGGATGATTTCGGCGATGACAGAGCCATCAACAAGACGGATCTGTGCAACGAGCCGGATAAGACAGCCATTATCGATGTGATCGACAAACTCATGAAGATTCTGTATCCGGGTTATTACAGCGACAAGCTGTATAAGATATACAGCTTGAAGAATAACATGTCTGTTATCATAGAGGATGTAATATTCCATCTGAAGAAACAGATCATGATAGTTCTCAGGTATTGCAAAAAGTTTCCTGAGCTCACAGATGCTGAGCTTGAGGATAAGGCGATGGATATAACATATGAATTCATGGATAAGATACCTCAGATAAGAGACTATCTTGAGACTGATATCCAGGCGGCATTTGACGGAGATCCTGCTGCGGGCAGCAAGGATGAGGTCATACTTTCATACCCTGGACTGTATGCCATATCTGTATACCGTATGGCACATGAGCTTTGTCTGCTGGATGTGCCGATGATACCAAGGATCATGACTGAGCACGCCCACAGCGTGACCGGAATAGATATTCATCCGGGGGCCACCATAGGAAAGTATTTCTTTATTGACCATGGTACTGGAATCGTTATCGGCGAGACGACTGTTATCGGCGAGCATGTGAAGATATATCAGGGCGTGACACTTGGAGGACTCTCTACACAGGGAGGTCAGAAACTCAAGGGAGCCAAGAGGCATCCAACCATCGGTGACAATGTAACCATCTATTCAGGCGCGTCCATCCTTGGAGGAGAGACTATCATCGAGGACAACGTTGTTGTGGGTGGTAATACATTTATCACCAACTCAGTAGAGAAGGATACAAGGGTTACTGCCAAGAAGCAGGAGCTTCAGTATAAAAATAATTAGAGGACATACAAATGAGTGACATACGAAAGATAGCGGTTCTGACCAGCGGAGGAGATGCTCCGGGCATGAATTCAGCTGTGAGGGCTGTGGTTGTATCAGCCATCAACAGTGGAATAGAGATAGTCGGTGTGATGCGTGGTTACGAGGGACTTATTGACTGGGAGACACAGCCGCTTGGCCTGGCGGACGTCAGGAACATAAACAATCAGGGTGGAACGATACTTTTCACCAGCAGAAGCGAGCGATTCCTACAGAAAAAATACCGCGAGCAGGCGGCAAAGAATCTGCGAGATCACGATGTAGATGCGCTTGTTGCCATCGGTGGGGATGGAACACTCCGTGGAGCCATAGCATTTCAGAATGAGGGTATCAATACCATCTGCATCCCTGGAACAATAGACAGAGATGTTGCATGTTCTGAGTATACGCTGGGATTTGACACAGCGGCGAATACAGCCATGGAGGCCATTGACAGGATAAGAGATTCATCGGTTTCCCACGGACGATGCAGCGTCGTGGAGGTCATGGGACGAAAGAGAGGCTATATAGCGCTCTGGGCAGGCATGGCGACATCAGCTGATGCCATCATAATTCCTGAAAAATGGGATGGTGACTATGACAGTATCATAGATACGATAAAGGCAAAGCATGCTGACGGAAGAAACAGCTATCTGGTGGTTGTGGCCGAGGGTGTTACAGATGCTCCAGAGCTTGCACAGATGATTCTTGATAAGACTGGTATAGAGTCGAGGGTATCGGTGCTTGGCTATATACAGAGAGGCGGACAGCCAACGGCAAAGGACAGGATGTATGGCTCACTCATGGGTGCGTATGCCGTTGATGTACTCAAGAAGGACAAGGCAAATCGTATGATAGCTATCAAGAACGATATACTTATAGACTATGATATAAAAGAGGCAATTGATATACAGAACAATCAGATCGATTCCTTCCAGTATGAGCTGAGTAAGCTGCTGGCCGAGTAATCGGTGAGGCTGGCAGTGGGTAAAAAATAAGCTGACTGATTATAAAAAGATATATAAATGACAGGTATAAAAGATACAATATAAAGGAGAAGGTTATGAAACAGGTAATATTAACAGGCGACCGTCCTACGGGCCGTCTTCATGTGGGACATTATGTAGGATCACTTAAGAGAAGAGTCGATCTTCAGAATTCAGGAAAGTATGATGAGATTTACATCATGGTGGCTGATGCGCAGGCGCTTACAGACAACGCAGAGCATCCTGAGAAGGTCAGACAGAACATTATGCAGGTTGCTTTGGATTATCTTGCCTGTGGCATAGATCCTGAGAAGTCTACTATATTCATCCAGTCAATGGTACCAGAGCTCACAGAGCTCACATTCTACTATATGAACCTTGTAACAGTGGCAAGAGTCCAGAGAAATCCTACCGTTAAGGCAGAGATCAAGATGAGAAACTTCGAGGCAAGTATCCCTGTTGGATTCTTCTGTTATCCTATCAGCCAGGCTGCAGATATCACAGCATTCAAGGCCACAGAGGTTCCTGTTGGAGAGGATCAGATGCCTATGATCGAGCAGTGTAAGGAGATCGTTCACAAGTTCAATTCGGTATACGGTGAGACACTTGTTGATCCAAAGATCGTTCTTCCTGACAATGAGGCATGTCTCAGACTTCCAGGTACAGATGGTAAGGCCAAGATGAGTAAGTCACTTGGAAACTGTATCTACCTGTCAGAGGATCCTGCAGATATCAAGAAGAAGGTTATGTCCATGTACACAGATCCAAACCACATCCGTGTAGAGGATCCTGGTCAGATCGAGGGCAATTCAGTATTTACATATCTTGATGCATTCAGCAAGCCAGAGTACTTTGAGGAGTTCCTTCCAGACTACAGTGGTATGGATGAGCTCAAGGAGCACTACACCAGAGGTGGCCTCGGTGATGTAAAGGTCAAGAAGTTCCTGAACAATGTTCTTCAGGCTGAGCTTGCGCCTATCAGAGAGCGCCGTCAGATGTGGGAGAAGAGACCACAGGATGTATACGACATCTTAAAGAGTGGCAGTGAGGTTGCCAGAGCAAAGGCAGCAGAGACGCTTGCAGATGTGCGCCGTGCTATGAAGATTGACTATTTTGAGAACGACAATCTTTTCAAGTAAGAAATATTATAACTTTTAGCATGATTACATGTGTAAAAAGGATAAAATTCTCGCCAAATGTCCTGAAAAGTGATATTTGGGACAAAGCAAGGGAATTTTATCCTTTTTTCATGCAAATAATCATTTTAGAGATATTTTTGTGCTAATGACGAGCAAATTATCTCAAAATAAGAAAATCCTAGGGAGGTGACATATCACCCGAATGTGGAGTTAAATAACGCTGTCAATCACATATTATATCCTCACAACCACAGCTTCATACGGATACAGTCCTGTCAGTGAAATTACACAGTGCAGATGGGCGTAAATTGCAACAGTCAAAAACAGTAATTACCTGAGTCGTTAACTATATAAATAATCCGGATTTCTCCTTGCTGTGCTCCAGCTTGTCAAGAAGCTTTGCGCAAGGCTTTGCGAGCAGTAGTCCGATGACCGCTGAGATCGCAACATATATCAGCAGGGTGGCAAGACATTTGCCGTAGGTGTGTTGATACATTCCGGCGACACATTCCCTGAGGGCGTTCATGCAGTATGAGAACGGCATGAATTTGTAAAGGTACTGGTACACTGATGGGAGCACTTCCACCGGGAAAGTACCGCCTGCTCCGGCAACCTGTATGACCATGATGACAACTGCGATGGCCTCACCGATATTGCCAAATGCCACGGTGAGAGAGTAGATCAGGAATGTAAATACAAAGCTCGTCATCATGGCAGCAAGTGCAAATGCTATCGGATGTTTGCACTGTATTCCCACGTAGAACAGATCGCCCATAACGGTTATGATTGTCTGGACCTGTCCGATGACGAAGAAGTTAAGATATCTTCCGAAGAACTTCTGGTAAGGCTTCACGCCCTCAAGCTCTTCATTGTCCTTGACCTTAACGTGTATGAGTGCCACAAGTATGAGAGCACCGACCCACAGTGCCAGGACCGTGTAGAATGGTGCCATGGCTGATCCGTAGTTGGATATCTCGTATACAGCAACTGTGTTTATCTGTACCGGTGATGAGATGAAATTCACTATCACCTGTGGATTGTCCTTGATGGCATTTATGAAATCCTGGTAGCTGCTGTTAGACGTGATCGTCTGTATGTCGGCCTTGATCTTGTCTATGCTTTCTTTGAGATCCTTCAGACATTTGATCGTTCCCGCGATGTCTGAGGTTCCGTCCTTCAGAATGTCCTGATACTCGGTCAGGGACTTGCTGATATCGTTGAAGTTTCCCGGAACATTTGCCAGCACGGTCTGTGCCTGCGCCAGAGATGACTGGATATTCTCTAACGAAGATTTCAGTTCAGGCGAAAGTTCGTTATTTATGAGATCCTTCACTGAAGCAATGTCATTTGTACACTTCTTTATGTCGGACGATACCGCTTTTTTCAGTGATGCAAATTCTTCGTCCGACAGGCTTGTGTCGGATACAAGCTTTGCTAAGTCTTCGTTCAGATTTTCAAACTGAAGTTTGGCATCCGATACTATAGGTGACTGGGCTTCGATCAATCGGTTTATTGTGTCCAGAACATTGGTGCCAAGGGAACCATTGAGGTCAGTTTCGATTGACACTGATCCGATATCGTGGGTTCTTGAGAGGCTGTCCACGGTTTTACCAAGCTCTGTAAGCCTGTCAGAGATCATGTCGAGACCTGTGTTCAGCAGTGATATCGAGGTGTCTGCAACGTCGCTGCTTATGCCTGCGCTGTCACTCAGATTTCCAAGACTGCTTGAGCCGCTCTGTGCCATGCTGTCTATGCTTGGAAACAGAAGCTGAGTGGTATCGATGGCATCTGATGCAGACTCTGTGAGCAGTGAAAATGTATTCAGCATATAGACGTAATTGTCCAGCGTGGATGAGATCTGTTCCAGTTTGCTCTCAAGACCGGCAACGAGGTCTGAACCGTCTATGTTATTTCCGGAAATGAAATCTCCGGCATTTGCAAATACCTCGGTCAGCGTGCTTATGATCTTTGTGTTTATCTCGTTTTGGACGGTCGTCTTGACCTTGCCGGTTATCTTGGTGGCAATGGCGTTCTTCTTGCTGTTCTCGTAGTATTCGATATTGGGATTGACGATGTTGCCATTTAGTATGCTGAGCATGTTCGCCGTGAAGTCCTTTGGTATGATTATTCCGGCATAACATTCCCCGCTGGCGATGAGTTCAAGTGCCTCATCTTTATTATCGGCAAATGTCCAGTCGATAGTGTTGTTGTTTTCAAGACTTTCGATCACCATGTCTCCGATGGTCAGATTTATTCCGCTCATCTCGATTCCCTCATCCTCAGAGTAGACGGAGATCTTCATGAGTGAGGTGGCGGACTCTCCATACGGATCCCAGTTTGACAGGATGTTGAACCACGCATACAGGGAAGGAATTATGCACAGACCCATGACTATGGACAGTGCGACAACATTTGTGGTGATCCTGCGCAGATCAGATATGTATACACGCCAAATGTTTTTCATGATAATTCCTCCTTGTCAGCTTCTGTGTTTTCTGTGGCTTCATCCTGTTCATCCGTCTGAACCGAGTCGCCATGTTCATCCGTCTGAACCGAGTCGCCATGTTCATCCGTCTGAACCGAGTCGCCATGTTCATCTGTCTGAACTGTCTCGTTTTGCTCATCAGACTGCACAGACACACTCTGATCATTCTGCACAGCCTCAGCCATCTCAGCCACCTTGTCCTGCACGGCGGTGATCTGTGTCTGAATGTCTGTTTTTACATTTGTTATTATGTCGTCCAGCTTCTTCTTCGGTGCAGCGACTTTTGTATATATGCTGTTGATGTCGATGAGACCGTCAATATTATCTTCCGTATCCTGAAGCGAGTTAACCATCTCCTGTACCTTGTAATCCGAGTATTCCACATGTATCAGATACGCCGCGATTATGAACAGGCTGGCGATCCACAGAACAAGAAATATGATCTTGGAGCTGCCGGTCAGAAAGAGCAGGATAAGGAAGCATGCGGGAACAGTGAATATACACTTAATACCCGCCTTCAGCTTTTTTACATTTGCTGCATGGGCATTGTCTCTGAATGCAAGCACCCGGGACTTTATGTCAGATGGCTCGGTGCTGGTTGTATTTGAATTTGTATCTTCGTTCATGGGTGTTCCTCCTTATTTGCATTACATCATATCCGTATCTTCCATACGTTTCTCGATGAAGTGCATGATATGGATAAATGGTTTTCTGATTATAAGTCCTATGACCAGTGCAACCACAATGAAAATTGACAATTCAAGCAGATATTTGAACAGGTCTGCGTGATACATTCCGCCAATACATTCACGCATTGCATTTATCGCATATGGGAATGGGAAGAATATGTACACCTGTCTGAAGAAGTTCGGAAGAGCCTCTATAGGGTAGGTTCCACCGCTCCCCGCTATCTGCAGCACCATGATCACAACAGCGAGGGCCTTGCCTATGTCGCCAAATGATATGGTGAGTGAATATATCAATATTGAAAATGTCAGCCCTGCGAGTGCCGCAGTTGCCCAGAATGCAAATGGGTGCAGACACTGTATCTTCAGCAGGAACAGATCTCCAAGCACTATGACCAGAACCTGAAGCTGAGACAGCAGGAAGAAAATAAGGTATCTTCCAAAGAACAACTGGTGTGGTCTGGCATCCTTCAGATAGTCCGCATCCTTCACATGCACCTTCATGAGGGAGACGAGAATTGTCATTCCGACCCAGATGGCAAGCACTGAGTAAAATGGTGCCATGGACGAGCCGTAGTTGGCAATGCTGTAGTAGTAATGTTCCTCGACAGCAACAGGCTTTGACAGGAATGACGCCAGCGCCTCTGAGTCTCCGTTGAGGAAGGCTATGATCATGTCGGTCACCTCGCTGTCGGCGGCCTTGTTGATCTCGTCTGTGGCGGTCTGGATCTTGTCACGTATACCACTTATGAGATCGGAGAGGTCTGTGAGACTGGTGTTCATTGATGCAATAGTCACCTTATAATTGTCAAATACAGAGCTTGCACTGCTGATGGTAGAATTCAGGGTATTTAACAGATCCTGAGCGTTTTTCAGTGCATTTTTGATGTTCAGGATAATGTTGTCCATGTCAGGAATGACCTGGCTGGTAAATGTGTCATCTATGTCTGAGACAGAGTCGATGATCTGGTCGAGCTTATCTGATACGGCATTTTCTGCATTTGTGATCGCAGATATATCCAGACTATCGATGGTGTCGGCGGTGAGAGAGGAAATCTTCTTAACCTCTGTTTTTAGCTTGTCAAGCTTGTTGAGTGCATCTGAAACCTCATTCGTGTTGCTTATGTCAAGAGATTTGATATATTCGTCGACTGCATCGATCTTTTGCTGAAGTTTGTCTGCATCTGCCTTGATATTCTCAAGATCGGCAGATATGTTCTCTGCATCATCCTTCATATGGATAAGCTTTGCAGAGCTTTTCAGATTCTGTATGTCCTGCGCGATGCTGTCAATCTGATCCTGAAGAGAATTCCTGACAGTGTAGTAGGTTGAGCCCACTGAGTCTATATCAGACATGCTTGAATCAATGGCGGAACCCGCATCGGACAGAAGCTTGCTGCTCTTGTCAGTTGCGTCCTTGAGCTTTGTGCTGGTCTTGAGTTTGTTATTTGCCTTGATTATGGAATCTATGGTTTTCTGGTATCCGGCGAGATTGTCATCGACGGTCTTGAGTGCTGTGATGAAATCCGTTCCCTTGAGATCCTTCGACAGATCTGTGTCGGAGTCGTCAATGGCAGTGATAAGCTTCTGTGATATCGCCTTGACGTAGGTTTCGTTGATGCTTGTCTTGAGCGTTGAGACTGCAGTGTCGGTTATCTTAGGTGCCACGGCATTTTTCTTCTCATTTTCATAGTAGGTGAAGCTTGGATTTACGAAGTTGTCCGTCAGGGCATTGAACATGTTGTAGGAGAAATCCTCATCAATGACGACGGCGGCATAGTAGGTGCCTGATTTCACACCGCCGATGGCGGACTTTTCAGATTCCGGAAATACCCAGCCGATACTGGTCTGGCTTTTCAGCTTATCGACCACTGACTGGCCCATGTTCATCTCGTTGCCGTCCGCATCTGTGTAGCCCTTGTCCAGGTTGACGACGGCGATATTGATATTGCCGGTATTGGCATATGGATCCCAGTTTGCAAATATGTTGAACCATGCATACAGCGCAGGCAGTATGCACAGTCCAACGGCGAGAACTATTGTGAGTATACTTTTTTTGATACCGATCAGGTCGTTTTTGAATATTTTCAGTATTGTTTTCATTTTTATGTAATTCCTATTTATATAGTAAATGCATCAGCGAGGACTGATGTACATGAGAGAGTCCCCGCTGATGATCGTTTATTATTCTACAGGTCTTTGAAATGGAACTGCTTCTTTCCGGTTGCGTAGTCATCAACTATCTGTCCATGTCCGTAAAGCTTGTATTTGTAGGTTACAAGTCCCTCAAGTCCTACAGGGCCTCTTGCATGGATCTTGCTTGTGCTGATTCCGACCTCTGCGCCAAATCCGTATCTGAATCCATCGGCAAATCTTGTGGAGCAGTTCTGGTATACTCCGGCCGAATCGACAAGCTGCATGAAGAGGGCGGCGGTCTCGTTATTCTCAGTCACGATACAGTCAGTGTGATGTGAACCAAAGTGGTTGATGTGTGAGATCGCCTCCTGCACATCGTTCACGATCTTGACTGAGAGCACCAGGTCAAGATACTCGGTATTGAAATCATCGTCTCCCATGATCTCAATACCGTTCGGGCTGCTCATATTGCGTTCAGCCTGATTGATGATCTCCGCTACCTCGGCGGTTCCGCGGAGCTTTACACCGTGTTTCTTAAGTGCTTTTGCCATGACCGGAAGCATTTCTTTTGCCACATCTCTGTGGACGAGAAGTGTCTCCGTTGCATTGCAGGCGGCGGTGTACTGTGTCTTGGCGTCTATGATGATAGGGATTGCCTTTTCAATATCCGCATCCTTGTCTATGTATGTGTGGCAGATTCCGTCTGCGTGTCCCATGACAGGGATCTTGGTGTTGTTCATTATATACTGCACAAATGCATTTGAGCCTCTAGGTATGAGCAGGTCAACGGACTTGTTGCATGACAGAAGCTCATCGATCTCGTTGTGCTGGCTTGCCTGAAGCATGCAGCCCTCTGGTGCTCCGTTTGCAACGGCTGTGCTGTAGATCACATCGAAGAGAGCCTTGTTGGTGTTGGCAGTTTCCTTGCCACCCTTGAGTACTGCGCAGTTGCCGCTCTTGATGCACAATGATGATATCTGGACCAGCGCATCCGGTCTTGCCTCGAATATGATTCCGATGACACCGATAGGGCAGGAGACTCTCTGAAGGACCAGCCCCTCGTCAAGCTCTCTCTTGAGCTGGATCTGTCCAACCGGGTCAGGGAGCTTTATGAGCTCATCGATTCCATTTGTCACGTCAGCGAGCTTGTGCTCGTCGAACTTCAGTCTCTTCTTGACTGATGCTGCGATCCCGTTCTCCTCGGCAGCAGCCATGTCCTTTGCATTTGCCGCAAATATCTCATCCTTATGTGCGATGAGTGCGTCCTTTACATGTACTAGTATATTGTTTCTTGTATCTTCTGAAAGTGCAGCCATTTTGTAGCTGTCAGCCTTCATGATGCTTGTAGCTTCCTGCATGTTCATAATATTGTTCTCCTTTATAATCCGGTATGTCATGTGCATTTATTCTGTCGTGGCACATGAGCATATAATCCATTAAATATTACCACAAGTTTGGGGAGATGACCACAGGGAAGAAGATAAAAAGAGGCCATCACATAATATGTGCAATCCACATTTGGAATTAAATCCGTATGGATGATTGCCATATTATGTGATGACCTTTTTATATGATTATTGAGTTGTTATATATTGCTTCAAATTAGCAGCTTATCACAACAAAGCTCTGTGCCGGAAGAGTGATAACTCCGTCAGCGATACCTGGCTGTGTGCCGTTTATTGCTATAGAATAGATAACCTTTGCGTCACCTGTCAGCTCAGCAAGCTTTCTTGACTGGGTGTCCGTATTCTTAGGGTTCACTGCAAGGAGTAGATTCCCTCTCTTGTATACCAGTGGCTTTCTGCTGATGATCTCAAGGTTGCTCTTGTCCAGCAGATCGGCCTGTGAATGTCTGAGAGAAGTGAGGGTCTTCACTGTATTGAGCAGTGAGTTCTGATCTGCCTCGGAAGCCTCAACATTTGCGGCATTTTCTGCAGGATCAACCGGCAGATAGAGCTTGTCGGCAGGCGCTGATGAGAAGCCCATGTTGTCACCGCTTGTCCACTGCATAGGAGTTCTTGAGCCGGTTCTGGTGAATCCCCCCTCCTTGCTTGCCATGCTTCTGAAGCTCATGGCGATCTCATCGCCGTAGTAGATGAATGGATTGCCGGGCATTGTCAGGAAGAATGCGTAGGCAAGCTTTAACTCATCCTCAGAGAGTCCGTAGCTGATACGTGTAGTGTCGTGATTTCCTGTGATGAGGGCTATAGCACCCTTGTCCTTTATCTGCTCGTATCTTCCCATGTATTCATCAATGAAGTGGTCGCAGGTTCCCTTGCTGTCAGCCTTGAAGAAGCTGTTGTTCTCCATGCTGTCGTCAAGAGACTCAGGAAGAGATGCAAATGCATTCAGGTGAGCTTCGTAATCTCTTACCAGAGAGTTATATCCGTTGCCCATCCAGTCGAGATAGAAATCCATATCGAAGCCGGCCTTGATTGACTGTTCAGCCTTTCCCCACTCAGATACAAATGCTGACTCAGGGTACTCAGCGTGTATATCGCCGAGAATGTCCTGCCATACGGCAACTGTTCCGCTCTTGTTCGCATCATCATGCTTTACAAGTGAATCTGCCATATCTACACGGAAGCCGTCACAGCCCTTGTCGAGCCAGAAGCGGCATACGTCCTTCATAGCCTCCCTGGTTGCGATACATGCAGGATCGTACATGCTCTTGTGCCACTTTTCTGTTGGATTAAGCACTCCATAGTTGAGAGCCGGCTGGCACTTGAAGAAGTTGACGATGTAGGCACCGTTTCTTGGTGATTCTCCTGCGATGTAGTTGAGACCTGCACCGCCACAGAGCCATCCGTCAGTCCACATATATCTATCTGAGTATTCATTTTGCTCAGCTTTTTTGCTCTCGGTAAACCATGCATGCTCCTCAGATGTGTGGCCTGGAACCAGGTCGAGGAGAATGTGCATGTCCCTCTTGTGAGCCTCAGCGAAGAGGTTCTCTATGTCCTCCATTGTTCCGTATCTTTCGGCAACCTTCTTGTAATCCCTTACATCGTAGCCTGCATCGGAAAATGGTGAATCAAAGCAAGGATTCATCCAGATAGCGTTGCATCCAAGAGACTTGATATAGTCAAGCTTTGCAGTGATTCCGTTGAAATCACCGATTCCGTCGCCGTTGGTATCATAAAAACTCTGTGGGTATATCTCATAAAAAATTGCGTCTTTAAGCCATGTAGCCATAATAAATGTCCTCCTTATAAAAATGCAGCATGCGCATATAAATGCACTTCGCGCGGCGCATGCGTTACTATTCGTTCCTCCATAATATGAGCAGCGCACTTGCAGCTATGCGCTGGTGGTTTAAGGTATAAGGTACTGCAAACCCACACAGAAATCTGCCTCAAAATACGGAGAACGGTCTTATTAGTATTAAGAACATTCTACTCATTATAATAAAATATAATATGGAAAAATGTAATCCTTTATATGTAAATTAATAGATTTATTTTGCAGGAAAATATACTCGTTGAAAACGCGCAGCAAACATAAAAATACCTGTATTTTATCTGGCTCAAATACGGAAAAAAATTTGCTTTATACTGTAAAAGTTTAAACACACAAATGCTGTAATGTATGTTACAATCACAGGGTATGTGTCAGCAGAGATGGAAAATACATAATGTAATGGCTTGAAGTAGATGTTTGACACAGACAAAGGGCGTATCAGGTTTTGAAAATCGACACATAGTGCCAGCCTGATAATCCTGATAATATATAATAGAAGGAGGCAGGTGCCATTTTTACAGACATCTGCAAAAGAAGATTGTATGAGTAAAGAAAGTAACAACGGCGACAGAGAAAAGTTCGCCTCCAGACTGGGGTTCATCCTCGTATCGGCGGGATGTGCTATTGGCCTTGGAAATGTATGGAAGTTCCCGTATATATGCGGGCAGAATGGCGGAGCGATATTTATCGTGATATATCTGCTGTGTCTGCTGCTTCTGGGATATCCTATCCTTACCTGTGAGTTTGCGATAGGCAGAGGGAGTGGCAAGAGCGTTGGTTCAGCGCTTAAGGAGCTTGCGCCGAAGGGCGGCAACTGGCATAAATTCAGCTGGTATGCCTATGCCGGCAACTATCTGCTGATGATGTTCTATACTATGGTAGCGGGCTGGATGGTATACTATGTGTACGTCATGGGATCAGGACGGCTTCATGGTGGGTCGGTAGAAGCAATAGAAGACAAATTTACAGGGATGCTTGCATCACCGGGACTTATGGTCGCGATCACACTTGCGGTCATCGTGTGCTGTATAGGTATATGTTCACTGGGACTTCAGAACGGAGTGGAGAGGGTGACAAAGGTAATGATGCTGGCACTCATCGTTCTGATGATAGTCATGGCGGTGAACTCACTCATGCTCTCGGGCAACGAAGAAGGACTTAAGTTCTATCTTGTTCCAAGTATCGAGCGTGCAAATGCCAGAGGCTGGGGCAATGTACTATTTGACGCCATGACCCAGGCGTTCTTTACACTCAGTGTAGGTATGGGATCCATGGAGATATTTGGAAGTTATATAGGCAAGGAGAGAAAATTGTCTGGCGAGGCGAAGAGTGTTATGTACCTTGATACATTTGTGGCACTCATGGCCGGAGTCATCATATTGCCAGCATGCTTTGCGTACGGGATCAGCCCGGACAAGGGACCATCACTTCTGTTTATGACCCTGCCGAATGTGTTCAACCACATGCCGGGAGGAAGAGTGTGGGGAATTCTGTTCTTCATATTCATGTCATTTGCGGCGCTTTCCACGGTTATCGCGGTGTTTGAGAATATCATATCGATAAGTATAGATATGTTTGGATGGAAGAGAAAGAAGTCACTTATTATAAATCTGATCGGGATATCAGTGCTCTCCCTGCCGGCTGTGCTTGGATTCAATGTGCTTTCAGGAATCACTCCGATGGGAGCGGGTACAAATATCATGGATCTGGAAGATTTTCTCGTATCGGGAAATATCCTCCCACTCGGATCATTACTTTTTGTCCTGTTCTGTACAAGAAAGAATGGATGGGGATTTGAAAACTTTGTCGCTGAGGCAGACAACGGTATCGGTAAGCCGTTTCCGCAGTACCTAAGAAAATACATGTCATACGTGCTGCCACTTATAATTGTGGTAATCTATTTCAAGGGATACTATGATACATTTGCCCCGAAGGGACCAAAACTGCTGTGTATCTGGATGGGAGTTGCAGCATTGTTTGTTCTTTTCATAGGCTATCTGGCGTTTGGACATGGACGGAGCAGAAGAGAGCAGACAAAAGAGTAATTGCGTTTTGGAAATGTCTCAAAAAAATTTATGAATTTAACGCAGACTCATTGTTTTATGAGACAAAATGTGATAATATATAAGTACCAACAGTAAGTCCTTCGATAGTGCGTTTATCTATGTAAGTGTTCTGTGTGAGCATCGCTCGGAGGCAATTGGTATTTTAAATATTTCAAAAAAGGGATTGAAACCGCGATATGGGTCGCAAGGTTCAATCCCTTTTTGATTATGTGAACAACGATCCAAAGTCCGTGTATGCACGGACTTTTAGCCCTAATTTCAATAATTATGGTTTAGTATGTCGAAACATATATTGAGATATGATATACTGTTGTAGTTGCCACCCCTAGATGGGCACAGAAAGGGGGATAGAGCATGATAGATATCATATCTTCTTTGGTTATTTCTATTGTGGCAGGTATAGTGGCTTACTATATTTGCAAGTGGCTGGATAGAGATAAGTAGTGTGGTGATCAGCCCAGGGAATACGTCGCCTTGCCCAAAAGACGGAGAAAACCCCAGAGGGTGCAACCTCTGGGGTTTTCGTCAGCTTAGTGTATAGAGCTGATAGAAATATCTTCTTTAATTTCTGTGGTAATTATATCATATGCACAATGAAAAAACAATATACATAATGAGAAAACAATTTATACTGGAAAAAATCAATATATTGTAAGAACAGAAAATTTGACAATTAATTTATGTCAATTCATAGACTCCTTTAAGTATCCCCAGTTCCCTCATAAGCTCCAGCTCATCAGTATAGTGTCCGGTCTGCAAGTGAGAATAGAACAGATTAGAAAATACATCCGCTATCTGCACAAATTTGTTGCAGGCCGAGTCAAAGTAGCTCACTGAGAAATTACCTGCGACCTGACCTGACAGTGAAAGCTCAGTGTTCAGATAATTTTCAAGGAATGATTTGTTCTCTACCCGCTCATTCCTCTCGTCAAGCTGCAGAAAGCAGTCCTCGTCAGGAAGATATCCATTCTGTATGAAGTAGAGCAGGGCAGATTTGATGGAGAAGTTGAATGTCCTGGAGATGTTGTCGAAGAATCGGTTCGGCAGATTTTCATTCTTCATCATGATATAGTACACGTCAAAGTGATGCTTCCTGGAGAAGTAATCCACAAATATGTGCTTCATGTCTCTGTCAAACTGTGCACCTTTTAGTTCACGGAATTTGCCGTCCCGGAACATTCTCCCGCCGTGCTTGGTGATCTTGCCGGTCATGTCATCGACCTTATCACTGTCCAGATCAAGAAGCATCTCATAGTTGGAAGAAATAAATCTCTTGTAAGCACGCTCAAGGGCGACGGGATCGAGGACATGGATCATAGACACCACGAAATACTGATCGTTTGTGGCATATTTATTGATAGAACCTGATTCGTCTATGTAAATGTTCACGATTCCCGCCTCCTTATATAATCGGATCACACTGTCCGTCCAATTGGGTGGGACAGACCGTCGGAACTGACGTCAAGTGTGAAAAGGTTCCTTCTAACATAAGTATCGTTACTATTAGTCCACTGATACAAGCTCTATCTTGAAGTTGAGCTCTTTGCCGGCCATCTCATGGTTTGCATCAAATGTGATGGATTCGTCATCTTTTTCAATGACCTTTACAAGGAACTGCTGTCCCATGGAATTGGCAAGGTATACCTGATTACCGACCTCAAGATTCTCAGCGCCAGGCATATCTGCAAGAGGAGCCTTGATGATGGCCTCCGGGTCAGGCATTCCGTATGCATCCTCAGGACGAAGATGTACATCGATGATATCGCCAACGTTCATGCCCTCAACTGCCTGATCAAATCCCGGAATCATCTGTCCTGCACCGCAAACGAACTCGATAGGCTCGCCTCTGTCATATGAAGAATCGAACTTTGTTCCGTCGTTGAATGTTCCTGTGTAGTGAACCTTACAGGTTCTTCCTGTGTTACTCATAAAAATTTGTCCTCCAATTGGGTAATATGTCATTAATTGTAACATGAAATAGAGGGAATGGATATAGGAAAAATTATGGCGTTCCAACCTCGATAAGATTGCCGTCAGGATCATAGAATCTGATGACTTTTTGTCCCCATGAATGAGTCATGAGACGATTGACATATTCAATGTCGTATGGCGACTCATCAAGTTTTTGTGCAAACTCCTCGATATTATTTTCTTCAAAATATAACTCCGAAGCATTGTTATGTGGAATTACAAGATTTTCAATGAATTCAGCCCAAATAGTTGCATCCTGAAGGACCAGCCCTCCCGTCAGGATCACATTTCCCTCGTTGTCCAAGATAACCTCAAGCCCGAAGATATCTTTGTAAAATTTTTTTGATCGTTCAATGTCATTTACGACGATTAGTACATTTTTTAATTGCATAGCGGTTTTCTCCCAAATGTATAATATAAGTTGGTTTCTGGTATTTAGTTTACCAAATGATTTGCGAACAGTCTACATAATATATGGTAAAATTAGAAAAAGCTATTTATTGATTGTAGCGGCAGCGTATTGTGCAGTCGGCGAGGATAGAGTAAACTGAAACCAGTTTAGAATGAATGGAGATAAATTATGTTGAAATTAGGATGTCATGTGGGTATGTCGGGCAAGGAGATGATGCTAGGCTCAGTGAAGGATGCTGTGGCATTTGGCGCAAATACATTTATGCTCTACACAGGCGCACCACAGAATACGAGACGCAAAGATATATCGGAGCTTAGGATACAGGAGGCACATGAACTCATGGCTCAGAACGGCATAGAGGAGTTCGTGGTCCATGCGCCGTATATAATCAATCTTGCAAATACAGTAAATCCTGCGACTTATGAAATCGCAGTGGAATTCCTCGCAAAGGAGATTGACAGGGCGACAGCGATGGGATCACAGACCATAGTCCTTCATCCGGGCTCACATGTAGGAGAGGGCGTGGACAAGGGAATTGCAAGCATAGTAAAGGGCCTGAATGAAGTCCTGACCGCGGACACCGCATGCCACATAGCTCTGGAGACCATGGCGGGAAAGGGCAGTGAGATTGGAAGAAACTTTGAGGAGCTTGCGCGAATCTATGATGGAGTGAGTCATAATGACAAGCTTCGTGTGTGCTTTGACACTTGTCACACCAGCGATGCGGGCTACGACATCATACATGATTTCGATGGAGTTGTGGAGAAGTTCGACAGACTCATCGGCAAAGATCAGATAGCCGTGTTCCATATGAACGACAGCAAGAATGAACCGGGAGCGGCTAAAGACAGACACGAGAACTTTGGGTTTGGCAAGATAGGTTTTGAACCGCTCATGTACATCATGAACCACCCAGACTTCATGGAAGTCCCAAAGATCCTGGAATCCCCATACATCAAAGACCTGGAAAACAGCAAGAAAAGCTATGAGCCGTTCAAACGGGAGATAGCAATGATCCGAAATGGGAAATTCGATCCGAAGATGAGGGAGAAAGTGGTGGAAGATAACAGATAAAAAGGAGTTCTACTTAGTAGAACTCCCTGAATGTTTTCTTTCGGCATCTCTGCCTATCCGGGTTTTGGTAAACAAACAACCCTTATGAAGCTCAGCCATGCACTGTTTCCCGGAACATCACACGCATCATCACTCTACAGCCTGCTACGACTATTAAGTTTACGTCAGTCTGATAGGCAACTCCTGTCACCTGCATAACAGCGCTTTCGCCCCGTTTCTACTATTCATTATAAGCTGAGCCGCAAGAAAGGCAATAAACCTGTGGTTTACCATTGCATATCTAATGTTCAGTCAAAACACAGGTAATCAGCCATTCATCTGCTTCAAAAAATATAATAAAAGAGATGTATGTTGTGTATGGGCTATCGGTAGTGAAGACTGCCGAGCTTCAGGATTTTCCTGCCGAGCTGAAGACCGCAGCGTCCTTATCGCGGTCGTAAGCGAGTGCAAATGGAAAATTCCGAAGCGACAGCAGTCGAACGTGATAGCACATACACAACATACATCTCTTTTTTCATGAACTGAATACAGATGAAGGACTGATTACCGTCCGTCCCTTACTTCTCCGGATGCTCTGTCAGCCAGTGCTCGATGACCTGCGCATCAGAGTGACACTGCACAAAAGTTCCGTTGATTCTCTGGGTACTCTCAATACCCTTTCCAGTCGTGATGACAAGCTCGCCAGGCTGAGCCTCGTCGAGGGCTCTTGTGAGAGCCTGCTCCCTGTCAACGATTATATAGCAAGGCTTTGTGATGTACTGCTTGATCTCCTTGCAGATCTCCTCACAGGACTCAAAGCCCGGATCCTCCATGGTGAGAACAACCTTGTCGGCATACTGCTCAGCAAGTCTTCCCATATCCTCACGGCGCTTCTTGTAACGCTCACCGCCACAGCCGAATACAACGGTTATAGACTTTGGCTTCATGGTCTTTTTAACCATCTCATACAGTCTGTACATGCTTATATAGTTGTGTGCGTAGTCGATCATAAATGTGCGATCCTTCCAGTGATATACCTGTAGTCTTCCCGGAACATATACATCTCTGATGCTGCTTCTGATCTGATCATTTGGAATGCCGATGAGAAGAGATGAGATGATGGCGGCAACAATATTTTCAACATTGTAATCACCGATCAGGTTGGTGTTGTATGCTCTGTTCTCTCCTCCGTATATAAGCTCAAAGTAGCTGTTATGGTCTGTGAGATCTTCATTGTGGATGCTGGCGAAGTCAGTATCCTTTTCAAAGAAATCGTCATCCCTTGACATGAGCTTTTCAATTGATTCCTTGCTTCCGTATACAACAACGTGCTTGTCTCTTACTTCATTATATATTGTCTCAAAATATCTTGTGTCACTGTACAGCACAACGTTGTCGCACTGCTTCAGGAAGGATACCTTGCATCCGAGATAGTCCTCCATGGAGGCGTGCTCTGTCGGGCTGATGTGATCGTAGTCGATATTGGTAAATACTCCGACCTTGTAGTGCTCTCCGTAGATACGGTTCATCTTCATGGCCTGGGAAGAAACTTCCATTATACAGTGTGTACAGCCTTCATCTACAGCCATGTCGAAGTATGTCTGGAGTTCAATAGGCTCAGGTGTGGTGAGAGTGGTCTCAAAAACCTTTGTTCCAACATCAATCTCATGGGTTGAGAATGCTGAGCATCTGTTGTCGGTGTATTTGTCCAGTATATCCTTCATGACAAATGTAACTGTGGTCTTTCCCTTTGTTCCGGTGATTCCGACCTTGGTCATGTTATCGCCTGGATTGCCGAAGAACCATCTGGCAGCAAGAGCCATGGCCTTTCTTATATCATTTACAATAATATAAGGAATGTCCACGTCGTCGTACTTTTGCTGTGACAAATATACGATGGCGCCCTGTGCGATGGCTGATTTCAGGTAATCCTCCTTAAATGAGGCACCCTTGCACACGAAGAATGTACCTGGGACCACATCCTTGGAATTGATGGTTATATGGGAAGGAGTGATGTCTTTGCAATCCTCCGAATATTCAGTTATAAGATCCTGCCTGCTTAAAATATCCAATAAAGCTGTAAATTGTAAATTCTCTTTCATACTTTTCCCCTTGGAATGTGTCTTTTATTGTATTTGTACGGACTTATGATCCGTACGACTAAATGTATCACTTATTATGCTTTCTATAAATAATTATGTCAAATAAAAAATACTCAGATCATTCGTTCTGTTCTCTTCATATTTATCTCCATTTGCATACAAATATATCCAAGCTGGTACAACCATGCCTATTATAGCATAACCTCAGATATTATAGCACTTAAATTGTCGAAATGCGAAGCATTTTGGCCCGGTATTGATAACTTCTATCATATGCAAAAACTTGTGTTGACAAAGTACGCCTGTTCAATTAAATTGTAGTCGCAATTTAAAAAAAATGAACTAATGAAGAGGTTATACGAATATAGTATAGACAGAATACATATTATAAAGAGGTGATGAAATGTCAGAGTTCATAACATTATTTATACCATTTGCCGGAACAACACTGGGAGCGGCCATGGTTTTCTTTATGAAAGATAAGATATCCCCGCTTGTGGAGAAGGCTCTGCTCGGGTTTGCGGCGGGGGTCATGATCGCGGCGTCCATATGGTCACTGCTCATTCCGTCCATAGACATGGCGGAGGCACAGGGAAGGATAGCGTGGCTGCCGGCACTTATCGGATTTGCTCTTGGAATCATATTCCTGCTTGTTCTTGACACGGTGATACCTCACCTTCATCTGGAAAGTGACAAACCGGAGGGCGTCAGGTCAAAGCTTCAGAAGACGACCATGATGATATTTGCAGTCACGCTCCACAATATCCCCGAGGGCATGGCAGTGGGCGTTGTGTACGCCGGCGCAGCCATGGGCAATATGGGCGTGTCCATCACAGGTGCATTTGCACTTTCCATAGGAATCGCTATACAGAACTTCCCGGAAGGTGCAATTGTGTCCATGCCGCTTGTTGGCGAGGGCATGAGCAAGAAGAAGGCATTTCTGTATGGAACGCTGTCCGGAGCTGTGGAGCCGGTCGGAGGTTTCCTCACGGCACTGCTGGCTGTCCAGGTCACACCACTTCTTCCGTATTTCCTTGCATTTGCGGCGGGAGCCATGCTCTATGTGGTCATAGAGGAGCTGATACCTGAGTCTCAGGCGGGCGAGCATACCAATATAGGAACCATCGGTGCGGCGGTGGGCTTCGCTCTTATGATGGTGCTGGATGTGGCACTCGGATAATGACGAAAAATGCTAAATGATAAAATATGAGCAACTACTCATGTTGATTTTAAATGCAAGTTAGTTTAAACTAACATCGTAGATCATGTGAGCTCCTGTACCCTCTGTAAACTGCTGAATCGGAGGGACAGCAGGGGTTATACTCGCGCGAAAGAGGAGGTGCCATGTGCCCTGTGGGCACATATCGGAATGCACCGACGAACTGCCGCCGACCGTAAGGGAGGGGGCGATACAAGAAAGGAGAAATATAAAAATGATGAATTATCTTGAGATCGAAAAGGTAATAGGAAGAGAGATCCTTGATTCAAGAGGAAATCCAACAGTTGAGGCGGAGGTGTATCTGGCAGATGGAACAGTAGGTCGTGGTGCGGCGCCAAGTGGAGCTTCCACAGGTGAGTTTGAGGCACTTGAGCTTCGTGATGGAGACAAGTCAAGATACCTCGGCAAGGGTGTTCAGAAAGCAGTAGAGAATATAAATACTACTATAAATGACGTACTTACAGGAATGGATGCGTCTGATATATATGCAGTTGATGCAGCAATGATCAAGGCTGATGGAACAAAGGACAAGTCAAACCTTGGAGCAAATGCTGTCCTTGCAGTTTCAATCGCAGCAGCAAGAGCAGCTTCAATCTCACTTGACATTCCTCTTTATAGATTCCTCGGTGGAATCTCAGGAAACAAGCTTCCAGTTCCAATGATGAACATCGTAAACGGTGGATGTCATGCTCTGTCATCAGAACTTGACGTTCAGGAGTTCATGATCATGCCAGTTGGCGCTCCATCATTCAAGGAGTGTCTGAGATGGTGTGCAGAGGTATTCCACGCACTTGCAGGAATCCTCAAGGAGAGAGGCCTTGCTACATCAGTAGGTGATGAGGGTGGATTTGCCCCGGCACTTAAGTCTGACGAGGAAGCTATCGAGACAATTCTCGAGGCTGTAAAGAAGGCTGGGTATGAGCCGGGTAAGGACTTCAAGATCGCTATGGATGCTGCTTCATCAGAGTGGAAGAGCGAGAAGGGCAAGGGCTGGTACAAGCTTCCAAAGGCTGGGACAGAGTATACAGCAGAGCAGCTCATCGAGCACTGGGCAAAGCTTGTTGAGAAGTATCCTATCATCTCAATCGAGGATGGTCTCGATGAGGAGGATTGGGAAGGATGGCAGAAGCTCACAGCAAGACTTGGCGACAAGGTCCAGCTTGTCGGTGATGATCTGTTTGTTACAAATACAGAGAGACTTGCAAAGGGTATCGAGATGGGATGCGCAAACTGTATCCTTATCAAGCTCAACCAGATCGGCTCAGTATCAGAGACACTTGAGGCTATCAAGATGGCTCATAAGGCTGGATACACAGCAATATCATCACACAGATCAGGTGAGACAGCGGATACAACTATCGCAGATCTCGCAGTAGCACTCAACACATGCCAGATCAAGACAGGTGCTCCTTCAAGATCAGAGAGAGTTGCAAAGTACAACCAGCTCCTCAGAATCGAAGAGCAGCTTGGCGACTCAGCTGTATATCCTGGAATCAAAGCTTTCAACGTAAAGCAGTAGGATAATAGCATTAGCCATACGAATGCATCTCCACTGGTGGAATCATCGGTGGAGGTGCTTTTTTATACTTTAATTAAATAAAAAAATGACTAAAAATTGCCAGATAATATGTGTGTATTTTAACATTAAAAATATGGAATCACTTGACAGATAGTGTTAAACTATACATAGGCTTATCGGGAGGTAGGAATCATGGCTTCAAAAAGAGATTATTATGAAGTTCTCGGCGTATCAAAGACAGCCACAGACGCTGAGATAAAAAGAGCATATAGAACCCTGGCGAAGAAATACCACCCGGACACGAATCCTGGCGATGCGACGGCTGCAGAGAAGTTTAAGGAGGCCTCTGAGGCCTACGCGGTACTGTCTGATGCCGAGAAGAGGAAGATGTATGATCAGTTTGGAATGGCTGCATTCGATGGCTCCGGTGGAGCTGCCGGTGGTGATCCATTCGGAGGCGGAGGCTTCCACTTTGAGGGTGGAGACTTCGGTGATATGTTTGGCGATATATTTGGCTCGTTCTTTGGCGGCGGTGGCCGCTCACAGAGAGGTGGATTTGGCGGATTCGGTCAGGGAAGCTTCAATGCGCGGGGCAGGGATATGGAGGCAAGCGTTACGGTAGATTTTGATGACGCGGTATACGGCTGTGACAAGACTCTGTCGTTCAATGATGGACGTGGAGGAAGCTCCCAGTTCACTGTTCATATACCAGCAGGCATAGACAACGGCGGTGTGATAAGACTGGCTGGCAAGGGATATCCCGGAACCGGCAAGGGGCAGCCCGGAGATATGCTGCTGAAGGTCAATGTAAGAGACAAGGCAGGTTATGAGAGAAAGGGTCTGGATATATACACCACGGCTCTTGTACCATTTGACACGGCAGTTCTTGGTGGAGAAATATTGGTACACACCATGTTCGGCGATGTGAAGTGCAAGATAGCACCGGGTACACAGTCGGGAAGCAAGATAAGGCTTCGTGGCAAGGGTGTCCAGGCAAGGGGCGGCAATACCCATGGAGATCACTATGTGACCGTGAGAATTGCAGTTCCAAGGAATATTTCACCTGAGGCACAGGAAGCTCTTAAGAAGTTCACAGAGCTTGTGAACAAAGGCTGATGATATATGTTTACAAAAATCAGGGCAGTAAGCTCATTTACAAGGCTTACCGCCCTGATTTTGTATATAACACAAAATTACATATGTAAGCTACTTAAAACAATTGATTTTATGCTGCTTTTTTATGTAATATAACGATGATCGTAATAAATGTTTTATGTGAGGAAGACAGGACAAATATCTGAAAATGATTAACTGGTTTATTTAAACCAGGGCAAAGATTTAGAGGTAAACATGTTACTAGACAAAGATATACGTGAACCCCTGTTTGATTTCCTTGAGGAGCGGTACGGCAAGGTGCGTATTCTTGAGGAGAAGACCGTTGGAAACTCCCGTGCGGATGTGGTGATGGTCATTCCAGACAAGATAGTGGGAATCGAGATAAAAAGCGATGCAGATACATACACACGGCTTGAGAGACAGGTAGCGGATTATGATCTGTATTTTGACCAGAATATCGTGGTGGTGGGAAGTACACATGCAGGTCATGTGGCTGAGCATGTGCCGGACTACTGGGGAATTGTGTCAGTGGAGGAATATGATACAGGCGGAACGGCAGATTTGGACATGGGTGGCGAAGAGGCAGGAGAAGACGGCAGCGATTCATCAGATAAAAAGCCACATAACATTGATTTTTATGTGGTGCGAGAGATGCAGCCCAATCCAAAAGCGGATATTCTCCGCACCATCCGAATACTTTGGAGACCGGAGCTTGCGCACATCCAGGAGACATACAGCCTTCCGATGTATAAGGGCAAGAGCAAGGATTTTGTGAGAACCCTCATAGTTGACAGACTTCCGGCGGAGATCGTGCATCATGAGATAAGTGAGATCCTGTTCGAGAGGGATTATGCCGCCATGATCGAGCAGATACAGGAATTCAGAAAGGCACAGGCGGCAAAGCGCGGCAAGACGGTAAGGAAGAAGAAAAAGAGGTACAGAAGGAAGAAGAGAGATGCATAGAGGATGCCGGCAAAGCCGGGGATGCTATAAATATAAATAGAGGTGACAGCATGATAAAGAAGTATACATACGGAAAGCCATTTCAGACAGAATCAGTAGTGGCAGATATCGCAGCAGAAAAAGGACAGCCAGATTACGGCAATATAGACTTAACAGCCGGATTTTCGTATACATTTGGTCTTGAGGACAGTGATATAGTATACGGTCTCGGCGAGGCGAACAGAGGAATCAACAAGAGGGGCTACAAGTACATAAGCAACAACACAGACATTCCACATCATCACGAGGATGTATACTCACTGTATGCATCACACAACTTTATCATAGTTTCGGGTGCGCAGACATTTGGCCTGTATTTTGACTATCCATCCACGATCACATTTGATGTGGGATATACGAAGTGCGATGAGCTGCACATTTTCTGCGACAGCGCAGATCTGGATATCTATGTGATAACAGGTGACAGCCCATATGATATCACAAAGCAGTTCAGGAAGATGATCGGGAGAAGTTATATACCGCCAAAGTTCGCATTTGGATTTGGACAGAGCCGCTGGGGATACAAGACACCAGAGGACTTTGAGACGGTGGCGAGAAAATACAGGGAGAACCACATCCCGATCGATATGGTCTACATGGATATAGATTACATGGACAGCTATAAGGATTTCACCATAAATGACGAATTTGGCGATTTTTCAGAGTATGTGGAGAATCTGAAAAAGGATAATATCCGTCTTATTCCAATAATCGATGCCGGTGTAAAGATCGAGGAAGGTTACGATGTGTATGAGGAGGGCGTGGCAAATAATTACTTCTGCAAGAGAGCAGATGGAAGTGATTTCGTTGCAGCGGTATGGCCTGGATATACACATTTTCCTGATGTGCTGAACCCTGAGGCGAGACGATGGTTCGGTGCAAAATACAAGATCCTCACGGATGCAGGTATAGAGGGCTTCTGGAATGACATGAATGAGCCGGCGATCTTCTTCACCCCGGAGGGTGTGAGCGAGCTGAAGGAAGCGATGAAGGAATTCATTGATAAGGACGAGACTGTGGACGATGTCTGGGGCATCTCGGGTAAGGCAGCAGGTGTCGCCAACAATCCGAAGGATTACGCATCTATGTATCACAATGTGGATGGGGAGATGGTGCGTCACGACAAGGTCCACAACCTCTTTGGATATAACATGACAAGGGCAGCAGGCGAGGCGCTTCGCGAGATTTCACCGGATGAGAGACGACTTCTGTTCTCCAGATCGTCTTATATAGGAATGCATCGTTATGGCGGCGTCTGGATGGGCGACAACAAATCGTGGTGGTCACACATCCTGCTCAACATCAAGATGCTTCCATCCATGAATATGTGCGGTTTCCTGTATACGGGAGCGGATCTCGGCGGATTTGGATGCGACACATCCAGAGACCTTCTTCTCAGATGGCTCGCACTCGGCGTGTTCACTCCGCTCATGCGCGACCATTCTTGTGAGGGTACAAGAGATCAGGAGTGCTATCAGTTTGAGCATATAGAGGATTTCAGGAATGTGATCGGTGTCCGTTACCGGTTGCTTCCATATATATACAGCGAGTACATGAAGGCGGCCTTGACGGACGACATGATGTTCAAGCCTCTGGCATTTGAATATCCGGATGACAGGATTGCAGCCCATGTTGAGGATCAGCTCATGCTTGGAAATGAGATCATGATCGCACCGGTTTACACGCAGAATGCCATCGGAAGATATGTGTATCTGCCGGAGGATATGATGCTTGTAAGATTTACGGCAGATGGCTCAGTGGAGCAGACGGAGATGCCTGCGGGACATCACTTCGTGGAGATTCCGGAAAATGAGGTCATCCTGTTTGTAAGAAGCGGCAAATGTATACCTGTCGTGGATGTGGCGGAGTGCGTTGCTGATATTGACAAGACTACAATGCAGCTGATCGGCTATAAGAACAGCAGTTATATGCTGTACGATGATGACGGTTATACAGGGGAGTATGATCTGGAGAAGAACAGTGCATTATTATTTAAATAAGGAAGAGAAGACATGAAGAACGTAAAATTAATAGCATCCGACATGGATCACACACTGCTTATGGAGAATGGAAAACTCCCGGATGGCTTTTTTGATTACATTGACAGGCTGGATGAGAAGGGGATTCGTTTTGTTGTAGCCAGCGGAAGACCGATGTACACCCTGAGGGACATGTTCGGAGACAAGATGGATAAGATGGTGGTCATCGGGGATAACGGTGCGGCTATCTCCAACTGCGGCAAGATCATATACAAGAGTCTGATGGATGTGGAAGAGTACCAGAGTATGATACGCTTTGTGGAGGACGAGACGGATGGAGTCGCTGTGCTCTGCGCCCTATCCGGGGCATATGTCCTGAAAAAATATGAGAAGTATGCGAAGTTTTTCAAAGCATTTCTCAGCAATCTTGTGTTTGTTGATGATATGAGAAGCCTTGACGTCGAGGCCAATAAGTTTACGATATTTGCTCCGGATAAGGATGCTGCCGTGAAGTACAAAGAGATCTATACGCCACGTTTTGGAGATAACTTCTCAGTCACTGTGGGCGGAAGAGAATGGATCGATATCATGAATAAAGGTATCAACAAGGGAATGGCCATGAGAAAGATCGGAGAACTTCTTGGTATTGATACCAGCGAGATGATGGCATTCGGAGACAACTTCAACGATGCGGAGATGCTGAAGACGGTATACTACAGCTATATCGTGGCAAATGCGCAGCCTGGCATGGAGAAGTTTGCAAGATTCCGCGCCCCATCCAATGAGGAGCGTGGAGTGCTCCAGGTTATGGAGCAGGTGCTGACATCATAACAAGTGAAGACCTGAATTACAGTTTAAAGGTCAGCGTAAATACACTTCCGTGCGGTATGTTGTCGCATACGGTGAGGTCGGCATTGTGTAGCTCTGCTATACTTTTGGCGATGCTGAGACCAAGACCGAAATGAGCCCGGTGATCATTGCAACCTGAGTAAAATGTTTCAAATATGTGCGGCTTGTCCTCGGCGCTTATCCCTTTACCTGTGTCAGATATCTGGTAACATAGTCTCTGACCGTTCATAGACACGGACAGGGATATGTGTCCCTCTGAGGTAGATGATATGGCATTGTCCACCAGAATTGATATGCACTGGAGTATTCTGTCCCTGTCCATGGAGAAAAGCGGCAGCGGGTCGTCCGGTATGGACACCACCAGTTCGATGTTTTTCTGGATGGCGATGGGCTCAAAACGATCGTAACATTCTATTATTATATCTTCCGGGTGAACATCTCCGAAGTTATCCCTTCCGGATTTTTTGATATCGGCAAATGTCAGGAGGTTGTTCACCATATCGGTCATCCTGTCACATTCCCTCTGGGCTGTTAAAATATAATCTTTGTCAGTCTCTTTCGGATCGCCGCCAGACAGTCCATTGAGACAAGATTTTATGATGGTTACCGGAGTCTTCAGCTCATGGGACGCCACTGCTATAAACATATCCTGTTTCTGATATGCCTCATTTACAGGGACAAGTATCCTGCCTGTGAAAATGCATGAGAAGATGGACAGAAGTATGATCGCTGCGGCAGTCATGATCAGGAATAAAATGATCATCTTTGTTTTGTATGCGGACAATACAGCATTGTTGAATACTGTGTGGATGGTATAGAAATTGCCACCTATATTTATGATGCTGTAGCTGTTCCAGTAGTTGGTATGATCATATCTTACGGTATAAAATCTTCTGTTGGTTTTCCCCTGATCTATCGCATCGTAATAATCCTTCCAGTACATCGGCTGGGAGTAAGGAGAGGCGGATTCCAGAATGGATGCACTCTCTGCAAAGCTGTCCGTCGACATGACTGTGCTGTTGTTTCGCAGCACATCTATATTGAGATTTTTCTCGCTGTATTCATTAAGAATTGGCATGTCTAAAATGCTCACCTGTTCAAGATATGAGTATAAAAGGTTTACATCCCTTGAGTATGATACATAAGTGCTGTTTGTGTACTCCTTTATCACCGTGTGGAGCAGCAGTATGGACATGGCGGCCAGAATGACCGCTATGACGGAGGACAGGAATATGGAAAGTCTTCTTTTGAGCTGCGCTATCATGTGGATATGTCCTCCTCTCCGCAGACCAGCATATAGCCGCTTCCGTATACGGCCTTTATCACGAGACGGCTATGGATGGTCTTCAATCTGTTTCTCAGAAAATAAATGTAATTCAGTATATTTCCATTTCCCACATTTGAGGTCAGTCCCCATATGGCTTCGATGATCTCGTCCTGACTGACCAGCTTTCCAGCTGATCTCAGCAGCAGTTCAAATAGCTGGGATTCTCTGTTGGTGAGCCGCACTGACTGGTCGCCACATTGAAGTGTCCGGCTGTCGATCAGGTAAGTGACGTCCCCATATGAATAGTCAAATGTATGGATCTGGTGAGATCTTCGGTATAGTGCATTTGCACGGGCCAGCAACTCATCAAATTCAAAAGGTTTGACAATGTAATCATCGGCGCCGCGGGAAAATGCCGCAGTTTTGTTCTCGAGTGTTCCGAGGGCTGTGAGCATTATCACGGGTATAGATATTTTGTCAAAATATAACTGATTAAGAATGTCCAGACCGGACATGTCGGGGAGCATCCAGTCAAGCACCATGATGTCGATGTCCGCCCCGGAATATATGAGCTCCGTGCCCTGCTTTCCGGTTGTGCGCAGTGTCACGGTTATTCCGTGATCTTCCATTTGTCTTTTCAGTATTTTTCCAAGATTGAGGTCGTCCTCCACAAGCAGCAGATTCATACATATCCCCTTTTCGTCATTGTAATCTGGAATGTAGTTCATTCTTACTTTATAGTAATTCATTTGAGGTGCGTTTGAAAGCGGTATACTCAATTTAGATGTTTTTTAGATAATCCGTGAGACTGTGGATGTTACAATCTGTATATGAAAACCTGTGAAGAGGGAGAATACCAACTGGGGTAAAGGAGGTAATTATGAGACGTATAAATATATTTTTATTGCTTGTCGCCATCATGATAATGTGCTGTGGCTGTACGGGCACAGCAAAAGATGAAGAAGCCGCAAATGAGCTGACTGAATATCAGATGGCGCAGTTGAATGTGGCGGAGGTGTATGGATTTGGAAAGACACAGGACGGTTATGTGTGTATAGGGGAAAATTCTGACGGTGATGCTGTAAAGCTGACGTTCACATCGCTTGATGGTGAGCCCCGGGAGGAAAAGCTTGACTCAGCCTCCATAATATCAGTGGATGAGAAGGTATCGGCGGCATATGTTGATGAAGATGGAAGTATCTATATAGCTTTGAGCAGTGTCACAGGAGATGGGAACATAGAGAGCAGGATCGCCCTCATAACAGGGGTGGGAGAAGCCAGACGGCTGTCCGAGGGCATTGAGGGAAATGTGACGAATCTCAGACTGCTTGCTGATGGCTCAGGTTATATCTCGGGCTGCCCGGGTGGTGAGATAAGGTGTTTTTCCATGGACGGCGAAGAGCGGTTTGCCATCAAAAATATGGATTACACGGATATATGTGTGGTGGGCGACAGGCTTATGGTTTTGACAGAGAGAAGTCTGTTGTCATATGACATATCCGATGGAAGTGAGGCCGAGACCATCACGGCATTTGATGAGGGGATGGCGGATGGACTGGCCGGGACATTCAGCAGCAAGGGGATGGATGCGGTGAGCTGCAGAAATGTCATGAAGTATGACGATGCCACTAACTCACTGTATCTCATGCTGAGCACAGGATTATATGAGTACAAGCTGACGGACAGGCTAGGAATAAGGCTTGCGACATTCAAGGATTCGGATATCGAGTACGACTATGTGGTTGAAGGCAGCGATACATTTGTCGCGATAGCAGGTGGCAGGAGCGGAAGAAAGAATGTGGTGGTGTACTCATCTGATTCGGGTTATGCATCATCTGTGGCAGAGGAGGAGCCGGATGATAAGACGGTCACATTATATTCACTCTATTATGCGGAGAGCTACGAAACGCTCATCTCATGGTACGAGGCATACCATTCAGACCTGACGGTGAAGTATGTGTGGGGCGTGGATGACGAGAATGGAATATCTGAGAGCGATGCTATAAGTGCGCTCAATACACAGCTTCTGGCAGGTGAAGGGCCAGACGTCATCATCATGGATGGACTGAATGTTGGAAGCTATGAGGATACCGGAGTTCTCATGGAATTGTCCAATGTGTATGACGATATACTGCAGGAGAATCCAGATTGTCTGGAAAACGTGTTAAATGCATACAGAAATAGCGATGGCAATATATACGCAATTCCGGCTATGGAGACCTTCACTGCCATTATCGGACCGGAGAACGAGATAAAGAACGTGACCGATGCCAGGTCGCTAGCAGCATATATAAGCAGTCAGGACAGACCGGAATATGGAAATGACCTGTCGCTTTATTATTGGGAGAGTTATTTTGACACGTTGTATCCGGTATACGCAGCGGAGATCGTGGACAGTGATGGGAATTACGATGCGGATATGCTCAGAAAATTTCTGGAGGACTTAAAGCTTCTGTACGACACGGAAATGGATAGGACGACACAGGATCAGGTCGATGAGTGGACTGCCGAGTGGGGAAGCTACAGCGATCAGGCAAAAAGAGCCATAAACAGTGAATATATGAGCCCGCTGCTTAACAGAACATGGTCCGGCAGAAAGCTGGCATTTGTGAATATGAAGACGATGGGAGAGTCCTGGCATTTTTACAGCATAAAAGAGGACTATGAGGTCGGAATGGGTGAGAGCGGTGAAAATGCAGATTACACATACGAAATATGGGGAAATGACAGCGGAAAAGTATTTGTGCCAAACACTGTCCTTGCGGTAAATGCCCGATCAAAGAGCCAGGACGAGGCGGTCAGCTTTATGAAGGCTCTGTTCAGCACGGATGTACAGAAAATATACTACGGAGTAGACTGTGGCAACCCGGTCAATATGGAGGGCGTGCGGGAATGGAACAGTGAGGCGCAGTCCATGGGATCGCCGGGCGGAAAGATCACGCTGGGTGGAAACGATTACATGGACTGGTCGTATTGGCGCAAGGAAGAATATCTTGAGGATTATATAAGCAAACTTAGAGAGCTGGATACTCCGTCAAATCCTGACGCGAGAGTCCGCAGCGTGATAAGGGATAACGTTGCAGATTATCTTGAAAATGGTGAGAGTCTGGACGGTACAGCCTATTCCATCGATAAACTTTTAGGGGTGTATCTGAGTGAATAAATTGGTTAGCAGAAGGACAAGTGAAACGGCCGGATTTGTTATCCCGGGCTTTGTGGGTGTAATGATCTTCGTGGTAATTCCGTTGATGGATGTATTCATATCATCATTTCGGCATGCGGGGCAGGGCGGATTTACAGGACTGCAGAACTACAGAGCCGTCTGGAGCAATACGGCATTCAGGCTGGCGGAGGGCAATTCTCTGAGGTTTGAACTGGTGAGTGTTCCACTGCTCATGGTGATTTCACTGATAGTTGCGATAGAGGTATACGGAATGAAGAGTAACATAGTCAGGTTTGCATTTCTCATTCCACTTGCCATACCGTCAAATTCACTGGCGGTGGTCTGGCGGATATTATTTGCCGATCTCCTTTCGGGAAATGCTGTATTCTGGCTTTTTGTGGGTACATTTATATTTAAGAATACAGGCTACAACATGCTTATCTGGATGTCTGGATTGTCGGCAATACCGGAGACAGTGTACGATGCTGCCAGAGTTGATGGGGCCGGAAGATTTACGCAGACATTCAAGATCACACTTCCGAATATGAAGAGATCATTTTTTATCGTGGCAATGTTGTCTGTGGTGAACTCCCTCAAGATATTCAGGGAACAGTATCTGATGGCGGGCAGTTATCCCGACATGAGTATATACCAGATACAGCACACATTTAACAATTGGTTTGAGAAGCTGGAGATCAGTAAGCTCACAGCAGGAGCGGTTATGACGGCTGTCGTATTTTTCGGGATCATACTTGCCATACGTGCATTATGTCTGACCGACTGGCACGGGATCTCAGCTAAGTACAGCAGGAAAATTTACCAGAGAGGACGTGGGAGCAAATGAGATATGTGGCAGAGGGGATACATTTGTTATTGAAGGTGCTCGTCATAATTGGGGCGGTACTTGCGGTGCTTCCGTTATTGTTCCTCTTAAGTGGTGCATTTATGGGCGAGACAGAGTTGGATCAGCTATTGTTTTCGGGAGCTGATGGCGGAGCTGGATACGCTGCATGGCATATGATACCGCTTTATCCGACATTTCAAAATATCGTGGAGTTGCTGTTTGACACTCCGGAATACTATGTACTTTTCTGGAACTCCGTGAAGATAGTAGGGGTGGTGATAGCCGGACAGCTTGTGTTCGCTGTGCCGGCGGCGTGGGGATTGTCCCGGAGCGGCAGCAGGTGGGCAAAGCTGATATTCGGTCTGTATATGTTCTGCATGATACTTCCGTTCCAGGTGACAATGCTGTCTCAGTACATAGTGCTAAACAGGCTCAATATGATAAATACGCACTGGGCGATCATTTTGCCGCTGATGTTCTCAACATTTCCGATATTCATCATGTACAGTGCCTTTGAGCAGGTCCCTGATTCTGTGGTTGAGGCTGCGAGGCTGGACGGTGCGGGTCGCTTTAGGATATTTATATATATGGCTGTCCCCATAGCAAAGAGGGGGATCATAGCGGCGGTGATACTGGGATTTCTCGAATACTGGAATGTCGTGGAGCAGCCAGTTGTATTCCTCAAGGACAAATATCTGTGGCCGCTGTCTGTATATCTGCCAAATGTGACCGAGGGATGTGCGGGGAGAGCGTTTACATTTGCGCTGTTCAGTTGTGTTCCCTCATTGATCGTGTTCTATGTTGGCAGGGGGATTCTGGCGGAGGGAATATCCATAGGCTCTGCCGAGGATTGATGAAGGGTTGGTTGTAAGAGAAAACAGGAGAAGAGGTATGGGAAGATTTTCAGGAAAGCGATTTGACAGAAAACGCTGGGCAGGTTACGGGATAAAGGCAGTAGGAATTTTTATGGTGGTGGTTATTGCAGGCACATTTATGTCGAGATTTGCTAGCAGTGCCCTGACGCCGAGGGTCGAGACGGAATATGCAGTGTCTGGGACAGTGTCCACGGAGGTTTTACAGGATGTGGTTATAGAGGGAGACAAGAAGACGCCGGTGTATGTCTATCCCGGACTTTTGACCCAGGAGATATATGTGAGTGCCGGGAAAAAGATAGAGCAGGGAGATCCGCTCATGCGGGTGGACGTGTCCGCTGTCAGATCTGAGTATCTTGAGAAGAAGCTCGAGCAGAAAAGCCTGAAGGAGCAATATTGGTACACATGGGGCGACGAGATGGCGGTCATGGATGACAAGCTTGCTGTGGTGGATGAACAGTTATCATATCTGGAAAAACTTCTGGATGACGATGGCGTGGTATATTCGGAGTTTGACGGTCTGATATCGGAGTCCAGGATTGAAGTTGGAAATAAAACCGCGGAGGAGGCTGCCTTTGTGATCACGGAGAAAGCGGACAGATACACCATAAAAATGTCAGTGACGGAGGAGCAGAGACGGTATATAGAAAAGGGCGATAAAGTCACAGTCCAGATGGATGACAGCAGTGCGAATACCGAGGTATCCACGGTGTACAGTGATGTTGAAAATGGTCAGGGTTACATAGTGGAGGCGGTCGTTTCGGGCGACATATTCACTGTGGGGGACAGCGTGCTGGCAGAGATCTCACACCAGTCTGAGAAATACGGCTCCGTGGTTCCCGTGTCTGCGATACGTGCTGATGTGTCTGGTTCATATGTGCTTGTAGAACGGCCGAAGGAAACTCTTCTGGGGACGGAGTATGTTGCAGAAAAGGTATATGTGACCGTCGGGGATACAAATAGTTATGATGCCGGTCTTAAGAAAAGTCCTTTGACTAGCGATGATAAGATCATTGTAAGCTCTGACAAGAAAGTGGAAGCCGGTGATACTGTACGTGAAAAATAGGTGGCTTTGTATGAGGAGATTTGTAATCTGTATAGTTGTCGGAATTGCATTATTGTGGCTGGTTATATGGAATGTTGTAAATGAAATATATATGAGTGGCGGGTATGACCGCGACCGGAATTATGCGTTTGTCACTACAGGGCAGACCATGTACACCAGAATGAAGGATGAGGATTATGTAAAAGGTACATACAGGATATATCCGGGTGAGACAGTTGCCGGGGATGCTGTATATAAAAAGGTGCAGTCAGATATAGTTGTGGTTGATTTTGCGGTGGAGGATATGTTTGGGGGGACTGGTGCTTTGAGAAGAAATGATGCAGATGGATGTATCATAAGCGGGGAGCTTTCGTATAACTTGTTTGGAAGCAGCCGTACCACTGGCTCCGCAGTGACTGTGCTTGGGAAGAACTATGTAGTACGCTCTGTCATTGACTCGGAGGAAAGCTTCATGATCGTTCAGGCAGAGCAGGGGCGTGGCGGTGACTGGGAGTTTGCCGACAGCAAAATTATAGATGGCATGGTGCTCGATATATCAGACGAAAATTACAGAGGAGAATACGCCGAGGAGGCTGCCGTTCATCATGGTTATGGCAGCAGTTTTTATTATGCCACGGATTATCTGGATATTTTGCCGGATATAGATATGCCGTCAAAGTGGTCTGATTTTGATTTCTGGGGTGATGCCTCCGATGAGCTTAAGTCCATACATGAACGAAGGCTTTATTCTGACAAGGACGTGCTGGAGATATTTTATTACAGGTGCGGGCAGAAACTGAATGAGTACAGATGGCGAAGCGGCTTTTTTCTTATCCTGCTGCTTGTGTGGATGATCACAGCATATAAATTTATCAGGAAAAATGCAAAAAAATCTGCTTAGGGAATTGATGCTTTGGACGAGTTGTGTTTAAAATACAGGCATAGGTTTCTTTAAGGAGATATCATATGATTTACACATACCCGGATTATTATAAGAGATTTAACTGCATAGCGGACAAGTGTCCTGACACATGCTGCGGCAAATGGCAGATAGTGATAGATGACGATTCCCTTGAAAAATATCAGGAATACGACGGAGAATACAGACCGGAGCTTCACCGCAGAGTGAACTGGAAAGAGGGTGTTTTCAGGCACGGCAGAAGTGGAAAGTGTGCATTTCTGCGGGATGACATGCTGTGTGACATGTATATACATATGGGCAAGGACAGCCTCTGCACTACATGCAGGGAGTATCCGAGACACACGGAGGAATTTGAGAATGTGCGCGAGGTTTCGTTATCACTTTCATGTCCTGAGGTGGCACGTATACTGATGAACATCACGGACAAGGTCACATTTGTGACCGAGGAAGACGATGAGGACGAGGTGTTCGATGATTTTGATTATTTCCTGTATTCCAATCTGGAGGATATCCGGGAGGAGATACTGAATGTCATTCAGGACAGAAGTGTGGACATCCGGAGCAGAATAGAGCGGGTGATTCAGATCGGTGCGTCGGCTCAGAGACATTATGATGAGGGCGACCTTGTCATGTGGGATGAGTGTGAGGAGCGGGATAAGCCGGAGATTCACGGAGAACATGAAGAGTATATGTTACTTCAGAAACAGGCTATGTTTCTCATCGAAGATCTTGAACTTTTGTATGATGACTGGGAGGATGTGCTCATTGAGTCGCAGGAGCTTTTGTTTGGACAGGGTGAGGAAGCTTTTGCCGGCAACAGGAAGAGGTTTGATGCATGGTGGAGAAATCACGGTGGGTGTGCCCCTAATATGACATTGGACATATTCCTTGAACAGATCATAGTCTACTTCATATCAATCTACCTTCTCGGCGCAGTGTATGACGACAATATATCCGGCAAGGTGAACGCATGCGTGGGACATGCGGTTGAACTCTATATGCTGCTCATGGCGAGGTGGCTCAGAAATGGTGAGACTTTGTCGACGGATGATCTCATAGAACTCTCTTACAGATATTCCAGGGAGATAGAGCATTCGGACGAGAATCTGGAACAGGTTGAGGTGCTTGACTGGTTTAGTATATAAATATAAAAAAGCAAGCATCGTTATATTAGAATCAGATGCTTGCTTTTTACTTTGTAGGGGAATAGTTATATTTTCTCAAGATCCTTATACTGCTCCAGTGCAGGACTCTCGTCGCCTACGTACCAGTAGTCGCAGCAATCCCCGCCAAGAGCCTCGGTCTGTGTACGAATCAGGCGGGCGTGCATGACCTCCGCAAGGTAGTGGTCAGTCCTGCACAGATAAGGGAGCAGGTCCGCATAGCCGTGCTCCTTTGCATGCTTCGCTATAGGACATCCAATCAGATGGAAGCAGAACCCGTCAGTCCTTCCATCCGGGTTGATCTCAACCTTCCAACTATCCATCCATTCGCCTTTTGCCTGGTGTTCCTTCTGCATCCTGTTGAACTTCACATAGGTTTTTTCAAATAACTTATATGGCCAGTTGCTTTTGTTGCCATTCACTATTTTCCCAAGGAATTTCATCTTTTCAGCGGCATCCCGTTTGATGGTGAGAAGAACCTCGCCGTCAAGCCTGTGACCGCTTGCCTCATAGAATGATACGATGGTAAACCAGTCATACATATTGGCAGCCATCATATTTTGGCCGAGATCCGGCATGTCCCTGCGCATAAATTCCCTGTAATATTCATCAGCCTTTTTGAATATATCATCCGCTTCGGACGGAAGATTTTCTTTACAGTACTTTTCGTAAAGCTTTGCATAGCTCGATACTGAATATGCCCGTTTCATCTCATTTATCTCCCATAACCTGATGCCAGCCTATTAGAATCCGCAGTGGTGTGGCTGACAAATTTAATCTAATCATTGGGTTAGAATATACTAACTGAATAAATTTTATCATATATGTGATGGAAGCACAATTCGTAATTCGGGGGATGGAAAGTATGTTTTTGTAGATGCTGACTGTGAAGGGTGGGTAGTATGAGGGTGATTATTATATATGTAACAAAAATATTTTGTGGGAATAATGTATGGATTTCTTAGACTTAAAATGATATCATAGATAATGAAGGATAATTACCTATTATCCGTATAAATACCACCGCTGCCGAGATTGATTAAAGGTGCAAAATAAAAACAAAGCATATCCCCCGAAGGATAATATGCTTTGCTCACATAACTAAATATTAAAATTATTTCTCGGATGTTTAGTTGCCAAAATACTTCGCTGTTTAGCAAGAGCAACGTGAGTATAAATCTCGGTGATGTTGATAGAGCTGTGCCCCAGCATTTCCTGAATATAGCGGATGTCCACATCAGCTTCCAGCAGACTGGTTGCAAAAGTATGTCTGAACATATGTGGAGTTATGTGTAGATCGATTGCGGCAAGAGCGGTATATTTATTTATCATTCTGCGGACAGTCTGATCGGTCAGTGACCGACCGGATTGATTTGCAAAGAAGTGATTGCACTTCATTATCTCGGAATGAAAATCAACTTCATATTTGTTCAGTATACTTATGACAGACGGATTTCCTATCTGAAGTCGGCGCTCTTTATCACCCTTGCCATATATAAGGATGCTTCCATCGTACAGGTTGATATCGTTGACTTTCAGCGCACAGAGTTCAGAAATTCGCATGCCGGTTGCAAATAAAAGTTCAATAACGGCTGCGTCTCTCAGAGAATTCCTTCTTTGATAGATAGTTTTGGCACAATTAAGCTGTTCATAAATGGTGGACAAAATTGTTTCAACGGTGTGAAGTGGAATGGTCTTGGGTAATATTACGGGCTCTCGAAATTTGATCTGCAGTTTATTGAACGGATTTCTATCCAGGATTTCCTTGTATTCAAGATAGTGAAAAAATGCTTTTGCAGATGCAATTTTACGTTTTACGGTCTTGGGCTTGTATTTATTATGAAGTTCACCGATATAATCTTCCAATATACTGGTGGAAACGTCGGTGATGTCAGATGAGCAAAGATAGTCTGAGAATTGCTTTAGATCGATCTTATACGCTTTCAGAGTTTTTTCATCAAGGCATTTCTGTTTACCACAGTATTCCAAATAGTTTTTTATCAATGTTTGCATGTTGTCCATAGTTGATCTCCTTTGTATGTATTTGTCAGAATTATATGGTATAGGAAAAACGTAGGAAAGTAATTGAGACTGCTAAATATGGCGTAAATAATAAAAAATACGGGAATCAAGTAGTGCTTAAGGTGTAACTATGATAAAATTATTATGGTAATAAGGTAATAAAAAGAGCGATGATTGCATGTGAGAATAGTGGACATAGGGTTTCTGACGATTTTGCTGAGGTCAGCAAAATCGTTGAAGCAGGAGTTACGTCGAAACCAACAAGAGATTACGAATTATCCCGATATGCATGTTATTTGGTAGTACAGAATGGAGATCCACGTAAGGAAGTCATAGCTTTAGGTCAGACATATTTTGCAATACAGACATACAGACAGGAAGTCGCTGATCATTTTAATGAGTTGGATGAGGATAATAGGAGACTGGTGGTTCGGGGCGATATCATGCAGAGGAATCAGATGTTGGCAGAGACTGCTCATAATGCTGGAGTAATAACAAATGAAGAATTTGCTTTTTCCCAAAATGCAGGTTATATGGGTCTGTATGGAGGACTTGATGTAGACGATATCCATTCAAGAAAACAGTTAGAAGTTGGGCAAAAAATACTTGACTATATGGGAAGTACGGAGTTGATCGCCAACTTGTTTCGTATATCTCAGACAGAAGAAAAGTTGAGGAAAGACAAAATACAAGGCGCTGATAAGGCAACATCAGTTCATTATAATGTTGGAAAAGAAGTGCGCACTGCAATAGAAAAGATTGGTGGCACGATGCCTGAAGATCTTCCAACGCCAGAAAAAAGTATTCAACAGATCGAGAAAGCACAAGCATTATATGTCCTGACCAGACATTTACTCAGAATTTACTTTCAGATGGTGTTGACATTTACAGAAATAAGTCTAGTATATGTTCGATATGAAGTATGATATGGGAGGATAGATATGGGCAGTTATGTAATATCGGACATTCACGGATGCTATGACGAGCTGGTCCGGATGCTGGATAAGATAAATTTTGATGATACAGACACTCTGATATGTGCGGGAGATTATATAGATAAGGGACCAAAGAATGCAGAGGTGCTGGAATGGATAATGAATGTTCCGTCAAACGTCATTCTGTTACGGGGAAATCACGATGAGGACTTTGCACAGAATATAGAGGCTATGAGAATTATCAGCTACAAAATGGATCTTGATAAGGATAGCCTGCAGGATACAAAAACTCTGTACCGGTCAATGAAAAAGCTCGCGAAAAAAGATGCCAGCGTAAAGTTTGACCGCTGTGAGACGGTATATGAGCTGATAGAATCCGGATATACTTTCTCACAGCTTTGCACATGGGCGGACCGGATAAAGAGTATGCCATATCTGTATGAAACGGAAGTGTCTGGAAGAAAATGTATAGTAGTTCATGCCGGCTACATCAGGAGGCTTGATACGCCGGAACTTAAGGCCAGGTACAGCTCAAGGGAAGAGTTCTATATGAACGCCAGGGGTGATGGATTTACAGATGGTGGCATCATGCACGGCATGGTAGTGGCGGGGCATACTCCTACGACCAAAGAGGAAGAATTTGCGTATAACGATGGACAGGTATTTCGAAGGTATGATGAGGAACGGGACTTTTTGTTCTATGACATTGACTGTGGATGCTGGATGAGAAACATAGGAAAGGAGAACGCCAGACTTGCGTGTCTCAGGCTTGAGGATGAAAAGGTGTTTTATGTGTGAGGGTGTGAAGTCCTGATTTAGTGGACTTCACAATTTTTTCACAAAATTTATTAGCACTCGGTATTGACGAGTGCTAACAGAAGTGATATAACATAATCAGTCAAAGGAAAGAGCTTCTAAATAGAAATTAACGATAAGCCTTGAAGCGATCCTTTGAAAAGAAAACGAAATTATTAACATATATATACCTGATGCGATAAAGGCAGATGGGATAGATATTGGAAGGAGAGATGACTTATGTTAATGCCTAGTATTATTGGAGATAGCTTTTTAGATGATTTCTTTGGATATCCTGAGAGGACATATGCAGCACCAAAGCAGACACAGATGAATGGATTTATGCAGGCTGATGTAAGCGAGAGCGAGGATGCCTACACAGTTGAGATGAATCTTCCGGGAGTTAAGAAAGAGAATGTGAAGATAGAGCTCAAGGATGGATACCTGATCGTGAACGCTTCTACAAAGAGAGAAGTCACAGAGGAAGATAAGAAGACAAAGTACATCCGCAAGGAGCGTTACAGTGGCTCAGGCAGCAGAACCTTCTATGTTGGCAAGGATCTGACTCAGGAAGATATCAAGGCCAAGTTTGAGGACGGGGTGCTTAAGCTCACAGTTCCAAAGATTGAGAAGAAACCAGAGGAGCCAAAGTCAAAGTATATAACAATTGAATAAATATACGATAGATAATTACTTTCATTTGTATATAAAAGTCCGGCGCAGGGACCTCCCTCCTGCGCCGGATTTTTTTGTGGCGTCATTGTTGATTGACAACCTTAACTCACAGATTATAATGGGAATAAGCATAAATACAAATATGACAAGGAGATGTACGACATGAGATATAAGGCAGCGATATTTGATATGGACGGAACAATACTTAATACTTTGGAGGACCTGACGGACAGTACCAACTATGCACTTGCTCATCACGGATTTCCGGAGAGGACTATAGATGAGGTTAGAAGATTTGTTGGTAATGGCATACGAAAGCTCATTGAGAGAGCTGTGCCGGCGGGAACTGATGTGGCAACGATAGATCAGGTGTTTGATACATTTGCTTCTTATTATAAAGAGCATAGTGCCATCAAGACCAGACCATATGACGGAATACATGATGCCATTGCAAAGCTTAGGGCAGCAGGTGTGAAGACCGCGGTCGTGTCCAACAAGGCAGATTTCGCTGTTCAGGATCTGTGTGTTGACTATTTCCCGGGAATGTTTGATTTCGCACTTGGTGAGAAGTCGGGCATAGCCAAGAAACCGGCACCTGACATGGTGGAGGAGTGCCTCAGAACGCTTGGTCTTGAGAAGAAGGATGTCGTATATATAGGTGACTCTGATGTGGATCTTGCCACAGCAAGAAATTCTGGAACGGATGTCATCATGGTTGGCTGGGGATTCAGAGACGAGGAGTTCATCATGAGCCTTGGCGCACCATTTGTCATACATGACACACAGAAGATCGTTGATATAGTATTGGGAGAGTAGTGGATGCTTACATATTCATTTGACGACAGAGGGATGGATTTCCTCTATGAGCATTTGTACAAAGAGATAAAAAATGACATATTGATAGGAAATCTTAAAGCCCATGAGAAGCTGCCGTCAAAGAGGGCGCTTGCAGCTCATCTGAATGTGAGCGTCGTCACAGTGGAAAACGCATACAGTCAGCTCTTGGCTGAGGGATATATTTATTCCAAGCCGAAGAGCGGGTTCTATGTGTGTGACGTGAAGGCTGAGGATGCGGATGTTGTGGGAGTGCGCAATGCCTACTATGACAGTGAATATAAGGGTGGTACAGAAGGTTCCGTAATGAAAGATAATGCAAGGCAGAACACGACCTCAGAGGAATTGGATGTTTCATATATGCGTGGAATACGACCGGAAGACCATGTGACAGAGCATTCTCATGTGATCAGGGAACACGCAGAATCCCCTGGCCAGAACAGGTTCTTTGCCGACTTTGTGAACAATTCCACCCTCAGTGAGAACTTCCCATTTTCGACATGGACGAAGCTCATGAGGGAGACGATGATGGATGACCGGGAAAAGCTTATGAAGAGATCGCCGTCTGGTGGTATATTTGAACTCAGAAAGGCCATTGCGGATTATCTCTATCAGTTCAGGGGGATGTCTGTAAGCCCGAACCAGATCATAGTCGGCGCGGGAACGGAATATCTGTATGGTCTTATCATACAGCTTCTCGGCAGGGACAGCGTATACGGTGTGGAGAATCCGGGATATCAGAAGATACAGCACATATACGATGCATATCAAGTGAAATGCTGTTATATAGACATGGATGAGAGCGGTGTCAACATAGATTCGCTAGAGCGGTCCGGGGCTGATGTGGTGCATATATCACCGTCACACCATTTCCCTACGGGAACTGTCACTCCGGCGAGCAGGAGATATGAACTGCTGGGCTGGGCGGCAAAGCAGGAGGGCAGATATATCATAGAGGATGAATATGACAGTGAATTCCGTCTGGTGGGCAATCCGATCCCAGCACTTCAGAGTATAGATGCCTCAGATAAGGTCATATACATGAATACATTTTCAAAAAGTTTGTCATCAACCATACGAATAAGCTACATGGTATTGCCAATACCGCTCATGGTAAGGTATAATCATGTACTAAGCTTTTATGCGTGTACGGTGTCGAATTTTGATCAGTATACACTCACAAGGTTTATCCAGGAGGGGTATCTGGAAAAGCACATCAACAGGATGAGAAAGTTTTACAGGAACAGCAGGGACAGGATACTTGGTTGTATCAGGAGTCACAGGCTGTATCCACAGGTAACGATAAAGGAAGAGAATGCAGGTCTTCATTTCCTTATGGAGATCGACACGTCATACACGGACAGAGAGATGGTGGACAGAGCTGCCGCGGCAGGAATCAACATATCCAGCCTTAGCCAGTACTGCCACGGAAAAGAGCAGGAGGACAGCCACACGCTGGTTATCAATTATTCGGGTATAGAAGAAGATATAATAGAGGAAGCCTGTGACAGACTTCTTGAGAGTGTGGTGCGCTTGACGACATAGCACGCAGACGCCGCGCGGAGCGTATTATATGCGTTTGCAGGATTTTTTCGTATTTTTCGTAAGGAGGACAACAGATGAAGATATCATTCGATTCCCTTGAGGAGCAGAATATTCAGAACTTTAAGGGTGGCGAAGGCGTATTCAAGCCACGCATGCACGTAGGCAATTACAACAAGATCATGAGGGCAACACTTCCAGCCGGAAGTTCTATAGGGCTTCACACACATGACATCAACAGCGAGATCATATTTATCATCTCAGGAGTTGGAACCATGGAGTATGACGACACCATGGAGATACTCAATCCGGGCGACTGCCATTATTGCCCGCCGGGACACAGCCATAGTCTGAAGAACAACGGCGATGAGGATCTGGTGTTCTATGCTGTAGTGCCAGAGCACAATTAGAAGAGAATAATATAAGAAAATAAAAAAGAGGTTCTCCCAATCAATGTAACTGGAATACATCTGGAATTCCGGGTGCGCATCAGAATGTGGAGGCCTCTTTTTTATTTGTTATCAAGTGATTAACTTGATATATATGCGCTAATTCATGTCACATCTAGAAAAGCCTCTGATAAATGTAACAGTTTTAGTGAAGATTTCAGATACTTTTAATGTTTCGATAGATCAGTTGATACTTGGCAGAAACAGAGAGGTGGGGGCCTTGGATAGTAAACATGTAAGAGAGGGAGAACAGTGTAAAGAAGCAATAATTCATAGAATGCTAAAATTAAATTATTTTGATGGTGAAAAAAAGATAAGAAAGGTGCTAACTTTATAATACTATCACTGGATAGACTGTTTTAATGTAGTTTACATAAATTTTACGCGCTTGCATATTGAAAAACACGATATAAAATGCTAATATAATAGCAAGTTTATAATGATGAGGCTTAAAGCTAGTAGATACACATATGTGTGTCTGCTGGCTTTTCTTGCTTTTTACATAGATTTTACATTTCGTTTACTGCATGTGGATAGCGGCCATTTCCTTATGTGGATATGCTTGTTTAAGATGAGATTTACATAAGGAGGAAAGAAACACAGTGGACGAAAGAGTTAAGATAGTATTTGGATTGCTGGGAGGACTTGCCATGTTCCTATATGGAATGAATAGCATGAGCGATGCACTTCAAAAGGCAGCAGGAGAAAGGATGAAGAGAATATTGGGATTCCTTACCAAGAATCCTTTGATGGGAGCTTTGGCGGGAGCACTTGTAACCGCAGTTCTCCAGAGCAGTTCGGCGACTACGGTCATGGTCATCGGATTTGTAAGTGCAGGACTCATGAGTCTGCCACAGGCTATATCAGTAATATTTGGAGCAAATATAGGAACGACCATGACGGCACAGCTTATGGCGTTCAAGATCAGCAATTACATATATCCGATCATATTTATAGGTTTCATTATGAACTTTGTGTTCAAGAAGGAAAAGATCAGAAATGTTGGTATGGTCATATTCTCATTTGGACTTCTCTTTGAAGGTATCGAGGTCATGGGTGGTGTTATGAAACCACTTGCCAGCAGTGCGATATTTGTGGATCTGATGGGCAAGGTGTCAGAGATACCGGTTCTCGGAGTTGTACTTGGCGCAGTTATGACCTTGGTTGTACAGAGTAGTTCGGCGACCATTGCGGTACTTCAGAACTTTGCGTCACAGCCTGGACCTGACGGAATACATAGTGTCATAGGTCTGGCAGGGGCGATACCTATCCTTTTCGGAGATAACATTGGAACAACTATCACAGCGCTTCTGGCATCCATAGGACAGTCCAAGAATGCCAAGAGAACAGCCATCGCGCACAGTACATTCAACATCACAGGAACCATCCTTTTCTTGTTCCTTATAAGACCGCTGGCTGCATTTGTGCAGTGGATATCACCAAAGGGGGATGAACTTGACATCATATCAAGGCAGATAGCAAATGCGCATACCACGTTCAATGTGGCATGTACGCTTATCTGGCTGCCTCTGATACCTGTTATGGTGAAGATAGTGAAGTTCATCATCAGGGGTGAGGACAAGAAAAATTCAGATGGCTTTGTAGCCAAGTACCTTGACGATAAAGCTATGTCACAGCCTGCGGCAGCTATCTACATGGTCGCAAAAGAGATATCAAGGCTGTCGGCTCATGCGGGCAAGATGATAGAGTCTATGAAAGATGCTATAGAGAAGAGGAATATTACAGATATCCGTGACAAATATGTGGATGAACATGACAAGGTCAAGGAGCTTCAGGATATAATAGTTGATTTCATCACAAAGCTGATATCAAGCGGTAACCTTACTGAGAAACAGGCAGAGCAGGCGTCAGGACTCATGGTAGTCAGCAACAATATAGAGCGTATAGCCGACAGGTGCGATGAGGTGGATGGTCTGTATAAAAAGATCCTGGACAATGGACAACTGCTGTCGGATGCTGCGATAGCTGACCTGACAGCATGCATGGATATGACAGAGAAACTTTTCGGTGAGTCAATGAATGCAATAATTACTGGGGACAGCGAAACTCCTGATAAGGTTGCCGCAGACAAGAAGAAGATAAGAAAGCTCCAGAGACAGGCAGGTAAGGCTCATCTCGCAAGAGTCAAGAAAAACACATGTGTGAGAAGCCTGACAGCGGATTATTCAGCACTCCTTTACAGCATGGACCGTATGGCGGACAACTGCATATCCATTGCGGAAGAGGCAATCGACGATTTCACATTTGACAAACTTGATATAGAGAATATGGATAGTGACAGTGGAGCTCTTGAGAAGGCAGGTGCTCAGGCATGACAAAATACAAATGTGAAAGAACGTATATTGACAGGCATATAGACAGAAACTGCAAAAGGGCTGGATACTGGAAAATGGTGGGCAGATTTCTTGCAATGGCTGCACTGGGTTCTCTGCTGCTTACAGGATGTGGCACCAAAGTGGACGTTCCGGATATGTCATCCATGGGTACAATAAACGTGGTTTCCAGAGAGGAAGGTTCCGGTACTAAGACGGAATTTGACAATCTTGTAGACACCGATGCGACGGGAACCAACACTGTTGCAGATTCCACAGACAATGTTATATCGCAAGTAGCCTCTGACAAAAATGCGATAGGTTATATAGCATATAGTGCAGAAAATAACAGCGGCGTAAAGGTGCTGGATGTCGATGGGACAGCTCCGGATACGGCATCCGTAGAAAAGGATAAATATTCTCTGTGCAGGGATTATATATTGGTATACAGTGGGGAACTGTCAGCCGTGGCAAAGGACTTTATGGCTTATGTGAAGTCTGCAGGGCAGGCTGTGGTTGCGGATTATTGTGTTCCTGTAAAGAAAAGCGAGACATTTCTGTCAGACAAGTCTGGTGGTACGGTGGAGATACATGGTTCCACATCGGCAGCTCCGATTGTATCTAAGCTGGCAGAGGAATATATGAAGATCAATCAGGCAGCGAAGATTGTAGTCACAGAGTCGGATTCGACACAGGGACTCAATGATGCACTTCAGGGCAGATGTGACCTTGGAATGTCATCCAGAAGCCTTCAACCATACGAGAGCGAGCTGCTCACGTCATATGTATTTGGACGTGATGCGATTGCTGTGATCGTAAACAGTGAGAATCCGCTATCTGACATATCGGTGGATATGCTGAAGAAGATATATGACAAGAAGTATACAGAGTGGGGAGATTTAAAATAATTTCATGAGGAGAGCTTTGCGTGAAAATATAATGCGGCTGCTCCTTTAAACAGGAGGATAGTCATGCTGGCTATCCATCTTGTTATATATGTAAAGAATAAAATAGATAGAAAGAGGACAGGCAATTGGTAAACTGGCTGATCAGATTAATAAAAATAATAAAGAACAGAAAAGGAGAATATGAAGAGATGGCACAGGAGACAAATATAAGTACAATAAAGGGCGTATACGTCAACAGAGAGATTTCATGGCTCAAGTTTAATGAGCGTGTGCTGGAGGAGGCACAGAATGAGAATTCACCGCTTTGCGAGAAATTGTCATTTCTGGCAATATATCAGTCAAATCTTGATGAATTCTTCATGGTGAGAGTTGGGTCTCTGGAGGATCAGAAACTTTTGACCGGAGATCAGAGGGAGAATAAGACAAAGCTCAGCCCACAGGAACAGATTGATGCGATCCTTGAGAATGTCACAAAGCTCAATGCGATCAAAGACAACATATATGAGAATCTCATGAAAGATGTTGAGCCGGAGGGCTTTAGACTGGTACGATATGCAGACCTGTCAAAGGCTGACGCAAAGTATCTTGACAGTTATTTTGCGCAGGAGATACTTCCGCTGCTATCAGTGATGATCGTTGGAAGAAAACAGCCATTCCCATTCCTCAAGAACAGAGAGATATATGCCCTTGCCATACTTGAGAGAAAGGGCAAGAAGAAACTCGGTATCATACCTTGCGAGAGCGGAATGCTTCCAAGACTTGTCGCACTTCCGGGTGTGCCGGGAACCTATATACTTTTGGAGGAGCTTATCCTTCACTATGCTCCAGGGCTTTTCAAGGGCTACAAGGTTCAGGAGAAGACCCTCATGAGGATCACCAGAAATGCCGATATCGACGTGAGCAAGGTGTATGATGAAGACCTCAACTATAGAGATCAGATGGAGCAGGTTGTTAAGCTTAGAAAGAAACTTGCTCCGGTCGGAATAGAATTTACAAGAGATATATCACAGAAGATGGTGGGCGAGGTGTGTGATTACTGTGAGCTTGACGAAAAACATGTATTTTATTCAAAATCTCCGCTGGATCTGTCATTTGTATTCCAGATACAGGATAAGCTCAGGGACAGACAGGAGCTGTTCTTTGAGAAGAGAGTGTCACAGCAGTCACCGGATCTTGATGTGATGAAGCCACTTATACCTCAGATACTTGAGAAGGATGTGCTTCTCTCATATCCGTATGAGAGCATCAGACCGTTCCTGAATCTCCTTCAGGAGGCAGCAAGAGATCCAAAGGTAAATGCAATCAGGATGACACTTTACCGTCTGGCAAAGAACTCCAAGGTGGTGGAGGCTCTTGTTGAAGCTGCTGAGAACGGTAAGCAGGTTGAGGTACTTGTGGAACTCAAGGCAAGATTTGATGAGGAAAATAACATAGAGTGGAGCCGTACCCTCGAGGACGCGGGCTGTCATGTTGTGTATGGTGTGGATGGTCTCAAGGTACACTCAAAGCTTTGTCTTATAACCAGAAAGGATGGAGGCAGGATCCAATACATAACACAGATAGGAACGGGCAATTACAATGAGAAGACATCGAGACTCTACACAGATCTGTCACTTATGACTGCAAATGAGGATATTGGTAAGGATGCCATGAAAGTGTTCCAGTCAATCCTCATCGGCAATACAGTCAGCCATGCTGATCACCTGCTTGTGGCTCCTGAATGCCTGCAGGCTCCGGTCATCAAGATGATAGATGATGAGATAACCATAGCAAAGGATGGTCAGCCTGCGTATATCGGTGTTAAGATCAATTCTCTCACTGACAAGAAGATCATCGACAAGCTGGTTGAGGCATCGAAGGCGGGAGTTAAGGTTGAACTTATAGTAAGAGGAATATGCTGTCTGCTGGCGGGAATCCCCGGAGAAACGGAGAATATACATATAAGAAGTATTGTTGGACGTTTCCTTGAGCATTCAAGAATATATATGTTCGGAACCCCTGACAGAGACAAGATATATATAGCTTCAGCAGATTTTATGACACGTAACACTCTCCGCCGTGTGGAGGTTGCTACACCTATATATGATGATAAGATCAAGCAGCGTATCAGAGATATGTTTGGACTTATGATGAAGGATAACATGCAGGCACGCATACAGCAGCCTGATGGCACCTACTTGAAACAGAACCGTGATGTGGAAGAGATAAACTCACAGGAAATACAGTATGCAGATGCCTATGAGAGGGCACGTCAGTAGATGTATTACATAGTGAGGGATGATGATGAAAAATAAGAAGATAAAGATCAGGGAGCTTGAGGATATAATAAAAAATAAACGGATATACCCGGTGTTTCAGCCTATAGTAGATCTTAGAAGTGGACATATATTTGCTTATGAAGCATTGTCCAGAGTACTGGGTGGTTCCAGCATGGAAATAGGTGAACTGTTTGAGCTGGCATGCAGGTGCAGAAAGGTCTGGGAACTCGAGGCGGTATGCCGCCGCAATGCTCTGAAGCAGGCGGTGTATATGCCGGCTGGGAAAAAGCTGTTTTTAAATGTTGATCCAAATGTCATACTTGATCCGAAGTTCCGCAGTGGAACCACAAGATATATGATGAAAAAGTATGGTCTGACACCTGACGATGTGGTGTTTGAGGTGACTGAGAGGACCAGGATAAAGAAGGAGACAACATTCACTGAGACGGTCAATCATTATCGGGATGAAGAATTTCATATAGCCATAGATGATTTCGGAGCTGAGTTTGCAGGGATGAACAGAGTGTGTATGCTGCATCCGGAGTACATCAAGCTTGATATTGAACTTATAAAGGATATAGATTCAAATGAGTATCAGAGAAGCTTTGTGAAACATTTCGCAGATTTCTGTGAGGAGAAAGGGATCAAGCTGGTTGCAGAGGGCATAGAGACTAAAGCAGAGCTTGAGACCGCGGCACGAATAGGTGTGGCATATGGTCAGGGCTACTATCTGTATGCGCCGGGAGTACATTTTGCTGAGTAATCATAACGATTCAGAGTGAATATATATGGACATTTGCTTTCTGAGGACAGATATGATAGAATCTGTAAAAATCAAAGATAAAAATAACGTGCAGATTACGGACCGAAAAGGATAACGACTGTGCATGCTTTGGCATGCCGGCTGTTATCCTTTTTGTGTTTTATGGTGATTGCGGATAAGGAGAAGTGCATGTATCTGATGATAGACAATTTTGATTCGTTTGTATATAACCTGAAGGCGTATTTTGAGGAAATGGGAAGATGTGTGACCGTGAAGAGGTGCGATCGGATATCTCTGCAGGATGTGGAAGATCTGGAGCCGGAGGGCATAATACTTTCACCGGGACCTGGGCGGCCATGGGAGGCAAAAATGTGTGTGGATGTTGTGAACATGTATAAGGGAAAGATTCCGATACTTGGAGTCTGCCTTGGACATCAGATACTTGGGTATTGTGCGGGCGCCATTGTTGAAAAAGGAAAGATGCCAATGCATGGAAAGGTGACAGAGATACATAACTGTGGAACAGGTCTGTTCGCGCGGCTGCCGGAAAGCTTTCATGTCACAAGGTACCACTCATTGGTAATAAATGGCAGCAGTCTGCCGGATGATTACCAGGTGGATGCTATATCCGAGGATGGTGCAGTTATGGGAATATCACACAGAAGGCTGCCGTTGTACGGGGTGCAGTTTCACCCGGAAGCGGTACTTACGGAGTATGGTCATGATGTATTGTATAATTTTTGTATAGCGGCGGAGAAGTTTAATTGCAGATAAGGAGTCATATATGAGAAATATGAGGCGAGTGCTAAAAAAACTTGACAGATATGTGTGTGCAGCTGATGTTTTTGAAATATATGAGGATGAGACAGGAATAGCATTTCTTGACTCATCCCTTGTGAATAATCTGGGACACTATTCGATTATCGGGAGATGCCCGTATCTCAGGCTTGTTAAGAATGGGGATGCATTTGAGGTTAATGGAGATTCTGAAAAGAATATAACATTTGAAGAATATATGAGACAGTATCTTGTACAGCATATGGATAAGAGTTCGGAGGATTTGCCGATCGTATCAGGAGCGATAGGGTATGTATCCTACGATTATGGAATGGATAGGATGGGGCTTGATTCCATCAATGAAGATCTTGTGTCTGTTCCAGAGGCAGTCATGATCTTCTATGACTGTTTCGTTGTTGAAGATTGTCTAAAAAAAGAGACATATCTTGTGGCAAATGGGATGACAGGTGATGCACAGTCAAATATTGATGTAATGGAGAATGATATAGAGAAGTATTGTGGCAGGGATGATCGGGAAAATGGCAATATAATTGACAGGACGAGTGAAGATGTACAAAAGAGGAAGAAGTATAACTTGAATGTGTACGAAGAATGCAGCAGGGAAGAGTATGAGCACTCTATAAGAAGACTGAAGGATTATATAACCGAGGGGGATGTATATGTTGCAAATATGACAAGGCATATAATTGTCGACAGCGATAAAAAGCCTCTGGACGTGTTCCATGACCTGAGAGTTAGCAATCCGTCGCCATTTGGTGGATATCTTGATCTGGGAGATTATCAGATAGTGAGCGCCTCTCCTGAACGGTTTATGCAGATAAAGGATCGTCGTGTGTACACCCGGCCGATAAAGGGGACGAGGAGACGGGGAGAGACTGACAGGGAGGATGAGGCACTCAGGAGGGAGCTTGAGAAATCACAGAAGGAAAAGAGTGAACTCCTGATGATTGTAGATCTTGAGAGGAATGACCTGAACCATGTGTGCAGACCGGGAAGCGTAAAAGTGACTGAACTGTTTTCGATAGAAGAGTATGCGACTGTTTTCCATCAGGTGGCAAATGTTGAAGGTATGCTGCAGGATGGGGAAGATGTGATGTCTCTTCTTACTGCGGCATTTCCGGGTGGTTCTGTTACGGGGGCGCCGAAACGCAGGGCTATGGAGATTACAGATGAACTTGAATGCGGGAAGAGAAATATTTACACCGGCTCTATTGGCTATATTACATTGGATGGAAAATGCGATTTTAATATAGTGATAAGAACTGTATTGTACAGAAATGGCAGGTATTATCTTGGCGTTGGAGGCGGTATTACTGCCGATTCAGATCCTGGTGCAGAGTATGAAGAGACACGGGATAAGGCAAAAGCAATACTCAGTGCATTGCAGTAGCATTTGAAAATGATGAAAATGGGAGAAATGTAAAATGAATGTAAAAATGGATGATTGCTTTAAATTTGGTCTTGGAGCATTTGAAACTATAAGTGTGGTTGACGGCAGGCCGATATTTCTTGACAGGCATCTGAGACGTCTGGAAGATGCTGCAAGATTCCTGGATCTTGGCATGCCAGCAGAACGGGGCATAGACAGGATAACTGTGCTGGAATATCTGAGAAAGTGGATGAGTGAGCATGATTACAGAGATCGATCAGGTCATATGAGGCGATGTGCGTTAAAGATCATGTTGACTCAGGAAAATGTGTTTTTTTCAATGAGAGATAATCCTTACACCCCAGATATATACGAACGGGGGTTTGCAATGGACATAAGTAATGTTAGAAGAAATGAGACATCGCCGTTCGTATATCATAAAACCATGAATTACGGAGACTGCATTCTTGAAAAAAGGCGGTCTGGCAAAGCTGGAATGGATGAACGGATCTTCCTGAATACGAAGGGACAGATATGCGAGGGTACGGTGAGCAATATATTTTTTGTGAGAGATGGCAGGATATACACACCCGCGATAGACTCAGGTCTTCTGCCTGGAACAGTAAGGGGGTATATCTGTGAATCAGAGGCGGTCACGCAGACGGTGATATTCCCTGATGAACTGTCATCATATCAGGAATGCTTTGTGACCAATTCCTTGATGGGGGTCATGCCGGTGAAACTACTGGGAAATATCAGCTTTGAGGAGAGGAGTGTCACTGCCAGGATGATGAGAAAATATCATGATTTTTCAGCTTCATGCCGGTAAAATGCCTTTTTGTATCATTGTGGTCCGGGCTCAGCCACTTCGCATATGGTAAGAGTGTCACCAGATATGGTAAACCTTATATCGTATCCGCCGTACAGCATTCCATAGCGTCTATTCGGTTCATCCTGATAGCCCGGCCTTGGATCCTGCGCAAGTATCTCTTTCAGGGCCTCGATCTGTGTATTTGAAAATATCGTTTCAAGTTTGGCAGTGATATCGTCAGAGAAACGTACTGACAGCTCCGGAATATCAAGGGAGTCCGTCCAGCCCCCGGTCGCCTCCGGGTGGCTGTCTGTGTATGGCAGATAAGGCTTGATGTCGTACACCGGTGTACCATCCAGGATATCGGCTCCTGACACCACAAGCCCGTGTACACAGCCAGTTTCTTCATTATATATAATGTCCAGAAGCTTCACCGACGACAGTCCGATGTTGTTCGGCCTGAAAGGTGATCTGGTGGCAAAAACCCCCATCCGCTGGTTACCACCCAGCTTTGGGGGTTTTACTGTTGCGGTAAAACCATTCTTGTGAGCCCTGGAGAAGTCCCACAGCAGCCATATGTGGGAGAATCCGTCAAGTCCTCTGAACGCCTCTGCCTGATTGTACGGTGGAAGCATCTCTATAAAAGCGGTGGCGCAGTCTGTCAGACCGCTCTGCCTTGGAATGCCGAACTTTTCTTTATAGTCACATCTCACATATCCTATTACTTCTAAACTGGTATTTGTCATGTATATTTATCCCACTTTCTGGTTGCAATTTATAAGTTATGGCAGATTATTTGCTGTACATTCAGCATGCATTGATTAACGCCGACTTTACATTCAATTTACATAGCGTTGGTTATGTATTTTACTTATGCCATTTATTATAGTTCAAAGAAAAGAACAAAAGGCGCGCGAGTTCTTTTCCGGGACATAAGCAAAGAATGATATGCCCCAATAATACAATATTTGTAAAGACCGGTTCAAGAGATAACCGGCACATGTAACAATTTTCGGAGAAAATTGTTATGCAGCATCAGCCATCGCCGAGTGAGGTGCCCATGCGCCGTAGGCGCATATTAAAATGGCACCGACGAACTGCCGCCGAACGGAAGTGAGGGGACGATACCATAAAGCGATTTTGCATGGCTGATGTTCCAAGAAAGAATATGGACAAAGTAAGGAGATAAGAAAAATGATTAGATTAAAGAAAGTATTAGCAGTTACACTTGGAGCAGCACTTATGGTAGGAAGCCTTGCAGGCTGTGGAAATAATTCATCAAAGAGCGCAGATGGCGGATTCGATGCAGCACAGGATATATCAGTAGTATCAAGAGAGGAAGGCTCAGGAACAAGAGGAGCATTCGTAGAGCTCACAGGAGTTGAGGAGAAGGATGCAGATGGCAATAAGGTCGACAACACAACAACAAATGCCATTACATGCAACAGCACAGAGGTCGTACTCACAACAGTAGCAGGAGATGATTATGCAATCGGTTACATATCTCTCGGAGCACTCAACGATACAGTAAAGGCACTCAAGATCGGTGGAGTTGAGGCAAGTGAGGAGAACATCAACAATGGTTCATACACACTTTCAAGACCTTTCAACATCGTTACAAAGGATGGCATCAGCGATGTTGCACAGGATTTCATCAACTACATCATGAGCGAGGATGGACAGAAGATCATCTCAGCAAATAAGTACATCGAGGTTGCAAACAGCGGAGCATTTACTTCAACAAATCCAAAGGGCAAGATTGTTGTTGCAGGATCATCTTCAGTAACACCTGTTATGGAAAAACTTATCGAGGCATACAAGGCAATCAACACAAACGCTGACATCGAGCTTCAGGAGAGCGATTCAACAACAGGTATCACATCAACATCAGATGGAACATGCGACATAGGTATGGCATCACGTGAACTCAAGGATACAGAGACAGCACTTGGTCTCAAGGCAACAGTAATAGCAATGGACGGAATTGCAGTTATAGTAAATAACAACAACCCTGCTGAGGACTACACAGTAGATCAGGTCAAGGACATATTCACAGGTTCAGCAGCAAAGTGGGAGGACGTAAAGTAATCAGCTTATGCATAAACTTAAAGAAACAATTATGCATGTAGTATTCCTGATAGCGGCACTGGTATCCATCGCAGCAGTAGCACTCATATGTGTGTTCCTGTTTGTGAATGGAATACCGGCCATTAAAGAGATAGGCTTCGGGGATTTCACCCTTGGTGAGGTCTGGAAGCCTACAAATGGGTACTACGGCATTCTTCCTTTCATATTAGGAAGTATATATGTGACAGCCGGAGCACTGATAATTGGAGTTCCGATAGGACTTCTGACAGCGATATATCTGGCAAAGTTTTGTCCCGACAGATTATATAAAGTTATAAAGCCATTTATCAATCTGATGGCCGGAATACCTTCGGTAGTATATGGATTCTTTGGAATGTGTGTGCTTGTACCGATGGTGAGAAGCATATTTGGAGTAAATGGAAATACGATGCTCACGGCATCAGTACTTCTTGGAATGATGATACTTCCAACTATCATCAGTGTATCAGAGACCTCAATAAGAGCGGTACCTGACAAATATTATCAGGGAGCCCTGGCACTTGGAGCAACACATGAGCGAAGCGTGTTCAAGACTGTTGTCCCTGCAGCAAAGTCAGGAGTTATGGCAGCGATTATCCTTGGTGTTGGCCGTGCAGTTGGAGAGACTATGGCGGTCATCATGGTTGCTGGAAATCAGGTCCATATGCCTGACGGAATACTGAGAGGTGTCAGAACACTCACCACAAATATAGTAATGGAGATGGGATATGCGACGGACCTGCACAGACAGGCTCTGATAGCGACGGGCGTTGTACTGTTCGTATTCATACTCATTATCAACCTCCTGTTCTCCATCATAAAGAGAAAGACGGTGGCATAGATGACAGAGAGAGTAGAAGGAATAAAGACAGTTGTCGCATGTGGCGATGACAGAACAAAAAATACAATAATCAGCACGAAAAAGACGGCACCTGAGGACGATCCTTCATCCATAGTTGATGTGGACAGCATAGAGGCTATAAACAAGAGCACATGGTCTGAGAAATGGGCTGAGTACAGAAAGAGACCGGGATCATTCATAATGTTTATCTTTGTACATCTGGCGACGCTCATAACTGTGCTCTCCATAGGATTTCTGTTGGTGTATGTACTGGTAAAGGGAATCCCAAATCTTAATGCGGACATATTCAGCTGGGAATATACATCGGACAACTGTTCGCTGGTACCGGCACTTATAAATACGGTTTACATGACGTTGCTGTCCCTCCTGATAGCAGGTCCGATAGGAATATTTGCAGCGATATATCTTGTAGAATATGCAAAGACTGGCAATAAGCTGGTGGGGGTAGTGAGGATCACAGCGGAAACACTTACAGGAATACCTTCGATCGTATACGGACTATTTGGAATGCTGTTTTTCACAAATGCGTGTGGACTTAGATTATCACTCATATCAGGTGCGTTAACCCTGGCGATAATGGTTCTTCCGGTCATAATGAGAACCACAGAGGAGGCACTCATGGCAGTGCCTAAGTCTTATAGAGAAGGAAGTTTTGGACTGGGAGCCGGAAAGCTCAGAACAGTATTCAAAGTAGTGCTTCCAAGTGCCGTTCCTGGAATACTGTCAGGAATCATACTTGCGACAGGACGTATCGTGGGCGAGACGGCAGCACTCATATACACAGCAGGATCGGTTGCAAAGATGGCGACAAAGCTTACCGATTCAACAAGAACTCTGGCGGTTCATATGTACCTTCTGTCAAAAGAAGGACTTCACACGGATCAGGGTTATGCAACAGCGGTAGTGCTTCTTGTACTTGTAGTGCTTATCAACTTTGCGTCCGACAAGATTGCAGGAAAGGTTGCCGCAGATAAGGCCAATTAACACGTGTTGGGGCTTTGGAATCAGAGTCTTGGCAGGTGCTTACAATATCCGGCAGAAGCGATTGAGCTTCTGCAATTAGAAAAGAAAATATTAAGGTGCGATGTGAAAGAAAGACATCATAACAATACAAATGATGTAACGATTCGCATTTGATGTTAAGAATGGAGAAAAATAGATGAATAATAACGTTAAGTTCAGCGTTAAAAATTTGAATCTCTATTACGGAAAGTTCCATGCCCTTAAGGGTATTGATATGGATATTCCGTCAAATGAGGTTACAGCATTTATTGGACCATCAGGTTGTGGAAAGTCAACATTTCTCAAGTCACTCAACAGAATGAATGATCTGGTAGAGGGCTGTAAGATAACAGGTGATGTGAGGCTTGATGGAGAGGACATATACAGCGGAATGGATATTAACCTTTTGAGAAAAAGAGTTGGAATGGTGTTCCAGCAGCCAAATCCATTTCCGATGAGCGTGTATGACAATATAGCATATGGCCCAAGAACCCATGGAATAAGAAACCGAGCAAAGCTTGATGAGATAGTTGAGAGATCCCTCAGACAGGCGGCAATATGGGATGAGCTTAAGGACAGACTGAAGAAATCAGCCCTGGGTCTTTCGGGTGGTCAGCAGCAGAGACTCTGTATAGCCAGAGCACTGGCAGTGGAGCCTGAGGTACTTCTCATGGATGAACCTACATCGGCCCTTGATCCTATATCGACATCCAAGATAGAGGACCTGGTACTTGAACTGAAGGACAATTACACCATTATCATGGTTACGCATAACATGCAGCAGGCAACCAGAGTTGCGGACAACACAGCGTTCTTCCTTCTCGGAGAGGTCGTTGAGTACGCAGAGACAGAAAAGATGTTCAGCAAGCCGGCTGACAAGCGTACAGAGGATTACATCACCGGTAGATTTGGTTAGGAGGGACACGATGAGAGACAAATATGAGATGCAGCTTAGAAAGCTTCACGCAGAGATGATAGAGATGGGAACTATGATTGAGCAGGCGATTGAGACAGCGATCAAGGCTCTCGTGGCCCAGGACACAGAGCTCGCAAAGAAGGCGATCGAGGCGGATGACGCCATCGACCATCAGGAGAGAGAGATTGAGAATCTGTGCCTCAAGCTGTTCCTTACCCAGCAGCCGGTTGCCGGGGATATGAGAAATATATCCGCAGCACTCAAGATGATAACGGATATGGAGAGGATCGGAGATCACGCCTCAGATATATCAGAACTCACACTGTGCATGGCTGGCACACCATATATAAAGAAGCTTGAGCACATACAGCAGATGGCAAAAGAGACGATCGTCATGCTGGTATCAAGCATAGAGGCATATGTCAACGCAGATGAGAAAAAGGCAAAGAGTGTAATAGAGCATGACGATGTCGTCGATGATCTTTTTGACAAGGTCAAGAATGAACTCATCACAATGATACATGAGAATCCGGATGATGGAGAGCAGGCTTGTGACCTTCTTATGGTTGCCAAGTATCTTGAGAGGATTGGCGATCACGCAACGAATATATCAGAGTGGGTACTCTTCTCGATAACAGGAGAACATGTTGATTGATTAAATGATATAGATACATTTTATATGTAACAGATCAGAAATATTTTACATAGAGTAATTTAGATGAAAAGAGGTGATTTCTATGAAGTGGGTATGTACGAAGATAAATGAACTGTCACACAGAACAGGTATAGGCAATATAAAACTTTTCATAACAGTCAGTATGGTGGTGTGCGGACTTGCGGGATGTGCTGCAGCATTGCTGCTCCACATGATCCCTATGCTTGGAGATGTCTCATTAGCTAAGCTGATGTTTATATGTGGCGGCTACGGCATGTTCCTGGTAGGAATGCTTGGAAGTGCGGTGTATCTGCTCATAAATGAGCCTCTGGGCAATAGATAAATTAAAGAAAATGGACTGGAATTATATAAAACCTTGAACGAAAATTTGTTGAGATTTTACACAGATTTTAAATTTACACAGATTTTACATACACATATCTCACATTTTACATATCCCTTTTACAATAGACTCTGATAAAACAGACGCTGTAAAAGGGATATTGTGTATACAAGTCCTTATACAGAAGTAATTGGAAATGTAATAAGGAGACAAAAGATATGGATATTTTCAATGTGTTATCCCTTCTGGGCGGACTTGCAATGTTCCTGTATGGAATGAACGTGATGGGAGATGGCCTTGCCAAGACGGCTGGCGGTAAGCTGGAGAAGATACTGGAAAAGCTCACATCAACACCTATAAAGGGTGTTCTGCTGGGCGCCGCGGTGACAGGAGTGATCCAGTCATCATCGGCGACCACAGTTATGGTGGTTGGACTTGTAAACTCAGGCATCATGAAGCTGAGACAGGCAGTGGGTATCATCATGGGTGCAAATATAGGAACAACAGTAACATCATGGATACTCAGCCTTACAGGAATACAGAGTGACAATATATTTATTAATATGTTGAAACCCTCATCCTTTTCACCTATACTCGCAGTAATAGGAATAATATTCCTCATGTTCACCAAGTCTGAGAAGAAGCACGATATAGGTGGAATCCTTCTTGGATTTACAGTGCTCATGTTTGGTATGGAGATGATGAGCGGTGCGGTTGCTCCGCTTAAGGATGTACCGGAATTTACGAATATACTCACCATGTTCTCCAATCCATTCCTTGGAATGCTTGTGGGAATGTTGATAACAGCTATCATACAGAGTTCTTCGGCGTCTGTAGGTATACTCCAGGCGCTGTGTGCAACCGGGGCTGTGTCATTTGGGACGGCGATCCCAATCATCATGGGTCAGAACATAGGAACCTGTGTAACGGCACTGATATCATGTATAGGAACCAAGAAGAATGCCAAGAGAGCTGCGTTTGTGCATCTGTACTTCAACATCATAGGAACAGTCGTGTTCATGGTGGTGTTCTACACGGTCAATTCATTTGTACACTTCCAGTTCCTGAATGATTCAGCGAATGCAGCTGGTATAGCTGTTGTACACAGTGTGTTCAACGTTGCAGCGACACTTCTTCTGCTTCCGTTCTCAGGCGGACTTGAGAAGCTTGCAACGCTCACTGTCAGAGATAAGGATGAGGTGGAGAAAAATACTCCTGCAGAGCTGGAGATGCTCAAGCGTCTGGATGCCAGATTCCTTGAGAAACCAGCATTTGCTGTTGGACACTGTATAGAGGTCGTAAAATACATGGCTCAGCTTTCAAAGAACAGTGTTGATATGGCACTGTCACTGGTTGATAATTATGATGAAGCGGTCAGGGATAAGGTTGAGGATCTTGAGGGCATCATAGATACCTATGAGGATGAGGTCGGTTCTTATATGGTAAAGCTCAGCAGCAAGGAGCTCTCCCATGAGGATAGCCAGAAGGTATCGATCGGACTTCATGTCATAGGTGATCTTGAGAGAATGTCGGATCACGCCATAACCATAGCGGATATATGCAGGAAGATGAATGAGGCGGGCGCGTCCTTCTCAGAAAAGGCAAAGTCAGAGCTGGGTGTATACAAGGATGCAGTTCAGAACATAGTCAGCATGACTGTGGAGGCTTACGACAAAGAAGACCTTCAGGAGGCATCCCATGTGGAGCCGCTTGAGGAAGCCATCAATGAGCTCAACAGCGCGGTTAAGAAGCAGCATATCAAGAGACTTCAGAAGGGGAAATGTACCATTGAGCTCGGAATATCACTGGAGAATCTTATCAACAACTATGAGAGAGTTGCAGATCACTGTTCCAACGTGGCGGTGGCAATGCTTCAGTTAAAATCAGATAACTTTGATACACATGAATATCTGGATAACATGAAGAAGGATTCCAACATAGATTTCCAGAGCATGTACACATATTACAGAGAGATGTACAAGCTGAAGTGATATCTGGCACGTATAAATAAAAAAATAATGATAAAAATAAAATTGCAATACGCATGTAAATGAAAGTGGTATTACACAGGGAAAGGAGACAAAATGGCAGTACATATTTATATTGTAGAAGACGATAAGAATATAAGAGAGATAGAGATGTTTGCTCTGAAAAACAGCGGATATGCGGTGGAGGAGTTTGAGAATGCGAAATCCTTCTTCTCAAGGTCTGCGGAGAAGGTCCCTGATCTGGTACTCCTGGATATCATGCTCCCAGACATGGATGGTCTTGAAATTGTGAAGAAGCTCAGGAGCAGACCTGATACTGTCAGAGTTCCGATTATCCTTGTGACAGCCAAGACTACAGAGCTTGACAAGGTCAAGGGCTTGGATATAGGAGCGGATGATTACCTCACCAAGCCATTTGGCGTGATGGAGCTCATATCCAGAGTCAAGGCGCTGCTCAGAAGAAGCAGGGCGCTGCAGGATGACAAGCAGATGGTACTCGGGGATATAACCCTTGATTCAGAGAGACGCGAGGTGCATGTGGGCGGTGAGTTGTGTGAGCTTACCTTCAAGGAGTTTGAACTCTTAAAGCTTCTCATGGTTAATGCAGGAATAGTCCTTCACAGAGACACGATTATGTCGGATGTGTGGGGAACGGATTACGAGGGCGAATCCAGAACCCTTGATATGCATATCAAGACTTTGAGACAGAAGCTTGGCGAAGCAGGTAATATGATAAAGACGGTTAGAAATGTAGGGTATAAGATGGAGTAGCATATGGGTAAGAGAGACGATAAAAGACTGAAAAAGGTTATCAATCTGGAGTTTATTATCTTTTCACTGGTGGCCATAGCGGTGACCATGGTCCTGTCGACGTTTATATTCTATGAGGTGTACAAGGCGGAGATCATAAGGGATCTGAAGGGGTATGCTGAGGTGCTTAAGAATACCGGAGATTTCGATGCGGATGACCCCGGTGTGTATGCAAGCGTGGATACCAATGACCTCAGATTGACGCTTATAGCGCCCGACGGCAGTGTTCTGTATGACAATCAGGCCGATGAGATTTCCATGCAGAACCATCTTGACAGACCAGAGATAGCAGAGGCATTTGAAAATGGTGATGGACAGGTTATAAGAAAGTCGGAAACCCTCAATAAGAGCACATATTACTATGCGATACTGCTCAAGTCTGGAAGGGTGCTGAGAATAGCGAGGGAGACCAACAATGTAATCAGTATGTTCCTTGCGGCTGTGCCGGTCATGCTGGTGGTGATGGCGATCCTGGTCTGTGTCACCATCATAGTGACACACTATCTGACCAGAAACATATTGAAACCAATAGAGCAGATGGCAAACAGTCTGGACGACGATACCCACATAGTTGCGTACAAGGAGATGCGGCCATTTATAGATATGATACAGAAGCAGCATGCGGATATAGTGAAGAGCTCACAGATGAGACAGGAGTTCACGGCAAATGTATCACATGAGCTCAAGACGCCGCTCACATCCATATCGGGGTATTCGGAGCTTATCGAGACAGGTATGGCCACCGAGGCGGATGTACATCATTTTGCAACTGAGATCCACAAGAACTCCAACAGACTTCTCACCCTCATCAATGACATAATCAGACTGTCAGAGCTGGATGTATCTGAGGATGCGCCACTGATGGAGAAGATCGATCTGGCGGTCATAGCCAGAACAGCCACGGATATGCTGGCGATAAACGCAGAGAAGAACAGTGTGACACTCAGCTATGATGGCAGTCACGGATATATATATGCGAACAAGATGATGATGGAGGAGCTTGTGTATAACCTCACAGACAACGCCATCAGATATAACAATAAGAATGGAAGTGTGGATGTATCTGTAAAGGCAGAGGATGGCAAGGTTATACTCAGGGTGAAGGATACGGGAATAGGAATCCCGAAGGAGCATCAGGAGAGGATATTTGAACGATTCTACAGAGTGGACAAGAGCAGATCGAAGTCCACAGGTGGCACAGGACTTGGCCTGGCCATAGTAAAGCATATAGTTGCCCGCAACAATGCACAGCTTGATATGGACAGTGAACCAGGTAAGGGAACTGACATAAAGGTTACATTTGACGCATATAGGGAAGATGAACAATGATGCAGTCGAAATCAATGAATTTTGATGGGGAATGCTGTAAAAGAACAGAATAGATGCTACAATAAAAAGGAGCCTGGTGGAAGTGTATTAGCCAGACTCCTTAAGTATATTGGTATTCACACACACCGACATTAAGTTCGAAAATATGTGAAATCTTCTGAATTTAATAATATAATACAGCATGTTACGGAAAAAATCAAGTGGTAATTATGCATAACATACAATGCGGTTTATACATAATTCACAAAACATGCAGTTGAAAGGCAGATAATTTTGGTGGATCGGAAGGAAACAAATTCTTGATTATTGAATTTTATAGTATTACTATATGGTCTTGAATAAGGAGAGTGATAGTATGTCAGCAAACGAATATTTAAGGGCTCAGAAGCTTGGTGAGAAGAGATATCAGGCAGCCGTAGCAAAAAATGAATATCCATATCTTCCGGTTTTGGATGAAATAATATCACCATCCGACACTGTGGGTGAGGTGAATCTTGGTCTCCAGACCATATCGCTTGACCGCGTGGTTGGAACCGCTACCGCTGCAAGGACGACGGCGTTTGCTAGTAATTTTATGCCTATATTGGATTATCATACTGAATTTGGAATGAAATGGGCCGCATTGTGTGAGTCCCACATAGAGGAAGGTATACATGACCCGATAAAGGTATATGAGTATATGAACAAATTCTATGTAGTAGAAGGAAATAAGAGAGTGAGTGTGCTCAAATACTTTGGTGCGGACTCAGTTCCTGCCATGGTTACAAGAAAGATACCTAGAAGGACAGACTCACTTGAGAATAAGATATATTTTGAATTTATAGATTTCCACAAGCAGACGGGGATCAACTATGTATATTTCTCACAGCTCGGTGGATATGATAAGCTCAGGGAGTTCATAGGGATCACTAAGGATGCGGTTTTCACAGAGGATGAGAGACTGGATTTCAACTCGGCACATCTCGCATTTGAGAAGGCTTATCTTGCTAAGAAGGGCAATGAGGAGCTCACTATAACAGTGGACGATGCCATGCTTGTATTCCTCAATGTGTATGGCTATGAAGCTCTTAAGAACATGACTACATCCCAGGTGAAGGACAGTGTTGACAAGGTATGGAATGAGATAGTCCTCACAAATGAGAAGAAGGATAAGACGGTTCTTCCAAAGCTCGATCCTGTGGAGCCTAAGAAGTCCATACTCGACAGGGTTATAAAGCCATCAGGCCCTTCGAACCTGAAGGTGGCATTTGTGTATGATAAGTCGCCAGCCAACTCGGTCTGGACATACAGCCATGAACTGGGTAGAATGGACATGGAGAATAAACTCGGAGATTCTATCGACAGCAGAACCTTCTGTAATGTGGATACACCTGCCAAGCTGACAGAGTGCCTTGGAAGACTTGTGGATGAGAAGTATGATGTGATATTTACGACAGGGCCTGAGATGCTTCCTGAGGCTCTTAAGACTGCAGTGCTCCACCCGGAGATAAAGATACTTAACTGTTCCCTCAGCCTTGCGAACAGCCATGTGCGTACCTATTATGCAAGAATGTACGAGGTGAAGTTCCTCACCGGTATGATAGCGGGAAGCCTTTGTGCTGACGGACAGATAGGATATGTAGCTGATTACCCGATATTCGGAACAACAGCGAACATCAATGCATTTGCCATCGGAGCAAGGATGGTCAACCCTAGGGCAAAGATATATCTGCAGTGGACGAAGGTTAAGAATGCTGATCCACAGAAGTTCTTCGAGAGAAATGGAATAACATATATATCCGATAGAGATATGATCATGCCGGATGATGCGTCACGAAACTTCGGACTTTATCACTATGATCAGAATGGAGAGGTCGTCAACCTTGCCATGCCTTTCTACAACTGGGGTGCATTCTATGAGAGGATCCTTAGATCCATACTGGAGGGCAACTGGAAGCAGGAGGAGAAGAACGAGACCAGCAATGCGATAAGCTACTGGTGGGGTATGTCAGCAGGAATAGTTGACGTCATATGCTCAAAGCACCTTCCGGCCGGAACACAGAAGCTCATATCGGTTATGACAAACCTCATAAGAGAGGGCGCTATCACACCGTTCAGCGGAAAGCTTACATCCCAGAACGGAATAGTGAGAAATGAAGATGACGGAGCGATGCTCCATGAAGATATACTCAAGATGGATTGGCTTGCTGAGAATGTAGTGGGCATGCTCCCTACAGAGGACGATCTTGTCGATGAGGCAAAGACGGTAGTTGCACTTCAGGGTATAGACACACCGGAGAGTCTGGAGCTCAAGTCGGTTCCGGAAGTGAAATAAGATAAATCTCCTACGGAGAAGGTATACTGTAGTACAGGGGAATAGATACGTGAAGATTTTGTTGTTGGCGGATGAAGAATCCAAGTATTTGTGGGATTATTTTGATAAGAGTAAGGTCGAGGGAATAGACCTGATAATATCCTGTGGCGATTTATCGCCACAGTATTTGTCGTTCCTTGCGACATTCAGTCATGCGCCCGTTCTCTATGTCCATGGCAATCACGACGTGTGCTACAAGGATACACCGCCGGGGGGCTGCGAGTGCATAGACGACAAGCTTTATGTGTATAAGGGTGTCAGAATTCTGGGACTTGGCGGTTCGATGGAATACAAGTTTGGTGGTGCGGATCATCAGTATTCCGAGCGTGCGATGGCCAGAAGAGTACGGAAACTCAGGTTTAAGATCATGAGGAACAAGGGCTTTGACATACTTGTTGCCCATTCGCCTGCATACAGGATAAATGATTCCGAGGATCTCCCACATACAGGTTTTAAGTGTTTTAGAACGCTTATGGAGGAGTACAGACCTAAGTATTTTGTCCATGGCCATGTGCATATAAATTATGGAAGAGATTTTGTCCGCGAATCAAAATACGAGGACACGACGATCATAAATGCCTATGAGAGATATATTATTGAAATTTAGGCAGAAATATTTTGAAATTAAATAATTTTGGCGAAAAGACAGGAATAAATCAAATTTATTGCTGTCTTTCTTGCGAAAATGGAGTTTTTTTGATAAACTGTGGTGAGTTGATATAGTTTATTGATAAGATCCGGAGAAGCTCCGGGATGATGAACAGGGATTGGATAAAGGAAGGAGACATGAGGTTTGGAAAGAAACAGCGAGGAATATAACAGAATACTGGATGAGCTTACAGGTTATTGTACAGAATCTGGCAAGATAGACCAGAACCTCTATGTCAATTATGATGTCAAGAGAGGCCTCAGAGATTCCACAGGAAAAGGTGTACTCACGGGACTCACAGAGATATCTGATGTCATAGGATATGATGTAATAGATGGAGAGAGAGTGCCAACTGATGGTCGTCTGTATTATCAGGGGTACAATGTTGAGGATCTCGAGAGAGGTTTTCACGGAAGTAAATTCGGATTTGAGGAGACTATGTATCTTCTGTTGTTTGGAAAGCTTCCAAATGAGCAGCAGTTTAAGAGATTTGTTGAGATGATGGAGTGCTACAGGGAGCTTCCTAGAAAGTTTACAAGAGATGTTATCCTCAAAGCACCAAGCAAGAATATGATGAACGTTCTGCAGAGATGTGTTCTCACACTCTATTCATATGATGATAATCCGGATGATATAAGCATAGAGAATGTTCTCAGACAGTGTATGGAATTGATAGCACAGTTCCCTGTGATCGCCGCATATGGTTATCAGGGCTACAAGCACTATTTCCACGACATGAGTCTTGTAATACACAATCCGAAGCCGGGGCTTTCCACTGCGGAGAATTTCCTGAGGCTTATCAGATCGGATAAGAAATATACAGAGCTTGAGGCGCAGGTGCTTGACATATGTCTGGTTATACACGCTGAGCATGGTGGTGGTAATAACTCCACATTTACAACTCATGTAGTATCGTCGACAGGAACAGACACATATTCTGCAGTTGCAAGTTCACTTGGATCGCTGAAGGGACCTAAGCATGGTGGTGCAAACCTCAAGGTTCAGCAGATGTTTGATGACCTCAAGAGCCATGTCAAGAACTGGGATGATGAGGCTGCACTGGAGAAATATCTCACAGGACTTATTGACAAGAATGGCTTTGACCATTCAGGCCTTATATATGGAATGGGTCATGCGGTATACACCAACTCAGATCCTAGAGCTAGGATACTCAAGGGATATGCAGAGAGACTTGCCCAGGAGAAGGGCAGGACAAAGGAATTTGAGCTGTACAAGAAGGTTGAGGAGATATCAGGAAGACTGCTTGCGGCCAGAAGACGCAGCGGCAAGCCTATATCGGCAAATGTAGACTTCTACAGTGGATTTGTATATACGATGCTCGGTATCCCTATCGAGCTGTTTACTCCTATATTTGCCATCGCACGTATTGCAGGATGGTCGGCGCATAGAATAGAGGAGCTTGTCAATGCCGGCAAGATCATCAGACCTGCATATAAGTATGTGGGAACACACAAAGAGTATCTGCCGATGGAAGACAGATAAAGTTATGTACGGCAGATTAAGATAAAGCCGGAGAATACAATAGACATGCATACAGCGCTTCAATCTTCAATAGACAAGGTTGGGGCGCTTAGTGCATTTGATGACAAGGAGATGAACTGGAACATGAAAGATAAGAATAAGAACGCAAAGACTGAGGAAAAGACAAATGTCATGCGCATACTTGACAGCAAGAAGATAAAGTACAACCATTATTGTTATGTGGAGACGGGCGAGACGAATGGAGAGAAGGTTGCTGCCATACTTGGACAGGATCCTGCGTATGTGTATAAGACCCTGGTGACCGTTGCGAAGTCCGGCGCAAATTACGTGTTTGTAATTCCTGTCAAGGAGGAACTTGATCTCAAGAAAGCTGCGAAGGCTGTGGGAGAGAAGTCGATAGATATGCTCAAGGCAAAGGAACTCCTCCCTCTTACCGGATATATACATGGCGGCTGCTCACCTATCGGTATGAAGAAGTTTTTCAGGACCACGATAGATGCAAGTGCTGAAAATCTTGATAAGATGTATGTGAGTGCGGGTAAGGTTGGGTATCAGATAGAGATAGCCCCTGCGGATCTGGAGAAGGTCATACGTCTGGAGTATGTGGATGTGACGGTGTAAAGGACTAAATTACGTGACAAAAAAGCTGAAATTAAGAAGCTGAAAAATTAAAAAAAGCAGGAATATGAGCCCCTATAACGAAGTTTGCTGGGTTTCATATTCCTGCTTTTAGTTTATCTGCAAAATGCATCTGCCTCGACCGATCCGTTGTTATCTCTGCCATCTTCCGGCGGCACCGCAAGGAAGAACAAGACCTGTCTCTGTGACAGGAAGTCCGATCTCATCTGCCACAACATGTCCGCCAAATCTGCTCTTTACCTCTGTGGATATCATATATGTGAGCACCGCAGGCGCGAGACCTGTTGTATATGAATTTACAAGGAAGAAAAGCGGCTTGTCACAGAGAAGCTGGCTGCAGAGCTTGATGAAAGGATGGATCTTCTCTTCGATCTTCCATATCTCACCCTTTGGTCCTCTGCCGTATGAAGGAGGATCCATGATGATCGCGTCATATTTGTTGCCTCGTCTGATCTCTCTTTCGACAAATTTCACACAGTCGTCAACTATCCATCTGATCGGTGCGTCGGCGAGCCCTGATGATGCTGCGTTTTCCTTTGCCCAGGTAACCATTCCCTTGGATGCATCAACATGGGTGACTGCAGCTCCGGCTTTGGCGGCTGCGCATGTTGCGCCCCCTGTGTATGCGAACAGGTTCAACACCTTAATATCCTTTTTAGGTGAGTTCTTTATCAGTTCGCTGAACCAGTCCCAGTTGACAGCCTGCTCAGGGAACAGACCAGTGTGCTTGAAGCTGAATGGCTTCAGATTGAAAGTCAGATCCCTGTAATTTATCGTCCACTGCTTAGGCAGGCTGAAAAACTCCCATTCTCCGCCGCCTTTGTTGCTTCTATGATAATGTCCGTTCAGTTTATTCCATGCAGGATTTTTCTTTGGAGTGCTCCACAGAACCTGGGGATCTGGTCTGAGCAGAGTGTATTTGTCCCAACGCTCAAGCTTTTCTCCGTCAGAGCAGTCAATAACTTCATAATCCTTCCATCCATCTGCTATCCACATATATGTAATCCTTCCTTATAAAAATAACTTCAAAAAATATATCCTATAGATTATACTTGTATCAAAGCACTGCGTCAAGGCTGCTGTGTGCATAGATTGATGACAGAGATTAATGACGATACAGATTGTTGGTAATGGAGAAGTTGGAATAATGGCAGATATAAGTATAAAAGAATTAATAGAAGAGATGGTACAGAGTGATCCCCACAAGATTATCCTCAGTGGCGGACGCGGTGAATATAGAAAAATGGTATTTGAGAGAAAAATCATAGGCGGTAAAAGGTGCTTTCAGATAGAAAGGTATACGGAGAAGCAGGTGTTCCACCAGAATATAGATGAGGACGAGCTTGAAGAAGCACTGGCCGGAGATCTGCAGGATGGATTCAGACAGATAAACATGTTCTCGGCCCGGGAGGAGTGGGATGTGAAGATCTCAAAGAAGGGCAAAGTAGCTGTGAATAAGAGGTACACGGAGAATAAACTCATAACTGTTCAGGGGAACAACCGAAGAAAGAAATACATACTTGAAGAGGGAATGGATATCCCTGTATTTACCCATCTGGGCATATTTACAAAGGATGGCAAGGTTGTGCACTCCATGTATGACAAGTTTAAGCAGATCAACAGATTTGCGGAGATCGTGGACAATGTCATGAAGAGCTACAACAAACCTTCTATTAATATAGTAGATTTTGGATGCGGCAAATCGTATCTGACATTTATAGTTTATTATTATCTGCATGAGGTTAAGGGGCTTGATGTCCATATAACCGGCCTGGATCTCAAGGAGCAGGTGATAAAAGACTGCAATGCGCTGGCGGAACAGTTTGGATATACCGGACTAAAATTCGAACTTGGGGATATAAATGGGTATAAGACGGATGTGGATGTGGATATGGTCATGACGCTGCATGCGTGTGATGTTGCCACGGACTATGCGCTGTACAATGCCATTTGCTGGAACGCACAGTATATATTGTCCGTGCCTTGCTGCCAGCATGAGCTGAATAAACAGATGCATTCTGATGAACTGGCTGCGCTGACAAGATACGGTATCATCAAGGAGAGGATAGCTGCGCTGGCAACAGATTCCATCCGCGGACATATGCTTGAGGCGTGTGGATATAAGACTGATATAATGGAATTTATAGACATTGCACATTCGCCTAAAAATCTGCTCATAAGAGCTGTGAAGAAAAATGTATCTCCGGACAGGAGAAAGAAGGCTCTTAAGGATGCGGAAGCACTTTGTGAGGAGTTTGGATTCAGACAGACTCTGATGGAGATGATTAAGGCAGATGGCAGGATATAATTGGATTAAACCTGTGGTTTGTTGTGTGTGTGATGGTTGTGGCATATTATTAAGGAGGATATCATGAGGGCTGCGCTGTATATAGATTGTGATAGCATAGAGGCAAAGGCTGTGCCTGTTATATATGAGGATATAATCAGAACGGACAAGCTTGTGATCTGCAAGATGTTTAATTCCGACAAAGACGATGACAGCTTTGTGGAGAGTGCAGGGAGGTTCAGAATACAGGACTGCATGCACGGAGAGTATAAGGTGTCATCGGCGATGGTTGCGCTGGCCGTGGAGGTTATGACGGATGCTGCGCTGTCAAAGCCAGAGCGCATATATATAGCAACGGGGGACAGTCTGACAGTACCGCTTCTCGACAAGCTGAGGCTCACGGATATAGAGGTTGTGGTTGCCGGTCCATGTGACGCAGACAAAATCCTTGTGAACAGCGCCCAGAGATATATGTATATAGATGTTCTTGCCGGAGGAAAATGCACTGCTGATATACCGGATATAGGTGATATAGCAAAGGAGATATATTCGGTTTCTTCCTATTATAAAGGACAGGGAAGAGATGCTGTCATGGAACAGGTGTATGAAGGCGTTGTGAGAAGATACCCGGATTTTGATGTCAGAAATTATGGCTATACTCATCTTGATACATTTGTGGAGAATAATGTGAGTGGAGTGAAGGTTTATACCGATGAGAATGGCGTGACAAAGCTGACGTTGGTCGATGACAGGGAGGAGATAGACACATTTGCATATGAGTATATGACGGGCAGGGGATATAAGATAGATGATATGGCAGAGCTGCTCGATGCGATTCGAAGCAGATTCCCTGGGTTTGCGATGGAGAATTATGGTTACCATACAGATTACGGGTTCATCTTAAGCTTTTCGAAGTTTGAGATATGGGAGAACAAGGGGATTAAGATGAAGAGGACATTCAAGCTGAGTGAATCTGGCGAGTGATACCCTGTAAATACCCGTTAAAAAAATTCAAAAAAACATAAAAAAATTAAAAAAACCTCTTGATTTAAAGAAATCCCTAGTATATAATCAAACGTGCTGTGGCATGATAGCTGAGAAGCGGAGGTTGCTGCGTACATATATGACGCAGGTTTTTCGTGGAGCGAATGTCAATTTACAAAACTGGCGACAAGTCACTGTACAATATAACCGTCTGTCAAGAGGACAGAAACGACGTGATGGTTCTGGGTTTTAACTTAGGACACACACGGGAGAGTGTACAGTCACCGCTTGTTGTACTAAGATTAAGTGCGAAAAGGAGGCGGCTTTTTTTATGGCAAATCAGATTATGAGAATTACACTTAAGGCTTATGACCACAAACTTATCGACAAGGCAGCAGCACAGATTGTTGATACAGTTAAGAAGACTGGCGCAAAGGTAAGCGGACCAGTTCCAATGCCTACTAAGATTGAGAAGATCACAATCTTAAGAGCAGTTCATAAGTACAAGGACTCAAGAGAGCAGTTTGAGCAGAGAACTCATAAGAGACTTATCGATGTTGTAGCACCAACTCAGAAGACAATTGATGCATTACAGAAGATCGATCTGTCCGCTGGCGTGTTCATCGATGTTAAGATGAAATAATCAAAGTCAGACAGCAATTCAAAAGAAACCCAATTAGATGCGGACTAATTTAAAACAAACCGCAGAAACAATTAAATAACAGTACCTAATGCATTTTCGGATGTAATTTAGTATGATTGCAGATGCAATCCGCTGTGAATTAAATTAGGAGGAAACAGAAATGAAGAAGGCTATATTAGCTACAAAAGTCGGAATGACACAGATTTTCGACGAGAACGGTGTATTAACACCAGTTACAGTATTGCAGGCTGGTCCATGTGTTGTAACCCAGATCAAAACAGTTGAGAATGACGGTTACGATGCAATTCAGGTAGGATTCGGCGAGAAGAAGGAAAGAGTAACAACAAAGGACGTATCAGGAAAGAAAGTTATCAGAAATCCACATGGTGCTGGTAAGGCAGAGGTTGGTCATGCTAAGAAGGCAGGAACAACTCCAAAGGCTTTCTATAGAGAGTTCAGACTTGAGAACACTGCTGAGTACGAGCTTGGCGCAGAGATCAAGGCAGACGTATTTGCTGCTGGCGACAAGATTGATGTTACTGCTAAGTCAAAGGGTAAGGGATACGCAGGCGGTCTTAAGAGACACGGCCTTAAGTCAGGTCCTTCAGGACATGGTTCAAAGTATCACAGACATGCAGGTTCAAACGGTTCTGCAACTACTCCAGGTAGAGTATTCAAGGGCAAGAAGATGCCTGGACATATGGGTAGCGTAAGAGTTACAATCCAGAACCTTGAGGTAGTTAAAATAGATGTTGAGAACAATGTAATCTTGGTTAAGGGCGCTGTTCCAGGACCAAAGAAGTCATTGGTTATGATTAAAGATACAGTAAAGTCTGGTAAGTAGGGCTTTGGAAAGGAGAGACAACAATGGCATCAGTTAAGGTTTATGACATTGAAGGCAAAGAAGTTGAGACATTAGAGCTCAATGATGCAGTTTTCGGTGTAGAAATAAATGAGCATATAATGCATAAGGCTGTAGTTGGTCAGTTAGCCAACAACCGTCAGGGAACACAGAGCGCTAAGACACGTTCAGAAGTTTCTGGTGGTGGAAGAAAGCCTTGGAGACAGAAGGGAACTGGTCATGCTAGACAGGGTTCAACAAGATCTCCACAGTGGACAGGCGGCGGAGTTGTATTCGCACCAAAGCCAAGAGATTATTCAGTTAAGATGAATAAGAAAGAGAAGCAGCTTGCTATGAAGTCAGCACTTTCATCAAAGGTTGCTGAGAACAAGCTGGTAGTAGTTGACAAGCTTGATCTTCAGGAGGCTAAGACAAGCGTATTTGCAAAGATCCTTGCAAAGCTTTCAGCTCCTAAGGCTCTTGTAGTAACAAAGGATAAGAACAATAACGTTGTTCTTTCAGCAAACAACATTCCAACAGTTAAGACAACAGTAGCTAATTCACTTAGCGTATACGATATTCTCAAGTATGAGAAGCTTGTTCTTACTAAGGAAGCAGTTGCAGCAATTGAGGAGGTGTACGCATAATGGCAGATATCAAATATTATGACGTTATACTTAAGCCAGTGATCACAGAGAAGAGCATGAACGCTATGGCTGAGAAGAAATATACATTCCTTGTTCATCCAGAAGCAAACAAGTCACAGGTTAAGGAAGCTGTAGAGAAGATGTTCGAGGGAACAAAGGTTGCAAAGGTCAACACAATGAACAATGACGGTAAGGTCAAGAGACGTGGTATGACACTTGGTAACACAGCAAAGTACAAGAAGGCTATCGTTCAGCTTACAGCTGACAGCAAGGACATCGAGATCTTCGAGGGACTTTAAGATATAGCTGTGGGTGGCTGCACAGTATAGCCGCTCATTACATTAGTTGTATACGCAATCAAAGCGTGAGAATAAATTGAACCGAAAGGAGAACAACAATGGGAATTAAGACATATAACCCATATACACCTTCCAGAAGAAATATGACTGGCCTTGATTTTTCAGAGATCACAAAGACAACTCCAGAGAAGTCACTCGTTGTTTCAACAAGCAAGACAGCCGGTCGTAACAATCAGGGTAAGATAACAGTAAGACATCACGGTGGTGGTGCTAAGAGAAAGTATAGAATAATAGATTTCAAGAGAAATGACAAAGATGGTATTCCAGCAACAGTAGCTGCAATCGAGTATGATCCAAACAGATCAGCAAATATTGCACTTCTGTTCTATGCAGATGGAGAGAAGAGATACATCCTTGCTCCTTTCAAGCTTGCAGTTGGCGATGTGCTGATGAATGGCGCAGAGGCAGAGATCAAGGTTGGTAACTGTCTTCCACTTCAGAATATTCCAGTTGGTACTCAGGTACACAACATCGAGCTTTACCCAGGTAAGGGCGGACAGTTAGTTCGTTCAGCAGGAAACGCTGCACAGCTCATGGCTAAGGAAGGAAAGTATGCAACACTTAGACTTCCATCAGGCGAGATGAGAATGGTTCCGATTATCTGTAGAGCAACAGTTGGACAGGTAGGAAACATCGAGCATGGCCTTGTTAACATTGGTAAAGCCGGTCGTAAGCGTCATATGGGCGTTAGACCAACAGTTCGTGGTTCTGTCATGAACCCTAATGACCATCCACATGGTGGTGGAGAAGGTAGAGCACCTATCGGTCGTCCAGGTCCTTCTACTCCATGGGGCAAGCCAGCAATGGGTCTCAAGACAAGAAAGAAGAACAAGCAGTCTAATAAGTTGATCGTAAGACGTAGAGACGGTAAGAATGTTAAATAGTTAAGGAGGAAGAAATATGGCTCGTTCATTAAAAAAAGGACCATTCGCAGATGCACATCTGCTTAAGAAGGTAGATGCTTTAAACGCTGCTAATAAGACAGAAGTTATAAAGACCTGGTCAAGACGTTCAACAATCTTCCCATCATTCGTTGGCCACACATTTGCCGTTCATGATGGAAGAAAGCACGTACCAGTATATGTAACAGAAGATATGGTAGGACATAAGCTCGGTGAGTTCGTAGTTACCAGAACATACAGAGGTCATGGTAAGGACGAAAAGAAGGGTAGAAGATAATATTAGGAATATTTGAAAGGAGGACTTTTCAAAATGGCTAAAGGACATAGATCCCATGACAAGAGACTCAGAAATGAGAACAAAGATACAAGACCATCAGCTAAGGTTTCATACGCAAGAGTATCAGTAACCAAGGCATGTTTTGTGCTTGATGCTATCAGAGGTAAGGATGTTCAGACAGCACTTGCTATCGTAGAATACAACCCAAGATATGGCTCAAGCGTTATAGAGAAGCTTTTGAAGTCTGCTATTGCTAACGCTGAGAACAACAATGGCATGAAGAAGGAGGACCTTTACGTAGCAGAGTGTTACGCTAACAAGGGACCTACAATGAAGAGAGTTCATCCAAGAGCACAGGGTAGAGCATATAGAATCGAGAAGAGAACAAGCCACATCACAATCGTGCTTGACGAGAAATAGGAGGTAAAATATGGGACAGAAAGTTAATCCTCATGGTTTAAGAGTCGGCATTATCAAAGATTGGGATTCAAACTGGTATGCTGACAAGAGAAATGACGAGTTTGCTAAGAACTTAGCAGAAGATCAGATCCTTAGAAAATACTTAAAGACAACTCTTTACAAGTCAAACATCTCAAAGATCGAGATCGAGAGATCAGCAAAGAATGTAAAGATCGTATTATACACAGCTAAGCCTGGAGTAGTAATCGGAAAGGGTGGAGCCGGAATCGAGAAGATCAAGGCTGACGCTCAGAAGTTAACAGATAAGAAGCTCTTTATCGACGTTAAGGAGATCAAGAAGCCGGATGCTGACGCTCAGCTCGTTGCAGAGAACATCGCAGCACAGCTTGAGAATCGTATCGCATTCAGAAAGGCTATGAAGTCTTGCATGGGTAGAACAATGAAGTCAGGCGCACAGGGTATCAAGTGTGCATGTTCAGGTCGTCTTGGCGGTGCTGATATGGCTAGAACAGAGTTCTACAGCGAGGGAACAATTCCTCTTCAGACACTCCGTGCTGATATCGATTACGGATTTGCTGAAGCAGATACAACATATGGTAAGGTTGGCGTAAAGACATGGATCTACCATGGTGAAGTACTTCCAACAAAGACAGTAAAGGAAGGGGGAAATAAATAATGTTAATGCCAAAGAGAGTAAAGCGTCGTAAGCAGTTCAGAGGAACAATGGCTGGTAAGGCACTTAGAGGCAATAAGATTACAAACGGTGAGTATGGTCTCGTAGCATTAGAGCCAGCTTGGATCAAGTCAAACCAGATCGAGGCAGCCAGAATTGCAATGACAAGATATATGAAGCGTAGTGGTAAGGTATTTATCAAGATTTTCCCTGACAAGCCAGTTACAGCAAAGCCGGCTGAGACTCGAATGGGTTCAGGAAAGGGAGCACTTGAGTACTGGGTAGCAGTAGTTAAGCCAGGCAGAGTTATGTTTGAGGTTCAGGGCGTACCTGAGGAGGTAGCTAAAGAGGCTCTCAGACTCGCTATGCACAAGCTTCCACTTAAGTGTAAGATCGCATCAAAGGAAGAGTTAGAGGAGGTAGCAGGCAGTGAAAACTAAGGATTTTATGAACGAATTAAATAGCAAGTCCGTTGACGATCTCCAGAAAGATTTAGTAGCTGCAAAGAAGGAATTATTCAACCTGAGATTCCAGAATGCTACAAATCAGCTTGACAACACAAGCAGAATCAAGGACGTTAGAAAGAATATAGCAAGAATACAGACAGTTATAGCCCAGAAGGCTAATGCTTAATTATCTTGGAAGGAGGAATTATTGTGGAAAGAAATCTGAGAAAAACACGTGTTGGTATAGTTACAAGTGACAAGATGGATAAGACAATCGTTGTTTCTATCGTAGATAATGTTAAGCATCCTCTTTATGGTAAGATTGTAAAGAGAACAGTAAAGCTGAAGGCTCATGACGAGAATAACGAGTGCAAGATTGGCGATAGAGTAAAGGTTATGGAGACAAGACCATTATCAAAGGATAAGAGATGGAGACTTGTTGAGATCATCGAGAAGGCAAAGTAAGGAGGCAAATTAAATGGTTCAGCAGGAAACAAGACTTAAAGTTGCTGATAACACAGGTGCAAAAGAGTTACTTTGTATCAGAGTGTTAGGCGGATCAGTTAGAAGATATGCGAATATCGGCGATATCATCGTTGCCTCTGTTAAGGATGCAACACCAGGCGGAGTTGTAAAGAAGGGCGATGTAGTTAAGGCCGTTGTAGTTAGAACAAAGCATGGCGCTCGTCGTAAGGATGGTTCATACATCAAGTTTGACGAGAACGCTGCTGTAATTATAAAAGACGATATGAATCCAAGAGGTACACGTATCTTTGGACCAGTTGCAAGAGAGCTCCGTGATAAGAAATTCATGAAGATCGTATCACTTGCACCTGAAGTATTATAAGGAGGTGTGACTATGGCAACAATGAAGATTAAGAAAGATGATATGGTACAGGTTATCGCTGGTAAGGACAAGGGCAAGAGCGGAAAGGTCGTTTCAGTAGATAAGAAGAATGGTACCGTAGTAGTTGAAGGAATCAACAAAGTATTTAAGCATAGCAAGCCAAGCATGGCTAACCAGCAGGGCGGAATCATCGAGATGGAAGCCCCACTTGACATCTCTAATGTAATGTATCTTTACAAGGGCAAGCCAGTTAGAGTTGGTTTTGAAGGAACTGGTAAGGATAAGGTTCGTGTAGCCAAAGTTGATGGCAAGACAGAGAAGATAGATTAATTGGAAGGAGGTCGTCTTAGGTGAGTAGACTTAAAGAAAAGTATGACGCTGAAATTAAGAGCGCCATGGTTGAGAAATTTGGATATAAGAATGTAATGCAGATACCAAAGCTCGATAAGATCGTTATCAATATGGGCGTTGGTGAAGCTAGAGAGAACGCTAAGGTTCTCGACGCTGCTATCAAGGATCTTGAGACAATCACAGGTCAGAAGGCAGTTGTAACAAGAGCAAAGAAGTCAGTAGCTAACTTCAAGCTGAGAGAGGGAATGCCTATCGGATGTAAGGTAACTCTTCGTGGCGAGAAGATGTATGAGTTCCTTGATCGTCTTGTAAATCTTGCACTCCCACGTGTACGTGACTTCAGAGGTATCAATCCAAACGGATTTGATGGAAGAGGTAACTACGCATTCGGTATTAAGGAGCAGCTTATCTTCCCTGAGATCGAGTACGATAAGGTAGATAAGGTTAGAGGTATGGATATAATTTGCGTAACAACAGCACAGACTGACGAGGAAGCTCGTGAGTTACTTACACTGTTCGGCATGCCTTATAGCAAATAATAAAGGAGGAGATTCGAGAAATGGCTAAGACATCAATGAAAGTTAAGCAGCAGCGCAAGCAGAAGTTCTCAACAAGAGAGTACACACGTTGCAGCATTTGTGGACGTCCACACTCAGTTTTAAAGAAGTACGGAATTTGTAGAATCTGCTTCCGTGAGTTAGCATATAAGGGACAGATTCCTGGCGTTAAGAAATCAAGCTGGTAAGAGTAAGAAGGAGGAAATTTATTATGTCAATGAGCGATCCAATTGCAGATATGCTTACAAGAATTCGTAATGCTAATACAGCAAAGCATGATACAGTAGAAATCCCTGCTTCAAAGATGAAGAAAGCTATTGCCGACATACTTTTATCAGAAGGATATGTTAAGGCTGTAGATATCGTTGAGGACGGTAAGTTCGAGACAATCAAGATCACATTGAAGTATGGTGCAGATAAGAACGAGAAGATCATCACAGGTCTTAAGAGAATTTCAAAGCCTGGTCTTCGAGTATACGCAAGCAAGGATGAGCTTCCAAGAGTACTTGGTGGACTTGGAACTGCTATTATCTCCACAAACAAGGGTGTATTAACAGATAAGGAAGCTAGAAAACAGAACGTAGGTGGAGAAGTACTTGCGTTTATTTGGTAAAAGGAGGACGGCAAAATGTCACGTATCGGAAGAATGCCTATCGCTGTACCTGCAGGCGTAACTGTAGATATAGCAGAAAATAATAAAGTGACTGTTAAAGGACCAAAGGGAACTCTTGAGAGAGTTCTCCCTGCGGAAATGGATATAAAGTTAGACGGCGATACAATCACAGTATCAAGACCTAACGACTTAAAGAAGATGAAATCACTTCACGGACTCACAAGAACACTTATCCACAACATGGTAGTAGGTGTTACAGAGGGTTACAAGAAGGAGCTTGAGGTTAACGGTGTAGGTTACAGAGCTCAGAAGCAGGGTAATAAGCTTGTTCTTGCTCTTGGTTATTCACACCCAGTTGAGATGGTTGATCCAGATGGTATCGAAACATCAGTTGATGGAAACAAGATCATAGTAAGCGGAATCAGCAAGGAAAAGGTTGGTCAGTACGCTGCTGAGATCAGAGAGAAGAGAGCACCAGAGCCATACAAGGGCAAGGGTATCAAGTATGTGGATGAGACTATCAGACGTAAAGTTGGTAAGACTGGTAAGAAATAATAAAGGAGTGAGATAAGATGATTAATAAAGAATCAAGAAGCGCAATTCGTGTAAAGAAGCATATGCGTGTTCGTAATCGTTTAGCTGGAACAACAGAGAGACCACGTTTAGCTGTATTCAGAAGTAATAATCATATGTACGCTCAGATTATTGATGATTCAGTTGGTAAGACATTAGTAGCAGCATCTACAACAGAGAAGGCTATTAAGGATGAGCTTGAGAAGACAAATGATGTTGATGCAGCAGCTTACGTTGGTAAGGTTATTGCTGAGAGAGCACTTGAGAAGGGTATCAAGACTGTTATCTATGATAGAGGCGGTTTCGTATACCACGGTAAGGTTCAGGCATTAGCAGATGCAGCGAGAGAAGCTGGTCTGGAATTCTAGTAAGGAGGAAGAACAACGTATGAAGCGTGAAATAATTGATGCAAGTAAGTTAGAGTTAGAAGATAAAGTTGTTGCCATCAAGCGTGTAACAAAGGTTGTTAAGGGTGGACGTAATTCTAGAGTTGCAGCTCTCGTAGTTGTTGGTGATAGAAATGGCCACGTTGGCGTTGGTGTTGGCAAGGCAGTTGAGACTCCAGAAGCTATCCGTAAGGGTAAGGAGGATGCTGCAAAGCATTTAGTTACAGTTCCTGTAAATGAAGTTGGTAGTATCCCTTACGACTGGAATGGACAGTTCGGCAGTGCTTCAGTTCTTCTGAAGACAGCTCCAGAAGGTACTGGTATCATCGCTGGTGGTCCTGCTCGTAGCGTACTTGAGCTTGCAGGATATAAGAACATCCGTACAAAGTCCTTAGGATCAAACAACAAGCAGAACGTAGTTCTTGCAACAATCAAGGGCCTTACAGAGATCAAGAACCCAGAGGATATCGCAAGACTTCGTGGAAAATCTGTTGATGAGATACTTAACTAAGGAGGTATTAGAAGATGGCAGATAAGTTAAAGGTAACTTTGGTAAAGTCCCCTATCGGTGCTGTACCAAAGCATAGAAAGACAGTAGAGGCTCTTGGACTTAAGAAGGTTAATAAGTCAGTAGAGCTCCCAAATAACGCTGCAACACTTGGAATGGTTAAGCAGGTAAGTTATATGGTAAAGGTTGAGGAAGTATAAGAGAAGGAGGATACGCAGATCATGGATTTATCTACATTAAAGCCGGCTGAAGGCTCAAAGCACAGTGCTAATTTCCGTGTAGGCCGTGGACATGGTTCAGGAAATGGCAAGACTGCAGGTAAGGGACATAAGGGTCAGAAGGCACGTTCTGGATCACCTAGACCAGGTTTCGAAGGTGGACAGATGCCATTATATAGACGTCTTCCTAAGAGAGGCTTTAATTGCATCAATCACAAAGAGATCGTTGCAATCAATGTATCAGCTCTTGAGAGATTCGAGGATGGCTCAGACGTAACTGTTGAGACATTAGTAGAGGCAGGTATCATTAAGAATCCTCGTGATGGAGTTAAGATTCTTGGAAATGGAGAGTTAACTAAAAAGCTCAATGTTAAGGCTAATGCTTTTTCAAAGTCAGCAGCTGAGAAAATTGAAGCTCTTGGCGGAAAAGCAGAGGTGATGTAATATGTTCAAAACCTTAATCAATGCATTTAAGGTACAGGATATACGAAGAAGACTTTTATATACGTTCTTCATTCTCGTGGTAGTCAGACTTGGTAGTCTGATTACCGTTCCGGGAATAAGTGCGGATGCAATAAGAGAGTACATGCAGAATGCACTCGGTGATTCACTGAACATCTTCAGTTCATTCACCGGAGGATCGTTCGAGCAGATGTCGATCTTTGCATTGTCGGTAACACCTTACATTACAGCTTCCATCATCATACAGCTTCTCACCATTGCTATACCGGCTTTGGAAGAACTGCAGAAAGACGGAGAAGATGGTAGAAAGAAGATCACCGCTATCACAAGATATATGACAGTAGGTCTTGCTATTCTTGAGAGTGCTGGTCTTGTAGTAGGATTTGGAAACAAGGGAGTCATTGAGAATTATAACTTCTGGACAGTGTTCTGCATCGTAGTCATTCTTACAGCAGGAAGTGCTATAGTAATGTGGCTTGGCGAGAGAGCAACAGAGAAGGGGGTTGGAAATGGTATATCAGTAATCCTTCTGATAAACATCGTTTCAACAATGCCAAATGACTTCAAGAATTTATACACACAGTTCATGAAGGGCAGAGACTTTGTAAGATTTACACTTGTAGGACTCATTATCCTTGCAGTTGTAGTTCTTACAGTAGTATTTGTATGTGCACTTCAGGGCGCAGAGAGAAAAATTCCTGTACAGTATGCCAAGACAGTAAGAGGAAGAAAGACGATGGGCGGACAGTCCTCTCATATTCCACTTAAGGTCAATACTGCAGGTGTTATTCCGGTCATCTTTGCATCATCCATACTGTCTGTTCCACAGATCGTAGTGAATCTGTTCAACATCAAGACATCTGGTGTAGGAGCAAAGATAATCCAGGGTATGAGTCAGGGCTACTGGTTTAACAGATCTTATCCTTGGGCATCGATCGGTTTGATCGTATATATTTTACTTGTGTTCTTCTTCGCATATTTCTACACAGCGATCACATTCAATCCAATGGAGATTGCCAACAATATGAAGAAGAGTGGCGGTTTTGTCCCTGGTATAAGACCTGGACAGTCAACACAGGATTACCTTAATAAGATTTTAAACTACATCATATTTATAGGTGCTGTAGGACTTATCATAGTAGCATGTATACCAATGTTCTTCAGTGGTTTCTTTGGAGCAAATGTTTCATTTGGAGGAACATCACTTATCATCGTTGTAGGTGTTGTTATAGAGACAATTAAGAATATTGAGTCACGTATGCTGGTAAGGAACTATCAGGGATTCCTTTTAGACTAAAATATGACGTGGCAATAAACACGAATGGGAGTGTGCCGTATAGTACACTTCCTATTCGTGTATTATAGAGAGAATAGTATTTGATAAGAATGGGAAACGTTCAAAAAAATGGAGGTTGAATATATGAAGATAATCATGTTAGGCGCACCGGGCGCAGGCAAGGGAACACAGGCAAAGATGATCGCTGCAAAGTACGGCGTACCACATATCTCAACAGGAGATATATTCAGAGCGAACATAAAGAACGGCACAGAGCTTGGTGCAAAGGCAAAGGAGTACATGGATAAGGGACTTCTTGTACCAGATGAGCTCGTTGTCGACTTGGTAATAGATAGATTCAAGGCTGATGACTGTGCAAAGGGATATATCCTTGACGGATTCCCAAGAACTATCCCACAGGCAGAGGCACTTGACAAGGCACTCTCAGCAATCGGCGATTCAGTTGATTACGCTATCAATGTTGAGGTACCTGATGAGAATATCATCGAGAGAATGTCAGGCAGACGTGCATGTGTAGGTTGTGGAGCAACATACCATATCGTATACAACCCAACAAAAGTTGAGGGCAAGTGTGATGCATGTGGAGCTGATCTCATCCTTAGAGACGATGATAAGCCAGAGACAGTAGAGAAGAGACTTAATGTATATCATGAGCAGACACAGCCTCTCATCGATTACTACAAGGCAAAGGGCATCCTGAAAGAGGTTGACGGAACCGTAGATATGAAGGATGTATTCGCTGCTATCACTGATATATTAGGTGAGTAAATATGAAGGGTATTTCCATAAAATCCCAGGAAGAGATTGAGCTTATGAGAGAGGCTGGAAGAATTCTGGCGATAACTCATGAGGAGATGAGAAAAGCATTGAAGCCGGGAATGACCACATATGATATAGATAAGCTCGGTGAAGAGGTTATCAGAAGTTATCACTGTGAACCATCATTTCTGAACTATCAGGGATATCCGGCGTCGGTGTGTGTATCTGTAAATGATGAGGTGGTACACGGAATTCCATCAAAGAACAGAGTGCTTCAGGATGGAGATATAGTAAGTCTTGATGCCGGTGTTATCTATAAGGGTTACCATTCAGACTCAGCCAGAACATATGGAGTTGGCGAGATATCTGATATGGCAAAGTATCTCATAGAGGCAACGAAGCAAAGCTTCTTTGAAGGACTGTCAGCGGCCCGTGCGGGAAATCATGTGCGGGATATAGGAATAGCGGTCGAGTCCTATGCCGATGAGTGTGGACTTGGAGTTGTTGTCGATCTGGTGGGACATGGAGTTGGAAAAAATCTTCATGAAGAGCCGGAGGTCCCAAACTTCGCAACAAGAAGAAGAGGACCGAAGCTGAAAGCAGGAATGACGATAGCGATAGAACCGATGATCACACTTGGCGATTACGAAGTGAAGTGGATGCCGGATGGATGGACGGTCGTCACCGCAGACAAATCACTGGCGGCACATTATGAGAATACAATACTTATAACAGATGGAGAGCCTGAGATACTTTCAAGGGCCGATGGAATTGAGCTGTAGATGTGATATCATATGTCGTCGTTCGTAAGCACGATGACATATTCATTATATCATGGAGAACTCATAAGTTGATTTATATATATATAGGAGGATTTTTGAAAATGTCAAAAGCAGATGTAATTGAAGTAGAAGGAACAGTAGTTGAGAAACTTCCAAATGCCATGTTTCAGGTAGAACTTGAGAATGGACACAAGGTTCTTGCTCATATAAGTGGAAAGCTGAGAATGAATTATATAAAGATTCTTCCTGGCGACAAAGTTACAATAGAGTTATCACCATACGATCTTACCAAGGGAAGAATCGTTTGGAGAGATAAATAATAAAAAAATGAATTTCCCTATTGCATTTTATCAATGAAAATGATAGAATGCTAATTCGTAGCGGACTTTTTTTGAAAGGAGAGTTTCTAATGAAGGTTAGAGCATCAGTAAAACCTATCTGCGATAAGTGCAAAGTTATCAAGAGAAAGGGAATCGTTAGAGTTATCTGCGAGAATCCAAAGCACAAGCAGCGTCAGGGTTAATCAAAAAAGGAAAAGAAGTATATGGATGATAGCCCATCCGGAAGTATACTTATTTTCGTGCGTCAGTACATATATCTAATGTACTGTATTATTTAAAAGCGGCTGTGGCATACGTAGATATGCCAATACAATTATAGAAATATACAACTTAGTTGAAGTTTGCGGTGTATGCATTTCACCCCATAGCGTGTGCTATGGGATACATTTGTGGATTCAGCTTAAAAGAAGATTTTACGGAGGTTATTATAATGGCTCGTATTTCAGGTGTTGATTTACCAAGAGAGAAACGTGTTGAAATTGGTCTTACTTATATCTATGGTATCGGACTTCCTTCATCACAGCGTATTCTTAAGGAAGCAAACGTTAATCCTGATACACGTTGCGCAGATCTGACTGACGATGAGGTTAGAAGACTCAGCGAGGTTATCAAGGCAACTCAGGTAGTAGAGGGAGATTTACGTAGAGAGATAGGCTTCAATATTAAGCGTTTACAGGAGATTGCTTGCTATCGTGGTAAGCGTCATAGACAGGGACTTCCTGTTCGTGGACAGAAGACTAAGACTAACGCTAGAACTCGTAAGGGTCCTAAGAAGACTGTTGCTAATAAGAAGAAGTAATATTTATAGAATATATTTGTAAAAAACCATAGGAGGTTTAGGCTAATGGCTAAGCAGGCAACTAAAAAAGTGGCTAAGAAGCGTGTCAGAAAGAGCGTACAGCACGGACAGGCTCATATTCAGTCATCTTTCAATAATACAATTGTTACATTAACAGACGCTGAAGGCAATGCGCTTTCATGGGCAAGCGCTGGTGGATTAGGATTTAAGGGTTCTAAGAAGTCAACTCCATATGCTGCTCAGATGGCTGCAGAGACAGCCGCAAAGGCTGCTGCACCTTACGGACTCAAGACAATCGACGTATTTGTCAAGGGACCAGGTTCAGGAAGAGAGGCTGCAATTCGTGCACTCTCAGCATGTGGTATAGATGTAGTTAGTATCAAGGATGTTACTCCGGTTCCACATAACGGATGTCGTCCACCAAAGAGAAGAAGAGTTTAATTAGAGGAGGTACAAACAAGATGGCAGTAGATAGAACCCCAGTTCTTAAGAGATGCAGATCTTTAGGCATGGAGCCAATGTATCTCGGAATAGACAAGAAGTCAAATAGAAGACCAAACAGATCAAATAGAAAGCAGAGCGAGTATGGACTTCAGCTCCGCGAGAAGCAGAAGGCTAAGTTCATTTATGGTGTACTTGAGAAGCCTTTCCGTAACCTTTATGCAAAGGCTGAGCAGCAGAAGGGATTAACAGGTCCTAACCTCATGACATTACTTGAGCTTAGACTTGACAACATCATCTTCAGATTAGGCTTTGCAAGAACAAGAAGAGAGGCTAGACAGATCGTAGATCACAAGCACGTACTTGTAAATGGCAAGTGTGTAAACATCCCTTCATACTCAGTTAAGCCAGGCGATAAGATCGAGATCAGAGAGAAGAGCAAGTCTCTTCAGAGATACAAGGATATCATGGCTGCAACAGAGGGTGTTCTCGTACCAGGTTGGTTAACAGCAGACAGAGATAACCTCGCAGGTGAAGTTGTAGAGAAGCCAAGCAGAGAGCAGATCGATGTTCCTGTAAATGAGACTCTCATCGTCGAGTTATATTCTAAGTAAGATTTGTTCTTTATTTATACATTTTGTAACTTGGAGTGTAGCATTTTAAAACCCGTAAAGGAGGGGCTTAGATGTTTGAGTTTGAAAAACCAAAAATCGAGATCGTTGAGACTTCAGATGACAACAAATATGGCAAGTTTGTAATCGAGCCTTTAGAGAGAGGTTACGGTATAACACTTGGTAACTCACTTAGAAGAATAATGCTTTCTTCATTACCAGGTACCGCTGTAAGCCACGTTAAGATAAAGGGTGTTTTACACGAGTTCAGCTCAATACCAGGTGTAAAAGAGGATGTTACTGAGATAATAATGAACATCAAGAATGTCGTTATCAAGAATAACTCAGATACATTTGAGCCAAAGCAGGCATACATCGATGTTGTTGGTGAGCGCGTTGTTAAGGCAGGAGATATCAAGGTTGACGGAGATATAGAGATCGTAAATCCTGATCTTGTAATCGCAAACCTTAGTGGTCCGGACGCAAAGCTTGAGATGGAGCTTACAATTGTCAACGGACGTGGATATGTAAGCCTTGACAAGAACAAGGAAGCAGATGCACCAATTGATGTCATCGCTATTGACTCAATCTTCACCCCTGTTGAAAGAGTAAACCTTACAGTTCAGAATACACGTGTTGGTCAGGTTACTGACTATGATAAGTTAACTCTTGATGTATATACAAACGGAGCTCTTGCTCCAGATGAGGCAGTAAGTCTTGCTGCAAATCTTCTGGTAGAGCACTTGAAGCTGTTCGTAGATTTATCAGAGAACGCACGTCTTGTAGATGTTATGGTTGAGAGCACAACAGACGAGAAGGAAAAGGTTCTTGAGATGAATATCGATGAGCTCGAGTTATCAGTTCGTTCATACAACTGTTTGAAGAGAGCTGGCATCAACACAGTTCAGGAACTTATAAACAAGACACCAGAGGATATGATGAAGGTTCGTAACCTTGGTCGTAAGTCACTGGATGAAGTATTAGCTAAGCTTAAGGAGTTAGGCTTATCACTTAATCAGAACGAGGACTAATAGCAGTTCCCGTATACCACTCAAGCTGAATAATAGTAAGCACAGTGAAGACCCGCAAAGGGTATAGGAGGATAATTAAAATGGCAAAGTATAGAAAGCTTGGAAAAGCAAGCGCACAGAGAAACGCATTACTTCGTAACCAGGTAACTCAGTTACTGTATCATGGAAAGATTAAGACAACAGAGGCAAGAGCTAAGGAAGTTGTTAAGATCGCAGAGAAGCTCATCACTTTAGCAGTTGCTGAGAAGGACAACTACGATGAGGTTACAGTTCAGGCTAAGGTTGCTAAGAAGGATAAAGATGGCAAGAGAATCAAGGAAGTTGTAGACGGTAAGAAGGTTACAGTATACGACACAGTTGAGAAGACAGTTAAGAAGGATCAGCCTTCAAGACTTCATGCCAGAAGAGAGATGCTCAAGGTTTTATATCCAGTTGTTGAAGTTCCTACAGATGCTGCTGGTAAGAAGGCCGGTACTAAGAAGATCGACTTAACACAGAAGTTATTCGATGAGTATGGTACAAAGTACGCAGGACGTAAGGGTGGTTACACAAGAATCATCAAGATCGGTCAGCGTAAGGGTGATCAGGCTCTTGAGGTTATTCTCGAGTTAGTATAATCGATTGATAGATTGATATTATACAGATAAATAAACAGGGCTGCAGTACATAGACGTATTAGTTTACGTTCGTGTACGGCGGCCCTGTTTTTTAATAAAATTTAGTGAAATATAGAGAGATTTCATTGATATAGATTGGAAAGATTATGAGCTTCATAAATGTAAAAGGACTATCTCATAAATTTAATATAAAGGACAAAGACGGCAATAAGATAGGGGAGAACTGGGCAATAAAGGATGTAGATTTTCTTGCCGACAAGGGGGAGATAATCGCGATCCTTGGCAGAAACGGTTCAGGGAAGTCTACGTTTGCAAGACATTTGAATGGACTGCTTGCACCGCATGAGGGTTCGATAGTCATAGGTGGAAAAGACATGGCGGAGATGGGAGAGCTTACATCCGTCAGACGACAGGTAGGAATGGTGTTTCAAAATCCCGATAACCAGATAGTCGGCAACACCCTCGCTGAGGATATAGGATTTGGGCTGGAGAATCTTGGCGTCTCCAGCGAAGATATATGGAAGAAGATAGATGAGATGCTGGAACTCACAGGACTCACAGCCTATAAGTATGCCAATACGTCAAGAATAAGCGGTGGCCAGAAACAGCGGCTTGCAATCGCATCGTCCATGGCGATGACTCCGGATTGTATAGTGCTAGACGAGGCGACATCCATGCTTGACCCGCAGGGAGCAAAGGATATGCTGGAGCTTGTGCAGAGATTGAACAAAGAAAAGAAAATAACCGTAATAATGGTGACTCACAGGATAGCTGAGGCACTTATGGCGGATAAAGTATACATATTGGATAATAGCAGGATCGTGGCAGAGGGTACACCTGGAGATGTATTCACAGATGTTGACCGGCTTAAGAGCTATGGACTGGAGATACCGGTTGATATGAAGCGTAGGGCCGGAATACCGATCGATATCTGCTATAAATATAAGAACAGGCATATGGATATAAGCAGCGATATGAACAATGCGCAGAGTAATCATGCTGAGGATGAGAAGACTGCAGATAATTCAGAAAAATGTATAGTTGAGCTTCAGAATGTATCATATTCGTATGTGAATGGAAATGAGTCATTTCAGGCGCTTTCTGATATAAACATCAAGATATATGAAGGACAGGTTGTCGCTGTAATAGGGCAGACCGGCTCGGGAAAGAGTACACTGCTTCAAATGATAAATAAGCTGATAGTTCCACAGAGTGGCAAGGTATATTTGTATGATACGGATGTGCAGAGTGTAAGAAATATCAAGGATATCCGCAGGAGGATAGGCTATGTATTTCAGTTCCCTGAGGCCCAGTTGTTTGAGAATACGGTGCTCAAGGATGTAATGTATGGCCCGATAAACTTTGGAATGTCAAAGAGAGAGGCTGCGGATGCTGCCAGAAAGGCGCTTGAGTTGGTGGGAGTACCGGAGAAATATGCGGAGTATTCTCCATTCGAATTGTCCGGTGGTTTGAAAAAGAGGGTGGCAATAGCAGGAATACTGGCATATGAGCCAGACGTATTGATCCTTGATGAGCCTGCATGTGGGCTTGACGGAGAGAGCCGGGAGCAGTTATGGAATCTCGTCAGAAAGCTCAACAGAGAGAAAAATGTGACGATCATACTGGTATCCCACGACATGGAGGATGTGTATGAGATGTCAGAGAGGATTCTTCTTATGGAGCATGGAAGGATAGTGTATGATGGAGGGACAGGTGAGTTTTTTGAGGACAGGAGCTTACTTGAGCAGTACGGTATAGATGTTCCCGGGTGCCTGGAATAGGAGATTTACTATGATACGAGATATTACAATAGGACAATATTACAGTGGCAATTCTGTGATACATAGAATGGATCCGAGAACAAAGCTTGCAATAACATTTCTATATGCTATATCGCTGTTTCTTTGCAAGGACTGGATCATGATACTTGCCGCAACGGCATTCCTCTGTATATATGTGGCGGTGAGCAGGGTGCCGATAACATACATTTGCAGGGGACTGAAGGTCATATGGATGTTTATTCTGTTTACAGCAATATTCAGCGTGTTCAACGGGGACGGACGGGTACTTTGGAGCTGGCACAGACTTCGCATAACAGATAACAGTGTGATGACTACGGTGCTTGTGGTTATACGCCTTGTATACCTCATAATAGGCTCATCTGTCATGACGTACACTACAAGACCGATGAATCTGGCAAATGGACTGGAGAGCAGTCTGGGATTCTTGAAGAAAATAAAGGTTCCGGTGTCTGATATGGCCATGATGCTTATGATCGCATTGCGATTTATCCCGATATTTATGGAGGAGCTGGATAAGATCATGAAGGCACAGCTTTCCAGAGGTGCGGACTTCGAGAGTGGCAATATATTCAAGAGGATAAAGAGTTATGTACCTGTATTTGTACCATTATTTGTATCGGCGATAAGGAGGGCCACAGATCTTGCTCAGGCCATGGATGCCAGATGTTTTGACGGCAGCGAAGGCAGGAGCCGCATGAATCCGTTAAAATACAGTGGAACAGACTATGTAAGTTATGCTATAGTGTTGGTGTATCTGGGATGCATGATAGTATACAGATGTGTGATGTAGGAAATCCTGCAATCTTATTTCGGGATACATGCGCACTTCGGGATCAAAAGTCGTTTGTATATAGATTTGTTTTAAACATTACAGAGTCAATGACGATCGGGCTTGATTAAGAATTGGAGCGTAATTCAGATACATCGATAATATAGAAAAGGATACGGATGTGTCAGATACATCCCTAGTATGAATATGAAGAGAGTAAAATTGATCGTAGCCTACGATGGAACAAATTATTGTGGATGGCAGGTTCAGATAAATGGAATAACGGTTGAGGAAGTCCTGAATAAGACACTCAGCGAGCTTTGTCATGAGGATATAAAGGTTATAGGAGCCAGCAGAACGGATTCCGGTGTACATGCACTGGGAAATGTGGCGGTGTTCGACACAGAATCAGGAATACCAGGAGAGAAGTTTTCATTTGCGCTTAATCAGCGGCTCCCGGAAGACATAAGGATACAGGAGTCATACCAGGTGGCTGACGATTTTCATCCGAGATACTGTGACACGATCAAGACATATGAATACAAGATATTAAACAGAAGATTTGATATGCCGACGGAGCGTCTTTACTCGACATTCGTCTATTATCCACTTGATATAGATAAGATGAAGCGGGCTGCGGCAGTGCTGGTTGGGGAGCATGATTTCAAGAGCTTCTGTTCATCAAGGTCTCAGGTGGAGAATACAGTCCGTACAATAACAGATATAACCATAGACAAGGCGGGCGACATGATACATATAAGGATCAGTGGCAATGGTTTCCTGTACAATATGGTCCGTATCATAGTGGGAACTTTGATGAAGATAGGTCTTGGAATCTGGCCGGAGGACTGTATGGAGTCAATACTTGAGGCTAAGGATAGGACGAAAGCTGGTCCGAAAGCCGAGGCCAAGGGGCTTACTCTTGTGGAGATAAAATATCTGTAGACGTATAATATTTGCCAGAATAAGATAAAATTGCTGATAATATGTTGGCAGTTCATAAAATAGCGTGGTTATATTTTGTATATAATAACTTGGAAAAGTGGACTTGAAATAATCTAGAAATAAGAATGAAAAGTGGAAAACATCTAGCAAAACAGTGAAAAATAAATGAAAAACATTGTCTGAAATGCACAAAAAATAATGAAAATAAGAGCCAATCATGTTATAATTACATTGAAATGCTGCTACATGACGGATATGTCAGGAATTGTTTCGAAGTGTTCGGAATATTTCAAGGTGTTTCAGTGAAGATAACATGATTGTTTTTTTAATTTTGATTTTAGGAGGGCAAACAATGGCAAGATTTACATTACCAAGAGATTTATATCACGGAAAAGGTGCTTTGGAGGCACTCAAGACATTCAAGGGTAAGAGAGCAATGGTCTGTGTCGGAGGCGGATCCATGAAGAGATTTGGATTCCTTGACAGGGCAGTTCAGTACCTTGAGGAAGCTGGAATGGAAGTTAAGTTATTTGAGGGAATTGAGCCAGATCCTTCAGTAGAGACGGTTATGAAGGGTGCAGCAGCCATGCTTGAATTTGAGCCAGACTGGATAGTGGCCATCGGCGGTGGTTCACCTATAGATGCAGCAAAGGCTATGTGGATAAAGTATGAGTATCCTGATGCGACATTTGAGGATATGTGTAAGGTATTTGGAATACCTGAACTTAGAAAGAAAGCTCATTTCTGCGCTATTTCTTCAACATCAGGAACTGCAACAGAGGTTACCGCGTTCTCGATCATCACAGATTATGAGAAGGGAATCAAGTATCCGATAGCTGATTTTGAGATTACACCTGATGTCGCGATCGTAGATCCTGAGCTGGCAGAGACCATGCCTCAGAAGCTGGTTGCTCACACAGGTATGGATGCCATGACACATGCAATCGAGGCTTATGTATCGACAGCAAACTGCGATTTCACAGATCCACTGGCACTTCATGCCATCAAGATGATCCAGAATGATCTGGTTGGATCATATAACGGAGACATGGAGAAGCGTGACGCAATGCACAATGCGCAGTGCCTTGCAGGCATGGCATTTTCAAATGCACTGCTTGGAATCGTACATTCAATGGCACACAAGACCGGAGCAGCATTTGCCGATTACGGTGCACATATCATCCACGGAGCAGCAAATGCGATGTATCTCCCGAAGGTTATCGCTTTTAATGCAAAGGATGAGACAGCAAAGATTCGTTACGGCGAGATAGCAGACTTCATGGGTCTTGGCGGAGAGACACTCGACGAGAAGGTAGCTCTTCTCATCGCATATCTGCGCAAGATGAATGATGAGCTGAACATACCTCACTGTATCAAGAATTATGGACCTGACAGCTATCCATGTGAGCAGGGCTTTGTTCCGGAGGACGTATTCCTTGAGAGACTTCCTGAGATCGCTGCAAATGCGATACTTGATGCATGTACAGGCTCCAACCCAAGACAGCCAAGCCAGGAGGAGATGGAGAAGCTGCTGAAGTGCTGCTACTATGACACAGAGGTGGATTTCTAAATAAAAGACAGTATTTACAGACAGAAGAATGAATGATAATATGGTATCCGGCGGTGCACATGTATCGCCGGATATTTTTGTTGGAAAAAATAGTTGACAACAAAATGTAATTATAATATACTTGCAGAGTATGCGAAGTTTATAAGTGTGTTTCGAACCAATGCCCCGGTAAGAAATGTGCTGAATATACATTAGTAAAGAAGATTATAAAAGAATAATTTAGGAGGTACCACGATGAAGAGCTTTATGGCAAGCCCATCAACAATAGAGAGAAAGTGGTATGTAGTTGACGCTACAGGACATACTTTAGGTCGTCTTGCATCAGAGATCGCAAGCATTTTAAGAGGAAAGAACAAGCCAACATATACACCACACATTGATACAGGTGATTATGTAATAGTAGTAAACGCTGACAAGATCCAGGTAACTGGTAAGAAGTTAGATCAGAAGGTATACTACAACCACTCAGATTATGTAGGTGGTATGAAAGAGACAACTCTTCGTGAGAAGATGGCTAAGAAGCCAGAGGATGTTATCTACCTTGCAGTTAAGGGAATGCTTCCAAAGGGACCACTTGGCAGAGAGATGATCACAAAGCTTCACGTATACGCTGGTGCAGATCACAAGCATCAGGCACAGAAGCCAGAAGTATTAGAGATTAAGTACTAAGAAGGAGGAGATTAACAGATGGCTAAGACAACAAAGTTCTATGGAACAGGAAGAAGAAAAAGCAGTATCGCCAGAGTTTACATCACTCCAGGTACTGGTAAGATCGTTATAAACAAGAAGGATATGGATGAGTACTTTGGCCTTGATACACTCAAGGTTATCGTAAAGCAGCCACTCGTTGCTACAGGCACAGAGGGCAAGTACGATGTACTCGTTAACGTATGTGGTGGTGGTTTCACAGGTCAGGCTGGAGCTATCAGACATGGTATTTCAAGAGCACTCCTTGAGGTTGATGCTGAGTACAGACCAATCCTTAAGAAGGCTGGATACCTTACAAGAGATCCAAGAATGAAGGAGAGAAAGAAGTACGGTCTCAAGGCCGCTCGTCGTGCTCCACAGTTCTCAAAGAGATAATTATATATCATTTCAGATATATCAAGAACCCGCAGAAGTCCAACGCTTTTGTGGGTTCTTTTTTTCAGAACTTTTGAGATTCAGATTAGGAGGAACAAAAGATATGGTGACATTATTGTCGAAGTTGTGGATCAAATCAGATAATTATAAGGATAGCAAGGTGAGGGAGAAATATGGTGTTCTTTGCGGAGCTGTTGGTATATTTTTGAATGTATTATTGTTTCTGGGAAAATTCTTCGCTGGATTACTTTCGGGTGCCATCTCGATCACGGCGGATGCGTTCAACAATTTATCAGATGCAGGAAGCTCGTTTATATCTATGATAGGCTTTAAGTTATCTGGCAGAAAACCGGACCCGGATCATCCGTTTGGACATGGAAGAATAGAGTATATATCAGGCTTATTTGTAGCAGTCATGATCATATTGATGGCCTACGAGCTTATTAAAGATTCAATCGGAAAGATCCTACATCCGGAACTTCCAAAATTCAGCAGTCTAGTTGCCGTTATACTCGTTGTTTCAATTGGAGTAAAGATATATATGTATTTCTACAACAGGAGTATAGGCAGAAAGATAGAGAGTGCGACCATGATAGCGACGGCGAAAGACAGTTTATCTGATACATTTTCCACAATGGTTGTTCTTGCATCTGCACTTGCTGCTCATTTCTGGAAAATACCTATAGATGGATATTGCGGGCTATTGGTGGGCGTAATGATACTCATAGCTGGCATTACTGCAATGAAGGATACGGTCAGCCCTTTGCTTGGTCAGGCACCGGAACCAGAGCTTGTGGACGAGATCGAGAAGATCGTGAGGTGTGATAAAAGGATCCTTGGTATTCATGATCTTGTGGTCCATGATTATGGACCTGGCAGACTTATGGTCAGTCTGCACGCAGAAGTTCCTTATAAGGAAGATATTCTTGAACTGCATGATCTGATCGATCAGATAGAATTCTCTCTCAGAAAAAAATTAAATTGTGAGCCTGTCATTCACATGGATCCGATAGTAGATGACGATGAGGAGACAAATGCTGCGAAAGCGCGGATCACTGAAATTATAGAATCACTTAATAAGGATAGCAGAAAAAATGAAAATGTTCAGTTTCACGACTTTAGAATGGTAAAGGGTTCAACACATTCCAATCTGATTTTTGATGTGGTTTTGCCACATGGATATCAAATGTCAGAAGAACAGATAATATCCTATATCAAGGAAAAAGTTAGTGAGTACAATAAAAATTACTATTGTGTGATACATATTGACAGAGCGTATGTAAAATAATTCCAGATGGTGAGCATCCTGATCACAGAAGAGTAAGACCTTCTGTGGTTATTATTATTACATAATATATTTACATGTTTTTTCATAATCTTAGATTTGACTTTACCATGATAAACTGTTACTATGTTACCGTGTTGTGCCCTAATAGGGCTGTATATCATGCAGATGCCCAGTGTAGTGTGTTTCATGCATCTGCCAAGTATATTTAAGTATATTTCAGGAGGAAAAAAGTATGAAAAAGTTATTATCACTGCTCTTAGTGGCAGCAATGGGACTTTCACTGGTTGGATGTGGCGGATCTGATAACGGATCTAAGGGTGAGTCAAAGAGTGATCTGGAGTATGTAAAGAATAAGGGAACTCTCGTTGTCGGCGTTACAGACTTCGCACCGATGGATTACAAGGATGAGTCAGGCAACTGGATCGGATTTGACGCGGATATGGCATCAGCATTTGCAGAGAGCCTTGGGGTAAAGGCAGAGTTCGTAGAGATAGATTGGGACAACAAGATCATGGAGCTTGACGGCAAGACCATCGACTGTGTATGGAATGGTATGACACTTACAGATGAGGTTACAAGCTCAATGGCATGTTCAGATGCATACTGCAACAATGCTCAGGTAGTTATCGTGCCAAAAGATAAGGCAGACAAGTATCAGACAGTAGACAGCATCAAGGAGCTTACATTTGCTGTAGAGGCAGGAAGCGCAGGCGAGGATCAGGCCAAGGCGCTTGGTCTCAACTATACAGCGGTAAAGGCACAGGCAGATGCACTCATGGAAGTTGCAGCTGGAACATCAGATGCAGCAATCATTGATTCGCTTATGGCAGCAGCTATGGTTGGTGAGGGAACAGGTTATGACAAGCTCACATATACCGTAGGTCTCAACAGCGAGGAGTATGGCGTTGGCTTCAGAAAGGACTCAGATCTTGTAGCTGAGCTCAACAAGTTCTTTGCAGACAGTAAGGCTGACGGTTCAATGGAGAAGTGTGCTGAGACATATAAGGTACAGGCTGCACTTGCAAAGTAATAGATAAGATATAATTAGTATTTTTACCATCACTTAGAGAGAAAAATTATTATGGATTTGTTTTTTGAACAGCTCCCGGTCGTACTTGGAGCTCTTAATACAGGATTTATACAGACATTAAAATTGTTCTTCGTGACATTGCTCGGTGCATTTCCACTTGGACTTCTCATAGCACTCGGTTCCATGTCAAAGTTTAAACCGCTCAGCTATCTTATGAAGTTCATTGTATGGATAGTGAGAGGTACACCACTTATGATACAGCTGCTCATCATATATTATTTCCCGGGACTTGTATTCCACAACCCGGTATGGGGCGGCGGCGAAGGCGGAAGATTTGTAGCGGCATCGGTGTCATTCATAGTGAACTATGCCTGCTATTTCTCAGAGATTTACCGTGGAGGTATTCAGGGTATTCCTGTAGGACAGGAGGAGGCCGGACTTGTGCTTGGCATGACTCCAAAGCAGATATTCTTCAAGGTCAAGCTTTTGCAGATGATAAAGAAGATAGTTCCGGCGATGTCCAACGAGATCATAACTCTGGTCAAGGATACGTCCCTTGCCCGTATCATCGCACTTCAGGAGATAATCTGGGCAGGACAGGCATTCATGAAGGGTTCACAGGGAATCTCTGGTGCGATATGGCCACTCTTCTTCTGCGCATTCTACTATCTGATATGGAATGGCGTACTCACAGTTTTACTTGGCAAATTAGAGAAGAAACTTGATTTCTTTAGATAGGAGGAGCCGCTATGAACGCAGTTCATACTCGGAATCGGCTCCGACGACCTGCCCCGCTGCGGAGCAGAGGGGCGATACATATTAAATAGGAGGAGCCGCTATGAACGCAGTTCATACTCGGAATCGGCTCCGACGACCTGCCCCGCTGCGGAGCAGAGGGGCGATACATATTAAATAGGAGGAGCCGCAAATGGCTATATTAGAGGTTGAACATATAAAAAAGAAGTTTGGCAAGACAGATGTGCTCAAGGATATAAGCTTTTCTCTGGAGCAGGGCGAGGTCCTTTCTATCATAGGATCATCAGGAAGTGGAAAGACAACACTTCTTCGCTGTCTGAACTTTCTGGAGATGCCGGACAATGGAGTTATCCGTGTAAATGATGAGATCCTGCTTGACACTGACAAGCCGGAGACACTCAAGGAGTCGGAGGTGCGCAAGAAGAGACTGCATTTTGGACTTGTGTTCCAGTCATTTAATCTCTTTCCACAGTACACTGCGCTTCAGAACGTAATGCTTGCAAGAGAGCTTCTTGCAAAGGAGAGACCGGATTTCAAAGTAAATAAGAAGAATATACTCGATGAGATAAGAGTTCAGGCAGAGGAACTTCTACGCCAGATGGGACTTGAGGACAGAATGAACAACTATCCTCACCAGCTTTCAGGCGGACAGTGCCAGCGAGTTGCTATAGCAAGGGCGCTTGCGTTGCAGCCGGACATCCTGTGTTTCGATGAACCTACATCGGCTCTTGATCCGGAGCTCACAGGAGAGGTACTTAAGGTTCTCAGAAACCTTGCAGACAAAAAGACAACCATGATAATTGTTACCCATGAGATGGCATTTGCAAAGGATGTTGCAAGTCAGGTCATATTCATGGATGATGGATACATACTTGAGCAGGGAAGACCTGACCAGGTATTTGACAATCCGAAGATGGAGAGGACAAAGCAATTTCTTTCATCATATTCATAAAAGATGTATAAGATCCCGGTGTATCGAAAAAATGATGCACCGGGATTTTCTGTTTATATAAAAAATAATCACTAAAAATCTGAAAAACCGTCTGAAACTATACTATACAAAATTTACAAAACAATAATAAGAAACAAGGCAGCAATTCTCCCCCATATATAAATGAAATAAGAAACATAGGCATGGCAGATAGGGATGCCATCTACCCCATGCACAAAAAAACAAGAAAATGACATATCGGAGGTCTACCCAGAGGGATAAAAAAATCTACCCAGACGTTGAGTAAAAAAAGGTCAGTGTGTACTATTGGATATACCGTACGGAATACAAAGCATGACATTAAAAATTTGTTTTACAGGAGGAGAACATTATGCCATTAACAAGAAAAACAACAGGTGTAGAAAAAACAAAAAGAGAAACAGGAAGTATTGATAAGGTCAGAATAAATGATGGTCGTGTACAGGTACTGACCAGCGAGGGTAAAATATATGTTTTTGATAAACGAGAGGTATGCACTGTTACAAATATATCACTCAGTGTAAATGAAAGACCGGTAAATGCCAGCTTTGAGAATTCAGGGTATGGGACATCGACCAATGCTATCCGTTTTCAGAGATACCCGATAGTGGAATTTGTCAATCTTGCGCCGGAAACAGTGAAGAACTATATGAAGTCAATATTGATGGAGTCCGTCCTGGATCTGTCTGACGTTAAGGTGATGCATTCATATAAGTGGGGGGACAATGAGCCGCATCTCTATATGCCAGATGATTGGGACGATGGAAGAATATATGCTAAACTGAGCGATGAAGAAGCAGACAAAGCCGATGAATATGACATAGAATATGTGGAAGATGGATATGAGGACGATTGGTATGAAGAGGAAGAGGATGAGAATGAGTAGGAGAAATGTGATCTCATGATTGAAATGTGATACAGTTTTTCCAATGCAGTGATGACACAGAGAAAACAATAAAGTATAGTAGTAGCAGCAAAGACACTAAATGTCGCTTGCCCAATGTCAGACGGGCAGGCAGCATTTGGTGTCTTTTTTATTTGATTCTATAGTGGCATCTACTTCATGTCGCAGGAAAAGATACTAGCAATCCATTCCCATAGCCATGGCTTTGGTGGCCTGTGTCTCTCCCCTGGGATGATGTGGTGGGGCATAGATGGATGAGAGCTTCAGTGGATTGTTGCCAATGTTGATGATGTTGTGCCATGTGCCGGCTGGTATACAGACGCATTCTCCTGCACAAAGATTCTGACGGAAGCACAGTTCGTTTGGGCAGCAGCCCATTCTGACTGAACACTGTCCCTGTTCGATCCGGATGATCTGATCGGTATTATCATGGATTTCCAAACCTACGTCTGAGCAGGCAGGTATACACATGACTGTCATCTGCATGAAACAGCCGGTCCACACGGTTTCGCGGTAATTGTGGTTCTGTAACGCTTTATCCCGGAGGTCTATAGTGCAGATGTTGTCACGACAGTCAGGTCTGTTCGGAGAACAATGGTTGTTGCATTTCATAGGATAGTCCTTTCAGATTAAATAGTTCTATTTATAGTATTCAGAAAGGATAGAATATGACAAAAATTATACATTTTTATGTAACCTGGATTGTGAGCTATGTGAAAAAATGCAAAAAGTGATAAAAAAATTGAAAATAGTATTGACATTTTGTACATAAACAACTAATATAAGATATATCAAATGGAAACGGTTCCAAAAACGTTTCCGTTAAAACTTAAGTAACCATTAAGCATCTCGTATAAGAGATGTCTGAAGGAAAAATTTTTATTATTTTATGGGAGGAACCAATATGAACAAGAAAGGTATTGCGGCACTTGGACTGTCACTTATGATGGCAGGTACCATGTTGACAGGATGTGGCTCAGGAGATTCAGATGGGGCAGGAAAGAAGGCAGATGCAAAGGGCTCTGTATATTATCTGAACTTCAAGCCGGAGCAGGATGCACAGTGGCAGGAGCTTGCTAAGGTGTACACAGACGAGACTGGCGTTGATGTGACGGTAGTTACAGCAGCTTCTGGTCAGTATGAGACTACTCTTAAGAGTGAGATGGGTAAGTCAGAATCACCTACCCTGTTCCAGGTAAATGGACCGGTTGGTCTTGCTTCCTGGAAGGACTATTGTTATGATCTTGGATCATCACAGGTGTATAAAGAACTCACATCTGAGGACTTTGCACTTAAGGATGGCGATAAGGTCGCAGGAATCGGATATGTTATAGAGTCATACGGAATCATTTACAACAAAGAGCTTTTAAGCAAAGCTGGATACACAGAGGATGATATCAATTCATTTGCAGACCTCAAGAAGGTGGCAGAGGATATAACAGCCAATTCAGACAAATTAGGATTCTCAGCATTCACATCAGCTGGAATGGATGGCTCATCAGACTGGAGATTCAAGACACATCTTGCAAATCTTCCAATCTACTATGAATACAAGGCTGATGGAATCGATACTACAGATGCGATCAAGGGTACATATCTTGATAATTACAAAAATGTATGGGATCTGTACATCAACAACTCAACAACCGATCCAAAGCAGCTCAGCACAAAGACTGGTGATGATGCGGTTGCAGAGTTTGTTTCAGGACAGGCAGTATTTTATCAGAATGGTACATGGGCATACGCAGATGTATCATCACTTGGCGATGACAACCTCGGAATGCTCCCTATCTATATAGGAGCAGATGGTGAGGAGAATCAGGGACTCTGTACAGGAAGTGAGAATTACTGGTGTGTAAATGCTAAGGCTTCAGAGGAAGATATCCAGGCAACTCTTGACTTCATGGAGTGGTGTGCTACAAATGACACCGCACTTAAGGCAATCTGTGGTTCAAAGGGCGCTATGCCATCAGGAGCCGATGGAATGGGATTTGTAACACCATTCAAGAAGAACCTTGAGTCAACAAACCTTCTTGTAAACATCGCAAATGAGTATGTAGCAGAGGGCAAGACACCTGTAAGCTGGAACTTCACAACAATGCCATCAGAGCAGTGGAAGAACGACCTTGGATCAGCACTTACAACATATGCGGCAGATCAGACAGATGCCAACTGGGATCTTGTAAAGAGCGCATTTGTAGATGGATGGGCTAAAGAGGCTGCTGCAGCAAAGTCAAAATAAAACATATTAACAAATAAACAATAGTACACAACCCAAAAATAAAAAAACATCACAAAATAAAACCAACTTAAAATATGAATAAAGTTCTGCAAGCTGCAGGACACCAGGAAGGCTAACAGCTTTGCAAAGGCAGCTCATACCCGGAGGTGCCAGACTAGAGATGGATATGTATTCATATGCAAATATGTCTACATATCCATTTTTAGACTCAAAAGATATTGGAAAGAAAATTGATATGCAACAGAGTGGAGGTTATCAAAAAAATTATGGAGAAAACGATAAAAAGATATTGGCCGGTGTTTCTGATACCGACAATGGCTGCGTTTGTTATAGGATTTATCGTGCCATTTGCCGAGGGAATATATCTGTCCTTCTGTAAGTTCACGACCATAAGGGACGCTGAATTTGTAGGATTACAGAATTATATAGACGCATTCAAGGACGCAACATTCCCGGATGCATTTAAGTTTACAACATTATTTGCGATTGTCACACTTGTGCTTATAAATGTTCTTGCATTTCTTGTGGCACTGGCACTTACACAGAAAATCAAAGGAACTAATATATTCAGAACGATATTCTTTATGCCGAATCTTATAGGTGGTATCGTACTTGGATATGTATGGCAGCTTATATTTGATGCCATATTCTCAAAGTTTGACACAGCCCTGAAACTCAATGAAGTCCTCGGTTTCTGGGGATTGGTTATACTGGTGTGCTGGCAGCAGATAGGATATATGATGATTGTTTATATTGCAGGACTTCAGGCAATACCTGAAGACATTCAGGAAGCGGCCATGATTGATGGCGCAAATAGAACACAGAGACTTTTCAGAGTTACGATCCCGAACATGATGCCATCCATAACTATATGTACATTCCTCACAATAACCAACTCGTTCAAACTGTTTGACCAGAACCTGGCACTCACAGGAGGCGAGCCTCTTCATAAGACAGAGATGCTTGCGCTCAATATATATGAGACGTTTTATGGAAGAGTAGGATATGAGGGAGTAGGTCAGGCCAAGGCAGTCATATTCTTTATACTGGTAGTAGCGATAGGACTCATACAGCTTAGGCTTACAAGATCAAAGGAGGTGCAGCAGTAATGGCAAAGATACAGAAAACGGCAAATACAGCGGATAAAAAACCGGTATACAGAGTGAAAGGAAAACCGACGGCTATGGGAATTCTGGCTACTTTATTCTTTACCATTATTTCCATAATATTTGTTTCACCGATAATAATCGTAATTATAAACTCTCTGAAAGCCAAGACGTTTATCAGTCTGGAGACATTTGAACTGCCAAATGAGCACAGCTACATAGGCCTGGACAATTATAAAACGGCTATAACACAGTATGATTTCATAAAGGCAGTGGGCTGGACAGTTGTGATAACGGTTCTCTCAGTAGCAGCAATTCTACTGTTCTGCTCTATGACAGCCTGGTATATAACCAGAGTCAAGAATATGGTGACAAAGATCATATATCTGCTCTGCGTGTTCTCTATGGTAATACCTTTCCAGATGGTTATGTTTACTTTGGCTGGAACTGCGGATGCACTTCACCTTACTACTCCATGGGGAATCGTGATCGTGTATCTTGGATTTGGAACAGGTCTTGCAGTATTCATGTTCTGCGGATTTATCAAGTCCATTCCTTTGGAGGTCGAGGAGGCTGCGATGATAGATGGATGTACGCCGCTCAATACATTTTTCAGGGTTGTTATCCCTATCATGAAACCTACTTACATATCTGTAGGAATACTTGAGGCTATGTGGATATGGAATGATTTCCTTCTGCCATATCTGGTACTCGACATCAAGAAATACAAGACGATATCTATAGTTGTTCAGTATATGAAGGGCAGCTACGGAAGAGTAGATATGGGAGCGATCATGGCGTGTCTTGTTATGGCGATCATTCCAGTTGTTGTATTCTACCTCTGTGCACAGAAGTACATCATCAAGGGTGTTGCAGCCGGTGCTGTAAAGGGATAGTAAGATAAAATACTATTAAGTGTAAAAAAACAGGCGGTTGTGAGATTCTCAGCCGCCTGAAATTGGTTAAAAGGAGAGATTTCAGATGGAAAGATCAGCAGGAATACTGCTTGCTATATCAAGCCTCCCGTCAAAGTATGGAATTGGAAGTTTCTCGAAAGAGGCATATCGTTTTGTCGACTGGCTCAGAGCTGCACATCAGAGTTATTGGCAGATACTTCCTATGGGACCTACGGGATATGGGGATTCACCGTATCAATCGTTTTCGACATTTGCGGGAAATCCATATTTTATAGATCTTGATACACTTGTGGATCAGGGACTGCTCACAGACCGCGAGTGCAGAGAGAGAGACTGGGGCGACGATGGCAGGTATGTGGATTATAGAACAATATATGAAGGAAGATATCCAATCCTGAGAAAATCATATGAGAGATGGAAAATGACTGACAGCATGGAGTTTTCTTTGTTCATGGACGAGAACAAAGAGTGGATATATGATTATTCACTATTTATGGCTGTAAAGGATTCGCTTGGTGGAATTCCGTGGACAGAGTGGCCACAGGATATAAGAAACAGGCAGCCTGATGCAGTGCAGAAAATGCAGGTTGAGCTTGCGGAGGAGATACATTTTCAGCAGTACATGCAGTATTTGTTCTATACTCAATGGAATGCACTAAAGAGCTATGCCAACAAGAACCATATAAGGATCATAGGAGATATCCCAATCTATGTAGCCATGGACAGCGCAGATGTGTGGGCACACCCGGAGCTTTTCAGGCTGGATGAGGACAGATGTCCATATGAGGTTGCCGGATGTCCGCCTGATGGATTTTCGGAGACCGGACAGCTGTGGGGCAATCCAATATATGACTGGGAGCTGAATAGGCAGACCGGTTACAGCTGGTGGATAGCCAGAATGAGACACAGCTATAAGCTTTATGATGTAGTCCGGATTGACCATTTCAGAGGCTTTGATGAATATTATGCCATTCCATATGGGGAGGAAACAGCTGTGAATGGCAAGTGGAAAAAGGGTCCTGGGATGGATCTGTTTAGGAATATAGAAAAGGCTCTGGGTAAGAGAGATGTCATTGCCGAGGATCTTGGTTTTGTGACTGATTCGGTCAGAAAGCTTGTGCATGATTCCGGATTTCCGGGAATGAAGGTTGTGGAGTTTGCCTTTGATGTGAGAGACACCGGGGCGGCATCTGATTATCTTCCACATAATTACATACGAAATTGTGTTGTATATACGGGAACCCATGACAATGAGACCCTTATTGGCTGGTGGAGCAGTATAGATCAGAGATCCAGAGACATGGCAAGGGATTATATGGCAGCTCATTATACACCGGACCGTCTGATCAATGTCCCATTTATCACGCTTGCTATGAGAAGTATTGCAGATCTTTGTATTATACCGATGCAGGATTATTTGGGGCTAGACAATAAATCGAGGATGAATAAGCCATCCACAGTTGGCGATAACTGGAGGTGGCGCATGATATCCGACGATACGGATGATGATCTTGCAGAGGAAATAGGCAGACTTACACTGATGACCGGGAGAAGCAAGATGTGAAAAAGTACTCTCTAAAAATATTTACCGGGAAATGATAAGTAGAGTATTTTCTTGACCTCCACATATTGGGATAATATAATTATTGGGAATAAAAGAGAAAAGTGGGATACAGCTTATGACAATAAAGGATATTGCACGTATATCAGGTTATGGTATCGGAACCGTGTCCAGGGTGATCAACAATCAGACCGGAGTCAGCGATGCAGCCAGAGAGAAGATACTCAGGGTTATAGAGGAAAACGGCTTTGAGCCGAACGTCAACGCAAAGCTCCTCAAAATGTCAGCGAAATCGGCGGTGGTTGTCATCATAAAAGGAAACCAGAATATGTTGTTTGCGGATATAGTAGAGCGGATACAGAACCTGCTTGCTGGATATGATGAGGATGTCATAGTGGAGTACATAGACGAGGATGGTGACGAGATCGAGTATGCCATCAAACTCACTCATAGCGTGAATCCGAAGGGAATCATGTTTTTGGGTGCCAATCTTGCACTTTTTGATGAGCGTGTGAAAGAGTTTGAGATCCCGGGAGTCATAATCACGACCGGCGGAGAGATTCTTGCAAATGACAACATATCCTCCATAACGATAGATGACACGGCAGCGACATACGATATGACAAGGTATCTTCTTGAAAAAGGCCACAGACGCATCGGAGTCATAGGAGGGCAGGTGTCCGAGAAACAGATAAGTTTCAATAGATATGAAGGCTGCAAGAGGGCTATAGATGAGTGGCAGCATGATGACCGGGCGGAGTTTACATATATTCCGTGCAGGTATTCTATGAAGGCAGGTTATGAGGCCACGAAGCGTCTCTTGGAGGAACAGCCGGAGGTTACAGCAATCATGGCTCTCAGTGATACGATAGCGATCGGCGTCATGAGAGCGGCTGCTGATCTGGGCAAACATATTCCGGAGGAGCTGTCAGTTACTGGATTTGATGGAATAGAGCTGGCAGGATACTGTGTACCAAGACTTACAACAATAAACCAGAATACAGAGATCATGGCATCGAGAAGTGTTGACATCATGCTCAAGCATATAAATTATGCAGCAGCTGGTGAACATGAGATAGTGCCATATTCCCTGATAGAGGGAGAAAGCGTTAAGAGCATCGGCTAGGATTCAGGGAAAACCTTTTTAATTAAGTTTGAATTCGTCTTATACTGGTATATTATATATCAGTATAGGGCGATTTTTTTATGAGATAAAAGTTCGGTAAGGCTCTGAGATTCGTATAGCGTATTTATCACAGTTTGGAGATGAGAAGATGGATCAGAATATAGAATCGGAAATATTAGAAAAACGCAAACTATGTAAAGTGCTTAAGGTGTTTAAGATTGTTTCTTTTATAGGAATATTTGCGCCATTTGTTGCGTTTATGGTGGTATCTAGAAATGGCTATGAATTAGACTCTGCTTGGCTGCTGATTCCGGCTTTGTTTGTAGGCGGATTTTTCCTGTTCTCATATATGGAGACAAATAAACTTAAAGACCTCAAGGAACTCATGGGACAGTATGTTGTACGGAGTGTCCTTGGAGAGCGCTTGCATGTGATTGAATACATGCCAAATGGATATACAAATGAGGCATTTTTACATAATTGTCCGATTCTTCCTTCATTTAATAATATGGATGGTTCTGACTTTATACATGGAATATACAGGGGAGTAGAATTTACATTCAGTGATCTCACACTCAGAACGGAAACAAAGGGTTCACCGGACGGTGAGTTTCCTGGCGATAATGTTGTTAATTTTAAAGGCCAGCTCATAATGGCTACTTCCCACAAGAATGTTAATGGTTTTGTACAGATCCAGGAGAGAATTAGTCGAAGAATGAAAAATGAAAAGAAAAGTGGCATATTATCAAGAGTATTGGGTTCTGAGAATTCACGTAACAGTTTTATGACGGGCAACGCGTCATTTGATAACAGGTTCGATATATATGCCTCTGACAGCCAGCTTGCTTTGAGGGTATTGACGCCACAGCTTATGCAGGGACTTATGGGACTTGAAGGATTTATGGAGATACAGATCGCTGGCAATATGGTGGCAGTAGCGATAAAGAATGACAGAGATTTATTTGAACTTAGTAACAATGGCAGGGATAATGGTGACATGGAGGAGTATCGTCAGAAATTTAGGGATGAACTTTCCGATATTTTGAAAGTTATTGATGTCTTTGGTATGAATACAGATCTTTTTCAGTAGTTGGTTAAATGATAGAATGTTTATATACAGTGAGAATGTGTTAAATGTAGGAAATAACCGGAAAGATCATAGGATACGATACCCTGACCGGCAGGACAAAATTGCCGGGATATGCACAACCCACAGTGGAATACATCGATCCATACAGCGGTGAGCCGGATTCTTATATGGTAAATCAGGAGATAAACAGAAAGAAACATCCTATCGGTAGCGAGTATAAACTTTTATACTCTAGGGAAAAGAGAACGGCCTATGAGAAGAAGTCAAACAAGGTGTACAGAGAGATGGAGGTTTGCTTTTTCGGACTGGCTGTGCTGATCTTCATTGCGGGGATAGTGAAGTTGGCGATGAAGGTATTGTAATCACCGCCGATACTATGCTAATATAGATATGTTTGCGAAAATGACAAATTTTTATCACTTCAGGAGGAAAACAATGGGTGGATTTTTTGGAGTAGCGGCAAAAGATGACTGTGTGTTTGATCTGTTCTTTGGAATAGACTATCATTCACATCTTGGAACAAGACGCGGAGGCATGACAGTGTATGGAGATAAGGGATTTGACAGATCCATACACAATATCGAGAATGCTCCATTTAGAACAAAGTTCGACAAAGATATGCAGAACATGAAGGGTTATTTTGGAATAGGATGTATATCCGATTATGAGCCACAGCCACTCATAGTGCGTTCACATCACGGAACATATGCCCTGACGACAGTCAGCAAGATCAACAACGTTGACGAGATATCCAAGGAGATATTTGATCAGGGACATTCACATTTCCTTGAGATGAGCGGAGGGGATATCAACAGCACAGAGCTGGTGGCAGCCCTTATCAACCAGAAGGATAATCTGATAGATGGAATAAGATATGCGCTGGAGAAGATAGACGGTTCTCTGTCACTCCTGCTCATGAACCAGAATGGAATATATGCAGCCAGGGATATGCGTGGAAGAACTCCTGTGGTCATAGGCAAGAAAGATGGTGCATTCTGTGCGTCATTTGAGAACTTTGCCTACAAGAACCTTGGCTATCATGACTATAAAGAACTCGGTCCTGGTGAGGTTGTTGTACTCACACCGTCAAACTGCGTGACGCTTGTGCAACCGGGCAAGGACATGAAGATCTGTACCTTCCTGTGGGTATACTATGGTTACCCTGCAAGTTCATACGAGGGTATGAGCGTAGAGCAGATGAGATACAACTGCGGAGCCAGCATGGCAAAGAGAGATAACGTTAAGCCTGATATCGTAGCCGGAGTTCCGGATTCAGGAACAGCGCATGCAGTCGGCTATGCAAATGAGTCTGGAATACCTTTCTCAAGACCATTTATCAAGTACACACCGACATGGCCACGTTCATTTATGCCGACCATACAGAGCCAGCGTAATCTCATAGCCAAGATGAAGCTTCTGGCAGTTGAGGATCTTATAAAGGATAAGAGCCTTCTGCTCATAGACGATTCCATCGTGCGTGGAACACAGCTCAGAGAGACAACCGAGTATCTGTTTGACAGCGGTGCCAAGGAAGTGCACATCAGACCTGCATGTCCACCACTTGTATACGGATGTAAATACCTTAACTTCTCAAGATCATCATCAGAGATGGATCTTATAACAAGAAGAGTTATCGAGAGACTTGAGAATGGAAATGTGACAGATGAGGTACTTCAGGAGTACACAGATCCTGATTCAGAGAAGTATGAGAAGATGGTTGATGAGATCTGCAAGGAGCTGCATTTCACATCACTCAGATTCAACAGACTTGACGATATGCTTGAGGCGTGCGGAGTTGAGAAGTGCAAGCTTTGTACATACTGCTGGGATGGTAAGGAGTAAGCTGCGGATGACGGCGATGCCATATGCAGCAGACAGTATCATATATAAAAATAGCTTATTTGTAATACTAAGAAAAATGGTGACAGGGATATGGCATTAGAAAACTCAAAAGAAACTTCAAATGAAATCACAATAGAAGAGATACAGGAACTGGATAAGGATTCATATCTGATAGTTGACATCAGGGATGAAGTTGAGATATCCCACGGAGCCATCCCGGGTGCGATGGCAGTCCAGACGGACAGGCTGATGCCAGAGAATCTGGCGGAGACAGCCAGTGAGATATTCCCGGTTGAGAAATATATGCCCGGGGACAACTCAAAGGGAAAGAAACTCATCATCTGCTGCACCCACGGAACCAACAGCATTCCGCTGGCGGAGAGACTTACAGAGCTGGGATACGATGCGGTGAGCCTCAAAGGCGGATATATATCATGGCTGCTCTACACCATGGGCAAGCAGGAACAGACTGATATATGTGCCGATGTTGAGAAGAGCCTCCGCAAGAAGTTCCACAAGAAGATATGGTGCAACTTCACAAAGGCCATCAACAGATATGAGCTGGTGAAGGAGGGCGACAGGATAGCCGTATGTATATCGGGCGGCAAGGATTCCTTCCTCATGGCAAAGTGTTTTCAGGAGCTGAAAAGGCACAACAAGTTCCCATTTGAACTCAAGTTCATAGTTATGGATCCGGGTTACAGCCCGGCAAACCGCAAGGTCATAGAGGATAATGCCAGGATGCTGAACATCCCTATCCAGATATTTGAGTCTGATATATTTGATTCAGTGTATAACGTAGAGAAGTCGCCGTGTTATCTCTGTGCAAGAATGAGACGAGGCCATCTGTACAGCTATGCGAAGGAGCTTGGCTGTAACAAGATAGCTCTTGGACACCACTACGATGATGTCATAGAGACCATACTCATGGGTATGCTCTATGGAGCGCAGATGCAGACCATGATGCCGAAGCTCCACAGCACCAATTTTGAGGGAATGGAACTAATCAGACCTCTCTATATGGTGAGAGAGGACGACATCAAGGCGTGGAGAGATTACAACGAGCTTCATTTCATACAGTGCGCATGTAAGTTCACTGACACATGCACAACATGTAACAATGAGGAGACGAAGTCCAAGCGTCAGGAGATCAAGCAGCTTATAGCGACACTCAAGAAGACAAATCCGTTTGTGGAGGGCAACATATTCAAGAGTGTGGAGAATGTCAATATCGATACCCTTATAGAGTACAAGCAGGGAGGCGTGAGACACAGCTTTCTTGATACCTACGATGAGAAGAGCGGTAAGACAGAATAGATAAAAACAGCATTTGAGAGCCGTTATTTACATTTGGCAGATGTAAGTGACGGCTTTTAATGTTATTTTCATAAAAGCATGGCAATATATATCTGTTCAGCGATCGTGCAGCGATATACTGTAGTGGCCAACAGATGAAAATGACAGGGAGGATGGATGTATGCGTGTACTTGTAGTTGAGGATGAGAAGGATCTGAACAGCATAATATGCAGTAAGCTGGTCAAAGAGGGCTATAATGTGGATGCCTGTTATGACGGACAGGCGGCACTTGATTATATGGAAGCGGAGAATTACGACGGGGCGATCATGGATATAATGATCCCGAACAAGGACGGAATAACAGTCCTGCGCGAGATGAGAAATGCGGGGATACAGGTTCCTGTGCTTTTCCTCACGGCCAAGACGGAGACACAGGATATAGTCAGGGGACTGGATGCCGGAGCCAGCGATTATATGACAAAGCCATTTGAGTTCTCGGAGCTTATGGCAAGACTCAGGGTCATGCTGAGAACCCAGAATCCGGTAAATGAGAATGTGATAACCTGTGGTTCACTGGTGGTCGACATGAACAACAGACAGGCGATCAGGGATGGAAAGGTAATTGATCTCACGGTCAGGGAGTATGCTATCCTTGAGTACCTAGCCAGAAACAGAAATGTGGTAGTAACTAGGGAACAGATACGGGTGAACATCTGGAACATAGATGACGATGTCAATTCAAATGTGATAGATGTGTATATCCGTTATCTGAGAAGGAAGATAGACGATAATTATGAGGAGAAGCTGATCCATACTATAAGAGGTGTCGGCTATAAACTGGAATGTTAAAGAGAAAAATATCATTTGTAACATACACTATTATAATTACAGCGCTTATTCTGGTGGTGGGTATATCTTGTCTGCTGGTCATCCAGAACAATCTTATGAAGGATGATATGAACCTGATGGCTTATAAGAAGCTGACACAGGAGGTAGCCCAGATCAGACGATACATAGTGTATGATTCACAGAAGAAGCCACATATAGATGATGGATTTTACGACCGTGAAGACGATCCGGACAGTAATGAGCAGATATATGTGTTCCTTCAGGGAAATGACGGCGAGATCCTTGACGGCGAGGTGCCTGAGGAATATGCGGATAATCCGGATATAAGCATAAGAGATCTTATGCATATAGATGCAGGGAAGGTCAAGTATTTTGCGGTCGTCAGGCAGGGAAGAACAGACAAAGAGCCGCTGAAGAAGACTTCTAAATACAAGATCTGTGTCATGGTATCCGTCAGGGATATAGAGAGCAATTACAGTGAACTGTTATATAAATCATACTGTGTTATTGGAATCGTGCTGATAGCATTTGTGATATATGCATTTGCTTTGAGGAAATTGATAGCAGTTCCAATGGGAAGCCTGAACCGTTCGATAGATAAGAGCGTGGACAATCTTGATTTTACAGAGAATCTGGAGTATGACGGTCCGTTCAAAGAACTTGATATGCTGACCGATGCGAATAACAACCTGTACAGAAAAGTCCATCAGGAGCTTGAGAGACAGGCCGAGTTCAATGCAAATGTATCCCATGAGCTGAGAACGCCTGTAGCAGTCATGCATGCCCAGTGTCAGCTTTCCAGGGAGATCGCGGAGAAGAATGGCGATGAGGAGATGCTTGAGAGCATAGAGGTATTCGAGAGACAGACCTCACGTATGAAGGGGCTCATAGAACAGCTTCTTCAGATGTCGGTCATGGACAATGAAAACGCAGTCATAGCGGTTGAGGATGTAGATCTGCTGGATGTGGTGGAGTCTGTGTGCGATGATGTGGAGTACATCTGTAAGAAGAATCTTAAATTTACCTACGACCTGAAGCCGACGATGGTCAAAGCGAATATGAACCATATAGTTATCGTCGTGAACAATCTGATGTCAAATGCGGTGAAGTACAGCAATGATGGAGGTAATATCCATGTGTCCTGCGGTGTGAAAAATGACAGCTATTTTATCTCGGTCAGGGATGAGGGCCGGGGAATGGATAAGAGCACAAAGGAAAAGATATTTGAGAGTTTTTACAGAGGTGAGCCGGACAGAAGTGCGGAGGGTTTTGGCCTGGGTTTGTCACAGGTAATGCAGATCGCCAGATATTACGGCGGAATCGTGGATGTTGACAGTGAGCCCGGAAAAGGAAGCCTGTTTACATTTAAAATCCCGGTAAATGCAGAATAATGTCTGTGGATTTTAATATATATTAATTTTTTTAATGAAAGATTAATCTTAAATGTGTATAATTTAAAATCAGTGTTTTATTGAAAATAGGAGCTATATTTATGAAAGAACGAAAGAGAATAGTACATTTACTGATCGGCCCATTGTTATTCGGGCTGTTTACGGCACTTTTGCCACACGGAGTATTCACGACATTTGAGTCAAGAGCAGCGATAGGAACCATCATGTGGATGGCGTACTGGTGGGTAACAGGCCCGGTGGACTATGCGGTAACTGCATTCCTCCCGATAGCCTTAAATGCGATATTTCAGATGACTGACATGTCGGCGGTCATTTCCAACTACGCAGACGAGACGATACTGCTTCTTCTGGGAGCTTCCATCATAAGCGTGATGTGGGAGAATACCGGGCTTGACAAGAGGATAGCCATTACATTCCTGAGACTTATCGGCAGCAGTTTGAGGATACAGCTTGTGTTCTGGTTTGTGTTGTCTGCAGTTCTGTCAGCGGTGCTTCCAAATGCAGTGGTATGTGCGACGATCACACCTATAGCGATCGCCATGCTCAAGTATATAGGAATGGACGACATCAAGACAAACAAGACTGCATCAAAGATACTTCTTACGATAGCATATGCAACCGGACTCGGTGGTCTGGCATCGCCGCTCGGAGGTGCGATGAATCTTGTGACGGTCGAATATATACAGCAGATAACAGGCGAGGAGTACATGTACTCTTCGTGGGTCGTGAGATTCCTGCCTATCATGCTCATACTTGTGCTTGTAAATATCCTGTTCATGATCCGTGATGTGAAGAAGACAGAGATGCTTGGCGGTTCAAGGGAATACTTTGTAGCAAAATACAAGGAGCTTCCTCCTATGAGCTACGAGGAGAAGATAGCACTTGTGTTATTTGTTCTTGCCACGGTGCTTGCATTTACCAGACAGCTCTACCAGAGCATACTTCCGGGACTCAAGCCGGCGTATGTATTTATCATATGCGCCATAGTATCATTCCTTCTCACCAACAAGAACGGAGAGCGTATTATGGTGTGGAAGAATGTTCAGGGTAAGATCATCTGGGGACTTATGTATATATTTGCCGGTGGACTTGCCGCCGGAACACTCATCAACAAATCCGGTGCTGCAGAGGCACTTGGTGAGTGTATATCAAAGCTTGATATGAAGGGCGGATTTATCACAGTGTTCGTGATACTTGCCGTTACACTTCTCATGTCGGATGTGACATCCAACACAGCCACGGCTGCGGTAGCCATGCCGCTGGTAATATCCATCACACAGGGCTGCGGACTCAATCCGATACCGTACATATATGTGGCATCTGTGGGAGTCAACCTGTCATACATGCTTCCGACATCCATCAGGGCGATACCGGTTGGATACGGCCTGTCGCCAAAGTATATGTTCAAAGAGGGCTGGAAGATAACTCTGCTGGTTCTGGCGGTCATGTCAGTAGCATGTGCGCTGCTGTTAAAATACTGGCCGGCGTTTAGCAGTGTATAAATAATTTTTACTTGTAGAAGAGGGAGAGGACATGTCAGTAGTAACTTATACATTTATAGTTTTTTTATTGTGTACAATAGTGCTATACTACATAGTTCCAAAGAAGATACAGTGGGTGATACTGCTCCTTGCGAGTCTTGTGTTCTACGGATATGCCGGGATAGAGTACCTGTTTCTGGTCATTGCCACGGCTGTTGTCGTGTATCTGTTCTCACTGAGGCTGCAGAAGAGTCTGGACGAGCAGGAGGAGCTGGCAAAGGATGCGGACAGAAGAACCGCACGAAAGATCAAGGCTGCTGAGAAGGCGAAGAGAAAGAAGTTCCTTGTGTGGGCACTTGTCATAGTTATCGGTGTTCTGGCGGCGTTCAAGGCATTTGGCTTTGTGCTCGACAATATAAAGAGATTCATACCATACGACGGATTGCAGAGCATTCCTGACTGGAATCTCATAGCACCTTTGGGAATATCATTTTACTCATTCATGATGATCTCATATCTCGTGGATCTGTATAACGGACGAATATCAGCGCAGAAGAATTTCTTCAGATACCTGTCATATGTGCTTTATTTCCCACATGTTACCCAGGGACCTATAGCCAGATATGAGGAAGTAGGATATCAGCTCTGGGAGGAGCACAGCTTCAATATGGACACTATCATGAGAGGTGTCTGGCTCATGCTTTGGGGATTTGTGAAGAAGATCGTTATAGCTGACAGGATAGGAGCTTTTACAAAAGAGATATTTGGGCATACATTTGATTATCATGGCGGAATATTCCTGGCAGTGGGAATCGCATATTCCATCCAGATATACTGCGATTTCTCAGGATGTATGGACATAGTAAGGGGCACTTCAGAGTGCTTCGGCATCGTTCTGGGAGAGAACTTCAGAAGACCATACTTTTCACAGACACTTCCTGAGTTCTGGAGAAGATGGCATTTGTCACTGGGTGCATTCTTCAGAGAATATGTATTCTACCCGGTGTCAACATCAAAGCTGTTCCTCAAGCTCAATGTCAAGATAAGAGATCACCTAGGAAATGTGATAGGAAAGGTATTTGCAGCGAGCATACCTATCCTGTGTGTGTGGGTGCTGACCGGTCTCTGGCACGGCGCAAAGTGGAATTATATAGCATGGGGCTTGTATCACGGAGTGCTGATATGCATGTCGACACTTTTTGAGGAACCGCTGGCAAAGCTTACAAAGGCGCTCAGGATAAAGACTGACTGCATAAGCTGGGAGATATTCAGAATGCTCAGAACATTCATCCTCTGTGTCATAGGACGTCTCATATTTATGGGACAGGGAATCCGAAGCTCGATCTGGATGATCCGTTCCATGGTGTTTGATCACTCAAAGGTGTATAATATTGTGGATGAATTTTCGCTTTCAGGAAGAGAGTGGAGAGTTTTGATATTTGGATGCCTTCTCCTTCTTGCTGTGTCCATCGCGCAGGAGATCATGGAGAGAAGAGGCAGCACAGGCGATGTCAGAGAATGGCTTGCAAAGCAGAACATAGTATTTAAATGGCTGGTTATGGCAGCAGGTCTGGCATTCATTGCCATTTGCGGAGTATACGGCTCTGGTGCGGGCGCATCATTTATATATGAACAGTTCTAATGAGAAGGGAGAAAGATATGCCAGCGTGGATAAAATATACAATATCAGTATTTTCGATATGTACAGTGCTTTTTCTTGGCTTGAACAAGGCGGGAGAACTGGCAAGACCACAGGATTTTGACTCTGATGTGTGGACAAACTACTATGCGGAGGAGGATAACACCATCAATACGGTGCTCATCGGCTCCAGTTCGATGTACAGATACTGGATACCGACCCAGGCGTATGAGGAGCAGGGTTACACATCGATGCTCATAGGTACTGCGGCTCAGGATATCAGACTTGCGCCGTATCTCATGGAGGAGGCTGCCAAGACCCAGGATCTGGATCTGTTTGTGGTTGAGGTCAGAAGTATTATCATACGAGGCGATGTCACAAAGATAAAGGATGAGCATTACAATTATCGTATGGAGGTCATGACATCGGGCATGAGACCATCATCGACGAAGTTTGAGATGATACAGAAGTATTACAGAGCGGATGAGAAGTCAAAGTTCGAGCTCATGTTCCCTATTCTGAAGTATCACGATAATCTGCTGACATTTGACAGACAGGTGCTTATAGACAGACTCAATCAGGGAACGGACGAGTTCAAGACAGGTAGGCAGAGGTCGAAGATCACGAAGATCAAGGAGCCTGTGTTCGAGTCTGACGGACAGCTTCATCTGTCGGATGAGACACTCGGATATATCGATGACATAGAGACAAAGGCAGAGGAGCTCGGAGTTAAGGTTCTGCTGGTTGCGACACCTTACTACCCATCAAAGGGTCAGGCATCCAAGCAGCTTCAGCTTGACGAGTACATAGCCTCAAAGGGATATGATTATCTGAACATGAACAATGTTCTTGATGAACTGAATCTGGATTATTCAACAGATTTCTACAACAGCAAGCATGTAAATATTGCGGGTGCCAAGAAGGTTACCACATATCTTGCACAATATATAGAGGACAATTACGGCCTGCAGAGTAAGCTTACAGATGAGCAGAAGCAGAGTTGGACTGATGCCTGTGATGCCTGGGCAGATGAGGAAAGCAGTCTCATGGTAGAATGGGAGAAGTACAAGAAGGAGAACGAATAATGTATAAGCAGACGGTATTACATTATATTCAGGAGTATGCCCAGACGCAGCCGGACACTCTGGCGGTGTGTGAGCTAAGAAAGACAGTCACATACGCAGAGTATTGGAGCAATATAAGAAAGACTGCACACGCTTTGCGGGATATGGGCATATGCAAGGGCGATCATGTAATGATCAGATGCACACAGAACATAGATTATCTGACAGTGTTCACTGCACTGCAGTACATGCAGGTGCTTGTCGTGCCGATAGAGAAATCCACATCCGCAGAGAGGGCAGTTGAGATAGGCCAGAGAGTTGACGCGGCATGTCTCATATCAGACAAGCCTGTGGATGGAATAAAGTGTATAAGCCAGAAGGAAATAATAACCAGGATGAAGGATGAGAGCGAGGCAGAGCTTGAGCTTCCGGGTGAGGAGGACAGATCGATGCTGCTCTTCACAACGGGAACTACTGGATCTTCAAAGGGCGTTGTCATGCACCACAGAGGTGATGTGGGAATAGCCGGCAATGTCATCGAGGGAACAGCCATGAAGAAGGGCAATGTGGAGATAATACCAATGCCTCTCAACCATTCATTTGGAATAAGAAGATACCAGTCAGACATGGTAAATGGCGGCACAGTATGTCTGATGGACGGAATGGTATTTATCGGAACGCTGTGGAAGCTCATAGAGAAATACGGAGTGACATCCATGGCGATATCACCGGCATCACTCGGAATGATATTCCATTTGTCTGATGACAGGATCGCGGATTATGCAGATCAGCTTGATTATATACAGATAGGCTCAGCACCTCTTGCCGAGTCAGACAAGGAGAAGCTGCTCAGATTGCTTCCACATACAAGACTGTATAATTTCTATGGTTCATCTGAAGCCGGATGCGCATGCATACTGGAGTTCAGTGGCAATGGCAACAAGACAGGATGTATAGGAAGACCTACCGTGAACTCGGTCGTAAGATTCTCTGACGACGAGGGTAACGTGGTTGCAAATGGCAGCCCGGAGTCACCGGCACTTCTGTCCTGGGGCGGTTCTATAGTCATGGAAGGCTATTACAATGACCCCGAACTCACTGCTGAGACCATTGTGGATGGATATGTTAGGACAAAGGATCTGGCATATCTGGATGAGGATGGCGACTGCATACTTGTAGGCAGGGCCGATGATGTGATAAACTATGGTGGAAGCAAGATATCTCCTGCAGAGATAGAAGACCTTGCACTTGGATATGAGCATATAGATGATGTGGCTTACACTTCAATCAAAGACCCGATCACTGGAGAGCTTCCGGTCATACTGGTCGTGCAGAAGGATGGCTATGAGGAAGCTGATTTTGAAAGCTTTCTTGCTGACAGACTTGAGAGCTACAAGCTTCCAAGAAAGTATATCTATGTTGAAAGTATACCAAAGACGTTCAAGGGTTCAGTTCTGCGAAAGGAAGTAAGAAAGCTTGCAGAGCAGAACGTATAGATGGTTTGCAGAGAAGATCATACAAAGGAGAATTGAACAATGAAAGAATTTATTGAGATGCTCAAGAAGATCAAGCCAAATGTTGATTTTGAAAATGAGGAGGCACTCGTTGACGACGGAATCCTGGAGTCACTCGATATCATCTCTATCATTTCAGAGATAGCAGATAAGTACGGAGTTGTCATCCCAAGTGATGAGATCATACCTGATAACTTCAACTCAGCAATCGCTCTCTATGAGCTTGTGGAGGATCTGAAGTAGGATCTGAAACATGATCTGAAAGTGGAATCAGATATATCTGGAATAAAAACCTGTGTATATGTTATATACACAGGTTTTTTAAAATGCACAGATGTTCATATAAATAAATTTTTAAAAGAATAGCATTTTACTGTTGACATATAATTAAATACATGTTTAAATGTTCATAGATTCAATGAGAACAATGAAAAGGAGATAACTATTATGAAGAAGTATAAGATTGAAGTTGATTGTGCAAACTGTGCAGCAAAGATGGAGGAGGCTACAAAGAAGGTAGCAGGTGTTAAGGATGCAACAGTGGCATTCATGGCACAGAAGATGAGCGTTGAGTTCGACGACGGAGCTGACGAGGCTGAGGTTATGAAGAATGTACTTAAGGCTTGTAAGAAGGTTGAGCCTGACTGCGAGATCTTTATGTAACCAAAGGCGGTTATGCATGTGCATGATGACTGCCGGATTATGGTATAGCAGGTTGTTTAGTCACGGCTAACTGTGAAAGATCTGTGTTCTATCAGATAGGAGGATGTTATGACAAAGAAACAGAAAAAAGTGCTCAGAAGAATTATAATATCGGCGGTTCTTCTGGTTGCTATGGCTGTCACATTTACGGTGCTTGACAAGACCGGGATGGTGGATCTTGAGAATCCGTCAGTTATGTGGCGATGCATAGAGATCGTGGCTTACCTGATTCCATATCTCGTCATAGGTTACGATATACTTAAAAAGGCATTTCTCGGAATCATACACGGAGAGGTATTTGACGAGAATTTCCTTATGGCTATAGCTACGGTTGGCGCCATGGTGCTCGGTGAGTACAAGGAGGCATCAGCGGTTATGCTGTTCTACCAGATAGGCGAGCTGTTCCAGAGCTACGCCGTAGGCAAGAGCAGGAAGAATATCACAGCACTCATGGATATCCGTCCGGATTATGCCAACATAGAGAAGGATGGCAAGCTGGAACAGGTTGATCCGGATGACGTTCAGATCGGAACAGTCATAGTTGTACAGCCGGGCGAGAAGGTGCCTATCGATGGTAAGGTTGTGGAGGGCTCATCCTCACTCAACACAAGTGCCCTCACAGGTGAGAGCGTACCTAGAGAGGTTCATGTCGGCGATGAGATCATCAGTGGATGTGTCAACCTCACAGGACTTATCAAGATCGAGACATCCAAGGAATTTGGAGAGTCAACTGTATCAAAGATCCTTGATCTCGTTGAGAACTCAAGCATGAAGAAGTCCAGATCAGAGAACTTCATCACAAGATTTGCAAAGTATTATACACCGGCTGTATGTATAGCAGCACTTGCGCTTGCAGTGCTTCCGCCATTGGTAAACATTATCATGGGTAATCCTGCAGCATGGTCCAAGTGGATCATCAGAGCACTGACAACACTTGTTATAAGCTGTCCATGTGCACTGGTAATATCCATTCCACTGAGCTTCTTTGGAGGAATCGGCGGAGCTTCGGCAAAGGGTATTCTGGTCAAGGGTTCCAACTATCTTGAGGCTCTCTCATACACAAAGTATGTCGTGTGCGATAAGACAGGAACACTCACAAAGGGTGTGTTCCAGGTTACAGAGATACATCCTGAGGGAGAAATGAGCGAAGCTGATCTTCTTGAAAAGGCAGCGCTGGTCGAGAGCTATTCCAACCATCCTATCAGCAAGAGCCTGAAGGAGGCATATGGCAAGGAAATCGACAACAACAGGGTCACAGACGCAAAGGAGATCAGCGGACACGGTGTGTCAGCGGTTGTTGATGGTCATGAGGTTGCCGCAGGAAATGTCAAGCTCATGAAGCAGATGAACATACAGGCAGCGGTTCCTACATCGGTTGGAACAGAGATACATGTTGTCGTGGATGGAAAGTATGCAGGATATATTCTCATATCAGATGTTGTCAAGCCAAATGCAAAGGAGGCTATAAGTGGTCTCAAGGCAGCAGGCGTGGAGAAGGTAGTCATGCTCACAGGTGATGCGAAGAAGGTTGCAGATGCAGTCGGAAGCGAGCTTGGCGTGGATGAGGTGAGAAGTGAACTTCTCCCTGGAGACAAGGTGGATGAGGTCGAGAAGCTCATCGCAGCCAAGGGAGAGAAGGAGAAGCTTGCATTTGTCGGAGATGGAATCAATGACGCCCCTGTACTTTCGAGAGCAGATATAGGAATTGCCATGGGAGCCCTTGGTTCCGATGCAGCTATCGAAGCTGCGGATATCGTCCTCATGGATGATGATCCTGCAAAGATAGCGACAGCCATGAAGATATCCAAGAAGACACTCAGGATCGTACACCAGAACATAGTATTTGCACTTGTGATCAAGTTTGCATGCCTTGCACTGGGCGCAGTTGGATTTGTCAACATGTGGTGGGCAATATTCGCAGATGTAGGAGTTATGATCCTTGCGGTATTAAATGCGACAAGAGCACTGAGCTTCAAAGAATAGGAGGAGACCGCATGGGAGAGATACATTTGCCGCATTGTCACTGCGACAATGAGAACAAGATCATAAAATGCATGCCGTCTGTGGAAGATTGCAGCAGCATGGCAGATATATTCAAACAGCTCAGCGATGGCACAAGGCTAAGGATACTCTGGATGCTGTGCCACCTCGAGGAATGTGTCAGCAACATAGCGGCGGCCATGGAGATGAGTGATCCGGCCGTATCGCACCACCTGAAGCAGCTCAAGGGCAGCGGCCTGATCGTGAGCCGCAGAGAGGGCAAGGAGGTATATTACAAGCTGGCAGACACGGAGACAGCCAGACTTGTACACAAGGTGTGTGAGGAGATGTTCCAGATAACATGCCCGCTTGAACAATAGAATAATATGACAGATAAATCCCCGCCGGTACCGAACAGATCAGTGCCGGCGGGGATTTTTTGCGTGGACAAGGAGATGAAGATATTATTATTTTAGGGTTTAGAGTAAAAAGTTGTTGACACATATCTGTACATAGTGTATATATAACATATAAACAGTTGAGAACAGTTTAAGGAGGTGTACATATGAGACTTTCTCAGAACTCAGGAGTGCCTATATATCAGCAGATAGCAGACAGCTTCAAGTCGGACATTCTGGCGGGCAAATATGCCCAGGGCGAATATCTGCCGTCCATCAGGGGGCTGGCACGGGATCTGAAGATAAGTGTTATCACCACCATGAAAGCTTATGAGCTGCTGGAGCAGGAAGGGCTGGTCACGGCTGAACAGGGCAAGGGCTTTTATGTGAATGCACAGGACAGTGAGATGCTGATAGAGCAGCATCTTCGAAAGGTAGAGGCATCTTTGACGGAGGCCATAGCTGCGGCACGTATTGCGGGGTTGTCGGACGATGAACTAAAGAATATGCTTGATGCCTTGCTTATGGTACAGGATTGACAATCTGACAGGCAGGGAACAAAACAGACAGAGAACAAAGCGGACAGAGAACAAAGCAGACAGAGAACAGGGAAAAAGAAAGACGTGAAGAGAGTTTAAGGTTTAATGGAGGATTGGATGATGAATTATGACTGCGCTGTAAAAGGGGAGAATATTTCCAAAAAGTTTAAGACATTTACACTGGATATACCTGATTTGAGGGTGCCAAAGGGATTTGCGACAGCACTCATCGGAGAAAATGGAGCGGGAAAGACGACACTTCTCAATATGCTTTCAGGAATAAGGCTTGATTACAAAGGTGAGCTGACTTTCTTTGACAAGTATTCATCGGAGGAAAAGGAGAGAAGGGCGGATGTAAAGAACAGGATAGGCTATACGGGAACAGGCAGATATTACCTTCCACAGTGGACTGTATCTGATGTGGAGGAGATAAGCAGTCTGCTCTTTGACAATTTTGACAGGGACGAGTTCGAAAGATATTGCCGAGAACTTGCGATATTTCCTGATTCCCCGGACGGTGTTGCTCTGAAGAAAAAGTGTTCAGCACTCTCTGATGGAACCAGAACTAAGCTGATGCTTGCCGGGGTTATGGCGAGGGATACAGACCTGCTGCTGCTCGATGAGCCGGCATCGCCTCTTGATCCTCTTATGCGAGACAAGCTGTGTCAGATGATCGGCGATTATATAAGCGACGGAGCGGGGGAGAAGAGTGTATTGTTCTCAACACACAATATATCCGATATGGAGAGTATCACTGATTATGCGATCATCATGGAACATGGAAATGTGGTCGAGTGCGGATTTGTGGAGGACCTGAAGGAGAAATACATACTGATAAAGGGAGATGCCCAGGATGCGGAGGCGGCATCAAAGATCCTTTATACCATGACTAAGAATCCTTATGGCTTTGAGGGAATCTGTCTTGCAGAGAATCTGGACAAGCTTGCAGGCATGAATGTGAGCAAGGAGATACCATCGCTGTTTCAGATAAGTGTGGCGGTCATGAAGAATAATACAAAAATGGTATTAAAGTAAAAACTGCTTAGAGTGTTTCACGTATTTATAGGAGCGTAATTATGAGGATAATAAAGGATTACAGAGCCATTACGAATGGAAAATACCGGCTAGTGTGTAATGTGTTGATACCGATCATACTGGGGGTGATACTGGCATTGATCGATATAGGAGTGAGAAAATATTATGTAACAGCGGTCATGCTCGGTGTGGGAGCGGCGCTCATGACTGCGATCGAGGTTATGGCTGATTATTGGGGATTCGGTGCAATATGTGTGAAGGGCTGCCTTGGAATGGATTATCTGAAGACGTCAACAAAGGGGAAAGCCATGTTACGGAATGCGCTTACGGCGGATCTGCTTGTCCGACCGGCGAGGATCGCGATATGCATGGTGATAGTGGCCGTACCATATGAAATTATGGTGGGTAACCCGGTAAGACTGCTTTGCCTGTCGATACTGCTCACAGCAAATCTGTCGGTGTGGGCGCTGAACATTACGAGATATGTCCAGAATGTTCAGGTCATGAGTCTGCTGTCCATGCTGTCATCAGGGGCATCGGGAGCTGCGGTTATATATATAACGATATCTTCGGGATTGCAGAAGTTTACATGGCTCATAGTTGCAGCACTGGCGGTATTGCTGCCGGTTGGAATATATGTGACGCGCAGACATATGTACCGCAAGGTTGAGGCGTCTTATCTGGATATGGATTAACAGATTGTTGTTCAAGGCTGGAAACGGCTTAGACTATCCGCCCCGCCTGCCGGCGGGAGGAATGATATATATTAGACAAGGAGGATTAAGGGATGAAAGATTTGATACTTGGTTTTAAACTTCTCAGATATGGATATAAGTTAAAGACAAATGTGATGATGCTTATTTTGTTCACTGCAATAGGGTTTGTGGTCGAACTGTCATCACACGGAACGAATATTCTGGGCGGTTTCTATTTTATGCTGACTGGAATGTTTGCCTACCAGATGATAATATACATGAATGCATCGGACTATGTGCAGTCAAGCGTGATGAAGAGAAAACTGGAGGTGGGAATGCCGGTGATCGTCAGCACAGTTGTGTATCTTGTACTTTTCACAATACTTGTTGCGGAGAAATATATACTTATCAGAATGTATCCGGAGAATACAGAAAACTATCAGGATACATTGTTTATGATCATATTTATATTGTTCGGAGCTATGATATTCTGCGGTGTATGTTACAAATATTTTGTGGCAAGCTTTATTGTGTTTATGTTGGTGATAATAACCTGCATGTCGACAATCAGTTCCTGGCTGTGTCACCATCATATATCAGAGGTTATAAGCCTTGGGCTTGTAAAACTTGCTGTCCTTGGATATGCGGCCATCCTTTTGGGTGGTGTTATAGAGTATTTGATCAGTTCACTTCTCTACAGAAAACAGTTGTCAGAGTATGCAATGAGCGGACTCAGCAAGAGCATGAAGTAAATGAAAATACAACTAAACTTAATAAAATAGACGGAACAGAGCCGGTTGCGGATTGTGCAGGATTGCCGAAGAGAGGGCGGTCACAGCAGAAGATTTGTAACCGGCTCTATTGCTATTATCAGGTGAGTGGAATATAATATTTAAGAATGTGCGCACTGGAAAAATCCGGCAGCTGCGCATAAGAGTAATGTATAAAATACAGAACCATAACGGCAGACATTGATAAGTCAGCATATGAATTTGAAAAGAAAGATATAAGGAAGTTATATGGTACAGAACATATTGTTTGATCTGGATGAGACACTGCTGGACTTCAAGCGCAGCGAGAGCAGAGCGCTCTCCAATATGCTCAGGCATATAGGGGTGGAGCCTACAGAAAAGGTCATATCCAGATACAGCGAGATCAACAAATCGAGATGGAAGCTGCTTGAACAGGGGCTGCTCACAAGGCAGCAGGTGAAGGAAAGCAGATATGAGATACTTTTTGCAGAGCTGGGAGTTGAATACTCTGCTGCAGAGGCGACAGCCTACTATGAGGATCAGCTCAGCCAGAAGGGATTTGTATTCCCTGATACGATAAAGCTGCTTGAAACCTTGCACGGAAGATACAGAATGTACATTGTGTCAAATGGCGGCTCAAATGTACAGAGCGGACGACTTGCGGACAGCGGTATAGGCAAGTATTTTGAGGATATATTCATATCTGAGGATGCCGGAGCAGAGAAACCGTCCAGAGAATTCTTTGATTATTGTTTTGGCAGGAGACCAGAGATAAAGGCAGATGAGACTGTGATCATAGGAGACAGTCTGACATCAGATATACAGGGCGGAATAAATGCTGGGATAAGGACGATATGGTTCAATCCGGATGGGCAGCAGGCGGCGGATATACATCCGGACTATGAGGTGAAAACACTTATGGAGATACCGACGCTGCTTGAAGAGCTGTAAGCAAAATTATTTATCGGGACCGGATACAAATGAGTCTGGATATAAATGAGTCCAGATTGAAATAAACAGGAATAGACAAATATACAGAGGTAGTACATGAAGATAAGAGATTTGATCACACAGGATAAGGCGACACTCTCATTTGAGGTGTTCCCGCCAAAGAAGGATACAGACTTTGCGGATGTTGAGGCAGCGGCGCTTGGTATAGCGGCATTTAAGCCGGATTACATGAGCGTTACATATGGTGCCGGGGGAAGCACCAAGGGACATACGATCCAGCTTGCCCGGGAGATCCAGGAGAAGTACGACGTGCCGACCATAGCACATCTGACATGCGTGTGTGCCAGCAAAGAGGGCATAAAGACTGCGCTTGCTGACATGAAGAATGCCGGTATAGAGAATATACTTGCTCTCCGCGGCGATATACCGAAGAACTATGATGGACAGGTATTTGCAGAGTTCTCACATGCATCAGAGCTGGTGGAGCTCATCAAGGAGACAGGAGATTTCTGCGTGGGCGGAGCATGTTACCCTGAGGTACACCCAGACTCGGCAAATAAGCACGAAGACATAATTGGGCTTAAGAAAAAGGTCGATGCTGGATGTGATTATCTCACGACCCAGATGTTCTTCGACAACAACATATTCTTTAATTTCATGTACAGAATCAGAGAGGCGGGAATATCAGTGCCGATCATACCGGGTATTATGCCTATAACAAGAAGAGTACAGGTCAAGAATGCTGTCAAGCTCTCAGGCTGTAACGTGCCGGAGAGATTCAAGAGCATAGTCGATGCATTTGGCGATACTGAGGCTGCGATGAGGCAGGCGGGAATTGCATATGCCACAGACCAGATCATAGATCTCATGGCAAATGGAGTGAAGCATATACATGTGTATTCCATGAATAAGCCTGAGGTTGCGGCAGGAATACAGAAGAATCTATCGGAAATACTTAAGATATAAAATTTATTGACAGACCTAGAGTCGGGACATCATGAGGGACAGCAATAGGATGGTGTTCAATGAAAGGAGTATCGGGTTATGAAACCGGTTATATCAGTGATTTTTACAGCCGGAAGCGGTGTGGAGACATGCCGGGCAAAGCTGGCTGACCAGACATTTAAGGAGTACGAGATAATAGAAGCGGACAGATTCGCGGGGCTTGAGCGCGCGCATGGAGAATATATACTGTTCGTGGATGGCTCGGAGGTTTATCCGGAGAACATGCTGGAGAAGCTGCATGACGCCGCAGAGCAGAGCGGGGCGGACATGGTGATTTCGAACTGCGAGCTTATAGACAGTGACGGTGGGAAGACCTTCGGAAGAGGTGTACATTTTGAGTGGGTTCACGGCGGAAAGCAGGTGTTTAACTGGAAGGACTGCCGTGGCAGGATCATGAATGTGGTACGACCATTAGTTGGCAATAAACTCTACAGAAAGCAGTTCATAATAGATGCAGGACTGGGCATTGCCGGTTGTGACAGCGAAGCTATATATTCGGCAATTGGAGCTGTAGCGGCGGAGAAGATAGCATATATAAGCAATCTGACATTTTCAAGGAATGTTGTTCCTGAGAGTGAGGCTGAGAAGCTGCCGGATGTTCCGAAGACCGTTGACTGTGTGACGGAGCATGTGAAGGGTATGGCAGACAGGACTGATCTGTGGAATGCTGTTATGTACTTTGCCATACGTCAGTATGTGGACAATTATGAGAAGTATTGCAGAGAACTGGATTCTGCAGAGAGAATAGAGTTTTACGAGAAAGCGCACAGCGTATTTAACAGTGAGATATTTGACGGATTGACAGAGAAGGGACTCAATGATGACAAGTTATTCCGCAAATATTCCATCATAAAGAAACATGATTCATCGGAGCTGAAAAAGCTCAAGACGAGAAGGATAATAGTGTCGCTCACATCCTATCCCGCCAGAATTGCGGGCATAGCACAGATGCTTGAGTCGATATATTCACAGACCAGAAAGGCAGATAAGATCGTTCTGTGGCTGGCGGAGGAGCAGTTCCCTAATAGGGATGACGATCTCCCGGATGATCTCAGAAAGCTGCAGTTTGAGGATAAGCTGGAGGTCAGATGGTGTGATGATTTGAAGCCGCACAAGAAGTATTTCTATGCGCTGCAGGAGTTCACGGACGACGTGGTCGTGACGATAGATGACGATCTGCAATATCCTCCATACATGCTTGAGAATCTGTATATGTCATATTTACAGTATCCAGAGGCGGTATCCGCTGTGAGGACACACTGGATGGTCATTTCGGATAAAGGGCAGCTTATTCCGTACAGGTATTGGATGAAGGAGACGGTTGCCTGTCTGTACAGCCCAAAGATGCAGTTATTTGCAACCGGGGGCGCAGGAACTTTATATCCACCAGGAATTTATGATGATAAGTGGTTCGACAAAGACAAGATGGTGGAGATGTGCCTGTGGGCGGATGACATCTGGCTTAAGCTAATAGAGATCATGTCAGGAGTTCCGGTTGTGGCGGCTATGCCATGTGAGGATCTTCGGTACTTACCGGGCTCACAGGAAATAGGCCTTTACCATAAGAATGTGGACGCCGACCAGAATGACGTTCAGTTACAGAAGATAGAGGAATGGCTTAAACCTGAATATGGAGATAATGCACTTGCGAAGAAGATTCTTGAATATGATGGAGAGCCGGTAGAGGATGCACTGATCAGGGTATGTGAATGTCATGAAAAAGAACGCAGAGAATTGAGGGATGAGATTGGTAGGAATTCCAGACAATCAAAGAAACGCATTGAAGAAAATGAGCGTGCCTACAGGGAAAAGTCAGAGATAAATGCCAAGCTTCAAAGAACATACAAGGAAAAGTCGGAGATAAATGCAAAACTACAGCAGACATATAAGGAAAAGGCTGACAGGGGTATCCGGATAAAAGAACTTGAGAAGGAGAAATCTGATCTTCAGGCAAAACTTGGAGAACTTCAGACAGAAAAAGCAGATATTCAGAAGAAATTGGAACAGCTTCAGGCAGAGAATGTTGTTTTGCAAAAGCAGCGTTCAATATGGTATAAAATAAAAAAGTGATAAAAATAAAGAAAGAAGGAAATAAAAATGACACTTGAGAAGTTACAGAAGGATATGATAGCAGCAATGAAGGCAAGGGATAAGGAGAGAAAGGACAGCATCTCATCCCTCGTATCAGCAGTTAAGAAGGTCGGAATCGATAACGGCTGCAGAGACAACATTCCTGAGGATATAGTTGATAGTGTTATCCTCAAGGAGATCAAGTCTGTAAAAGAGCAGATCGATACCTGCCCTGCAGACAGAACAGATCTTCTGGAGCAGTACAAGGCAAGATATGATGTGTTCAACGAGTATGCGCCAAAGCTTCTGTCAGAGGATGAGGTGAGAGATATCCTCACAACAAAATTTGCAGATGTGATAGCAACAAAGAATAAAGGCCAGATCATGAAGGCTGTCATGGCTGAACTCAAGGGCAAGGCAGACGGCAAGGTCATCAATCAGGTTGTGGCAGAGCTTTGCAAGTAGAGGAGAAAGTGTTTTGAAATTTGTAGGAATTGAAAAGAAAGAACAGGGAAAGTTCATCACACGATACGATGTTCAGTACGAGACTGTAGACGGAATAGTTAAGAACTATGAGATGATAAGCAGGAATGGAGAAATCACCGATTTCGAGGGACTTCATGGCAAGGCAGCAGATGCGGTGGTCATCATCGCCACAGACGAGGCAGATGAGAGGATCCTTATAGATAAGGAGTTCAGACTTGCTCCGGGTGAATGGGTATATAATTTCCCTGCCGGACTCATAGATCCGGGGGAGACTCCTGAGGTCAGTGCCAGACGTGAGCTTATGGAGGAAACGGGACTTGAGCTGTACGAGATCAGTGACACAATAGGGACAAGCTACAGTGCTGTAGGATTTTCAAATGAGACAAATATGTGTGTTGTAGGCAAGGCGAGAGGCGAGTTCAAGCCGAGCACTTCAACTCTGGAGGAGATCACTCCAGGATGGTACACAAAGGCAGAGGTAAGAGAACTGCTCAAGACTGAGAAGTTTGCAGCCAGAACACAGGCCTTCTGTTATGTGTGGAGCAGACAGTGATATGAGAATGAAAAAGGAGAAATAATCTATGGAAAAATTACCTGGAAAGGGAATGGTGACGGCATCGTCGCTCATCATGCTCATATGGGGGCTTGTAAATGCCGGATATTATGACATTGCAAAACTTGTGCTTGCAGATGAGCCATCGACAAAGGCTGTCGTATGTGGCGTTGTGGCCGGAATAGCATCGCTTGCAGCCATAATAGGCGGTATATTTGGAATAGCCGGAAGCAACAAGGTTGCAAAGGCGTCTGCCATAGTTGTATGGGCAGCATTTCTGGCGATACTTGCGATAATAAGCGGTATAGTGACACTGGTGTCCGGTGACAGCAAGCTTATAGCCGTTGTCATGATGATCGTTGGAATAGTTGTTCCGGTTGTCATGTTTATGGGGGCCGCTAAGAATAGAGCGTAGAAAATAATCGAATGAGGAGAACATAGAATGGATAAAATAGCAGTACTGATTCCATGTTACAATGAGGAAAAGACAATTTATAAGGTTGTCACAGATTTTAAGGCAGTTTTGCCAGACTCCACAATATATGTGTATGATAATAATTCCAGTGATAAGACATCTGAACTTGCAGAAAAAGCTGGAGCAGTTGTAAGAAAAGAGTACAAGCAGGGCAAAGGAAATGTCATCAGAAGAATGTTCAGGGAGATTGATGCAGAAGTGTATATAATGGTTGATGGTGATGATACATATCCTGCTGAATGTGCACCTGAAATGGTTGACGCTGTGATAAACAAAAATGCTGATATGGTTGTTGGAGACAGATTATCCAGTACATATTTCCAGGAGAATAAAAGACCATTTCATAATTTTGGAAATAGTATAGTAAGGTGGTCTATAAATAATCTTTTTAAGACATCTATAAAAGATATAATGACGGGATACAGAGCATTCAGCTATGAATTTGTTAAGACATATCCGGTTATGTCAAAAGGATTTGAGATTGAAACAGAGATGAGTATCCATGCTGTAGATAGAAATATGCAGGTTGAGAATGTAATTATTGAATATAGAGATAGACCTGATGGAAGTGAATCTAAGTTAAATACATACTCAGATGGTATAAAGGTATTGCTTACGATAGTTAAGTTATATAAGAACTACAAGCCATTTGGATTTTTTACAGCCATATCACTTGTACTTGCGCTGTATAGCATATTATTCTTCATCCCGGTACTTTCTGCATATTTTAAAACTGGTGTTGTAGACAGGTTCCCAACTCTGATCGTTTGCGGATTTGTGATGGTGATGGCAATTCTGTTCTTTGCGGTGGGAGTACTTCTCAGCACACTTAGAAGTCAGGATAAGAGAGACTTTGAGTATAAGCTTATTCAAGTTGATCATATGAAGAAAACTTCAAAATGAAAAAGAAAAGGTATGATACCTGAGGGGGGAAAATTGAATTTGGTTGCAAAAAAGAGGTTGGATATTGAACTTATGCGTATAATAGCAGCTTTTTTTGTGCTATATAATCATACAGGGGCGAATGGATTTTCAAAGTTTTTGTCTTATGATCCTCATACGTTCCATTATTGGTTATATTTGTTTTTGTCTATTTCCTGTAAGGTGTCCGTGCCGTTGTTTTTGGTGATAGCAGGTGCACTTATGTTGGGACGAGAACCGGAACCGGTAAAATATTTATGGCGGCATAGGGTCCTGCATATATTCAGTATTCTGCTTGTCTGGTCCGTATTTTATTATCTGTTAGAAGTTGGCGAAGGAAATGAAAAATTTAATATATTTCACTTCTTTACAAAATTATATTCTAACGGGTGGAATTTTTCATACTGGTATTTATATGCTTATCTTTCAATGCTGATAGTACTTCCATTATTGCAGCGATTTGCACAGGGGCTTTCTGATAATGATTATAAGTATGCACTGGTTTTATATATTGCTTTTTGTATGCTGGTTCCATGCTTGCAGTATCGTGTATTTCAGGATAGACATCCATTGAATGTAAATGTTTCTATTGAGTGGCTGGCAACAAACGTTGTTGTTTTTCCTCTGGCAGGATATTTCCTTAATTGCAGACTTAAAAACTTTTGGACTAAGAAAAGGTTGTTAGTTTTGTGGGGGATAAACATAGTTGCTATTGTGATCTCTTGTTATATGACATATTACAGAGCTCGAATTACAGGAATTTGTAACGAAAAGGATTCTCAAATGTTTTTTGGTACATTTGTTCTGGTAAACTGCGTGGCAATATTTGCAACATGTCAATATCTGAATTCGAATACAAACATACTGTTTAGATTGAAAAAACCGATAGTCTCGGTTGGCGGATGTACTTTTGGCATTTATCTAATTCATGTATATTTTAAAAACTATACAGACACATTCAAGAATTTGATGAGTTTTCTTCAGGATAAATTACATTCAACACCAGTGTTAGCATCGTTGATTTATTGTGTTGTGCTTTTCATGTGTGGATATGTTGTTACTCTGATCATGAAAAAAATACCACTTTTACGGAAAATAGTTTCGTAGATAGAAAAATCAAATTTTTACAGGAGACAAAATTATGCTCGAGTCAATAAAGAAAAATAAAAAGGGAATCATATTGATGATAATTTCCTCGATATGTGCCTGTGTAGGGCAGATGCTCTGGAAAATGTCGGCTGATAAAGGCCTTATATACATGATAGTCGGTTTTGGATTTTATGGCGTTGGAGCTCTTGTGATGATAATTGCATACAGGTATGGTAAATTATCAGTTTTACAACCGATGCTGAGTTTGAATTATGTGTTAAGTATAGTGCTTGCAGCTATAGTACTTGGTGAAAAAGTTGGCTTTGTGAAATGTATAGGTGTTCTTGTTATAATTGCAGGAGTGATAATGATAGCAGGAGGGGATACGGAAGAATGCTGATATATTATATTGTACTTGTGATTATGACATTAAGTGGTGCGGTGGCATCATTATTTTTGAAAAAGGCGTCCGCTTCTGAGAGCATAATAGCTACAATAAAAAATATTAATTTATACATAGGTGGTGCGTTGTATCTTGTATCAGCGCTGTTAAACATATATGTTCTGAGATATCTTGATTATTCAGTCGTTTTGCCTTTGACATCAGTTACATATATCTGGACTATGGTTATATCCTATTTTATTTTGAAAGAGAAAATATCGAAAAAAAAGATAGGTGGAGTTATTTTGATATTGGTTGGAGCCGTGCTCGTCTCGGTGTCATAATAGGTATGGAGGTTATTGATGAGTGAACAGAGATCTAAAAAAAGAATTGCGGTTATTATAATACTGGCTTTTGTCTTGCCGATTCTGGTGATGCTGGCTGTTATGGCTATATGCGGGGTGATCCCGTTTGGTAGTAAGTCAACTTTGGTGTGGGATTCATTATTGCAACACAAAGATTATTATGGATATTTGTGGGATGTGTTTCATGGTAAGGCGAGCATAGAATATTCTGCGGGGAAATCCCTTGGTGGTAGGATGATTGGTCTGATTGGTTTCTATATTTCTAGTCCGTTAAATATTTTCCTGGTTTTCTTTTCTAAGGCGCATATTCCATATTTTATGGTGTTTATGATAATTTTACGAATTGGATTATGCGGCATAACAGGATATATATATATTCATAACAGATTCCGTATATCGGCAAAGTCTTCTTTGGTTTTATCCACGCTTTATGCACTTATGGAATACAATGTGTATAATTGTAGGAATGTTATGTGGCTTGATGGGGTTATAATTCTTCCGCTGATTGCACTTGGTGTGTGGAAATGTATCAATGAGAAAAGAACAGGTTTGCTGTTTGGATCTGTGTTTATGGCAATTCTGTGTAACTGGTATACCGGATATATGGTATGCCTCATGTCGGGAATATTGTTTATTGTCGAATATCTTAATGCATATGATTACAAAATAAAAGTTGCATTGAAAAATGATCTGAGAAGTATAGGCAGATATGTGGCAACGATGATATGCGGAGTATTGGCGAGTATGTGTATATTACTTCCGGCATGTGTATCATTAATAGGTGGAAAAGCAACAAATAATACGGTTGGTCTCAGCAGAATTGTAAACATGGACATAACACAGTTCCTGAGTGGATTTGATGTGAGTGCAAAAGTAAATGCGCAGGATGCCCCATTGATATTCACGGGAACGATAGTTTTAGTTGCGGTAATCGCATTTTTTGTCAATAAAAAAGTAAAAAGATCAGAAAAAATATGTATGTTCTGTCTTCTGGCCTTGCTATGTGGAAGTTATTGCCTTAGAGATATGGAACTTGTATGGACCGTATTTGTCAGGAGTACATCATATTTTTTCAGGTTTAGTTTTGTTTTCTCTTTTGTAATGATAATGATTGCAGCACGGGAAATTCAGTTATATGAGCGCGGCGAAGTCGAGAATAAGGAAATAGCCGGAGCCATGATGACTGTAGCAGCAGGTTTAGCGTTTTTATATTACATAAAAAAGATAAATTCCCCGTTGCGTCTTGTGGTATTGTATTTATTTATACTTTGCATTGGAGCATTGGTGATAAGGTGTATTAGGAACAGTAGATTGTTGATAAATACTGTTTGCTGGATCGCAATAGGATTAACTGTTTTGGAGTCGGTGTATAATGTATACCTTGCTTTTTCGGAATATAATAATGATGTAAATGCATTTACGGAGTATTCTCTGGATGCAGAAAATGTTGTGGATCAATTGAATGCTGATTCTGGAGATACTTTTTACAGATACGAAAACAATTATAATTATCTGTATGGCCTGGGAAGAGAGATAGCAACTGGAGAATCATTACTGTATGGATATAACAGTATAGAGCATTATAGTTCGGCATATGACTTTAATGTTGACAGGTTCCTTGCAAATATGGGATATTCGGACATCCCTGGCGAAAAATATTTCTTGTGTGAAACATACTGGAATAGTCCGATGCTGCTTGCTGATTCATTGCTGTCTATAAAGTATGTCCAGCTTAAGGATGCGGCAACAGGTTATGAGGATACAGGAATAAAGACTAAAAATGCAGAGGTTTACAAAAATGAATATGCATTGCCGCTTGGATATCCTGTTAGTGAGGATATGGGAAATCTGTCATTCGGAAGTGATCCGTTTAAGAATCAGGAAAATCTGATATCTGCAATGACGGGTAAGAATACCAGAGTATATAATGATGTTCAGACTGAATATGTTCGTAAAGACAAAAAAAATAATGAGGTGTGGAAACTTAGTGTAGCGAACGATGGTCCTGTGTATGTATTTGTTGATGGAAGTGATATACACAACAGTTTATATGACCACAATTGCAGGATATATGCGAATGGCGAATTTGTTCAGAATGCATGTCATAGATTTGAAATTAACAGTATGTACCTTGGAGATTATAAGGCTGGTGATGAAATAGAGCTGAAGATAAAGAGAGATACCAATAAGGATAAGAGACATACGATTTATGCAGCGCAGTTGGATATGGCAGAATTTGATAATGCCGTTCAGCAGCTGAAATCAGGGTATACAAGCAATCTGAATATATCAGGAAATAAAATATCAGGAGAAGTGGCGCTGGACAGTGATTCAGAGATATTCCTTTCAATACCATACGAAAAGACATGGTCGTTGACAGTTGATGGAAAGCGTGCTGATATAGAAGAGCTTGCGGATACATTTATGGGGATTAAACTGAGTAAAGGACAGCATACCATAAAAATGGTATATCATACGCCGGGGCTGAGATCTGGTGCGGTCGCATCTGTAGTTGGTTTTGTTCTCTATGCATGTATGGAAGTTATAAGGAAGAGAAAGTATAAAAAGAAGAAAGAAATTGCATAAAATAATTGAACAATGAATAACAACTACAAATTTTTCCAGAACCGGGATTGCGAATTCTTCCCGTGCCATAAGGTAAAAGATGAAGATAAATTTAACTGCCTGTTCTGTTACTGCCCACTTTATTTTGATGAGAGCTGCATAGGCAGTCCTGAGTATATAGTGAATGGAAGGGGACAGAAGATAAAGGATTGCAGCTCATGTCTGGTGGTTCACAGACCGGAGATGTACGACAAAGTCATTGCTCATTTGCAGAGGCAGGAAGAGATACTGCATGTAGATTTGAGAAAGCTGAGACAGCAAATAAAGGACAGGTTGATACAGATCACGCATATAAATGACATGGAGCCTGACATGTGTGTGGAACATCAGCGGGAGGCAGAAATAGTGCTTGACCGGATCATGACGAAAAATGCTTCGGAAACCTCAGTAGAATGCCAGGTGTCAGTATTGCTGCAGCCATTTGCGGTGGAGTGCGTTCATGAGGGCTATTTTGAATTTGGCAGGAAGAGGATAAAATGCAATGTCCTTGAACAGCTTGATCTGAGCAGCGTTGAAAATGGATATCTGTATGCATTCCATGCGCCGGAGATCGACATAGAAAGTGCGGGTTCGGTTCTTGAACAGTATTACATGGAGGCATTTCAGGTGGCATGCATGGATGTCATAAGAGGGTGGATACAGGGATATCTTGAGAGAAAGAACAGTGTATATGATAATCGGTATTGCAGCCCATCATTCGGTCCCGGATATTACGGAATGGGTATGGATACCATACCTGAGTTGCTTGGACTTATGGATGCATCACAGGTAGGCGTGTCATGGAACGGAGAACGTATGTCACCGAAGATGAGTCTTGTTGGAACATATCTGATCGCGGGTGAAGATGTGTTTGCGATGGATTCTGATTGCAGAGACTGTATTGGACAGAGCGGTGGCTGTGAATTCTGTATAAAGCACTGAATTTATACCAAGTAGGAGCAGAGTTATTCTGCTCCTGCTACTTGATTCAATCTGCCTTTTAACCCTAAAATATCATGCCTTATTTGTTCAATGACTACTTTAAATTCTTCATCACTTTTCCCGGTTGGATCTTCAAGTCCCCAATTATCATCAAATGGCCTGCCTATAAAGGGACATCCTACATTGCATCCCATTGATATTGTAATATCTGGATCTGGAATATCACTAACCAGCTTACTGTACTGTCCCTCTGCTTCCATATCTATATTATATAATTCCTTCATAATACGAACAGCATCCTGGTTAATCTGAGGTTTTGTTTCTGTACCCGCCGAATAACTTTGAAATACATCTGATGCCAGATGCCTTCCCAAAGCCTCAGCAATCTGACTTCGGCAGGAATTATGGACACAAATAAAAGCTACTTTTTTCTTACTCATGAAATGGACACCTCTCCTTTATACATTGCTCATTAAGTTCTGTGAATCCGCATGGCATTTGTTCATAATGCAATGTTACACCATAATGAGCATTCACATAATCGATACCATTCTTAAACGCTACCATTGCATCTCTCTTGCAGCATCTTGGTCCGTTTATGGTTCCTAATTCTCCTATTGCTTTCGAGGTAAACTGCATATGATTTCCCCATGTTCCATCTGTTGAAAGCGGACCTGTTCCATCGATGATTGCAAGTGCAGCACCAATAGAAGTGACTGCTCCGCATATTCCCCATAAACCGCACATTGCTCCCGGCATCCTAAGTCCTTCTGCCATCAGCCTGTCCAATGCCTGATCTAAGTCTATCTCTCCACCTGCGTTTTTGTAGGCCACAAGCAAACTTGCGCCATCTAATATATGGTGTTCCGGTCCATGAATACTGACATATTCCTTCTCTGCAATATTCTTAAAAATGTTAACCGGATTTGTTTCCTGTTCTTTCTTTATATCTTTTACAATAAGTTCTGCTTTTTCTCTTACTGTCATAGAAATCTTCCTTTCGTCTTATTAGCTATTCTTAATCAGCGTTGGATAAATCATAACTCACATGTCAAACTGCCAATATAATTTTTGAATTCTATTAAAGCTTCACAATTCAATGAATAATGATGCCATTTGCCTTCTTTCCGGTCATTAACCAACCCACATTCCACCAGTATTTTCATATGATGAGATAATGTAGGCTGGGTAATGCTAAATCTCTCTAAAATCCTGCATCCGCATTTCTCTCCATCTGACAACATCTGCGCTATTTCCAGTCTGTTTGAATCTCCAAGTGCTTTGCATATTAAAGCAACATCTGTTAACTTCATTTCATTCACCTCACATTGATAATCATCTATATATAGAATTAGCACATATATAGATGAACGTCAATGCATTTTGCAAATATCCTAACATTTGTACTTATAGGCTCAGCATAAGCCCCAAATATCATGTGCCATATATTATTAATGGACACCCTGCCTTTTAGATTCTTGCGCCAGAAATACCAGACTGACAGTAAGTGTCACAGCCTCGGTCACAGGTGCAGCAAACCACAAGCTGTTGCCACCGGTCAAAACAGGGAACGTCAGTATACACACGCTGCTGAGTATGATGTTTCGGAGCAGTGATATACACAGAGATTGCCCGGATTTCAGTATGGCCTGGAGATAGTAGGAGGTCATCAGGTTGATTCCAAATGGCACAAATGCAAAGAAGTACGCTCTGACACCAAGATCGGCAATGACACCAAGACCTTCATTCATATCTATAAACACACCGCAGAGCACCCTTGGAAAAAGTATTCCAAGAAGTGAGAACAGCGCACCCATGATCAGGATGGTTGTGTAAGCCATTCTTTTTATGGCGTTTATTCTGCCTATGTTATTTGCTCCGTAGTTGGTCGAGATCACAGGCTGCACAGACTGACCAACTCCTGTGAACAGAGAATTGAACAGGATGACGCAGTTGGAGATGACGCTGTATATGGACAGGGCATTCTCGCCGCAGTACTTCAATATCTGTATGTTAAACAGCAGTACTATAAATCCATTTGCAAATTCATTGAAAAAGCTCGGGATACCGGCTGTCACGATATTCTTCATGCTGTTCAGGAGCCTGTGTGGCATTATGAAACGCAGCTCATTCTTCTTGCTGAGAAAATGTGATGAGGCGACAAGTATCTGGATCAGCATACCGATTACGGAGGCAAGTGCGGCTCCGCTGATTCCCTGCTTCAGTGGGAATACCAGTACAATGTCCATCACGATATTGAACACTCCACCCAGCAGGACGCCTGCCATGGCGCGGTTCGGATCATTGTCAGCCCTCACAAATATAGCTACGAAGTTGGAAAATACTGCAACCGGCAGGAATATATTTATATAGTGCATGTATGACATGGCATATGGGTATAGAGTGGCATTTGCACCCATGAGCCTCAGCAGTGATGGCATGCATGTTACGTACAGTATCCACAGCAGTGCGGTGACTGCTGCGATCATCATGAATGACACGGTGAAGTAGCGGTTAGATTTCACTGTGTTGCCACTTCCTCTGTGCACGCTCATCTGTACTGATCCACCTACGCCAAAGAGAATTCCGGTTGACATAAGTATGCACAGCAGAGGCGTTGTGATGCTCAGAGCGGCCAGGGCATCAGTTCCAACACCTTTGCCGATGACGATGGCATCAGTCAGGGTGTATATGGACATGACCATGGCACTTCCAAGGGAAGGAATGAGGAATTTGAAGTAAAGCTTTTTCAGATTGTCTCTTAACAGGTCCATTTGTAAATCTCCTTAACAAAAAAAGTTTATAATTGAAAATCATTGAAAATCGGAAAGGCACATGATCGCGGGGACACATTAACCTGCCAGCCGCATAAAAAAAGAGCCAGATAAGATAAAGTATCTTATCTGGCTCATGAAAATTCTGATATGTTTTTATCGCGATTCATGTTCCATCCGGGAATCCTGCATCTGCAGAACACCTTGCAAGGTATATTAATATTCAACATACCGTCCGACTTGTGTTATTATAACAGGAGGCATAAAAATGTCAAGGATTAATAAGGGGGTATTATGGAGTATAGAGTGACAGATGCAAATGATATAGATATGCTGATGGATGTCAGATTGTCCATGCTTAGGATAGTCAATGATCTTCCTGCTGATTACATATTTGATGATGAATTGGTGGTGAGCAGCAGAAGGTATTTTCTTGAGGGTGATCAGACAACAGTTGTAGCTGTCAATGACGGAAGATGTGTGGCGTGTGCCAGTATGTCTTATATTGAAATAATGCCAACATTTTCTCACTCATCAGGAAAGAGAGCACATCTCATGAATGTATATACAGAAGAGCACTATCGGAGAAGAGGAATCGCCAAGCATCTTGTGAATATGCTTATAGGGGATGCGCGTGCACATGGCGCCACGGAGATAAGCCTTGATGCCACAGAAAGCGGCAGACCGCTGTATGAATCAGTGGGATTTAAGGCATCTGAGGAGTGCATGGTTATAGATATACAGCAATTATGATACTTTTGATAATAGACAGTTTACATACATATATTTACGGAGACAGACATAGCTATGGAGGTAAGAGATAGCATAGAAAAAAGACGCAGTATTAGAAAGTTTAAAGATATCCCAGTGGAGCCGGCGATTATAAGACAGCTTATCGAGGTGCGGCGATCCAGAACCTGTTGCAGAGAATCCGGAGATGCGGCCTGGAAAGAAAATGGATGAAGTGCTGGAATACAGATAATTACAACAAGGAGGACGTACAGCCATGTCACTGGAAAAGGCAGAAAAGTTTCTTGAAGATAAAGGATATGGAGACAGGATGACAAGATAGTACTCATACTCACCGAGGGCATAGCCAGAGTTGACAATAGGAAATATAGAGACAGATTCCACGTCAAGGCGAAGATGGTGCCATTTGATAGCGTGGAGGAGCTTGTCGGACATGCACCGGGCGGAGTGTGTCCATTTGGCATAAATCCGGGGATAGATATATACCTTGATGAGAGCCTCAAGAGATACGAGAGGGTTTTTCCTGCGGCGGGCAATGACCACAGTGCAGTGAATCTCACCATCTCTGAGCTTGAGGATGCATCTGGGGCTGCCGGCTGGGTTGATGTGTGCAAGGAGCCGGAGAAGTAAGCTGTTAATCAGGTTAATATGAGTCTGCGGATGGTGCTTATTATACGAATTAAGTATTGGGGAAAGGAAGAATGGGTGTATGGACATAACGATGCTTGGAACAGGAAGTGCACTTGTGACAGAGTGTTATAATACATGCTTTGTGCTGTCAGATGGAGACGAACATTTTCTAGTGGATGGCGGCGGTGGTAACGGCATACTGTCACAGCTTAAGAAAGCGGGTTTTAACTGGCAGGACATGAGGACAATATTTGTGACGCATAAACATGTGGATCATATACTCGGCGCGGTGTGGATGATCCGCATGATATGCCAGCATATGAAAAAAGGTTCGTATGAAGGCGAAGCCGTTATATACGGACATGACGAGGTCATCGCTTTACTTAGGGAGATGGCAATGCAACTTCTTAATAAGAAGGAGACAGTATATATTGGTGACAGACTTCATCTGGTTGAGGTGAATGACGGCGATACGAAAGAGATAATGGGCAAAAAGGTCACATTTTTTGATACTGGTTCAACTAAGACAAAGCAATTTGGATTCTGTATGGATATGGGTGATGGCGCGAAAATTACGTGCTGCGGAGACGAGCCTTACAATGATTGTGAGGAGAAGTATGCGAGAGGCAGCAAATGGCTGCTCCATGAGGCATTCTGCCTGTATTCCGAGGCGGATATATTTGATCCATACGAGAAACATCACTCAACAGTCAAGGATGCCTGTGAACTTGCAGAAAAGATTGAAGTTCAGAATCTGTTGCTATATCATACAGAGGATAAAAATATAACACATAGAAAAGGATTGTACGTGGCAGAGGGCAAAAGGTATTACAGTGGCAACCTGCATGTGCCAGATGATTTGGAGAAAATAAGACTTTAGAGATGGGCAGGAAAGAATATAGTCAAAATCTGAGAGAAATTAGAAGATGAATGACTTTCTTGAACAATAGAATTGTTTGAAAATTCAGGCAACTAGAAAAGAGTTTGCTAAAGATAGGCGATAAAAAGGAGAGATCGAAATGTACAATCCAATAAAAGAACTGACTAAGCGGGAATGGCTTATCTGGCTGAGTTCCCTGGCTATAGTGCTGGTGTCGAATCTTCTCACTGCAGATCTGGACATACTCACACTTGCGGCGGCACTCATAGGTGTGACATCGCTTATATTTGCGGCAAAGGGAAATGTGTGGGCGCAGATATTGATGGTCGTATTCAGCATATTATACGGTATCATATCCTTCAGGTTCCGTTATTGGGGGGAGATGATAACCTACCTCGGGATGACGATGCCGATGGCGGTGTGGTCAGCCATAACATGGTTTAAGAATCCATCGGAGGGCAACAGCAGTGAGGTAGCCATACAGAAACTGACACGCAGGCATGTGATATGGCTCACTGTCAGCACGGTGCTTGTAACGGTTGTATTCTACTATATACTCATGATACTTGACACGCCGAATATAGTATTCAGCACAATATCCATAGTCACAAGTTTCCTGGCGGCTGCGCTCACCATGCTGAGATCGTCATACTATGCGGTGGGATATGCGGCAAATGATGTAGTACTCATAGTATTATGGGTTCTCGCATCTTTTGAGAATCCGTCATATATTCCTGTAGTTGTAAACTTCGTCATATTCTTTGTGAACGACATGTATGGATTTGTGAGCTGGAAAAAGAGAGAAGTGAGGCAGGCTGTGGATATGTAGCAGATAAAGGAGGTGCAATTTGCAACATAAATAGACAGTAGTACAATGTTTAAAGTGCTGACAGCTATATGCCCATAACTGTCAGCACCATAATCTGATTATTATTGCTGAATATCGGCAATATACACTGTTTTGATGTATACATAGTGCGCTGCCAGACAGAACGATATAATAATAAATAGAACATAAGTGAAATCTTATCATAATAGGAGGACGCATAGATGAATATAAACATAAGAGAGTACATGGCAGCAGATGCAAAGTCAGCATCAGAGATCTGGAACCAGGTTGTGGATGATGGCGTGGCATTTCCACAGGAGGAAGTCCTGACACCGGAATCAGGAGATGCATTTTTCAAAGAGCAGACATATACCGGTATCGCCGAGAACTCAGAGAGTGGTGAGGTGGTAGGACTCTACATACTTCATCCGAACAACGTGGGAAGATGCGGACATATATGTAACGCCAGCTATGCCGTGAGACGCGATATCCGCGGTGAGCACATAGGAGAAAAGCTTGTGCTTGACTGTATATCCATGGCAAAGAAGAAAGGCTTTAGAGTGCTCCAGTTCAATGCCGTAGTAGCATCAAATGTACATGCACTCCATCTGTATAAAAGGATTGGTTTTACTCCGCTGGGAGTCATACCGGGAGGCTTCAGAATGCCGGATGGACATTACGAGGATATCATTCCGCACTATTATGACCTTAGAAAAGATGCAGATCAGTAATGAGTTGCAGCATATGGTGTAACATCACAGAAAAATATGTTGATGTTACGATCTGACAGCGGTATACTTGTTGTCAGAGAATTGGATAGTATATGGGGAGCTGGCGAGTTAGCCGGCTGAGAGGAGGCTGAACGCTTCGACCCACAACCTGATGCGGATAATGCCGCCGTAGGGATACGTTTGATACATACATAATGATGTAAGAAAGAAGAGACGCATTCCTGTGTCTCTTTTTTCATAAGGAGGGACCCACGTAAGTGGGAGGATTCCTTGTGAAGTACGCAGACGCCGCGCGTAAGCGCCTTTCATGCGTCTGCTCCTTTATAAGGAGGGGCCCACGTAAGTGGGAGGATTCCTTGTGAAGAGTGGAAGCGCACTGATGTGCGCGCAGGTCATCAAGCGGTGCTTGACGACATATTACGCAGACGCCGCGCGTAAGCGCCTTTCATGCGTCTGCTCCTTTATAAGGAATAATCTACATGAGTGGGATATTCCTAAAGTGGCTGATTGGGGGCACCACCTTCCGCCACTATAAAAGTGTAAGAGAAACAAATATTAGATCTGGAACAGATTTATAAAGCCGGATCAGATTGGAGGAACAGATGAGAAATTACACAACACAGATGGACGCAGCAAGAAAAGGCATAGTAACTCCTGAGATCGAGAAAGTTGCCGAGAAAGAGCATATGTCCACTGAGGCGCTGATGAAACTGGTAGGAGAGGGTAAGGTAGCGATACCTGCCAATAAGAAGCACACATGCTTAAACCCAGAGGGAGTTGGAAGCATGCTGAGGACCAAGATCAATGTCAACCTCGGTGTGTCAAGAGACTGCAAGGATTATGGTATCGAGATGCAGAAGGTTATGAGTGCTGTCGAGATGGGAGCAGAGGCGATCATGGATCTGTCAAGCCACGGCAATACACAGCCGTTCAGACAGAAGCTCACTTCAGAGTGTCCGGCTATGATAGGAACTGTGCCGGTATATGACAGCGTTATCCACTATCAGAGAGATCTTGCGACACTGACAGCACAGGATTTCATCGATGTGGTACGTCTCCACGCGGAGGATGGAGTTGACTTCGTGACTCTCCACTGCGGAATAACAAGAAAGACGATCGAACAGATCAAGAAACATAAGAGAAAGATGAATATAGTCAGCCGTGGCGGCAGTCTTGTATTTGCATGGATGACCATGACAGGCAATGAGAATCCGTTCTACGAGTATTTTGACCAGATCCTTGATATATGCGAGGAATACGATGTGACAGTATCACTTGGAGATGCATGTCGTCCGGGATGTCTTGCGGACGCAACGGATGTATGTCAGATAGAGGAGCTTGTCAGACTTGGAGAGCTGACAAAGCGCGCGTGGGATCATAACGTACAGGTTATGGTTGAGGGCCCTGGTCATGTGCCACTCAATCAGATTGCAGCCAACATGGAAGTTCAGAAGACACTCTGTATGGGCGCACCATTCTACGTACTTGGACCTCTTGTCACAGATATAGCACCGGGATACGATCACATCACAAGTGCCATAGGCGGAGCAGTCGCAGCCATGAACGGTGCAGCATTCCTCTGTTACGTCACACCAGCAGAGCACCTTGCCCTGCCAAATGTAGAAGATGTCAAGCAGGGAATCGTCGCATCCAAGATAGCAGCCCATGCGGCAGATATAGCAAAGGGAATACCTGGAGCGAGGGATATAGATGACAAGATGGCGGATGCGAGACGTGTCCTCGACTGGGATGCACAGTTTGCATGTGCCATAGATCCTGAGACCGCAAAGGAGATTAGGGACAGCAGGAAGCCTGATGACGAGTACAGCGACACGTGCAGTATGTGCGGCAAGTTCTGTGCTGTCAGATCGATGAACAAGGCGCTGTCAGGGGAATACATAGATATACTGTAATTACCAAGAAACTTAAAATATAAAAAGATCCGGCAGTATATGTCCATCTCGGCATGTACTGTCGTTTTTATATGCATAAAAATATATGGAAATAAGTACAAAAAAACGGGTGTTCAGCCGAAGATGTTTACTATTTTGCCTATTGTAATGCCGGGTGAACGAGTTTAGAATAAAACCGAAAACAGGAGTAAATTATAGAAAAGAAGGGAAAAAAGTGAACAAAGATCTTACTGTGGGAAGGCCTGAATCCGTGCTTTGGAGATTCTGCCTGCCACTTTTCGGAAGTGTGATATTTCAGCAGCTCTATAACATAGCGGACAGCTTTGTGGCGGGGCAGTTCATAGGAGAAAATGCTCTGGCGGCGGTCGGCAACAGCTATGAGATAACACTTATTTTCATAGCATTTGCATTTGGATGCAATATAGGCTGTTCGGTCATAGTATCCCAGCTGTTCGGGGCAAAGAAATACAGCGAGATGAAGACTGCGGTCTGGACTACTCTCATAGCAAGCGCGGTACTTGTGGCGGTTCTCATGCTGGTTGGATTCCTGCTTGGAGAGAGACTGCTGGCACTTATTGATACCCCGGATGAGCTGATGAGAGATTCGCTTACTTATCTGAACATATACATATTGGGCGTGCCATTTTTGTTCTTCTACAACATAGCGACAGGAATATTCTCTGCGCTGGGCGACTCGAGAACACCGTTCATATTCCTTGCCATCTCATCGGTGTCCAACATAGCCGTTGATATACTGTTTGTAAAGACATTTGAGATGGGGGTAAATGGAGTTGCGTGGGCTACATTCATCTGTCAGGGCGTGAGCGCTGTACTTGCGATAATAGTTGTGTTCAGACGCCTGACAGCAGTTCGCACTGAGGGGAAGGTCCGTGTATTTTCGGGAAGCATGCTGGGCAAGATAGCAGTCATAGCCATACCGAGCATACTTCAGCAGAGCTTTATCTCAGTTGGAAATATAATTATTCAGAGCGTCATCAATGGATTTGGAGCCTCTGTCATAGCGGGCTATGCGGCGGCTGTAAAGCTCAACAATCTCGTCATAACGTCATTTACAACACTTGGAAATGGAATATCCAACTATACCGCACAGAATCTTGGCGCGGGTAAGATCGACAGGATAGGACAGGGACTTAAAGCTGGAATAAAACTCATATGGGGACTATGCATACCATTTGCGGTTTTGTACTTCTTCTTTGGCCGTTATGGCATGTATCCATTTATGGAGAATAGGACAGGACTTGCCCTTGACACGGGAGTCACGTATCTCAGGATACTGGCGCCGTTCTACTTTGTAGTATCGGCAAAACTTGTAGCTGATGGAATACTAAGGGGAACAGGCATGATGGGCAGATTCATGACATCGACGTTTACGGATCTGATACTCAGAGTGGTGCTGGCGATAGTGCTGTCAAGAGTTATAGGTTCCGCCACAGGAATATGGCTGGCCTGGCCGATAGGCTGGACTATAGCAACAGTTATGTCACTGTTATTCTGTGTGAATGGTATTAAGAAGCTGAAAAGAGAAAAAACAGGGAGGATAGAATAGATGACAGATAAAATGACTCAGAAGAGCCATGAAGATATGAGTAAAGAAATAAACAAAGATGGTGTGGCGGTGCGTACACGGGGATATCATATATGGAGAGTTATATTCTGTATAATAGGCGTGCTGGGAATGCTGATGTTCATATATCCGGTGTTCAGAGGTTGCCATGTGAATATAGGAACCCTGCTGGGAACAGGCGTGTTTGCACTTCTCACATTGTATGGAGTATTCAGGGCAAAGATAGACAAATCTGTCAGAAAGCTTTGGGATAAAAAAGCAGGAAAGATATGCTTAAGTTTCGTGCTTGCACTTGTCACTGCTGCGCTTGCCCTTGTTGTGGTCATCACTTATCACATGGTCTATGCGGCTCATGTAAAGCCTAAACAGGATGCCACAGTCGTGGTGCTCGGATGCGCGGTCAGAGGCGGCGGTCCAAGCCTTATGCTGAGGGAGAGACTTATAGCAGCACAGGATTATCTTGATGAGAACCCGGAGGCTGTATGTGTTGTGTCCGGTGGACAGGGCGCAGATGAGAGCATGTCGGAAGCTCAGTGCATGTATGAATACCTTACAGAGCACGGAATTGCTCCGGAGAGAATATATATGGAAGACAAGTCCACGTCCACAAGGGAGAACATAAAGTTTTCGGCTGAGATCATCAGACAGAACGGACTGCCGGACAAGATGAATATAGTGACAAATGAATTCCACGAGTACAGGGCAAAGCGTATAGCGGACAAACAGGGCATAGAAACGGGCTCCATAGCCGGAAGCACTGCATGGTGGCTGCTTCCGACATACTATGTCAGGGAGATGGCAGGCATACTGTATGAGTGGATCAGCGGCTGATATGTGGACAGGTGCGCTGCGAGGCGGACAAAGTGAATACAATGATCCGCCGGACACCCATGCAGGTATATTTGGTCGAAATGCACAGATAACCTAAAAAAAACCTTGTAATATTTCTTGAAAAATGCATGTAAAAACGTACTTCTAAATAGAAGAAATTATGTTATAATGACTCTGTATGATACAAATACAGTATCCAGTTAAAAGGAGAATGAGATGAACAAATTAGAACTTCAGAAAAAAGCTGTAGAAGTTCGCAAGGGCATTGTTACAGGTGTATACAATGCAAAGAGCGGACATCCAGGCGGCTCATTATCAGCAGCAGACCTGTTTACTTATCTTTATTTCGAGGAGATGAATGTGGATCCTAAGAATCCTGAGGACGAGAATCGTGACAGATTCGTGCTCTCAAAGGGACACACAGCTCCGGGCTACTACGCAGCACTTGCGTTAAAAGGCTTTTTCCCAATAGAAGACTTAAAGACACTCAGACATGTTGGATCTTACCTTCAGGGACATCCTGACAAGAAGCACACTCCAGGAGTGGATATGTCATCAGGATCACTGGGACAGGGACTTTCAGTTGCAGTAGGTATGGCACTTGCAGCAAAGATGCAGGGCAAGGATTACAGAACATACTGTCTCTGCGGTGACGGAGAGATCCAGGAGGGACAGATATGGGAGGCAGCTATGTTCGCAGGACATAGAAAGCTTGACAATCTGTGCGTTATAGTAGATAACAACAATCTTCAGATTGACGGAACGGTTGAGGATGTATGTTCACCATATCCTATAGATGAGAAGTTCAAGGCATTCAACTTCCATGTTATCAATATCAATGGCAATGACTTTGACGAGATCGACAGGGCATTTGCTGAGGCAAAGTCCCACAAGGGTGAGCCTACAGCGATCATCGCCCACACGATCAAGGGCAAGGGTGTATCATTCATGGAGGACAAGGCCGGCTGGCATGGAAAGGCTCCGAATGAAGAAGAGTATAAGATCGCCATGGAAGAACTTGAGAAGGAGGCTGCAGCATTATGATAGAGAATAAAGCAATCGCAACCAGAGAGAGCTATGGCAATGCCTTAGTAGAGATCGCAAAGGAGCATGATGATCTTGTTGTTTTAGATGCAGACCTTGCAGAGGCAACCAAGACAGTTATTTTTAAGAAAGCTTATCCTGAGCGACACGTTGACTGTGGCATCGCGGAGGCGAACATGGCAGGAATAGCTGCCGGAATGTCAACATGCGGATACGTTCCATTTATGAGTTCATTTGCAATGTTCGCTGCAGGACGTGCATTTGAGCAGGTGAGAAATACTATCGGCTACCCACATCTGAATGTGAAGATCGGTGCAACCCATGCAGGAATCTCAGTAGGTGAGGATGGAGCAACACATCAGTGCTGTGAGGATATTGCACTCATGAGAGAGATCCCGGGCATGGTTGTCATTAACCCATGTGATGATGTAGAGGCAAGAGCAGCAGTCAAGGCTGCATACGAGTATGTTGGACCTGTATATCTCAGATTTGGAAGACTGGCAGTTCCAGTACTCAATGATGAGAGCACATACAAGTTTGAGATCGGCAAAGGGGTTAAGCTCAAGGACGGCAAGGACATATCTATCATAGCTACAGGACTTTGTGTATCTGAGGCTGTGAAGGCTGTGGATATGCTCGCTGCTGACGGTATAGATGCTGAACTCATCAACATCCACACTATCAAGCCTATCGATGAGGATATCATCGCTGAGACAGCTCAGAAGACAGGAAGAGTGTTCACAGTTGAGGAGCACTCCATCATAGGTGGTCTCGGAAGTGCTGTTGCAGAGGTGCTTGCTGAGAAGTGTCCTACAAAGCTGACAAGGATCGGTGTGAGAGATACATTTGGTGAGTCAGGCCCTGCAAAGGAACTGCTTCACAAGTATGAGCTTGATGCCGAGGGTATCTACAAGCAGATCAAGGCTGCGCTGTAATCCTAATGTGATCATTTGGAGACATAACAGAGAACACAAGATAAATAGCTGATACTAAATATCTGTGAAAGATATAGAGAGTTATATACAGATGGGGGAGCCTGCCGGTGGCAGGCTCTTTCCATATATACATATGAACTGTCAGATGGGCGGTAGACACTGCAGACATCCGGCAGATTCTGTGATTTACATACACAAGGGCTGAAGACCAGATGAAACTGGGAACTTTACAGAAAAGAGGTAGGAATCATATGGGCAGAGAGTATGTAGAGGAGCTTAAGAACCGCGTGCTGAATGGTGGAGCGGAGATCACATATGATGAGGCTCTAAAGCTGGCACATGAGGATCTGGATATACTGGCGGCTTCAGCAAATGAGATAAGAGAGTATTTCTGCGGAGACCGGTGCGATGTGTGTTCGGTCATAAGCGTGAAGGAGGGCAGATGCACAGAGAACTGTAGATACTGTGCACAGTCCAGGATAGCGAAGAAGGATATACCAGAGATAAATCTGCTTGGTAATGAAGCGGTTACTGAGGGTGCATCGATTGACTATGACAAGGGAAGCTTCAGGTACTGCCTTGTGGCTGAGGGCAGGAGACTTTCAAAGCGGGAGGTTGAGCTTGCTGAGAAAACGGTCAAGGATATACACGACAATGTGGATATCAACATATGCGCGTCATTTGGCCTGCTGGATCAGGATGACTTTACGAAGCTTAAGGGTGCGGGACTTACAATGATACACAATAACCTTGAGACATCACCTGCATATTTTCCGGAGGTGTGCACCAGTCACACCCAGGAACAGAAGAAGGCGACAATACGCGCTGCAAAGGCTGCGGGACTCATGGTGTGCAGTGGCAGTCTGTTCGGCATGGGCGAGACTCTTGAGGACAGGGTGGCGCTTGCATTTGAACTCAGAGAGCTTGGCGTGGATTCGGTTCCGATGAACCTCCTCAATCCGAGGGAGGGGACGCCATTCTATGACAAGACACCTCTCACTGAGGAGGAGTACGTCAGAACGATAGCAGTATACAGATTTGTCATGCCCCAAGTCATGATAAGGCTTGCGGCTGGAAGAGGAAGATATGAGGACAACGGCGAGGCTGCACTTGCAGCCGGGGCAAATGCGGTCATAAGCGGTGACTTCCTGACCACCGATGGCACATCATTTGACCTTGACTTTGACATGATAAGAAGAAACGGATTTGTCACGGACAGAAAACATTCATAGACATTAGTGGGTGTTCCGTGCGCAAGGCAATTGGATGAGAAGGATTAACTGCACGCAAATAAGAGAATATAACATGCAGAATAAGTTTTAGAAGGAGAAGTATATGAAGATTTATGACAGGATCATGGGACTTGGAACAAAGATGACAGACATGGATGCATCCACATATCAGGGCGCATTTATAGGCAAGATATCCTACACAGTAGACAGAGAGAAGGCAGAGGCTGCCGACAGCATCACATATGAGTATGGTGATGTTAAGGAGAACGCATTCATGTACATACTCTCTATCCTTGGAAAGGTAGAGGGAGAAGAGACTCCTGTTGAGAAGATGACCATCACACTCGTAAAGGCATCAGACAAGGAGAAGGAGATCAAGAGAGTGGAGAAGACGGATTATGAGGACGAGAAGCCATTCCACACATTTACAAAGGAAGAGGTTTATGCATTCAGCAAGGAGACAGGAGACGAGAATAAGATCCACCTCACAGACCATCCTGTAGTTCAGGGAATGTTGCTCCTCCGCACAGCAGCATGTGCACACGAGGACCTGAAGAGACTTGACGTTAAGTTTGTAGAGCCTTCATACGCAGAGGAAGAGCTCATGTGGGGCAGCAATGGCAGAGAGCTTGTGCTTTATGCAGATGGCTATGTAAAGGCTTCATTCAAGGTTGTGAAATAGTTTCCGCTAACAGACGATCATTATGATAGATACAAAATAGGCGTCATACCTGATCAGGTATGATGCCTATTTTGTTGTTTGAATTAAGACTAGTTTATTCTTATGAAATCGGATCTTACATATCCGGTGTATTTCTTTGAGCCCTTGGTGTAAGTGATCTTATACCACGCATTCTTGCCGGAATATTTGCAGCCGCTGATCTTGACCTTTGATCCTCTGGCAAGTTCCCGGATGATACGTTTGTTGGTTCCTGCCCCTGCCCTGAGACGGACCTGGCTGTCAATGACTGTTCCGCTCAATGAGCTGGCTTTTGCGGGAGCTTTTGAAATGTCGCCATATACTATCGAACCATTGACATTCTTATATGCAAGAATCCTGTAGCCGAAGCCGCTCTTCAAAGCAGGAAGTATACAACTGGTTGTTTTGTAAGAGGATATTTTCTTTACTCTTGTGTATTTGTTATGGGCAATATCATATTTGTATATGATGTAGCCGGATACATTTGAAAGCTTCTGCCAGTGCAGACAGCGATACGAACCGAGAGGAGTATACTTAAATGAAGATGTAAAGGTTCGTGGCTTTGTACATTTGCTGAACTCCAGGCGGTTGCTGTACATGATCACACCGTTGTATTCATAATACGCCCTCACGCCGAATTTGTATGTTGTGGCGGGAGAAAGTCCGGTAAAGTTATAACTTCTGGATTCGTCGCCTATGCATCTTGCAATTCTGTCATATTTACCAGTGGACGTGTTGTATTTGTACACGAAATAGCCTGTGACTCCGGAAATCTTGCTCCAGCGGACATTAATGGAACTGGAAGTCCTGTCTGCTATTGCGGCCTGGGTAGGCATGTCCGGGGTGGTATCGAAGATTGGAGGTTCAGGATCTGTCGATGCAGTTACAGCTTCTGCATAGGTGGCGGTGCAGCTATATTCTTGCGAGTAAGCTCCGTATACAGTGCCGGTATTTAATTTATGGTATCCGCGCACCATGTAGGTATATTTTTTACCGCTGGTGAGACCGTTATCAGTGTAGGTCAGAGTTCCAGCCCCCTTTGTTGTTCCGATCGACACATATTTTCCTTCGGCCTCATCGTAACGAACTATTTGATAACCATATACCTCCGGAACCTTATTCCATGTGAGGGTTATGGATGAGTTGGTCGATGACTTAAATGTGAGTTCTGTAGGTGCTGCCGGTGTATTTACATATTTGAAATCGAGATCCGTCGGATAGCTTATTCCGGCGACGGTTCCGTTGTCATCGTACTGCCAATATGAATGAGTGGCGGTCAGCGTGTCTGAATCGTTGTACTGCGCATTCCATATCGGGTATTTGTTGTTTATACTGGTGATCTTCATGTCATCGGTTATAACACTTTTGCTCGCATACAGCATGCCCACGTAGCCGCTTGCTTCCACTGTACTGCAAAAAGTGTTGATGACCGTGGTGGCAGCACTTTTGGACAGGTGCGCATTGTAGAGCCTGCCGGTCAGTCCACCCTCCCATGCGTATTCGTAGTCCATGACGATGGGAAGTGTCAGGTTGTAAGAGGATACGATGTTCAAGGTGTATGCCGTCTCCTGCCTGGCCTCGGTGGCGTTTATGGCCTGAGAGTAGAAGTACGCTCCGACATCAATCCCTGCCGCAGTTGCATTCTTGACATTCTCAGCAAATTTGGAGTCGACGAAATATGCACCTGAGCCATAGTACCTTCCTCCAGCCCTGATAAAGGCAAATGTAACGCCGCTGGATTTTACCTTTCTCCAGTTGATGGAACCGTTCCACTCCGATACATCTATCCCCTTCATGACAGTGGAGTTCTTGAACTGGGATGCGTGTGTATATGTTGTCGATGAGAGCGTGGCAACACCATAAGGATTAGCGCTGTCTGACTGCTTTTGCAACTGCCTTATCGTCTCAGGATCGTTGCCGTAAAGACTATATATGTGGTCGATCTCGGCATCGCTCAACTGAGTGTAGTCAAAGTTACCTTCATCCACAACCTCCTGGACCTCAGATCTGGTCGATGATGTTGAGATGGTGGAGGTGTCAGCCGCGTATACTGTGGCAGAGTCGAAGATATTATCTGCCGCAGTCAGTATAAATATTCCAAGGGAAATAATAAAAAGTTGTTTAGATAATCGTTTTATTCTCATGTAAGCCTCCTAATACAAATGTTACGATTATATTACAAAAAGATTATTAAAATATTATTAATAAAAGGCCTGCATGAGAAAAATATTGAGAAAAAATATAAAAAAAATAGGGAAAAGCAGGAGATACATAGTATGTATGCTTTTCCCTATTTTAATTGTATAAGAATCAGAATTACTTGACACGTATGAAATCAGATCTTATATAGCCCGTATATTTTCTGGAGCCTCTGGTGTATGTGACCTTATACCAGATATATCTTCCAGACTTTGCGTAGCCGGAGATCTTGACCTTTGAACCCCTTGCAAGCGTTCTGACTACTCTGCTGTTTGTTCCGGCTTTTGCACGGAGGTTTACGCTGCTGTCAGTGATCGTTCCGGTAAGAGATGTATTCTTGATCGGTGCTTTTGAAATTGCACCGTAGTATATCTTGCCGTTGTACTTCATGTAAGCAAGAACACGGTAACCGTAGCCTCTTCTGAGGTTAGGAACAAAACAGAAATTTGTCTTGTTGGATGTTATCTTCTTAACTCTTGTGTATTTGTTTGCCTTCTGATCATACTTGTATACGATGTAGCCGTCAGCGTATGACAGCTTTGACCACTGGAGGAATCTCTGCGATCCAAGTGGTGTGTATTTGAAGGATGATGTAAAGGTTGCCGGGAGAGTGCAGGAGCTGAAATCCTTGCGGTCACTGAAGCCTGTGAATCCATTCCGCTCTGTGTATGCTCTCACTCCAAATTTGTATTCTGTTCCGGCTTTAAGTCCTGTAAATGTGTATGTTCTGTTGCTGCTTCCGCTGATATGTGCCACCTGCTCAAATGACTTGCTGGACGTATTATATTTGTATACCGTGTAGCCCGTGGCATCAGATATCTGTGTCCATCTTATGGTCACGGAATTGGCTGTCCTTGATGCGGTTGCGATCTGGGAAGGAACAGCAGGTCCGGTAAATCCGCTCACTGCGCTGGCTGTCTCTGTGTAGTGGTATGTTCCATTTTTCTTGTAATATGCACATACCGTGTAGCTGTACTCAGTTGAATGAGGAAGTCCCTTGTGTGTGTATGTGTCAGTAGACTTGGAAGAGATCTTTGCAAGCCTTGTCCAAGTAGCATTGGATGGCTCCCATACATATACGATGTATCCGTCAACATTTTCCTGCTTATTCCACTTCAGTGTAAGTGAGCTTGTGTAGGCTGAAGTGATCTTGAGCCCTGTAACCTCGCCTGGGTCGGTGGTTATGGTCTTGGCATCTGATAGAACGTGCCAGATGGTGTTGGTATCAGTTGTTGTGTATGCGCGTACCTTGTAGTTATATTTTGTGCCAGGATTGAGCTGGCTGTCGGTAACCTCGCAGTCGTCAGGAGAATTGGTCGTGGCAATCGTCTCGTAGCTGCCTGATGAACCGTTGCTTCTGTATACTCTGTATCCTGTTGCTGCAGGGATAGGTGACCATGAAAGTTTTACAGATGTAGGCGCTGTAACTGCAGCCGCAAAGTTCTCTATGGTATCAGCTATTGTAATGCCGGTACACTCTGCTGAGTAGGTTCCGTAGATGGCTCCTGAGCTCAATTTGTAATATCCGCGTACCTTGTATGTATACTTTTTACCGTCCTGAAGATTCTTATCTGTAAATGTAGTCGTTCCGGCACCCTTGGCAATTCCCACGGAGACGTATTTATCTTCGGAGCTGTCGTAACGTACTATCTGGTAAGCATAGACCTCAGGGATCTTCGTCCATGTCAGTGTGATAGTGGAGTCTGTGCACGCTGACTGTGTCAGAGATGAAGGCGCGGCAGGAGATTTGACATATCTGAAATTCATATCAGTTGCATTGCTGATTCCTGACACCTTGCCGACGTCGCTGTACTGCCAGTATGAATGTTTCACTGTGAGAGTGTCCGTGTCGTTGTACTGGGCATTCCATATAGGATATGACTGTGCGATCGAAGATGCGTTCATGTCGTCTGTGATGACAGTCTTGCTGGCGTAGATCATGCCTACGTAGCCCTTTGATTCAACTGCCGCACAGAATGCTTTTATGATATGTGTAGCTGCACTCTTGGAAAGGTGGGCGTTGTACAGACGACCGCTCAGACCTCCATCTTCCCATGCGTATTCATAATCCATGACAACGGGATAAGTTATGTTGTAGCCTGAGATCAGGTCGGTAGTGTATTTGGCTTCTGTCTTGGCCTCCGATGTGCTGATGGCCTGTGAGTAGAAGTACACACCCACGTCAACACCTGCGTTCAGTGCATTTTTGATATTATCCTTGTATGTAGAATCGATGAAATATTTTCCTGAACCGTAGTAGCGTCCGCCCACACGTATGAATGCGTAGGATATTCCTGCGGCTTTAACCTTTTTCCAGTTGATGTTGTCGCCGTTCCACTCGGATACGTCTATGCCCTTGATGACTTTGTAGCCATCGAACATGGAAGAGTGGGTATATCTGGCACTCAGCGTAGCTATATCGCCGGTGGCGTTGTAATCGGATTGACGCTGGAGCTGTTTGATGGTTTCGGGATCGTTATTATACAACTCGTATATGTGATCGATCTCTGTACCGTCCAGCTCTGTGTAGTCGAAGTTTCCATCGTCCACCACCTGCTGTACATCCTCCCTCGTTGATGTAACGCTTATGTCGGACATGTCTGCGGCATAGGCTGTTTCGGGCACGTTGCCGGCAAATGCGAATACACTTATACCCAGAGCAGCGCCCAGAATTATCCTGGTAAATTTTCTGATAATCATGAATTCCTCCCGTTTTGTAAAAAAGTTTTTAGCACAGTTTACATAATATAATGTACGCTATGAAAAGTCAATAAAACTGCGCTGATTTGTTACGAATATATTACAAAATGCTTATTAAAATCCAGCTAAAACATAAAGCCTGAATGAAAAACAAGAAAAAAGTCGGTAAAGGTTGATGTTTTTCATATTAAATACATAAAGTCTATGTTATAATTAGCAGGCATATGAAATTTGGAGGACAATAACTGTTGGATGATAAAAAAAGAGTTGGATTTTTAGGCGCGCTGAAGAACATGTTCGTAGGTGTCGCAAAACCGGAAGCTTATTACAGAAATGGACGATTTGGACGGATGTCATCGGCGATGCTGATAACATTTATCATGAGCACACTGACTTATCTGGTGATATTCTTTATTCCATATAACCAGTTGTTTGGCGGCGGAAGGCTTGCGGACAGGATAGACCGGAATATGGAGGATTTTTCACTGACCGGAGATGGTTTTTACTACGATGGGACATTCGACTGGTCGGATGATGAGAACATGTCCTACATAAAGATCGACACATCGAAGACGAAGGTGGATGAAGCTGTTGCAAGAGACCTTGCTGCAGACGGCGGGTATCGTACCATATTCATCATATCAGCGGATGAGATACTCACATATAACTCAGGAAGAACACAGATCATAAGATGTAAGGATATATATGAATCCCTGAATGAGACATATGGATTCAAGGCTGTTACAAAGCAGGATGTGATCGATCTCATAAATAAGCTCGACACACCAGTGCTTGTGCTTGCATGGGTATTGCAGATAATTGTTGGATTTGTGCTCACGTTGTTCTGGTCACTGCTCATAACGGTGGCGGGACTGATAGCGGCATCCATGAAGAAGATCGAGGTATCATTTGGCACTATTTACAAATCTGCCATATATATAAGGTTATTATGGTATTTCCTCATGATGGTCATTGCAACATACATATGGCCGGCGAAGAGAACGATGGGGATGCTGGTGCTTTTCATATCTGTGATATACATATTTGCCGCTGTATCGCAGTATCATAAGAATAACCCGGATGACGATCCACAGGAAGGTCCGGCACAGGTGGAACAGAATGATCTGGCACAGGAATTTGCCCAGTATGAGCAAAGGTAAATAATTAAAGAAGACACATTCAAATACAATATATACAAACAGTAGGAGGAGTATTCATATGAATTTGAGAAAGACAAAGATAATTTGTACATTGGGACCGGCAACGGACGATGATGAGGTGCTCAGAAAGCTCATGATCGAGGGTATGGATGTTGCCAGATTCAATTTTTCTCATGGTGATCATGCCCAGCACAGGAAGAACAAGGACAGAGTGGAGAAGCTTCGTGAGGAGCTTGGACTTCCGGTTGCAACACTGCTTGATACTAAGGGCCCGGAGATAAGAGTTGGGGACTTCAAGGAGGGCAAGGTTGAACTCGTAGAAGGACAGACATTTACACTGACGACAGAGGATGTGGTGGGCGACCAGGCAAAGGTATCCATTACATACAAGAATCTTGTGAACGATGTCAAGCCGGGAGATACCATACTCATCGATGACGGCCTTATAAATATGAAGATAGAGAAGGTTACTGATAAAGATATCGTGTGCCGCGTGGAGAATGGCGGACCTGTATCAAACCACAAGGGTGTAAATGTTCCAAGAGTTAACCTCACCATGCCATACATAAGCGATGTAGACAGGGCGGATATAATCTTTGGTATTGAGAATGATTTCGATTTCATCGCTGCATCATTTGTAAGATCAGCCGACGATATACTTGAGATCAGGAAGATCCTTGACGAGTATGAGTGTGACAATATCAATATCATCGCCAAGATTGAGAATATGCAGGGCGTTGACAATATAGACGACATAATCAGAGTGTCCGATGGAATCATGGTCGCAAGAGGAGATATGGGTGTTGAGATACCTCTTGAGGATGTGCCTATCATCCAGAAGATGATCATCAAGAAGGTATACAATGCGGACAAGCAGGTCATAACAGCTACACAGATGCTTGACTCCATGATGATACATCCAAGACCTACCAGAGCAGAGGCGACAGATGTTGCAAATGCCATATATGACGGAACAAGTGCAATCATGCTCTCAGGAGAGACCGCAGCGGGCAAGTATCCGGTTGAGGCTCTTCACACCATGAAGACCATCGCAGAGAGAGCAGAGCGAGACATAGATTACAACAAGAGATTCTTCAACAGGGATGCGGTGCAGAATCCTGATATAACGAGTGCTATATCACATGCGACATGTACAACGGCCATAGACCTTGCAGCGGCAGCCATCATCACTGTTACCAAGTCAGGAAAGACAGCGAGAATGCTCTCAAAGTACAGACCAAAATGTCCGATCATCGGATGTACCCCTGTTAAGAAGGTTGCCAGACAGATCAATCTTTCATGGGGAGTTCAGCCTCTTCTTATAGGTGAGGAGAACAACACTGACGATCTCTTCGAGCATGCTGTTGATGCGGCAAAGAAGCACGGCTATGTTAAGGACGGTGAGGTGACAGTAATCACCGCCGGAGTCCCACTTGGCGTGACCGGCACGACAAACCTGATAAAGGTACACGTTGTAGGACATATCCTTGTAAAGGGCTTCTCTATAAATGAGAGATCTGCAACCGCACCGCTCTGTGTATGCGAGTCAGAGGATGAGCTCATCAAGAACTATAAGGATGGAGACATAATCGTCATAAATGAGACCAGCAACAGGATCATGGATCAGCTCAAGACTGCATCTGCGATCGTGTGTGAGAAGAACGGTGGCAATTCACATGCTGCCATAGTCGGACTCAGCCGTGACATACCTGTTATCCTGGGTGCACAGAACGCGACCAAGATACTTAAGTCTGGCGCTATAGTTACTGTAAATGGCGAGGATGGAGTTGTAATTTCAAACTAGTATATGTAACAAATATGTAACAAAAAATAAATACAAACGTATAAAACAACGCCTCCTGTGTTGACAAATGTAATCATTATTGCTATACTACAATAGATTTGTAACAAAGATGTAATAATTGTTGCGTTAAGATCAGCACAGGAGGTTTTTTATAATGTCTAAAGCAAAGTCATTTAAGAAGACTATAGTTGTTGCTGCAGCGGCAGGAATGATGATCACCACTTCCATAGGAACGGTGAGCGCGGGACAGATATACAGCGATTCAACTGTAGGTATTTCATCTGCATTTGACAGATATGCTAACACCCTTGCGGGCAATGATAAAAACGCAGGCGATGCTGCAAAGGCGGCAACGTCCACAGATGCACAGAAGACTACAGCATCCGCAGGAAAGAATGCTGCGGAGGCTAAGAAGGACAAGACAAGCGAAGAGAACAAGGTGAAATATCCTGATTTCAAGGATAAGTGTCTTGTTGCCACCGAGGATTATGTGAATATAAGATCGGGAGCCGGAACTGATTCAGATGTAGTTGGTATCATAGGGAACAATGGAATAGCAACCATAGAGAAGAAGGGCAAGGAGTGGACCAAGGTCACATCAGGTGACTGTACAGGATACATAAGGAATGACCTGCTTCTTTTTGGAGATGATGCGGGAGCCTATGCCGAGGCGAACTGTCCGAAGCAGGTAACTGTCAATACAGAGACACTCAACGTAAGAACAGAGGCTGATGTGAACTCCGACTGTATAACACAGGTTGGATCAGGCCAGAGCTTTGATGTCATATCACAGGATGACAAATGGGTGCAGATAGCACTTGACGACGAGACGAATGGTTATGTCAGCACTGAATTTGTAGATGATACATATGCATTTGCAACTGCCAAGTCCATGGAGCAGATCCAGGCAGAGCTTGATGCGAAGGCTGCGGAAGAAAAGGCGGCAGAGGAGCAGGCAAGACAGGAACAGGAGAGCGCAGACGAGGCAGAAGCTGAGGACGCATCAGATGACAGCCAGAGCACAGAGGATGATTCCTACACGCCAGATCAGCCGGATACAGATTCTGCAGATCAGTCATCGGATACATCAGACGACACATCATCTGACAGCAGCGATTCAGACGATTCACAGAACAATGTAGTGGCACCGAGCGGCCAGACAGGAATAGACCTTGCGAACTTTGCAACACAGTTTGTGGGTAATCCATATGTATATGGCGGATCGAGCCTTACGGATGGAGCTGACTGTTCAGGCTTTGTCATGGCTGTATACGCTCAGTTTGGATATTCACTTCCACACTCAGCGGGAGCACAGTCACAGTATGGAACAAGAGTAGACACTTCAAGTCTTGAGCCTGGAGACATACTTTTCTATGGAGACAGCTCTATAGAGCACTGCGCTATATATATCGGAGACGGAATGATAGTACATGCCAGCACAGAGGAGACCGGTATCAAGATATCCTCTGCATTCTACAGAGATCCGCTCTGTGCAGTCAGAATCATAGGACAGTAGACAAGCTGTATATAATAGGGTATAATGAATACATTGAAGCGCACATGGTATACATGTGCGCTTTTTGTGTAAAATGGCGAAAACATGACAGCGAAAATAAATAAAGTTGTCAATATGCACATAAAAATACGTCAAATATATTGAAAAAAAGACTCGTTGTGGTATAATGGTCATATCAATTTGGATCATATCCAAAAAAGAAGGAGTTGGGCATCATGAATTACATAATCAGCGGTAAGAACATTGAAGTTACAGAAGGACTTAGAAATGCAGTACAGGACAAGCTCTCAAAGCTTGAGAAGTACTTTGCGGCTGATACTGGCGCACAGGTCACATTCAGCGTTGAGAAAGATAGACAGAAGATAGAGGTAACGATTCCTATGAAGGGACATATCATCAGAGCCGAGCAGGTTAGTGATGACATGTATGTTTCGATCGATCTCGTTGTAGAGGTTATTGAGAGACAGGTTACCAAGCATCGTAAGAAGCTCATTGACAAGGAGCAGAATGTAGCATACCTGAACGATGCATTTGTCGACGAGGACGTTGAGGATGATGACGATATCAAGATCGTGAGAACTAAGAAGTTCGAAGTAAAACCTATGTATCCAGAGGATGCATGTATCCAGATGGATCTGCTTGGACATAATTTCTATGTATTCAGGAATGCAGAGTCAGATGAGGTCAATGTCGTATACAAGAGAAAGGGCGGCACATACGGAATCATCGAGCCTGAATATTAAGATCAGATATTGGCAAAAGCACGGTTAATATAAGTGCCGATGATAATTGAATATAGTATTTTAAAGGAGACTTTCGGTTATAGAAGGTCTCCTTTTTGCTTGATATAAATGTCATATGATGTTAGAATGTACCCTGAATAACGATAGCTAGGAGGTCAAAAACAACATGGGTTTGTTTGAGAAAATATTTGGAACGCACAGCGAGAAGGAATTGAAAAAGATCAATCCTATAGTTGATGCGATAGAGGCACTAGACGAGAAGATGCAGGCACTTTCAGATGAAGAGCTGAGGGGCAAGACACAAGAGTTTAAGGACAGACTTGCTGCCGGCGAGACGTTAGACGATATATTGGTAGAAGCATTTGCGGTTGTGAGAGAGGCTGCATACCGTGTACTTGGAATGAAGCATTACAGGGTACAGCTCATAGGAGGAATAGTTCTCCATCAGGGAAGAATCGCAGAGATGAGAACGGGAGAAGGAAAGACACTTGTATCAACACTTCCTGCTTATCTGAATGCCCTTGAAGGAAAGGGTGTCCATGTTGTAACTGTCAACGACTACCTGGCAAAGCGAGATGCTGAATGGATGGGGCAGGTGCATGAATTCCTCGGACTTAAGGTCGGAATCATACTCAACAGTTCCACAACAGACGAGAGACGTGAGGCGTATAACTGCGATATTACATATGTTACCAACAACGAGCTCGGTTTCGATTACCTGAGAGATAACATGGTAATCTACAAGGAGAAGCTTGTTCTGAGAGATCTTCACTACTGTGTAATCGATGAGGTGGATTCAGTCCTTATCGATGAGGCACGTACTCCTCTTATCATATCCGGTCAGAGCGGCAAGTCCACAGAGCTCTACAAGATGTGTGATTACCTTGCGAGACAGATGAAGCGAGGTGAGGGTGATGGAGAGATATCCAAGATGGATATGCTCATGAAGACAGAGATAGAGGAGGATGGAGATTTCCTTGTAAATGAGAAGGACAAGTACGTCATGCTCACTGCAAATGGTGTGAAGATGGTAGAGCAGTTCTTCCATATTGACAACCTCTCAGACCCTGAGAACATGGAGATCCAGCACAATATCATCCTGGCACTCCGTGCACATAATCTCATGTTCAGAGACAGAGATTATGTGGTGAAGGATGATGAGGTACTCATCGTTGATGAGTTTACCGGACGTATCATGCCCGGACGTAGATTCTCAGATGGTCTGCATCAGGCTATAGAGGCAAAGGAGAATGTAAAGGTCAAGAGAGAGAGCAAGACTCTTGCAACGATCACATTCCAGAACTTCTTCAACATGTTTGACAAGAAGGCAGGTATGACAGGTACAGCCCAGACAGAGGAAGAGGAGTTCAGAGAGATCTATGGAATGGACGTTGTTGTCATTCCTACGAACAGACCTATACAGAGAATAGATCAGCCGGATTCTATATTTAAGACTAAGAAAGAAAAGCTCAATGCGATCGTTGAGCAGATTAATATAAGTTACAGAAAGGGACAGCCGGTGCTTGTCGGTACGATCAATATCGACGCATCAGAGGAACTCAGTCATATGCTGTCCAAGAGAAAGATACCTCACAAGGTGCTCAATGCCAAGTTCCACGAGCTTGAGGCTGAGATAGTTGCAGACGCTGGACAGAAGAATGCGGTAACCATCGCGACTAACATGGCAGGACGTGGTACTGATATCAAGCTCGGCGAGGGTGTTGCAGAGCTCGGAGGACTCAGGATCATCGGTACAGAGAGACACGAGAGCAGACGTATCGATAATCAGCTCCGTGGACGTTCAGGACGACAGGGAGATCCGGGAGAGTCAAAGTTCTATCTGTCACTGGAAGATGATCTGATGAGACTTTTCGGATCAGAGAGAGTTATGTCAGTGTACGATACCCTTAAGATACCTGAGGGCGAGGAGATAGAGCATAAGACTATTTCCAACTTCGTAGAGAAGGCACAGAAGAAGATCGAGGGTAACAACTTTGCCATAAGAAAGAATCTTCTTGAGTATGACCGTGTTAACAACGAGCAGAGAGAGATCATTTACAAGGAGCGTAGACGAGTTCTTGACGGCGAGAACATGCACGAGGTTATCCTCAAGATGATAAAGGATGATATAAATGCAGCAGTAGATCAGGTATGCTCATCAGAGACAGCACCTGAGGATTGGAATCAGGTAGAGCTGGATGACATGATAAGGGGCATAGTTCCATTTGCTGAGCCGGTTACACTTACCGAAGAGGAGATCAAAAAGGCAGATATCAGCGAGCTGAAGGACAGACTGTACAATGAAGCTCTTGAGCTCTATGCTGCCAAGGAGGAAGAGATCGGTGATCCTGATCAGATGAGAGAGATCGAGCGAGTTATACTCCTCAAGACTATAGATAGAAAGTGGACAGATCATATCGACGACATGGATAATCTGAGACAGGGAATCGGACTTAGATCACTTGGCCAGAGAGATCCTGTTGTAGAATACAAATTCGCAGGATATGACATGTTCAATGACATGACAGCAGCGATCCGTGAGGATACTGTAAAGCTTCTTCTTAGAATAAAGGTTGAGCAGAAGATTGAGCGTGAAGAGGTGAATAAGGTTACAGGAACCAATAAGGATGACACAGTGTCAAGGGGACCTGTAAAGAAAGCCAAGAAGATAGGCAGAAATGATCTCTGTCCATGCGGAAGCGGTCTGAAGTATAAGAACTGCTGCGGTAAGAACGCATAAATACGTGATACAGGAGAAACCAAGTGATAGAATTGGATGAGTTCAGGGCGACGATGGCCTCCTATAGGGGTCCCTTGGAGGAGGTCAAGTCATCCCTTGACATTGAAAACAAGACAGACAGAATAGCAAAGCTTAATTATGAGATGGAACAGCCGGATTTCTGGGATGATATCGACAGATCCCGTGAGGTATCGAAGGAACTGAAGGAACTTCAGGATCTGGTTGACAACTATAAGAAGCTTGAGAATGACTATGTGGATATAGATACACTGATCCTGATGGCGGAGGAGGAGAATGATCCGAGTCTTGTGCCTGAGATAGGGGAGCAGATAGATATATTTACGAAGGAATTTGAGGAGTATAGGATAAATCTTCTCTTCACTGACGAGTTTGATGACTGTAATGCGGTACTCACACTCCATTCAGGAGAGGGCGGAACGGAGTCCTGCGACTGGGCGAGTATGTTGTACAGAATGTATACCAGATGGGCAGAAAAGCACGGCATGAGTGTTGAGGTGCTCGATTTCCTTGAGGGCGATGAGGCTGGTATAAAGTCTGTGACCATTCAGATAAATGGGCAGCATGCGTACGGATATCTCAAGTCAGAGAAGGGAGTGCACAGACTGGTAAGAATATCACCATTCAATTCGGCCGGCAAGAGAATGACTTCGTTTGCATCCTGTGATGTCATACCGGATATAGAGCAGGATTTGGAGATAGAGATCAGGGATGAAGATATAAGGATAGATACCTACAGATCGAGCGGTGCAGGTGGCCAGCATATCAATAAGACATCATCGGCCATCAGAATCACACATTATCCTACCGGTATAGTTGTTCAGTGCCAGAATGAGAGATCACAGCTCATGAACAAGAATAAGGCTATGCAAATGCTGAAGTCCAAACTTTATCTTTTGAAGAAACAGGAGAATCTGGAGAAGATTTCGGACATCCGCGGAGAGGTAACTGACAATGGTTTTGGAAGTCAGATAAGATCGTATGTGCTCCAACCGTATACCATGGTCAAGGATAAACGTACAGCATACGAGAATTCCAATGTATCGGCGGTTCTCGATGGAGATCTTGATGGATTTATGACAGCCTATCTCAAATGGGTGAATAAGGTTGAGGTGTAGCAGCACATGAGAGTCATTTGATGATAAGAAATTAGTCTTTGACAATGACGCTTTATACTGATAAAGTAATGACGTACTAAACTTGCATTATTATGCAGAAAAAGGAGATAAGAAGGAGATAAAAACATGGTGAATATAGCAGTATTAGGTTATGGTACAGTGGGTTCAGGAGTTGTGGAAGTGATTAACACCAACCATGATATTGTTAACAAGAGAGCTGGACAGGAGATAAACGTTAAGAGAGTGCTTGATCTCAGGAAGTTTCCTGGGGATCCTGTCGAGAACATTCTCACCCATGATTTTGAAGATATACTTAACGATGATGATATAAGCGTCGTTGTGGAGGTTATGGGAGGTGTTGAGCCTGCATATACATTTGTCAAGAAGTGCCTGCTTGCCGGAAAGAGTGTGGCAACCTCCAACAAGGAGCTTGTGGCCGTTCATGGACCTGAGCTTATAAAGATTGCCAGAGAGAGCAATATCAATTTCTTCTTTGAAGCATCAGCAGGCGGTGGAATTCCTGTTATAAGACCACTTAACACATCCATAACTGCGGATGATGTTACGGAGATCACAGGAATACTCAATGGTACAACGAATTACATCCTAACCAAGATGGATAAAGAGGGGGCTGACTATGCGACAGTGCTGAAGCAGGCACAGGAGCTCGGATATGCGGAGCGCAATCCTGAGGCTGATGTAGAGGGTGGCGATGCGTGTAGAAAGATAGCTATACTTACATCTCTCGTATATGGCAAGAACCTGGATTACAACAGGATACATATGGAGGGAATAACCAGGATAACAACAGATGATTTCAAGTATGCGGATAAGATGGGTTACTCTGTAAAACTTGTCGGAACAACCAGAAAAACAGACGGCAAGCTATATTCATATGTTGCCCCGGTCATGCTTCCACATGACAATCCGCTGGCAAAGATAGATGATGTATACAATGGCATACTTGTACATGGTAATGCACTTGACGACGTAATGTTCTACGGCAAGGGCGCCGGAAAGCTTCCAACAGCGTCTGCGGTTGTATCAGACGTTATTGATGCAGTGAAGAATGCGGGAAGACATGTTCCTATCATATGGGAGGACGAAGAACTTGAGATGGGTACATTTGCGGACTCAGAGAGCAGATTCTTTGTCAGAACAGATGAGAAGAATGAGGCTGCCATCAAGGCGGTATTTGGTGATGTTGAGTATGTCGATTCTGATCTCGATGAAAAGGCATTTGTTACAGCAGTGATCACAGAGGGTGAATTTGAGGCATGTTGCAATAAGATTGGTGTCAAGAGTGCTCTTAGAGTGCTGGATTAGTACAATATTATTCAATGACCTTGCAATCCTAGTCGAATTGCGGTATTTTACAAAAGGCTTATTTCTTTTTACCGGACCGCTCCGGTGAAGAGTTAAATATACAAATTTTCAAATGAGCGATCAGGAGGACAATATGTTAATAGTAAAGAAGTTTGGTGGTACTTCTGTTGGAAATACCGAAAGAATCTTTAACGTGGCCAAAAGATGTATTGAGGACTGGCAGAGGGGGAACGACGTAGTCGTAGTTCTGTCTGCGATGGGTAAATACACAGATGAGCTGATAGATATGGCTAAGCAGGTAAATGAGAATCCACCTAAGAGAGAGATGGATATGCTTTTTACAATAGGTGAACAGATGTCCGTATCGCTTATGGCTATGGCTATGAATTCTCTTAAAGTTCCTGCAATCTCTCTGAACGCATTCCAGGTGGCAATGCATACAACTTCAGTGTATGGCAATGCGCGTCTGAAGAGAATCGATGTTGAGAGAATAAGACATGAGCTGGAGCAGAGAAAGATAGTTATTGTCACAGGATTCCAGGGAATTAACAAGTATGACGATTACACAACTCTTGGTCGTGGTGGTTCAGATACAACAGCTGTTGCACTTGCAGCGGCACTTAACGCTGATGCGTGTGAGATATACACAGATGTGGATGGAGTATATACAGCAGATCCACGTAAGGTAAAGACCGCACGTAAGCTGGATACGATAACATACGATGAGATGCTTGAGCTTGCTACACTTGGAGCAGGCGTTCTGCACAACCGTTCAGTTGAGCTTGCAAAGAAGTTCGGTGTTCAGCTGGTTGTTCGTTCAAGTCTCAATTTTTCAGAGGGTACAATAGTTAAGGAGGATACTGGAATGGAGAAGATGTTAGTTAGTGGAGTTGCAGCGGATGCAGATTCAGCGAGAGTGGCAGTTGTAGGATTAGAGGACACACCGGGTGTTGCATTCAAGCTTTTCAACCTGCTTGCAAAGAATGACATCAATATAGATATGATACTGCAGTCAGTAGGAAGACATGGAACAAAGGATATTACATTCACATGTAGTGATGAGAATGCAGACAAAGCAGAGGAGATCATCAAGAACAACATAGGCAAGTTTGAGAGCATAGATGTCAACAAGAATGTTGCAAAGGTTTCTATCGTTGGTGCAGGAATGCAGTCAAATGCAGGTGTTGCAGCCAAGATGTTCGAGGCTCTTTATGATGAGAACATCAACATCAGAATGATCTCAACATCAGAGATCAGAGTTACAGTTCTCATCGACGAGCAGTATACAGAGCGCGCAATGAACGCGATCCATGACAAGTTCGCACTCGGCGATCGTTAATTCTAACAGAATCATATGAAGTTCTGTTCTGCAGGACCTTACAATATACGCCGGGGGAAACTCCGGCGTAAATTATCATAAGGGGGAACCGCCGTTAAGGCGGGGGATTCCTTATGATGAAGCAGACGCCGCGCGAAGCGCTTTTCATGCGGCTGCACCCGTATAAGGGGGAACCGCCGTTAAGGCGGGGGATTCCTTATGATGAAGCAGACGCCGC